>ENA-ORNW01000001-ORNW01000001.1-human-gut-metagenome-genome-assembly--contig:-NODE-1-length-543631-cov-18.517918_pt1 | contig 543631 bp, 392 predicted proteins | sample MGYA00242121_ERZ509034 | MGnify/ENA primary metagenome ERZ509034 (study PRJEB26280, sample SAMEA2338689) | human gut metagenome | biome: human gut; feature: human-associated habitat; material: faeces... | reverse complement strand
GCGCACTACGTTCGGGACGTAGGGGTCGGGCGTTCGAGTCGCCTCATTCCGACAAACAGGGCTTGGCTTTCAATAAGTTAAGCCTTTTTTGTTCCGTTTTTGTTCCGCTAAATCAGCAACAAAATAAAAATAAGGAGCATTCTCTTCTGGATTTACCTCTTTCGAATTATCTTTGTACCAAATGCTTTCGGAAGTGTCCGATACAGCTTTTAAATCCAATCAAGGACATATTCTTTAGGATGTCCTTTTTTACAAATAGTCATTACTAAGTATTACGAATACTTTTTTTCACAAACTTGCATGCCCATGCAGGTTGGACGTTTTCTATTAAAGAATAACCGTTTTATAGAAAACACCCAATGCTTAAAAATAAGAAAAAAAATTTTAGGAGAGGTGACTACGTTTGTATATACACTATGTTTAGGGAGGGGGGGAGGGCCTCCCTTGGTGAAGTGATTATATGCATTTGCACAACTTCCAAAAGCATGATGTAAAATAAGACACCTTATAGGAGTTATCAAAATACGCAAATAGATTACACCCATTCAATCGATTTCCTTATCTCTTGTATCTTTTCTATCGTTGATTTGCCTACATTGCGATACCTCATAATCTCACCGTCCGGGATGGTGCGCAATAGGCTTACATCTAATATTTCGTGCCCGTTTTCATACCGGATAATATTTGCCAGTTTTAGGGCATTTTTTGCCATTGTTAAAACTCTGTCCTCGTTCATACTGATATTTAAAAATACCCTCTTACAGCTTCGGGTATTGCTTTCATTTTTCACTCCCGGCAACCGTATTGCTGCCGGGGTGTCATAAGATGATATGTTGGCAAAAACCCCAACGTACGTCTATGCTTATCTACGTGGCAATAAATAATATCCTAATATTTTGTCTAAAATACTCTGTTTCTTTCTTCTTACTGTACAGCACTCTACTGAGTGCCAACGAAAGTAATACAATTATTATTCATATCATAATTAACTATGATATTTTTGTTTAAACTTTTAAGATTAAATTCAGATTTAGATGGGTTTGAATTGCATTTCTTTATAACCATAGGGGTAAGTAATCCCATGATTTCCCGTTTCTCTTGTTCTATTGATGCGATAACGTCCCTAAGTCGTTTTTGAAGTTCTTCCATTGTCATTTGCTTGTATGGTGGGTACGGTTGAAACATACCCACCGGGTTAACTATCCAATTTTTATCAAATTCGCTATTTTACAACTTCTAAAGGCTTGTTTCTCGTTATCGTAGTAAGTTATAAGACTATCGTTCTTTTTTCGTTCAGTGCCTTTTGTTTCGGGCATCAAGCCCTCTTTCAAAGTTCCCCATGCGGTACGGATTTCTCCGTTCAGCTTTTGATAGTAGAACTTTACGCCCCCTTTCTTTAGTGCCGCTTTCAATTTTAAAACTTGCCAGGCTCGTTTCATAGCCTCAGCCATTGAGAAACCGTACACTTTAACAAGCATCCAAGCCTGCTTCATTAACTCACTCATCTTGTTTTTAAATTCTGTTGCCATAATCGTTATATTTTATTAGTATTTATACCCAAAATAGTTTTCCCAAAAGTCGATTTCAGCCTCAAAAGAAGCTACACACTCAGCTTTGCTTTCTTCGTACATGGCAAATACTTCTGCTTCACTCATTGTTAATACCTGTTGGTATTCTCTGCACATCTGGTTTAAAACTTCTTTTGTCATAAGGCTTAAATGTTATTGGTTTATTATTGTATTGCAAAGGCATATTATTTATTATACCTTTGCAAATAAAAGGAGTACAAATATTATACCATTAACACTATTTAGTATATTAAATATTATACGTAAATAATATTTGAGTATATTTGTACTATATCTTTAAAACGTAGTCTTATGAGAATCAAAGAATTATTAAAAGAAAAAGGATGTACGCAACAAGAATTAGCCGATATGGTAGGCGTTTCTTATCAATCTATGAAGCAAACGCTTAACGCACCATCAGTAACTACCTCTACCCTCGAAAAGATTGCTACTGCCTTGAATGTTCCGATGTGGCAACTCTTTGCATCACCGGAAGAAGTGCAACCAAAGAAAGATGGGGTTTCCGTCAAGTGCCCTCACTGCGAAAAGAGTTTTAATATCAATATCAAAGTAGAGTAATATGAACGATGAGTTGCAAAGTTTGTTGCACGATTGCGACACGTTGAAGCAAAGGCTATCTGGGTTGCGTCCCTTGCCTTCTGACGCTTTACAAAAGATTGAGGAAGCCTACAATATTGAATATACCTACGAAAGCAACCGTATCGAGGGGAATACGCTCACACTCCAAGAAACGGAGCTTGTAGTGAACGAAGGTGTCACCATTGCCGGAAAATCAATGCGTGAACACTTGGAAGCTATAAACCATGCGGAAGCGATAGACTATATCCGTGATTTTGCCCAAAGCGACATAGAGATAAGCGAACGTACCATTAAAGAAATACACGCTCTTGTACTTCATGGCATCAACCGGGAAAATGCCGGGCGGTATCGTACCGTTCCCGTGATGATTTCCGGTAGTACCCATGTTCCACCCCAACCGTATTTACTTGAAAAGCTGATGGAGGATTTCATATTAAGGTTCCGAGAACTTGAAACAAAGGGCACACACCCGGTTCTTATTGCCGCCTACCTTCATGATGAGTTAGTACGCATACATCCGTTCATAGACGGAAACGGGCGTACATCCCGGCTGCTTATGAATTTATATCTATTGCGCAAAGGTTATACATTAGTAAACCTCAAAGGCTCTGATGATGCAAAATTAGGCTATTACAAGGCTTTGGAAGCCTCGCACACAGAGAAACACCCGGAAGCCTTTCAAACGCTCGTAGCGGAAGCGGAAAAGGTGTCTTTACAGCGTTATTTGTCGATTCTTGGAGAAACGGTATAAAATCAAACAAAATTGTATAACAAAAACGCCCGACCATCCATCACGGACAACCGGGCGCAGACACAAAAATATGACATACAAAGATATGGATAATTTTAAATATATACTATTCCCGTTACCATTAATCCAAGAAATATTTAAAAAGCCAAAGAACGGATTTAGCGACATTTTCGATGTGGGTATATACCGTGTATCGCAAGCCTTGCAGATAGACGAATACAACGCTCTGAAACAACTCGTATATTGTTATTATCGTGGAGGGCTTACCAATAGTTTACAAAGCAAACTCTACAGACTTAAAGATGCTGAAATCTTTTATATTGACGAGGATTATAACGGATTTAGTGACTATGAATTTATCCCCGATACAGAAATAGAAAGCCTCTACGAGTATTGCAAAGAACATCAAGAACTGAAGAATGAAATAGAAGAATTTCACCGTCTAAGGCAAGTAAAAACAGTGCTTAATATCAAATTTGACATATCTTGTGTTTCACAAACCTACAAGAAGTATCACTCTGCATATAACGGGTTTCACAATCAACCGTTAGTATCAATCAGCCAGGCGATGATGTTTGATTTTTATAAGAATACAAAGACCGACTACGAGAAAGCATTATTTGCCATGTATGCCGGAATACGCTCAATTATTGGGAATAAGGATTTTGCGGAAACAACCGGCAGCATGATAAAATGCAGGATGTTCGGCGCAAAGAACAAAACCGAATTAGAGTTTATTCTAAGTGACAAGAAAGTAAAATCCGCATACAAGCAATATACGACTGACTACCATTATAAGAAGATGCTAAAAGAGCTTGTAGTACGTGGTTTCTTGCAATCTGAAATAGGATATAACAAACGTACTTATGTGTCTTGCAAATTGGATATGAAAGGCTTAGAAGATGCTATTGTAGAGCATATCAAACAGAAAAGTTTAAATTTTAAGATTAAACAATTTGAAAACAGCAGATTAAAGGCAATAAATTCAATAAATCAACGTCTTAATAAATCGACTTCTTAATTAAATTCAACTTTATATTCAACCTTATATCCACCCTTATATACGCCCACATAAATAATTATAATTAATAAAAATAAGATAATAAATTTACAATATAGGGTACATGACTGGACGTCATGCCCTTCTCTTGAATAAAAAAGATTATTTTCTTATTTAAGGTGTTGTAAATACGCTGTTATGTTGCTGTAGTCAAAAAACGCCCTGAACCGGTAACGGAACGGGGCTTCATTGTCTTAATAAACGGCCACGCCTCACGGCGGTACACTATCCTTAGAAAGTAGCTGCAGAAAGTTCTTTTGATATGCGTTCCACCGCTACCCGTATCTTATCGTATTGCTTTTGCCCGGCTGCTGTCACACCGGATGTGTATTGCCTCATCAATGAAGCGTTGATACCTGCCAACTCTGCCACCTTGGTAACATTCAGAAAAGAGAAATAGTTAAAAAAGGATTGCATATCATACTTGTAGGTAAACTCCAGTTCCGGCACTTCCTTGCCTTCTTCTGCCTGCATTTCCTTTATTTCCTCATACGCTTTCATCATATCCTCTTTGGCCGCTTCTGCCGTATCTCCATATCCGGCCAGACCAAAACCGGGCAAATCTTCCTCGACAAAGCATGAATAATATCCATCGCTCGCCTTTTCCATGATTACAGTTACTTTCATATCCATTTCTTTAAAATAGGGATACGGCACTATTACCGTACCCCATTGCCTCAACGTTTACAGCCTTCAACTACAAAGCACAAAGGCAGGGGGATTACTCCCCCCAAAAGAACCTTTCTTGCTTTACGCTCCATCCCGGTAGGCACTTCTTGTTTGCCATGTCTCGACAAAGCAAATTTGTGTCCCGTTTTGGGACTGTACCAAATATCATAGTTTGCCCCATGCCTTAGAACGTAACAACCTGCTGCGGCAAGTCCCGCAAAAAGCTGATTGTACTTCATAATGTAAAAGACCGTTTATTTATTAAGACGATGTAAATATAGCGTTTTTGCTACAAACAAGCAAATAAAATATAACTATTTTGCTATATTTATAAAAAGACACATGTCATTATTGACAACCAACGCAAAACTGCGTTCGTTTGCCATTTGGGATAAGTTTCTGATTATCAAATCATAGACTAAGCTTTACTTAGAACGGGGAGCGAAATGTTCACCCCTACTTCCCGAATTGTTATGGAGGTTGGTTTACAGTGGTCTATAATTGCCTTTGATGGATTTGAATACTGTAGAGAAGTGGCAACATCCATCCCGCAAAACCAACTATTCAACAAACATGTTCCGCACTTTTGCATCACATTCATTATCAGCGTCTTTAATTACTTTTGCCCGTCACATCTTCGTAAGTAGTTGATACAAAAGCTAAACGCATTTTTGCGTTGAGTGATTCGTAACCTTTCATAAACGAAGCGCCAAATCTGGCGGCTCGTAGTAGTGTGATTACTCAACGGAAACACTTCTTTTCCCTTTGTGGTAATCTTTGGGTTCTTTACATTTCCTACCCTTGCCGTAATCATGACGTTGTTATTTCTTCAAAACATTGTCCCTCGCTTTAATACATTCTCGTATTTCAACGATTATAGTTTGTGCGATACTTTCAAGGTCCAATAGAGAAAAAGCTAATACGGGCAAAAAAAATGACAAAAGGTATTGGAAACAACGACATCATTAACTTAAACAGATTATAAACCGTTGCCATTTGGGGCAATGGTGAACAATTGTTTTTAGTAAATAAAAAGCAATACCAGACAAAGCCAAATGTAAATTATTGACAATCACGCCCTCATTTTTATATAGGGCTTGTAAATCAATCACTTGTATTGGGTTAAGAAAATGGAATGTACTATTACAAGTTCGCAGGAAATCAACGATTATTGCGTATGGAAAAGCTGCAAAAACCGGGGGAATTATTAACAATCTGTAAATCAATGTAAAGGGAATTTTGCAGACGCTTCGGTAGGTGCTATTTAAAAGTACGCACGCATCAAACAACACATCGGTTGGTGAATCACCTTTTTGCCTAATCTACAAATTATTACCATAAAAAAGGGTGAGCCTTTCAACTCACCCTTAGTTATATACAAATCACACAATTTTTATTCCCTTACCTTTTTGCCCATTACCCACGACGCTATGAAGCACGTCTCTAACTTCTTGCAGTACAGCAACATTAGCTTCTGTGTTTTTGGCGCTTCTAAGCGTATTGTCTGCTATTGCCCTTAGTTGTGTAAGTTGTGCTTCTGCGAGTACATTGTATTTGGGCAGAATGTCGTTTCCTATTTTCTCAAGCAGCGCTCGCTTTACGCTTACGTCTAAACGGATGCCGTTGAGATAGGAGTTTGTCAGATTCATTGTTTCCTCGCTGGCTTGAATGCCGGATTTTGACATACCGGAAGTAGAGGTTTCCCCCGTATATCCCGTTATGGCAGAAGCCTGGTCTCTTAATTCCATGCCTTTATTCACTATAGCATCCCATCTCTTTTTCAAGGCATCGGCCTCTTTCTCGTCAAGTTCCCCGTCTGATTTCGCAGCCTCTGCCCACTCCTTGTAAAACTCTTCAAGTTCTGCATCAAGCATATCGCTAATCTTGGCATTAAGCACTGCATTCATGAGGTATTTTGAGAAATCATCCGCAAAATCCTCTGCCGATTTATCCATATCCATCAAACTGCTAATGAAACTGCTGCGTAAATCGTCAAAGGTTATTTGTGTGAGGGCCTCGTTCAGTGAATCGGTTATGTCTTCAAGGCTTCCTGCCAAATCCGCATAGTTTTCCCAATATTCGCTTTTATCGTATTTGCCTTGACTTATCATCTTCTCCCACATCTCAATATTATTGGAACGAATATAATCCATCTGCTCCGGTGTAAGTTTGTAGATGTCGGTAAGCGAACCGACTTTATCCGTTTGGGTCTCGGCCAAAGGATTCTTGATATAGTAATCGTCAAGGCTGGCATTAAGCGACGCATAATCTTGTTTTGTAAGCCCCCAGTAATAAGCGTTCGAATGGTGTGCGCCATAATAGCCCATTTGGGTTTGAAGAATCTGGCTTGTCTGACGGATGATGGCCTCCTGGTCTTTTCTGGCTTGTTCTGCCGCATCAATGGATTTTTTGCCGCCAGTCTTGCTTATTTCGTCTTTAAGGCTATCTACCGCATTCTTAAGCCTTTCATTGCTTTCTGTAAGTCTGTTTGTCGTTTCTGCCACCTCCTTGGCGTTACTGCCAAAAAGGGAATTGAAGCCGCCAAAAGTCAAGGTATTGACAATATTTCCAATGTGGCTAAAAGCGTTTTTTATCGGCTTTACAATAACATCACCGCTAAAAAGGTCATTCAAAATACCTTCTATAGCGCCGAAAAGGGTATCTTGCAAGGAAACGAATATGCTTTCACCATATCATCAATCACAGCTCCCTCGAAACCAATATAATATTCATTCCAACCCGTCTGCACATAAGGATAATATGTATGCCACTGACCAGGAAACAGCACCATCAGTCGTCCTTTGCACACTTGCTTCTCTGGCGTGGTCTCCGAGGAGAACACCCCCCTCCCTTTAGTAATATAGACCAACTGGTACTCGCGCAGAATCCGTCCTTTCTGCGCATTGAAAAAATAACCGGTAGGATGATCCTTCAACGGATAAGGAGAATTAGGCTGGATAGACTGAAAGCCCACAGTATTTACCCAAAGACCATATTTCTGGTCCATGTCATTTACAATAAGGTACTTAAACTCTACTCCTAAATCATTATAATTTTTAGTCATAACACGTGCCTTCCATAATAGCTCCGGAACAAAAATAGAGATTATTTATGAAAAATCCCGTCCGCAGCGAATATTATTCATCACGGACGGGAATAGACATGTAACCTAAAATAGCGCTTGCCTTAAAAAGCTTTATGATACAGAGCTTCTATATCTTCCACAGATGTAGGTCTCGGATTGCCACCGGTGCAGACATCATTGAAAGCATCGATAGCCAATTGATGCAAATCCTCTTCCCTAACATTGATTTCACGCAACCGCTGTGGAATGCCAATACTTAAAGACAATTTCCGGACAGCATCAATAGCAGCACATATACCTTCTTCCACGCTCATACCTTCCGTATTGACTCCCATCGCCTTCGCAATATGGACATATTTAGGAGCAGCCGGGGACGCTGCATTATACTCCATTACGTAAGGAAGAAGCAATGCGTTGGCCACCCCATGCGGAGTGTCATAATGGGCCCCCAAAGGATGGGCCATGGAATGAACGATGCCCAGACCGACATTGCTGAACCCCATACCGGCAATGTATTGCGCTTGAGACATGGCCTCGCGGGCAACCGGATCGCTGCCATTGTCTACGGCAGCTTTCAAATGGACAGCAATCATTTCAATGGCTTTCAGTTCGAACATATCCGACATAGCCCATGCACCCGGCGTTATATAGCTTTCTATGGCATGAGTCAGTGCATCCATACCGGTTGCAGCAGTCAATCCTTTCGGCATGGAATACATCAGCTCCGGGTCAACAATAGCTACTGCCGGAATATCATTAGGGTCTACACAAACCATCTTTTTTTGACCTCTTCGTCAATGATAACATAATTGATGGTCACCTCAGCAGCAGTTCCCGCCGTAGTAGGTAAAGCAAAAGTAGGGACAGCCTTTTGACGAGTATCCGCCACACCTTCCAGAGACTTCACATCTGCAAAATCCGGATTATTCACAACAATACCAATACCTTTTGCCGTATCAATGGAAGAGCCGCCACCCAAAGCCACGATAAAATCGGCACCGGATGCCTTGAAAGCAGCCACACCATTCTGTACATTGGTAATGGTAGGATTGGCCTTCACATCACTGAAGAGCTCATAAGGTATACTGTTCTTCTCGAAAACTTCAATCACTTTATCAGCCACCTTGAAACGGATCAAATCTCTGTCCGTTACAAAGAAAGCCTTTTTGAAACCTCTGCGGGCAGCCTCCACGGCAATCGTTTCGCGACAGCCGGCACCGAAATAAGAGGTCTCATTCAATATCATTCTATACATAATTACACACTATCTGTTAAAACAATTATTTGGGCAAATTAAACGCTACGGACATTTCCTTCATTTGAAGCTGGCTCATACCATCCGGTTCAAAACCCATATTTTTGGCAGCGATATAAATAAGGGCGGATTTATTGAGTACATCCACCTGGTCGAAAGCAGCCATCACATCCACATCCACAGCAAACACACCATGTTTCTCCCACATCACTACATCATAGTCATCCAGTTCGCGGATGGTAGCCTCAGCCAATTCTACCGAACTGGGAAGTTGATAAGGGATGATGCCCAAACCGCGGGGACAGAAAGCCTTTGTTTCCGGTATCATACTCCAAAGCAGGTTCGAAGCTACATCTTTTTCCAGAAACTTCTTGTTGTGAGTCATGGCTACCAGCTCAATAGGATGCGTATGCACCGAAGCTTTATAGGGAGAACCTTTCGCTATCAGATTGTTGTGTACACTAAGATGGGAAGGAAGTTCCGATGTAGGCTGTACAGACTGGTCGGCTATAATGACATAGCTGGCACAGTCATCCAAAATGCGGATGACCGAACCGTTCTCCATCGGCCAACGGGCCAAATCGCGCATACGCTTGTTGGTGCCTTTGCAATAAAAATAGCAGTCTTTCAAATAAGGCAAAGTAGCACCGATTGATTTCACCTCACTAATGGCAGGCATAGCCTTGATTTCATCGTCTACAAACTCAGTGATGTTGACCGTAATATTGCCCCCATTACGTTCTGCCCAACCTTTCTGCCAGAGATAACCAGCCACCTCAGCCACCTTATTAACTTCCGCAGCCAGCGCCGGACGATTTTCTAGAATTGATTTCATATATGCAGATATATTTTAGTTTTATATTCAAAGATAGGTATTTAAACTTACCCCAGCAACTGTGGCAGGAAAGAAGAAATTATCAAGACTGCCAAGCCTATGACAAGCACTGTAATTGTCTTGGGTGTACACCCTTTCCATTCCTTCAAAAGGATCCCCCAAACATTGGAGAACGTTACGTTCAACGACATCAGGATGCACCACGAGAATGTGAGCAATACCGGAGAGGCAGCAAGGAATCCCTTACCCAAGCTAAGACCAAAGAACTGGCTGTACCACAACACACCGGCCAAAGCACAAAACAAGACATTGTTTACATAAAGGGATTTCTTGCCATAATCGCCCCAACTTTTGTTCCTGGAATTTTGATAGAAACAATAGACGGCATTTGTAATGAAACCACCCAGTGTCACCATCAATGTAGCAGGCAGTGTCTTGAATATATCCGCACTTTCAGCAAAACAGAGTTTCTCTCCAAAACCCAATCCTATACTGAAACACGCACTCATAAATCCGGCAAGAAGGGCTACAATAATACCTTTAGTAAAATTGAAATCCTTTACGGCCTTCTTCTTCTCTTCTTCGCTCAGGCTGGCAGACTTCATGCTACCGGCCAGACCGATAATGCCAATACCTACCAACGTGACCACTACACCAACAATAACCGATGTTGTCAAATCTCCTGCCTTACCAGTAAATACCGGAGTCAATATCGTTCCCAATCCGGCACAAGTACCCAAAGCGATAGACTGCCCAAGAGCTACGCCCAAATAGCGCATAGACAAACCAAACGTCAGTCCCCCCACTCCCCATAAAGCTCCGAAGAACATAGTCCAAAGCGTATCCGCAGGATTGTTTGCATAAATCTCGAACAGCGAATTGTCGGCAGGTACTGCCAGCAACGCGCCCAAGAACGGAAAAACCAGCCAAGCGAAAACACCTTGTACAATCCAATACGACTCCCAGCTCCACTCCTTGATACGGTTAATGGGTACATAGCAACTGGATTGGCAGAATGCTCCGATGGCAATAATCAATAACCCTAATATTATTTCCATTGCTGTCAGTTACAAGGGTTTCTTATCCTCTTTTAGAGGTTACATTAGCTTCATACTTCTCTATTTCAGCGATGAACTCCTCACCTACCGGAACATTGTTTTTCAGACAAAACATGTCCCAAACAGCGTTCCAAGGCAAAGCCTTAGCCTCTTCGAGCAGAGCAAGACGCTGGAAGCCCTGACCGGCAGCCTCGTATTCGCGAAGCTTTGCCAATGGTTCCAGTAACGCACGCAACATACATTTCTGCGCCGCACGAGTACCGATTACATAAGCACCGATACGGTTGATGGAAGCATCAAAGTAATCAAGACCAATGTGTACACGGTCCAGTGCATCGCAACGGACAATTTCTTGGAAAAGTTCAAGAGTGGGGTCATCCATGATAGTTACATGGTCAGAATCCCAACGTACCGGACGGCTTACGTGGAGCATCAGCTCAGGAACAAAGAGCAACATGGAGGACACCTTGTCGGCAGCGCTTTCCGTAGGATGGAAGTGCCCTGTATCAATAGTGATGAGTTTTTGATGCTGTACACTGTAACCCATACAGAATTCATTGGAGCCTACCGTATAACTCTCCAAACCGATACCGAATACCTTTGATTCAAGGCAGTCCTTCATATGCTTGTATTCCGTAGCAAAAATACGATCGAGAGAATCTTTGAAAAGCGCACGATACTTCATACGGTTTACAGTGATGTCCTTGCTGCCATCATGCACCCAGAGATTCATGATGCAAGGGTCTCCCTGGCGACGTCCCATTTCCTCGGCAATGGCACGACAACGTTTAGTATGTTCGACCCAGAAGTCACGGATACTTTGGTCCGGATTAGCCAAAGAAAGATTACCACTCTTCGGATGAGAGAAAGAAGTGGAATTAAAATCCAATTTTATACCATTCTCGGCTGCCCATTGCATCCAGCTTTCAAAATGCTTCACCTCTACTTGATCGCGGTCTACGAAGGTACCGCCAAAGTCACCGTAAATCTCATGCAAATTCAAACGGTGCTTACCGGGGATATAAGAAGCAGCTTTCAAAATATCGGAACGCAGTTCTTCCATATTACGGGCTTTACCGGGATAGTTTCCTGTTGTCTGGATACCACCGGTCAATGAGCCGGCAGATTCGAATCCCTGAACATCATCGGCCTGCCAACAATGCATGGAGATAGACACTTTCTGAAGTTGCTCCATTACTTTTTCTACATCCAATCCGAGAGCTGCGTAACGCTCTTTAGCAACTTCATACGCTTTGTTTATCAATTCTTCTTTCATGATACGTGATTTGATTATGAGTTATAAGTTATTGGTAATCATTATCCATTATAATTAGTCATCGTCAATTGCTTGAAGTGCAGGTAAGCGGTATTCCAATCCTCCATATCCTGAGGATAGAAAGTCTTTAATGATATGGAACGGTTGATAAGCTGTCTCATGGAAGCAATGTCTCTAGCTGCTCCGGCAGCCAATGCCTGAACCATAACGTTACCGATAGCAGTAGCTTCGGAAGGTCCGGCAATCACGGGAATACCGACAGCATTGGCTGTCCACTGGTTAAGCAGTTCGTTACGGCTACCGCCACCGATAACATGTAAAGCCTCCACCGGACGTGGTGAAAGATTTCGCAGGCTATCCAGCACCTGACGGTATCTCAAAGCAAGACTCTCAAAGATACAGCGTACTATCTGTCCATGTGTCATGGGAATAGGCTGACGATAATCGGAACAATAGGTCTTGATGGCTTGCTCCATATTCGCCGGATTGGTAAACAAAGCATCATCCGGATTAATTAGACTACGGAATGGTTCACAAGTACCAGCCTCAACGATGAGTTCGGAATAAGGGATTTCCCCCCATTCGGTACGGCAACGTTCAAGCAGCCACATACCACAAATATTTTTTAACAAACGAATGGTTCCTTCCACACCGCCTTCATTCGTAAAATTCAAGGATTCTGTTTCAGCAGTAATGACTGGAGCATCCGTCTCCACTCCCATCAGAGACCAAGTACCACTACTTAGATAAGCAAAATTACGGTCCATGGCAGGTACGGCAGCAACAGCAGAAGCCGTATCATGCCCGGCAACAGCTATCACGGGGACAGCGCCAAGTCCGGTTATTCGTTGTACTTCCTCCGTCAAGCCCCCTATTTTTTCACCAGGATAGACAAAACGCCCGAAATGAGCTTGTGTCAGTCCAATCTCCTGCAGCAAGGCATCCTCCAGCCTGCAGGTATTGGCATTTACCAACTGTGCCGTACTGGCAATAGTATACTCCGTTACCATCTGACCGGTCAACATATAGCTCAAAGCATCAGGCATAAACAGCAATTTATCTGCAGCTGCCAATGCACTGTCATGATTACGGCGTAATGTATCAAGTTGGAACAAGGAGTTGAAATTCATCACCTGAATCCCCGTCCATCCATACACATGGCTACGAGGTATACGTGTGAAGAACGCTTCCGGAGCACCCACCGTATGAGGGTCACGATAGGAATACGGCTGGCGAAGAAATCCCCCATCCTTACCTACACAGACAAAATCTACTCCCCAAGTGTCGATACCGATGGAAGTTATTTCTACACCTTTACGGGCGGCAATCCTCAGCCCTTCAATAATATGACGGTAAAGTTCATAAATATCCCAGTAAAAATGTCTGCCAGCTTCAATCAGATGATTTGGGAAACGGTTTACTTCTTCCATTTCCAAACCATTCGAAGTAAAAGTTCCCAGAATTGTGCGACCACTGGTAGCCCCCAAGTCGACCGCAAAAAAGCATTGTTTCATGGTAATTAGTTTTAGTTGCTATTCAACGATACAAAAATAGGAGATTATCCCCCTACTTTTTGTACAGTTTTTGATTGAAAGGGTGTCAGATTTGACAATTGCATATCTATTCTATATTATATCAACATTTATCAAATGCATACAGAAACAATCCCCAATAACGTGAAAGAACAGATAAACAAGGCTGCTACAAAGAGAACAAGAACAACATATATAATATACCTATGTATAAAAAGAATAAAAAAAGTCTCCTTTTTGCATATTCTTTCCGAAATAATCCCTAATTTTGCGCCACTCTTAGAATAATTATACAGAAAATGAAGAAAAAAGCCAATCGGTTAGACGCCATCAAGATGATTATCTCAAGCAAAGACGTCAGTTCTCAGGAAGAACTGTTGCAAGCTTTGAGCAAGGAAGGCTTTGAACTGACACAAGCCACCTTGTCACGCGACTTGAAACAGCTGAAAGTAGCGAAAGCAGCGAACATGAACGGTAAATACGTATATGTGCTGCCCAACAACATCATGTATAAACGTTCGAACGACCAGAGTGCAAGTGAGATGTTGATGACAAGCGGATTCGTTTCACTTCAATTTTCGGGCAATATTGCCGTCATCCGTACCCGGCCCGGATATGCCAGCAGCATGGCCTACGACATCGACAACCGGGAGTGCCCCGCCATTCTGGGTACCATTGCCGGAGATGACACCATCATGCTGGTGGTGCACGAAGCGGCGTCACACGACGAGGTACGCAGCTTCCTATCGCAAATCATACCGAACATTAAATGACAGATAACAACAAAAAACAAGAAATTAAATAAGAAATGGATTCGAAACAAATTGATGTGATGGTGGCTGACGCCTCACATGAAGTTTACGTGGACAAGATTTTGGATACCATCCGGGAAGCTGCCAAGGTACGCGGAACGGGCATCGCAGAACGCACACACGAATACGTAGCTACTAAGATGAAAGAAGGAAAGGCCATCATAGCCTTGTGTGGAGACGATTTTGCCGGTTTCACCTACATAGAGAGCTGGGGCAACAAGCAATATGTAGCAACCTCCGGTCTGATAGTACACCCCAAATACCGGGGACTGGGACTGGCAAAACGTATCAAGACCGCCTCTTTCCGCCTGGCACGCCTACGCTGGCCCAATGCCAAAGTTTTCAGTCTCACCAGTGGAGCTGCCGTCATGAAAATGAATACCGAGCTGGGATATGTGCCCGTCACCTTCAACGAACTGACCGATGACGAATCCTTCTGGAAAGGTTGCGAAGGCTGTATCAACCATGATATATTGGTAGCCAAGAACCGTAAATTCTGCATCTGCACAGCAATGCTTTACGACCCGAAGCTGCACGAAGAAGATAAAATATAAAAATATAAGGATATGGAAAAGAAGAAAAAAGTGGTAGTCGCATTCAGCGGCGGTTTGGATACCTCATTCACGGTCATGTATCTTGCCAAAGAAAAAGGATACGAAGTATATGCAGCTTGTGCCAATACTGGCGGTTTCAGCCCCGAACAGTTGAAGACTAACGAGGAGAATGCCTACAAGCTGGGTGCCAAAGAATACGTCACCATTGACGTGACGCAAGAGTACTACGAAAAAAGCCTAAGATACATGGTATTCGGAAACGTACTGCGTAACGGCACCTACCCCATCTCCGTAAGTTCCGAACGTATCTTCCAGGCACTGGCCATTGCACGCTATGCCAACGAAATCGGCGCCGATGCCATCGCTCATGGTTCTACGGGTGCGGGTAACGACCAGATTCGCTTCGACATGACTTTCCTCGTCATGGCTCCGGGCGTGGAAATCATTACGCTGACACGCGACATGGCACTGAGCCGTCAGGAAGAGATTGACTACCTGAACCAACACGGTTTTGCCGCCGACTTCACCAAACTGAAATACTCCTATAACGTGGGTCTGTGGGGCACCTCCATCTGTGGTGGTGAGATTCTAGATTCTGCACAAGGATTGCCCGAAAGCGCCTACCTGAAACACTGCACCAAAGAGGGCAGCGAGCAGTTGCGCCTCACTTTTGAGAAGGGGGAACTAAAAGCCGTGAACGACGAGACATTCGACGATCCCATCAAAGCCATCCAGAAAGTGGAAGAGATCGGTGCAGCATACGGCATCGGCCGCGACATGCACGTAGGCGACACGATTATCGGTATCAAAGGCCGTGTAGGCTTCGAAGCTGCCGCACCCATGCTGATTATCGGCGCACACAAGTTCCTGGAGAAATATACCTTGAGCAAATGGCAGCAATACTGGAAGGACCAGGTAGCCAACTGGTACGGCATGTTCCTGCACGAAAGCCAATATCTGGAACCGGTAATGCGCGACATCGAAGCCATGCTGGAATCCTCGCAACGCAACGTAAACGGTACGGCTATCCTCGAGCTTCACCCACTCTGCTTCTCTACCGTAGGTGTAGAAAGCAAGGACGACCTTGTGAAAAACAAGTTCGGCGAATACGGCGAAATGCAGAAAGGCTGGACGGCAGAAGATGCCAAGGGATTCATCAAAGTAACCTCCACGGCACTGCGTGCATATTATTCAAATCACAAAGACGAGAAAATCTAAATGACGGACAAGAAACGGAAACTGACACGTCCCCGAACCGGAAGAATACTTTCCGGTGTATGTGCAGGACTGGCAATTTTTTTCGGACTTGACGTATCTTTAGTACGCATCGTTTATACGTTCGCTACCGTCTTTACTGCTTTTGCAGGTGTAATTATATACATTATATTATTGATTATCATACCAGAAGAATCCAATAGATATTATAGAAATGATTAAAGTAGGAATCATCGGCGGAGCCGGATACACGGCAGGCGAACTGATACGTTTACTGCTCAACCATCCGGAAGCGGAAATCGTATTCATAAACAGTTCAAGCAACGCCGGCAACAAAATTACTGATGTACACGAAGGACTGTACGGTGAAACAGATTTGGTATTTACCGACCAGCTTCCGTTGGAAGAAATCGACGTGCTGTTTTTCTGTACGGCACATGGCGACACGAGAAAATTCCTCGAAAGCCACAACGTGCCCGAGGAGTTGAGAATCATCGACCTCTCCATGGACTACCGCATAGCCTCTCCTGACCACGACTTCATTTACGGCTTGCCGGAACTGAACCGCCGCGCCACCTGCAAGGCAAAGCATGTAGCCAATCCGGGCTGCTTTGCCACCTGCATACAATTGGGGCTGCTGCCGCTCGCCAAGCACCTGATGCTGAATGATGACATCATGGTGAATGCCATCACCGGAAGTACGGGTGCCGGAGTGAAACCGGGTGCCACGAGCCACTTCAGCTGGCGCAACAACAACATGAGTGTTTACAAAGCTTTCGAGCACCAGCACGTGCCCGAAATCAAGCAATCACTCCGCCAGCTGCAAAACAGTTTCGATGCAGAAATAGATTTTATCCCCTACCGGGGTGACTTTCCGCGCGGTATCTTCACTACCATCGTAGTAAAGACCAAAGTGGCTCTGGAAGAAATCATCCGTATGTACGAAGAATACTACGCCAAAGATTCCTTTACATTTGTCGTGGAAAAGAACATTGACCTGAAACAAGTGGTGAATACCAATAAATGCCTCATCCACCTGGAGAAGCACGGTGACAAGCTGCTTATCATTTCCTGCATCGACAACCTCCTAAAAGGTGCCAGCGGACAAGCAGTCCACAACATGAATTTAATGTTTAACCTGGAAGAGACCGTAGGATTACGGTTGAAACCTTCTGCATTCTAAAAAAAATGAATTTATTCGACGTATACCCTCTCTTTGACATCAACATCGTCAAAGGAAAAGGCTGCCATGTATGGGACGAGAACGGTACCGAATACCTCGACCTCTACGGTGGCCATGCAGTCATCTCAATCGGACATGCACATCCACATTATGTAGAGATGGTGAGTAACCAAGTTGCTACGTTAGGATTCTACTCAAACTCAGTAATTAACAAGCTGCAACAGCAAGTGGCAGAACGCTTGGGAAAAGTCTGTGGCTATGACGACTACTCATTCTTCCTCATCAACAGCGGTGCCGAAGCCAATGAAAACGCCTTGAAACTCGCCTCTTTCTACAATGGCCGTACCCGTGTGATATCCTTCTCAAAAGCATTCCATGGACGTACCTCACTGGCGGTGGAAGTAACGAACAATCCTAAAATCATCGCTCCCATCAACAACTGCGGGCACGTCACCTACCTCCCGTTGAACGACATCGAAGCCATGAAGGCCGAATTGTCCAAAGGAGATGTCTGCGCAGTGATTATCGAAGGCATACAAGGTGTAGGCGGCATCCAACTGCCGACAGACGAATTCATGCAGGCTCTCCGCCAGACTTGTACGGAACACAACACGGTCTTGATTCTCGATGAAATCCAAAGCGGCTACGGACGCAGCGGCAAGTTCTTCGCCCATCAGTACAACGGCATCAAAGCCGACATCGTCACCGTGGCAAAAGGCATCGGCAATGGTTTCCCGATGGCAGGCGTACTCATCAGCCCAATGTTTACACCGGTATACGGGCAACTTGGAACCACTTTCGGTGGAAACCACCTGGCTTGCAGTGCCGCCCTTGCCGTACTGGACGTCATAGAGCAAGAAAAACTGATAGAAAATGCAGCGCAAGTCGGTGACTTCCTGATAACGGAACTAAAGAAATTCCCTCAAATCAAGGACGTTCGCGGACGCGGACTCATGATAGGGCTGGAATTTGAAGAACCCATCAAGGAACTGCGCCTAAGACTACTGAAAGAGCAGCATGTATTCACCGGTGTAAGCGGTACGAATGTACTTCGCCTGCTGCCGCCTCTGTGCCTCGGCATGGATGAAGCAAAGGAATTCTTGGAACGCTTCAAGAAAGTACTTTAATATTTGACACAAATAATCAGCCAGCAAAAGAAACGACCGAAAAGCAGAATACCTTTCTCTCTCGGTCGTTTTTTGTAGAAAATTTATCTACCTTTGCCAGCAAAACAACTCTTTTAACAACAAAAAGATATGAAAGCAGCAATTATCGGTGCAGGAAATATGGGGGGAGCCATTGCCCGAGGGCTGGCAAAAGGAACAATCATCCCTGCCGGTAACATCATTGTCTCCAACCCCACCCAGGGCAAGCTGGACAAGCTGAAGGCAGAATTCCCCGCATTGCAAGTGACCAATGACAACCAGGAAGCGGCAGCCGGTGCAGATATGATAATCTTTGCCGTGAAGCCATGGCTGATGGAGCCAGTGATAAAGGAACTGGAACTAAAAGGCACAGAGATTCTTATATCCGTTGCAGCCGGCATTCCTTTTGAAGAGCTGACACACTATGTAGCAGACAAAGAAATGACTATGTTCCGTCTTATTCCCAATACCGCCATCAGCGAGATGGAAAGCATGACACTCATCGCCAGCCGCAATGCCACCAAGGAGCAGGAGCAACTGATGCTGGACATTTTCAACCAGATGGGACTCGCCATGCTCATTCCCGAAGAAAAGATTGCGGCAACCACTGCCATGACTTCCTGCGGCATCGCCTACGTGCTTAAGTATATCCAGGCAGCCATGCAGGCCGGCGTTGAAATGGGTATCTATCCCAAAGACGGCATGCGCATGGTGGCACAATCCGTGAAAGGGGCAGCCGAGCTGATTCTGAACAACGACACGCACCCCAGTGTTGAGATTGACAAGGTGTGTACCCCCGGAGGAATTACCATCAAGGGAATCAACGAGCTGGAACATGAAGGATTCACCTCCACTGTGATTAAAGCCATCAAAGCGAGTAAATGATATTTAATGTGCTAATGTAACGATGTCCCGATATGCCTATGAGCTACGGTGTAATTAAACATTGTGCAGCCTATTGGCACATTGCCACACTTTAATAACAACCCATTAAAAAATATAATTATGGACGAACAAATCAGACAAATAGCCGAACGCCTGCGCGGACTGCGTGACGTATTGGAACTGACTGCCGACGATATCGCCCGTGACTGCGACATTTCTGCAGAAGAGTACCGCCTGGCCGAAACCGGAGAATTCGACATCTCGGTCAGCATGCTGCAGAAGATAGCACGGCACTACGGCATATCACTGGACGCACTGATGTTTGGGCAAGAGCCCAAAATGAGCTCCTACTTCCTGACACGTGCCGGAAAAGGAACCAGTATAGAACGTACCAAGGCATATAAATACCAATCGCTGGCAGCCGGTTTCATCAACCGCACGGCAGACCCGTTCATTGTGACCGTAGAACCGAAACCGGACAGCGAGCCGATACATTACAACAGCCATGCCGGTCAGGAGTTCAACCTCGTACTGGAAGGCCGTATGATGGTCAGCATCGACGGCAAAGACTTAATCTTAAACGAAGGAGACAGTCTATACTTCAACTCCAAACTGCCGCACGGCATGAAGGCGCTTGACGGAAAGACTGTAAAATTCCTGGCAGTAATCATGTAATAAAGTTATGGTAGAAAGATTTTTATCTCAAACATCCTTCACCTCACAGGAGGACTTCATCAAGAACTTGAAGATAAACGTACCGGAGAATTTCAACTTCGGCTACGACGTAGTGGATGCCTGGGCAGCCGAGCAGCCCGACAAACCCGCACTGTTGTGGACCAATGACCAGGGCGAATGCCGGCAGTTTACCTTTGCCGACATGAAACGGTACACAGACATGACGGCTTCCTATTTCCAAAGCCTCGGCATCGGCCACGGAGACATGGTGATGCTGATACTGAAGCGCCGTTACGAATTCTGGTTCAGCATTGTGGCACTACACAAACTCGGTGCAGTGGTGATTCCCGCCACCCACCTGCTGACGAAGAAAGACATCGTATACCGTTGCAACGCCGCAGACATCAAGATGATAGTCTGCGCCGGCGAAAGCGTCATCACCGACCATATCACGGCAGCCATGCCAGAGTCTCCTTCTGTGAAACGCCTCGTAAGCGTCGGGCCGGAAGTTCCCGAAGGATTCGAAGACTTTCACAAAGGTATCGAGGCTGCCGCTCCTTTCGTGAAACCTGAACATCCGAATACGAACGATGACATCTCCCTGATGTACTTCACCAGCGGCACTACCGGAGAGCCCAAAATGGTGGCCCACGACTTCACCTATCCGTTGGGACACATCGTCACCGGCAGCTTCTGGCACAACCTGAAAGAGAGCAGCCTACACCTCACCATTGCCGACACCGGTTGGGGAAAAGCCGTGTGGGGCAAGCTCTACGGACAATGGATTGCCGGCGCCAACGTATTTGTATACGACCACGAGAAATTCACTCCCGCAGCCATACTGGAGAAGATACAAGATTATCACGTCACGTCGCTTTGTGCGCCGCCCACCATCTTCCGATTCCTCATCCACGAAGACCTCACGAAGTACGACCTATCCAGTCTGGAATACTGCACCATCGCCGGAGAAGCATTGAACCCCGCCGTATTCGAGACCTTCAAGAAGTTGACGGGCATCAAGCTGATGGAGGGATTCGGACAGACCGAAACGACCCTTACCGTTGCCACCATGCCGTGGATGGAACCGAAACCCGGCAGCATGGGATTGCCCAATCCGCAATACGACGTAGACCTGATAGACCACGAAGGACGTTCCGTGGAAGCCGGTGAGCAGGGACAGATTGTAATCCGTACCGACAAAGGCAAACCGCTGGGATTGTTCAAGGAATACTACCGCGATGCCAACCGTACCCACGAGGCATGGAACAACGGCATTTACTACACGGGAGACGTAGCCTGGAAGGACGAAGACGGCTACCTCTGGTTCGTGGGCCGCGCCGACGACGTCATCAAAAGTAGCGGCTACCGCATCGGCCCGTTCGAAGTGGAAAGTGCATTGATGACCCACCCAGCCGTAGTGGAATGTGCCATTACCGGTGTGCCCGATGAAATCCGCGGTCAAGTGGTAAAAGCTACGATTGTGTTGGCAAAAGAGTACAAGGCACGCACCGGAGAAGAGCTTGTCAAGGAGTTGCAGAACCATGTGAAGAAAGTGACGGCTCCCTACAAATACCCGCGTGTCATCGAATTTGTTGATGAGCTCCCCAAAACCATCAGCGGGAAAATCCGCCGTGTGGAAATCCGGGAGAACGACCGGAAATAATACTCGCCACCCAGCATCTGAATCATAAGACAACATCCGAGTAAATGAATAAGGAAGGGGTAAAACCGAAGTCGGCCATTCTATTGACGATTTCAGTTTTACCCCCTCTTTTTACAAATAGTTGTCTCATTGTGAATACCAAAAGGAGAAAAGAACTATATTTGCACGAAATTAAACTTCACTTGGAACATTTATAAACAAGAAAGACCGACACGGCATATGAAAAATAGAATGCAGATATGGAAAATACTGACTTTCTTAGGAGCGGTACTTTTCTTGTCTGATACAATATACGCCCAACAATGGACATCCGATAGTCATTCGGAATACAAACGGGATACACTCCCTTTCTCACAGCGCTTCATCCACAGATTAGGCGTAGAAGGGCGTGCTGGCTATATTTTTCAGACCAACCCTTTTCTGGAGTACTCCAACCACCAATACAAGGCCATGAAAAATGCCTATGCCGGCCATCTGAAATACTCCTTCCAGCTCCGTCCCCACACCGTTGCCGACCAGGCTTATATAGGAGCCTATCAAGGGATTGGAGTCGGCTATTTCAACTTCGGCAATCCGGAAGAGCTGGGCAACCCGCTGGCGGTCTATCTGTTTCAAGGGGGACGCATCGCCCAATTCAGCCCCCGCATATCCTTGAACTATGAATGGAACTTCGGCGCATCGTTCGGCTGGAAACCCTACGATGAATACGACAACCCGGAGAACCAGATTATCGGCTCGAAAGTGAATGCCTATCTCAATGTGAACCTCTACTTAAAGTGGGCACTCTCCCCCAAGTTCGACCTGATGATAGGAGCTACCGGAAGCCACTTTTCCAACGGAAACACCCAATATCCCAACTCCGGTCTGAACACGGTGGACTGTAAAGTGGGGCTGGTATATAACTTTAACCGCAGAGCGGATGAACTCGCCCAGTCATGGCAACACCCTATCGTTCCTCCATTCCCCCGCCACGTCAGCTACGACCTGACTTTGTTCGGCTCCTGGCGAAAGAAAGCAGTGGCCCATGAGGGCAGTAGTGGCCAGGTACCCGCACCCGGCACTTACAACGTGTTCGGTTTCAGCTTTGCACCCATGTACAACTTCGGCTATAAATTCCGCGCCGGTGTGGCGTTGGACGGCGTATACGACCACAGTGCGAACATGAAAGAATCGTACGAAGAAGAGAACGGCTTCTATACTCCGCCCGCCAAGAAGCAGATGGCATTGGGCTTATCCGCCCGCGGAGAATTTGTCATGCCTTACTTCACGGTAGGTATCGGTCTGGGAGCCAATGTTCTGCACGGCGGCGGTGACATGAAGTCTTTCTATCAGATTCTTGCCCTGAAAATAGACGTAACACGCAATTCGTATCTCCATATAGGATATAACCTCCGGGAATTTCATGAGCCCAATTATCTGATGTTGGGTATCGGCTATCGGTTCAATAACAAACGCCCCAAGCTGTTCTGAACAATAAAGAGGAGGCTATTTATATAGATTCTTTTATTTCATCTGCAAGCACATATTAGTAAGTGCCACGCGCATATCATCTACTATAGTATTATAGTTCGTTTGTTAGTTCACAGCGATGAACACTTTGTTCAAGTATAGAGAAACAGTTTGTTCCAATAAGGAAAAACAGTCTGTTTTCATATGATGAAACGAAATGTTCTGTTAAGGGAAACAAAGTGTTCGCCATAATGAAACAACTTGTTCTATTAAGGGAAACACTTTGTTCGCTATAGGGAAACGGTCTTTCATATCAAGAGCTTATAAAGAAAAAGCTCTGCAAATCAATGATTCACAGAGCTTAATCGAGTACTCGAAGCGGGACTTGAACCCGCACAGCCGCAATGGCCAAAGGATTTTAAGTCCTTCGTGTCTACCATTCCACCATTCGAGCATCCTAAAAAAGGGAAAGGAGAGCGGAAAACGAGACTCGAACTCGCGACCCTAACCTTGGCAAGGTTATGCTCTACCAACTGAGCTATTTCCGCATTTGGAGAACGGGTGCAAAGATAAACAGTTTTCCCGTTTCTGCCAAATTTTTTTTTATAAAAGTACAGTACTCGCAGCGGGACTTGAACCCGCAGAACCTTTTACCTGCCCAGCAACTCTTTCTCTGCAGCTTGCATGGTCTCAAAATTGAAACCATCTACCACTTTCTGCATCAGGGCAGAGACTTCATCGTTACAAAGGTTTCCGATACTGCCTTCATGGGTATGATGTACCTCTTTGCTGTGCGAGAAGTTTCCGGCTTCAATATCCAGTCCCACCTTCTTGTAGGCATCGCGGAAAGGCATCCCTTCACGTGCCAAGCGGTTGACTTCCTCCACACTGAAAATAAGCAGATACTTGTCATCATCAAGAATATGTTCGTTCACCTTGATTTCGTTCATAATGTAAGTCGTCATCTGCAGACAGTCTTTCAGTTCCTGAAAAGCAGGCAGGAAGACCTCTTTGATAATCTGCAAGTCACGGAAATAGCCGGAAGGAAGATTGTTGGCTATCATCATAATCTGCTGGGGAAGGGATTGCAGTTTGTTGCACTTGGCACGCGTCAGTTCAAAGACGTCCGGGTTCTTCTTGTGAGGCATGATGCTGGAGCCGGTAGTGCAATCGTCCGGCAGCTTCACAAAACCGAAGTTCTGACTGTTGAACATACATGCGTCAAAAGCCAATTTCGATATGGTTCCGGCCACACTGGCAAGGGCGAAAGCTACATTACGCTCCATCTTGCCACGCCCCATCTGGGCATACACTACGTTGTAGTTGAGGGAATCAAATCCCAAAAGACGGGTAGTCATCGTACGGTTCAGCGGGAACGAGGAACCGTATCCCGCAGCAGAACCCAAAGGATTGCGGTTGCACATCTTGAAAGCTGCCTGAAGGAACATCATATCGTCCACCAGGCTCTCGGCGTATGCCCCAAACCAAAGTCCGAAAGAAGACGGCATGGCTATCTGCAAGTGTGTATAACCCGGCATCAGTACATCCTTGTAGCGTTCGCTCTGCATAACCAGCACATGGAACAATTGTTCCACAGCCTCCGCCACTTCCTTTATCTCTGCACGGGTAAAGAGCTTCAAATCGAGCAACACCTGGTCGTTGCGCGAACGTCCGCTGTGTATTTTCTTACCTATATCACCCAAGTTGCGCGTCAGCATAAGTTCCACTTGTGAGTGAACGTCTTCCACTCCCTCTTCTATCACAAATTCTCCACGCTCGGCCATCGCATAGATTTCCTTCAATTCGGCCAGCAATTGCCGCAGTTCTTCCTTCGTCAACAAGCCAATGCTTTCGAGCATCGTGATGTGCGCCATGGAACCCAGCACATCGTGCTTTGCCAAATAAAGGTCCATTTCACGGTCACGGCCTACCGTGAAGCGTTCGATATCCTTATTTACCTGAACGGATTTTTCCCAAAGTTTCTGAGCCACGTTGTTTCTAATGATTAATGGTTAGTGATTAATATTGTATCATCGCCAACATATCTGCCATCTTCTCCAATCCTTCCTGCAAGGGTTTCTGCACCATGGTCTTCATAAACGGATTTATATCCATGCCGATGGTCAGTTTCATTTTACATTCGGTTTCGGTGACGGGTACAATCTGTATCCACAGATTGAAGGGCAGCGGTGAAGTGGTTGTTGCAAACTTGATACACTTGCAAGGTTCCTTCTCCACAATCTGCAACGTAATCTTTCCTACGGGAGCCACCTCTATCGTCATGCTCTCCGCATCAAAACTCAAGTTCTTCACTTTGTCTTCAGGCAAACGGTCTTTCACCTTCTCCAGATTGCTCAGGTCGGAAAGCTTTTCATAAACAGCTTCTTGTGAAGCCGGTACAACTTTCACTCCACTCTCAAATTTCGTCATAATCAATCGTATTCAAAAAGAAAAAAGAACTATCCGGACAGAATCTATCCGAATGGCTCTTTTATCCATATTAACATTTTTACAAATAAGTTCTTATTTTCCAGATTCCCAATGTGCAGGGTCTTTACGCCATTCATTCAGAGTCTCCACATCTTCTTCCTCGATATAGCCCGTACGCAGTGCCACTTCCATCACAGCCTCGTAATTGGTCAGCGTCACCAAAGGCACTTTGGCATCCTTGAAAGCCTTTTCGGCAACCGGGAAACCATAAGTATAGGCAGCCACCATACCGATGACCTCACATCCGTCACGGCGGATAGCTTCTACAGCCTTTAAGCTGCTTCCACCCGTAGAAATCAAATCTTCCACGACTACCACCTTCATACCGGGACGAAGTTCACCTTCAATCAAATTCTCCAGTCCATGGTCTTTCGGAGTGGAGCGTACATATACAAACGGCAAGTTCAATGCATCGGCCACCAAGGCACCTTGCGGGATAGCTCCCGTTGCCACACCGGCAATGGCATCCACCTGTCCGAAACGTTCCAAAATCAGACGCGTAATTTCAATCTTTACGAAATTACGGAGAGAAGGATAAGAAAGGGTTTTGCGGTTATCACAATAAAACGGAGACTTCCATCCGGATGCCCAAGTGAACGGGTTAGCCGGTTGTAGTTTAATCGCTTTTATCTTCAGCAACTTCTCTGCAAACAATCTTTCTAAAGTTTTCATAGCAAAACTAATCTATATATGATAAATATGGCACAAAAATACGGAAACAGAATGAGAATAAAAAAGAGAAAGCCGATAATTTTCATTCGGAGTAGTCATTTTCCTCAGAAACCTCTATGCAACGACATATATCCTTCATTTCGAACCCCCTGCTCAAGGCAAAACGCACCAGTTTGCCATTCAACTCATACTCACTTTCGGCACGGACGCTTTTACGCTTTGCCGCCAGCAGTTTCTGCAAGACGGCGTGGTATTCCTCCTCATCAATCTCGTTCAAATAGGGCCAATAGACAGATGAAGATATCTTTTTCAACTGGAGCGCCTGCCCTATCTTCATCTTGCCCCATTTGGCAAAACGGTATTTGTCGTTGATGAAAGCACGGCAGAAGCGCTCTTCATCAATGTACTTCTCTTGTTCCAGACGGTTGATGATACGGTCTATGGCATCATAGGCAATGCCCCAGCGTTGCAGTTTCTCCGCAATCTCCGCCCGGCAATGCTCGGCAGTGGAGCAATATGCCGCCACTCTGTTCAAAGCTTCAGTTTCAGTTATTTCTATCATCGTTCTGCAATTACGTACCGGTCGTTGCCGGAAATATCTTTTCGGATACGGACATTCGTATAGCCTTGCTTGCGAAGCATCGAAGCGACAGCCTCTCCAAATGCCCGGTTGATTTCAAAATAGAGTCGGCCGCCGGCCGTCAGCATGCTCCGTCCCAGTTCACCTATGCGCCGATAGAAACGGAGCGGGTCGCTATCTGGAACAAACAAAGCCCGTGAGGGTTCCCAGTTCAAGACGTTTGGTTCCATATCCCGCTTTTCTGTTTCCGTAACATAAGGCGGATTACTGACGATTACATCAAAACATTCACCCTCAACCGGTTGATACGTCAGGACATCACGCTGTACAAATAGCACGGAGGCCTGCAAAAGGTGGTTATTGTCGCCGGCTATGGCAAGAGCTTCTCCGGAAATGTCCCAAGCTGTTACTTCCGCCTCCGGCAACTCCTTAGACAAAGTGACAGCAATACACCCGCTTCCGGTGCCAATGTCGAGAATACGGGAAACCGGAGCGACTTCCTTCAGCATCCTCTCCACCAGTTCTTCCGTTTCGGGACGGGGAATAAGCACCCCCGGAGCCACCCGAAAAGTACGCCCCAGGAAACGGGAAGTACCCTGCACATACTGTATGGGCTCAAAATTGCACAGACGGGAAAGAATGCTTTCCAATTCCCTTTCATCGTTTGGAGATAAAATCATATCTTTGCCCAGGTAATAGTCAATATTACCCTGACCAAACATTTCACAGCAGACAATACGGGAAAGATTGGCCGCCTCCCGGGGAGGGTAGCATTCCTGCAAAGCACTGCGGATATGTGAAACGGTTACATTCATTCGGGGTCCGGTTTTATTCGGGCTGCAAAAGTAATCATTAATTTTGATTATTCAACCAAAAGGTAAGCAAGGATATGAATTCAGAAGAAGAGAAATACATGCTGCGATGTATCCAACTGGCACAAAACGGGCTATGCAATGCAGCACCCAACCCGATGGTGGGGGCGATAATAGTATGTGACGGGAAAATCATAGGCGAGGGATACCATGTGCGCTGTGGAGAAGCCCACGCCGAGGTCAACGCCATCCGTTCCGTGAAAGACACGTCCCTGCTGAAACGTTCCACCATCTATGTCAGCCTGGAACCGTGTTCGCACTATGGCAAAACTCCTCCTTGTGCAGACCTCATCATCGAGAAGCAGATTCCACGTATCGTCATCGGGTGCCGGGACCCTTTTTCTAAGGTTGCGGGCCGGGGCATACAGAAACTGAAGGATGCCGGACGTGAAGTTATTGTCGGAGTGCTGGAAACAGAATGTCGGCAGCTCATCCGCAGGTTCATCACTTTCCATACTTTGCGACGCCCCTACATCACCCTAAAATGGGCGGAATCTTCTGACAGATATATCGATTACTCCCGCACGGACGGTAAACCGGTTATCCTCTCCAGCCTGCTGACTTCGATGCTGGTACACAAGAAACGGGCAGAGCACAGCGCCATATTAGTAGGTACCCGTACGGCTGAGCTGGACAATCCCGGCCTGAATGTCCGCCATTGGTATGGTCGTTCACCGGTACGTATCGTGCTGGACCGGCAACAAAAGCTATCCCCCAACCTTCACCTATTTGACGGTAGCGTGCCGACCCTCGTTTTTACAGAAGCCCCGCACGCTCCGCTACCGAATGTAGAGTATCTGCCAGTCAGCGACTACCGGCGGAATGTACTCCCCGAAATCATGGAAACGCTGTATACACGCGGATTACAATCCCTTTTGGTAGAGGGTGGCAGCCAAACTCTCCAATCCTTCATCGCTGCCGGATTGTGGGACGAAATCTTTGTGGAAGAAACTCCGTACCTTCTTCATTCCGGCGTCAAAGCACCCGAAATCAGTGACGGATATCCATTTGCAACAGAGCATTCTTTCGGCAGGAGTTTTCGCCATTATACTGCCTCAAGAAACAGTCAATAGCCTCATTTCAGGGCTTTTTTATCGAGAAAAAGGGGAATATTATCTATAATTTTATATAAAACTTCCTCGTAAAGCTGTTTATAGAAAAAAATGTTCCTATTTTTGCAACTTGTAAATAAACACTAACTTTCAAAATGAGAATAAAGTTTCTATCAGTAATTGTGAGTTTTCTTATTGTGTCATTTGCTCTAAGTTCATGCCTTGACTCTGACGACAATTATGAATTCAGCTCCGATGCTACTATACATGCTTTTGGTATCGATACCATACATGGCAAACATTACAAATTTACAATTGACCAGCTCAATAGACTCATCTATAACAGAGATTCATTGCCCGTAGGTTCAGATACCATCATTGACCGTATTCTGATTGATACTATGACCGTTACCGGTTGGATAACTTCAGGCTCGCCTACCGACACGGTATTCGTCATGTCGGACTCCGTGGATTTGAGACCCGCCATGAACAACGATGCCGGCATGCTGTTCAAAGCACATGCCGCCGACGGTGTTACAGTCCGCGAATATAAACTGAAAGTTAATGTACATCTGCAAGACCCGGACTCACTCGTCTGGACAGACATGCAGAAAAGAGGGAATGTATTCTCCAATACCATCAATTTAGGCCAGCAAAAAGCGGTTATACTTGGAGACGAGTTGTTTGTCTACACTTCCAACACTACCGCTTACAAGACATCGACTGCGCCCGATAAATACAACTGGAGTAAAGTCAATGTCAGCAACCTCCCCTCAGACGTAAAGCTGACATCTGCCGTAGAGTATAACAATGCACTCTACATGGTTACAAAAAGCAAGAGAGTATTCAGCTCCACCAACGGCGGCGCCTGGACAGAAGTCACTACATTGGGAGACAATGTCATAGTCCTCATCAATGGTTTCTCCGACCGGCTCTCGGGTATTGTGGAAATCAATGGAAAGCAATATTTCAACATCTGTAAAGACGGAAAGAATTGGGAAACGGAAAACACGGCTGACAACCTTACCCTTGAGGAAGTCCCGGCAGGATTCCCTACCGAAAACATATCCACCACCCAGACCAACACCGGCAATGGTGTAGAGAAGGTGGTTCTGGCAGGAATGCCGCTGACCAACGAACAAGAGACAATACCCTGGTTCTCATTGGACGGCAAAGGCTGGGCAAGCCTGGCCAACACGGTGTACGACACATCTTGTCCCGGCATGGTCAACCCTGCCATCATGTACTATGGCGACATGTTCTATTGTTTTGGAGGAGAACTTGACGCCATCTACAACTCCATCACAGGCATTGCGTGGAGCAAGACAGAAACCAAGTTCCTGCTACCCCAGGAATTCAAAGGGAAAGGCGCGTACTCCATTATAGTGGAACCGACAAAAGACAAAACTGTGGCCCCGGCAGACAAACGGGACTTCATTTGGGTGATATTCGGCGGTAACGGCACCAAGAATGAAGTATGGCGCGGACGTCTTAACAGATTGGGCTTCGAAATACAATAATAATGATGTCATATAAGGAAGAAATCGATCTAAACCGGATACCCCAGCACGTGGCGATTATCATGGACGGTAACGGACGGTGGGCCAAGCAGCGTGGACACGAACGCAGCTATGGACATCAGGCCGGCGCAGAGACTGTGCACGTCATTGCAGAGGAAGCCGCTAAATTAGGAGTCAGATACCTTACTTTATATACGTTCTCTACCGAGAACTGGAATCGTCCGTCGGACGAGGTAGCCGCCTTGATGGGACTGCTCTTCGACTCCATAGAGGAAGAGACGTTCATGAAGAACAATATCAGTTTCCGGGTAATAGGAGATATTGAAAAACTGCCTGCCAACGTACAGCAACGGCTCAACACTTGCGTGGCACACACCTCCCACAACACGGGAATGTGCCTGGTACTGGCATTGAGCTACTCTTCCCGCTGGGAAATAACGGAAGCTGCCCGGCAAATAGCCGACCTGGTACAGAAAGGTGAGCTGAAACCCGAACAAATCGACAGCGAGCTCATATCCCGTCATCTGACAACCCACTTCATGCCCGACCCCGACCTGCTGATACGTACCGGAGGAGAGCTCCGCCTTAGTAACTACATGCTCTGGCAATGCGCCTATTCGGAACTTTATTTCTGTGATACCTATTGGCCCGACTTCCGTGAAGAAGAACTACGCAAAGCCATATGTGACTATCAGAAACGCGAACGCAGGTTCGGCAAGACCAGCGAGCAAATCAATTAATCACCGGACACACAAATAGTAAATAGTAAATTGTAAAATAGTAAATAAAAAGATGCACTATCGTATTTTCTCCATACTCGTAACGTTTGTCTGCCTTTTCGGCTGCGCACTGACAACAGCAGCACAGGACGTAAACAACACCGATGAAACCGAAAAGCCGGTTATACTCTATTCGGGAACCCCCAAGAAGTATGAAATAGCCGACATTAAGGTCGAAGGAGCCCAGAACTATGAAGATTATGTAATTGTCGGATTGTCCGGACTATCCAAAGGGCAGACTATCACCGTGCCGGGTGACGAGATTACACAAGCTTGTAAGCGCTACTGGCGCCACGGTCTGTTCTCTGACGTGGAAATTACAGCAGACAAGATTGAAGGCGACCAAATTTGGCTGACCATTCATCTGACCATGCGTCCGCGTGTTTCCGACATACGCTACAACGGTGTGAAAAAGTCGGAGCGTGAAGACCTGGAAAGCAGAATCGGCATGATAAAGGGCGGCCAGATTACACCTAACCTGGTGGACCGCGCCAAGACCCTGATAAAGCGCTACTTTGACGACAAGGGCTTCAAGAATGCAGATGTAATCATCACCCAACGTGATGATCCGGAAAAGAAGAATGAAGTGATTGTCAACATCGACATCGACAAGAAGGAGAAAGTGAAAGTACATCAAATCACCATTGTAGGCAACGAGGCCCTCACGACCAAGAAGCTGAAGCGTGTGATGAAGAAAACAAACGAAAAGGGCAAGCTGCTCAATCTGTTCCGCACCAAGAAATTCATTGAGGACAACTACGAAGCGGACAAACAGCTGATTATCGACAAATACAACGAACTGGGTTATCGTGACGCCATCATCGTGACAGACAGTATCAAGCCCTACGATGACCGCACGGTAGACATCTTCATGCAGATTGAGGAAGGACAGAAATACTACCTCCGCAATGTAACCTGGGTAGGTAACACACTGTATCCTTCCGAACAACTGAACTTCCTCCTCCAGATGAAGAAGGGTGACGTCTACAACCAAAAGTTACTTGAAGAACGTACAATGACCGATGACGATGCCATCGGCAACCTCTACTACAACAACGGTTATCTGTTCTACAGCCTCGAACCGGTGGAAGTAAACATCGTGGGCGACTCCATCGACCTGGAAATGCGTATCTACGAAGGTCGCCAGGCTACCATCAATAAAGTCAGCATCAACGGTAACGACCGTTTGTATGAAAACGTAGTACGCCGTGAACTCCGTACCCGTCCGGGCGAACTCTTCAGCCGTGAAGACCTGATGCGTTCCATGCGTGAAATCCAGCAGATGGGACACTTCGACCCCGAACAAATCCAGCCCGACATCCAGCCGAGACCGGAAGACGGCACGGTAGACATCGGTTATGACCTTGTATCCAAAGCCAACGACCAGGTAGAGTTCTCCGCCGGTTGGGGACAAACGGGTATTATCGGTAAGTTAAGTCTGAAGTTCACCAACTTCTCTCTGTCCAACCTGCTGCATCCGGGTGAGAACTACCGCGGTATCCTCCCGCAAGGCGATGGTCAGACATTGACCATCAGCGGACAGACCAATGCCAAATACTATCAGTCATACAGCGTTTCATTCTACGACCCGTGGTTTGGCGGTAAACGCCCGAATGCATTCTCCGTATCGGCTTTCTATTCCCGCCAGACCGACATCAGTAGCCGTTATTACAATTCAGCCTACATGAACAGCTATTACAACAGCTATTATAGCGGTATGTATGGCTACGGTATGTACAACTACGGCAATTACAACAACTACGAGAATTATTACGACCCGGACAAATCTATCCAGATGTATGGTCTTGCAGTGATGTTCGGTAAGCGTTTGAAGTGGCCGGATGACTACTTCCAGTTCACAGCCGAGTTGTCTTACCAACGTTATGTTCTGAGTGACTGGCAGTACTTCCCGGTTACCAACGGTAAGTGTAATAACCTCAGCCTCAACCTGACCTTGTCCCGTAGCTCTATCGACAACCCGATTTATCCGCGCCAAGGTTCCGAGTTCTCGTTGTCTGCACAAATCACACCGCCTTTCTCTCTGTTCGACGGTACCGATTACAGCAAGTACAGCACCAGCAGCCAGGAAGACATGAACAAGATGCACAAGTGGATTGAATACCACAAGTGGAAATTCAAATCCAAAGTCTACATCCCGTTGATGGACCCGATTACCGTCAAACGTACTCCGGTGCTGATGGGACGTGTAGAATTCGGTTTGCTGGGACACTACAACAAATACAAAAAGTCTCCGTTCGAAACGTTTGACGTGGGTGGTGACGGTATGACCGGCTACTCCAGCTATGCTACAGAAAGTATCGCCCTCCGTGGTTATGAGAACAGCTCATTGACTCCATACGGTTCTGAAGGTTATGCCTATACACGTCTCGGACTGGAATTAAGATATCCTTTGATGCTCGAAACAAGTACCAGTATTTATGCGTTAACGTTTGTGGAAGCCGGTAATGCATGGCATGATGTCAATAAGTTCAACCCGTTCGAATTGAAACGTTCAGCCGGTGTCGGTGTCCGCATCTTCCTCCCGATGATTGGTATGATGGGTATCGACTGGGCTTACGGTTTCGACAAAATAATGGGTTCCTCGCAATATGGCGGCAGCCAGTTCCACTTCATCCTGGGACAGGAATTCTAAGCAATGGACAATTGATAATTGACAATTAATGCAGTATCGTTATGAAGAAGAGTTTATTGATCCTTTTTACGCTGTTTGCAGTAAGTATAACAGCCAATGCACAGAAGTTCGCCTTGATTGACATGGAATATATCCTGGAAAATATTCCTGCCTACGAACGTGCCAATGAACAACTGGAGCAAGCCTCCAGACAATGGCAGAGTGAAGTCGAAAAGATTTCCGAAGAAGCCAAGACTCTGTACAAGAACTATCAGTCTCAGATTGCTTCCCTTTCTGAAACACAGAGAGGTAAAAAGGAAGAAGAGATTGTCGCTAAAGAGAAATCAGCAGCCGAACTGCGCCGCAAATACTTCGGTCCGGAAGGCGAACTGTATAAAAAACGTGAAAGTCTGATGCGACCCATTCAAGATGAAATATACAATGCTGTAAAGGAAATTGCGACACAGAACGGATATGCGGTAGTTGTAGACCGTGCTTCCGCATCAAGTATCATTTTTGCCTCGCCGAGTATTGACGTCAGCAATGAAGTACTTGCAAAACTGGGATATTCAAATTAATTTCATACATTTGTTTCAGAATATAGACTGCATTCTGGATTAAAAATAAGCGAGCTTATTTTGTATTGCGTTCAGTTTGCGCTATATTTGTCCCCGACGAATAATCATTCAAATAAATAATAAACATTATGCTTAAAAAAATCGCACTACTCGTAGTTATGTTCGCCCTCCCACTGGGAGCTATGGCGCAAGCTAAATTCGCTCACATGAATTCTCAAGATGTAATCGCTGTTATGCCTGAATTTACCAAAGCCCAAGCTGACTTGGACGCCATGTCTAAAAAATACCAGGATGAAATGCAGCGTACCAACGAAGAATTCCAAAAGAAGTACCAAGAATTCCTGGCACAAGCCGACTCTCTGCCGAAAAACATTGCAGAAAGACGTCAGAAAGAGTTGCAGGATATGGCTCAACGTCAAGAACAGTTCCAACAAGAAGCTTATCAAAGTATGCAGAAAGCACAGCAAGATGCTATGGCTCCCATCTATAAGAAACTGGACGAAGCCATCCAAGCTGTCGGCAAAACTGAAGGTGTTGTCTACATTTTCGACTTGGCCCGTACCCCGATACCTTTCGTAGGAGCACAGAGCGTTGATGTAACTGCCAAAGTTAAAACACAATTGGGCATTAAATAATAGAATTATTTATGATAAAGCAAGCGCGGATAGTTTTATCCGCGCTTATTTTTTATACATTACTGAGAAATTTGAATTATCTTTGCATGGTACATAGTCTTTAGAAAGCATGAAACAGACATTACCTTCTGCAGCCGGTCCCATCGGAATATTCGATTCCGGATATGGCGGACTGACCATCCTAAGCAAGATACGGGAAGCTCTTCCCCAATATGACTACATTTACCTGGGCGACAACGCACGTGCGCCTTACGGGACCCGCTCGTTCGAGATTGTCTATGAATTCACTTTACAGGCAGTCACCAAACTGTTCGAGATGGGATGCCATCTCGTCATCCTGGCATGCAATACAGCTTCGGCAAAAGCCCTGCGCAACATACAAATGAATGATTTGCCCCGCCTCGACCCAATGCGTCGTGTGTTGGGAGTAATCCGCCCAACCGTAGAATGCATAGGGAACATAACCCAAAGCCGCCATGTGGGAGTGCTTGCCACAGCAGGAACCATCAAGTCTGAATCCTATCCGCTGGAAGTACATAAACTCTTCCCCGACATCAAAGTGAGCGGTGAAGCCTGCCCTCTATGGGTATCCCTCGTAGAAAACAACGAGGCACAAGGTGAGGGTACCGACTACTTCATACGCAAAAACATCGGCAACCTGCTGGCCAAAGACACGCAGATAGACACCGTCATTCTGGGCTGCACGCACTTCCCGTTGCTGCTGCCCAAGATACAGCAATACATGCCCGACGGCATCACGACCGTCACCCAGGGGGAACTGGTAGCAGACAGCCTGAAAGACTATCTTCACCGCCATCCGGAAATGGACAAAAAATGTACCAAAGGTGGAAGATGCGTCTACCGCACCACGGAATCGGAGGAGAAATTCACAGAATCGGCTTCTACTTTCCTGAATGAATCGATAAGAGTTGAGAGGATTGAACTATAAATTCGTCAGCATTAAACATTAAAACAAAAACATTTGTTATATTTGTAAGACAGAAACCTCTAAATTCATACCATCATGAAAGAAGAAGACAAAAGCAAACTCGTTGAGGTGTTCACCGGTTCACCGTGGGAAGCAGAACTCGTAAAGAGCCTGCTGGGAAATAGTGATATTGAAGCTGTAACAAAAGACGGAATGGTAGTAAACGTTGTACTGCCTGCCACTGCGGTAGATGTTTCCGTTCTCGTCAATGAGAAGGACTACGAAGCCGCCATGGAAGTAGTCCGTGAATACGAAAAGAGAGAAAATGGAGATTGATTTCAATAGAATTGCTGTCAAGGTAGGCAGCAATGTTTTGACACGTCGTGACGGCACTCTCGACGTCACCCGTATGTCCGCTTTGGTGGACCAGATAGCCGAGCTGCACAAGGCCGGCATAGAAATAATACTTGTTTCTTCCGGAGCCGTTGCTTCGGGACGTAGCGAAGTGCGCCCCACCAAGAAGTTGGACAGCGTAGACCAGCGCCAGCTCTTTTCCGCTGTAGGGCAGGCCAAACTCATCAACCGCTACTACGAGCTGTTCCGGGAGCATGGCATCCCCGTGGGACAAGTGCTCACAATGAAAGAGAACTTTTCCACCCGCCGCCATTACCTCAACCAGAAAAACTGTATGACCGTAATGCTGGAGAACGGCGTCATTCCTATTGTCAATGAGAACGACACCATCTCCGTAAGTGAACTGATGTTCACCGACAACGATGAGCTGTCCGGCCTGATAGCCTCCATGATGGATGCCCAGGCACTAATCATTCTCAGCAATATAGACGGCATCTACAACGGTTCACCCGCCGACCCGGAGTCTCAAGTCATCCGTGAAATAGAACAAGGCAAAGACCTCTCCTCCTACATACAAACTTCCAAGTCCAGCTTCGGACGCGGCGGCATGCTGACAAAAACCAACATTGCCCGCAAAGTGGCGGATGAGGGCATCACAGTAATCATAGCCAACGGGAAGCGGGACAACATCCTCGTGAAAATAATGAATAATGAAGAATTAAACTATACCCGTTTCATTCCGTCTCCGGAACCGGTATCGAGCATCAAGAAATGGATTGCGCACAGCGAAGGGTTTGCCAAAGGCGAACTGCACATCAATCATTGTGCCACCGAACTGCTCTTCTCGGACAAAGCAGTAAGCATCCTACCGGTAGGCATCACTGACGTTATAGGCGAGTTCGAGAAGGACGACATCGTACGGATTATCGACTTCGGCGGTAAACCCATCGGTGTGGGAAAAGCCAACTGTGACTCCAGCCAGGCACGGGAAACAATGGGAAAACATGGAAAGAAACCCGTAGTGCACTACGACTACCTATATATAGAATAGGACACAGACGGATACTATCCACGATATTCATACTTGCATATTTATCACTCTATATTCAATAAAAAAATGAACTTAAACAAAACTTTTGTCGCCGTACAAGATGCCAGCCGTAACATGCTAGCGTTGAGCGACAAAGAAATCAACCAAATATTACTGGCTGTTGCAGACGCTGCCATAAACAAAACAGACTTCATTCTGAGTGAAAACCAGAAGGATTTGGAGCGTATGCCTTCTACCGACCCTAAATACGACCGCCTGAAACTGACAAAAAGCCGTTTGCAGGACATCACTGCGGACATCCGCAACGTAGCCGCCCTCCCTTCTCCTTTGGGAAAAGTCCTTAAAGAGAACGTATTACCCAACGGATTGAAGATAAAAAGGGTCAGTGTACCTTTCGGTGTCATAGGCATTATCTACGAAGCCCGTCCCAACGTCAGTTTCGATGTATTCTCACTCTGCCTTAAAAGCGGCAATGCCTGTATTCTGAAAGGCGGAAGCGATGCAGACTATTCCAACCGTGCTATAATCAGCGTGATACACGAGGTACTGGAGCATTTCAACGTAGATACACATATCGTGGAACTGCTTCCTGCCGACAGAGAGGCGACTGCCGAACTACTGCATGCCAACGATTATGTAGATTTGATAATTCCGCGCGGCAGCAGCAGCCTGATAAACTTCGTACGCCAGAATGCCACAGTACCGGTTATAGAGACAGGTGCCGGCGTATGCCATACGTTCTTCGACCGCTATGGCGATATAAGCATAGGTCCATCTATCATTGCCAATGCAAAGACACGCCGGGTCAGTGTATGCAACGCTTTGGATTGCCTGATTATCGAAGCCGACAGCCTGGCTAATTTGCCCGACCTATGCCTGCCGCTGCAATCAAGCAATGTAGAGATATTTGCCGATGAACCCGCCTACCACAGTCTGCGTGACAAATATCCCGTCGAGCTGTTGAGACTTGCCACTGAAGACTGCTACGGCAGAGAGTTCCTGGACTACAAGATGGCCATTAAAACCGTGAATTCTTTCCAGGAAGCATTGGCACATATCCGGAAGTACGGTTCCAAACATAGCGAATGCATCATTACGGACGACAAGACACGTGCCGAATGGTTCTGTCGGGAAGTGGACGCTGCTTGTGTATACGTCAATGCGCCGACCTCTTTCACCGACGGCGCACAATTCGGGCTCGGTGCCGAGATCGGCATCAGCACACAGAAGCTGCACGCCCGCGGTCCGATGGCTCTGGAAGAAATCACCACATACAAATGGATTGTCGAAGGTTCCGGACAGACTAGACCTTGACAGCCGAATAACAAAGATATAGATACACTAAAAAGACTGTAAATATGAAGAACTTTACTTGCGTGCAGGACATCGGTAACCTAAAGTCTGCACTGGACGAAGCATTCGAGATTAAAAAAGACCGTTTCAAATATGTGGAACTGGGACGTAACAAAACGCTGATGATGATTTTCTTCAACTCCAGCCTGCGTACCCGCCTCAGTACACAGAAGGCTGCATTGAATCTGGGCATGAACGTAATTGTACTGGACATCAACCAGGGAGCCTGGAAACTGGAGACAGAGCGTGGTGTCATCATGGACGGTGACAAACCGGAACACTTACTGGAAGCCATTCCCGTGATGGGCTGCTATTGCGACGTCATCGGCGTACGTTCTTTTGCACGCTTCGAAAATAAGGAAGACGATTACAACGAAGTGATACTGGAGCAGTTCATCAAGCATTCCGGTCGGCCGGTATTCTCCATGGAGGCTGCCACACGCCATCCGCTGCAGAGTTTTGCCGACCTGATAACCATTGAGGAATATAAGAAGACGGCACGCCCCAAAGTAGTGATGACATGGGCTCCACATCCGCGTCCATTGCCCCAGGCTGTCCCCAACTCCTTTGCCGAATGGATGAATGCAACTGATTATGACTTTGTGATTACACATCCCGAAGGTTATGAACTCGACCCCAAGTTCGTAGGAAATGCCCGCGTAGAATATGACCAGATGAAAGCTTTTGAAGGAGCCGATTTTGTCTATGCCAAGAACTGGGCGGCCTATACGGGCGACAACTATGGACAAATATTGAGCAAAGACCGCGCCTGGACAGTAGGCGAGCGCCAGATGGCCGTTACCAACAATGCCTACTTCATGCACTGCCTGCCGGTTCGACGCAACATGATTGTGACGGATGATGTGATAGAAAGCCCGCAGTCCATCGTAATCCCCGAAGCGGCCAACCGGGAGATTTCAGCAACAGTGGTGCTGAAGAGACTGCTTGAAAGCCTCTAACCAGAGGACAAGACTACTTTATTCTTTTTAGGCGCGGATTACGCGGAAAACGCGGATTCTTTTCTTAAATTTTTCCGTGAAATCCGCGTAATCCGCGCCTAAAAAGAAATTATAGCAAATGCATTTCAGCTGCACCGCTATTACTTTTCCACTTCCTTGCCCGCTTCTTCCCAACCGATGAAACCTTTGTCAAGGTCATAGATTATATATCCTTTTTTGCTCAGTATGGCAGCGGCCTTTTTACTACGCTTACCACTACGACAATATACTGCAACCGGTTTGTCCTTCTGCAGAGTGGAGTCGGCCATCGTTTCAAACGACTCATCCAGCACATTGATATTGATACTGTAGGGCACGTGTCCTTCCGAGTATTCGGCAACAGTACGCACATCCAGAAGCTGCACCTCCGGATTGGCTATCAATGTGGAAAAGTCATCTACCGAAACAGACTTGAACTGTCCCTCCTTCTGCTGGCAGGAAAAGAGGGTGGTAAAAACGAGGCAAAGGCCCGCGAACAATGTCTTCATCGAATATTTCATTTTAGTCAGGGTTATAAACAAAATCGTAAGTCTTGATGTCACCGGAATAAGTGTGCACACTGAAATGAACCATAACCTTCTGTATACCCTCTGCCGCATACTGCCGCAAAGGTACGGAAGCGTAGGCACGCCTGGTATAAGACACCACCTCCTCCTTTGCGTCATGATACAGCGTCAGATATACTTCACTACACCCGGTAGCAGTATCCACAATCACTTCATCCTCAATAAAATGGAACTTATGCTCACCATTCTCCTTGACTATCAGTGTCATATTGAGATAGTCGAGTCCCATCCAGATACCCAGCACATCAGTAGGGTCTGTCCTGACGCCCTCCTCGAACTTGTCAGCCGTTTGGGGAGCGACAGAAAGAACACCGCTCAAGGCATACAGCACCGCACCGGCAGTTCCATCGGCAGTTACCTCCGAAGCATAATTACTGATGACACGTACCGAGGCGTTTGCCTCTATGTTCGTCTTTGTCTTGTCCTCCACTACCGGCAAGGTTTCCCCTTCATCCGTCACAACAGACCGCAGATAGCCGTCAGCCCCCGAAAAGGCAGTCAGGAACTCCAGCTTCACGGAAGGATAATGATAATCATCATCGCCACAACCAGTCAACAGACAGGCCAACAAAGGCAAAAGCCACCAATCACAGTACTTCTTCATGTATTCATTCTTTTATAGCCGCCAGATAATTCTTCAACGGGTTGGCATACATCAGCAGCATTTTTCCGCGCAGAAAGTCCACGTCCTTATTAGGAATGGAGATACGCTCCAACTGTTGTTCTATATAGGCCGTGAAGCGCTGCTTATCCTCGGCAGTGTAATGGTCGGAAAAATCCTCCTTCCCCTCGAGAAGGTCGTGTGCCACATAATTATTGGGATACATCCGGTAGCTGGCATGAATGCGTTTGTCTATCAGTGCAGACATGCGTGCAAAGAGTTCGGGCTTCGGAAGTGAACGGTCCATCTTCGCCAATTCATCATTCATGCAGGCACCCGTCTGGAAATGTACCCGCCCTTTATAGCCGAACAGTCCGGTCTGCATATTCAGCAAGTCGTCAGCCGTCGTTTTCTTATAGCCTTCAATGTCCCGTTTCAGTTGGAACTCCTGCGCTTTCAGGAAGTCGCAAGGGTCGTATTCATAGGAAATGGCAAGCGGAGCTATATTCATTTCCATTAAGCGGTCAATGACGTCGCCTTCACCGCCTATTGCCAGCATCTTCAGCACACTGTCCTGCGTGCGGTCGTTGGAATCCTTGGCACGCCCTTCACGTTGTGCAATCCAGATAGACTGTTTCTTCTCACTGATGGTATAATGCATATAGCGGGACATGCGTGCGGAAGCCTCCAGCATCTGGCGCATGGTCAACGCACGCAGCACGATGAAGGACTTGTTGACACGCACGAATTTCTTAATCCACGGATAGACAAGCAGGTTGTCGCCAATGGCTATCTCTACCGTATCCATACCCTGGTCTACCAAAAGAATGGACAAGAAACCGGAATCGAGAATAATGTCGCGATGATTGGAGATATAGGTATACGCCGCCGACTTGTCTGCCGGCAACGCGGTATGGTCCAAAGTCAATCCATCCGTAACCTCCTTCGCCAATTTCCACAGAAGCCCATAGCAGAAGGTCTTCTGAAATTCCAGCTTGGTTTTACACGCGCGCATTTTCTGCGACCAGACTTCAAAAGGTACACCAGGCATCACAGTATCCACTGCCTGCCGGAACGCCGCATCGGCAATCAGTTCCTCATAGACTTGAGGAAGTTCCTCATCATGATAAGGACGGATTTCATCAAATTCCACGTTCGCATTCATAATGAATAATGATTAATCCTTAAACTTGTTTTCTATAATATCTGTCATTACATCCTTCATCTCCATTCCGGCAGCACGAACCTGCTGGGGAATAAAGCTGGTGGCAGTCATTCCGGGGGTGGTATTCACCTCCAGCAGATTGATTTTTTCCCCTTCGGTAATGATATAGTCCACACGGATAATGCCGTAGGCCCCGAGTATATCATAAATGGCAGAAGTCAGCGTCTGCACCCGGCGGGTCAAATCGTCCGAGATGCGGGCGGGAGTAATCTCGTCAGACGCACCATTATACTTAGCTTCATAATCGAAGTACTCGTTGTGGCTCACCACCTCCGTAATGGGGAACACTACGGACTTGTCTTTTGTTTTGTAACAGCCGCAGGTAATCTCGGTTCCGTCCATAAAGGCCTCCACCAGTACTTCCTGCGCTTCCGCAAATGCCTTGGCTATGGCAGGTTGTATCTGCTCTTTCGCCGTCACCTTGGTCACGCCGAAGCTGGAACCTCCCAAGCTGGGCTTAATGAAGCAAGGCAGACCGATTTTCTCCATCACATCTTCATCCGTTACCGACTGTCCGCCGCGCAGCAACAACGATTCGGCAATGCGCACACCGAAACCTTTCAGATACTGGTTGCAGGCAAACTTATCGTACGTGAGCGACGCTGCCAGTACTCCGCAACACGAATAAGGGATGTGGAGCATATCAAAATAGCCCTGCAGACGGCCGTCCTCACCCGGAGTTCCGTGGATGGTGATATAGGCAAAGTCGAATGTCACTTTCTCGCCATCCAGCACGAAGCTGAAGTCATTGCGGTCTACCGGAGTCTTAGCGCCGTCGGGCAGCTGTACATGCCAGTCCAGTCCGTGCATTTCTACAATATATAAGGTATACTTCTCCTTGTCGATGAAGGAGTAAATCCCCTGTGCACTACGCAGGGAGACGTGGAATTCGGAGGTATCTCCTCCGGCTACAATAGCAATCGTGCGTTTCATTCTAATTCTCTGTTACTGATATAGCCTCTCCATTTGTCTATCAGCCGGGTCATGTCATCGGGCAATTCCGAAGTGAAGTACATTTCTTCTCCGGTGACGGGATGCACAAACCCCAGCGTCATGGCATGCAATGCCTGCCGCGGACAAGTGTCGAAGCAGTTGTTTACAAATTGTTTGTATTTAGCGAAGTGGGTTCCTTTCAGGATTTCGTGTCCACCGTAACGTTCGTCGTTGAAAAGTATGTGTCCGATGTGCTTCATGTGCACACGGATTTGATGGGTGCGTCCCGTTTCAAGGATACATTCCACCAGTGTGACGTATCCCAAACGTTCGAGCACCCGGTAATGGGTGACGGCATGCTTTCCCTGGTCGTCGGGGAGGACGGTCATCTGCATGCGGTCTCTGGGATTACGACCGATATTGCCGACAACGGTCCCTTCATCCTGCTCTACATTTCCCCAGACCAGCGCCCAGTAACGGCGTTTTGTCGTCTTGTTGAAGAACTGGTTGCCGAGATTCGTCTTGGCATCCGGAGTCTTGGCTATCACCAGCAGGCCGGAGGTGTCCTTGTCGATGCGGTGCACCAGTCCCACATGCGGGTCATTGGCATCATAATCGGGATTATCCTTCATATGCCAGGCTATGGCGTTGACAAGCGTACCGTGATAGTTGCCATGACCGGGGTGCACCACCAGACCGGCAGGTTTGTTCACTACCATCAGATACTTGTCCTCATATACTATATCAAGGGGGATGTCTTCGGGGATGACTTCATTCTCATAGCGTGGACGGTCCATCATCACAGTGATTACATCCATCGGCTTCACCTTATAGCTGCTTTTCACAGCCTTGCCGTTCGCCATCACGAAGCCTGCATCGGCAGCCTTCTGGATGCGATTGCGCGAGGAGTTCGTCAAGCGGTCGAACAGATACTTGTCCACCCGCATCATCTCCTGCCCCTTGTCCACCACCACACGGAAGTGTTCATAGAGTTGCGCCTCGTCACCCACCGGCTCTACGTCGTCCAGCTCATCATTATCTATATCATCCGGCAATTCTTCTATCATCACGGCATTTACAATTTGACTATTTACAATTTACGATTGGAGTCAGATGTTTATCAGAACCAGGACTCATCTGCCGCGGAGTCTTCGGACAACATGGGTTCAACGGTACCTCCCACAGAATCCACTCCCAGGGAGTCTGCCTGCAAGGCGCCTCCATCTCCCACCATCAGCGTCAGCACTGCACCGGCGGGCACTTTCTCGCCGATGGAAAGCTGACGGCCCTTATACTTCACGCCATACACCCAGTCCTTCTCTCCCGGAATATACTGTATCTCGGCCAGCTTGAAGCCCGAAGCCAGAATACGCGCTTCCGCCTGCCGCAGCGAACTGTTGTCCGCCACATCGGGTACTATGTGCAGAGGGACTTCAATCGTATTGATTGTAAGATAGATGGTACGTCCTTCCTTTACCTTTTGTCCGGCTGCCGGATTATATTCGAGGATGCAGCCGGCAGGAAGAGTCTTGACATAACTGGAATCCGAAACGATGCAGACCAAGCCGCGGTTACGGAACATTTTCTCGGCTTCCTCCACTCCCATGCCCTTCACATCGGGCACTATCACAGCCTCGCCGTGGCGGGTATATATATCCAGTCCTTTCAGCACTCCGAACAGCAATCCCACTACCACAACGGCCATCGCAAGTATGTTCGCCCAGAAGAACCGGTTCTGCCGGAAAGAGAAAAAATCTTTTATTGTCATAATCGATAATGCATTATTTGGGACAAAGATACAATTTTCACCACATAGTACACGGAGTTGGCAATAGTTTTTTCCGGAGAAGCGGGCACAATACATAAGAAAAGCTGCAAAAGACCAGAATCAGTCTTTTGCAGCTCCCTTATTTCTTTAATACGAACGAGAACGACTATTATGCCTTTACTCCGTTGTATTCGTCAGAAACAGTCAGTTTCTTTCTGCCTTTAGCACGACGTGCTGCCAATACTCTGCGGCCGTTTGCTGTAGCCATTCTCTCACGGAAACCGTGTTTGTTCTTTCTCTTTCTGTTCGAGGGTTGAAATGTTCTTTTCATTACTGTATCTTGTTTTATGTTATTATTCTCACGAATTCGGGCTGCAAAAATAGATACTTTTTTCAAATAAACCAAGAGATAACTCATTTTCTCTCAAAAGTTTTTGTGTTTTTTACCGATTTCCATTACTTTTGCACTCGCAAACCAGCACTAACGAAGTAAATACCAATATAATAATATTAAAGACTATAAGTATGATTAATGCCCAAGACATTAAAATCGGAACTTGCATCCGTATGGACGGCAAGCTGTATTTCTGTATCGACTTCCTGCATGTAAAGCCGGGAAAAGGTAATACTTTCATGCGCACTAAGCTGAAAGACGTGGTGAACGGTTACGTTCTGGAACGCCGTTTCAACATCGGTGAGAAACTGGAAGACGTACGTGTAGAACGTCGTCCCCACCAATACCTCTATCATGACGGTGACAACTACCAATTCATGAACCAGGAGACTTTTGACCAAATTCCCATCGCCCACGACCTCATCAACGGTGTTGACTTCCTGCTCGAAGGAATGATAGTAGACGTGGTATCAGACGCTTCTACAGAAACCGTACTCTATGCTGATGTGCCCATCAAGGTTCAGCAGAAGATTACCTATACGGAGCCGGGACTGAAAGGCGACACAGCCACCAACACGCTGAAGCCCGCTACGGTAGAATCAGGTGCAACGGTCCGCGTTCCTTTGTTCATCAACGAAGGCGAGACTATCGAAATCGATACGCGCGACGGTTCTTACGTAAGCCGCGTAAAAGCATAAGCCCTTTTGGAAATCAGGCAAATGCCCTTTTCATATCATCCCCGGTGCTCCACTTGGCATCCGGGGATTTTTCTTTCCATTTATTCATCTGCAAAGCTTAAATGATATATCTTTGCGGAGACAACCAAAACATAAAGCCATACCCATGAGATACTCCGTCATCATCCCCGTATACAACCGCCCCGATGAGGTGGATGAACTGCTGCAAAGCCTGACGCAGCAAAGTTTCAAGGATTTTGAAGTGATTGTGGTGGAGGACGGCTCCTCCATCCCCTGCAAGCCGGTCACAGAGAAGTATCAGGAACTATTGGACGTACATTACTATGACAAGCCCAACTCCGGCCCCGGGCAGACCCGTAACTACGGGGTGGAACGAAGCAAGGGCGAATACCTGATAATACTGGATTCGGACTGCATCCTGCCCGAAGGTTATTTCCTTGCTGTGGAAGAAGAGCTGCAGCACGAAGCCGCCGATGCCTTCGGAGGCCCCGACCGCGCGCACGAATCATTCACAAACATACAGAAAGCCATCAACTACTCCATGACCTCCTTCTTCACCACCGGCGGTATCCGTGGGGGGAAGAAGAAGATGGACAAGTTCTATCCGCGCAGCTTCAACATGGGTGTGCGGCAGGAAGTGTACCAAGCCCTGGGCGGATTCTCGCGGATGCGCTTCGGGGAGGACATCGACTTCAGCATCCGAATCTTCAAGGGAGGATATACATGCCGGCTGTTCCCCGGTGCCTGGGTATACCACAAGCGACGGACAGACTTCCGAAAATTCTTCAAGCAGGTACACAATTCCGGGATTGCCCGCATCAATCTGTACAAGAAGTATCCGGAATCGCTGAAGCTCGTCCACCTGCTGCCGGCTGCATTTACCCTGGGAGTGGCCATATTCCTGCTGGGAACGCCCTTCTGCCCGTACAGCCTGCTGCCCATCGCTCTTTATGCGCTTCTGGTATGCATGGACTCCACTATCCGGAACCGTAGCCTCAGCATCGGGCTCTACTCCGTCGCCGCCTCCTTCATCCAGCTCATCGGATACGGGACGGGGTTCCTGCGCGCCTGGTGGAACCGCTGCATACTTGGCAAGGACGAGTTCGAGGCATTCAAAAAGAATTTTTACAAATAAGGAGGATTAGGGGTTAAGGATTAGGGATGATATGGAGAAACTGAATATCAACCAGTGGGCTGCAGAGGACCGCCCGCGGGAAAAGATGATGCAGAAAGGGGCGGAAGCCTTGAGCGATGCCGAACTGCTAGCCATCCTCATCGGCTCCGGCAATACGGAAGAAACCGCCGTGACACTGATGCAGCGCATACTCGCCGCCTGCGGCAACGACCTCAACCGCCTGGGCAAATGGGAGGTGCGGGACTTCTCCCGATTCAAAGGCATGGGCCCCGCCAAAAGCATCACCGTCATGGCATCCCTGGAACTGGGCAAACGCCGCAAGCTGCAGGAACGCTCCGGACGTACCGCCATCCGCTCTTCCGCCGACATCTACGAGCTGTTCCATCCCCTGCTCTGCGACCTTGCCACAGAAGAATTCTGGGTACTGCTTATGAACCACGCCGCCAAAGTGATAGACAAGGTACGCATCAGCCGCGGCGGCATCGACCAGACTACCGCCGACGTGCGCAGCATCCTGCGCGAAGCCCTGCTGCAACGCGCCACACAGATAGCCCTTATCCACAACCATCCCTCCGGCAACCCGCACCCCAGTAACGACGACCAGCGGCTGACGGAACTCGTGAGGAAAGCCGCCCAAACCATGAACATACACCTGACCGACCACGTCATCGTCACGGACGGAAGCCATTACAGCTTCAACGACGAAGGATTGCTATAAATAATCCAAGTTACGGACATACTATACGAAAGACAAAAGCGGTCATAACACTAACTATCAGCACATTGTATTTACCTGCTATTTACCAGCCAATGTAAAAGCCGTTACCACAGTATGTAAACGTATTTACCCTATATTGTAACGTCCTTTACCCCATATTGTAAAGACCTTTACCGCGTATTGTAAAAGGAGTTTCCCCAGGGGTAAAGGGAGTTCCCCCAGAAGGTGAAGCATGTTCACCCACCGTCAAACCCTCCCCGAAGTAATGAAAAGGAGGGCGTTCCTTTGCATTTTCAATTAAATTCCATAGCTTTGTTCTTTGAAAACCTATATATAAAACCCTACGAATATGACCAAATTTGAAATAGAAGAGAAAATAGTCTCCATGCTCAAGACCGTATTCGACCCGGAAATACCGGTAAATGTATACGACCTGGGACTGATTTACAAAATAGACGTCTCCGACCAGGGAGAAGCCTCCATCGACATGACGCTGACTGCCCCCAACTGTCCGGCAGCCGACTTCATCATGGAAGATGTGCGCCAGAAGGTGGAATCCATCGACGGCGTAACCTCCGCCACCATCAATCTCGTTTTCGAACCCGAGTGGGACAAGGACATGATGAGCGAAGAAGCGAAACTGGAGCTGGGATTCCTTTAAATCAGTTGAAAGTTCAAAGTTGAAAATGGAAAGTTGAAAATGAAGAATGTATATTTCCTCTCGGATGCTCACCTGGGCTCACGAGCCATCGAACACGGACGAACCCAAGAACGGAGGCTGGTCAACTTCTTGGACAGCATCAAGCACAAGGCATCGGCCGTATACCTGCTGGGAGACATGTTCGACTTCTGGTACGAATTCCGTACCGTAGTGCCCAAAGGATACACCCGCTTTCTGGGCAAGCTGTCCGAACTGACCGACCTGGGAGTAGAAGTCCACTTTTTCACGGGAAACCATGACCTTTGGTGCGGCGACTATCTGACCAAGGAGTGCGGCGTCATGATACACCGCGAACCGCTGACCACCGAAATCTTCGGAAAAGAGTTCTACCTTGCCCACGGTGACGGGCTAGGCGACCCGGACAAGAAGTTCAAGATGCTGCGCGCCATGTTCCGCAGCCGTACCCTACAGACACTGTTCTCTGCCCTGCACCCCCGCTGGAGCATGGAGCTGGGACTGAACTGGGCCAAGCACAGCCGCTTGAAACGCATAGACGGGAAAGAACCCGCATACATGGGAGAAAACAACGAATACCTGGTGCTCTACACCAAGGAATACCTAAAAAGCCATCCCAACATCAACTACTTCATCTACGGTCACCGCCACATCGAACTGGACCTAATGCTGAGCAGTACCGCCCGCATCCTCATCCTCGGCGACTGGATAAACTACTTCTCGTACGCCGTCTTTGACGGCGAGAACCTCTTCCTTGAGAATTTTGTGGAGGGAGAGACGAAGCTATAACCCGCATTTCCAAACTGTTAACCATCATACCATTACCACCCATGAAACCTTTAAGACTGAAAAACATGATTGCCGGATGCCTGCTCGCAGCAGGAGCATTGCCGGTATGGGGACAATCCGGCGCCCCGACACTTGTCATCCGCATTGACGATCTCGGTGCCCTGCATTCCGTCAACGAAGCCTGCATCCAGACCTACCGCTCGGGTATTGCCCGCAGCGTGGAAGTGATGCCCGTAGCAGCCTGGTATCCAGAAGCCATCAAGATGCTGAAAGAAAATCCGGGACTGGACGTCGGCCTGCACCTCGTCATCACCAGCGAGTGGGAGAACGTGAAGTGGCGTCCGCTGACCCACTGCCCCAGCCTGACGGACGAGAACGGCTATTTCTACCCGATGATGTTCCCTAACCCCGCCTATCCGGGACAGTCCATCATGGAGCAGAAATGGGACATCAAGGAGATAGAGCAGGAGTTCCGCGCACAGATAGAGACGACGCTGAAAAGCATTCCGCAACTCAGCCATCTGTCCGGACACATGCTCTCCACCGGTTTCAGCAAGGAAGTGAACGAGCTGGTGCAACGGCTCGCCAAAGAATACAACCTGCCGTCCATCGACCGCATGGACTCCTCCAAGGACTACCGGTTTACCTACATCGGGTACGACGGCCCCAAAAGAACCGCCGAAGAAAAGGAGGCCAGCTTCATCAAAGCATTGGAGAAGTTGCAACCGGGCCAGCGCTACCTTTTCTTAGACCACCCGGCACTGGACAACGATGAAATGAAAACCGTCTTCCACATCGGATATGAGGACGTGGCGCTGGACCGCCAGGGAGTGACCGACCTGCTGACAAGCCCCCGCGTCCGGAAAGCCATTGAGGACAAAGGCATAAAGCTGATTTCCATCAACCAACTGACCAAGGGCCTGCCCCGCGCCGCCGCTACTCCGAAGCTGGACAAGGCCATGAACAGATATCTGGATGCCGTAAAGAAAGCCGGACAAGACCTGCACAGTATCATGATTGTGCAACACGGCAATGTCATTGCCGAAGAATGGATGGGCGAAGGAAAAGAGGATAAGCCTCACATCCTGAACTCCGTCAGCAAGACATTCACCGCCACCGCCGTGGGACTTGCCGCCTCCGAAGGCAGGCTGAAGCTGACGGACAAGGTCATCTCCTTCTTCCCCGACAAGCTTCCGGCAACCGTCAGCGAAAACCTGGCAGCCATGACCGTACGCGACCTGCTGACCATGAACTGCGGGCACGACACCGACCCTACCGGAACGGTACGCAAAAAGGCGGACGCCGATTGGGTGCAGGAGTTCCTTGCCTTCCCCGTGGAGCACAAGCCCGGTACCTTCTACACCTACAACAGCCTGGGAACCTACATGCTCTCAGCCATCGTACAGAAAGTGACGGGCGAGAAAGTGGTGGATTATCTCTATCCCCGTCTGTTCCGCCCGCTTGGCATCATCAATGCCCGGTGGCAGGAAAGCCCGCAAGGCATCAATACCGGAGGCTGGGGATTGTACCTCAAAACGGAAGACCTTGCCAAGATGGGGCAACTGTTCCTGCAGAAAGGAAACTGGAACGGAAAGCAGATTCTACCCGAAGAATGGGTAAAGGAGGCATCTGCCTGCCAAGTGCCCTCACTGCCCGCCGGCATGAAACCGGAGATGGTGAAGAAAGCGAAGATGAGCGCCAAGACAAGCGACTGGCTGCAGGGCTACGGCTACCAGATGTGGCGCTGCCGCCACAACGCCTACCGTGCCGATGGTGCCAACGGACAATACATACTGGTGTTGCCGGACAAGGATGCTGTCATTGCCGTCACCGCCAACATCCCCGACATGCAGGCAGAGCTGAATCTAATATGGAAGTACCTGCTGCCCGCGCTATAAAACGTTTATTCTTATAAATGATTACGAAAAAGTGAAGGTTACCGGAACTTTTTCCCGGCATGGTTGTAGTAACATCATAACATTAAAAACATTAGCGTCATGGATGATATGATTTACAGAAACGACCCGATTGCCGAAGAGAACATAGACCCGCACGGACGTCCGGCAACGGATGAATTCGAGGAATGGAGCGAAGAGGTCTCCGAACGGACAGATACCGGATACAAGGACCAGAAAGTAAAATCCACCAAGGAACGGGAGAAACGTATCCGGGAGATGGATGAAATTATAAAGAAGGACCTTAAGGAATAAATAGACAGCCACCACAGATAGCACAGATTCTCACAGATTAGTCTCTTATACTTGATATCAGAGCTTCCAATCTGTGAGAATCCGTGTAATCTGTGGTGACTGTCTATTATTTGTATCCGCCAGCCTTGGCTATGCGTTTCGGGATTTCCGTGTTGTCCATCTTACCCACGAACAGCTTGGAGCCTGCACCTACTGCGAATACCGGCACATATCCGGCTGTATGGCCACCGCTGGTCCAGCCTACCATGGCAATCTGGCTCATTACCTTCTTGGCGGCAACGGCCAGGGGCTCAGTCTTGGCATAAAGACTTTCCTCAAACACTACATGCTTGTTCACGAATGATTCTTCGTAAGCATCACGCAGCATCTTCTCCTGCTCCCAGCTCACCGGCAGTTCTTTCCAGAAACCCATCTTTTCTGCCAGGAATTCCTTCATTTCCGGCCAGTTGATAACCTTGCGCATCTTGCGTAAATCCGTGATGGAACGTGAAAGGATATCCTGAGACTGCTTCTGCTTGGCAAGGGCTTTCAGTTGAAGCTCGTACTTACCGGTACCCAGCCCCAGACCGCCGGTTTCATGGTCGGCAGTTACCACAATCAGCGTTTCTTTGGGATGCTTCTTATAGAACTCGTAAGCCACCTTGATGGCGTTGTCCATATCCACCACTTCCTCAAAGACTGTGGCGGGGTCGTTTCCGTGGCAGGCCCAGTCAATCTTTCCACCTTCAACCATCAGGAAGAAACCCTTGTTACTGCCTTTGGTCAGGAAAGAGATGGCACTCTCGGTAATTTCGGCCAGTGTCAGGTCGCCTTCCTGGCGGTCGATGGCATAGGGCAGACAAGAAGGCTCTGCCCCTTCTTTCTGGATAAGAATCATCTTGTCCGCCTGGGCAGACTTCGACTTGTATTCGTCAAGGCCTCTTGCAACGGTATAGCCGGCTTCTTCAAAGATAGGGAAGATGCTCGGAGCCTCTTTCTTGTCGGCTGTAGTAGTCGGTTTCAAGAAACCACCGCCTGCATAGAAGTCGAAACCGGCTTTCGGCAGGTCGAGGGCTATCTCGTAATACATACCACGGTCCGGCTGGTGGGCATAGAATGCAGCGGGAGTAGCATGGTCTACGCTGACGCTGGTAGTTACCCCAACTTTCTTACCGGACTTTTTGGCTCTCTCGGCCACACTCTGGAGCACACTCTTGTTATCGTCCATACCGATGGCGCCGTTATAGGTCTTTGCACCGGTAGCCAGGGCCGTTCCGGCAGCAGAAGAGTCAGTCACCGAGTTGGTGGCAGAAAAGGTAGTTGCCATGCTGGCAACCGGGAAAGAAGTGAACAGCAAAGGCTTTACACCGATGCGCCCTTCTTGTTCGGCCAGATACATCTCCGTACCGTTCACCTGGTTCACACCCATTCCATCACCGATGAAATAAAACACGTACTTCGCCTGCTGGGCATAGGCCATGCCGCTGGTCAGCAGTACAAAGAACAACACATACATTAATCGTTTCATAAGCAGTTCTTATTTAAAGTTATTCGAAAAATTGCCTTTATTGTTTTTAACCGAGTAACAAAGATAAGGATTTTAAAGGATTCGGAAAACATTTCGCCCCAACAAATACATTACATATTTGCAGGGGCGAAACCACATCCGGACTCCGGGAAGCCGGAACCGGGAAATATTACAGCGATATTACTTCTTCAGAATATCCATCGTGTCCGAAGCAATCATCAGTTCCTCGTCAGTGGGAATTACCACCACCTTCACCTGAGAATCTTCGGTAGAGATAACCATTTCTTCACCGCGTACTTTGTTCTTCTCGGCATCCAGCTTTATGCCCATGAATTCCAGGCCTTCACATGCACCCCAGCGGGCACTTGCCTGATTCTCGCCGACACCACCGGTAAATACCACGATATCCACACCACCCAAAGCAGCGGCATAGGCACCGATATATTTCTTGATGCGGTAGAAGTACATTTCTTCAGCCAGAACAGCCTTCGGATTGCCGGCAGCTACGGCATTTTCCAGGTCGCGCATGTCACTGGATTCACCGAAGATACCCAGCACACCGCTCTTCTTGTTCAGCAGGTTGGAGATGCCGTTGGCATCCAGACCCTCTTTCTCCATGATGAAGGAAACGGCACCGGCATCAATATCACCACTGCGGGTACCCATCATCAGACCTTCCAGCGGGGTCAAGCCCATGCTGGTGTCTACACACTTACCGTCCTTGATGGCAGTAATGGAACCACCGTTGCCAATGTGGCAAGTGATGATTTTCTTTCCTTCCGGCTCTACACCTAGGAACTCGCAGACGCGCTGCGATACGTAGCGGTGTGAGGTTCCGTGGAAACCATAACGGCGTACGCCGTACTTTTCATAAAGTTCGTAAGGCACGGCATACAGATAGGCATGCTTCGGCATGGTCTGATGGAAAGCCGTATCGAACACACCAATCTGCGGAACATTAGGCAGAATGGCAGATATTGCATTTACCCCCTTCAGGTTAGCAGGATTGTGGAGCGGAGCCAGGTCGTTGCAGGCAGTGAAGGCGGCAAGCACTTCCGGCGTCAGCCGTACAGACTCGCTGAACTTTTCGCCTCCATGCACCATACGGTGACCTACGGCATTGATTTCGTCCAAAGACTTGATGGCTCCATATTCAGGGCTTGTCAAAGTGTTCAGGATAAATTCCACACCTACGGTATGCTCTGGAATGTCCTTCTCAAGAACTTTCTTCTCGCCACTGGGCAAGGTGAACTTCAGGAAAGAGTCCTTCAAACCAATTTTTTCGATACCACCCTGGGCGATAACTTCTTTCCGGTCCATATCAAACAATTTGTATTTGATGGACGAGCTACCGCAGTTCAATACTAAGATTTTCATACTATATATCAGATTTAAAAGTTATTCAGCATTCTTTTTGGCAGCAATGGCCTGGTTGGCAGTGATGGCAATCATGCGGTACACATCCTCGATGGAGCAACCGCGTGAAAGGTCGTTCACCGGACGGGCGATACCTTGTAGGATAGGTCCTACGGCATCAGCATGTCCCAGACGTTGCACCAGTTTGTAGGAGATGTTGCCCACTTCGAGGCTGGGGACAACCAATACGTTAGCATGTCCGGCGATAGAAGAACCCGGAGCCTTGCTTGCACCTACTTCCGGCACCAAAGCTGCATCGGCCTGCAACTCACCGTCGATGGCAATATCGGGAGCCATCTCCTTGGCAATCTTCAATGCCTCAACCACTTTATCCACCACTTCGTGCTTGGCAGAGCCCTTGGTAGAGAAGCTCAGCATGGCAACTTTCGGGTCGAGACCGGCAACTGCCTGGGCTGTACGCGCCGTACATACGGCAATCTGTGCCAATTGTTCTGCATCGGGCACCGGAGTCACAGCCACGTCACCCATCACCAGGATACCGTTCTTTCCATATTCAGGAGCATGTGTCAGCAGCAGCATGGCACCCGAAACGCAAGTGATGCCCGGGGAAGTCTTGATAATCTGCAAAGCAGGGCGAAGTACATTACCCGTAGTGTTGCGTGCACCTGCCAACTGGCCGTCAGCATCGCCGTTCTTTATAATCAGGCAGCCCAGATAAAGCGGATCGACAACCAACTTGCGAGCCTCTTCGATGGTCATGCCTTTCTTTTTGCGGAGCTCGCAAAGCAGTTGGGCATATTCTTCTTTCTTAGGATGGTCTTCCGGGTCGATAATGGTAGCCTTGTTTATATTTCCCAGCCCCCACTCTTTGGCACAAGCCTCTATCTCGGCAGGTTTTCCAAGGATAATCAAGTCGGCTACTCCGTCAGTCAAGATTTGATTGGCAGCTTTCAGTGTACGCTCTTCCGTACCCTCGGGAAGAACAATTCGTTGGCGGTTTGCTTTGGCACGCTCAACAATTTCGTTAATTAATCTTTGCATGATATTTTAATTGTCTATTAAGAATCGGCAGTATGTGTTATTCACGCCGCAAAAGTACACAATTTTGCAATATCTACATTGCAAACATCGGTCTTTTTACCGTTCAGACCATAATTATTATAATATTTAACATTAGGTATTCCCGGCATTCATGTGTACGCACACGTGCCCCTCTGCAACAAACAATTACCCGTCCGGCAGGAACAACCCGCCCGACTCTACAAACCACATGAAAAAAATCAGGATACAACGATAACAAGCAATACATAGAATACCTACCTTTGCAGCGTTTTCAACGTATAACAATAGGTATTATAATAGTATGATTCGTCAATGCGCCATCCTTTTCGGATGCTTAGCTTTGGGTGAACTGATTGTTTTCTTTACGGGTATCAAGTTACCTTCCAGCATCATCGGTATGCTGTTGCTCACCCTATTCTTGAAATTGGGTTGGATTAAACTGCACTGGGTGCAGGGTATGTCCGACTTCCTGGTTGCCAACCTGGGCTTCTTCTTCGTACCGCCCGGTGTAGCTCTCATGCTTTACTTCGATGTCATCGCCTCCGAGTTCTGGCCGATAGTGACCGCTTCCATAATCAGCACCCTGCTGGTGATTGTAGTCACCGGATGGGTTCATCAACTAACACGTAAAATCAAATGAACTTTTTAGAAAACGAATTTTTCCTATTGGCTGTCACCTTCGGGATTTTCTTTCTGGCCAAACTCCTGCAGAAAAAGACCGGCATCATGTTGCTGAACCCCATCCTGCTGACAATTGCCATCCTCATTGTCTTCCTGAAGATGACACATATCAGTTATGAGACCTACAATGAAGGAGGACATCTGATAGAATTCTGGCTGAAACCCGCTGTTGTGGCCCTGGGAGTCCCCCTATACCTCCAATTGGAAACGATTAAGAAACAGCTGCTCCCCATCATGCTGTCACAACTTGCCGGCTGCATTGTGGGAGTTATCTCTGTCGTGCTGATAGCTAAATTGATGGGGGCTTCCGACGAGATTATCTACTCCCTGGCACCCAAGTCGGTCACTACGCCGATAGCCATGGAAGTAACCAAGTCGCTGGGCGGCATTCCCTCACTTACCGCCGCCGTAGTGGTCTGTGTAGGCTTGCTGGGAGGAATACTGGGCTTCAAGACCATGAAACTGACCCACATCGGCAGTCCTATGGCACAAGGCCTTTCCTTGGGAGCCGCCGCCCACGCGGTAGGAACTTCCACAGCCATGGACATCAGCCGCAAATACGGCGCATTCGCCAGCCTCGGCCTGACCCTGAACGGTATTTTCACTGCATTGCTGACCCCAACTATTCTGCGATTATTAGGGCTACTCTAACAAAATCTTCTTATTTTTGTTATCTATAATCATAACCAACTAAAAACAACGTATGATTTCATTTAAAGATATCGAATTACAAGACAAAGAACTGATTACTTCCTATACACAGAACAGTCCGCGACGGAATTGTGACCTCTCATTCTCCAACCTATGCAGCTGGCGTTTTCTATACAATACAAAGTTTGCCATCATGGACGGCTTCCTCCTGCTGAAATTCTGGGCAAACGATGAACTGGTGTACATGATGCCGATAGGTAACGGAGATTTGACAAAAGTACTGGACGCACTGGTCGAAGACGCACACCGGGAAGGGGAACCTTTCTGCCTGCTGGGAATATGTTCGGGCATGTGCTCGGAACTGGAAGCCTTCATGCCCGGAAAATTCCAGTTCACAGCAGACCGGGACTATGCCGATTACCTCTATCTGCGTACAGACCTCGCCACGCTTGCCGGAAAGAAATTCCAGTCCAAACGGAATCATGTCAACAAATTCAAACGCACCTATAATTACGAATATACTCCCATCACTCCCGACCGCATCCAGGAATGTCTGGACCTGGAAGCCGAATGGTGTAAGGCCAACAACTGCGACCAGCATGAAGGAACGGGCAACGAACGTCGCGCACTGGTCTACGCCCTCCACAATTTTGAAGAACTGGGATTGACCGGAGGCATCCTGCATGTAGACGGCAAAATTGCCGCCTTCACTTTCGGAATGCCCATCAACCAAGATACCTTCGGAGTACATGTGGAAAAGGCCGACACCAGCATAGACGGAGCGTACGCAATGATTAACTATGAATTTGCCAACCATATCCCCGAACAATATGTCTACCTCAACCGTGAAGAGGATTTGGGTATTGAAGGATTGCGCAAGGCCAAACTTTCGTACCAGCCTGCCATTATTCTGGAAAAATACGTGGCATGCCTGAAAGATGAACCGGTGGAAGCTATCAAATGGTGAGAGTAAGGATTAGAGATTAAGGATTAAAAGGATAAGGGATTGATGATACGGGAAAAGGTAAAGAACTTATGGAAGCTCTGTTTCAATGATAGCGAGGAATTTACTGAACTGTATTTTCGGCTCCGCTACAACAATGATATCAATATTGCCATCCAAAGCGGCGAAGAAGTGATTGCCGCCCTACAGATGTTGCCTTATCCTATGACGTTCGAAGGAGAAGATATTCATACGGCCTATATATCCGGCGCCTGCACACACCCTGATTACCGTAACCGGGGCGTAATGCACGAGCTGTTATCACAAGCCTTTGCACGGATGCTACACAATAATGTCGCCTTATCCACCCTGATACCGGCAGAACCGTGGCTGTTCGACTACTATGGCCGCAGCGGTTATGCCCCCGTATTCCGCTATGCCGAAGAGACCTTTATCGCTCCCGGTACACCGACAGCCGATACGGGCCTTACTTTGGAAATGTCTGCCGAATATACTGAAAAAAGATATGAATATCTCGACCGGAAATTGCGGGAGCGCCCTTGCTGCATCCAGCATACGGAAGAGGATTTCCAGGTTATCATTGCCGATTTACAACTGGGACAGGGCTTCGTTTGCACATTGAGCAATGGGGAGGAAATCACGGCTTTGGCCATTACCTATCCGATAGGGAAAGCCAACTGGCGCATTGGAGAAATCGTGTCGGATACTCCCGCTACAAAAACTTTACTGCTTCAACATATCTGCCAAAACCTGAATCTCCCGTCCATCCGGGTTCTCACTCCTCCCGCTACCGGTGAAAGCCAACTTTTGGGCATGGCACGCATCATCAATGCCAAAACCATGCTGCAACTCTATGCTACGGCCCATCCGGAACTGGAACTCAGCATTCATCTCACCGATGAGCAGGTCAGTGCCAATAACGGCTACTACTACCTGAACAATGGTAAATATATGAATAGTGCCAAGCGTCTGCCGGGCAGCCACTTGGCACTTACAATCGGTGAACTCACCGAAAAAATATTTGCAACATCAAGCCCATATATGAGCCTGATGTTGAACTAGCATTATAATCCGCTGAAGTCGACTCCCTCAAATACCAGCGAAGGAATCTGCCATGAACGGTTCGGTTGAGGGTCATTGCCCACAGCAACCAAGGAATTCCATAAAGTAACCATGTTACCCGTCACATTCATTTCGTTGACGGGCTGTGTCAGCTTGCCGTCTTCAATAAGGAAACCCTCTATACCATAAGAGAAGTCACCGGTACTGCTATTGCTGTTACCGCCATTGAAGCCCGTAACCAAGATGCCTTGTTTAATATCTGCAACCAATCCGTTCAGGTCCTTATCGCCCGGTGTCAGAATTAGACGTGAAGGTGCACTGATAGTAGGAGCTATATCCATCTTCTTACCATTGTAGGTATCGATGAAATAAGTTTTCAGCACGCCTTTGTCAAAAACAGTGCGGGGTTCGGTAGCCACACCCTCATTATCGAAATAGCGTGAACCGTTTGCACCGATAGCATGCGGCTCGTCACGCAACGTGAAGAGGTCGGAAGCCACTTTCGTATCCAGCTTATCCATCAGGAAGGAGTTCTTTTGTTGCAAAGCACTGCCATACAATGCACTTAGCATCGGACTGAGCAGGTTTCCCACATTCATAGGGTCAACCACCATTGTATATTTACCCGACTTTGCTTTCTTCTGTCCCAGCTTGCGCAATACGCGTTCCAATGCCTTGGCACCGATTCCCGTCTTCGTCAATTTATCATAGAACAGAGCCGAGTCGTACCAGTAATCCTGAGGGCGAGCTTCGCCCTCTCCCTTAATGGATACACTGGCTGAGACAGAGAACCAGGTACTCTTCGACTCGCCTTCAAATCCGTTGCTTATCAAACGATAGGAAGAACCCTCGCCATCACTATAAGAAGAATCAACCGAAATGATACGCTCATCCTTGCCCAATACCTCCTCTGCAGCAGCACGTGCAATCGCCACTTTATCATCCGGGTTGACTTCATAGAGTTTCTTGTCAAAAAGCTGCAAGTCAGGCTTGCCTCCTTTATAGTAGCGTGCAGGGTCGGCCAGCATACGCGACTCATCCACCGCCAGATAGCGGGTAGACTCTATACCATTCGTGATAAGAGTTTCCAATTCTTTCTTATCCAGCCGATTGGTGGAAAAAGAGCCGAAACGTCCGTCCACATAAAGATTCAATCCCAAACCATTCTCCGTAGACTGCTGCAAACGGTCCATTTTGCCGTCACGCAGTTCAAAAGAAGAATTAGAATTTGTATATAGCACCAGTTTGGCTGCCTGGCAACCGTTCTTCAAGGCATATTCCATTGCCCATTGTGCCAATTTCTTATTGTCGTCTGTAATCATGTCTTTAATTGATAGTTGATAATTAACTTTCTCCTCCTACAGTCAGCTTGCTGACTAGTGCCGATGGCATACCGCAGGTAACGGGACAAGACTGACCGTCTTTACCACAGGTCCAAGTACCGTTGTCAATCTTATCGTTATTTGCCACCATCGTGATGTCAGCCAATGCTTTCGGACCATTACCGATGATATTTATATCCTTGACGGGCTGCGTCAACTTGCCATCCTCAATCAAGTAACCCGACTTCACAAAGAAGGTAAAGTCTCCGGCACCGATTTGCACCTGGCCATTGGTAAACTGGTCACAATAGATACCTTTCTTCACGGTGGAGATAATGTCCGCTTCCTTCATATTGCCGGCTTCCATATAAGTGGCACGCATACGGGGGATAGGAGTATTACGGAAAGTATCGCGACGTCCGTTTCCAGTAGGAGCCACCCCATAATGCTTGGCACTGATGCGGTCGTGCAGATAACTGGTCAGGATACCTTCCTTCACGATATAGGTTTTCTGGCCTTCCACACCCTCATCGTCGAAATTCACGGCTCCACGATTGAAAGCGATGGTACCGTCATCCACCACGTTGATATGCTCATCGCACACCTTCTTTCCCAAAAGGTCGCAGAAAATGGAAGTACGTTTACGGTTGAAGTCAGCCTCAAAAGCATGTCCTATGGCTTCGTGCAACAAGATACCCGAACCGCCAGCCCCCATCACGACGGGCATTTCGCCACCTTTGGGTTTCACAGCCTTGAACAAGATAGCAGTCTTATCCACCGCCTCACGTGCAATAATATCCACGATGTCATCCGTCATGAATTCAAAACCCTTGCGGTAAGAACGACCGGCATAACCGTTCTCCATCTTTCCATTCTCTTCCATGATACAGACTGCCATAAAAGAAACCATCGGACGGTAGTCGTAGTAGCTCACGCCCTCGGAATTACAGAACAGCACGTGCGATGTACTGTCAGAAAGAGAAGCCTGCACCTTACGTACACGATTGTCCAAAGAGAAAATCTTTTCGTTCAGCTTTTCTAAATAAGGTATTTTTGCCTTGACACTCACGTCCTCCCAAGGTTCAGTGACGGCATAGCGGCTTTTGGTAATTGTCTTTTCCGTCAGTCCTACAGATTTTCCGGCCTTGCCCGAAGAGGCGATACGGGCAGCAGTACGTGCAGCACGCAGCATTTCTTCCATAGTTACCCCTTCCACATAAGCATACCCCGTCTGGTCGCCTGCCAATACGCGTACGCCCATACCGAAGTCAATGTTAGCTCCACAGTTGTTTACTTTGCCGTCCATCAGAACCACACTGTTGTTGAATGTGTGTTCAAAATAAAGGTCGGCATAATCGCCGCCTTTTTCCAGAGCGGCAGCCATCACTTTCTTCAAGTCAGCCTCCGTCACACCGAAGTGAACCATTGCCGAAGCTACGGCAGACTGATTATCTGCTCCTCCTAAAGCTCCGCGTACTGACGCAGGCATAGCCAACGAGGGTACTGCCAGCGAACCTAACATCGCCAGACTTCCCGTCCGTAAGAAATTTCGTCTATCCATCCTTTTCAGTTATTAGTTATAAGATATTGTTTTTTATATCATAGTTATATGACGTAAAAATAGGAGATTTTGTCACACCTTAGCTTTCCTTTGTTAACAAACTTTCCAATTCCTCTGCATTCAGACGCAGATAGAATTGTCCTTTGTAAGCCACTGAAATACCTCCGGTCTCCTCCGATACAATGATGGCATGCGCATCAGACACCTGGGAAATTCCCATGGCAGCACGATGCCTCAGCCCCAGTTCCTTAGGAATGTCCAGATTATGGGAAACAGGCAGGATACATCCCGCCGCTTTGATACGTTTCTTACTGATAACCATCGCTCCATCGTGCAACGGACTGTTCTTAAAGAAAATATTCTCAATCAGACGCTGGTTTATATCGGCATTGATAATTTCTCCCGTACGCACCACATCATCCAAAGGCAAATTATGTTCAATGACAATCAGGGCACCAACCTTCTGCTTCCCCATGCTGATACATGCCATTACCACCGGCATGATGTCGTCATGTTCCAACTTCTCTTTCTTATTGCCGGTGAAGAAGCGTACCAGCGCACTGGCATGCTGATGCGAACCGAGTGTCAGCAAGAAGCGCCGTATCTCGTCCTGAAACAAAATGATAAGCGCCAGCACGCCCACACTGACCAGCTTGTCGAAGATGGAGCCGAGCAATTTCATCTCCAGCACCTGCGATACCACCAGCCATATCAGGATAAACACCAGGATACCCGTAAACACATTGATAGAGCCGGAGGCTTTCATCAGCTTATACGTATAGTACAGCAAGAAAGCCACTAACAGAATATCTATAAAATCTTTTATTCCAAATTCAAAAAACACGATATTGAATGATTAGGGGTTAGGGATTAGGAATTATTTCGCATGGCTTGCACAATCCGTACGGTTTCCACGGCTTCTTTCACGTCGTGTACGCGGAGGATGTCAGCACCTTTCAGCAAACAGATGGTATCGAGCACCGTAGTACCATTCAGCGCCTCCTGAGGAGTAATGTCCAACAAGCGGTATATCATCGATTTACGTGAAACGCCTACCAGCAAAGGCAACTCAAAAATACGGAACTCTTCCAGATGGGACAGCAATTCATAGTTATGCTCCATTGTCTTTCCAAAGCCGAAACCGGGGTCCAGAATGATGTCTTTTACACCTAAGTCACGTAATTGCTGCACCTTGCGCGCAAAATACAAGAAAACCTCTTTCAGAAGATTGTCGTAATAAGGATGCTGCTGCATACTTTGCGGAGTGCCTTGCATGTGCATCATAATATAAGGTACGTTCAATGCCGCAACGGTATGGAACATATTCGCATCCATCTCACCGGCCGCAATATCATTGATGATGGCAACACCATACTCTTCCACACACATTCTTGCCACATCCGCCCTAAAAGTGTCTACCGACACCACAGCATCCGGCTGTATCTCAAAAAGTATTTTCAGGCCCATACGCAACCGTTCCATCTCTTCCCTGGCAGAGACATTGTCGGCATTGGGACGGGAAGAGTAAGCGCCTATGTCAATAATGGCCGCTCCCTCCGAAACTATCTGTTTCACCCGGCGTGCTATTTCCACCTCTGTCTGTGTACGGCTACCGGCATAAAAGGAATCGGGAGTAACGTTCAGTATGCCCATGACACGGGGTTGAGAGAGGTCGAGCAGCGAACCGTTGACATTTATATATCGGGCAGTTGTAATTTCCATAGGCAGTCTGTTCTATATAGTACCTGCAAATGTAAACAAAAAAGTGGTTTCAAAATACATAAACTCATAAAACTGATAAGTTTTTTGCTTGTACCCGGGAAGGGAGAGGATTAAAACTATATCTTTGCACGATGGTTTACCACAGATTACACAGATTCACACAGATTGATTTAATTATAAAGTCATGGATATAACAGCTATACATCAGATATTCCTAACATGCACCAGTGTCACTACTGACAGCCGTAACTGCCCCCAAGGCTCTTTATTCATTGCGCTGAAAGGCGAGTCGTTCAACGGAAATGCCTTTGCCGCCCGAGCGCTGGAAAGCGGAAGTGCTTATGCCATAGTAGATGAAGAAGCCTATGCCCCCGCAGGCGATACACGATACATCGTGGTGGAAAACAGCTTGAAGACCTTGCAACAACTTGCCAATTACCACCGTCGGCAGATGCGTACACCCATCATCGGCATTACGGGTACAAACGGAAAGACTACTACCAAGGAACTGATGTCCACCGTACTTTCGCAAACTCACAACGTGCTCTATACCTTGGGAAATTTGAACAATCACATCGGTGTTCCCCTCACCTTGCTCCGCCTGCGCCCTGAACACGACCTTGCCGTGGTGGAAATGGGTGCCAGCCACCCGGGAGACATCAAGGAGCTGGTAGAGATAGCCGAACCTGACTACGGGATCATTACCAACGTAGGAAAAGCCCATCTGGAGGGATTCGGCTCTTTTGAAGGAATCATCAAGACCAAAGGAGAGATGTACGACTATCTGCGGACGCGGAAAGAAGCTACCATCTTTATCCATAACGACAACCCCTACTTGAAAAAGATAGCCTACGGACTCCACCAGATTGCCTACGGCAGTGAGGACGGGCTGTACATCAACGGACACGTCACCGGCAATTCTCCTTACCTCACCTTCGAGTGGAAAACGGACAACGAAAGCAAATATCACGAAGTACAAACCCGGCTTATCGGTGAATATAACTTCCCCAATGCTCTGGCAGCTGTCACCATCGGACATTTTTTTGGTGTGGAACCGGAGAAAATAGACAAGGCACTGGCCGGATATACCCCGCAAAACAACCGTTCACAACTGAAAAAAACAGCGGACAACACTCTGATTATCGATGCCTATAATGCCAATCCCACAAGCATGATGGCTTCCATTAGTAACTTCCGGAACATGCAGGCCGAAAACAAAATGTTGATATTGGGAGATATGCGGGAGTTGGGTAAAGACAGTGCCGACGAGCACCAGAAGATTGCAGACTATCTGGAAGAATGCGGATTCAAGGATGTAGTTCTTGTAGGGGAATTGTTTGCCGCCACACGCCACTCTTATCAGAGTTATCCCGATGTAACCGCACTCATCGCAGAGCTGCAAAGAGAGAAACCTTGCGGGAAAACAATTCTGATAAAAGGGTCGAACGGCATCAAGCTAAGTTCCGTAGTTGAATACTTATAATCCTATTTCATCCTTGGCCTTAAAATGAAATAGCCGACCATTGATGCAAGCACCGCTCCCGTGGTATTGGCCGCAAAATCCAGCCAGTCTCCACCACGGTATGTCGTGCAGTATTCTTGCAGCAACTCCACCATTCCGCTGAACAAAACGGGACAGACAAACGCCCCTGCCCATGCATGCCATAAAGGGGCGTTGTCTCTCCGGTGAGCGCGAAGAAACTCCAGCCACAGCATTCCTGACATGCCGAAATACATACAGATATGCACCACCTTGTCTATATTGGGAATCTTGCTTATTTCTGTAGAAGGCGGTTTAAAGAATGAAAGATAAATCACCGTCAGAATAATAAAAAGCGACACCGGATATTTCTTAATATAATATAGCATATACCAAATTATCAACGAACTGTGCGCAAAAGTACAGAACATTTTCTATATTTGCATGTTTTAGCTGGTATTAATAACGAATTGAAAGAAAAATCTACGTTTTATGACAAAAAGTGACAGAGCCAACTTCGGAAGCAAATTAGGCGTCATACTTGCCTCGGCAGGCTCCGCAGTCGGTTTAGGCAATATCTGGCGTTTCCCGTTTGAGACCGGGAATCACGGAGGTGCGGCATTTATCTTTGTATACCTGGTTTGCGTGCTCATTCTCGGCATCCCCATCATGATTGCAGAATTCCTCATCGGCAGGCGCTCGCGTGCCAATACGGCAAGGGCTTATCAGAAATTGGCACCCGGCACGCATTGGCGCTGGGTAGGACGTATGGGCGTACTGGCCGGATTCCTTATTCTGGGATATTACTCCGTTGTGGCAGGATGGACGCTTGAGTTTATCGGCGAAGCGGCTACCAACAGTTTTGCCGGGAAGTCGGCAGCCGATTTCATCGCATCCTTCAACAGCTTTGTCAGCAACCCCTGGCGTCCGGTCATCTGGCTGGTGCTATTCCTGCTGGCCACCCATCTCATCATTGTCAAAGGAGTGGAAAAAGGTATTGAAAAATCAGCCAAAATCATGATGCCGATGCTATTTGTCCTATTGATAATCCTTGCCATCTGCTCCATATCCCTGCCCGGAGCAGGAGCAGGCATTGAATTCCTGTTGAAACCGGACTTCAGCAAAGTGGACGGCAATGTGTTCCTTGGAGCCATGGGCCAGGCATTTTTCTCCTTGAGCTTGGGGATGGGATGTCTCTGTACATACGCTTCTTACTTCCGCAATGATACGAACCTGCCCAAAACGGCACTCAACGTGGCCGCTATCGACACCATGGTAGCCATTTTGGCAGGATTCATCATCTTCCCTGCCGCCTTCTCTGTAGGCATCAAACCGGATGCGGGTCCCAGTCTGCTATTCATCACCCTACCTAATGTCTTTCAGCAAGCGTTCGGCAATATTCCCTGGCTGGCGATACTGCTGTCTCTGATGTTCTATATCCTACTGGCATTGGCAGCACTTACTTCCACCATTTCCCTGCACGAAGTGGTAACTGCCTATCTACATGAAGAGTTCAAGTTCTCACGCAGCAAGGCAGCCAGATACGTGACAGCGGGCTGTATTTTCTTAGGAGTATTCTGCTCACTGTCTCTCGGTATCGGCAAGAGCTATACCGCATTCGGATTAAACCTACTCGATTTGTTCGACTTTGTAACGGCCAAGCTAATGCTACCGTTAGGCGGTTTCTTCATTTCCATCTTCATAGGCTGGTATCTGGACAAGAAAATCGTATGGGAAGAAGTCAGCAACAATGGCACTCTGAAAGTATCCGTCTACAAGCTATTGATATTCATCCTGAAATATATTGCTCCGATAGGAATTGCACTGATTTTTATCAATGAACTGGGTTTTCTGAAATAGGTCATCATGCAGAACCCCTTTAAAGAATTCCTTTATTTCTCCCGGGGAGAAAGGCGCGGAATACTGGTTTTGATTACCGGCATTATTCTCGTCTTTCTCTCCGGGTATATTTATATATACCAAAGAGAGCACCGCCCTCTCTCCGATGAAGCAATCCGGCGGCAGGCCACTGCAATGGCAGAATACGAATCGTTCGTCGCATCCATACAAGAAAAGGAACAAAAATGGGACAACAGACTTAATTCTTCCTCCCAAAAACAACCGACAACCGTCTCCCTGGTCCGTTTCAATCCCAATACTGCCGACTCCGTCACTTTTTGCCGACTGGGACTGCCTGGATGGATGGCGCGGAACATACTCCGCTACCGTAGCAAAGGGGGGAAGTTCCGTAAGGCAGAAGATTTCCGGAAAATATATGGAATGACAGAAAAACAATATCAGACACTCTTACCCTATATCCACATCACTCCGAAAGACACAGAAACAAGAACCGTCCAGTTGTACAGCTCTCCTGCAAGCAATGACAGCGCCGTTACTTTCCGAATTGCACCGGAAAAATATCCGTCTGGGACCCTTGTCGACCTGAACCGCGCCGACACCACAGAACTGAAGAAAATACCAGGCATCGGTAGTGGCATTGCCCGTCTAATCATCGGTTATCGGCAACGCTTGGGAGGATTCTACAACATCACGCAATTACAAGAAATCCATTTGGACACCACCCAATTGCAGTCCTGGTTTTCCATCGACACCCGGGCCATCCACCTCATCAACCTGAACCGTAGTAGCATAGAGAGGCTGCGCAACCATCCTTACATCAACTTCTACCAGGCAAAGGCCTTTGTAGAATACCGGAAGAAGAAAGGCGACCTTCATAGTCTGAAACCTTTTGCACTTTACGAGGAATTCTCCGATACCGATTTGGAGAAAATCAGTCACTACGTTTGCTTTGAATAACAGCATCATGCAACATTTTTCAATGTCTGATGCAACCTTTTCACCAGTCATTTCGTCTAACAAGCAGAAACACCCTAAAAACAGGAAGGCCTACTGCAATAAGGATTAGAACCATCGTATCAATATGAAAAAATTAATGATTATAACCATGCTGCTGGGCAGTATGGCACAGAATGCTTTTGCTCAAAAAATAGAAATAAAAGGAACCGTCCGCGATGCTTCCGACAAGAGTATAGAGTATGTCAATGTGGTATTACAGACCATCGACTCTACTTTTGTCGCCGGTGTGACCACAAGTCCAGAAGGAGAATTCATCTTCAAGAACACGGCTACCGGAGATTACAGACTTGTTCTTTCCAGCATCGGGTATAATACCGGATACATCACCCTCAATGGAGTAAAGCGCCATACCGACCTTGGACCAATCGTATTAGACAGTGCTTCTATCGCACTGGAAGGAGTGACTATCACCGGCTCCAGCCAAATCAGCCGTGCAGACCGCAAACTGGTTTTCCCATCCGAAAGACAAATGAAAACTTCCACAAACGGAGTGAATCTGTTGCAGGAACTGATGCTGCCACGTATTCTGGTCAACCCCATGAACAATGAGATTGGATTGTCCGGCGGTGGAGAACTGCAATTACGCATCAATGGAGTCAAAGCCGAAATAGACGAGATAAAAGCCATTCGCCCTGCCGACATTATACGTATAGAGTACCATGACAATCCGGGACTGCGCTACGGTAATGCCGAAGTCGTTTTGGACTACATAGTGCGCCGACCTGAAACGGGCGGAAACTTCGGTGCCGACATTTCCCAAGGGTTGAACACGATGTGGGGAAACTATAATCTGTACGGCAAAGTAAACCACAAAAAATCAGAATTCGGCTTCTCCTATTACATGGGACCGCGGGATTTTAACGGCATGTACCGCGACAATGAAGAAGAATTCCACCTGGCAGACGGCACCACACTCAGACGCCTGGAGAAAGGAGAGCCCAGCAAGGCAACCATGTACCAGCACAACCTAAACGTAAATTACAGTTTGCAGGCTTCTGAAAATTCCCTTTTCAGCGCCACCCTCCGCCTTCGAGGAAACAATCAGCCGCACTGGGATTATAAAGGAACTCTCTATAACGCCAATGACGAAGCGGACGTGGTAGACATGACCGACCGTACCGACCAGAGCTGGACACGTCCCTCACTCGATTTGTACTACCAACAAGATCTGAAAAACAAACAAACCCTGGTATTCAATGTAGTAGGAACCTACAATCGGGAAAAATCGCAGCGGCTCTACCAAGAAAGCACCCTGGGAAACATATTGACCGATATTGACAACAATATCCGAGGAAACAAATACTCCCTGATTGCCGAGGTCATTTACGAGAAGCAATATTCCAAGGGGAACGCATTGAGCTTCGGTCTGAGCCATACACAGTCCTACTCCAACAATGAATACAGAAACGGGCATTATTATGAAACCAATATGCACCAAGGAAACACATACATATTCGGAGAATACCGTGGAAAGATAGACAAACTAAACTACCGGCTGGGAGTGGCCATGACTCGTTTCTACTATAATCAGAGCGGCAAGGACAAATCTACCGAGAACTACAGTTTCAACCCGAGTATCGTTCTGCACTATGCCATGTCAGACAACTCCTACCTCCGCTGGAAGGGAAACATCTATAATGCTTCTCCTTCATTGGGCGACCTCAGCGATGTGGAGCAAGCAGTGGACTCATTCCAGATACGTCGTGGCAACCCGCATCTGAAATCATATATGTGCTATCATACGGAACTGACTTACGAATGGAAAAAAGGCATCTTTTATACCAATCTATGGGGAGCCTATGACTATCGTCCCAATGCCATTATGGACGAGAAGATTCAAGAAGGCAACAAAATAGTGCAGACTTGGGACAATCAGAAGGACTGGCAGAAACTCTCCGGACGTGCCATGCTCCGCGTAGGACCCATCCGCGACATTCTGCAATTTTCTTTTACGGGCGGTGTCAACCATTACATGAGCCATGGCAATCACTACTCGCATACCTACACCAACTGGTTTTGTGAGGCAGAAGCCTCATTAAACTACAAACAGTTCTCTCTGTTCTGGCAGATAAACACCAATTGGAACAATTTCTGGGGAGAAACCCTCTCGGGAGGAGAAAACATCCAGATGTTAGCTGTATATTACAAGCATAAGAATCTTCGGGTAGGAGTCGGTGCATTCAATCCTTTCACCGACAACTATAAAGTACAAAGCGAAAACTGGAATAAATTCGCATCCTACAAGACAAATAATTATATAAAAGAAAGCTCCCGCATGTTCCTGGTGAACTTTTCCTACAACTTCTCGTTCGGCCGCAGTTTCAAGACAGCACAGCGGAAGGTAAACAACAGTGACAATGACTCGGGAGTAATGGGCACGGGGAAATAGGCTCAAACCATTTTATTGATTTCCCCGTCAATCAGATGTATCGTCCGGTCGGTGAGCTGCGCCAGTCCTTCATCATGGGTTACGATAACAAACGTTTGTCCGAAACGGTTACGTAAATCAAAAAAGAGCTGGTGCAGTTCTTCCTTATTATGGGTATCCAAGCTGCCGGAAGGTTCATCTGCCAGCACCACTGCCGGATGATTGATGAGAGCACGGGCCACCGCCACACGCTGCTTCTCACCTCCCGACAACTCATTCGGCTTGTGGGAGGCCCGTTCGGCAAGCCCCATGAATTCAAGAATTTCCGTAGCCGCCTCCTTGGCTTCCTGCTGTCCTCTTCCGGCAATGAAGGCTGGTATCATTACATTCTCCAAAGCCGTAAACTCCGGCAGCAGTTGATGGAACTGGAACACAAAGCCGATATGGTGGTTGCGGAATGCGGAAAGTTCCCTCTCCCTCATACGGTTGACTTGTGTACCGTCAATAACCACCGAACCGCCATCCGGCATATCCAACGTACCCATGATTTGCAGCAAGGTAGTTTTACCCGCTCCACTGGGGCCTACAATGCTGACAATCTCCCCTTTCTCTATCTCCAGGTCAATACCCCGCAACACTTGCAGGTTACCGAAACTCTTCGTTATATTCTCTAAATGAATCACTAGGCTATTTACAATTTGACAATTTACTATTTACTATTTGATAGTTTTCTTTCAAGTGCTATTACTATAGTCTTTTAATTACATATTCGGCCAAATAGCAGCCAAAAACTGCGGGCATGTAGCTCACTGTTCCACAGGTGGACTTCTTGTTCATCTCGTCGTCCGTCAGCAAAACGGCATTCGGATCAGCCTGTTCGGTGCTGAAAACAACTGGAAGTTTCCGCTTTATGCCCATTTTTTGCAAACGCTTACGCACAGCCTTGCTCAACCCGCAATGATAGGTATCCCAGATATCGGCAAAGCGCACTTGCGAAATGTCACTCTTTGCTCCTGCCCCCATGCTGGACACTATCTTGATATGCCGCTTCATGCTTTCCGCTATCAAGTGGCATTTTGGAGCAAGCGTATCGATGGCATCCACCACAAAGTCATAAGCCGCATCATCCAGCAGTTCCGGTATGTTCTCATCTTTCAAGAATACGGGCAACACTCTCAGTTCCAGAGCCGGATTAATGTCCCTGAAACGTGATGCCAATATCTCCGCCTTCTTTTGCCCCAGGGTAGAATGCAGAGCCGGCAACTGACGGTTTATATTCGTAGGCTGCACGGTATCGGCATCGACAATCGTCATCCGCCCCACTCCGGCACGGCATATCATCTCGGCCGCATAAGCACCTACACCACCCAGTCCTACGACAAGTACATGTGCCCGGCGCAGGCGTTCCATTTTTTCATCTCCTAATAAAAGTTGCGTTCGTTGTTGCCAATCTTCCATTTTCACCACAGATTACACGGATTTACACAGATTTTTGTCAATTATCAATTGTCAATCGTCAATTCTTCTTGAACCATTTATAGAACCATTTGCCTACCTTCTCGTAGTGCTGCGACTCGTTGTTGCCACGCGGGTTGGAGAAGGATACCGCATCCTGCGGCTCGCCCAGTTGGTCGGGATAGAGTACTATCAGGCTGTTATTTGCAAAGTACTTGCTGATTTGTGCCGGTAGCTTCTCGAAGGAGCTGTCATAGGAGATGGAGCCGCGGCGGGCGCTGATGATGACCAGCAGATGGTCGAAATTCACTTGTCCGGTCAGTATCAGCAGGTCTCCCCAGTCGTCCAGGCGGGAAAAGTCTGTCAATGTCTGTCCATATTTGGCTTTCACCAGCCCTTGAAGATGGGCGGTAGTCTCTTCATTGGCATAAAAATGCACCCGACAGCCCAAAGTACTCCCCAACCGGCAGAAATGTTCCACCCACTTCAGGAATCCCGCCTCATACTCGGCTTTCGGAGGTACCGCCACAATCACCCGCCTAATTGTGTTAATGGGCATCAGGAACTTGGAAACCATCACCTCGCGATGCAAGCCCTTCAGCAGATTCTCCGTCAGCATACCGAAGAATGAATCCACAATATTGACTTTACGGTGCAGACCTATAATGACATCCGTTGCCGCATATTCTTTTGCTGTATGGATAATGCCCGAAGCGATATTCAAGTCGTAACGCGTGATTTGCCTCAACGGCACATCTGCCGAGGCCGTTATCATGGCAGCCTTTTCCAGATAGCGTTTCCCACGCAATTCGGCACTTTCAGAACTGCTATCGTCGTTGATGACATTCAGTGCCAACAGATTATCCCGTTGTTTCGGGTCGCGTATCACCAAAGAAAGATTTATCAGGTCTTCAATCGTATCGGGGTTGGCTATCGGAATCAATATCTTCTCCGCTTCCACGGAGCGGTTTTCTTCCAGATGCGCCTCCTCCATGGCAATCTTCCGTGCGGCACGCTCCGTAATGAACGAGCTCACAATGCAAGTTACAAGAATCAGCAGGACGGTACCATTCAAAACATCATCGTTCAGCAAGCGTTCCCCATTGGGCAGAATGATGTTGTACCCCACCAACACAGCCGCCAGCGTTGCCGCTGCTTGTGCATTGCTCAATCCGTACATCAGCTCCCGTTCAATCCCTCCCATCTTATATATTTTCTGCGTCAGCCAGCAGGCAATCCATTTACCTGCCAATGCCACCACAATCATTACAGCCGCTACTTTCAGAGCATCGCCATGACCGAAAATCACATGCACATCAATCAACATACCCACGCCTATCAGGAAATAAGGAATAAACAAGGCGTTGCCCACAAACTCCAGATGGTTCATCAGCGGAGAGACATGCGGAATCAGCCGGTTCAATACTAAACCTGCAAGGAAAGCACCCAGGATGCCTTCCATCCCCACAAACTCCATCAATCCGGCTCCGAGGAAAACCATGGCAAGCACAAATATGAACTGCATCACATTGTCATCGTACCTCCGGAAGAACCAACGGCCTATGCGTGGAAACAGATATACAATCAAAATACCCAGGAAGATAACCTTTATGACAAGCCATACCCAGAAGAAGCCGTCCGACTCCCCCTTGAACATACCACCCACAACGGCCAGAACCAGCAAAGTGAGTGTATCCGTAACCGCCGTTCCTCCCACTGCAATACTCACACTGCGATGCCGCGACACACCGTAACGAATCACGATGGGATAGGCCACCAGCGTATGCGATGCATACATACTTGCCAGTAGGACAGAGGTCAGTACCCCATACTTCAACAAAGCTATATTCGTTACCAAGCCTATGCCTATGGGCACAATAAAAGCCAAGAGCCCCAGAACAAGCGCTTTGCCCCGGTTCTGTTTGAAGTCTCCCATATTCATTTCCAGACCGGCAAGGAACATGATGTAATACAAACCCACTTTGCCGAAAAGCTCAAAACTGCTGTCACGCACCAAGATATTGAAACCATGCTCCCCAATGACAAGCCCCGCCAATATCATTCCGATAATGTGCGGAATACGAAGCTTATTCAACAATATGGGAGCAAACAATATAATGAGGAGTACAAGGAGGAATATCCATGTAGGGTCGGTGATGGGAAGTTTCAAGCTGAAGTCAAACCAATCCATAGGCTGTAAGTTTTAGGTTTTGAATGCAAAATAACGAAAAACTTTTCACTTTATGCGGTGTTATACAGCATTTTGTTATAAATTTGCGACCAATTCTATCTTTTTAGAGATAGTATTTCACTTTTTTATAAACTTAATTTAAAACAAAAGAAAAATGAAAGTAGCTATTGTTGGAGCAAGCGGAGCCGTGGGACAAGAGTTCCTGCGAGTGCTCGATGAAAGAAATTTCCCGTTGGACGAGTTAGTATTGTTCGGTTCTAAACGCAGTGCCGGAACCAAATATACCTTCCGCGGTAAACAGATCGAGGTGAAACTCTTGCAACACAATGATGACTTTAAAGGGGTTGATATCGCTTTCACTTCCGCAGGCGCAGGCACCTCCAAAGAATTTGCCGAAACCATTACCAAGTACGGAGCAGTGATGATTGACAATTCCAGCGCTTACCGTATGGACGACAATGTACCTTTGGTAGTGCCCGAAGTGAATGCCGCCGACGCCAAAGAACGTCCTCTCGGTATCATTGCCAACCCTAACTGTACGACTATCCAAATGGTAGTGGCACTGAAAGCCATCGAACAGCTTTCCCATATAAAGACCGTACACGTTTCTACCTATCAGGCTGCCAGTGGTGCCGGCGCCGCTGCCATGGATGAGTTGTACGAGCAGTACCGCCAGGTATTGGCAGGCGAACCCGTAACCGTTGAGAAATTCGCTTACCAGCTGGCATTCAACCTCATTCCGCAAATCGACGTATTCACCGAAAACGGCTATACCAAAGAGGAGATGAAGATGTTCAACGAGACCCGTAAGATTATGCACTCTGATGTAAAAGTCAGCGCTACCTGCGTACGTGTTCCCGCTCTCCGCTCCCACTCCGAAAGTATCTGGGTAGAGACCGAGCGTCCCATCTCCATAGAAGAAGCCCGCGAAGCATTTGCCAACGGCGAAGGCTTGGTTCTGATGGACAACCCGGCAGAAAAGGAATACCCCATGCCGTTGTTCCTCGCGGGCAAAGACCCGGTTTACGTAGGTCGTATCCGCAAGGACCTCAGCAACGAAAACGGATTGACGTTCTGGATTGTGGGCGACCAGATTAAGAAAGGCGCTGCACTGAATGCGGTGCAGATTGCAGAATACCTGATTAAGGAAAAGGCACTGTAAGAGAACAATGAATAAAAAATAAGGGATGTCCTAGAAATGACATCCCTTATTTTTATAATCCACTTTATGGTATTACCAGCCTGGGTTCTGAGTCAACACTTGACCTTTATTCTCATAAATAGTCAACTGTGCAGCCGGTATGGCACGCAAATAGTAGCGTTCCGAATTCAATTCACCAGCCTTGAATATACGAAGTTCCTTTTCACGAAGATAATAAATATACCCTTTTTCAGTATCCTCATTACCCGGATTCTCTGGATCGAACAGATAGAGCACTCTCTTGCCGGAATCATCTTTTGAAGATATTTCCGGATAATCGGCCATATTGACATAAGCACCTAGGAAAGACATGGTAGGATAACCATTTGCATCTTCTGAGTTTAAGTATTCAAACTTGGCCCAACGACGGAGGTCTTCACCGCGACGGCCTTCCATAATCAACTCAATACGACGCTCACGACGGATTTCCCACAAAACCGGATTGACATCAGGGTCACGGGCAGGGTCATTAATAATAACCCCATTCACACTCAAGTTGCCGCCATTCAGTTGAACTTTCGGCATAGTCTTGGCTTCAGTATCTCCCCACTTCGTCAGCTGACGGTCACGGAGTTCATTGATAGACTTGTCAAGGTCGCTCTGCGAGAAAGCGTTACCCCCCACTTGGGCAATCTCATAACGCGCCTCTACATAATTCAGCAGCACTTCCGCATAGCGGATGCACGGCGCATCAGCCGGACTTAATCTACCGGTACAATAATCCAGACCAGCCACCCACCACTCGTCGTTCAAGAACTTTTTGGTAGGATATCCCGTTGGTGATGTACCTTCGGTATAATTTGTCCCCATGGCGCTCATGATACGAAGACTGTCGGCAACTGTTTGATACAAACGCGGGTCACGGTCTTGAAATGACTTCTGAATACTCGGGTCTTCCTTACCTTGATACAGCGGAGACTGACCTATCGGCAAACCGTCACTGCAAAGATAAGTGTTGATTACATCTTGCGTAACACCACCCTGAGTCTGATCTTCCGGACCATTGTAGGACATCAAAGCATTACACTGCAAACCGCTTGTATATTCACGATACCAGATGACTTCCGGATTGTTAGCCAAATCGTCCGTAGTAAACAAAGCATTATAAGTATTGCCTATTGAATAGATACCAGAGTTCATCACTACCTCTGCACCATTAATGGCTCCTTGCAGCAAGTTCTTAATATCACCATCCGCCACCTTCTCTGAAGTAGGACCTACAGTAGTACCGTGATACTTCAGCCATGTGGCATGATACAGCATTTCGCGTGACATATACGCACCAACCACATATTTGTTGACTTGGCGCTTCGTATCATCCGTACGTACATTATCCAATGCATATTGAAAATCCTCTTGTATCTTCTGCGCTACATACAAATAAGAATCACGGTCTTTATAAAGAGCCGGGTCTGCCGGGTCTGTCACCTTATCGTAGTAAGGAACACCGCCATAATACTTTGCCAGCGTACTATAGGCCATTGCACGGAAATAGCGTGCAATACCTTCCCAGTGTCTCTTGGCTTCGTCCGAAATATTCATTCCGGGAATCTTCTCAAGCATGACATTGGCTTTATAAATAATGCCATAATTATCCGACCAAGTTCCCGTCCGGCTATTCCAGTCCGTAGTGGCAGAAGTGGAGAAATAAATGTATCCCGAACCGTTTGTATTTGCATTATTCAGATTGATAAAATCATCCGTATAGTCATCTCCAGAGAAATAACCGGCAAAAACAGTATAGTCGGTACCATATCCTGCAAAGTAGGAAGAATAGAAGTCTTGCGCATAAGTACGCAAAGAAGTTTCAGTCTGCCAATAAGTGTCATTGGTCTGCTTGTCCTGCGGATCTTTATCCAAAAAATCGTCGCAACCGCAGAGCGAGCTCATTGCCAACGCACAAACGATGTATAATAAATTTTTCTTTTTCATAACTGCAATTACTATTAGATTATAAACTAAGCTGAATACCGAACGACACTGTCTTCTGATATGGATAGCTACGGCCAAAGTTACGCTGGTCGCTGCTTGTACCAGCAGTACGTATACCGATTTCCGGATCGATAGCAGGTTTCACACCGTCGATGGTGAAAAGGTTTTCACCAGTGAAATAAACACGCAAACCTTGCACTTTGAATTTACTCAACCAAACCTTAGGAAGAGAATATCCTACAGTAAACGTCTTCAGACGCAGATAAGCCATATTCAGCAAATAGCGGTCATTCACGCTATAGTTACCCGAAGCAGACTGCTGGTAATCCATCGGACGGGGATAGAAAGCATCTGTGTTTTCGGGAGTCCAATAATCCTCAGCACCTTTGTAGAAGGGTTCACCGGTAGTAAAGCCCGGCAATACTTGGTTACCCGCCGCCCAAAGTTTTCTTTTGGCTACCCCCTGGAAGAACATGCTTATATCAAAGCCTTTCCAAGCAGCATCCAGGTTCAAACCAAACTGCAAACGCGGCAGGGCGTTACCAATAACACTAAGGTCACCCTTTTCATTTGTATTGGTCTGTTTTACGATTTCACCATTGTTGTCGAGGTCTTTATAAAGTACATCACCGGGAGCAAATTGATAACCGGCAGGAAATACCTTAGTCTGGTCGGGCAAACCGGCTTTCAAAGAACCGTCAGCATTAAAGTCATCTTCCGTCAGGAAACGGTCGAACTGCAAACCCCAGATATCGCCCAAAACCATACCTTCTTTATAAGCACTCTTATCCCACCATCCGGTAGCACCGTAAGTAGGAATCTTTGTATTGTGAGTCCACTTGGTTACTTCAGTCTTGTCATCGGCAACAGAAGCCGTCACGCCAAAGTGCAGACCATTCTTGAAGGTATGGCGATAGTCAATGGCAAGTTCCCATCCTTTGGTCTGGATAGTACCCATGTTTTCATATGGAGCGGCAGCACCCAATGTGGCAGGCAGGTTGGCAGTAGTCAAAATATCACTGGTAGTACGGTTATACCAATCAAACGTTACTCCCAAAGCATCATTGAAGAAACGGGCATCCAAGCCAAGGTCAAGTGTAGTAACCTTCTCCCAAGTAAGGGTTGAAGACACAATAGTCGGTTTTTGCGTTGACTGTACTTTCTTTCCATCGATAATCCAACTGTCAACAGAAGTGGACAGAGTGGAGATATAACGGTCGGTACCTACATCCTGGTTACCAATCATACCCCAAGAGCCACGAATCTTCAACGTACTCAGATAAGGCTTCAGTGACTGCATGAACGGTTCTTCAGAAATACGGTAACCGGCAGACATAGAGGGGAAGAAACCGAAACGATTTCCAGAGGGGAAACGGGAAGAACCGTCATAACGGCCGTTCAGCTCCAACATATATCGGTCTTTATAAGAATAATTAAGACGTCCAAAGAAGCCTGCTACAGACCACCAGGTATGCGAGGAGCTTGTAGTCTGGTCACCTGTAGCCAGATTCAATTCCGGTTTTGCAGGGTCGAGCAGACCTTTGCGTTGTGCCCAGTAATATTCATATTCGCTCTTTTCAAGGCTGGAACCTGCCATCGCCTTAAAATCATGATCTCCCCAGCGTTTGGCATAAGTTGCCACGAAGTTGGCTGTCAGATTCTCCGTGCGTCCGGTTTCCTGATATACATAATCATAAGTAGCAGCAGATAGATAACTGCCATAAGAATCACGTAATGCCTCAACAGACGGACGGGCAGTGAAAATTTCATAACCACTGGTCAAGCTCGGTGTACCATACTTCTTATAGCGATTTTCCACGCTGCTATAAGCAACATCTATATCCAGTGTTAAATCTTTGATAGGCTTGATAGTTGCACCACCTGTCAAACGCAGATACTCACGTTCTTTTGTGGTAATAGGAGCACTTTTCTGTTCGGTCAAGGCGTTACGGAACTCCTTGCCTTCAAAAGTACCGTAAGGCATCATCGGCTGCCAACGATACAGATAGTACATCGGATCGTAAAGATCAGTGTTATAGTTGAATGGCTTGTCGTAGTCAGAACGGGTGAACATGACACCTGTACGGATAGACACATATTTGTTTAATTCAGAGTTCAAAGAGATATTGGCATTGTAACGCTTATAGTTGTCCGAATTGACTTTCATCATACCATCTTGACTCAGATATCCCAAAGCGATATTGTAATTAGTCTTTCCGTTGCCACCGTTGATAGAAAGGCTATGGTTCTGCTGCGGAGCCCAGTCCTTGATGTATTCATCATACCAGTCCCAAGTACGGATAAAGAACATACCGCCATCGCGGAACTCAAAGTCACGACCCAATTCCATCTCACGACCAAACTGGTCACCATAGCCATATTTGTCCCAGTAATCCTTCATTTTCTGCACATGTGTAGCATCCACACGCATATTACCCACTACGTTATAAAATGCGGCAGACCCCTTAGTCTGATTGATCACACCCTGCAAGTTTATATCAGCCTGCTGCCATCCCGGAAGTTGTTCGGGTGTCTTGGTCGGCGTACGCCATGCGAAGTTATTGGTATATTTTACAGAAAGACGTTCATGTTTACTTCTTGATTTTGTGGTAATCAGCAATACGCCAAATGCACCACGGGCACCGTAAATAGAAGCAGAAGCGGCGTCTTTCAATACAGAAATACTTTCAATATCGTCCGGATTCACCATAGAAATATCCGTTACTTCCACATTATCTACCAGAATCAACGGTTTGGAGTCACCATTCGGAGAACCGATACTACCACGAATCTTGATAGTAGGCGCACCACCTATCTCACCGGAGTTGGTAGTGATGGTCAATCCCGGTACCGCCCCCTGCAAGGCACGGCCTATATCCGTGATAGGACGGCTATCGATTGTTTTGTTCACATCCACGGAAGCCACCGCACCGGTCAGGTTCACCTTTTTCTGTGCACCATAACCTACTACGACAACTTCATCCAACAATTCCGTATCATCTTTCAAAACAACCTTCATTACCGAAGTTGCCTTGACTTCTTGAGTAGTATATCCCACAAATGATACTTGCAGAATAGCACCGGGCTTTACATTTAATTTGGAAACTCCATCCAAATCCGTAATACCACCATTGGTCGTACCTTTCTCAATGACATTGGCGCCAATAATAGGTTCACCTTTTGTATCTACAACTGTGACAGTCACAGAGATAGATTGCATCTGTTCTTGTACTCCTTGCGAGTCGTTGGATGCTGTTTGGGCAGCCATCACGTTGCCACTGCCTAAAAACAGAGCACAGATTGCCACCGCCGTAAAGAACTTACCATTGGCAAGTCCTCGTTTTTTGCGATCTTCATTCATAAGTGATTGATGATTTTGTTAATTAAACCAGTTTTTCAAAATTAGGGTAAGGGAATCATATAGTTCGGAATTGTCAGACTATCTCCGAAGGCTTCTTTAATTTCTCATAGGCGTTTTCTTTATTTAAAGGTTCACATTTTTATATTATCTCTCTTTTTTCTATTTATTTACCAAGTCCAGACGGAACTTAGTTATATATTATACAAGGTTAAAATCTTGTTAATTACTTAACTCTATTGGTTGTTTTAAGAGATAAAAAACTCGTTATTAACAAAGGTGAGAAATGATTCATTCATTTCGTCCTAACAAAGATACATTATTATTTAATATCAAGAACATTCCTTTGCATTTATTTAACTTTATATTTATACATTTGCAAAAAGGAGGTTATACACCTTATTATATAAAGAATTTAAGGTTCTTCTATATTTAAAGAATGGAATTCAATCAGGCCATTCATTGGTGTTTCTTCAATGATTTCCAGTTCGATGCCAAATTCACGGGCAACTTCCCGCAAAATGGTCGCGTAGCTGTAAGCCAATGAACCCACAAAACGAATAGGATAATTTTTGTAGTCATATTGGCAGACATTACGAGTAAAGAAATTTCTCAGATTACCGGTAATCAGCTCAAATACATAGTCATCATTGGTATAATCTGCCAAAAAATAAGATATAGTAGACAAAAAGCGATTGGGGAACGGGCGGTTATACACAGATTCCATAACCTCATTCGGACTTATACGGAACTTCTCAAAGAAATCCGCCGTTACATCTTTAGGAGCCAAACCTTTCAGTACATCAGACAAAAACATTTTGCCCAATACAGCACCACTACCCTCATCCCCCAGAATGTAACCTCCTGCCCGGACATTCTTTACAACGATTTTCCCATCATAAAAACATGAGTTTGAGCCGGTTCCCAAAATACAAGCAATGCCGGCCTCGCATTTGAACAAGCCACGTGCAGCTGCCAGCAAATCACTCTCTACCTGAATTGGAGTTTTGAATTGTGCTACCAATGAAGCTCCCAATACATTTTTCTTTTCATAAGAAGTACATCCGGCACCATAATAATAGACTTGTTCCAATTTCCTTTTGAAAAAATGCTCGGGTAATCCTAACCGCACACTTCGGCTAATCTCTCTTCTCGTTTGAAAGAAAGGATTTAAGCCCTCTGTGAAGGCTCGCTGTATCAGACGATTATCTTCAACCAGCGCCCATTCTGTTCTCGTAGAACCACTTTCTGCAATTAGTTTCATAGGTAGTTAGTTTTAGAATTGAATACAAATATATAGCTTTTTTTAATCTTTCCAAGGCTATTTCAAGAAAAAATCATTTTGCTGGCCATACATCTCCCTTTTGCTCATGTCTTCAATCATCCGACAAAGTATTCCCACTTTTCCAACGCAACCGTGTTTTAGTCAAAACAAGACGATAACAGACTAACAATAAGATACTATCTGGCTGAATTCCAAGTTCCGTCTGGACTTGGCAAACAAATAGGAAAACAAGAGATAATATAAAGTTATAAACCTTTAAAAAGAGAAAATGCCTATGGAAAAAGAAACAATCCTGCAAGTTGAATAGTCTCACTATTCGGCCCTTATTACCCTTACCCTAAATTTAAGAAGTATTTAATTAACAACAAATCATCAATCATTTATGAATGAAGATCACAAAAAACGAGGACTAACACATAGCAAACTCCTCACAGCAGTGGCAATCAGCTCACTGTTATTAAGTAGCGGCAACGTGATGGCTGCACAAGCCAATCCTGATAAATCGCTTGGCGTAACAGAACAATTACAAGCTATCACCATCAGCGGTTTAGTTGTCGATGCAGCCGGCGAACCGATTATCGGTGCCAGCGTAGTAGAAAAAGGGACTACCAACGGCGGAATTACCGACCTAGACGGTAAGTTTACATTGACCGTAACACCGGGAGCAACACTAAAAATATCATTTGTGGGCTATCAGACACAAGAAGTGAAGGCAGCCAAAACGATGAGAATAACTCTGAAAGAAGATACCGAGATGCTGGATGAAGTAGTAGTAGTAGGCTACGGTGTACAAAAGAAGGCTAACTTGACAGGAGCAGTTTCTACAGTGGACTTAAACAAGACAATGGCAGGTCGTCCACAACAAGATGTAGCCAAAGCATTGCAAGGGGCTGTTCCGGGGCTAAGCATTCTCACCACAAGTGGTGCCATCGACGAGACAGCCTCCATGCGTATACGTGGTTTGGGGACATTGAGTAATGGAGAAGTCAGCAATCCACTCATTGTAGTGGACGGCGTTCCGATGGATGACATTTCTTTCCTCGATACGCAAGACATCGAAAGTATTTCCGTACTGAAGGACGCTTCCGCTTCCTCCATTTATGGTACACGTGCCGCTTTCGGAGTGATTTTGATTAATACCAAGAGCGCAAAGCCTACCGAAAAAGTTACTATTAATTACAACAACAACTTCGCATGGGACCAAGCCACCTACTTGCCTGACTATCCCGATGTTCCTACACAATTGAAGATGGGCATTGAAGCTAGTATGAACGGTGGTGCCGGTATGCCCGAGCTCTTTGGTATGTATTTCGATAAACTGCTGCCTTATGCCGAAAAGTGGCAGCAACAGAACGGTGGCAAGACAGGTTATCGCCCCATGAACCTCTACCAGAGCGACAGCAACGTAGGTGACTACATTGTATTGGATGGCACCCCTTTCTATTATGCAGATTGGGATGTACAAGACATCTATTTCAACAAGGCCGCTCCTTCCATGAGTCACAATATATCAATCCAGGGAACATCCGGCAAAACCAATTACTATCTGTCTTTCGGCTACAATGAAAAGCAAGGACAGATGAAAATTCATCCCGACGAGCTGAAAAAATACAATGCCTCAGTCAATATCACGACCAACGTCTACGACTGGCTGCAAGTCGGCACGCGCTTCAACTATAGCCGCAGAAACTATAAACGCCCAGACACATATGCCAACACCTACCAATATTTGTGGCGTTGGGGCTCTTACTTCATTCCTTCAGGCACTATCGACGGTTATGACACACGCGTCATGGCGATGCAGAAACAAGCAGCCGACCGTGAAGTAACAACTGACTTGACTCGTATGAACGCTTTCTTGAAAGCTGAAATCATAAAAGGGCTGACCCTCAATGCAGACTTCACATACACTATTCAGAACATGAACAGTGGCTCACAGGACAATTCCATCTATGGTATCAACTGGAGTGGGAAACCAGTACCCTCTTACATCGTTAGTAAAAACAGTAGTGATATCTGGAGAGACTTTTCTAAGAAAAACACATGGACAGTTAATGCATATGCAAACTACGCCAAAACATTTGCAAAAAAACACAATCTGAACGTAATGGTAGGAGTCAATGCGGAAGAAGATGAATACAAATACCTATATGGGATACGTAAAGTAATGTACGACCAGGAAGGATATCCCGAACTGAATATGGCCGGCAAAGACGGACAAGATTTGAGTTGGAATCATACTTCCCGCGCTTCCGCCGGTTATTTCGGCCGTATTAATTATGACTACAAGGGTATCTATCTGTTGGAACTGAACGGACGTTACGACGGCTCTTCCCGTTTCCCCCATACCGACCAGTGGGCCTTCTTCCCTTCTGCATCCATCGGCTACCGTTTCTCCGAAGAAGCCTACTTCGCCCCACTGAAACATATTGTCAGCAATGGTAAGTTGCGTGCTTCTTTTGGCGAAATCGGCAACGAGGCTGTAGGCGACTACATGTTCGAACAGCTAATAAGCCAACGGTTAAACGATAAAGATACCGGTTATATCTATTGGATTGAAAACAATAATGCCAACGCTAATCTCCTAACCATGTATAACATGCCAGACCTGGTATCAAGCACCTTAACTTGGGAACGTATCCGTACTCTCAATATAGGTCTCGACCTGGGCCTCCTGAATGACGAACTGACCATAGGCTTCGACTGGTTCCAACGCGAGAACCGCGACATGTTGGCACCAGCACAAGTATTGCCAAACACACTGGGTGCTACCGCTCCATACGAAAACGCCGGCACCTTGCGTACCCGGGGATGGGAACTAAACCTGAATTGGCGTCACACCTTCGGCGACTTCGATGTGTATGCCAACTTCAACATCGGCGATTCCAAAACAAAAGTAACGAAGTGGGACAATGACTCCAAACTGCTCAGTTCCTATTATACCGGCAAGACTTACGGTGACATCTTCGGTTTTGAAACCGACCGTTACTTCGAGGAAAAAGACTTCACCAGCCAAAATGCAGACGGCTCATGGAACTATACAAACGGCATTGCAGACCAGTCAGGGCTGGAATTGGGTAACTTCCATTACGGCCCGGGCGACATCAAGTTCAAGGATTTGGACGGCAATGGCAAGATTGACGGTGGGAAAGGCACTGCAGACGACCACGGCGACTTGAAAGTCATAGGAAACTCCATGCCACGCTATGAATATAGCTTCCATTTAGGTGGAGCATGGAAAGGCATTGACCTCGACCTCTACTTCCAGGGTGTAGGCAAACGTGAGGACTGGACAACTTCTTCCCTAAATCTTCCTGCCATGGTACACGCCGACGTGGCCGTCTACTCCCACCAAACAAGTTACAACAAGACACTGTGGAATTCTGATTATACCGCTATAACCGGCTACGAGATAAACCAAGGCAACCGTTACCCACGCCTCTTCCGCGGTACAAACAATGAATCAGGCACTGTATCCGGTATAGCTAAAGGCCGCAATAACTATTATCCTCAATCCCGTTATTTGACGGACATGTCTTATCTCCGCTTAAAGAACGTAACCATAGGATATACATTCCCGAAAGAATGGACACGCAAAGCCTATATCGAGAAAGCACGTATCTACTTCAGCGGCAGCAACCTCTTCCTGCTCCATAAAGGAAATGATTTGCCGGTAGATCCCGAAATCAGTACGGGTAACGGGCTTACAGCCGGTGGATGGGGACGCATCGCTCCTATTACACGTACATTCTCATTTGGCGTTCAGGTAACATTATAACAACCTCAAAAACTTAAGAACAATGAAGAAATTATTTATATATGGGGTCACAGCGTTGGCAATGCTAACTAGTTGCAACGATTTGCTGGACAAATCCCCCTTGGATACTTTCACAAATACTCCGACCTACTGGAGCAACACTGACAATCTGGATAATCAGTGTAATACTTTCTATAACAACTTCTCTGGTTACGGTCACGGAAGTACTGGAGGATGGTTCTACTTCAAAACCTTAAGCGATGACCAGGTGGATGCAGAAAGCCATAATTGGACTAACACCAACGTAGTCGCCTCTGCTCCGGAATGGTCAGACCCTTTTACAGAAATCCGGCGTGCCAACTACATCATTGCCGGTGTACAGTCCTCCTCCCTCGATGAAGCAACAAAGGGTCACTATGAAGGTCTTGCACGAATGAACCGCGCGTGGGAATACTATCAACTGGTCCGCATGTACGGTGATGTACAGTGGATTGACAAAGTCATCGACCCATCTGACAGTGAAGCCCTCTACGGAGCACGCACCGACCGGGACGAAGTAATGGACAATGTACTGGCCGACCTTGATTATGCATGCCAGCACATTACGGCCAACAGCAATCGCCAACGTTTCAGTAGCGACATGGCATACGCCATGAAGGCAGACATCACATTATATGAAGGTACGTACTGCAAATATCGGACTCAAGCCGAAAACGGCAAAGCCGCTGATGAGAGCCGTGCCAACAAATACTTGAAAGAGTGCGTATCAGCCTGCGAATATCTTATGGCAAAGAATTACTCTCTAAGTGACAGCTACAAAGCCAACTACAATTCCGTCAGTCTGGCAAGCAATCCGGAAATGATTTTCTACAAGCCTTACGCACAAAGCTCGTTAAGACACTCCACTATTGACTTCACAGTCAATACAAGTGGCACGCACGGAATTTCAAAGGATGCATTCGACAGCTTCCTTTTCCTTGACGGCAAGCCTTTGGCAACAACTTCAGAGAACACAAATGATGCAGCCGTATTGGATACAGACGGAAATTACTCTATAAGAGAACTTCTGTCCGTACGAGACAAACGTCTGTCTGAAATTCTAGACCCAGTGCTTTCTTTCAGAGGGCATGCCTACAGCCGTGCCGGTGTAGCAGCCTTCACCACATCAACCGGTTATGGCATCGCCAAATATGATAACCCCGAAGAATTAAGTGTCAGCGACCGAAATAACATCGGCTACCAATATACAGACTGCCCGCTCTATTGGATTTCAGTCATTTATTTGAATTTTGCAGAAGCTAAAGCCGAAATGGGTTCCTTGACGCAAAGTGACCTCGACAATACCATAAATCTGCTGCAAAAACGGGCTGGCCTGCCAGCTATGACAACCACACCAGATGCCGATCCCGCCAACAATATGGGAGTAAGCAATCTGATTTGGGAGATACGCCGCTGCCGCCGTTGCGAACTGATTATGGATAACTGGTACCGATATTGGGATTTAATCCGCTGGCACCAGCTCGACAAGTTGGACTCTACAAAGTACCCGAACATCATGCTGGGAGCTAATGTAAGCAATGTTCCAAACTGTGAAGAAGCTACAAAAAATGGCTACATCGATGCTTCTGACGCCCAAATTCGCACCTATGAAGCCAGACAGTATCTCTACCCGATTCCAACAACACAGTTGACTCTGAATAAAAACATGAAGCAGAATCCGGGTTGGTAATGCTATTCCCATAATAATTCCGATAAGCGAATCGGAAAGCTCTTTTTATTTGGATTTGAAAAAGAGTGCAACGTCTGCCTCGATTGGGCAGACGTTGTTTTTTACCGAAAAAAATAGTTTCCCGCTCAAATGATTAATATATTTGCGGGGGGGAGATTTGTTCTCCTATGATTTGAAGACATGTACTTTGTTATTACATTATCAACAATCTAATTCTACATACAACACCATGATTAATAAACATATATCCCTTATAATAGTGTTCATTATTTGCAATAGTTGCAATAAGGAAGACCAATGCATATTATCAAATGAAGACATAAATTCTGAAGTAACGACTCGCACAAGTTACATTGGAGGAACCATTTCCGGCGAAAAGAGTCCATATGTAGGCGACGGAACATATAGATATACATTAAGTTTCAATAAACAAAGCAATCCTATCGGAATAAAGATATCCGCGGTTGGAGGAGGAGCCAAAATTAAAGACCCATCGACGAATAGATATGGAAACGAATACACTAAAAGTATCCCCAAAGGGACCAGTCAGTACTCATTTGACGTATTATGGACTCAGCCAGAAAGTAGCGCAGTACTAATGATACGTCCAAACAACAGCACCATCGAACTCACTGTAGATTTAAGAGACATTAATGTTAGAATGAAACCTATGTCAATCAATGCCCCCTCAACATTTGAATTAGGAGATACAATCACATTATGGTGTAATTACCCACTAAATAAAGATACATACATAAAGTGGACTTACGATAAAGAGTTATTTTCCGAAGTATCTCAAAGTGCATCTGTAACACAAAGTAAATTCCAAATAGATTTAAAATCGATCCAGTCATCTAAAGAGAGTAATATTGGGGTAGAAATCTCCGATTTCTTTATAAATGCAATAGGTGCCAGAACGTATTTCGTAGTTAGGAGGGGAAGTAGTAAATTGAGCGACATGATTGCTCCACAAATCTCCGGAAGCACATTACTGAAACAGTACAACACATATACTTATACGCTTAGTCTCTCTTCCAATCTTTCAAACATACAATGGACAGACAATGAATACATAAAATGTATACAAAATAAAAATGGATACTCAGTTAAATTAAACCCTATAAAAGCAGGGAATGGCCAAGTTTACGTATCATACAACTATAAAAACAGTACTGAACGATATTACAGTTCAATGCCTATAACGATAGACGCTGTATTCCCTGATATTATAGGCGACAAAAACATCTGCTACAACAACAGTAAAAGTTTCAGCATAAAAGACCAACCTCCCGGTTCGAGTGTACAATGGAGTACTACCGGAGGGACAAACCCACAAAACTACATAGGAGATGTTTATACTTGCAAAAATATTAGTTCTACTATAACAATGCCTAGATTATACGCAACTATAGTCTTACCCTCTGGATTCACAATAGAAAAAGAAAGCTATCTCAGACTTTTCAATCCAAATGCCTCTTTTGAAAAAGGGAATTTAGTTCCAGACCAAATCGATGCTGTCAATGCAAATATCACTGTAAGTTTAATGGGATATCCAAATTGGGCTACTAATTTTACTTGGTCCTCGACAAACGTCTCTGAAATTTGCATACAAGGGCAATCATGGACATGTATTTCTTACAACTCTTTTGAAGTATGGGATAATGAAGTAGAGATTAAAGTTGCATATCAATCACCTTGTGGGGACTGGTATGAAGTCAGTGAAATGTTCCCAATCGTTCATTAATGATAATACTATAACATATCGCCCTCACAAGCGAAAAAGCACCCGTCCATTTGCTCGTTACACAAAAGAAGCTTATATTTGCTTACCTAAAAAACAAACAGCTATCATGGTACAGCAAGACATACGATGGATACAGCGTTTTTCCAACTACCGCAAGGCTTTAGCCAAATTAAGCCAAGCCATGGCAATCATGTCCGAACAATTAGCGTTCAACGATGGAGTGGACGAATTATTGCAGGAAGGCATGATACAGCGTTTTGAATATACCCACGAACTGGCTTGGAAAGTGATGAAGGACTATGCCGAGTATCAGGGGTATACCGACATCCGCGGCTCCCGTGATGCCATACGCAAAGCCCTTGAAATGGGATTGATTGATGACAAGCAATGGATGGAGACTATAGAAGCCCGAAATCTGACATCGCACAATTATGACAACGATGTAGTCTCTGAAATCTGTGAAAACATCACAAACTTCTATTTCCCCCTATTCTGCAGATTTGAAGAGAAAATGCAATCCTTGAATACACCATCCTTATTCGATTGAGCTATGTACGGATTGACCGACAATGAACTGGAAAAGCTATGCAATCTCTTCCGGAAACATGAAGAAATAGAGCAGGCTGTTTTGTACGGCTCACGAGCCAAAGGAAATTTCAAGCCTTTTTCCGACATAGACATCACGCTGATGGGAGACAGACTTACGTATAATACTTTAAGCAGCCTTTCCGATGAAATAGACGACCTGCTTTTGCCTTACAGCGTAGACCTTTCCATCTATGGCAAATTAAAGAATGCCGACCTTTTGGAACATATACACCGTATGGGAATACCCATATTCAGCCGCCCATCAAACTAAACTAAATTTCACACATCCACCCTCACCACCCTCACCTTTCGCACGCATCGCCCTATTCATCGGCATTCAAGAGGTGGGTGAGAGCAAATTTAAAAAGTGAGGGCAAAATTTGCCCTCACCACAAGATTTCTTCGTTCAAAGTTATAAGTCACTCATTCTTACCGTAATATCCTGAAACGGGTACATAAATCGGTTGCAGCATTGTTCCCTCATTCTTCAACTTTCCTTCGGTGCGCAGCCGACGGATATGCCGCATGGCAGTAGTACGCATCATGCCGCAAACGCTTTGAAAGTCATTCCGTGTCATAAAAGGGCGAGTGGCGAAATAGTTGGTCAGCCGACGGTCTATCTCTTTATCCGTCAGTTTAGCCGAATGCTCGTTTGCCTTCAAAGCCTTTGCCTTGATGGTACCAATTTCATTTTTCAGTTTCTGGTCGGCACGAAATTTCACACCCGCCATCTTCACCTTCGTCAACTTACGCTTGGTAGCAGCCACTACCGGTTCGGTCGTGGTGAGCGACACGCGAAAGTAGCCGATGCCGTCGAGATGCACCTGCCTTCCTTCGGCAAGTTCCCTGCCCATGACGTGCGACACAGCATCGAGCACAGCCGTCACATCGGTTTCTGTCAATGAGCAACGTGCCTGGATGTCCCGCCGCAATTCATCGGTAGACCTGCTCCCATTTAGGCGGAGACGGGGATGAAGGATTTTATCTTCCGGAGATTTGTCGTACGAGTCCGGATTCTCGTACCAATCAAACAAAATAGCCATAGTTCAAACTGCGTTAAAGGGTTACATTATACGATAAAGCACTGCACGGAACACGTGCGAAGTACGTACGCAGTCTGTTGAAGTACAAAGGTTATATCACAGCCCAGCCCGTGAGCAGAACCGTTCACTGTAGTGAGCTGCTCCGTTCACTAATATGAACAAGAAAGACCACTTTAGTGGACTGTTCATAAACTCTGGTGTAAAAGTAGACAAAACTATGGGGATAAGCAAAGAAACGAACACCTTTTATAAAAGAAACATATAGACATTCCACCCCAAAAAAGAAGCCAATCGGAAAATAATCCTTGAAAAGCTTGTATCCCCCCCTTTCCCGGCGTATCTTTACAAGAATATTACATACACGATAAAGAATGAAAATCACACTGATCAGAGAGGAACGCGAAAGCGGAAAAGAGGCCGTCAGCACACAAAAAACGGACATGTTGATGGAAAAGCTGAAAACAGAGAACAAGACCGGATACATTACGGAGCTGCGTAGCATCATCCCGCATTTGAAAGGGACCAACGCCCGATATGAGCATATCGACAGACTGCCGCGTCTCTATCCCGCCGTAGAAATGACCCGCACCAAAGCAGGAGAACACCGGATAAAGACCTACAACGGGCTGGTACTACTGGAAGTAAACAATCTGGCCGGGGTGGCCGAAGCCGAACTGGTGAAACAACAAGCCGCCCTGCTGCCGCAAACCTTTGCCGCCTTCTGTGGCTCCAGCGGACGAAGTGCCAAAATATGGGTACGCTTCACCCTGCCCGACGGAGGGCTTCCAAAAAATGAAGACGATATCGCCTTATTCCACGCCCACGCCTACCGCCTGGCAGTGAAGTGCTACCAACCCCTTCTCCCTTTCCCCATCACCCTCCAGGCTCCTTCACTCCTACAAAGCTGCCGGATGACCGTGGACGAACAGCCCTATTATAGCCCCACCGCCGTGGCCTTCTGCCTGGAACAGCCCTGCGCCCTGCCCTCGGAAGACAACTACCGCCAACGGAAACAGCAGGAAAGCAATCCGTTGCTGAGAATGACTCCCGGCTACGAAGTGGCGGACACATGCAACCTGCTCTTCGAGGCCGCCCTCGACCGCGCCTTCCGCGATTTGGACAACTGGCGACGGGGCGACGACCTGCGCCCGCTACTGTCCCGCCTTGCCGAACATTGCTTCAAAGCCGGCATTCCTGAAGAAGAAGCGGTGCGCCAGACACTGATGCACTACTACCGGGAGGCAGACGAACCCCTTGTACGCCTGACGCTGCATAACCTTTACGGGGAATTGAAAGGCTTCGGCACCCGCAGCAGCCTAAACAAAGACCAGGAAACAGCTTTCCGGCTGGAGGAGTTCATGAAACGCCGCTACGAATTCCGCTACAACACCGTGCTTGGCGACTTGGAATACCGACAGCGCGACTCCATCCACTTCTACTTCCAGCCTGCCGACCAGCGCGTACGCAGCAGCATCGCCATGAAGGCACTGAAAGAGGGAGTACGTGTGTGGGACCGCGACATCACCCGCTTCCTGTCTTCGGACTACGTGCCGCTATACAACCCCATCGAAGAATATCTCTATAACACCGGACGCTGGGACGGCAAAGACCGCATCCGCGCATTGGCCGACCTCGTGCCCTGCCACAATCCCCACTGGAGGGAACTGTTCTACCGGTGGTTTCTTGGTATGGTGGCACATTGGCGGGGAATCGACAAACAGCACGGCAACAACACCTCGCCCCTGCTCGTAGGTTCGCAAGGTTACCGCAAAAGTACTTTCTGCCGTATCCTATTGCCACCGGAGCTGCGTTTCGGCTACACCGACAGTATCGACTTCAAGAGCAAGCAGGAAGCGGAGCGCAGCCTTGGCCGCTTTTTTCTGATTAACATCGACGAATTCGACCAGATAAACGCCAATCAGCAAGGCTTCTTGAAGCACCTCCTGCAAAAACCGGTTGCCAACCTGCGAAAGCCCTACGGTAGCACTATTCAGGAAATGCGCCGCTATGCCTCCTTCATCGGGACCAGCAATCTGAAAGACCTGCTGACCGACCCGTCGGGAAGCCGCCGTTTCATCTGCATCGAAGTGACCGGCCCTATCCAGACAAACGTCACTATCAATTATCGCCAGCTCTATGCCCAAGCCATGCACGACATCATGAAGGGTGAACGCTACTGGCTGGACGACACTGACGAAGCAATCGTAAAGGAGTACAACCGGGAATTCGAGCGGGTAGACCCATTGGAAGAACTTTTCCTTTGCCATTTCCGTGGCGCGGAGGAGAGCGAAGAAGGCGAATGGCTCACAGCCATGCAGATTTTCAACGACCTGCAACAGAAAACGAGGGATAAGTTGGCCATCAACCGGATAGCAGCTTTCGGGCGCACGCTCCGCAAGCTGGACATCCTCAACAAGAAATCGAACCGGGGAACACTTTATCATCTGGTAAGAATAGAAGAATGAACCGGCACTCCCACCGATTGTACCAAAGTGAGGGCAAACTTGGCCCTCACTCTTTTTATAAAAAGTATTTCCGTACGCAGCTGATGCAGTTCAACCATTATTTAATAAGGTGAACAGTTGACTATTTGCAAATTATGATTGATAATACTAAAAATACCCAAATAAGTGTTTTTGATATTAAAATAAAACGTATCTTTGTTGCAAACAACGTCCTCCTTAATAATACTATTATGAAGAAACTGCTGCTTTTAGCCTTTGTGCTATGTAGTTCTTTACTGTGCCGGGCACAAGAAGAACGAGTTATTTTAGGTGATGAACAGACTTCCGAGTATTTTCCAATCCTAAAAGATAAACGAATTGCCATATTCTCCAATCATACAGGAATGATAGGAGACAAGCATCTGTTGGATATTCTGCTGGAAAACAAGTTCAATGTAGTAGCCATTTTCTCCCCTGAACACGGTTTCAGAGGAGATGCCGACGCAGGCGAACATGTGTCCAGCTCGGTAGACAAGAAGACCGGAGTACCTATCCTCTCGCTGTACGACGGGAAATCCGGAAAACCAAGCGAAACATCCATGCGCAAGTTCGATATCCTTGTGGTAGACATCCAGGATGTAGGCCTAAGATTCTATACTTATTATGCCTCTATGTGCCGGCTGATGGACGCTTGTGCAGAATACAACCGCAAGGTGCTGATACTGGACCGCCCCAATCCGAACGGACACTACGTGGACGGCCCGATACTGGACATGAAATATAAATCCGGTGTAGGTTGGCTGCCGATTCCCGTGGTGCACGGCATGACGCTGGGCGAACTGGGCCTGATGGTAAACGGCGAACGCTGGTTGCCGGCGTCACGCACTTGCGACCTGACCGTCATTCCCTGCAAGAACTATACGCACCGGACCCTATACAAGCTGCCGATTCCCCCGTCCCCCAATCTGCCGAACATGAAGTCCATCTATCTGTACCCCTCGACCTGCTATTTCGAGGCCACTCCGGTCAGTCTGGGAAGAGGAACCGACCTCCCCTTCCAGGTCTACGGGCATCCCAACATGACGGGCTACAGCTACAGCTTCACCCCGCGCAGCATCCCCGGAGCCAAGAATCCGCCCCAGCTGGGCAAACTTTGTCATGGCGTAAACCTGAGCAATATGAGTGATGAAGAAATCTGGAAACGCGGTATTGACCTGAGTTACGTGATAGACGCTTACCGGAATCTGAACATGGACGACCACTTCTTCCGTTCCTTCTTCGAGCTGTTGATAGGCACCGACTACGTGCGCAAAATGATAAAGGAAGGAAAGAGCGCCGAAGAAATCAAGGCAAGATGGAAAGACGACGTGGAGAAATTCAAGGTACAGCGCAAGCCCTATCTGCTCTACGAAGAATAAAGGGATGTACGATTTGACGATTTACGATTTACGATTAAAAAATGAACGTGAATTGGAAGAGAACGTCAGAGCGTACATAGGATAATCAAAGTCGTACATATCATCAAAAGAAGTAATTTCAATCGTAAATCGTAAATCATAAAATCGTAAATAACCTCATGACTCCACTTTCCGTAATCATTACCATCGCCGCCTACTTCGCGATACTGTTCACGGTATCCTATATTGCAGGAAGGAAGGCAGACAATGCCGGCTTCTTTGTGGGTAACCGCAAGTCATCCTGGTATGTCGTGGCGTTCGCCATGGTCGGTTCCGCCATTTCAGGTGTGACCTATGTATCCGTACCCGGCATGGTTGCCGCCAGCAGTTTCGGCTATCTGCAAATGGTGTTGGGCTTCATTGCCGGACAGCTCATCATAGCCTATCTACTGGTACCGCTGTTCTACAAAATGAACCTGGTATCCATCTACGAATATCTGGAGAACCGTTTCGGCATGTCTTCCTACCGCACGGGTGCCTGGTTCTTCTTCATCTCCAAAATGCTCGGTGCCGCTGTCCGTCTGTTCCTCGTATGCCTGACGTTACAACTACTGGTATTCGAACCTTTCGGACTGCCTTTCCTGCTGAACGTGGCCATCACGGTGGCACTGGTCTGGTTGTACACTTTCCAGGGTGGCGTAAAGTCTCTTATCTGGACAGACTCTCTGAAGACATTCTGCTTGGTGGTGTCGGTCGTACTCTGCATCTGGTATATCGCTTCCGACCTCAATCTGTCATTTACCGGTATGGTAAGCACCATTGCCGACAGTGACATGTCCCGCATCTTCTTCTTCGACGATGTGAACAGCAAGCAGTACTTCTTCAAGCAGTTCCTCGCCGGTGCCTTCACCATGATTGCCATGACCGGGCTGGATCAGGACATGATGCAGCGCAACCTGAGCTGCAAGAACTTCAAGGACTCACAGAAGAACATGATTACCAGTGTCATTTCGCAGTTCTTCGTCATCCTGCTTTTCCTGATGCTGGGCGTGCTGCTCTACATCTTTGCCGCCAACCAGCAGATTGCGGTGGAGAAGAGTGACGAACTGTTCCCGCTGATTGCCACCGGCAACTATTTCCCTGCCATTGTGGGCATACTGTTCATCATCGGCCTGATTTCTTCTGCCTATTCAGCCGCAGGCTCGGCACTCACCGCGCTGACCACTTCCTTCACCGTAGACATTCTGGGAACGAAAGGCAAGTCGGAAGAGACGGTTGTGAAGATGCGCAAGAAAGTGCACATCGGCATGGCGGTTGTCATGGGAATCACCATTTTCGTATTCAATCTTCTCAACAACACCAGTGTCATCGACGCTGTATATATTCTGGCAAGCTATACCTACGGTCCTATCCTGGGTCTGTTTGCTTTCGGCATTTTCATGAAACAACAAGTGCGTGACAAGTACATCCCGTTAGTTGCCATCGCCTCCCCGGTTCTCTGCTTCATTCTGCAGAAGAATTCCGAAGCCTGGTTCGGAGGTTATCAATTCAGCTACGAATTGCTGATTTTCAATGCACTGTTCACTTTCATCGGTCTCTGTCTATTGATTAAGAAAGATAAAAAGAACAATTAACTTAATACATCATCTATGAATGTAAGACGTCAGTTTTTACTTAGTCTGCTTGCCGCCTCCCTCTTCCCCCACGCGGGAGGCGCGCAAGGACTTCCGACGGATGTCCGTCAGGCAATCGGGAAATTCCTGGATACCACCGCACGAAAAGAAGTTTCCGTAGGACGTATCAGCATCGACTCAGTGGCTGTGGAAGGAAATACACTGCAACTGTTTGCCAACATGAACTGTGCCTATATTCCTTTCCGTGAGGACAATGTGGCCGAAATCTACCAAGGCGTAAGCGCCCTGCTGCCGGCGGAGTTTGCCAAATACAAGCTGCAAATCCGTACCAACAAGCGCAGTATCGAAGAACTGGTTCCCCAAGCCCTGCGCAGTAAAAAAGACAAAAAGACGAAGACATTCAGCCCCGTCGCTTCCAAGCCTCTGGTTACCGAAGTTTCCTCCCCCTACACCCCCACCAACGGCTTGCATAACCGGCATATCGCCCTATGGCAAAGCCACGGCTGGTACTACGAATCAAAACTCGACCGCTGGGAATGGCAGCGTGCGCGTATCTTCCAGACAGTGGAAGACCTCTACACCCAGAGCTACGTATTGCCCTTCCTCGTACCGATGTTGGAAAATGCCGGTGCCAATGTGCTGCTTCCCCGCGAACGCGATTGCCAGACGGCAGAAGTCATCGTAGACAATGACGGTTGCCTGACCGGCCGTTCCGTCTATACAGAAAATTCCGGTGACAAGTTCTGGAGTCAGGGAGAAGGACAAGGCTTCGCCCACCTGCGCCCCCAATACATAGACTTTGAGAATCCTTTCAAGGAAGGCACCTACCGCGCCATAGAAACCATCAAGAAAGGAAACGCAAGCACCGCCGAATGGATTCCCGAAATCCCTTCGACCGGACAATACGCCGTATACGTCTCTTACCAAACCTTGCCAAACAGCGCGGACGATGCCCTTTACACCGTCTATCACAAAGGCGGCACCACGCAGTTCAAGGTAAACCAGCAAATGGGAGGCGGCACCTGGATTTACCTCGGCACCTTCGGCTTCAATGCCGGCCGGAACAATGAATGCAAAGTCGTTCTGAACAACCTTTCCTCCAAAGTAGGAAGAATCATCACTGCCGACGCCGTGAAGATAGGCGGCGGCATGGGAAACATAGCTCGCTGCATCTCCGAAGAAGGTGCCACCGAAAACCTAAAAAGTTCCGATACCCGCAACCTCACAAGCGAACACAGCGCAGCCAATTCTCAATTCTCAATTCTCAATTCTCAATTCAAAGAGGAAGTCAGCGGTTATCCCCGTTTCTGCGAAGCCGCCCGCTACTGGCTGCAATGGGCAGGCATACCGGACAGCGTATATTCAGAAAGCAACGGCAAGAATGACTATACCGACGACTATAAATGCCGTGGTATCTGGGTGAACTACCTTTCCGGAGGCTCTGCCGTGAACCCGACGGAAAAAGGGCTGAACATCCCTGTCAACATGGCCTTTGCCTTCCACTCCGATGCAGGAACTACACTGAACGATTCCATCATCGGGACACTCGGCATCTACTATACCAACGCCTACAATGAGAAATTCGCCAACGGAGCATCCCGCTACTTGAGCCACGACCTGACAGACTTGATTCAGTCCAACATCGTGCGTGACGTGCGTACCCTCTACGAACCCCAATGGACACGCCGAGGCAAATGGAACCAATCCTACTATGAGGCCCGTGTACCCCGCGTACCTACCATGCTACTCGAACTACTTTCCCATCAAAACTTTGCAGACATGCGCTACGGACTGGACCCGCGTTTCCGTTTCACCGTAAGCCGCGCCATCTACAAAGGTATGCTTCAGTTCCTCTGCTCACAATACAACATGGATTATGTAGTGCAACCGTTACCGGTAGACCACATGGCCTTGCGCATGACCAGCGAGAACGAAGTGGAACTGACCTGGCAACCCGTAGCGGATGCGTTGGAACCAACTGCCGTAGCAGAGAAATACATTGTTTATACCCGTATCGGCGACGGGGATTTCGACAACGGAGTATTGGTGGACGGCAACAGTTACCGAACCACGCTCCCCGCCGGCATGGTATGCAGTTACAAGGTAACCGCTGTCAACAAGGGCGGTGAAAGTTTCCCTTCCGAAATTCTTTCCGCCGGACGGGCGTTCAATTCCAAAGGTACCGTATTGGTGATAAACGGATTCGACCGTATCAGTGCCCCTGCCGACTTTACGGCCCCCGCCCCCGCCGACACCCTCCTTGCCGGATTTCTGGATGAGCAGGACCACGGGGTCCCCTATATCCATGACATCAGCTACATTGGCAAGATGAAGGAATACCGCCGTTCCATTCCCTGGATGGACGACGACGCCTCCGGTTTCGGCGACAGTTATGGAAATTACGAGACCCAAGTCATCGCAGGAAATACGTTCGATTATCCTGCCATACATGGTGCCGCTATCCTGAAAGCGGGATATTCGTTTGTATCGGTTAGTAATGAAAGTCTCTCCCCCGTAGGAAAGGGGGAGAAGAATATTCCGGTGGATATGAGGGAGTATAGGTATGTGGACTTGATACTTGGGAAGCAATGCCAGACCAAGATGGGACGGGGAGGCGTAAAACCGTTGGAGTTCAAGACTTTCAGCAAACCGATGCAGGAGGCTATTGCGGCTTATTGTAAGCAAGGTGGAAATATCTTTGTTTCGGGCGCTTTTGTAGGAACGGATTTATGGGACAACCGCCTTGCAACCGCCGACGAAGCCGACAAGAAATTTGCGATGGAAGTACTGAAATATAAGTGGCGTGTGGGACAAGCGGCTACAATGGGTAAGGTGAAAAGCGTAGCTTCTCCGTTCCCCGCCCTTTCAGGAAACTATACCTATCACAATGAGCTGAATGCCGATTCGTATGTGGTGGAATCACCGGACGCCATTGAACCGGCAACCAAAGATGCACACACCGTGATGCGGTATTCTGAAAACAACCTAAGTGCCGGTGTGGCTTATCAAGGCAATTACAAGACTTGTGTCTTGGGATTTCCCTTTGAAGCCATACGTACTGATTCTGAAAGAGAGGCACTCATGAATGCTGTACTGACATTCTTCAACGACAACAAGTAATATCAACCAATCATCATCTATGAACAGAAGACTGTTAATAATCGTCCTGATGGCTTGCCTGCTCCCCCTGGGGATGCAGGCACAGCAAGGGACATTCCGTTTTGCCCAACTAACGGACATTCATCTGACCCCGAACAATCCGAATCCCACAGAGGACCTGCTGCGTTCCGTGGCACAGATTAATGCCACCGACAGTATCGACTTTGTCCTGGTGACGGGCGACCTGACCGAAGAAGGCGACCGTACTACCATGGAAAAAGTGAAATCGTGCCTTGACTTGCTGAAGGTCCCCTACCACGTAGTCCTAGGCAACCATGAAACGAAATGGAGCGACTCCGGCTGTACCGCTTTCGGAGAAATCTTTGGCGGCGAACGCTTCGAGTTCGAGCATAAGGGATTCCTTTTCCTCGGCTTCAACTCCGGTCCGCTGATGCGTATGGCCTACGGGCATGTAGTGCCGCAAGATATCCGTTGGATGACGGAAGAAATGGATAAAAACGGCAAAGACAAACCGGTGATACTTGTCACCCACTACCCGCTAATGGAAGGTGATGTGGACAATTGGTATGAGGTGACGGATGCCGTCCGCCCCTACAACGTGCGCTTGTTTATCGGCGGACACTACCACAGCAACCGGGATTTACGTTACGACGGCATTCCGGGCGTACTGATGCGCAGCAACCTGTGCGACAAAGAAGGGAAACCGGGTTACGGCATCTATGAAGTAACCGGGGATTCCATCCGGGTATACACGCAACGTATCGGCGAGCCCAAGAAGCAGTGGACAGCATTCTCGCTGACCGGACAGTATTACGACCGCAACGGAAAGGCAGAGAAATATCCTGACTTCTCGGTCAACAAGGAGTATCCGCAAGTAAAGGAGCAATGGATGGTGCAGACGGGCGCAGGCATTTACTGCTCTCCCGCCGTAGAAAAAGATAAAGTGTTCGTAGGAGACGATATGGGACAGCTGACAGCCTACGCCCTGAAAAACGGTAAAAAGCTATGGAGCTTTGAATCCGGCAAGCGCATTGTCGGTACTCCGGCCGTAAGCGAGGGTATCGTTGTATTCGGGTCTGCTGACCGTCGCATCTACGGATTGAACGCCAAAGACGGCAGCCTGCTCTGGACGGTAGAAGCCGCCGAACCGGTGCTCGGAGCCGTGACCATCGCAGACGGCAGAGCATACATCGGTGCCAGTGACGCCACTTTCCGTGCCATAGACATCCATACGGGAAAAGTAATCTGGGCCTACACCAGCGTGAAGGGCTACATCGAGACCAAGCCGTTGGTGACGGAAGACAAAGTTATCTTCGGCGCATGGGACAATACACTGTATGCCCTGAGCAAGGCAAACGGGCATGAACTATGGAAATGGACGGGCGGACTGACCCGTATGCACTTCTCTCCAGCCGCCGTATGGCCGGTAGCCACCGACGGCAAAGTATTCATTACCGACCCGCAACGCGCCATGACCGCCATAGACATCCATACGGGCAATACCGTGTGGCGCACCTTCCAGTCCATGGTGCGCGAGACCATCGGACTTTCCGAAGACGGTGAACGTATCTATAGCAAAACGATGAACGACAGCATTGTTTGCTATGCAGCTCAAGGAGATACTCCGCGGGAGTTGTGGGCAACCAATGTAGGTTTCGGTTATGAGCATGCCCCCTCCATGCAAGTGGAAAAAGAGGGGGTAATGTTTGGCAGTACCAAAGAAGGACTTATCTTCGCACTGGAAGGAAAAACAGGCAAAGTACTGTGGAAACATAAAATAGGAAATTCACTCATCAGTACCGTAGTTCCGTTGAACGGCCACGAAGTTCTATTCACGGCAACCAGCGGGGAAGTGGGACTTCTGAGAATTAAAAATTGAGAATTAAAAATTAAAAGATATATCATGAATAAAATCAGTTGCTTTCTTCCCTACGCAGGAAAAGAACAAGTAGAAAAAACAGTGAATAGCCTACAGGCGACAGGACTTATAGAAGAAATCCGGTTAATCACGACCGATGCCACTCTGGAATCGCTCCCGGACTGCGAAATATTGTTTGTTGACATGCCCTACAGCAGTGCAACTCTCAAAGCTATTGCTAATGCAGCCAAAGGAGAATACACATTGCTTTATACCAAAGAGACTACGCTCGAAATGGGTATGTTTGCACTGGAACGTATGATACACATCCTTGAAGATTCAAGCGCCGGTATGGTATATGCCGACCACTACCAAATAGCAGACGGCAAGCAGAGCAACGCTCCGGTAATCGACTACCAATTCGGTTCCTTGAGGGATGACTTCAACTTTGGCTCCCTGCTCCTTTTCAACACCGAAAAACTAAAGGAAGCCGCCGGACACATGAAGTCTGACTACAACTTCGCCGGACTTTACGACCTGCGCTTGAAATTGAGCCAACATTCAGACTTGGTACATATCAACGAATACTTATACAGCGAGGTGGAAAACGATACCCGCAAGAGCGGCGAAAAGATTTTCGACTATGTAGACCCCAAAAACCGTGACCGCCAGATTGAGATGGAGCAGGCATGTACCGAACATCTGAAAGAAATCGGGGGGTATCTGGCACCGGAGTTCAAGAAGATTGAGTTCTCTGCCGGTAACTTTGAGTATGAAGCTTCGGTCATCATTCCGGTGCGCAACCGTATCCGTACCATCCGCGATGCCATCAAGTCGGTACTGATGCAGAAGACAGACTTCAAATATAATCTTATCATCATCGACAACCACTCCACAGACGGCACAACGGAGGCCATCGACGAATTCAAGGACGACGAACGCCTCATCCATATCGTCCCCGAACGCAACGACCTCGGTATCGGCGGTTGCTGGAATGTAGGTGTACACCACCCCAAGTGTGGCAAGTTTGCCGTGCAGCTGGACAGCGATGACGTATACAAAGACGAAAATACACTCGCCATCATGGTCCGCGCCTTCTACGAGCAGAACTGCGCCATGGTAGTAGGCACCTATATGATGACGGACTTCAACATGAACATGATTGCTCCGGGCATCATCGACCACAAGGAATGGACTCCGGCAAACGGACGCAACAACGCCCTCCGCATCAACGGTCTGGGTGCCCCGCGCGCCTTCTATACCCCGGTGCTGCGCGAAGTGAAAGTACCCAATACCAGCTATGGCGAGGACTATGCACTGGGACTGAACTTCTCCCGCCAATACCAGATAGGACGTGTGTACGACGTGGTCTACCTCTGCCGCCGTTGGGACGACAACTCCGATGCCTCACTGGACATCGTGAAAATGAACGGACACAACCTCTACAAAGACCGCATCCGTACCTGGGAACTTCAGGCACGCATAGCGATGAACAAAAACAAGTGATATGAATCAAACGATACACCATCTTCTGACTGGACAATTGGCATCCTGGGAGACGGCACGCAACAACTATGCCGCCCTCTCCGGTGTGCGGGTGAAAGAGCTGAATGTAAACGGGATACTTTATAAGGTACAGTTCAACCCCGCACGCATCGTTTCCTCCGGTGCCAAAGTGGATGCCAAGTCCATCCTGGAACGGAAATGCTTTCTGTGCCCGGCCAATTTGCCGCCGGTACAGAAAGGTATCCCGTTCGGAGGACACTACAATATTCTGGTGAATCCGTTCCCCATCTTCCCCCGCCACCTGACAGTACCGGAACTGGCACATACCCCTCAACGCATAGCCACCCGCTTCACCGACATGCTGGAGCTGGCCGAGGCGCTGACGGATTACACCATCTTCTACAACGGTCCCAAATGTGGTGCTTCCGCCCCCGACCATGCTCATTTCCAGGCAGGAAACAAAGGGTTCATGCCTATTGAAAAGGACTGGCGCGGACAGACTGCCGGGAAAATAGCCGATTATAGGAAAGCAGCACTGTGGTATCTTGACGACGCTCCCCGTGCCACACTTGTGATTGAATCCACCTCCAAAGAGGACGCGGCAGACTTGTTCGACATCATTTACCGTTCTCTGGACGTGAAACCCGAAGAAGACGAGCCGATGATGAACGTACTGGTCCTATACGAGGCCGACCGTTGGGTGGTCTTTGTCTTCCCGCGCGAGAAACACCGCCCCGCCTGCTATACTGCCGAAGGAGAAGCCAATCTGTTGAGCAGCCCGGCATCCGTCGACTTGGGAGGTGTCTTTATCACCCCCGTAGAAAAGGATTTCTTGAAAATCACTGCGGAAGACGTGGCGCAGATATTAAGTGAAGTATGCCTCTCTGCCACAGATTTCCACAAGGTACGGCAGCGTATCAGGGAAAAAATATGACTTCTGAAATCCAAGAACTCTAATTTTAAAGAAATACCATTATGAAAGAGCCCAAAGTACAAGTAGGCATTCTGTTTGAACCGCAGATAGAATTCGTTTTGCTGAATCCGTATCGCATGGACGGAACGGAAGTCAGCGGAAAGCAGGTAGTGACCTACGACGAAGGCAAGATTCTCTGGAATGGACGCCGGTATGACGAACTGCTGTTTGAACCGCAACACGAGCAGACCGATGCCTTCGAACTATTGGACGTTACCATCGGCATCAATTTCCATTGGGAGCGCAAGGAAGACCAGCGTTTTCTGGGTGCTCTCAAAATCATCGTTGAGAATGGAAAGCTCACCGGCATCAACGTCATCCATGTAGAAGATTATCTGACCAGCGTCATCTCCTCCGAGATGAGTGCCACCGCTTCTCTGGAGCTGCTCAAGGCACACGCTGTCATCTCCCGAAGCTGGCTACTGGCACAAATACAAAAGAATAAGGAAATCACCGAAGCCCAAGCTAACTACTCGGCCTTTACGCAGACCGACGAAGAGCTGATTCGCTGGTACGACCGAGAAGACCACACACGTTTCGATGTATGCGCCGACGACCATTGTCAACGCTACCAGGGCATTACACGTGCCTCTACCGATATTGTGAAACAAGCCATCTCCGCTACCCGCGGCCAGGTACTGACATCTGATGGTAAGATTTGCGACGCCCGTTTCTCCAAATGCTGCGGCGGTGCTTTCGAGGAGTTCCAATACTGCTGGGAAGACATCAAATATCCCTATCTTGCCCAACAACGAGACAGCAAAACGCACGCCACACTGCCCGATTTGACGCAGGAAGTCGAAGCGGACCGCTGGATTCGTACCTCCCCCGAAGCATTCTGCAACACCACCGACAAGAAAATCCTCTCGCAGGTACTCAATAACTATGACCAGGAGACTACGGACTTCTATCGCTGGAAAGTGGAATATACCCAAGAAGAGCTTTCAGCCCTCATTCTGAAACGTTCAGGCATTGACTACGGACAAATCATCGACCTTATCCCCATAGCCCGCGGAACCAGCGGACGCCTCTGGAAACTGAAGATTGTGGGAACCAAACGCACACTCACCATCGGCAAGGAACTGGAAATCCGCCGCACGCTCTCCACTTCACACCTCTACAGCTCTGCCTTCGTGGTAGACAAAGAGGAGTTGTCCGCCGAAGGCATTCCCGGACGCTTCATCCTCACCGGCGCCGGTTGGGGGCATGGTGTGGGACTTTGCCAAATAGGTGCAGCCGTGATGGGCGAGCAAGGGTATAAGTATGATGCAATACTGCTGCACTACTATATAGGTGCCAGCATTGACAAGCTGTATGAATAATCGAATAGAACACAATAAATCAATATCATGAACCATACAAAAAACATATCGCCATGGGCATGGGTACCCACCTTGTACTTTGCACAAGGCATTCCATATTTTATCGTAAACAACATCTCCGTGATGATGTTTACTAAAATGGGCGTACCGAACGGAGAAATGGCCTTGTTCACAAGCCTGCTCTATCTGCCATGGACTATCAAACCCTTCTGGAGCCCGTTTGTCGACATCATCAAGACCAAAAGATGGTGGACCCTTTCCATGCAGATTCTGATGTCTGTGGCATTCATCCTGCTGACGCTGTCCATTCCACGGCCGGACGAGGCGACTATGGCGGCCGGAACAACCCCCATCAGCATGTTCAGCATCACGCTAATGCTGTTCATCATCACGGCTTTTGCCTCTGCCACACACGACATTGCCGCCGACGGCTTCTACATGCTGGCACTGAAACAGAGTGACCAGGCAGCCTTCGTTGGCATCCGAAGCACGTTTTACCGGCTCGCCTCTATCTTCGGACAAGGCGTGCTCGTAGCCATTGCCGGCGCCATCGAACTGAGAACCGAAAACATTCCGCTGTCATGGACCATCACGATGCTGGTTACAGCCGTTCTGTTCAGCCTGGTGACGTTCTATCACCTCTTTGCAGTCCCCAAACCCACCTCAGATAAGTCAACACTGGCTGCCGATGCCGCCACTGCAGGAGCCATATTCAGAGAATTCGGACGAACATTCGCCACCTATTTCACCAAACCGGGCGCATTGCTGGCCATCGTGTTCATGTTGCTGTACCGCCTGCCTGAAGCATTCCTCATCAAAATGTGTATGCCTTTCCTGGTTGCCTCCAAAGAATCGGGAGGTCTGGAACTATCGACAGCAGAAGTAGGTATCGTATACGGCACCATCGGAGTCATATTCCTCACCCTGGGCGGTATCCTCGGAGGATTGTTCGCATCACGCATTGGCTTGAAAAAATCCATCTGGTGGATGGCAGGATGCATGACTCTGCCATGCCTGACGTTTGTCTATCTTGCCATTGCCCAGCCCGACAATCTGTTTGCCATCTCCACCGCCATCGCCATCGAGCAATTCGGCTACGGCTTCGGTTTCACGGCCTACATGCTCTACATGATGTACTTCTCCGAAGGTGAATTCAAAACATCCCACTATGCCATCTGTACCGCATTCATGGCACTAAGCATGATGATACCAGGTATGTTTGCGGGATATATCCAGGAGGCTATCGGATATACGGACTTCTTCTGGTTGGTAATGATATGCTGTTTCGCCACGGTTGTTGTCACCATTTTTGCAGACAGAAGGATAGACCCGGAATATGGAAAAAAATGATTAATGGTTAATGATTAATGTTTTGTGAGTAATATTTAGTGATTGGTTATGAAGAGGACTATTATTATATCCTTGCTCTGCCTCCTTTGCGGAGGTGCGATGCAAGCACAGAAGATCAGAATAAAGACCGGTATCGAGGTACTGAAAGAACAGAATTTCCGATGCCTGGAAGGTAAGCGTGTAGGATTGATTACCAACCCGACGGGGGTGGACAACCGGATGAGGTCCACCATTGACATCCTGCACGAGGCGCCCAACGTGAACCTTGTGGCACTCTACGGCCCCGAACACGGCGTGCGCGGCGATGTGCACGCAGGCGACCATGTGACGGACATCAAAGACGCGACTACCGGACTGCCCGTCTATTCGCTTTACGGAAAGACCCGCAAGGCCACGCCGGACATGCTGAAAGATGTGGATGTATTAGTGTATGATATCCAAGACATCGGTTGCCGTTCCTTTACCTACATCAGCACCATGGGACTGGCCATGGAAGCCGCTGCCGAAAACGGCAAGGAATTCATTGTGCTGGACCGGCCCAATCCCGTAGGCGGATTGAAGATTGAAGGCAACTTGGTTGAAGATGATTGCATTTCTTTTGTAAGCCAGTTTAAAATTCCGTACCTTTACGCCCTCACTTGCGGTGAGCTGGCACTGATGCTCAATGGCGAGAAGATGTTGAAGGATGGGGAACAATGTAATCTCCACATAGTGAAGATGAAAGGCTGGAAACGCAAGATGGATTATACCCAAACCGGACTGCAATGGGTTCCCTCCTCTCCACACATTCCACATCCTCATTCTGCATTCTTCTACCCCGTCAGCGGCATTCTGGGTGAACTAGGATATATGTCTATCGGCGTGGGGTATACCATTCCGTTCCAGATGTTTGCCGCACCATGGATGGAAGCGGAAAAGCTGGCCGGAAACCTGAACCGTCTGAACGTACCGGGGGTCATCTTCAGACCGATGTACCTGAAGCCGTTCTATAGCGTAGGCAAAGGCGAGTTGCTGCAAGGTGTGCAAGTGCACATCATGGATTTCGGCAAAGCACCGTTGAGCGACCTGCAATTCCTGGTCATGCAGGAAGTCGCCGCCCTCTATCCTGACCGTGCCGTGTTTGACCATGCCGACAAGGGACGTTTCAACATGTTCGACAAAGTAAGCGGTTCGCGGCAGATACGCGAGCGCTTCTCGAAACGGAACCGTTGGGAGGACATACGCGACTACTGGTACAAAGATGCCGAAGACTTCCGTAAGCTGTCGAAAAAGTATTATTTATATAAATAAATTTACAGATAAATAAGGAAGGGAAAAGAGCCTGATACGGAGACTATTTCAGTCGTATACAGAACCACATTCAGTCGTATACTTAAATATATTCAGTATACGACTGAATGTACCCCCTCGTAAGACACGTTTACAGAGCACTTTGAAGCGAAGTGATGCAATAAAAAAAAGTGAACATGAAAGAGCATAGTTACATGGCTTTCCTGCAGGAAGCAAAACAATTCATTCCGCAGGAAAGGATTTACACCGACGAACTTCGCCGGCTGGCTTGGGGTACGGATGCCGGTTTTTACCGACTGATTCCCCAGATTGTAATCCGTTCGAAAGACGAAGATGAAGTTTCACAACTGTTGAAACTGGCGAGCCGCCACGGGCTGCCCGTCACCTTCCGAGCGGCAGGGACCAGTTTGTCGGGTCAAGCCATTAGCGACTCCATCCTCATCGTAGCCGGCAAGAATTGGGAAAAATACAGCATATCCGCCGACTACGAACAGATAACCCTCCAACCGGGCATCATCGGACAACGTGTGAACGAACTGTTGGCTCCCTACGGCCGTAAGTTTGCACCGGATCCCGCCTCGGTGAAAAGCGCCATGGTAGGCGGTATTGTCATGAACAATGCTTCCGGCATGAACTGCGGTACGCACGCCAATAGCGACAAGGTGCTTGTTTCCGCCCGTATTATCCTGATGGATGGTACCCTGCTGGATACCGGAAATCCCGTCAGCCGCGCCTCCTTCGAAGTGAGTCACCGTGACTTCATTCGCCGCATCTGCGAACTGCGCGATGAAATACGTACCAACGAAAAACTGGCCGAACGCATCCGTTACAAATATTCCATCAAAAATGTAACCGGGCTCAATCTGTTGCCCTTCGTCCGTTTCGACGACCCATTCGAAATCATTGCCCACCTCATGGTAGGTTCCGAAGGTACACTGGCGTTCCTTTCGGAAGTGACGATGAAGACTGAATATGATTATCCCTACAAGGCCAGCGCTATGCTCTACTTCAAGACCATCAAAGAAGCGAGCCGCGCTGTGGTAGCCATGAAGAAGCTGGTCGACGAAACCGGCGAATGGACAGTAAAAGGGGCTGAAATGCTAGACTATAAGAGCCTTTCTTCCGTCAACGACCCCGTATTCCTAAAATACAAAGGCGAAGTTGCCTCCTCTGCCCTCCCCGGCGTGGAGCCCGGCGACGAAACCGGGTTGACAGCAGTGCTGACCGAAACCAAAGCCCGTACCCCGGAAGAACTGCAACAGAACATATCTGCCATTGAAGCTTGCCTGCAAGCCTTCACCACCTATATTCCGGTACGCTTCACCGACCGTCCGGAGGAATATTCCAAATACTGGGCCATCCGTTCCGGCATCTTCCCCTCTGTGGGAGGTACGCGCCAACCGGGAACCACTTGCCTCATCGAAGACATCGCCTTCCACATTGAAGACCTTCCGGAGGCAACGGCAGAACTGCAACAGCTCATAGCCCGCCACGGATATAATGACGCCTGCATCTACGGCCATGCTCTCGAAGGCAACTACCACTTCATCATCAACCAGTCCTTCAGTACCCAAGCGGAAGTGAAACGCTACGAAGACTTGATGAATGACATCAAGACCTTGGTAGTAGATAAATATGACGGTTCCCTAAAAGCCGAGCATGGCACGGGCCGGAATATGGCTCCCTTTGTCCGCCATGAATGGGGAGATGACGCCTACAAAGCCATGAAAGCCGTCAAAGAGCTGTTTGACCCACAAGGATTGCTAAACCCCGGTGTCATTTTCAATGATGACCCGCAATGCCATATCAAGAACTTCAAGCCGCTGCCTTTATTAGTGATGAGTGACAAGAGACAAGCTACGTCACTCGTAGCTGACAAATGCATCGAGTGCGGTTTCTGCGAAGTCAACTGTCTCTCCTGCGGCTTTACCCTTTCCTCGCGCCAGCGTATCGTGTTGCAGCGCGAAATATCCCGGCTGAAACAAAGCGGCGAGGACCCGACACGCCTTGCACTGCTCGAAAAACAATACCGCTATCCCGGCAACCAGACTTGTGCCGGAGACGGCCTCTGCTCCATGTCGTGCCCGATGGGTATCAATACGGGCGACCTTACCCATATAATCCGCCAGGAAGCATTACCCAAAGGCAGTCTGGGATACAAAGCCGGAGACTTTGTCGCCAATCATTTCGCTGGTGTCAAGAGTGCACTGCGTCCCGTATTGTCCTTAGCCAACTTCGGACATTCACTATTAGGGACAAAGGCGATGAGCGGCATTACCAAGGGGCTGCACAATGCATTAGGCATACCTCTATGGACGCCGGCTATGCCGAAAAGTTATCAGTTACAAGCTACAAGCACTATGCAGCATAATAGCGCAGCACTTGTAGCTCGTAGCTCTGTAACTCGTAACTACAAAGTCGTCTACTTCCCCAGCTGCATCAACCAGACTATGGGTCTGGCAAAGAAGTCTCCCGTAGAGCAGCCATTGGTAAATAAAATGGTGTCCTTGTTGCAAAAAGCCGGTTACGAAATCATCTTCCCGAAAGATATGGACAAGCTTTGCTGTGGCACCATTTGGGAAAGTAAAGGGATGCTGGACATTGCCGATCGCAAGACAGCCGAACTGGAGGCCGCACTTTGGGAAGCCAGCGAACAAGGCAAATACCCCGTCCTCTGTGACCAAAGCCCTTGTCTGCACCGCATGCGCGAATGTATCAAGAAGATGAAACTGTATGAACCTGCAGAATTCATCTATACATTCTTACGTGAGAAGCTGATTTTCACACCTATTAACCGCCCCGTAGCAATCCACATCACCTGCTCCATGCGGAAAATGGGACTGGCAGATACCATTATAGCCCTTGCACGCCTTTGCTCCAGTAAAGTCATCGTGCCGGAAGAAGTAGGTTGCTGCGGTTTTGCCGGAGACCGGGGATTCACCTATCCTGAGCTGAACTCGTACGCCCTACGCAAACTCCGCCCGCAAATAGAAGCGTCCGGAGTGAATATAGGCTACTCTAACAGCCGTACTTGTGAAATCGGATTGACAACAAACTCAGGTATCCCCTATGTATCCATTGCCTATCTGGTAGACGAATGTACAAAGGCAGCTGATAATTAGGATTGATAATTAACTTAACACACAAATATTACAATGAACAGTACAAAAGTAAGTAAACGCATCCTTGCACTCGACATTCTCCGTGGTGTCACCATCGCAGGTATGATTATGGTAAACAACCCCGGTTCGTGGGGACATATCTATGCCCCCTTGCGGCATGCAGAGTGGAACGGTCTGACCCCCACCGACCTCGTCTTTCCCTTCTTCATGTTTATCATGGGAATTTCCACATACATTTCCCTGAAGAAATACAACTTCGAGTTCAGCCACGCCGCCGGCATGAAGATACTGAAACGCACCATCGTCATTTTCCTTATAGGCATGGCTATCGGCTGGTTCTCGCGTTTCTGCTATTACTGGGCCTCCGCTCCGGACGACCTCAGTTTCGGAGAGAAGCTATGGGCTTCCGTCTGGACATTCGACCGTATCCGTATTCTGGGTGTCATGCAACGGCTGGCCCTTTGCTACGGAGCAGCCTCCATCATTGCATTAACCATGAAGCATAAACATATACCTTATCTGATAGCCGGCCTATTGACAGGCTACTTCATACTGTTGATGTGCGGCAACGGTTTCGCCTATAATGAAACAAACATTCTTTCCGTGGTAGACCGTGCCATCCTGACCCCTGCACACATGTACAAGGATAACGGCATAGATCCCGAAGGTTTGTTAAGCACCATTCCTGCCATTGCACATGTGTTGCTGGGCTTCTGTGTAGGGCGGCTGATGCTGGATGGCAACAAGTCGGAAGACCGTGCCTCATTTCTCAATTCGCAGCTTATCACACTGTTTCTGGTAGGTGTTATCCTTACTTTCTCTGGTTTCCTGCTAAGCTACGGTTGCCCCATCAACAAGAAAATATGGTCTCCTACCTACGTATTCGTCACTTGCGGACTGGCATCCAGTTTTCTGGCATTGCTTATCTGGATTATTGATGTGAAAGGCTATAAGAAGTGGAGCATGTTTTTCGAGGCATTCGGTGTGAATCCGCTGTTCATGTATGTATTGGGCGGCGTACTTAGCATACTTTTCGGTAGCATCAGCTTCCCGTGGGGAGACGGCAGCATCAGTATACACGGATTCTTATACAATATAGTCCTCATGCCCGTTTTCGGTGAAACCGCCGGTTCCCTTGCCTTTGCCCTGCTGTTTATCGCCATTAACTGGTGTATCGGCTACCAGTTGTACAAACGAAAAATATATATCAAGATATGAGAATAAGGATGAAGGATGAAGGATTAATGTTTAATGATACCACCTTTATTATATGCAACACCCTAATCCTTAATCCATCATCCCTAATCCTTAATCCTTAAAAACTATTTTATATGATTCTAATAGCAGACAGTGGCTCTACAAAAACCGATTGGTGTGTTGTAGAGAATGGAGTACTTCTCCAACAGATATTCACGAAAGGTACGAACCCTTTCTTTCAGTCGGAAGAGGAGATCAGTAATGAAATAGCAACAGCGCTATTACCTCAGCTGAAAACAAGTGAACTGGATGCCGTATACTTTTATGGTGCAGGATGCGGATTTCCCGACAAGATAAGTATGGTGCACCGTGCCATAACCAAACACCTCAGTGTGAAAAATGAAGTGGAAGTCAATACCGATATGCTGGCTGCCGCACGTGGCCTCTGCGGACATGACTCAGGCATTGCCTGCATCATGGGGACCGGCTCCAACTCATGTTATTATGACGGAAAAAGCATTGTCACCAATGTATCTCCTCTGGGATTCATCTTGGGAGACGAAGGCAGCGGAGCCTGCTTGGGCAAACTGTTGGTAGGCGATATCTTGAAAAATCAGATGACACCCGAGCTGAAAGAGAAATTCCTCAAACAGTTCGACCTGACACCTGCTGATATCATCGACCGTGTCTACCGTAAACCTTTCCCCAACCGTTTCCTGGCAAGCTTGTCACCATTTCTTGCACAGAATCTGGGTGAACCTTGTGTACGCGCTCTGGTACTGAACAGCTTTAAGGCATTCCTTAAACGCAATGTCATGCAATATGAAGACTATCAGCATCAAAAAGTACATTTCATCGGTTCCGTAGCCTTCTATTACAAGGAAGTTCTGGCAGAAGCTGCCAAAGAAATGGGTATCCAACTGGGTGCAATCATCAAGAGCCCCATGGAAGGACTCATCAAATATCACAACTGAAAGTGACAAATCGTAAATAGTAAATCGTCAAATAGTAAATAGCCTTATGTTCGTAAAAATCTCAGAGCAACCATCGCTCTACAATGACTTGGAAAAGAAATCAGTCCGTGAAATTCTGGAAGACATCAATACCGAAGACCAGAAAGTGGCGCTTGCCGTACAGAGGGCAATCCCTCAAATAGAAAAGTTGGTAACCCAGATTGTGCCCCGCATGAAACAAGGCGGACGCATCTTCTACATGGGTGCGGGTACCAGTGGACGTCTGGGCGTACTCGACGCTTCGGAAATTCCACCGACTTTCGGTATGCCCCCCACGCTGGTTATCGGCTTGATTGCCGGTGGTGACACTGCATTGAGAAATCCGGTAGAGAATGCCGAAGATGACATTCACCGCGGTTGGGAAGAGTTGACGGAACGCAATATTACAGATAAGGATACGGTCATCGGTATTGCTGCATCCGGTACCACCCCCTACGTGATTGGTGCCATGCACGAGGCACGCGAACACGGCATACTGACCGGCTGTATCACCAGCAACCCGGACTCTCCAATGGCAGCAGAGGCAGATGTAGCCATCGAAATGATTGTAGGACCTGAATATGTGACGGGAAGCTCACGCATGAAATCGGGAACAGGACAGAAAATGATACTGAATATGATTACCACTTCCGTCATGATACAGTTGGGACGCGTGAAAGGCAACAAAATGGTGAATATGCAACTCAGTAACAAAAAGCTTGTGGACCGTGGTACCCGTATGATTGTAGAGGAACTCGGACTGGACTATGGCAAAGCCAAGGCGCTGCTGTTGATGCACGGTTCGGTGAAAAAGGCAGTGGATGCGTACCGGATTTAGCTATTACTCACTCTTAAATTCCTTTATTATGAAAGCAATATATTTTTTTCTCTTTTCTCTTTGTCTGCAAGCTGCCACCGCGCAACCCTTGCAACGCGTAGCCCCTGAACAAGTGGGAATGGATTCACGCAAGTTGATGTATGCTGACGAAGCGATTGAAACAGCCATCTCCAACAAGGATATTCCCGGTGCCGTACTTGCTGTAGTACGTAACGGCAAGATGGCCTATCTGAAAGCTTACGGCAACAAGCGTATTTATCCCAATGTGGAGCCTATGACTGCCAATACTATCTTTGATATGGCATCTTGCAGCAAATCCATGTCGACCGCCGTATGTACGATGATACTGGCAGAACGCGGCAAGCTCCGTATGCTGGACCCCGTCAGCCTCTACATACCCCATTTCAAGAATTGGGAAAGCGAAGACGGCAAAGAGAAAAAGGTAATCCGCATTGCCGATTTGATGACACACACTTCCGGCCTTCCTCCCTATGCACCGGTAGCCGAGCTAGAAAAGCAGTACGGTTCTCCCAATCCTGATGGGCTTATGGAATATATTGCTACTTGTAAACGCGACTTCAAGCCGCAGACTGATTTTCAATACAGTTGCCTCAACTTCATCACTTTGCAGCACATTATCGAGACTATAAGCGGACAGAGCCTGCGTGACTTTGCACGTGAAAACCTATTTGATGTACTCGGCATGGAGCATACCGACTATCTGCCTTGCCAACGTGATAAGGATGGTAACTGGATTACGATAGTTGACAAAGGAACGAGAAAACAAGGACACAAGGAAAACAGCGTAGCCAATCCTCAATTTTCAATTCGCAATTCTCAATTGAATAACATTGCCCCCACTGAAAAGCAACCTAATGGACAAGTTCTCTGCGGACAAGTTCATGACCCGCTAGCACGTGTCATGAACGGAGGCATCAGCGGTAATGCAGGAGTATTCTCTTGTGCTGATGATATTGCCATACTCTGCGCAGCCCTGCAAAACGGAGGCGAATGGAACGGACGCCGCATCTTGAGTCCGCTGGGTGTAAAAGCCATGCGTACTGTGCCACGCGCTACTGCCAGTCTGGGACGCACTCTCGGTTGGGATAATTTTACAGCCTATGCCTCCAACAATGGAGATTTGTTTGGTCCCAATACCTATGGGCATACCGGCTACACGGGTACCTCCATCATTATCGATCCGGACAATGACACTTCCGTCATACTCCTTATCAACGCCGTACATCCGGAAGACGGACACAGCGTAGTTCGCCTGCGTTCATTGGTTGCCAACGCTGTGGCGGCTTCCATCTGCCCCATTCCGCGTATTTATACAGACCATTACTACAAACGTTTCCTACAGTTTATGGATGAGCCTGCCATTACAAGCAAGGACATCGTCATGCTTGGCAATAGCCTGACTGAAGGTGGTGGTGACTGGTCTGCCCGTCTTGGTAAGAAGAATGTACGTAATCGCGGCATCATCGGTGATGAAGTGATGGGTATCCATGACCGCCTGCATCAGATACTTCCCGGACATCCTGCCAAGCTGTTCCTGCTTATCGGGGTCAATGACATTTCTCATGACTTGGCACCAGACAGCATTGTAGACATGATTCGCATGACGGTGGAACGCATCCGGAAAGAATCTCCCGACACAAAACTCTACCTGCAAAGCCTACTCCCTTTCAATGAAAGTTTCGGCCGATACAAAAAACTGACTGGAAAAACAGATATGGTTCCTGAAATCAACTCCCGTCTGGAGGCGTTTGCCAAAGAGGAAGGCATTGCCTATATCAATCTTTTTCCACTATTTACAGAGAAGGGAACAAATGTACTACGCAGTGAGTTGACCGGCGACGGACTGCATTTGAATGAGGATGGATACAAAATCTGGGTAAAGGCCATTAAGAAGAAAATATAAAACGAACCAGCCTCCGAACGTCTGCCACTACCAACAGGCTAAAAAAGACATCCCTCCATTAATCAAATTCCCCCTGCCATAGACATCTATAGCAGGGGGAATTCTTATATTCGGGGCGTTTCGGCACACACCCTCTTTTATCTCATTCAGCAAAGCTAACCAGTTGCAAGTCAAACGTCAGCAGAGAGCCTCCGGGGATTGTATTTGTAGAATAAGGAGCAGTATAATCATTTATACCATATCCGCTTTGATAAGGGATATACAACATCCACCGCTCACCCATCCGCATAAGCTGCAAGGCAGCTGTCCAACCGGCAACGACACCCGAAACTTCAAAATCCACGAATGAATCAAAAACCGTAGGTTCTTTTACCGGAGGAATAGGTATATCGCGGTCAATAGCACTATAACCGTCAAAGCAACCGTCGAATTCTTCGCCGTTCACATAAGTCCCATAATAATAAGCATTCACCTTTGAATGATACCCCGTATACAACGGGCGTTCACCCGTCTCATTCTTCACAAGCTTCTTGCAATAGACATACTGAGCACCTTCAGAAGTGCTTGCAGTCGTCTGTATGGCATATAGTTTCCCGAGTTCCATAGCATCGGCCTGCTCTGCTGTGGCGACATAATTCTCGCCAGTCAGCCTTTTTATCGAGTCAACAAAAGCCTCGCCGCGTTCTCTCCAATTATCATACTTTCCAGCCTCTTCCACTTCTTCACAAGAGATAAAAGCACCCACCAGCAACAGCAAGAAAGGCAAAAACAAAAGGGACTTTTTCATTTACTATTTTACTATTTACTATTTACTATTTCAGTTTGTTCACGCACCGGTCTATTCCATAACCGCTTTATTGCAAGGTTTTCAGCAACGATGTGATGCTTACACGGTCTGCAATAATATTATTCAGTTCAGAGATAGCCACGCGCTCTTGCTGCATGGTGTCACGATTACGCAGTGTCACACGGTTATCTTCCAAAGTCTGATGATCCACGGTGACACAGTACGGAGTACCAATGGCATCCTGGCGGCGGTAACGCTTACCGATAGAATCTTTCTCATCATACTGGCAATGGAAGTGAAACTTCAGATTGTCAATGATTTCGCGCGCTTTTTCGGGCAGACCATCTTTCTTTACCAACGGCATTACGGCCAGTTTCACCGGTGCCAGTGCAGCAGGTAACTTCAAGACAACACGAGTCTCGCCATTCTCCAACTTCTCTTCACAGTAGGAAGCAGACATGATGCTGAGGAACATGCGGTCTACACCGATACTAGTCTCGATGACATACGGGGTATAGCTTTCGTTGGTTTCCGGATCGAAATACTTGATGTTCTTACCGGAGAATTTCTCATGCTGGGACAAGTCAAAATTAGTACGGCTGTGAATACCTTCCACTTCCTTAAAACCGAAAGGCATCAGGAACTCGATGTCTGTAGCAGCATTGGCGTAGTGTGCCAGTTTGTCGTGGTCGTGGAAACGGTAATGGTCGTCGCCAAAGCCCAGCGCCTTGTGCCATTTCAGACGAGTAGCCTTCCAGGTCTTGAACCAGTCAAGCTCCGTACCCGGCTTCACGAAGAACTGCATTTCCATCTGCTCGAACTCGCGCATGCGGAAGATGAACTGGCGGGCTACGATTTCGTTACGGAAAGCCTTACCAATCTGGGCGATACCGAAAGGAATCTTCATGCGACCGGTTTTCTGTACATTCAGGTAATTTACGAAGATACCTTGTGCCGTTTCCGGACGAAGGTATATCTTCATGGCACCATCGGCGGTAGAACCCATTTCTGTTGAGAACATCAGATTGAACTGACGCACCTCTGTCCAGTTCTTTGTGCCACTGATAGGGCAAACGATTTCTTCGTCAAGGATAATCTGACGGAGTTCGTCCAGATTATTATCGTTCAAAGCCTTGGAAAAGCGTTCATGCAAGGCATCACGCTTGGCCTGGTGTTCCAGCACACGACCGTTGGTACTGCGGAACTGAGCCTCATCGAAAGCCTCACCAAAACGCTTGGCAGCTTTGGCCACTTCTTTGTTTATCTTGTCATCGTACTTAGCAAGCTGGTCCTCTATCAACACATCGGCACGATAACGTTTCTTGGAATCGCGGTTGTCAATCAAAGGGTCATTGAAAGCATCTACGTGTCCGCTGGCTTTCCAGATGGTGGGGTGCATAAAGATTGCTGAGTCGATACCGACAATATTTTCGTGCAGCAGTACCATACTCTGCCACCAGTATTGCTTGATGTTATTTTTTAGTTCCACACCCATCTGACCATAGTCATACACAGCTCCCAGTCCATCATAAATCTCGCTGGAAGGGAACACAAAACCATATTCCTTACAGTGTGATACGAGTTTCTTAAAAACGTCTTCTTGTGCCATTTTCTGTTGTATCTAAATTAATTTGAATCTTATTTTCAGCTAAAAAGCGCCACAAAGATAGGGATTTATATCGTAAGTAGGACACAGAGGGTATTAATTTATCTTATTCCACCTTTTGAACGGACGCACCGAAGCATAAAATTACAATTCCCTATTGGTAGGATACGAGCGTTTCTACACTTGAAAATAGATACAAGCAAAATACTTACCCTCATTACTTCCACCTACAAGAAGACATTAAATATTACATTTCACCCTTTCCAACCAGCCGATATGCTTCCCTGACCACTTCCTGCGGATAGCCGCACATCTCAATAATCCGGATGGCATTACGTTCCGTCACCGGTCCCGGCTTCAACTTATAATCAAAAGACAATGTATTGTCGGCAACACACTCACAAAAATGAAACAATTCATATTCGTCCTCAAGTAAGGAAGCCAGTTCGACATCGTGAGTGGAAGCAAACACAATACTGTTCTTGTACGCCAAAGCAGACAGCACAGCTTTGGCTATAGCTATCCGTTCCACCGTATTCGTTCCCTTGAACAACTCGTCCAGCAGGAAAAACCGCCAACACTCCTTTCCGGCTTCCAGCATCTCTCGAACAATTTGTACCTCCTGCAGAAAGAAACTTTTTCCTTCCATCAGACTATCCTCCAGATGGATAGCAGAATATAATGCAGCATCCATAGGAAAACGGAAACTGTGGGCAAAACAAGTATGGAGCACTTGTGCGGAAAACAGGTTAAGTCCAATGGCACGAATAAAAGTTGTCTTACCGGACATATTGGAACCGGTAACAAGGACAGATTTGCCACAGAGTGTAATGTCATTAGGGATACAACGTTCTATAAGCGGATGATAAAGCCCCTCTGCATGAAATGTTTCACCCTCACCGCAAGCTTCCGGTAAAACATAATAGGGCAGCCCATCCCGGAGCTCGGAAACAGAGCAAAGCACATCCACCAGTCCGAAATAGCGGAAAACCTCTTCAATCTGTTCCTGTCTACCCTGCAATAGAAAGAAAGCCTTGGAAACCGGAATAACTTCCCGCAGAAAAAACACATTCACTATCTCGGTGAAGAAATAAGCGAAAATGGCGATGTCGCTCTCCAGTCTGATACTGAAACGGAAAGTGGAAAGTTTCTTTCGCAACGGATGCAATGCCTGCAAAGTCTTTTGGATATCCCGATGCACGGATGCACACAACGGAATCTGTGCCAACTTCTCCGCTTGCCTGAGCAACTGCCATAACTGAGGAATGGAAAAGAAATAGCCCTGAATCCGAGCCTTGCTGTGATAGTGCAGTACCATGTTCACCAATACCGATGTGCACAAAATCCCCAGAACATAAAGCGAAGACGTAATGTAAACCATTCCCAACAAAACAAAAGGCACGAATTGCAAGATAGTCAGCAAACGGTAAAAGCGGCGGGAATACACGGGATGGGAAATGGAGAACAACGATGCAATGGTATAAGCATCCGGCGTATCCAGCTTCCGCAACTCCGACCGGATTCCTGCACGCAACTCCTTGTCGGCAGAAAGCTTGCGAATCACCTCCTCTTGTTCCGAAATCTCCGAAAGACGGTTGTAATGCAACACGTCGTAAAGGTACTGTCGGCCCACACAAGAAGAAGTACGGTCAGCCCATTCGAAAAAATCATCCAGATTGAGGTCGTCCCAGGTTTTCTGTGACACCAAATGTTCTATCTCCCTCGCCGACCGGTACTCGTGGTATAGCGATATATCCGAAAATGACTGTCCCATCAAAGAATTATTTGGAATGATGCACAAAAATAATGAAAAGATTGCATTCTATCTAATTTCCTTGCTGCTTTCCCTATATTATGTTTACTTTGCGGATACAAACACTTTTCATTACTTCACCATTAAAATTATAACAAGATGAAACACATTTTTTTCACATTGACACTGTTTTTACTGGCCTTGCTGTCACCATCATGCGGAAACAAAAAAGTAGCATATCAGAATCCCCTGCCCATGGCCTTCGGAGACCCATTCCTACTGAAAGCTTCCGACGGCAAATACTATATGTACGGAACGGGCGGAGTATCGAACGGTTTTAAAGTATACTCCTCCGATGACCTGGTGACATGGACAGACGAGGGTCCCATCTATCAAGGCGGCACCTCCGACTCATGGGCCACCGACTGTTTCTGGGCACCCGAAGTGTATGAACGGGACGGCAAATACTACCTATGGTTCAGCGCCAACTGGAAGGAAAATCCCACTAAGGAGCAAGAGAACTTCCGTATCGGTGTAGCCGTAGCCGATAAGCCTACCGGCCCTTTCAAAGACCTGTTCAACCAACCGGTATTCGCCCCCGGCTATCCTATCATCGACGCAAACATACTCTTTGACGATGCTTCCGGAAAGACCTACCTCTACTACTCCCGCTGCTGCTACAAACATGCCGTTGAAAGCGAAGTTTCAGCATGGGCTAAAGAAAAGGGCTGGTTTGACGAGATTGAGGAAAGTTGGATTTACGGCGTGGAACTGAAACCAGATTTCTCCGGTATCATCGGAGAACCGGTAGCACTGCTTTGCCCGCCCCAGACAATGGACGACCCTCAAGCGGAATGGGAGAACCGCTCGGTGACTTCACATGAAGTCAACAGACGCTGGACAGAAGGTTCGTATATCGTGAAGCACAAAAATCTTTACTATATGCTGTACTCTGCAAACTTTTTCGGAGGGAAAAATTATGCGGTGGGTTATGCTACCTCCCAGAACCCCTTAGGACCATTCACAAAAGCTGCCAACAATCCGGTGCTGCAAAAGGATACAGAGCAAGGCGGCATCGTGACCGGAACCGGGCATTGTATGCTCATCGATATTCACAACCGCCTCTACTGTGTCTATCATGGACGCACCGAAACCACTGGTGACGAACGAATGGTATTCATCGACCTCATAGACATCCAACCAGACGGGAAACTGGTAGTCCACGGACCGAATACGGATTTACAGAAAATCACATATTAAAGCTATCAAGCGCAGACTGTACAGCATTTCACGGTTCATTATTCCCCGTGGCTCTCCTATACATTCCGCGCCTGATGAAAATTAAAAAGGACATATCCATACACAACAATCCGCTCCATATTTGTTCCTGACTTCAATTCTATTTTCACCGGTATCCAATACAATGCCTTTCCATTCCAGTACATTTACGGAATCAGGTTTTGCAGTCCCATATGCTTTGCCATTGATATACAATTTGGCAGCTCCGCTATTGCTGAATACTTGCACATCAACGGTTTTGCGGGTTCTGTTTACCAATCGTTTTCCTGCGATATATACAAACTTATCTTCTTGATTCCAGTTTGCCTTATAAAAGTAAAAGGCATCTTTCTTTATTTTCCGGTCGTAAGTCACCAGCCCCTTATCGTTGCGTCCCATAATGGATCCCTCCCTACGGCCTGCCGCCGAAAAGTCGAACATGCACCAGATGAAGTTGCACCACAAGAATTCGCGTTCCTGAAGCTGTTTCCAATTCTCCACATGATAATAAGTCTGCCAGTTTTCGGGATGCCATTGCCCCCACGGTTCCGGATGCCTCAGCGAGTCCTCCTGCTGGAATACGCATGCCCCGGCACCATACTCGCTGATGCCCATCTTCCGCTCCGGATGTGCTGCATGCTCGCGGTCTATCCAGCGCCCCATGTCATCCATGTTGTCGCCATACCAGCCGAAATACTTGTTGAAAGCAATCAGGTCGGTGAATCCGTTGAAGTCGTCATCCTGATTACTTGCTCCCATAGTGGGACGGCTCGGGTCCAACTGACGGGCCAAAGCATGAAGCTCTGCCGCCATACGCGAAGGACGGTCCAGCCAACCGGAATTTATCTCATTAAACAGCCCCCAGAACAAAATGCAGGGGTGATTGTAGTTCTGTAAAATCAGTTCCTTCAATTGCAGGCGCAAGTTTTCATCATAAGCAGGATTATTCACATAAACATTGACAAAAGGAATCTCAGCCCATGCCACCAGTCCCCGCTTGTCCATCTGTTGATGCATGTATTTGGCTTGCGGATAGTGGCAAAGACGCACGGCATTGCATCCCATTTCCTGCATCAAGTCCAAATCTTCATCATGGTCTTGCGGATAAAATGCCGAAGCGCGTTCTGCCCTATCCTGATGCCGGTTCACGCCATTCAAGCGATAAGGCTTTCCATTCAGGAAGAAACCTTTCTCCGCATCGGCATGAAAGTAGCGGAAACCTATCTCTTCTTCGCGGCGGTCTATCTCTTTTCCATCCTTACGCAATATCACCACTCCTTTATATAAATAGGGATTCTTCACTCCATCCCACAAATGAGGCCTTTCAAGCACTATGTCCATCATCACCTTTTTATCCTCACCCACCTCTGCACTGGCAACACGGCAAAGCAACTTTTCCTTGTCATATAGTCGAAACTCCACCTCGCAACCGGTCACAGTAGTTTCCCTTGCCGAAAGCAGTGCTTCAATTTTCAAATGGGCCTTTTTCTCCGATACATCGGACTGAGTGAAGAATACACCTGAAGAGGCATAATAAGCAGGTTCTATGCAGACATCCTCCGTCACCAGCAGTTCCACCCCCCGATACAACCCACCAAACATATTGAAGTCGCCGCAAATGGGAGCGACATCCATAGTCTGAGCATTGCTGACACGAATTTCCAATACACTTTCTGTTCCCGGGACCAGGAAATCAGTCAATTCTGCCACAAATGCCGTATAACCACCCTTATGTTGCATCACAAAATGATGGTCGATAAAAATGTCGGCAACCGTCTGTGCAGCCATCACTTTCAAGAAAAAACGTTTGCCCCGATAATGGGCAGGAACAGACAACTTACGACTGTAATTGCATAATCCCCTATAATAATCGGCATTGCCAAACATGCCATCGCCCGCATTCCAAGTGTGAGGCAAAGTAACCTTCACTATTTCCGAAGCAGGTGCCTGAAAACCCCGGTGGAAATTCCATCCTTCATTCAGTGGAATCACCTCTACGGCAAATACACATGTTGACAATATTCCCAAAGAGAATAAAAATAAAATGATGAATCTGTTCATTTTCGATAAAGTATTAGAAGGTTAATCATATTGGCAGGAACCAGTCCTTCCCTGCAAAGGTATGAAATAAATGTTGAATAATAAATGAGAAAAACACTTCAAGACACGCAAGACAACAAACGGATGGCATGTTTAAGACTTATACGACCGCGATGCAACATTACAGACCTATTAATGCAACATATTTACGTTTATTTAAATAAGATATTGCTATCTTTGAGAATTCAATTTCAGATTATATAGTATGTCTTTTACAAACTATTTACACAAATTAGTGTTCCCCCTCATTATTCTGTTACTGGCTTATCTGCCGTTAGCAGGACAAACTCCGTATGTATTTCGCCATCTGAAAGTAGAAAACGGGCTTTCAAACAATAACGTAAAAACCATATTGAAAGACTGTGAAGGCTTTTTATGGATAGGGACCGCCAATGGATTGAACCGATACGACGGATATAGCTTTAAAGTGTATCAACCCAAAGAAAAAGACATCCATTCTTTATTGTCTAACGACATCTGGAACTTACAGGAAGACGGTTTGGGCAATTTGTGGATTGGAAGCGAGGCAAGATATTGTATATACGACCGAGACAAAGACAACTTCATTACCGATATTCCCTCATACCTCCTTAAAATAGGCATCCAGATAAATGGTACCTACAAAGTACATGTTGACAAAAGACACAATTTATGGGTACTGCAAGGCCAAAATGCTTTTTACTTCAATTTTTCTCATAAAACCCTTAAAACATTCAAAATAGAAAACTTTCCAGAAGAAACTCCGGAACTGAGTATCAGCGATGATGGTGAAAACCTATATCTTCTTTGGAATTCGACCTTATTGAAACTAGAGAACAACGCAAAGAAATGTAAACGGGTAGATAACATCAGCTTACCCTCCAACTCTATTATCGAAAAGCACATATACACTGATTATCATGGAGGCATCTGGCTATATTCATATACCGATGAACAAATATTCTATAAGAAAAACATAAAATCGGAATGGAACCAAATCAATCTCCATTCCAAAATAGAGACAAAAAGTAATGCGGTAAGGAGCATACTGGATGACTCGAACGGACATGTCTGGATAGGAACGGACCATAAAGGAGTATTCATTTATGACTACGTAAATGATAACCTTGTCAACCTCCTGAATACCCCTATGTCTTCCACATCCCTTGCTTCCAACAGAATAAATACAATCTACCGTGATGATTCAGGCGTCATTTGGTTAGGAAATTTCAAAAAAGGAGTTTCTTATTATCACGAAAGCTTCCATGAATTTATTGATACCCAGCATAAAGAATGCGGTGATATAGCCTCCATTTTAGAGGATAAGGCCGGAAACATTTGGCTGGGAACAGATGGGAACGGACTTTATGTAAAAGAAAAGCAAAAAGGATTTGCCATTCGCAAACTATCCATCCCCGACATAGCCATCATCAGTCTTCTCGAAGACCATAAAGGACGGATTTGGGCAGGAAGTTATCAAGACGGATTGTTCTGCTATGAGAACAACAGTATTCGCCATTTTACTCCAGAGAACAGCCAACTGCCATACAGTGGCGTATGGAGTATGAAGGAAGACCGATATGGAAACTTATGGATAGGTTATGTACTGGAAACTTTGGTTTGTTTTAATCCGGACGCAAATACTGCGACAAGTTATCTACTACCTGATGGGAATAATATCAATGTACTCAATATCTGTTATGACTATGGAGACAAAATGTATATCGGGACTACATACGGACTCTGTGTAATGGACATCGTGACGAGAAAACCCGAAATGATTTATGCCAATCGAAAAGAGACACAGCCATTCAAGCAGCTCTTCATTTCCACTGTATTCAAGGACGACAGAGATATATTGTGGTTAGCCCATAAACAAGGATTGACTGCCTGGGACTTAAAAAATGATTCACTACACTGGTTCGACGTAAACAACGGATTGTGTGACAATCTCATTAACAGTATAACCCAAGACAATCATGGTAACATGTGGCTTGCAACAAGTAACGGATTGTCTATATTGGAAGTAACCCCAGACACCCAGGAAGGAGTAGACTTTTCTTTCAAGAATCTTTCTACCAGAGACGGATTGCCAGAAAATCATTTCAACTCCCATTCCGCTTGTAAATTGTCCAGCGGAGATTTACTGCTGGGAGGCACCAGTGGCTATACATCTATAAATCCGAACAAGCTGACCGAAAAGAGCCGACCGCTGGCAAAGGTGTATTTTACAAATCTGACCATTGGCAATCAACATATAGAAGTAGACTCAATATATGAAGGGCGTAAACTATTAACAACTGTACTTGGCAGAACCCCATCATTGTCTGTCAGATATGACGATTATTTAATCTCCATCGAATTTGCCGCAGGCGATTTGCTGAATGCTGATAAAATAAGATATGCCTATAAACTGGAAGGATTAAATACCCAATGGTACTATACAAACGAGAACAAAGTAGCTTTCACCACCCTTCCTCCTGGCAATTACAAACTATTGATTAAAGCTTGTAACAGTGACGGTATATGGAATGACGAAGCTAGTGAGTTGAATATAACCGTTTCATCTCCAATATATTTATGTAATGTTGCTATCATCTTATACATATTGTTTGCCATTGGTATAATATCCTATGTAATATACCGATTCAAAAAGCATCACAACATAAGACTGGAGCAACAACGAGCAAAACTGGAGCAAGAACAAAAGTTGCTCCTGAATGAGATGAAGCTAAAGTTCTTTACAAATATAAGCCATGATTTACGTACACCACTGACGCTTATCATTAGCCCGTTACAAATGTTATTGTCAGAAACCCTGGATGACGGAATACGCAAAAAACTAAATACAATCAATAAAAATGCACAACAATTACTTACATCGATAAACTCTCTGCTTGATTTCCGGAAACTGGATGTAGGAGCCGAGACAGCTCATTACAAATCGGGAGATATTGTCAACTTTATCCGCGAGATTTGCAGTACTTTTCAAGAGTATGCTCTTGACCATACCATCAGCTTCTGTTTCATGTGCGAAGTAGAAAACCTGAACATGTCCTTCGATCCGGTTAAAATAAAAAAAGTAATGAACAACTTGTTGTCCAATGCCTTCAAATACACTCCTGATAAAGGAGAAATCAATGTACATCTTTATCGCGAAGATGACAATGTATGCATCTGTGTGGCAGACAACGGACAAGGTATCATAGACAAAGACAAGAAACATATCTTCGAACGTTTTTATCAGGTGCAACAAACTTCGGAAAAAACCGGCAGTGGAATCGGCCTGCATATTGCAAACGAATATGTACATCTACACAAAGGAACAATCTCCGTTACAGACAATTTTCCTAAAGGTTCCGTATTTACCGTTAAATTGCCTATCGTCACATATGCCAGTGAAAAGGAGGAATTACTTCCGGAACTGCTAAACAATGACAAAGCTCCGAATGAACTTCCCGTTCCAAATGCGGAAGAATTGCGGTATACCATCTTGTTGGTGGACGACAACAAGGATTTCTGTAGTTTCATGTCTGAATACCTGTCCGATGAATACGCCATACAGGTTGCCTACAATGGAGCAGAGGCATTGAAGATATTAGAAAAAAACAGTGTCAATATTGTAATAAGCGACATCATGATGCCAGTGATGAATGGAACAGAGCTATGTCGGCAAATCAAAACAAACATGCAATGGTCCCACATTCCCGTTATATTGCTTACAGCCCGTATGGCAGAAGAATACAAAAGTGAAGGATTTGAGCAAGGAGCCGATGACTATATCGTAAAGCCTTTTGACTTCAAATTACTAAAGCTGCGCATCAGGAAATTTATTGAATGGACAGAAAAAAGCCATCGTAAATTCTGTCAGAAAATAGAAGTGACACCTAATGAAATAACAATCACTCCACTAGACGAACAATTTATTGAAAAAGCTATCAAAATAGTAGAAGAGCGCATGAGTGATTCCGACTTCTCTGTGGAAATGTTAGGAGCAGAATTGGGGTTGAGTCGTAGCCATCTCTACAAAAAGCTGATGTGTATCACCGGTAAAGGTCCGGCAGAATTCATCCGGATTATCCGTTTGAAGCGCAGTAAGCAACTTCTAAAGGAAAGCCAGAAACAAATTGCAGAAATTGCCTATGAGGTGGGATTCAGTTCTCCAAAAAGGTTCACTGTAAACTTCAAGAATGAATTTGGAATATCACCATCTGATTACATCCGCAGTCTAAAATGATAACTTGAAACATAAAGGTATGTTATTTGAGACATGATAGACCTATGCTATTATGATAACTTTCCATATTTGCAGTAGCTTTTAATAACAGTTATTTTTAAATCTTAAATTAAAGTATTATGAAGTTACACGCAAATGTATGCTCTCAATGGGAATGGACAAAATTGAGACAATTGCTTGTTATCGTGTTACTAGGTTTGGGTATTGTTTCCACGTATGGACAAACCAAAACAGTATCCGGTATCGTTAAATCAGAATCGGGCGGTGAGCCACTTGTAGGAGCCACCGTCAAAGTGAAAGAAACCAATACGGGCGGCATTACCGACATCGACGGCCGTTACACCATCCAGGCAAATCTGGGACAAACATTGATAGTCTCTTACATCGGCTACCGCACCAAAGAGGTGAAAGTAGAGCGCACCACCCGCATCGACATACTGCTGCAAGAAGACAATGAGATGCTGGACGAAGTAGTAGTAGTGGGATACGGTACGATGAAACGCAGTGACCTGACCGGTTCCGTAGTCAGCGTGACGGGTGACGAACTGAAAAAGTCCGTAGTCACCTCGCTCGACCAAGCTTTGCAAGGACGTGCCGCCGGTGTGCAGGTGACCCAGAATTCCGGAACTCCGGGTGGCGGTATCTCGGTCAGCATCCGTGGTATCAACTCCTTGAACGGCAACGAACCGCTCTACGTTATCGACGGTGTAGCCATCTCAGGCAACAACACCAGCAACAGCAGCGTGCTCAGTTCCATCAACCCTGCAGACATCGTTTCCATGGAAGTATTGAAAGATGCATCGGCCACAGCCATCTATGGTAGCCGCGCCTCCAACGGTGTAGTACTCATCACCACCCGTCAGGGCGAAGAGGGCAAAACGAAGGTCTCCTACGAAGGTTACTATGCCTTGCAACAGCTTCCCAAGAAACTGGAAACACTGACACTCCCCGAATATGCAGTTTACCAGAACCTCCGCGCCGCCACCATCGGCTTCGGTGCACGCGAAGAGTTCAAAGACCCCTCACTCCTCAGCCGCGGTACCGACTGGCAGAATGAAATCTTCCGCACTGCCCCGATGCACAACCATCAGATAAACATCTCCGGAGGTTCGAAGAGCATGAAATACTCGCTCTCCGGCGGCTACATGCAGCAAGACGGTATTGTATTCGGTTCGGACTTTGAGCGTTTCTCTTTCCGCGTCAACATGGACAACGACATCAACAAGTGGCTCACCACCGGCTTGCGCGCCTCCGTAGCCCGTACACAGCAGACCAACAACGTAGACGGTTCGGGTGCCATCTACAATGCCCTGAACCAGCTCCCCGAAGTGCCTGCCCGCAACCCGGACGGCAGTTTCGGCATGCAGACGGAGAACATGTATGGAACTTACTTCTCCAACCCCCTCTCCGACCTTATCCAAAATGAAAACTATAGTCGCAACACACAAGTCTATGTCAACGCCTTTGCCGACATCAAGCTGTGGAAAGGACTCGTATTCCGCACGGAATATGCCGCCAACTTCAATTACAGCAACGACTATAAGTTTACCCCCTCCTACGACTACGAGCACTTCAAGCAGCAGTCGTCAGCAAGCCGTGGAGCCGGCAACGGAAGCAACTGGACATTGAAAACTTACTTTACTTATAATAATACCTTCGGCAAACACGGCCTCTCTGCCATGCTGGGACACGAAGCGCAAGAAAACAAGTACGAGTCGCTGAGCGGCAGCCGTACCAACTTCCTCTTCAACTCCGTACACGAACTGGATGCGGGTGATGCCACAACAGCAAAAGCCAACAGTTCCCGTGGTTCATCCGCCATCGAATCATACTTCGGCCGTCTGAACTACAACTACGACGACCGCTACTTGCTGACCGCTACGCTCCGTGCCGACGGTTCGTCTTCGTTTGCCAAAGAAAGTCGTTGGGGTTGGTTCCCTTCGGTAGCATTGGCTTGGAAAGTCAACAACGAAGCTTTCCTCAAAGATGTGGAAGCCATCAACTCACTGAAACTCCGCCTGGGTTGGGGTGTAGTAGGTAACCAATGGGCGGGTTCCTATGCCTACGGCGTCACCATGGCTTCGGCAGCCTCCATCTGGGGTACTGGTTTCTATGCAGGCAACTATCCTAATCGTGAACTGAAGTGGGAAGAAACAAACTCCTTCAATGTAGGACTCGACCTCGCCCTCTTCAACAACCGCATAGAGTTCATCGCCGATGCTTATTACAAGAAAACGGACAATCTGCTGATGCAAGCTTCTCTTCCTACCTACGTAAGCGGTCTGATTCGTGCACCGTGGGTCAATGCCGGTGCCATGACCAACAAAGGTGTAGAATTTACCCTGAACACGCACAACATCCAGACACGTGATTTCACCTGGACCTCAGGACTCACCTTCTCCATCAACCACAACGAAGTGACGAAGCTCTACTCCGAATCATCCGCTATTTCGGGAATCAACGGTTCGGAAACACTGACCTACACCATGGTGGGCGAACCGGTCGGGCAGTTCTACGGCTATAAAGTAATCGGTATGTTCAAGGAAGAAGGAGATTTCTACAAGAAAGGTGCCGACGGCAACTTCCTGCTCGACGAAACGGGCAACCGCATCCAAGTAGCCATCCCGAAAGACCAGACCATCGGCAAATCGGGCATCTGGGTAGGTGACTACATCTATGAAGACCGCGACAACAACGGTGTAATTGATGAGAAAGACCGCACGTTCCTCGGCAATCCGGCACCCAAATTCACGTTCGGCTTCAACAACTACCTTTCTTATAAAGGATTTGACCTCAACATCTTCCTGAACGGCTCGGTGGGCAACAAGGCTATCAACCTGATTCGCCGCACCTTCACCGATCCCATGCGTAACAGCAACCTGCTGAAAGAAGCTACCGGCATTGCCCAAATCGCCATGCACGACCCCGAAGTGGGCGACGAGGTACTTTCCAATGTTTACGTGGCCAACGCCGATGCAGCCAAAGTACAACGCATCACTACCAGTAGCGCCAACGACAACAACCGTATCTCCGACCGCTTTGTTGAAGACGCTTCCTACCTCCGCATAAAAAACATCTCGCTGGGGTACACCTTCCCACAGAAATGGTTGCGCCGTTTGCAGATAGACCATCTGCGCCTCTACGTCAACATCCAGAACCTCTGTACCATCACAGGCTACAAAGGCTACGATCCCGAAATAGGCGCTTTGAACTACAATGTATTGCTACGTGGTGTGGACGATGCGCGCTATCCTTCGCAACGTATCTATACATTTGGCCTTAACTTCAATTTCTAATGAGCCAGACAAATCATTTATCATTTAAAATCTCAATATAGTTATGAAACACAGATTTCTAACCCTTATATCATCGCTCCTTCTGCTTACGGCATGCAGCGACTCATTTTTGGAACGTGCTCCCGAAGGAAACTACGTAGATGTGACATACTACACTTCCGACGATGCACTCGAACAAGCCACTGCACCGCTTTACAACCGTGCATGGTTCGACCTCAACTCCCGCGCCATCGTGCCGCTGGGCAGTAACCGTGCCAACGATAACTTCAGTCGCTGGGGAGCTCCCGAGTTCACCAACTTCAAGGTGACAGCCCTGAGCGAAAACCTTGCCAATGCATGGACAGGTTTCTACTCGGTCATTACAATGGCCAATGCAGTTATCAGTGATGTGCAGACCAAATGTAGCAACAGCGTAAGCGAACGTGCCAAGCGCACAGCCATTGCCGAAGCCCGCCTGATGCGTGCTTGTGCCTACTTCTACATGGTTCGCCTCTGGGGACCGGTTATCATCATCGAAGACAACGACAAAGTGGTTGCCAATCCCATGCAACCGCTCCACCGTGAAGAAGATGTACTGGAACTCGTTATTCGTGACCTCACTTATGCAGTCGAGAATCTTCCTGAAGTGGCAACCGCCAAAGGACGTGTCAACGCATGGGGTGCAAAAGGCATGCTTGCCAAAGTCTACCTCGCCCGCTCAGGCTGGAAAGGAGGCACACGCGACAACGCCGACCTGGAGAAAGCCAAGGAACTGGCCGCCGACGTGATAAACAACAGCGGCATCAGCCTTTACGAAAACTATGAAGACCTCTTCAAGTATAAGCACAACAACAATCCCGAATCGCTCATTGCCATGCAGTGGGTGCCACTGGGTGATTGGGGCGTATGCAACACTCTGCTTGCCGACCTCGCCGGCAACAGCAAGATGACCGGCGGTGTAAACGTATGGAGCAGCTATCAGGCAAGTATAGATATGCTCCAGCAATATGAGTTGGGCGACACTATCCGCCGCAACGCCACCTTCTGCACACCGGGTACATACTATTCATACATCTGCATTGCCGACGGTGGTTATACTTACGACGGCGCCACCTCTTGCATTAAAAAAGGTGTACCGGGCGGTCCGGACGACGACAACGACGGTTATATCCAGTCCATGAACTCTCCGCTCAACACCTACATCCTACGCCTTGCCGATGTTTACCTGACCTATGCCGAAGCTTGTCTGGGCAACAGCGAAGAACTGGCCGGTGGTCCCGGCCTGGAAGCATTGAACCAGGTGCGCGACCGTGCACGTATCCCCCGCAAGGAACGCGTAACCTTCGAAGACATCATTCGCGAACGCCGCGTAGAGTTCTCGATGGAGTATTGTAACTGGTATGACATGGTATCGTGGTATCACTGGAAACCCGACTACATGCTGAATTACTTCCAGAACCAACACCGCGGCTACACAGTAGACCTCATCGTGAAAGACGAAGACGGTTACCTCCACTTCGGCAAGAAAGAAGGCGACACTTTCCTCGAAGGCATAGAAAATTGGCAGGAACCGGGCGAGAACATCGAAATCCACCACGGCAACATCCTGATGCCTTATCCGGAAAGCGATGTCATCCAGAATCCGCTACTGAACGAAGAACCGGTAGCATACGAATTCAGTGAATAAACCAAGTTATACATTCATTATCTCAAATAACGACTTTAATATGAAATATATACATTTTCCTTTTGTGTTGCTCACCATCCTGTTGGCATGCAACCTTTTCACCGCCTGCAACGATGACGAGGGCGGCGGTGTTCCCGTAATCCACCACATCCGTCTTGTCGACCCAGAGAAGGCCGACAGTACGTTCACCGATGTAAATCCGGGCACCATGATTGTAGTCATCGGCGAAAATCTGAATGATGTGCGGAAAGTGTTCATCAACGAACAAGAAGTTTCGTTCAATAGCAACTACGGCACTTCCACCAGTCTCATCCTCACTATCCCCGGCGAATTGCAACTGACGGGTGCCAACCCCGAACTGAAAGGCGAACTGCGTATCGAGACCTCGCACGGCATTGCCACGTACTCCATGCATGTACTCTCGCCCGCACCCTACATCACCCGTGTAGCCACAACCTTCCCCGTGGAGACGGGCACGCCTCTGCGCATCGTGGGCGGTAACTTCTACGAAATTCAGCGCGTTTATTTCACCACTGCCGTGGACGACATCACCAATGCACCTGTTTCGGTAGAAGTAACGGACTACACGGTAAACAAGAACTTTGACGAAATATCATTCAATGCTCCCGCAGGCCTGATTGATGAAGGCAGTCTGGTAGTGGAGTGCTATACCGCATCCGCATTTACTCCCTTCCGTCGCACAGCCCTCCCACCAAGTATCAGCAAGGTAAGCTCCATGATGCCTATCACGGGTACCACAGTTACCGTACTGGGACAGAATTTTATGGATATCGCCTCCATCACAATGGGCAATCGCTCGGTAGATCTCTCTACTGTTACCGTAAGCGAAGCTAACGATATGCTTACCTTTACCATGCCGCGTGCACCGCAAGGCACTTGCTCACTCGCCATTACCACAATGGGCGGTACTGCCGAAGTTCCGGGCTTCTATCCTTTGGAGAATATAGTATTGAACTATGACAACATCGGTTGGTTCTCCTGGGGCGGGCAAGCTGTACCCGTCACTGCCGACGGTACAGCAGCTCCTTTCTTCTCGGATGGTAAATGCTACAGCATATCAGGGGAACTTTCAGCATGGAATTACTGGTGGGGCCAATTGCAGAACGGTGCCGTATGGGGCATTGACACAGCCTTCCTGCCTACCGATACACCGACTTCCGAACTGGCTTTGCAGTTCGAATGCTTCGTGGCAGTGGAATATGGCGAAGGTCCTGTATTCCGCATCTACCTCAAAGGGAATGAGGCTCACAACTACACGAACTATCGTCCGGTGAGCGACTTCACCGGAAAAACCGAAGTAGGCCAATGGATGCAGTGCAGCATTCCGCTCTCCGAACTGGTAGACGAAACCACTTGGGGCGAGTTCCAAAAACGTAACGGTGACGAGTTGGCACTCCAGATGACAAACCCCAGCGAAAACGGTCCATACAACATCGAAATGTATTTTGATAATTTCCGAGTTGTCAAGATACAATAATTTGAATTAAATTCTGGCACAGGATTACACAAAGTGACACCTTCTTTTAAACTCTTAGACGCTGATTCAATTGAATCAGCGTCTAAAAATAAATACACCGAAATTATTAAAACGAAATTTTACCGATACCATGACACAAATCTTCAAGAAAACCTTATTAACCAGCCTGGTTCTATTTCTGATGACAGCTTGCTCTGACGATAAAAAGGAGCTGAAAATCATCGTAGAGCCTACTTCTTTCCATTTTGAACAAACGGGTGGTAGCAAGAAATTCGGTATCACCCCCAATGAACCAGCCACTTTCCAAAGTTCGGAAGCATGGTGCAAAGTAACCTCGGAAAGCAGCACTCCCGTACAGGCAATCTATAACATAACCGTAGAACCCAACACTACGCCCGACGTGCGCAACGCCATCATCACCGTCAGCGTAAAGGAGCATATACAAGAAATCAACGTGGAGCAGGCGGCCTATATCCAAAGCGATGAACCGGAAAAATACACTGTACGCGAGAATCTCACAACCCACCAACTGATTAACGAAATGGGACTGGGCATCAACCTAGGCAACACGCTGGATGCCGTGGGCGACTGGATAGACCCAAGCAACATTCTCAATTACGAACAAGCATGGGGAAGCCCTATTATCACACAAGAAATCATTGAAGGATATGCCAAAGCGGGCTACTCATCTCTGCGCATACCGGTCAGCTGGGGCAATCTGCTGTCCGACGACTTCAAAGTGCATCCTGACCTGATGGACCGCGTAGAGAAAATCCTAAACTGGACCCTCGACTGTGGCATGGTGGCTATCATCAATATCCACCACGAAAACGAATGGATTAAACAAGTACCCACCGACAGCAAAGCAAAAGAAAAATTCACTTCCATCTGGAAACAGATATGTGAACGCTTCGAAAAGTACGGTGACCACTTACTGTTCGAGCCAATGAATGAAATCGGATACGATGAGATTTGGACTCCGTGGGGCGGTAGTGAAGCCGACAAGGCAAAGGCACTGGGATACGTGAACGACCTCAACCAGCTCTTTGTCGACATAGTAAGAAACAGTGGCGGCAACAACGCCAAACGTCATCTGTTGGTGGAAATCTACAACACCAACTTGGAGTATGCTTACGACCCCTTGTTCAAGATGCCGAATGATCCCGCAAACCGACTTGCTCTTACAGTGCATTACTATACTCCCGCAAACTTTGCCATACTGGGTGGAGGCGAGGTTGTCGATTGGGGTGTAGGCCGGGAAAGCTGGGGAACGGAAGCTGACTTCAAGGAACTGAACGACAATATGGACCTACTGAAGAAGAATTGCGTAGACAAAGGAATCCCCGTCATCATAGGCGAATATTGCGCCGACTCCAGAAACAGAACAAAGGAAGTGATAAGACTCTTCTGTGTTTCCGTAACCGAAGCCATCTACTCGCGCGGCATGTGCCCAATGCTATGGGACACTCCGGGGGGACAATACAACCGACAGACTTGCCAGTTCGACGACCCTCTCTTCTTAGAAGAAATGATGGCTATTCCGGTTAAATATCCACGGAATTAAACAAATATTCATAATCAATAATCAAATAAAAATGAACAGAATCAGCACTTGTTTCGCCAGCCTATTGCTTTCTTGTGCATTGACGGCACAAGCACAGCAATATCAACTGAATTCACCGGACGGAAAACTAATTGTCAACATCGAAGCCGGACAAGCCCTCAACTGGGCGATTGCCCACGACGGTACCACCGTTCTTTTGCCTTCAGACATTGCCATGCAATGCACTGAATCTGAGGGAAAGCCCATTGCTTTCACCTTCGGCAAAGATGTGAAGGTGACCAAAGCTACCCGCACTTCCGTCGACACTTCCTTCCCCACTCCTTTCTACAAAAAGGCGAGTGTGAAGGACACTTATAACCAACTCACGCTGAAATGCCGTAACGGCTATAGCATACAGTTCCGCGCCTACGACGACGGAGCCGCCTATCGTTTTGTTTCCGAACTGCGCAAACCTTTCTGCGTGAAGGACGAGATTGCCGAGTTCAACTTCGACCGCGATTACCACGCTTTCGTGCCCTATATTAACGACAATCGCGCCGGCGAGCGTTACTGCTACTCCTTCGAGTCCTACTACGATGAGGCCCCCCTCTCTCGCATGTACAAAGACTCGCTTGCCATTACTCCGCTGATGGTAGAACTGGAGAACGGAAAGAAAGCCGTCATTATGGAAGCCGGATTGTCCAACTATCCCGGCATGTTCCTCACTGCCAACCCACAGATGCCCCACGGAGTGAAGGCAGAATTCGCCCCCTATCCACTGGAAACAGTCATCGGAGGCTATGACCGCTTGAACCTCGTCCCTACCAAACGTGCCGACGTTATCAGCAAGCCCAACAATGCCCCCTACTTCTGCCCCAACGGGCGTCCCACAGGGAAACAGACCTATCCTTGGCGTGCCGTGCTTGTTGTTACCCACGACACACAACTCGCCAACAACGACATGATGCAACGCCTCGCACCCGAATGCCGCATCGCTGACACATCCTGGATTAAACCCGGAAAAGTGGCATGGGACTGGTGGAATACTTGTAACCTGACCGGCGTGGACTTCAAGGCAGGCATGAATACGCCCACCTATAAGAAATACATCGACTTTGCCGCCGAAAACCAGCTGGAGTATATCATCATCGACGAAGGTTGGAGCGGAAAGGAATCATTAATGGAAGACATCAGTCCCGAAATCAATCTCGAAGAACTGGTGGCATACGGCAACCAAAAGGGCATAGGCATCATCCTCTGGGCAAGCTGGCGCAATCTTACGGGAGGAGGCGACATCTCCCCTGCCGTGGAACAAGTTATCAGCCACTACGCACAAATGGGAATCAAAGGTTTCAAAATTGACTTCTTCGACCGCGACGACCAACTCGCCATCTCTTCTACCGAACAACTCGCAGCATGTGCCGCCAAGCATCACATGTTGCTTGACCTACACGGACTGAAACCCTTCGGCATCCAGCGCGCCTATCCCAACATCCTCAACTTTGAAGGTGTGAAAGGACTGGAAAACAGCAAGTGGGAGCCCATCGTGAACGGTGCACCCTTGCATGACTTCCCGCGCTACGACGTTACCGCCCCCTATCTGCGCCAACTCGCCGGTCCGATGGACTATACGCCGGGAGCTATGGTAAATGCCACCCGTTCCCTGTTCCGCTCCGTCAACGACCACCCCATGAGTCAAGGTACACGTGTACACCAGATGGCTATGTACACCGTCTTCGAAGCACCCTTGCAGATGCTTGCCGACAGTCCCAGCAAATACATGAAGGAACAGGAATGCACCGACTTCATCGCCAAGGTTCCCACTACCTTTGACGAAACCATTGCTCTTGATGGTAAAATAGCCGAATACATCACGATAGCACGCCGCAAAGGAAACACTTGGTTTGTAGGCAGCATGACCAACTGGACTCCGCGTAGCTGCACCATCGACCTCTCCTTCCTCAGCGAAGGCAACTACGAAGCCGAAATCTTTGCCGACGGCATCAATGCCGACCGTGAAGCTACCGACTATAAAAAAGAAGTACGCATCGTCACTGCCAAAGACAAACTCAATGTACAACTGGCACCCGGCGGTGGATGGACAGCACGAATTACAAAAAAATGAATCTGAGAAAACTGTTTCTGCCATTGTGTTCAGTAGCCTTGTGCCTGCAATCCTATGCACAAGACAAATCCTTCCTTAAGGATATGCTCTGGTATATAGACAACCCTTCTGTATTTGAAAAAGGACAAGAGGAAGGACACGCTTGGCATATGCCCGAAAAGAGCATGCTACTGAATGGGACATGGAAGTTTTTCTGGTGCGATACACCGGAAGGGATACCTGCACACTTTTTTAACCCCGAATTCCCGGATAAGCAATGGGGCGACATCAAAGTTCCCTCAAACTGGGAAATGCAAGGTTATGGTGACAAGCTGTTCAGAAATGTATCTGCTCCCTTCGGGGTGAATCCACCACATGCTCCCAAAGAGTATAACCCTACCGGACTATACCGGCGAACATTCAAGGTACCTGCAAGTTGGGCAGCAAAAGACCAGATATTTTTAAGGTTCGAGAAAGTGGCATCCGCTTCTTTTGTATGGGTCAACGGTCATGAAGTGGGCTACAATGAAGGAGCACAAGAACCTGCCGAATACAACATCACTCCTTATTTGAAGCCGGGCGAAAACACGCTGGCTGTCTGTGTACTAAAGTATTCGGACGGCTATTACCTGGAAGGACAAGATTATTGGCGACTGGCCGGAATCTTTGACGACGTATGGTTGTACGCCACACCTGCTGTCAGGATATTCGACTGGCAAGTAATCACAGAGTTTGATAATACGTATACCGATTCGCAGTTAAGTATTCAGGTAAAAATCAAGGACTACCAAAAGAAGCCAAATGAGAATTATGGATTGAAAGCTTACTTAAAGGATAAAAACGGCAAGATTATCTGTAACTTTTCCGCAGCTCCATTTGAAATGGACGCTGCGGAAAAGACAATACAGTTGCATACCTTGGTACAAGAACCCCGGAAATGGACAGCCGAGACACCCGAGCTTTATACGCTCGGTCTGGAATTATCCAATCCGGCCGGTCTGCAGAAAGACAAGATAGAAACGGTCATCGGATTCAAAAAGACGGAAATCAAAGACGGTGTTTTTTATCTTAACGGTATCCCACTGAAAGTCAATGCACAAAATTCGCACATGCAGCATCCCGAAGAGGGACATGTCATGGACGAAGCCACCATACGCAAGGATTTTGAATTGTTGAAACAGTTTAATTTCAATGCCGTACGTACCTCTCACTATCCTCCGGTGAATAAGTATTTGGAACTGGCCAATGAATACGGGCTTTATATCATAGACGAGGTGGGCGATGAAGCCCATGCCTCGGAATGGATTTCAAGTCTCCCGGAATACGAAGAGATGTATCGCGAGCGATGCCGCAGAATGGTGTTACGGGACAGAAACCATCCCTGCGTCTTGTTCTGGAGCGCAGGAAACGAAAGCGGTGAAGGTATCAACATTACCCACACCATTGAAGAAGGGAAATCGCTGGACCCCACCCGCTTCTGGATGTATGGCGGAAATGCATTCTCCCATCCGGCAGAAGATATTATCGGACCCCGTTACCCTACTCCTATGGAACTGGAAATGCAGGTAGGCATAGGAGAGGATTCCCGACCATCGTTTATGGATGAATACTTATCGGTTGCAGGCAATGCCGGCGGTGCCCTGGACGATTATTGGGAAGCCATCTACCGACATCCCCGCCTGATAGGAGGGGCCATCTGGGATTTTGTAAGTCCGGGACTGACCGAACGGATAAGGCAAGTGGACGACCTTTCGCCCTTCCATACTCCCGCCCATCTGATGGGAAATGCCCGCTTGGTGAAGGAAGGAAAGAACACGGTGCTGGACTTGAACGGTCACGACCAATGGGTAGAGGTCTATCGTGCAGACAATGTGGAGTTGAACAGTAATGAACTGACACTCACTTGCAGAATCTACCCCCGGAAACTGGTAAGCAGTTGCGGCTCATTCATCACAAAAGGCAATTATCAGTTCGGGCTGCAACAACGCGGTAAAGACAAACTGGAATTTTATATCTATACTGATAAAAAGCATTCCGTATGCGCCTCCTTGCCTACTGACTGGGAATACAACTGGCATCAAGTGACGTGCGTCTACGACGGACAGAAAATGTCCATCTATATAGACGGAGCAGAAAAGGCCTCCACACAAGCATCGGGCAATATCCGGAACTTCCCCTACCCCGTCAACATCGGTCGGAATGCAGAAACACACGGCCAAGAGACTTCGGTCTACATCTGCGATGCTCAAATGGACGAAGTCGGCATTTTCGCCAAGGCACTGACTTCCTCTTTTCACCCGGAAGAAGCCGCTCTGTGGCTAGATTTTGAGCAAGAGACGGAAAATGGTACATTCTACAGTTACGGCATCGGTGCACGTACGTACGGCAGCATCTGGCCCGACCGTAGCGTACAGCCCGAAATGTGGCAAATGAAGAAAACCGGACAACCTCTTTCTTTTTCCATGTCGGATGTGACAGAGGGAGTCGTTGAGTTATGGAATCGCAATCATTATACAAATGCTTCCCGATATGCCATACGATGGGAATTGAAAGAAGATGACAAGGTTATTCAATCGGGCGACTTGGCACTCTCAACAGCGCCGCTTAGTCGTGAACTGGTGCACATACCTTATAAGAAGCCTGCCCTGATTCCCGGCAAAGAATACCGCCTGATGCTTCATGCCGTCCTGAAAAAAGATGAATTGTGGGCAAAAGCCGGACATGAGGTGGCATGGGAAGAACTTGAACTGCCTTGGAGCCTGCCATGCTCTTCGGAAGAAAAGGCTCAAGGCGTACCTTCCTATTCACTTTCGGAGAAAGAATTGGTTGTCTCCGGAGATGGCTTCAAATATGTATTCAACCGTACCGACGGACAACTGACGTCGATGGTTGTTCAAGATATGGAACTGCTGGAATCACCGCTCCGGCTGAATCTTTGGCGTGCCCCGCTGGCCAATGAGCTGGACAACTGGAATGCCTCCAGCGCCCGCTCCTCCAACTGGAAAGAAGGTTACGGATACACGGTAGCCACAGAAATGTATTCTGCAGGGATTGACCGCCTGACACATCAGCCCCTCTCTTTTTCGGTGTCCGAAACCACCGAAGGCGTACATATACACATCATTGATGCGGAATTGATGGGCAAAGGAGAAAAAGAGAAAAAAGACCTCTACATCGAAGGAGTACAGAACAACGGCATCATCAACCACTATGAGTATATTATCAATAGTGAAGGGACGATAGAGATACGCCATGTATTGAAGCCTGAAGGGAAAATGCCGCTTTGGTTTCCTCGCATAGGACTTACGCTGACCGTAAGCGATGCGCTCGACCAAGTGAAATGGTACGGCCGAGGACCGCAAGAGAACTATCCGGACCGGAAAACCGGCTATCCGATGGGGATATATGCCTCTACCGTACAAGCTATGTACGAGCCCTATCTAATGCCACAAGATTACGGATTGCGGACAGATGTACGCTGGCTGCAACTGACCACGGACAAAGGCATCGGCCTTCAATTCAAGATGAACGAATGGTTCAACTTCAACATTTATCCGTACAGCACAGACAATCTGACGAAAGCGATGTATACCTACCAATTGCAGAAGCAGAAAGGCATGACCCTGAATCTCGATTATGCCACTACCGGGGTCGGCTGTACGGCCCGCGGTGTATTCGGTGCTTACAAGGCGATGCCGCAGGAATATCGGAGAACCATCAGCATAAGACCTATGATGAAATAAAAATATTGTATCGGACTGGTAAGATTATGAAAAACAAAAATTACTTTATTCTATTAGTGTTGTTTTTAAGCGCTTTACAAATAAAAGCGCAGTATTCATTCGACAACGTGCTTTATGGTGCAGCCTACTATCATGAATATATGCCCTATGAGCGACTGGATGAAGATATCCGGCTGATGAAAAGAGCCGGCCTGACAGTAGTGCGCGTTGGAGAATCTGCCTGGGGAGTATTTGAGCCGCAAGAAGGAAATTTTGAATTTGAATGGATGGACCGCATTCTGGACAAGATGCATGCAGCAGGAATCAAAGTCATCTTGGGAACTCCCACCTATTCCATTCCTGCATGGCTGGCATACAAACACCCGGAAGTGCTGGCAGAACACGCCAAAGGAAACAAAGCCTATTATGGAATCAGACAGAACATGAATTTTACAAACCCGACCTACCAATTCTATTGCGAACGGATTATCCGCAAGATGCTGGAAAGATATGCACAGCATCCGGCAGTCATCGGGTATCAAGTGGACAACGAAACAGAAGCGCGCGGAGTAAACAACAGAGACTATTTCTTCGGATTCAGGAACTACATCAAACAGAAATTCAACAATGACCTGAACCTGCTTGCCAAGGAATGGGGGCTGAACTACTGGGGAATGAACATCAATACCTGGGAAGAATTCTATCGGCGCGATGGAGTGACAAGCCCCTCGTACAAGAATGAATGGGAACGCTATAACCGGAAAGAAGTGGCCGATTTCCTGAATTGGCAGTGCGACCTTGTAAATGAATACAAGCGTAAAGACCAATTTGTCACCCACTGCTTTATGCCCGACTTCCATAATATAGACCAAGTGGAAAGTTTCAAGCAGATGCAATATCCTGCCATCAATGTCTATCACGATGTACAGGATAAACAAGACGGCCAGCGCATCGCTTATGCCGGTGACTTCGTGCGCACCGTGGCCGACAACAATTACATCGTCATGGAAACCAACGCACAAGGCATCGGCTGGGATGCCCGCACCCAGTTTCCTCCCTACGACAACCAGTTGCGGCAGAATGTGTACGCACATTATGCTTCCGGAGCCAATATGGTGGAATACTGGCACTGGTCTACCCTGCACTACGGGCAGGAGACATACTGGCGAGGCGTGCTGGGCCATGACCTCCAGCCCAACCGCATATACAAGGAATTCACCACCACCGCCAAAGAGTTGGAAAGAATAGGCAGCCACATCGCGAACCTGAAAAAGAAAAACCGGGCGGCTATCCTCTACAGTCATGATTCTTATCATGCTCTCGGCTTCATGCCCTACACTTACAAGAGCAATTATCCCATTGATATGGTGCATAAAGCCCTCTATTTCCAAAACATAGAAACGGACATCATCCCTTGTGACAAGACAACCGATTTCAGCGGATATGACATGCTTGTCATTCCCCCTTTGTATGTGGCTACCGACCAATTGCTATTAGCCATTGATGAATTCGTACAGTCCGGCGGACACGTGGTAATGATGCACAAAAGCGGTTACTGCAATGAGCACTCCGCAGTTCGGGCCACCTTGGCTCCCGGGCCGCTACGCAAAGCCTGCGGCTTCCATTACCAGGAATTCTCCACTATCGGTGACTTATCATTAAAGGATAACCCCTTTCAATTAGAGGGAAAGAACCAGATAAGCGACTGGTATGAATTCCTGATTCCCGAGACAGCCACCCCGTTGGCTTATGCAGAGCATCCATTCTTCGGCAAATGGCCCGTTGTCACCGAAAACAAGTATGGCAAAGGCAAACTGACCTACATAGGAGCCTACCCTTCGCAGGAATTGCTGAATGCCATCGTGCGAAAGGCAGCCATCCATGCCGGTATCATCTCTTCAGAGAGCGACGTGTTCCCCATCATACAGCGTTCGGGAATAAACAAAGCCGGAAAAGCCATCCGTTACTTCTTCAATTACAGCAGCGAGAGTAAAGAAATCACTCATAACTATCCGACATCCAAAGAGCTGATTTCCGGCAAGACTGTAAAAGAAGGAGACCATGTAACATTGCCCCCCTGGGGAGTTCTCATCATGGAAGTTTATTGACCATCAGAAAACATGAGAAAAAATGAGAAAAAAGATATTTGCCTTTCTATTGCTAAGTGCCCTATATGCCGGCGCCCAAGAAGCTCCGGACTGGGAGAATCCTATTGTAGTCGGCATCAACAAAGAGCCGTATCATGCCACACTGACATTGCCTTCGCAAAAAGTCGATTGCAAAGAAATCATATCCCTGAACGGCAAGTGGCGATTCCAATGGTCTGCCGACCCGGGAAAGCGCCCGGCCGACTTCTACAAGAATGATTTCAATACCGACACATGGGATACCATCACAGTGCCGGGAGCATGGCAATTGCAAGGTTATGGGAAACCTATCTATTCCAACGTAAACTATCCCTTCCAGAAGGATGCACCCAGAGTGACAAGCGAGCCTCCCGCCGAATATTACAGTTACGGGCACAGAAATCCCACAGGCTCTTATGTCACCACGTTCGAAGTGACGCCCGATATGAAAGACAAGTGCCTATACCTTCACTTTGAAGGAGTAAAATCGGCCATGTATGTCTGGGTAAACGGAGAGCGGGTAGGCTACAGCCAGAATTCGATGTCGCCTGCCGAGTTTGACATAACCGAATTTGTGAAGAACGGAGCCAATCGTCTGGCAGTGGAAGTGTATCGGTGGTCGGACGGCAGTTATCTGGAAGACCAGGACATGTGGCGGCTTAGTGGAATACTCAGGCCGGTAGAGCTATGGGTACGTCCCCGGACAAATATCCGGGACTATAGGTTCAGCAGCGACTTGTCGGACGACATGCGTTCAGCTACATTCGGAACCGAAATTTGGATAAGAAACCAGACCGACCGCAAAGTAAAAGACCTGACCGTAGAAATAAACCTGGTGGGGAAAGACAACAGAGGAAATAAACTCGACAAAAAAATGGTGGCTCCCGTAGGTACTATTCAGGCCTTTTCTGAAACGAGCGTCACACTGTCCGAAATGCTCCGGGAGCCTCAACTATGGTCTGCCGAAAAACCGCATCTATATGACATCCACATCAAGCTTCGCAGGAAGAATGAACTTTTGGAATCGTTCGAATACCATTGGGGCATACGGAAAATAGAAATCGCGGGAGACGTCTTCAAAGTCAACGGGAAAGCCGTCAAGCTGAAAGGAGTGAACCGTCACGACTTCCATCCCCGTATGGGATTCTTTGTCGACAGCCGGACGATGGAGAGAGATATCCGGCTGATTAAACAAGCCAACATCAACATGATACGCACGTCCCACTATCCACATCTGCCATTGCTGTACGAGCTATGTGACAAGTATGGAATCTACGTAATGGACGAAGCGAACCACGAAAGTCATGCCTACGGTTTGGGGAACAAAGTATTAGGAGACAACCCTCAATGGACACTGGCCCATGTGGACCGGGCAGTAGCCGTGGTGGAAAGGGACAAGAACCATCCGTGCATCCTATTCTGGTCATTGGGCAACGAGGGTGGAAGCGGTGCCAATTTGCGAGCTATGGCAGACACAATCCGTGCCTTAGACCCCACCAGACCGATATACGACGATACAGACCGCACCGTATCCGATGTCTATGACGAAGCTTATCTGCATCCCAACGCTTTGAAGGAACTTGGCGAGAAAATAACCGACCGCCCCGTATTCATGAGAGAGTATGCCTACGCCATGGGAAATTCCATCGGCAACCTCAAGGAGTATTGGGATGTGATTGAAAAGGACGAAAGTATTATCGGAGCTGCCATTTGGTGCTGGGTAGACCAAGGCATTCCTAAAAAGCTTAACGGTGCACCGTTAAGTTTCGGCGAGAGCCCCTCGTCACTCCCATTACTGCCCGATGAATTCTGGGCGTATGGAGGAGATTTCGGGGACTATCCCAACGACGGTCCCACCGGCATTAACGGGCTGGTATCTCCCGACCGGGTGCCTCACCCCCATTACTATGAAGTACAAAAAGTATATCAATACATCAAGTTTGAAAAGAAGGGAACACAGCAAATCAAATTGACCAACGGGTATGCGTTTTCCGATTTGGATGAATTCGATTACAGCTATGAGTGGATATGCAACGGAAAGGCTGTACGCAACGGCGACCTCCACTTGTCCGAAGGGAATCTGCTGGAGGTACCTTCAAGACCGGATAAGTGTGGGGAACTTTGCCTCAATGTATATGCCACGTTGAAGGAATCCACGACGTGGGCAGAGAAGGGCTTCAAAGTTGCCAAGGAACAACTTACGTATCATGACTATGAATTCCCACAATTGAAGGATGACGGCGGGAAGGCCACGTTTAAGGAGACACCCGAAGCGGTGGAAATTATAGCCGCCGATGCCTTGTTCACCATAGAAAAAGGTACCGGTGCTTTGGTGAGTTGGCGAGTCAAGGGAGAAGAGTTGTTGCACAGTGCCTTGGAACCCTATTTTTGGAAACCGGCAAATGACATTCAGGTCCGCAACGGCTACAATGAACGTTTGAGCGCTTGGAAAAATGCAGAGCAAAAACGTATCGTAAAGGCATACCAAGCAACCGTAAACGATGGTATGGTGATAGTGGATGCCAGTCTCTCCCTCCCCCGGATAGGAGCCGGTTACCATCTCCGCTACACTGTGGACGGCAAAGGCCGCATACAAGTAGAAGCAACCTATCAGCCTGAAAAGGAAGATATTCCGCTGATGCCCAAATTCGGTATGCGCATGAGAATGCCCTCGGCGCTGAACCGGATAGCCTGGTACGGACGCGGCAAGTTCGAGAACTATCCCGACCGCAAGAGCGCCGCTTTCCTGGGAGTCTACGAGTGTGGCATACACGAATTTATCACGAACTACATCGTACCGCAAGACAATGCCAACCGGTGCGATACACGCTGGTTCATGCTGGGAGACAGTGAGCGATGGAAAATACAAGTCAAAGGCTTGCAACCCCTATGTTTCCGTATATGGCCCTACGGGGAAGAAGACCTGGAAGGGAAAGAGCATGCGCACGAACTGCCCGAACGCGACTTCATCAACCTGAATATCGACTCCAACATACACGGAGTAGGTGGAAACGACGGATGGGGCGCACAGACCATGAAGCCATACACCATTGACGGCAATCGCTCTTACCGGTATGGGTTTATCATGGAGTATATGGACAAAACAGAATAATCCGTTCATCAATGCATTCAAAAAGGGAATAAACATTTTGTAAACAACAATAAAGGTATGAAAAGAAACATCTTTAAAACAATTCTCCTATCCGCCTGCATCCTGCAAGGGGGCAGTGCATTGGCACAACAAGAGAAAGCAGAACCGGGCAAGTTCTCACCTACCTGGGAGTCATTGTCCCAATACGAAGTGCCCGAATGGTTCCGCAACGCCAAATTCGGCATATGGGCACACTGGGGTCCGCAATGCCAACCCGAAGCCGGCGACTGGTACGGTCGTGGCATGTACGAAGAGGGCGGTGCTGCCTACAAGTGGCACTTGGAGCATTACGGACATCCTTCGGAATTCGGCTTCAAGGATGTAATCAACGAATGGAAAGCCGAAAAATGGAATCCGGAGAGGCTGGTAGCCCTTTTCAAGAAAACCGGTGCCCGATATTTCTTTGCTATGGGCAACCATCACGACAACATGGACTTGTGGGACAGTAAATACCAATCATGGAACTCCGTCAACATGGGCCCCAAGCGAAACGTACTGGGCGAATGGGAGAAAGCGGCCCGCAAAAACAAACTTCCCTTCGGTGTCAGCATCCACTCCTCCCATGCTTGGACATGGTATGAAACTGCACAAGGAGCCGACAAGAAAGGCCCATACGCAGGAATCTCCTACGATGCCCGCGTAGTGACTAAGGAAGACGGCAAGGGAAAATGGTGGGAAGGCTACGACCCGCAAGAGCTATACGTACAGAATCATGCCCTGAGCGGACATGCTTGGGCTGCATGGGACTGGCCCGAAGGAACCTCTGTCCCCCCACAGAGCTACTACGACAACTTCTTCGACCGCACAGTGGACATGATAAACAAGTATCATCCCGACCTGGTCTATTTCGACGACAGCGTACTCCCCTTCTGGCCCATCAACGATACGGGGCTGAAAGTCGTGTCGCACTACTATAACCAAAACATGAAGCTTCACAAGGGCAATCTCAATGCCGTAGTCTTCGGAAAGAAGCTGGAAGCTAAACATAAAGAGGCCATCGTATGGGATGTAGAAAAAGGGGTTCCATCGGAATGCCAGGACAAGGCGTGGCAAACCTGTAGTTGCCTCGGTACTTGGCACTATAACCGCTCTGCTTACGAAGACAACTGGTATAAATCAGCCGAGACCGTCATCCACATGCTCATTGACATCGTCAGTAAAAATGGCAACCTATTACTAAGCGTACCAATGAAAGGAAACGGCACCATCGACGACAAGGAAGAAAAAATTCTGGAAGACATAGCCGCCTGGATGGAGGTGAACGGAGAAGGAATATTCGACACACGTCCCTGGTGTATTTATGGTGAAGGTCCCTCCACAGAAACAGCAATACCTTTGGACGGAGCAGGATTCAACGAAGGCAAGAACGCACCCTACACTTCTGCCGACATCCGGTTTGTGAAAAAAGGGAAATACTTGTATGCCCATATCATGAAATGGCCCTCAGACGGAAAAATACAGATAAAATCACTGGCTATCGGCAGTCCCTACTGCAAAGGAGAAATCGAAAAGGTAGAATTATTAGGAGGTGGAAAGGCAAAGTTCAGAAGAACTTCCAAAGGCTTGCTTATTGACCTTCCCAAAGACAAGACACCCAATCCTATTTCTTTGGTACTGAAAATCACTAACCGTTAAACTGCTGATATTGTATGAAAAAGGGATTTTTTTTAAGACTATTTGTCCTGCTGATGCTGACATTTTTCATAGCAGAACAAGGCAGAGCACAAACCTACCAACGCACCTCACAAGGCATAAAAAGCACTGTGCAAGGTATAAATATAGATATTAGCTTCTTCTCTCCTGTCACAGTGAGAATCTTAAAATCGCCTGACGGCTGGAAGTATACCAAAGAAAGTTTGTCGGTCATCGGGCAACCGGAAAAAGTAAAACTATCCGTCTCTTCGAAAGGGGGCATATTGACTATCAAAAGCCATCAGCTTACAGTCCATCTCAACGAAGAGACCGGACAAATAACTTTTGCCTCTTCCGATGGAAAATCGCTGTTGCAGGAACAAAATAAAGGCGCACGTTTTGATGATTTCAACGATGCCGGCACAAAAACCTTCAGCGTTTATCAATCGTTCACCTTAGAGAAAGACGAAGCTATTTATGGATTGGGACAATTGCAAAACGGCAAAATGTCGCAACGTAACCAGACCAAACGCCTTATCCAAGACAATCTTGAGGATGTGATTCCCTTCTTCCAGTCCGTCAAAGGCTACGGTCTCTTTTGGGACAACTATTCGCCAACCATCTTCAAAGACAATCAAGAAGAGACATCCTTCCTTTCTGAAGTCGGCGACTGCATTGACTACTATTTCATGTACGGCGAAAATGCCGATGGAGTAGTTGCCCAGATGCGCTACCTCACAGGACAAGTGCCCATGTTTCCATTATGGACATATGGATTCTGGCAAAGCCGTGAACGCTACAAAAGCCAAAAAGAGATTGTTGGCGTAGTGCAAAAATACCGCGAACTGGGTGTGCCCCTCGATGGAATTATCCAGGATTGGAGATACTGGGGAAGCAACTACCTGTGGAACGCAATGGATTTTTTGAACGAAGAATTCTCCGACCCCAAAAAAATGATGGAAGACATACACGGAATGAATGCCCACATTATCATCTCCATTTGGTCAGCTTTCGGACCACATACCAAACCCTATCACGAGTTGGATAAAGGGAACATGCTCTTCAACTTCCGCACATGGCCCGAATCCGGTTCCGAGAAGTGGCCTCCCAATATGGACTATCCATCCGGTGCCCGCGTGTACGATGCCTACCATCCGCAAGCACGCGACATCTATTGGAAGTACCTGAACGAGAACCTACGTTCTGTGGGTATAGACGGCTGGTGGATGGACTCTACCGAACCCGACCATTTTCACCCCATTCCTGAAGATTTTGACACGCCCACCTATTTGGGGTCATTCCGTAAAGTACGCAATGCCTACCCTTTAATGAGTGTAGGTGGAGTGTACGACCACCAGCGTGCCGTAACTTCGGATAAACGCGTATTTATCCTTACCCGCTCAGCCTTTGCCGGCCAGCAACGTTATGGTGCCAATACATGGACAGGAGATATCACAGCATCATGGGAAGTTTTGGAGAAGCAAATACCTGCGGGATTAAACTTCTCACTATGCGGCATTCCCCATTGGAACAGCGATATCGGCGGATTCTTCCTATGGCAATATCCCTTGATGCTGGATGACCCGGATTATCGCGAGCTTTATGCCCGTTGGATACAGTTCGGTACATTCTGTCCCATGATGCGATCACATGGGGAAGGTGCTCCCAGAGAAATCTATCAATTCGGCAAAAAAGGCGAGCCAATATACGATGCGATTGAGAAATACATTCGGTTACGCTACAGTTTGTTACCATACATCTACACAACTGCCTGGGAGGTAACTGCCAATCAGTCCAGCTTCATGCGTGCCTTGGCAATGGATTTTGCCCACGATCGCAACGTGTGGAACATCCACAATCAGTATATGTTTGGCAAATCCCTATTGGTATGCCCTGTAACCCAACCCATGTATACCCAAACAGTTTCGGACACCATCCGTGTAGAAGATTTCAGTACCGTTAAGTCTATGCGAATATATCTGCCTAAAAATACGGAATGGTATGATTTTTGGACCAATCAGAAACACTCCGGCGGACAATATATCGTGAAAGATACCCCTATTGACATTTTACCACTTTATGTGAAAGCAGGTTCCATCCTGCCAATAGGTCCCGAAGTGCAGTATAGCACCGAAAAATCATGGGACAACTTGGAGATAAAAGTGTATCCCGGTTGTAACGGCGAATTCACACTTTACGAAGACGAGAATGACAACTACAATTATGAAAAAGGAATGTACAGCACCATTACGATGAAATGGAATGACCGTACTCGCATGCTCACTATTGAAAATCGGAAAGGAGAGTTTTCCGGTATGTTGAAAGAACGGAAATTCAACATAGTAACTGCTGATGGCGCAAAAAAGGCAGTGGCTTATAATGGGAAAAAAGTAACGGTTAAAATGTAATGGTTTCTAAAAACAGCTATTAATTTGCATTATGGAAATAAATACTCGTATGAAAAAATATCATCATTATCTTACCCTTTTAAGTTTATTTATGCTGCTCGGCATCCTGAAATTGCAAGCAGCGATACAACTCCCTGCCATATTTTCCAACCATATGGTGCTACAACGTAACTCAGAACTTACTTTCTGGGGATGGGGTATTCCGGGAGAAACAATTTCCATCGCCCCCGAATGGATGAAAGGAGAAATAATCAAAACCCAAGTCAATAATACGGGGAAATGGTCAGCCCGTGTACCTTCCGGCGAAGCCGGCGGACCTTATGAGATTCGTTTCAGCGGCTCGTCAGAAGTAACCTTGACCGATGTCATGCTAGGCGAAGTTTGGCTGTGCAGCGGACAATCCAATATGGAATGGAGCGCCAACCACGGCATAAAGAACGGAGACGAGGAAACGGCAAATGCCCATTGTCCCAATCTCCGAATTTTTCACGTGGCCAGAATAGCCGCCCCGTTCCCTCAAGAAAACTGTTTCTCGCAATGGACACAGTGCACGCCCGAAACGATGCGCAGCACGAGTGCCCTGGCCTACTTCTTCGGCCGCAACATCCAGGAAGAGCTGGACGTGCCGGTAGGAATCATCGTAGCCGCATGGGGCGGAACCACCGCCGAGACATGGACGCCCCGCGAATGCGTAATGAGCGACCCGGTCTTGTGCGACTATCCGTATGAATCCAATCCTTGGTTTCCGGCTGAAACAGGCACGTTGTACAACAGCATGATTTATCCCGTGATGCCCTACGGCATTGCCGGATGCATCTGGTATCAGGGAGAAGCCAACCAAGGCCGTGCCAGCTCCTACGCCCGGGTGATGCAGCGGCTGATAGGCTCGTGGCGTACCGGATTTAACAAGGAATTCCCATTCTATCTGGTCCAGATAGCCCCCTTCCAATACCACTCCAAAGACAACGGACCGGCACTGCTACGCGAGCAGCAGGCCATGTTGCCCGAAATGCTGGACAAGGTCAAGATGATTACCGTGTCAGATTTGGTGGACAATGTGCAGGACATCCATCCACGTGATAAAAGAAGCGTAGGCAAACGTCTCGCCAATCTTGCACTGGACGATACATACCATATATATGCAGGCCCCTATAAAAGCCCGGTCTTTGAAAGCGCCTGCCGCAAAGGCAACCATGTGACAATCTCTTTCAAAGACATAAAGAACGGACTGGCCGTACACGGGAAAAGGATAGAGGGGCTGATGATGGCCGCAGCCGGCCAGGAATGGCAAGAGGCCCGGGCCAGGATAGACGGGGGAAAGCTGATTGTCCCGGTAAAAGGAATCGAAAGCCCGGTTTCCATTCGCTACTGCTTCAGTGACGCTGCTCAAGGCAACCTTTTTTCAACGGAAGGCATCCCCTTAGCCCCCTTCCGGGCAGACAGCATTGCCTCTTCTGAAAACATTCCGGTTTCTACAGACAGCGCTTTGGAAGAATCTTTTGAATTCTCGCCCAAGTTCTCTACCGGCAATGCCAATCCCCTTCTCGACTTCCAATACATGGCCGACCCCACAGCAGTGGTGCACGACGGCCGCATTTATGTGTACGGTACTAACGACCACCAGCAATATGATGTAGTGGGCCGTAACGGGAAAAACACCTATCAGCACATCCATTCGCTGACGATGGTCTCTTCTGACGACATGGTGAACTGGACTTATCACGGAGTAATCAATGTAAAGGCTCTGGCTCCCTGGGGAATGGCTTCGTGGGCACCTTCCATCGCTTCGCGCAAGGAGGCCGACGGCAAAACACACTTCTATCTGTACTACTCCAACAGCGGTTCCGGTGTAGGTATGCTGACCGCCACTTCCCCCGTGGGGCCCTGGACAGACCCATTGGGCAAATGCGTGGTAGACGGCAATACTCCAGGACTCGGCAAGTGTAAAGCTCCCTTCGATCCGGGAGTAGTCATCGACGACAAGGGCATCGGCTGGCTCTCCTTTGGCGGGGGCGACAGCGACGACTACATTCCCGGAGACGCACGCATCGTGCGGCTGGCAAATGACATGAAGACGCTGGACAGCGAAATAGTTGAAATAAAAGCGCCATACCACTTTGAAGCAAACGAACTGAACTATCTGAACGGCACTTGGATTTACACCTACAACACCAACTGGAAGAACCGGGATGCATGGCCCCACAAGGATATAGACAAGCCGAGCCGGTGCTGCATGAGCTACATGACGAGTCGCACGCCACTTGAGACAGACAGCTGGACCTATCGGGACAACTACTTCAAAAATCCCGGCGACTATGGCATGTCCGACAGCAACAACCATACACATCTGGTAAAATTTCAAGGGAAGTACTATCTCTTCTACCACTCACTGGGCTTGCAGGACAGCCGCGACCTCAAAGTGGGTGTCCGCAGTATCTGCGTGGAAGAAATAGAGGTGGACGAAAAGGACCTCACTATCCACATGGGCACAGCCACAGCCAAGGGCGTTTCACAAATCAAGCCTCTCGACCCGTTTGCGCAGCAACAGGCCGAGACCACAGCCGCCACACGCGGCGTTGCCTTTGAACCGACCGGACAGACAGGCAACATGTCTGCCGTAGGAAACAAGAGCGGACAGGCCATCTGTGTCCGCGGTGCGGAATTCCCGCAATCACCTCAAGCCATACAGATGAAGATAAAAGGGAAAGGCTCCATCGAAATACACATGGACAGTCCAGACGGTCCGCTCCTATCCACCTTGACCTTTGATACCGATACGTGGCAAACATTGACAAAGCCGTTGGACAAACGGATAAAAGGCAAACACGACATTTACTTCGTATTCGGGAACGGAAAGTTCTTATTTGACGAATGGAAATTCACAAAATAATGAATCCGTCGGCAGAATCTGCCCAGTATCTCTTCACCCTTGTGATGATATCGCTGCACAATTCGAGCCAACACACAACAAGCCAGCAAGTTACTTTGCCAGCGTTTTGCCACCATATTGGCAAAGTTTTGCCATGCCTTTGGCAAAGCTTTGCCAGTGTGGTGGCAAAACCTTGCCAACTTGTCGGCAAGAAAGACAAAAGCAACATCGCTGTCCGCAAAGAGGCGGAAGCACGTCCTCAATATAATTCCGCTAACGGGAAAGAGACAGATTGGTTCCATTAACGGGCAGAAGTTTAAAAAAATGGGAAGGATTTGGCACAATAGTTCCGCGCAAATTCTCATTTATCGAACAAAAATTGTATTTTTGCCTGCAACTGAAAAATCAGTAATATCATAGAATAGACAATTCCCGAACAAATATGAGCGAAGATTTTGAAGCACCGAAAGATGATTTGGACAAGGAACTCCCGGCCGGGAGCGAAGAACACTCGGATTACAAACCTGCGGACGCAAAGGATGCCAATATAAAGCACCAACTGAGCGGCATGTACCAGAATTGGTTTCTGGACTACGCCTCATACGTTATATTGGAACGTGCCGTACCCCATATCATGGATGGTCTGAAACCCGTACAGCGGCGTATCCTCCACTCCATGCGCCGCATGGAAGACGGGCGCTACAACAAGGTGGCGAACATCGTAGGACATACCATGCAGTTCCATCCGCACGGTGATGCTTCTATCGGCGATGCTCTGGTACAGCTGGGACAAAAGGACTTGCTCGTGGATTGCCAGGGAAACTGGGGTAACATTCTGACGGGTGACAGCGCCGCTGCCCCCCGTTATATCGAAGCACGTCTCTCCAAGTTTGCACTGGACGTGGTATTCAACCCCAAGACCACCGAATGGAAACTCTCTTATGACGGGCGAAACAAAGAACCGGTTACACTACCGGTAAAATTCCCACTGCTGCTTGCACAAGGTGTGGAAGGTATTGCCGTAGGCCTGTCATCCAAAATATTACCACATAACTTCAATGAGCTGTGCGATGCTTCCATCAGCTATCTGCACAACGAAGAATTCAAGCTGTACCCCGACTTCCAGACGGGAGGCAGTATCGATGTATCCAAATACAACGACGGTGAACGTGGCGGTGCGATACGCGTGCGCTCCAAAATAGAAAAGATAGACAACAAGACACTTGCCATTAAGGAAATTCCTTACGGGAAAACGGTGGCCAGTGTATGCGACTCCATCGTAAAGGCCAGCGAAAAAGGAAAAATCAAGATACGTAAGGTAGAGGACCTAACATCCGGCAGTGTGGAAATATTAGTGCATCTAGCCCCGGGTGTATCATCCGACAAGACCATCGATGCCCTCTATGCCTTCACCGACTGTGAAGTGAGCATCTCTCCCAACTGCTGTGTCATCGACGACCAAAAGCCCCACTTCCTCACCGTGAGTGATGTATTGCGCAAATCAGTCGACAACACATTGGCACTGCTACGCCAGGAACTGGAAATCCGTAAGGGAGAGATACTGGAAAGCCTGCATTTCGCTTCACTCGAAAAGATATTCATTGAAGAACGTATTTACAAGGATAAGGAGTTTGAACAAGCCAAAAACATGGATGCCGCCTGCGAACATATCGATGAGCGCCTGACTCCCTACTACCCGACTTTTATCCGCGAAGTGACCAAGGAAGACATCCTCCGGCTGATGGAGATAAAGATGGCACGTATCCTCAAATTCAACTCCGACAAGGCAGAGGAACTGATAGCACGCATGCGAAAGGACATAGAGGAGATAGACTGCCATCTGGCAAACATCGTGGAATATACCGTCGACTGGTTCCGTATGTTGAAGGACAAGTACGGCAAAGCCTTCCCCCGCCGCACGGAACTGCGTAACTTCGACACCATCGAAGCAACCAAAGTCATCGAAGCCAACGAAAAGCTGTACATCAACCGCGAAGAGGGGTTCATCGGAACTGGATTGAAGAAAGACGAATTCATAGGCAACTGCTCGCCCATAGATGACGTGATTATCTTCTTCCGCGATGGAAAATATATCATCACACCGGTGGCCGACAAGAAGTTCGTGGGCAAGAATATACTTTATGCCAACATTTTTAAGAAGAACGACAAACGTACCATCTACAATGTCTGCTACCGTGACGGCAAGGAGGGGACAAGCTATATCAAGCGTTTTGCCGTCACTTCCGTGGTGCGTGACCGCGAATACGATGTGACACAAGGTACTCCCGACTCCCGTATCACCTACTTCACCGCCAATCCCAATGGAGAAGCTGAAATCATCAAGGTAACCCTGAAACCCAATCCCCGTGTACGCCGTATTATCTTCGAGGAGGATTTCAGCAACATCAATATCAAGGGACGGCAGGCCATGGGAAATATACTCACGAAACTCCCCGTACACAAGATAGCCTTGAAACAACGTGGAGGCTCCACGCTGGGTGGACGGAAAGTCTGGTTCGACCGTGATGTGCTACGTCTCAACTACGACGGGCGCGGAGAATATCTCGGAGAATTCCAGAGCGAAGACACCATCCTTGTCGTACAGAACAGCGGAGAGTTCTATGCCACCAACTTCGACTTGAACAATCACTATGACGATGGCATACGCGTATTGGAGAAATACGATCCGAACAAAGTATGGACCGCCGTACTCTACGATGCCGACCAGCAGAACTATCCTTACATCAAGCGTTTCTGCTTCGAGGCAACCGCCCGCAAGCAAAACTACTTGGGAGAAAACAAGAACAGCAGCCTCATTCTGCTGACAGACGAGTGCTACCCACGTTTAGAAGTGGTGTTTGGCGGCCACGACAATTTCCGAGAGCCGATGGTGGTGGAAGCCGACGAATTCATCGCCGTGAAAGGCTTCAAAGCAAAAGGTAAGCGCCTGACCACCTATACTATAGAAACCATCAACGAGCTGGAGCCTACCCGTCAACCGGAACCCTCGCAGAAAACCGAAGAGCAGGAAACGGATGAAGAACCGGAAATTCTGGACCCCGACCACGGTAAAAGCGAAGGGGACATACTGGACGAGATGACAGGACAGATGAAACTCTTTTGATGAAGGACGGAAATGAAGTATTAGTGGCTAACGATTACTAATTTGTAATTGATAATTTAATATGTACATATACAAGATAATAATCCTATGCGGACTGCTCTTGGGAAGTGTCGGACTGAAAGCACAAGAAGCACAATGCAGCATCGACCGGAAGCTACGGGCTGACTCCACCAACCGTAACCGTATTATCACCCGTGCCACCATGTATGGTGTCGGCTTCACCAACGTGTTCGACACTTATCTTTCACCTCAGGAGTATAAGGGAATCGATTTCCGTATCTCCCGCGAAAGCATGCGGATGACACGGTTGATGGACGGCAACGTGTCTCTGCAAACTTTCTTCCAGGCAGACTTGGGATATACACACAACAAAGTAGACAATAACAATACATTCTCCGGACTGGCCAACTGGAACTACGGCCTGCATTATAATTTTCCAATCACGGGCAATTTCAAACTGCTTGCCGGAGGAGTCGGCGACTTCAACGGTGGCTTTGTCTATAATCTGCGCAACGGAAACAACCCCGCCCAAGCACGTGCCTATATCAACCTTGCCGCATCGGGAATGGCTATTTGGGACTTGCGCATCAAGAACCGTCCCATCACACTACGCTATCAGGTAAATCTTCCCTTGGCAGGTATCATGTTCATGCCCAACTATGGACAGTCCTACTACGAGATATTTACGTTAGGACATTGGGACGGAGTAGTGAACTTCACCTCCCTGCACAACCAGCCCTCTCTGAGACAAATGCTGACCGCAGACTTTCCGGTGGGACGTGCCCGGATGCGTTTCGCTTACATATGGGACGCACAACAGTCCAAAGTAAATGAAATAAAGACACATACTTACTCGCATGTATTCATGGTGGGGTTCGTAAAGGAACTCTATCTGTTTCCTAACAAGAGAAAGTAAAAAGTGACAAGGTGATAAACGATAAGATGATAAGGATAATGTGCATGAAAAGAAGATATATTTTAATAATTTGGAGTATCCTACTCACGTTATTGCCCCTATTGAACGGATGTATTCGTGAGGAAGAGTTCGACAATACCCCACAAGGCAATTTCGAAGCCTTGTGGAAAATAATAGACGAACAGTACTGCTTCCTGGACTACAAGCAAATAGACTGGGATGCCATCCATGACAAGTACCAGCCACTCATTACCCCGGGAATGAGCTACGACGGTCTATTTGAAATATTAGGTAACATGCTTGCCGAGTTAAAAGACGGACATGTCAACTTGTACTCTTCTTCCAACATGGCGCGCTACTGGGACTGGTATCTGGATTATCCTCGTAACTTCAACGAAAGTATCATTGAAAAGTACCTGGGAAGAGACTACCGCATTGCTGGAGGCGCCAAATATACCATATTGGAGGACAACATAGGATATATCTATTACGGTGATTTCTCCAGCGGCATCGGAAACGGCAACCTGGATGAGATTCTGTTATACCTTTCCGCTTGTAACGGCCTAATTATCGACGTGCGCAACAATGGTGGCGGCAACCTGACAAACGCCACCCGAATGGCACAACGCTTCACGAATGAAAAAGTACTGACGGGATATATTCAGCACAAGACCGGCAAAGGCCATAGCGATTTTTCAGATCCGACTCCCATTTATGTGGAACCTTCCAACAGTATCCGCTGGCAAAAAAAGGTAATTGTCCTGACCAACCGTCATTCCTATAGTGCAACCAATGATTTTGTCAACTCCATGCGCTGTTTTCCCAATGTCACCCTGGTTGGTGACAAAACCGGCGGCGGGTCGGGCCTGCCATTCTCTTCGGAACTGCCCAACGGATGGGGGGTACGCTTTTCTGCCAGCCCGCACCTCGATGCCCAAAAACAGCATATCGAGTTCGGCATCGACCCGGACAAGAAAGTGGATATGAGCAAAGAAGATGAGAACAATGACTTGGACACCATCATTGAGGAAGCAAGAAAAATACTGAAAGTGACTTTCTAAAACGACTTTATCTACAAAACAATTTGCCAAAACGAAAATTCTTTCTATCTTTGCTCCCGCTAATCGGAATTATTCCGCGGATGTGGCGTAATTGGCAGCCGCGCCAGACTTAGGATCTGGTGCCGTGAGGCGTGTAGGTTCGAGTCCTATCATCCGCACAATCCCTATAATAAATTTCAAAAGACAAACAACTAAGAGGGGAGGATATTCATTAAGAAGCATCCTCCCTAACCGCTTCAAGTACCTTTTTTATCTCATCAAAACACAATATTTAGAATACTTATTGTATCTTTGCTTCCAAGAAACACTTCGATTAACCTGAAAAAATGAAACAAAATACGATAAGACCGATGCTTTTCAAGTATTGGGTAGTGTGCCTTCTATTGTTCATCCTCTTCATCCAGGCCAGGGCTTCTTCCTTCATGCCCGCCGTCACCAACTATCTTGCCAAAGACTATGAAGCCGGTTATCAGAACTGGGCATGTGCGCAAGGCAGCAACGGCGAAATGTATTTCGGCAACAGCCAGGGGCTCCTGGTATATGACGGTTATCGCTGGACTCTCCACAAAGTGCCGGGGAACCATATTGTCCGTTCGGTGTATGTGAAAGAAGACCGTATCTATGTGGGGGCATTCGAGGAATTCGGCTATTTCAAGTATTCGGAGGCAGGCACTCTCCGGTACCATTCTTTGAGCAAATTCCTGAAAAATTTCCCCATGGAGAACAACGAGATATGGAACATTGTAGAGCTGGACGGTCGCATCTACTTCCAGTCGTTCAGCGCCTGGTTCTCCTACGACGGGAAGATGGTACACGCTTTCCGCAACAGACAGCAACAGCCGCTCTACTTCTACACCCAAAACGGACATATCTACACACAGATGATTGATGAGGACTTCTATGAATTCGACGGCAAGGATTTCCTTCATCTCTTCCCCCGCAGCCAAGTGAACGATGACAATGTAGTGGCATTACTGCCCGACGGGGACGACAGCTTCCTGATGGTCACAGAGAATAACGGATTGTTCCGCTACAACGGTGACATCACCCCCTGGAAAACAGACATTGATGCAGAGCTGAAGAAACAGCGGGTGAACCGCGCCGTCATGACCAATGATTCCATATTCATGATAGGTACAGTCTTGAATGGCATATACGCCATCGACCGCAAAGGACATTGCCTCTGGCACTTCAATCTGGATAACCGTCTGGACAACAACACAGTCCTGGGCTTGTTCTGTGACAAAGACAACAACGTATGGGCAGCATTGGACGACGGCATCGCATACATCCACCACAACTCACCCGTCATGCTGCTGACTCCTGCCAACCATGAAACCAAACTGGGCATGGTGTACGACATAGCCCACCGGGGCGACTGTTTCTATCTGGCCACCAACCAGGGCTTGTACGAATACCACCAGGTTACCGAGAATCTGCGCCTGCTTCCCCATACTGAAGGACAGAACTGGTATGTGAAGGACATTGACGGGCAACTCTTTGCAGGCAACAATGCCCATACCTTATTAATAGGCGAAAAAGGGAATGTTTCCGTCATAAGCAATACCAACAGCAGTACGTGTCTGATAAAGTGCACCCTCTATGGCGAAGAGATACTGTTGGAATCATCCTACGCCAATTTGCGTATCTATAAAAAGAAGAACGGGCAATGGACCTTTTCGCATGTCATAGACGGCTTCATTGCACCGGTCATGCACTTGGAGGTGGACCAAAGCGGTGTCATCTGGGCTTCACACATGTATCAGGGAGTCTATAAAATAGTCTTGAGCGATGACTTGTCGGCTGTAAAAAGCGTACGGCACATCTCCCATTTAGGCTCGGAATATATCATCGGCCCTATCCAAGTAATGAAAATGCGAGGACGTATCGTCTTTTCCAGTCCCAACGGCTTCTATACCTATGACGACATCACCCGGCAGATTATCCCCTTCCAAAAGCTGAATGCCATTCTGCCCTATATCAGGAATGCTCATTCTGTGGTATCCGTCACGAACGACCGCTTCTGGCTGTCCGGTTCACATGAGTACGTACTGGTAGAGTACGCAGAAGGAGAGTACATCGTGAAGCAGCGCATCCTCATCGAACTGTTTGATTCTCCATGCATAGAGAACTACAACAATGTGTTCGTCGACAATGACGTTGTCTATTTTAATCTGAACAACGGAATCGCCAGTTACAGCAAAAACACAGACAGCCTCAGTCCTACTCTGGAGTCCGCCCTCTCACTGAGCTCGGTCACTGCTTCCTCTTCCGATAAAAAGGAGAAACGCCTGCCTCTGTCTGGAAATGTCGAACTGGAAAGCAATTACCGGGATTTGCTGTTCTCAGTAAGCCTGCCGCATTACAATAAATTGTCCGTACATTTCCATTATGTCCTGCAAGGAGGACAAGGCATGGCGCTGACATCGGACCTGAAAGAGCCCGAAATCCGCTACGGTAGCCTGGATTACGGAGAATACACATTCCAGGCAGAAGCCTATAATGATTTGGGACAGAAAATCGGTGAGGTGGAATATCATTTTGCCATAGCCCGCCCTTTCTACCTCTCCTATTATGCCTTTGCGCTCTATCTCATAGTTCTCACAGCGCTTGTCTACTTTTTCTCCAAGTGGCGCGCCAACCGTGCCATGGAAAAGAAACGGAAGGAGTATGAGGCAGAGCAGGTGCAGCAGAACATCAAGATGCGCGAGCAGGAGCATCTGATAACTCTGCAGCAACAGCAATTGCTGGAAGCCGAGTTGTCGGCAAAGAGTAAAGACCTTGCCAGCATGGCACTGGGTGTATTTGCCAAGAACGAGGTCCTGGAGAAACTTCGTACTGTCGTACAAGAGTCCCTGGTGAAAGGGCAATATGGACGCAAGAACCTCGAATCTCTGCTGAAGCTCATCAACGAAAACATCGAGACACAGGAATTTTGGGATGTATTCCAGAACAATTTCGACCTGATTCATGAGAAATTCTTCCGTAATTTGCGCGAACGTTATCCCAGTCTTACCGCTACCGACCTCCGTTTTTGTGCGCTGCTGCGCCTGAATCTTTCTACGAAAGACATTGCGCAAATGACCAACCTCACTATCCGGGGAGTAGAGGCAGCACGCTACCGTTTGCGCAAGAAACTGGATATCCCCGACGGAACGGGATTAGTGGATTTTCTCATCGACTTGAAATAAAGCGGCTACAAATCATTCAATCATAACAAACTGATTATTAGAAACAAGTAACACGAAAACGTAGTAAAACGGTACCCATTTTTACCCTAAACGTATTATCGTGGTAGTGTTTTTTTTTGCCTTACTTACCGTAATTACTTCCTTTGCCGGCAGAATTATTAACTCTTAAATTTAGTTTATGAGAAGGCAAACTTTATTTCTTCTATTCATGATTTTGTTCTCATTGCCACTGACAGTTTTGGCACAAGGAACAAAGACAGTTAAAGGAACTGTTGTTGATCAGAACAACGAACCGATTATTGGAGCCACGGTTGTAGTAAAAGGCTCTACTATTGGAGCAGCTACCGACCTCGACGGTAACTATGTACTGAACGGCGTCCCCGAAGACGCAACTCTCGTATTCAACTATTTGGGCATGTTGCCGCAGGAAATAAGCGCTGCGGGACAATCCGTCATTAATGTAAAGCTACGTGAAGATGCACAACTACTGGAAGAAGTTGTTGTTATCGGTTACGGTTCGGCCAAGGCGAAAGACCTGACGGCCCCGATTGACGTTGTCAAAGAGAAAGAACTTATCAATGTTCCTACCTCCTCCCCGATGGCAGCATTGCAGGGAAAGGTACCGGGTGTTAACATCATCAATTCGGGAACGCCGGGCGAAGGTCCTAAAGTGACCATCCGTGGTATGGGTTCCTTCGGTGACACTTCTCCTCTCTATGTAGTGGACGGAATGTTCTACGACAACATCAACTTCCTGAACAATTCCGACATTCAGGACATGACCATCTTGAAAGACGCATCCGCATCTGCCATCTACGGTGTACGCGCTGCCAACGGTGTTGTAATCATCACCACCAAGAAAGGAAGCCGCAACCAGGATGCCAAGATTACCTATAACGGTTATGTAGGTATTCAGAAAGCCACCAACCTGCTGGAGATGTGTAACTCTCACGAGTATGCCACCATGATGTTGGAAGCCAACCCGGAAGCTTACCGGTCGATTTTCGAAAAGTCAGTAGCCGAATTCGGAGGCAATATGGAAAACCTGCAATTCAATGCCGATACCAACTGGTATGACGAACTGTTGCGCACAGCCATGATGACCAATCACAGCTTGAATATCTCCGGTGGTACGGAAAAAGCGACCTACTCTGCCGGCATGAGCTATCTGGCACAAGACGGTATCATGGACGTGGAAAACTACTACCGCCGCTTGAACTTCCGTGCCGCCCTTGACTACGAAGCCCGCAAATGGCTGAAAGTAGGCTTCAACGGCGTATTCAGCAACTCGCAGCAGCAGCTTCCCAAGAATGCCGCATGGCAACAGGCATACAACACACCGTCTATCATCCCGGTGTATGATGACCGCCGCGACGATGCCGTGTTCCCTAAGAAGTACACATCGCCCGAGCAGGTGGGCCTGACCAACAACTTCAACAATCCGGTAGCCACTGCCAACTATTACGACAACCGGAACGAGACCTACCAAGTGCTGACCAACTTCTATGCACAGCTCAACCTCATCCCCGACAAGCTGAATATACGCAGTAGCTACAGCTACGACTACTCAATGATTCGCGGTTCTGAGTTCACTCCTACCTACTATGTAGGCACCAACCAGAAGAAAGAGGTTACCGAACTCACTAAAAAGAACACTAACTACTACAAATATATATGGGACAACGTGGCCACTTATACTGACAAGTGGGGCAAACACTCCTTTACCGGTATGCTGGGTGCATCCATGCGTCAAGAGCAATACCGCCTGCTCGAAGGTACCGCCACCAACGTGCCCGAAGGTGAGGACGTGTGGAAATACATCGCACTGGGCAACAAGGAAGGCGCTACGGTGAAAGACGACGGCTGGAAATACCGCGGTCTCTCCTATTTCACCCGACTGAATTACAACTACAACGACAAGTACATGTTGATGTTCACCTTCCGTGCCGACGGCTCGTCCAAGTACAACGACAAATGGGGCTACTTCCCCTCCATCGGTGCCGCATGGGTCATCTCCCAAGAACCGTTTATGAAGAACCAGAATATCTTCGACTACATGAAGCTGCGTGCCAGCTGGGGTAAGCTGGGTAACGACAAGATTGCTGCCAGTGCAGGCTTCGCAAGCATACAGAACGTACAGTCCGTATTCGGTCCCAATACCGCCATCGACGGATTCATCAACACCACCAACTTCAGCTGGCTGGGTTGGGAAGTAGTGAACGAAACCAACGTGGGCGTCAACTTCAGTACACTGAAGAACCGCTTGAACGCCGACATCGACTGGTACTACCGTCTGACTGACAACGCCGTGATTTCACCCAAGCTCCCGATGAGTGGCGAGCTGCTGGCCGGCAACAACGGACAGATTCTGAATACCGGTATCGACCTCTCCTTGAACTGGAACGACAAGATTGGCCAGGACTTCAATTACAACATCGGCGTCAATCTCTCTTATCTGCATAACGAAGTGAAAAGCCTAAAAGGAAACATGAAAATCATCAAAGGCGGAAAGACCGTGAATATGGTGGGCGAGACGATGAACTCATTCTATGGCTACAAGGTCATCGGCATCTACCAGACTCCTGAACAATGTGCTGCCGACCCCATCGCCGTGGCCAACGGACTGGAACCCGGCGACTTCATCTACGAGGACGTGAACGGCGACCATGTGATAGACGGAAACGACAAGCAGGTGTTGGGCTCATACGTGCCCAGCTTTACTTATGGCTTCAATGCCGGATTCTCTTATAAGAACTTCGACTTCAGCCTCACTACCTACGGACAAGCAGGCGGCGAACTGTGGAACCGTAAGCGTGCCCTGCGCTATGCAGCCGACTACTATAACTTTGACCGTGCACAGTATGAGAACCGCTGGACGGGTGCAGGCTCTACCAACGAACATCCGTCGGCCAAGGCTCTTCTCAAAACCTGGAACAAATCAGACAGTAACAACGCTTCCTATTTCGTAGAAAGCTCCGATTACTTCCGCATCCAGAACATCACGCTGGGCTACTCGTTCAAGAACTTGAAGATAGGCAGCTACGTGATGCCGGGACTCCGCCTCTCATTGACGGCCGACCGCCCCTTCACTACCTTCAAGGCCAACAGCTTCACACCTGAAGTGTCGGATGCCGAAGGTTGGGATACCGAAGTATACCCTCTGACTTCAACCTATACTTTCGGAGTGCAAATAGATTTCTAAACCCTAAAACGTAAAACAATGAAATTCTTAAAGAAAACATTCGCATATATACTTCCGGCCATGATGGTACTGGGAGGAGCTACCGCTTGCACCGATTTCATAGAAATCGATCCGGAGAACAAAGTTCCCGAACAAGGCGTGGACTTTACCAACAAGAACAATATGTACCAACCCGTAGTGGGTGCCTACTCCAAAGTACGCACACAGGGCATGCACTGGTGCAACGCACTATTGATGTTCACCCGCGACGGTGACGTGTGGTCGGGCCGTACCGATGACCAGGGCGATGCCGTGGCCTTCGGACGCAAGTTCAACTACAACAACTCATTCTGGGCACTGAACCAGGTATGGATGAACTTCTACGACATCATCCGCATCACCAATGCCGCCCTGCAAAGCCTCGACGGTTATGCCGAATATCTTGCTGCAGGAAGCGAAGATTACAAAACCTACGAATCCTATTGCGGCGAAGTACGTACCATCCGTGCATGGGCTTACTATTGTCTGGTGACCAATTTCGGTCCCACCGTCATCTACCGTGACAACCTGCAGACCGATTTTCGCCGTTCTACCGTAGAGGCCGTATATAATTATATGCTGGAAGATTTGAACTACGCCATCGACAAACTGCCCCGCATGCGTCCCAACCAGATGGAACACAAGGGAGCCGTGACAGCCTTCACCGCCCAAGCATTGGCCGCCCGCATCTATCTGCTGAAAGGAGACTATGCACAAGTGGAGACACTGACCGATGACATCATCAAGAACGGTGGATTCCGTCTCTACGACGACTTCTACCAGCTGTTCAAAATTCCCGGAAAGTTGTGTGACGAATCTTTGTTCGAATGCCAGGTAACAGACTACGGCAATGGTTCTGGCGATTACCTGGGCGTAGACCAATGGTTCAATTTCCAGGGTCCGAACATGGCAGAGAGGTATGATGAAGTAGTGAACGCAGACGGTACCATCAGCTACAAGCAAGCCGAAGGCACCAAGTCCATAGGCGGCTGGAATTTCATAGGCTATGAACCCGAGTTCGTGGCATGGGCCGAAGCCCGTGGCGAAGGTGTGCGTGCCGAAACTTCTTTCCTGAAAGCCCTGAGCAAGACGCGCGAGGGTTGGCAGGTAGGTCCCACATCGGCCACCAAGACCGACTGTTGGAACGGCAAAGGTTACCTTCCCTACAATCAGATGACTCTTCCACGTACAACCTACGGAGCCAACAATAATGTGCGTATCATCCGCTATGCCGAAGTACTGCTGATGAACTCCGAAGCCAAAGTCAGACTGGGCAAGGATGGAGACGCAGGCTACAACGAAGTGCGCCGGCGTGCAGGCATGAGCACCAAAACCGGTGTTACCCTGAAAGACGTGATGGACGAACGCCGGATGGAACTTTGCGGCGAATGGTGTGCCCGTTATGTGGACTTGGTGCGTACCGGCGATGCCGCCACCGTACTCGGTCCCAAAGGATGGACAGCAGAAAAGACTTATTGGCCCATACCGGCCAACCAGTTGGACGACCTTCCTGATTTGAAGCTGGAACCCATTGACGGAATTGCCGAATAAATCCGTTCCAATATGGTAAAAAGATTCCTAATCAGTTGTGGAATAGCCTTTGCCGCTCTGGCGGCAAAGGCAACCCCTGACGATTCCATCAAAGTGGTGAAGGGGCAAGTCAGTGACTATTACATCACTGTAACCCAAGACCGTATCGTAAAAGGACACGTACTGGACACCAACCGCCAGCCACTCGCAGGCGCCACAGTCATGTTCTTCGCAAGTCCCATGCACAATACCACTGCCCACGACGGCAGCTTTGCCATCAAAGGAGCGAAGAACGACGTGCACCTGTATGTCTACTATCCCGGGAAAAAGATAGTGAACAGAATCCTGGCACTGGATGAAACCGATATTGAGGTAGTGATGGAAAAAGAGGTACACAAGGCAACCGCAATCTGCCGCCCCGCCCAGGCGACCCGGTGGTATGACCCACAGGCGCCTCTGTCGCGCACCTTCTGCAATCCGATGAACATCAGTTACAACTTCGAGCCTTTCAACAACAATGTGCGTCCCAACGGTTCGTTCCGTTCCTCTGCCGACCCGATGGCGGTGGAATACAAGGGAGAATACTTTCTGTTCTCCACCAACCAGGGCGGTTTTCACTATTCCAAGAACCTGGTGGATTGGGATTTCGTTCCTGCCGGCTTCCAACGCAAGCCTACGGACGACGACCAGTGCGCACCGGCAGCCTATGTAAGCGGTGACACGCTGTTCTATACCGGCTCCACCTACGAAGGCCTCGCCGTGTGGTACAGCACACACCCCAAAACGGGACGTTTCAAACGTGCCATCGAAAAGAATGTGCTTCCCACATGGGACCCCTGCATGTTTCTGGACGATGACGGCAGACTGTATATGTATTATGGCTCCAGCAATGAATATCCGCTAAAGGCGGTGGAACTGGACCGGAATGATTTCTATCCCATCAGCAAGATTCACGACGTGATGATGCTCCGCCCCGAAGAACACGGCTGGGAACGTTTCGGCATGAACAATGACGATGAAGTGACACTCCGCCCATTCACAGAGGGCGCTTACATGACCAAACACAATGGCAAATATTATTTCCAATATGGTGCTCCGGGCACTGAATTCAAAGTCTATGCCGATGGCGTATATGTTTCGGATTCCCCGCTGGGCCCGTTTGTCTACCAGAAGCATAACCCGATGTGCTACAAGCCGGGCGGTTATGTGCAAGGTGCCGGTCATGGAGGCACGTTCTGCGACGTGAAAGGCAATTACTGGCACGTGGCCACCTGCATGCTCTCCCTGAAGTACAAGTTCGAACGCCGCATCGGTCTTTATCCGGTGGCTTTCGACAAGGATGGTGTCATGTATTCGTCCACTGCCTTCGGCGATTATCCCAACTGGGCAGAACCGATGGACGTAAAGAACCCTGCAGAGCGTTTCACGGGATGGATGCTTCTGTCCTACGGCAAACCGGTGGAAGTATCATCTACGGATAGCATCCATGCAGCTTCCAACCTGACGGACGAAAGTATGCGCACCTACTGGGCAGCCCGTTCCGGCAACCCCGGCGAATGGGCGGGGATAGACCTGGGCAGCACAAAGAATGTACGTGCCGTGCAGTTGAACTTCTACGACCATAAAGCGGTTCAATACAACCGTGCCATGGATATTTATCACCAATACCGTATTTTTGCTTCCGAAGACGGAAAAGAATGGACATTGGTCATAGACAAGAGCGACAGTGACAAGGATTGTCCGCACGACTACATCGAGCTCAACGAGCCGTTGCGTGCCCGTTATCTGAAATACGAGAATGTGCACATGCCTACGGGAAATGTCGCCTTGTCCGGCTTCCGCGTCTTCGGGAACGGTGACGGCGATGTCCCGCAAGCCGTGAAAGGACTGACTGTGAAACGTGACAGGAAAGACCGCCGGAATGCCCTTATCTCCTGGCAACCCGAAGCAAGCGCCTATGGCTACAACATCTACTACGGCACCGCCGAAGGCAAGATGTACAATGCCATCACGGTACTGGGACAGACGGAATATGACTTCCGCGGACTGGATGCGGACACGGACTATTACTTCACTATCGAGGCGCTGAACGAAAACGGCCGCTCGCCATTGTGCAAGACGACAAAAAATTAAACACAAGAAATAAAGATATGAAAAAACCAATAATGATACATGTGCTGGCTTTGTTCCTGATTTCCACATTGGCGGGCTGTGCATCCTGCTCTTCCGACTTGAAGGAAAACGGGAAAGAGAACGGAAAAGAGGAAAAGCCCGACACAGAGGAAGTACGTCCCGAATCATTCGCTTCGGATGACGAAATGCTTGATTACATCCAGAAGGTACATTTGAACTACATGTGGGACGGTGCGGAACCGACCTCCGGACTGGCACGCGAACGCATCCACCTGGATGGGGATTATCCCGAAAAGGACCAGAATGTTGTCACCACCGGCGGCAGCGGATTTGGTATAGCCGGACTGCTGGTAGGCATCGAACGCGGCTTCATCCCCAGGGAAGAAGGCGTGAAGCGCCTGACCAAGATTGCCGATTACCTGAAACGCGCCGACCGCTTCCACGGCGTATGGCCCCATTGGTTGTACGGCCCTACCGGCAAGGTGAAACCTTTCGGACAAAAAGATAACGGCGGAGACTTGGTGGAAAGCTGCTTCCTGATGCAAAGCTTGCTTTGCGTACGCCAATACTTCCGCGACGGCAACGAGCAGGAAAAGGCGCTGGCAGAGAAGATTGACCAATTGTGGAAAGAGATGGAGTTCAGCTGGTATCAGAATGGCAAGGATGTCATCTACTGGCACTGGTCTCCCGAATACAACTGGGAAATGAACTTCCCGCTGGAAGGCTACAACGAAGCATTGATTGTGTATGTGCTCGCAGCCTCCTCCCCCACTTATCCCGTTCCGGCTTCAGCCTACCACAACGGCTGGGCACGCGGCGGCGGCATCAAGTCCGACTCTGCCCCCTACGGCCTGCCTTTGGAATTGAAACACAACGGAGCCGAGAAACTGGGCGGTCCCTTGTTCTGGGCACAATACTCGCACATCGGTCTGGACCCGCGCAACCTGAGCGACCGCTATGCCAACTACTGGAACGTGGTGCGCAACCATGCCCTCTCCAACTACCGCTACTGCGTGGAGAATCCCAAACAATACAAAGGTTACGGCGAGGACTGCTGGGGACTGACCGCCAGCTACTCTACCAAAGGCTATGCAGCCCACTGCCCGGGCGACAACGACCATGGTGTCATCACACCGACAGCAGCCTTGTCCAGTTTTCCCTACGCACCGGAGGAATCCATGCGTGCACTGAAGTATTTCTATTCCAAAGGCGACTGGATTTGGGGCAAGTACGGATTCTACGATGCCTTCTCCGAGGGAAGTGACTGGACGGTGCCCCGCTATCTTGCCATCGACCAATGCACCATTGCCCCGATGATTGAGAACTATCGTTCCGGCTTGTTGTGGAAACTCTTCATGAGCTGTCCCGAGGTTCAGGAAGGATTGCAGAAGCTGGGATTTAAGGCTTAGGGATTTACGATTGAAGTTAGTATGCGACATGATGGAGCAGCTAAGCTTAAGTTGAATTTCTATATCACTATTCCCCTCCCCCTTCAGGGGGCCGGAGGGGATAATCAAAATTATATCATATGAAGAAATACACATTATTAGCAGCCTTGGCTTTCTCTGCCCTCACCGTGACGGCAACGCCCAAAGAAAACACATCCCAAGGCAATCCGCAGGAGATGGATAAATTCATTACGGAGCTGATGGGCAAAATGACGCTGCACGAGAAAATCGGTCAGCTCAACCTGCCGGTAACGGGAAACATCGTCACCGGACAAGCCAAGAGCAGCGACGTTGCCGGTAAAATCCGCAACGGTGAAGTCGGAGGTCTGTTCAACCTGAAAGGCGTGAAGAACATCCGCGAAGTGCAGAAACTTGCCGTAGAGAACAGCCGCCTGGGTATCCCCTTGCTGTTCGGTATGGACGTGATTCACGGTTACGAAACGGTATTCCCCATCCCCTTGGCACTCTCGTGCAGTTGGGACATGGAGGCTATAGAGAAATCGGCCCGTATCGCCGCCATTGAGTCGAGTGCAGACGGTATCTGCTGGACGTTCAGCCCGATGGTGGACATCTGCCGCGATGCCCGTTGGGGACGTGTATCAGAAGGCAACGGTGAAGACCCCTTCCTGGGTTCAGCCATTGCACAAGCCATGATTCGCGGTTATCAGGGCAAGGATATGAGTGCCAACAACGAGATAATGGCTTGCGTAAAGCACTTCGCACTGTATGGCGCCGGAGAAGCCGGCCGCGACTACAACACGGTGGATATGAGCCGCAACCGTATGTTCAACGAATACTTCCCTCCCTACAAGGCTGCCGTAGAAGCCGGTGTGGGTAGCGCAATGACCTCCTTCAATGAAATTGACGGAGTACCCGCCACTGCCAACCACTGGCTACTGACCGACGTTCTGCGCAACCAATGGGGCTTTGATGGCTTCGTGGTGACAGACTATACAGCCATCTCCGAAATGATAGACCACGGAATCGGTGACCTGCAGGAAGTATCCGCACGTGCCCTGACCGCCGGAACAGACATGGATATGGTAGCCGACGGATTTATCGGCACACTGGAAAAGTCTCTGAAAGAAGGCAAAGTGACCGAGGCCGACATTGACAAAGCCTGCCGACGCATCCTAGAAGCCAAATACAAGCTGGGACTGTTTGCCAATCCGTATAAATACTGCGACGTGAAGCGTGCCGAAAAAGAAGTGTTCACTCCCGAACACCGTTCCATCGCCCGCCAGATTGCCACAGAGACATTCGTACTGCTGAAGAATCAGGACAATCTGCTGCCCTTGCAACGCAAAGGCAACATCGCCTTGATTGGCCCGCTTGCCAACACCCGTGCCAACATGCCGGGCACTTGGAGTGTGGCAGCCACAGCAGACAAATACAGCACCCTGCTGGAAGGTTTCAAGAATTCTGTCGGCTCCAAGGCCAACATTCTCTATGCACAAGGCAGCAACCTGATGTACGATGCCGACTACCAGACACGCGCCACGATGTTCGGCCGTGAACTGCCCCGTGGCAATGACCAAGAACTGCTGGACGAAGCCCTGAAAGTAGCCGCACAAGCCGATGTCATTGTAGCCGCCCTCGGCGAGTCCTCCGAGATGAGTGGTGAGAGCAGTAGCCGTTCCGAACTGGAAATGCCGGACGCACAGCGCCACCTGCTGGAAGCATTGCTGAAAACGGGCAAACCCGTAGTATTGGTATTGTTCTCCGGACGTCCCGTAGTGCTGACTTGGGAGAATGAAAATGTTCCTGCCATCCTGAATGTATGGTTCGGAGGTAGTGAAGCTGCAGACGCCATTGCCGACGTAGTGTTCGGAGACGTTTGCCCCAGCGGTAAGCTGACCACCACTTTCCCGCAGAATGTGGGCCAGTTGCCTATGGCATACAACCACAAGAATACCGGCCGTCCTCTGAAAGAAGGCAAATGGTTCGAGAAGTTCCGCAGCAACTACCTGGATGTGAGCAACGACCCGCTGTATCCTTTCGGCTATGGCTTGAGCTACACCACCTTCCAGTACAGTGACATCACGCTCAGCTCCAAGCAACTGAATGCGGACGGCAAGCTGACCGCTTCCGTAACCGTAACCAATACGGGTAACTACGATGCAGATGAAATCGTACAGCTCTATATCCGCGACTTGGTGGGCAGCATTACCCGCCCCGTGAAAGAGCTGAAAGGCTTCGAGCGCATCCACCTGAAAAAAGGCGAAAGCAAGCAGGTGACCTTCACCATTACCCCCGAATTGCTGAAGTTCTACAACTACGACATACAGTATGTATACGAACCCGGCGAGTTCCATGTAATGATTGGACCCAACAGCCGCGATGTAAAGACTACGAGTTTTGAGTTGAAATAGGTATAGTTTTGCTTTTAGGTAAGAGGGCAGTCCGCGAAAACCGGGCTGCCCTTTTTTAACACCGTCACCAAATCTTTTTTGCATTTTGATTGTTCAGAGGAGAAACTGAATGATTTATCCACTAAAAAATCAATGTAATGAAGAAGAACCTAAACCTTCCCAAGAAGAAAACCGGAAGACTGAGAAACCTATTTCTGACGGTGTGCCTGCTGGCAAGTGTCGCCGCATCGGCGCAGGAGAAAACAGTAACCGGTACCGTGACCGATGCCCTGGGTGACCCGCTGATTGGTGCCACCGTATTGGTGCAGGGAACCTCCAATGGCGTGATTACCGACATAGACGGCCGGTACTCCATCCAGGCCACCCCGGAGAACACATTGGATTTTTCCTATGTAGGCATGGTGAAGCAAGCTGTCAAGGTAGGCAGCCAGTCGGTAATCAACGTCCAGATGAAAGACGACTCGCAGATGCTGGCCGAAACCGTTGTCATCGGTTATGGCAGCGCCAAGAAGCGAGACCTTACGGGCTCCATCACCAACATTAAAGGCGACGAAATCGCCAACAAGCCGGTGGTCAACCCCGTATCCGCACTGCAAGGAAAGATTGCCGGCGTGCAGGTGATAAACTCCGGCAAGGCAGGCTCCGACCCGGAAATCCGTGTACGCGGAACAAACTCCATCAACGGCTACAAGCCACTCTATGTGGTGGACGGACTGTTCAACGACAACATCAACTTCCTGAATCCGCAGGACATCGAATCCATGGAGATACTGAAAGACCCGTCGTCGCTCGCCATCTTCGGTGTGCGCGGTGCCAACGGCGTGATTATCATCACCACCAAGAAGGCGAAAGAGGGACAGACACGCGTCAATATCAACGGCTCGTTCGGTTTCAAGTCCATCACCGACAAAATTGCACTGACGGATGCCGAAGGCTTCAAACTGCTGTACAACGAACAGTTGAGGAATGAAGGCAACCCGGAATACAACTTCTCGGACTGGACGGGAAACACCAACTGGCAGGATGAAATCTTCCAGACTGGGTTCATCACCAACAACAACATCAGCATCACGGGTGCCTCGGACAAGAACAGCTTCTATCTCGGTGCGGGCTATGCTTACGAGCAAGGCAACATCAAGCACGAGAAGTACAGCAAAATCACGCTGAACATCAGCAACGACTATAAAGTGACGGACAACCTCAAGGTAGGTTTCCAATTCAACGGGGCACGCATGCTGCCCGCCGACACGAAGAGTGTGGCTACAGCCCTGCGCGCAGCTCCGGTGGCGCATGTATTCAACTCCGAGTACGGCCTCTACACTTCACTGCCCGGATTCCAGAAGGCACAGATGAACAACCCGATGGTGGACGTAGACCTGAAGGCGAATACCACGAAAGCCGAGAACTACCGTGGCTCGGGCAACGTGTACGGGCAATGGGATTTCCTGAAACACTTCCAGTTCAAGGCCATGTTCTCCCTGGACTATGCCTCGAACAGCACACGGACATACACCCCGGTTATCCAGGTATATGACGCAAGCGTCGAGGGAGACATAGCCACGCTGGGCAACGGCAAGACCGGAGTGTCCCAAGCCAAAGAAACGGAAATGAAGGTACAGAGCGACTATCTGCTGACCTACACCAACTCCTGGGGAGACCACAGCGTGACGGCCACAGCCGGTTTCACCACCTACTACAACAAGCTCGAGAATCTGAACGGCGCCCGTACCCAAGGGGTAGGCCTGGTCATCCCGGACAATCCCGACAAATGGTACATCAGCATCGGCGACGCAGCCACCGCCACCAACGGCAGCACGCAGTGGGAACGTTCCACCGTGTCCGTACTGGCACGTATCCTCTACAACTACAAGGGCAAGTACCTGTTCAACGGCTCCTACCGCCGGGACGGTTCTTCCGCCTTCTCCTACACCGGCAACCAGTGGCAGAACTTCTACTCCGTCGGCCTGGGCTGGCTGATGAGCGAGGAGGCATGGATGAAGGACATCACCTGGCTGGACATGCTGAAACTGAAAGGCTCATGGGGCACACTGGGTAACCAAAACCTGGACCGCGCCTATCCCGCCGAACCGTTACTGACGAATGCCTACTCTGCCGTATTCGGCACCCCGTCCGCCATCTATCCGGGCTACCAGCTTGCCTACCTGCCCAACCCCAAACTGCGCTGGGAGAAGGTGGAAGCCTGGGAAGCCGGTGCAGAAGCCAACTTCCTCCGCAACCGCCTGCACTTTGAAGGCGTGTACTACAAGAAGAAAACCAAAGACCTGCTGGCCGAAGTGCCGGGCATCTCCGGAACCGTACCGGGTATCGGAAACCTCGGCTCCATCGAGAATTCGGGCGTAGAGCTGGCCCTAAGCTGGCGCGACCGGATAGGCGACTGGAACTACAACATCGGAATGAACCTTGCCACCATCAAGAACAAGGTACTGAGCCTCGTGCAGGAAGGCTACTCCATCATAGCCGGAGACAAGCAGCAGAGCTACACAATGGCAGGATACCCCATCGGCTACTTCTACGGCTACAAGGTGGAAGGCGTCTACCAGACCCAGGAGGAGATTGAGCACTCTCCCAAGAACACACTGGCAACCGTCACCCCGGGCGACCTGAAATTCCGCGACGTGAACGGTGACGGTGAAATCACCACGGCAGACCGTACGATGATTGGTAATCCTACACCCGATGTCACCTACGGCTTCACGCTCGGCCTGGGCTACAAGAACTGGGAGCTTGCCGTTGACATGATGGGACAAGGCGGCAATCAGATTTACCGTACCTGGGACAACTACAACTGGAGCCAGTTCAACTTTATGGAGCAACGCATGGACCGCTGGCACGGTGAAGGGACCAGCAACACCCAGCCGCTGCTGAACACCAAGCATACCATCAACAATCTGAACTCCGAGTATTACATAGAGGACGGCTCGTTCTTCCGCATCCGTAACGTGTCGCTGGCATACAACTTCGACAAGGCGCTGATTTCGAAGATAGGCATGCAGGCGCTGAAGCTCTACGTGAACATACAGAACCTGAAGACGTGGAAGCACAACACCGGATATACCCCGGAACTGGGCGGAAGCGCCATCGCCTTCGGGGTGGACGACGGCAGTTATCCGATGCCGGCGATTTATACGTTCGGATTTAATCTGACGTTCTAAAAGCCTCTCCCCTAAAAAAGAGTAACTTCAAACCTCCCCCGACTCCTTCAAAGGGAACGGGGAATGAAAAATATAAATTTATGAAACTGATAAAATACATATTTACATTGCTGGTGGGTGCAACAGCCCTCTCACTGACATCCTGCAACGACTTCCTGGACCGCGATCCGCTGGGGCAGTTCACGGAAGATGACTCTCCCAACGCCCTTGTCGGCGGAAAGATATTCAACGTCTACTACCTGATGCGCTCGTACGACATCACTGCCGGTATTCCAGCTTTTATGGTGCACATGGTGCGCAGCGAAGACTCCGAGAAAGGCAGTGACGCCGGCGACGGCAGCAACGAGGCCGCCATGTGGGACGACTTCGAATACACTGCCTCCAACGGGCCGCTCAGCGCCTATTGGGGACAGAACTACAAAATCATCTACCAGTGCAACGAAATCCTGGACGACATTGAGAAGAGCGGACACAAGGACGACACCGAAGCCATCCGCAACCGCGGCGAAGCGCTCTTCTTCCGTGCCTGGTGCTACTTCAATCTGGTACGCGCCTTTGGCGAAGTGCCGCTGGTCACCATCAAGGTAGTGGAAGCCTCCGATGCCAACGTGCCCAAGACCACGGCGGAAAAGATATACGAACAGATTGACAAAGACCTGACCGAAGCCGAAGAATGCCTGCCCCTGCGGTGGGACAGCGACTACACGGGACGGCTGACCTGGGGCGCCGCACGCTCCCTGCACGCACGCACCTATATGATGCGAAACGATTGGGACAATATGTACACAGCCTCCACCGAAGTGATAAAATCGGGCATCTACAACCTGAATACACCGGTCGACAAAGTCTTCACCGTAGAAGGGGAGAATTGCGGTGAGAGCATCTTCGAACTGCAATGCGAAGCCACCGATGCCATGAAAGAGGACGCCAGCATCGGCAGCCAGTTCTGCCAGGTGCAAGGGGTGCGCGGAGCCGGCGAGTGGGACCTGGGATGGGGCTGGCACATGGCCACCAAACTGATGGGAGAAGCTTTTGAACCGGGCGACCCGCGCCGGAACGCCACATTGCTCTACTTCCGCCGCAGCACGGACGAGCCCATCACACCGGAGAATACCAACCAGCCTTATGGCGAGTCACCCGTATCCACCGCCATGGGTGCCTACTTCAACAAGAAGGCCTACACGGACCCGACACTGCGCCGCAAGTACAGCCGTATGGGTTTCTGGGTAAACATCCGCCTCATCCGCTATCCGGACGTGTTACTGATGGCTGCCGAAGCCGCCAACGAGAAAGGGCTAACGGGCGAAGCCGCCGGGTATCTGGAACAAGTACGCGCCCATGCCCGCGGCACACTGGCAGACGTGCTTCCGAAGGTAGAATCTGCCAGCCAGTCTGTGCTGCGTGACGCCATTCGCCACGAACGCCGCGTAGAGCTGGCACTAGAACCCGACCGCTTCTACGACCTCGTGCGCTGGGGCATTGCCAAAGAAGTGCTGCAAGCTGCCGGAAAGAATTACCAGGACAAGAATGCGCTGCTGCCTCTGCCCCAGACAGAGATAGACAAATCGAACGGAGTACTGGTGCAGAACCCCGACTATTGATACCCGGCCAAAGGAAACAGCCGGCCCAATCAATGGCAAAAGGTCTGTTTCATAACTTACTTGCAATCAAAGCATTGCTACTGCAAAGAGCTGCAAACTTTTTGCAGTGGCACTGCAAAGGTGTTGCAGTAGCACTGCACAACAGTTGCAGTGTCGCTGCAAAGCAGTTGCAGTAGCGCTGCAAACCGTTTGCAGTATCACTGCAGAGAAATTGCAGCACCGTTGCAAAGAAGTCATAGCACTACTGCAATAGAGTGACGGCAATCTAAAAACAATGAAGGGAACATACTTACAAACAATTAATTCAATATGAATATGAAGAAAATTTTCAAGAGAACAAGTCTGCTGCTCGCGACCGCTTTAATAGGCGTCACCGCCACCGTGCAGGCGCAGAAGTCTCCGCAGGACATGGACCGCTTCATCGACGCACTGATGCGCCGGATGACTGTGGAAGAGAAAATCGGCCAGCTCAACCTGCCCGTGACCGGAGAGATCACCACCGGTCAGGCAAAGAGCAGCGACGTGGCCAAGAAGATTGAGCAGGGGCTCGTGGGAGGGCTTTTCAATCTGAAAGGAGTGGCCAAGATACGCGACGTACAGAAACTGGCCGTAGAGAACTCCCGCCTGGGCATCCCCCTGCTGTTCGGCATGGATGTGATACATGGCTATGAGACCATCTTCCCCATCCCTCTCGGCCTCTCCTGCACGTGGGACATGGCAGCCATCGGGCAGTCTGCCCGCATCGCCGCCACAGAAGCCAGTGCCGACGGCATCTCATGGACCTTCAGCCCGATGGTGGACATCAGCCGTGACCCGCGCTGGGGACGTGTATCCGAAGGGTCGGGCGAAGACCCGTTCCTCGGAGGTGCCATCGCCCGCGCCATGGTGTTGGGGTATCAGGGAAAAGACCCGGACGACCAACTGAAACGGAACGACGAAATCATGGCATGCGTCAAGCACTTCGCACTGTACGGTGCCGGAGAAGCCGGACGCGACTACAACACCGTAGACATGAGCCGCAACCGCATGTTCAACGAATACATGTACCCCTATGAAGCAGCCGTCCATGCCGGAGTGGGCAGTGTAATGGCCTCTTTCAACGAAGTGGACGGTGTGCCCGCCACAGCCAACCGCTGGCTGATGACAGACGTGCTGCGCAAACAATGGGGGTTCAGCGGTTTTGTGGTGACCGACTTTACCGGTATCTCCGAAATGGTGGAGCACGGCATCGGTGACCTGCAGACCGTTTCCGCCCGTGCGCTCAACGCCGGTGTGGACATGGATATGGTGAGCGAAGGTTTCGTGGGCACGTTGAAAAAGTCGCTCACCGAAGGCAAAATAACCATGAAGACGCTGGATGCAGCCTGCCGCCGCATCCTTGAAGCGAAATACAAGTTAGGGCTGTTCGATGACCCTTACAAATACTGCGACCTCAGCCGTCCCGCACGCGACATCTTCACCCGCAAGCACCGCGACGCCGCCCGCCGGATTGCCGCCGAAAGCTTTGTGCTGCTGAAAAACGAACCTTTTGAGGGACAAGGCAAGAAGTCTTCTCGTCCTGTCCTTCCCTTAGAGAAGCAAGGCACCGTCGCCGTCATCGGCCCTCTGGGCAATACCCGCAGCAACATGCCCGGTACCTGGAGTGTTGCCGCACGCCTGGATGACTATCCCTCTCTGTACGAAGGACTGAAGGAGATGACAGCCGGCCGGGTGAACATCACCTACGCCAAAGGCAGCAACCTCATCGGTGATGTAGCCTACGAGGAACGCGCCACCCTATTCGGCCGATCGCTGAGCCGGGACAACCGTACGGATAAGGAACTGCTGGACGAAGCTTTGAAGGTGGCCTCCGGTGCCGACGTGATTGTAGCCGCCCTGGGCGAGTCTTCCGAAATGAGCGGTGAAAGCTCGAGCCGTACCGACCTCGATATCCCCGACGTGCAACGCACCCTGCTGGAAGCCTTGCTGAAGACCGGAAAGCCCGTTGTACTGACCCTCTTCACCGGCCGGCCGCTGACGCTCACCTGGGAGCAGGAACATGTGCCCGCTATCTTGAACGTATGGTTCGGTGGCAGTGAAGCGGCATACGCCATCGGCGACGTGCTGTTCGGTGACGTGAACCCAAGCGGTAAGCTGACCATGACTTTCCCGAAGAACGTGGGGCAGATACCTTTATTCTACAACCACAAGAATACCGGTCGCCCGCTGGCTGCCGGTAATTGGTTCGAGAAGTTCCGCAGCAACTATCTGGATGTGGACAATGAACCGCTGTATCCCTTCGGATACGGGCTCTCATACACCACTTTCCAGTACAGCGACATCGCCCTCAGTACCCCGGTCATGGGACAAAATGGCTCCACCACTGCCGTAGTCACCGTGACCAATACCGGTAAGCGTGACGGCGCAGAAGTCGTGCAGCTCTATATCCGCGACCTCGTAGGCAGCATTACCCGCCCCGTACGCGAGCTGAAAGGCTTTGAAAAGGTGTTCCTGAAAGCGGGCGAAAGCAAGACCGTATCCTTCAAGATTACCCCTGAGCTGCTCCGCTTCTACGACTACGACCTCAACCACGTGGCCGAGCCGGGAGATTTCGATGTGATGATAGGTGGCAGCAGCCAGGCAGAAAAGACAGCCCGACTGACGCTGAAATAAAATAAAATATTTAATATTGCACTCTAAAAACAAGAAAACATGAGATATACTACTTTACTCCTTTGTTTTTGCAGCATTCTGCTCCTTGGCAGCTGCAAGAGCCAGCCCTCCGTACAGAACGGACAGCCGCTGGAAGTGATGACGTTCAATGTCCGCCTGGATATTCCTTCGGACAGTGTAAACAACTGGAATTACCGCAAGGGTGACGCCTGCCGTATGATAGCCTACTACAGCCCCGACTTGCTGGGCATGCAGGAAGTGCTTCACAACCAAATGGAAGACCTGAAACGCGGGCTGCCGCAATACACAGCACTCGGCGTGGGGCGCGACGACGGCAAGGAAGCAGGCGAATACTGCCCGATATTCTTCCGGACCGACCGGTTTACACTGGTGGAATACGGCAATTTCTCCCTCAGCGAGCAACCCGAAACTATCGGCATCAAGGGCTGGGACGCTTCCTACAACCGTGTCACCACCTGGGCGATACTGCAGGAAAAGAACAACGGACAAAAGTTTGTATATTTCAACACCCATCTGGACAACGACGGAAAGACAGCCCGCAAAGAGGGCGTGCAACTCATTCTCGACAAAATCAAGAAGATAGCACCGGGCATGCCCGCCATCATCACCGGTGACTTTAACTGTACGCCCGGTGAAGAACCTCTGCAAACGCTGGAAAAGGGAGGAATGGAAAATGCCGCAAAGACAGCTGCCGTCACCTACGGTCCGTCCTGGTCTTTCCATGACTTCGGCCGTCTGCCGGTGGAGGAACGCGTACTGCTGGACTATGTCTTCGTGACCAAAGGCGCAAAGATAGACCGCTACCGCGTTATCCAAGACAAACCGGAGAACAGCTACCTTTCCGACCACTGTCCTATACTTGTTGAATTGACCGTGCAATGAATATAGATAAGTAAATGATAAAAAAACAAGTAAGCATTGGTACAATGAAAATACAATACTGTTTATTATTGTTCCTGCTGTTGCTCGGTTTCACGCAATGCAAAAGCCCCGCCGCCAAAGAAGACCGGCTGAGCGACGATGCCCTGATGGACACCGTACAGCGCCGTACCTTCAACTACTTCTGGGAAGGTGCCGAGCCCAACAGCGGACTGGCACGCGAACGCATCCACATGGACGGTGTCTATCCGGAGAACGACCAGAACGTAATCACGTCCGGTGGAAGCGGCTTCGGCATCATGGCTATACTTGCCGGTATAGACCGCGGCTATGTCACCCGCCAGGAAGGGCTGGAACGAATGGAGAAAATCGTCTCCTTCCTCGAAACCGCTGACCGTTTCCACGGTGCCTACCCACACTGGTGGTATGGCGATACGGGCAAGGTGAAACCCTTCGGGCAGAAAGACAATGGCGGCGACCTGGTAGAAACAGCCTTCATCATGCAGGCGCTGCTCTCCGTCCACCAGTACTACATCGACGGTTCGCCCGCCGAGCAAGCCCTCGCCGCCCGCATCGACAAGCTGTGGCGCGAAGTGGACTGGAACTTCTACCGCCAGAACGGCCAGAACGTGCTCTATTGGCACTGGAGTCCGGAATACGGTTGGGAAATGAACTTTCCCGTATACGGTTACAACGAATGCCTCATCATGTATATCCTTGCCGCCGCCTCGCCTACCCACGGCGTGCCTGCAGCAGTCTATCACGAGGGCTGGGCGCAGAACGGGGCCATTGTAGACCCTCATAAAGTGGAGAATATCGAGTTGCATCTGCGCTATCAAGGCACAGAAGCCGGACCGCTCTTCTGGGCACAATACTCGTTCCTCGGCCTCGACCCCATCGGGCTGAAGGATGAATACTGCGCCAACTACTTCGACGAGATGCGTAACCTGACGCTTGTGAACCGTGCCTACTGTGTCCGCAACCCCAAGCACTACAAAGGTTTCGGGCCCGACTGCTGGGGACTGACAGCCAGCTACTCCGTCAACGGATATGCCGCCCACGCTCCCAACGAACGCGACGACCAGGGAGTCATCTCTCCAACTGCCGCCTTGTCATCCATCGTCTATACCCCGGAACAGTCGCTGCAGGTGATGCGGCATCTCTACGAGATGGGCGATAAAGTCTTCGGACCCTATGGCTTCTATGATGCCTTCAGCCAGACGGACAACTGGTATCCCCGACGCTACCTCGCCATCGACCAGGGCCCGATAGCCGTGATGATTGAGAATTACCGGTCGGGGCTGCTGTGGAAGCTCTTCATGAGTCATCCGGATGTGCAGAAAGGACTGGAGAAACTGGGATTCTCAACGATTCCCAAATGACATCTTATGCTAAAAACGGGTGTATTGGAACAGACTATACACCATTTTTCAGACGCAGATGATGCAGATTTATTTTTCAGACAGAAGAACAAAAAGACAAAAGAGAGGAAATAAATATGTTCTTTTGTTCTTCTGTCTGAAAAATATTGCCCATTTCCACTCTCCCGAAACCCGCACTTCTCTATTCAGCAGAGAGTGCAAGCTTCAAAAAGGGATTTTTGGGCAATTCAATACCCTAAAGTTCATCTATTTGCGTCTTGATCCTCTCCACCCGGACAATCAAACTATCAAGTCTCTGTCTGTTCCTCCGGATAATTCGGGGACGAAAAACAAACCAGTTCAAACCAACCCACAGAAGGAAAACCGAATAGGCAACGACCCTGAACTGTAGTGAACTCTCCTGAATATGCTCGTACATATAAAGTCCTATTCCTACAGACAACGAGATGAAATAAAAGTTCATCAGCTTGGTTTGCATAAAGTTCTCCTTACGCCTCACGGCAAGTAACTCATTCAGATACTCCCGGTTGGATTGCTCCTCATCCACAATTCTATACAAGGGAATCATCTTATGAGTGAACACAGCAACAGTGCCCATAGCCACGATTGTCAAAAGAATCCCTATCTTCGTAACCAACAATTGCGGCTTAAAGTATATCCAGACAAACGCAACAAAGCAGATGGTCATCCATAAAACCGCATTAAGCACTATCAGTTCAAGAACCTTCTTTCTCTTGAAGTGATTTACCTCCTTGAATAATCCGGAACAGTCGGCAAATGGGACAGCCTGTTTCCGCCACAATTCTTTTATATCTATGTCACTCTTCATACGCTCTTATTTTCTTTGTCAACAATGCTTTGATTCGATGAATCCTCACCCGGACATTACCTTCAGACAGACCAGTGATTCGGGCAATCTCTGCCTGCCTGACATCTTCCAATTCGAGTGAAATGAGGATGCGGTCCATCTCCGGAAGTTCGGCAATGAGTTTGTACAACAGACGAAGCCGCAGACCGATACCCGTCCTTTCTTCTTCGGGCAGGTCGGTCGAGAGAGTAACCGGAACCATGCGGCTCTGCCGTTCCAACTGACGAAGACAGCGATTGGTGGCAATACGAAAAATCCAAGTACCGACTGCTGCCTCATTTCTGAATGACGACAGTTTCTGCCAAACGGCAACAAATGTCTCCTGAGCCATATCCTGGGCCAGACCATAATCATTCACATATCCCATACACAGACGGAACACCTTACTCCAATATTCCCTATATATAGCCTCAAACTCCACTCGTCACTCTTTTATAAAACCGGTTAGCTCATTCATAAACCACTCCTTATCATCAAACATCATGAAATGCAGTCCCTGCTCGGCATACCTTAACCGCACTCCGTGCAGATTCCTATACTGTTCATTTACAATAGATGCTATATTCTTGAAATGCGGTTCCAGCAAGACCAGGACCGGAACGGCAATACTTCTGATTCGCTCCCTCAAATCCGTGTTCGCAAAGTCACAATACATCGCGGCATACGTCTTTCTGTCAGAGGCTGCACCCCATTCCACGATTTCGTCAAACTTCAAAGAGTCCGTTGTCAAACTAGCCACACTCATTCGCTGCATCCGGACAAACTGCTCGTGGTTCATGGCAGTTATCCGGGTAATCATATCAGAACAGTCTTTATCCGCTACGGGGTTAAAGTCTGGGTGGGTCAAAGCCATCAAACAAGGCAAAGCATCCACTATGACAATCTTTCCAACGAGTGTGGGAAAGTCTGCTGCAACAGCAAGTGCCAGTCCGCCTCCCATACTGTGCCCTACGAGTATGGGGCTGTCAATCCTTTCTTCCTTAATGAATGTCGCAATCTCGTTTTTCCAGCCCTCGAAGGATGGATTTTTTTCCGGCGGTACACCGGCAAAACCAGCCATAGTCAACACGTAGCAGGTATAATGTGTTCCCAATTCCGCCACTGCCTCCTTCCAGACGTCTCCCGAACTCGCAAAGCCGGGAATAAAAATGACAGACTTCTTTCCTATACCCGATTTTATCACCGAAAAAGAGTAATCTTCTGCAAAAGAACAGACAGAAAACCAAAACAATACTAAAGTCAGAAATAACTTTTCCATCACTGTACACTTTTTAATTCACTCTTTAGATACAAAGAACTTGAAAATGTTACAATGCCGGTTACTATATTTTCCGTTCATTCCTTATCAACAAAAATACAATATTCCCCTGAGAACCAATACATATTATTTATTAATAAAAGAATTATCACTATCTTTGGGCAAATTCAAACCAATCATCATCATGAAACGTATCTTATTGGCCATCTGCATGATGGCAATGTCCGCACTATCTTACGGACAAAGTAACCGCGTCTCGTTCACTTTCGCCTGGCTCAGTGACGTACACCTCAATTCCTTCGCTTATGCCGAAGACGACCTGCGGCAATCCATTGAAGACATCAATGCCAATCCTGCCGTGGACTTCACGATTCTCAGTGGAGATGTCACCGAATTCGGTGATACAAAAGAGTTCCTGCTGCTGCAGGAAATACTGGAAGGCTTCAGGAAACCTTATCTGCTGCTGCCGGGAAACCACGACGTGAACTGGAGCGAAAACGGCTGCACCATGTTCAACAAGATTTTCCAAGCATCCCACTTCTGCTACGATTGGCAAGGAGTACGCTTCATCGGTTGTGGTGCCGGACCAAGCCTGCGCATGGGGCCTCCCCACATTCCACGTGAGGAAATACTCTGGTTGGACTCCATTGTACGGGCCACCCCTAAAGAACTGCCGGTCATTTTCGTCAACCATTTCCCACTGAACCGGGATTTAAGTAACTGGTACGAAGTGACGGATATTCTCAAAACACGCAATGTACTGGTGACTCTTGCCGGACACCTGCACACCAACCGCGCTTATGACGCCGAAGGCATTCCGGCAGTCATCGGGCGCTCCTCCCTGCGGAGGGAAGACCCGATAGGTGGCTATAATCTCGTCACAGTCAACGAAGATTCCATCACCTTCTGCGAACGCATCATCCAAACGGAAACCCGTCCCGCATGGAATGTTGTCCGCCTGAATGCAACAGCTATTGCTTCATCGAACATTCCGGGTGAAAAGAAAGATACCGTCTACTACCGCCCTGATTTCAGCATCAACAGCACCTATCCTGCCGTTCGTGAGGTGTGGAAGCAGAAAGACGTAACCGACGTTGCCTCACAAGGAAGCATTGACGGAGAACTGTATATCTATACCAATACGGCAGGAATGGTTCATGCCCTGAATGCCCGCAACGGAGAAACGGTATGGACTTATGCCACAGGAAATAAGATTTTCTCGGCTCCCTTCATCACTTCCCAACTGGTGGTTGTCACTTCCTGCGACGGGTTTATTCATGCACTGGACAAAAAACAAGGTTCCGCCCGTTGGAAATTCAACACGGATTACCCCATTGTAGCCTGCCCTACAGTAGCAAACGGCAATGTCTATACAGGCAGCAGCAACGGAAAATTCTACTCCATCCGCCTGGCAAACGGCACGCTCAATTGGGTTACCGACGGACTGAACGGCTACATCGAGTCCCGCCCGGCTATAGACCACGAACGCATCTATATCGGAACCTGGGGAGCCATGTTCTATGCCATCGACCGGAAAACCGGGAAAAAAGTATGGGAATTCGACACCGAACGCGGAAGATACTTCTCTCCGGGAGCCTGCTGGCCCACAGTGCTGCCCTACCGGAAGAATGGAAAAGCATCAGAACAGGTCATAGTGCTCAGTTCCGACTACTTTGTACGCGCCTTCAACCCGGAAGACGGAAAAATCCTCTGGGCATCGGATGAAGCGAAAGGACGCGAATCAATCGGTTTCTCTCCGGATGGAAAGACCATGTACATAAAAGGAATCAAGAACAACATTACGGCAGCAGATGTCTCAAAAGGAAACTACACTCCACTTTGGAATACATTGATGCCGTATGAAGGTAATTTCATCCCCACCCGCATGGAAACCACGGAAGAGTATGTGTTCATCCCTACCGAATTCGGAGTGGTCCATGCCGTGCGGACAGACGGAAGCGGGATAGCCTGGAGCCATAAAGTATCCCATTCGGCGGTCACCTCACTGAAGAAGGCAGGTGACCACCGTCTCATCGTCATGACAATGGACGGAACAGTCACCTGCCTGATATATCCGTAAATGAATTCGTAGTAGTCTATTCACCGCCGCCACCGGAACCGCTACCGCCACTCTTCACATCGTCATTGCTGATGGTGCGTGCAGCCTTCTTCACGCTTGCCTTCAGCTCGCCGATGCGGTAGCTGACGCTTATGCCGAAACGTTGGCGGCTATACTTATAGCTGCTTTCGCGTATAAAGCCGGCACCTTCGGTAGTAGAGCTCTGGTCCATATACTTCTTGAAGAAATTGCTGGCAAAAGCGGACAAAGTGAGACGCTTGTTTAGGAATGACTTGTTGACACTCAAGCCATAATCGAAGAAGCTGCTACCCTTACCTTGCAGCATAATCCACGGCGTCTGTCCGAAGACATTCAGACTGATGCGCCAATCGTGGGGCAGCGTCTGCTGTGCACCACCGTAGGCAAAGAGGCTCCAGCCGTCGTTACGCATGCCCTCACTGCCCTCCATGTAAGAATAATCACCGCTCATGTTCATGTAGATACGTGTACGGGGAGTAGCGTTCCAGTTGACGTAAGCACTCACACTGGCACGGCGGGTCTTACCAATGTTGGCGTAGGTAGAATAGAGCACATCCTTTCCCGTGGGGTTCTTCAATCCCTCAATCTCCGTATCGGGCATGAGCTTCGTTACATTCTCAATACTGTTGTTGGTGAATGAATAGCGTGCTGAAAGGTTAATATTGAACTTCTGCGTGAAATTACTATAACTCAAATTGAATGCATGGCTCTTCTCACTGTCCAGTTCCGAATTACCCTGACTGATGTAGGAGGGGTCGGTATCATTCAGATACGGATTCAGGTACCAGATTCCCGGACGATAGATACGCATGTTGTAGCCCAAGCGCAGATTGGACATATCCGTCAGCTTGTAGCCGATGGAGGCGGAAGGCACTACGTCGTCAAAGTTCTTTGTGAAGTCCTCGCCACGCCCCACCAGATACTTCACATCCTGGATGGTATGCTCGTAGCGCACTCCCAAACGGCCGGACAGCCTTTTCACTTTCAGCCCATATCCCAGATAGGCGGCAATAATATCATTCAGATGCTTGTAGTGCGAGCTCTGCTCCTTGTTGTATTCATACTTTCCGGTATCGTCTGCATCAAAACGGTCGTCCTCCGAAGAGTTGTTGCGCAGGATGTACTTGGCACCAGCCTCCAGCGTATGCAGCTTGCCGATAGGCGTGGTATAGTCGGCCTGGAAAGTATGCTCGGTGGTGTTCTGCTCGCCGTCGTTATGCAAATTTCTCAGACGTTTCAGATAATCAGCCCAATCGGGATTATAGCCTTTGTCTATTTCATATTCCGTGTAGGAATCCGACGTTTGCGGACGGGTGTTTATCTTGTAGGAGAATGTCAGCATGCGGTCCTTCACCTTGAACAGACGCTGGTAGTCGACACCTCCATCGATGGAATACCAGGAAGACTTGCTGCGGTTGAAAGCCGAATAGCTATAAATGGGAGCGGCGTTTATGTTCTCCGGAAAGGTGGCGATGTAGTCCGTAGAGCCGTTGCTCTTGTTTCCGCCACCCCAAAGTCCGAAAGACATAGTGACCAAGCGCAGTGTATCTATTTCGTAGCTGGCCTCCATGCTGCCCGACTGGAAGGAACCGTGGCCCTTGTTACTGCCGTCATAGTCCAGATTGGAAGAATTCTCCGTAACAGCTTCCGACGTCACATGCTGGCTGCCGCTGCTGTAGTTGCGGGGCTGGTCATTATAATTGTAGTTGTAGCGGGCGCTGACAGTCAGCTTGCCGCTCTTTATCGTACCGAATGCTCCACCGCCTGCACCGCGGTTGCTGACGTTGGCACTGAACGTAGCCGTATAGCCTTCGAGTCCGCTACCCACGGTGACAATGTTCAGAATACCGCCCACACCTTCAGCATCATACTTGGGGCCGGGATTGGTAATCACCTCGATATGCTTAATGCTGTTGGCAGGCATACTCTTCAGTACCTCGGTCGGGTTATTGCTCATCATGTTGTTGGGCTTTCCGTTGACGTACACCTTGAAGCTGCTGCTCCCGTTCACCTGAATATTGTCCTCGCCGTCCACCGTCACCAACGGTACCTTGCGGAGCATCTCCAGCACAGAGTTCGACTGGGCATCAGGGTCATCCTGCACATTATATTCTATCTTGTCGATGTCCGCCTTTACCAAAGGCTTTTGAGCTACAATTTCCACTTGTCCCAGCTCATTGGAAGCATCCACGATGTAGAGTGTGCCGAAGTCCACCAGCTTCTCCCCTGCCTTCACAGAAAAGTCCTTCACGATGGGAGTACGTCCCACGGAAGTGATGGTCATCACGAAGTTGCCCGTACCGGGTACTTTCTCCTGGAACTGGCCTTTCATGTCCGTTACCAGCATTTTCAGTGCCTTTGCAGGGGCCTCTTTCTTCACGATTTTAATGGTAGCATAAGGTTCACCTTCCTGGGTGAGCGAGTCGAGCAAAATTCCTTTAACCTGGAAAGAAGTGTTTGCCGTGTTTTGCGCTGCAAGCAGTCCCGAAATCATCAGCATCCATAGCAGCACAGTCCATTTTGTTCTCATTGCGTTTTTATATTTAGTGACTATTCATGTTTATTGTCTTGGTATTAGACGTTTCCCGTTCGAGTTTTGTCACAATGAATTCGGCAAAAATAGCCCCTTTTTCATGCATTTACGAGACTTTCGGAGTTAAAAAAGCAAAAAGAAAGCAATTTAGAGAAAATAGAAGAAAAGTAACAGACAGATATTTGCGGCAATAACAGAGCCGAATCCCCCCAATATCCACGGCCGCAAAGGGCTTTTTCCACCGGCAAAGAATAACGCGTAGCACATGTTTACCGCTATATTGCTGACAATAGCCTGCATGCTGCAAGCCGTAATTACCAGCACCGCCACGCTGCCCGTCCCTTGAAGCAGGTTCAGGATGAAAGGAGTGATGTCACTGAAGCCCGAAATGAAAGAGAGCAGGTTCAGCCCACCCGTACCGGCATACACCAGCGTATAGTGTGTCAAGATAGTGAACACGACAAACAGCATGGCAAAAATCAGCGCCACTTTAAACTCCAACGGATTACTGCTGTCCTCGTCCTCCGTGGTCTGCGTGCCGTCGTCCACCCGTTTCCGCTTGGAATGCAGATACCATGCCACGGCTGCCGTCACCACCGACATTATCAGCAGGTAGGGATAAATGGCCAGTAGCGTCTCCCGGCTGAAAATACCTATCAATATCAAGAAACGGAGGAACATCATACTGACCGCCAACAACATGGCCGCCACATATTCGGGAGCATCCTGCACAGAAGCCTTACGGCTCTTTCGCGCCAGTACGGAAATGGTAGCCGTGCTGCTGTACAAGCCTCCCACGATGCCCGAAACCAGAATGCCCGACTCATGGAAAACGTAACGCTTCAACAGATAAGAAAGGTAGGAAATGCCCGATACAACCACCGTGGCCAGCCAAATACTGTATGGCGTCAGGTTGATGCCGGGAATAAGATTCTCATTGGGCAGCATCGGCAGGATAATGCCGCTGATGGCAAGGAACTTGGCAAGCGTAATCATCTCGTCGTTCTTCATGCGCTGGGCCAGTTCCGTGAAGGTGTGTTTCAGCTCGGTGAAGAGCAGGACGGTCACTATGACCATGACGTAGAACCACGACGGCTGCGTGGCCACAATGGGAGCAATGCAGTAGGTGATGAGTGCAATAATGATGGTGGTTACTCCGAACACATGGTACTGTGACTGCTTCACATAATAGTTCAGTCCGAGCAGCAGTCCCAGAATGGCTCCTCCTCCCATGAACAGACGATAGCCCGTAGGGTCGAGGATATAGAGCAGATAGCCCAGAATGCCTATAAAAGTGAAGGTGCGGTCGGTACCGAAAAGCGTAGTTTCCCCTTCGCGCTTCAAGCTGATTTTACGCTGTGAAAGCCCGATGAGTAAAGAGAATACAGTGACCAAAAGGAAGGTGACCAGTTCTCTTGGCAGGTAGTCGTAAAGTTTCTCCATGACGATTAAACAAGTACGGCATACAATTGGTTTGCTACCACGTGGTGAAAGGGTGTTTCATCAGTTGCGAGTTATAGTAGCGGACATCTCCCGTCACCTCCCGTCCGATGAATGCAGGTTTCACGAAAGGCTCGTCTTCCGAGGAGAGTTCCACCTCGGCCACAGTCAGTCCCTCGTTCTCGCCATAGAATTCATCCACCTCAAAGACGTGCTGTCCGCTGCGCACCAGGTAACGGGTCTTGTCGATGATACCCGGTTCGCACAGCTTCAGCAATTCCCGCGCTTCGCACAGCGGAATTTCCTTTTCCCACTCGTAGCGGCTGGTTCCCGATTCATTGGATGCACCCTTGATGGTGAGAAATCCCCGTTCATCGCGGATGCGCACCCGTACTGTCCGTCCACGTACACTGCTGATGTATCCTTGTACGATACGGCTGTGTGCATACGCTTGTGGCTTGTATTCTCCCGTCACGAGGAATTTCCGTTCTATCTCCTGCGGCATGTCGTTTCCAGTGATTTTATCAGCCCCAGTAAGAGTAAGCCACAAACATGGCGATGACCAATACAATGGCTATTACTCCCATCGTCATCATCACTTTCTTGGCTTGTTGCTCTTCCTTCTGGCTGTGCATTGCTTTCTTTTTACTTTTTCCCATGGTGTGTTTTATAGTTTAAAGTTCAACGATGAACAAAGTAAGAAGAAATTCGGGAAGAATGCAAATGAAAGGGAGAAAATTTATTCGCCACTTCCTGCAAACTCCATCAGGTAAGCTTTGATAAAGCCGTCTATCTTTCCATCCATCACACCATTCACATCACTGGTCTGGAAGTTGGTACGGTGGTCCTTCACGCGGCGGTCGTCGAAGACGTAGCTACGAATCTGGCTACCCCATTCGATTTTCTTCTTACCGGCTTCCACCTTTGCCTGCTCGGCCATGCGGTGTTGAAGTTCCTTGTCGTAAAGCATGGAACGGAGAAGGCGGAGAGCGTTCTCGCGGTTCTTGGGCTGGTCTCGTGTCTCGGTATTTTCAATCAGGATTTCTTCCTCTTCGCCCGTATATGGATCCTTATACTGATAGCGCAGACGGACACCGGACTCTACCTTATTGACGTTCTGTCCACCGGCGCCACCACTTCGGAAGGTATCCCATGACATGCGGGCAGGTTCGATGTTCACCTCGATGGTATCATCTACCAAGGGAGTGACAAACACGGATGCAAAAGAAGTCATACGCTTGCCCTGGGCATTGTAGGGCGAAACACGCACCAAGCGGTGTACACCGTTCTCACCTTTCAGGTAGCCGTAGGCATAATCGCCGGAAATCTCGATGGTACAAGTCTTGATACCTGCCTCGTCTCCTTCCTGCAGGTTGGCGATGGTGGCCTTATAGCCGTGAGTCTCGGCATAGCGCAGATACATACGCATCAGCATGCTTGCCCAGTCCTGGCTCTCCGTACCACCGGCACCAGAGTTAATTTTCAGCACACAGTCCATCTGATCGGCTTCCTCGCGAAGCATATTCTTGAGTTCGAGGGCCTCGACAGCAGTGATTGCCTTGGCATAGGCATCGTCCACTTCCTCTTCAGTCACCAGTTCGTCTTTGTAAAAGTCGAAAGCCAGTTGTACCTCGTCAGTCAAGGTCTTTACCTCATTGTAGCCGGAAATCCATTGCTGCAAGCCTTTCACTTTCTTCATCTGAGCCTCGGCAGCCTTCTGGTCGTCCCAGAAACCGGGAGCCTGGGTGCGGAGCTGCTCTTCTTCCACCTGTATCTTCTTTCCTTCAATGTCCAGATAGCGGTTCAACGCCTCGGTACGTTCTTTGATATCTTTCAGTTGTTCTGCGGTAATCATATATGCATTTACAATTTAGGAAGTGCAAAGGTATAAAAAAACACATAATTCCGCAATTGTCAATCCAATAAGTAATGCTAACGGCAAATGATTCCACCAGAACACCCTAAAGATTTATTCAAAAGACAAGGTGCCGAAAAAGGCCGGACAGTGGAACATGGGGCGTTCCAGCCCGATAGGACTCCAAGAAAGGAAGTGGGGAGTCTGGAGTTTGTCACCACACTTGTAGAAATTCCCTTTCATTGTTTTTCCGTCCAGAGAACCGACGGAATGCTGGAAGAAAGCGGAAACGGGAATAACCATGGCCAGTTCCCAGCTGCACTCGCCCAAACGTTCCTCGAAAGGTTCGCCGGCCAACGAGCTCCAACGTTTCACCATGCCCAGCACCTCCTGACTCGCCGTAGGACGGCGCTCATTGACTGCACCTCCTTGAATCAGCAGCCTGCCGGCGCAGTTACATTCGAAATTGTAATAGCGGTCGTCACCTTCGGGAGATACGAAGAATTCCACACAAGCATCTTCCCATACCCGGCCATTGTCTCCGGAGGCCACTGCACGCACACTGGCTTCCTTCACTTTGTAGTGGAGCAGGATTTCGCGCCCCGTATGGGCTATGCGGAAACTCACTTCCGGCTTGTAGGGATAATCTTTCCAGTTGACCACATCAAGGGGCTGAAACTCTATCCCGTTCTCGTCCAGCAAAGACGGCACAGCCTCACCTTCCGGTGAAGCCGTACACATTACTTTCTTTACGGACAAGCTCTTTCCACTCTGGGCATTGCAACAAACCATGCCTACCATTGAAAACACCAAGAGCAGAAGGAGTTTGCTCCCGTAATCTCTCACTATCATAAAACGTCCTTTCATTTCTTATTAGTAGAAGCCTTGTCTGCTACTGCTACATCCCAACCGGAAACAACGTCGCCGTAAAGATAGAATGTCACGTCAAAAGTAGTCTTGCTATTCTCATCCACCACTTGGTAGCAGCGTGTCGCGTCATAGGAATCCACCTCCTTGTACTCGCCCAATGCCAGCGGAGCCGGCTCTTCCTTGCCGGCAGCCTTGGCTATGATTTGCTGCATGCGTTCCTGCATCAGCTTCATAATGCCTTCATGCTTGAAGGGGTCGGGATCCGCCACTTCGGGATGGGTAGCCTTTATCACCCCGCCATTGGCGGCACGCACGACTCTGACACTGTCCGTATAAGCCTTGAACTGCCTCTTCACCTCCGGAGAACGCAGTCCATGAATGGTAAATACGGCAATTCCCTGGGCGCCGTTGTTGAGAGCGGCATCCATGCATTCGAACATCATCGGGCCGTCGGTGGCGGTCATGCCGCAGTACAGTGTAGTCATATCGTTCTTGTCGCGTACATTCTCAACCGTACAGTCGGAAATGAAGCTGGCATCGCCCGTATAGAAGGTATGGTAAACCATCGGGAACACGATGTCGAGATTCCATTTGCCCCAGTCCTGGCGCACCATGCGTGAAGCCATCTTCGGGGTGGGGAACGGGGAGGCAGCCATTGTCTTGCCGTAGGAGTGCACCACTTCGGCAATCATATTGGCCACTTCGGTTATCTGGTCGCAACGGAACTGACGCCACTTCACATCAAGCGAAGGGTCTTCCTGCTCGCGGGGGTCATAACCATGCTGCTCCTTGAACAACCTGAGCATTTCCGGATGGTAACCGTAATCCCACGCAGCGTATTCACGGTCCTGCACAATGCCATAATGGGGCCACAAGGTGGTGGGAAGCACCACATCCACAAAACGATGATAGTCGATGGCAATGCCATTCAAGCCTTCCACTTCGCAGTAGGCCTTGATTTTTTCCTTGATGAACTCGCGGACTTCGGGCAATGCCGGGCAGAGAAACTTGTAATAGCCTACATAGGCGGTAGTGTCTGCCAGGCTCTTGCCGTTACGATTCACGCTGAACCATTCGGGATGCTCCTTCAATATTTTGTCACGGTCGTGTTCCAGATTCATGGTCCATAACCAGGCATACACTTCGATTCCGTGTTTATGGGCAACCGGTATGGCAACCCGGTAATCGTCGGGAGTCGGCGCATTCAGCATAATTCCATCCATGCCGATGTCGTTCATCACTTGGCAGATGGAGTCGAAGTTCATGCCGGGACGATAGTCCAGCCACGTCCAGAACATGGGATATTCCTTGGTTGTTTCCTTAGCTCCCTGCTGGCACGAGAACATGCCCAGCGCAAGGAACAGCAGCAAGAATGCAGGTAAAAAGCTCTTTTTCATTCTATCTAAATTTTAAGTTTAACATGCAGTTTTTCCATCACCCACGTAACGCCGATTACCACAAAGGCAAAACAAAGGCAGTTGACCAGCCCCATGAATCCATGTGTGAACCAGTCCGGCAGGACAACACCGGTCACATCAGCAAAGCCATAGAAGACATAAGGCACCAGATAAGTGGTCAGCGTAGCCGTTCCGGCAGGGCGTATCAGGTTGAACCAACCTGTGACCTGATGGCTGACCAGATAGCCGAGCAGTGTGTAGAGCCCCACGGAAATGGCAGTCACATAGAACACCCAGGGAGGAGTACCACCCATCTTGGCCACAATCCAGAAATGGTGTGTCCCAATTCCGACCAGCAGAAGCAGAACGGCAACCGTCAGCCCATTGCGGAGTTTCCAGCCGTCACCCTTGCCGGCATAGCGGGCGCTGAGAATGGAAAGGATGACACCTCCCATTGTAAATGCGGGCAAAGCCCCGTTGCCGATATGCAGGATGGACAACATGCCCTGATAGAAGTTGCGTTCGGGAAAGGCAAGGATAGCCTCACCACCAAAGCCCTCGCGCAAAGGCGTACCCAGCAGGCATATCAGGATAAAGGCACCCCAGGCAGGCAGCAGATACTGCAACCGGTCACGGCTGAAGATATAGATTACGGCACATACCAGATAGGTCCAGCCGATGGAGCCCAATATTCCCCAATAGGCACCGAATACACCTCCCTGCGGATTGCGGAACGTGAAGGCAAGGTAAAGGAGAACCAATACTCCGATTATTTTAAAAGCACGGAAAAGGTTCTTCTGAGTGCCGGAAGCCGGTTTCGGATATTGGTTCCACACACCGATAAAGCCTATGGCCATCAGGAACCAGTATACTCCTATCGGATAGGGAGCTTCCGGTGAAAGCCGGAACTCCGAGTTCGTTATAAACGCCCCCATCACCAGCAAGGCAAAGGTGCGGGAAAGGATATGCCCCAAGGTGGACTCTGCCGAGAAGCCCTTGGCATATCTGCGCTCAATGGCGTAAGGTATGGACATTCCCACTGCAAACAAAAAGCAGGGGAATACAATATCCGCCAGTCCCATAAAATCCTCACCATAGACGGCATGTTCCAGCCAATGGGGTACGTCATGCACTTTCCAGAAGTCATTGACGAAAATCATGATGAACATGGTCAATGCCCTCAGCATGTCGATGGCCAGGTTGCGCCGTGAATAAACAGTCTTGTCACTCATATCATCTTGCTTTAGAATTCAGAAACCAACATCAGCCATCTGGCTGCCGAAGAGCCCCACACCTCTTTATAAGTAGCCGTATTGAACTGTGGCCAATAGGGCGCGTCCTCATTGAAATAGGACTGCATGCCTACGGGTATCTCTCCCACCGTTTCTCCGGGCAATGCCGTGTAGAGCTGCGGATAGTTGCTGCCTTCCCCATAAATCATGGACTGCCCGAAAGGATTCCGGCCTACAACCCAGAAGAGCTGCTGTTCTGCAATGTCTTTCAGTTCCTTGTCCTTCAGTACCCTGGCACAGATAGCGGCAGCTTTACCGGTAGACAAATGTACGGCAATATTTCCCTTAAACGAGAACCAGACGGGGAATATGCGCAAATAATGCTCTTTATCCAGACGGATACCGTTTTCGAGCTGTTCCTCAAAATCCTTATCGGCACCGCTGCGAATCCCTACCTGAACGGCATAGAAGTTGGCGGAATCCTTCACTTCATCTTTGTGATAGATGCCACTGGGCACCATTCCATAAGGATATACATACTTCATGATATTCTTCAGATAACCGCCATAGAGTTTCATGGCACGAATCCACTGCTCATACTCGGCATGGCCGGACTGTGTCTCGCAAAGGGCGGCAAGGGCTTCCATATAGGCATAGTCGCGAGACTGGTGGGTATAGTGTACAATGGACTTCCTGGCCAAATCACGGTAGAAGAAGCCGCAGGTCTTGTCTTTGTCTTTCAGCGGTTCGGTGCGCTGGCACTGCAAGGTGTAGCGGATAGCCTTCACGGCCTCATCGGCATACTGCTGTTCGCCGGTCAGCTTGTAGAGCATGCTGGCTGCCCATGAAATATTGGCGTGATACTGGCTTTCGGATGCCATGGCGGCATGTCCCCCACCCTTCTTTATCAGTTCGGCAAAGCCCAACTCATTAAAGCGTTTCATGGCATAACCGAAGTCTTCCTTTGCAATCTTTTTCAGATTGCTCCTGAGGGCTTCATCCTTCTCAACCATCATGGAGGCATACGCTTCAATTCCTGCAAGCAGGAAATTCTCCAAAGCTCCGTTATGGACAAGCAGTTCGCGGCGACCGGCATCATCGTCGGTGCCCACCTTACCGTCGGTCCATAGGTTGGTGCCCCATGTCTGTGCACGGTAGCCATCGCCCAGACGGGTCTTCATCACATAGTCCATTCCCCACAAAGCCTCTTCCATCAGGCGGTTGTACAAGTCTACATTGCCTTTTTCTTTGGCACGTTCGGCCATCAAGAGCAAGGAATAGGCTATCTCTCCCGTCTGTAAGGTCTGTTGGGACATATCGGCGGCATCGTGCCATCCTCCGTTTATAGGAATGATATGTCCGTTGTAAGTGGCATGCAGGTCATTATGACAAGCCCCGTGCTTTCCGGGAACGGGATAACCGCAACGCTCGCAGAACAGGAAGTTCACCATACGCCAGGCAGAATCATCCCACACATCCTGATGGATATAGAAAGGCAAGGTGGTGACATCCCCTACCTGAATGACGTAACGGCCTTGTGTCTTGAAGTCCGAGAAGTCTATCGTCTCGAACTCTCCCAGGCCGGTCTTTTCCTTACGAACGGGACCGGTATAAACAATGGCCTGCGTAGCGGCATCCTTCAACTGGAACTGTCCGCCGTGCTTTTCCACATTGACAATGGCGCTCTTGGGGCTCTCTATACTATAACCGGTAGTAGAGAAGATGATGCGGTTCTGTGCAGGCATCCAGCCTTTCACGGTTTCCGGGTTCTCCACCTTCTGAAGTTCCACGGCATCTACATCGAAGCGAAGAGAGTCACCCATAGTACGTTCTTTGCCGAACACTTCGATGGCAAATGAAATCTTGGTTACCTTGTCGCGCGCCAGTCCGGACATCTCGACGAAGCATTCGTTCCATTGGTTATTCTTCAGATTGATTTCGTGGTAGCCTTCCCGACCGTAAATGTCGGGTACTTTTATTTCTCCGTCATTCTCCACATAAAGGTTGAGGTAGATGCTGCGTGCTCCTTCGCACGTGGGATAGATATAGAACTTCAGACGGTTGTAACCTTCCCAGTCCGCGCCTCCTATATCATAAGAGGCCATGCAAGTGCCGCGTCCCAACCCCCAGCCGAGAATCTTCTCCGGATGGGCGGGAGCTTCCAGACGCAGACTGTACTTGCCGGACTTACTCCGTTCGTCAGTCAAACCAATCTTACCGATGCCCTTGTGCGACCATTTGGAGAAATCCTCCATATCACACAGCATCACGGTTTCCAACACTTTCTTTTTCAAGCCGAATGTTTCGAAAGCCTTTGTCTCGTCGAGCGGTAACGGACTGTGCACGTAGCCCGTACTGACGATGTCGGCTTTCAACTTTTCATCTACCTGGGCATGAAGCAAAACGGCCGGGGCACAAAGCAGACCGGTCAACAAGCAGAGAGGTTTAATGAGTTTCTTCATGATATATTTTAAGATTAAATCAGACTATTGAGAAAATTAAAATCAACTGTTAACTATATTGAGCAAAAAATATTTTTATAATCAAAGACCAACAAAAAAACACAAATCCTAATGTTAATGTATTGCTTATTAGTTAATAATCTTCAAAGAGATTATTTAAGGCCCAAACATCATCTTCGATTTCCATAAGACATTTTATTATTCAACACGTGTTAATCTAGTAATTTGATCTATATACTCCCTTTTCAAGGAATACTTTTCTCCATAAATAGTCGTAACACGAACAGAGACACCAGAAGTATATGGGCTTCCAAAAACAATATCCGCTGAATCATCATTAACACGGACAATCCACCCACCAGACGTATTCCAATTTTCATAACCAACAATCGGATGACTGCCTCGAACGCTCAACCTATGTACATCAACTCCCCAATGCTTCACTTCTTGAGGATAACCCACAAAATCTGCAGTAAAAGTAGATGGATACAAATATTCAATAGCTTTCTTGTCTCCCTCACTAAACCCAGACCATTGATATTCGGCAGTTCCTCCATTCATCACAGAATAGGAATCAGAATCAGGCGTTCCATAAATGTCATAAGCGTTAGATTCATTCCTTGATTTCCAATTTGTATGTCTTAAACCAAAGCAATGTCCCAACTCATGCACCATATTGTATATCTTCTGAAGTCTTGGAATGGTTTTGTTATAATCATAATCCAAATTTATCCAAATAGAGGGACCTGGTTTTCCGTTCATAGGCCAAGAGCCTGCCGCAATAGCATTGTTCGGTAAAGGAGTGCTGGCATCACTACGGATAAGTATATCCGGATTAGCAGCTGTAGTATAAGTCATTTTAAGGTTACTCAGAGGATTCCACAGATTGATGGCTTCCTGTATTTCATCTCGCCAATCATCTACACCTGATGCAGGTATCGAGCTATCAACACCAACGGTAATCGCTCTTTGTTTGGGGTGACCAATTAAACCGGTAGTATGATAAGCTTGTCTTGTTTGTGGCTGACCATAAGCAACAAGTTTACTTTTTTCTATATATATATCACCTTGAATCAGATATCCTGATTTTAGTTTTACTACATCTAAAGTATCAAATCCAAGTGATTGGATTATGCACATATCATCTCCGATAGAGGCGGGTCGTTGTGGCTTTTGTTTTCCAAAGCTAACTGCTTCTAATCCATTATCACAAGCACTTGTTAATGCTAAAAACATTGAATAGCACAATATGAATAAACTGTTCCGAATATATTTTGCATTCATAAAAATCAAGTATAATATCAAATATTGTATAAGGAGAAGTATGAGAAACATATCTCAGACTTCTCCCTATTTTCATTTATCAAAGATTATTTTTTCCAGAACTCTTTTATCTATGATACGATTAGCCTAGAAGTTCGGTTTATCTATATCCCAAAATACACGAGTACCCGCATTATCAGGACCACCCAATTTGGAAACCGCATCCGCATAGTCGGGATTAGTAGTTTTCTCAGCCAATGTGAAAGGCAGACGACGAGGTCCCAAATCCGTGTCAATCTCTCCTTGACTATAGTTAACGTCGTTCTTGAAAAGCTTAGGATAACCTGTACGACGATAATCGGCCCAACCGTTGATACCTTCGGGGAAGATAGCAATCCAGCGCTGTGTGGCAATCTTGGCAAACTTCTCTTCGTTGCTCAAAGCATCGTTCCACTTGGCTGTCACCTTGCTGACAGCTTTTGTAGAAGCTGTCGGCAACAAATTATCGTTATGGTCAGTTGCAGGAGTTTCACCTTCAAGGTAGTTTCCAATAACTGCTCCCCATTGTTCGAACGAAGTCTGTACCCCTCTTTCATAAAGGCTTTTTGCGGTTCCTTTGCCGTTAACGTTCCAACCACGCAAAGCAGCCTCGGCCTCCAGTAAAAGCGTTTCACTGGCAGTAACCAAAGGAATCGTTTCATCAATTTTTGTAGCAGGCGAACTTACCTTGCCAAAAGCCACGTCTTTAAAACCACCCGGAATATCAACACCTGTTCTAAAACCAACGACTTTACCATCTATTTCATTGGCCATCAGCTTCAAACGAGCATCGTTCATACCGCCCAAGATAGAAGTCATATTCGCATTCAAACTGCAATCGCCCCATGCAACCAAAGTTGTCAACGGATTAGTATAGCCTTTACCAGAGAATTTGAGGTTGCCATCGTTGGTTTCAATCAGACCATTAGAATCGCTCATGGCAGCTTCAGCTTCTGTCTGCGCCCAAACGGCATCAAACTTCACTACACGCATAGCTAAACGAAGACGCAAAGAGTTGCACAGCTTGGCCCACTTGGCAAGGTCTCCACCATAGGCAAGGTCGAAGGCACCAAAACCTACCACTGATTTCGTCAGAGCGTCACGCAATACATCTGCAGCCTCTTTCAATTCCTTAAAGAAAGCCTTATAGACCACATCACCAGCATCGTATTTACCTCCGGTGGCCGACTTGCCATATTCAGAATAGATGATGCAACCGTATTGGTCAGCCGTACGCGACATGGCAAGCACGCGGATAATGGTACTGATGGCATTGAAGTGAGCATAGGTATCCGGGTCTTCCGCACATTTTTTCTGTGCCTTCAGGCATTCCGACATGACCGTATTATAAGCATAATCCCAGCAGTAATCGTTCCAACCGGCATTCATGGAATAAGTCATATTATTGACATTGCCATTAAAGGGATTGATACTTGACATATAGCCGGAAAACATGTCGGCGTGCAAGTTCTGCGTCAACTGGAATTCCCAGTTTCCACCGCTGGTATTGTAATAAACCGACTTCATCATAGGTACAAAATGAGCACCTATATAATTACCGTCCTGTTTCAGTTCTTCGTCTGTAACCCCTTTGGGATCTGTATTCATATCTTCAAAAGCTCCCGTACAAGCAGTAAGGAAAGAGGCTGCTAAAAAAGCAATACCTGTATATTTTATAAATTTCTTCATATTTGCTAAATCATTTAAAAGTTAACCTTCAAGTTGAAACCAAACGAGCGATTAGTCGGCATACCGAATACATCGACACCTTGCAAACGATTGCTGGTAGACATCAGACCGTCCGGGTCGTAAGGAGCATTATTCTTGAAGAAGAACAGATTGCGCCCTATCAAAGAAATTTGTAGCCCTTTGATGAAGCCGGTTTTGGCAAGCAGTGCTTGCGGCAATGAGTAAGAGAGTGACAATTCGCGCAGACGGATGTTGGTAGCATCATACATATAGTGTTCTGTCACACCGGCACGTCCGCCCACCACATTGTAGAATTCCTGAATATTCCGGTTGTTTTTTCCACCGTCGATGCGGGTTCCTTCCAACATAATGTACCCACGGTCACGGGCATCACCCGATGTCTTGCTTACACCTTGTTGATCCAAGTCAGCTTCTGTCAATGACATCACATCACCGCCAAACCGTCCATCAATCAAGAAGTAAAGAGAAAAGTCCTTCCAAGTGATGGTGTTGCTCCATCCCAAATTGAAGTCAGGACTGGAATTGCCCAGCTTCACGGGATCCTTATTGACCATTGGAATAGTCATGGTCTCTTTCGTTCCGTCAATTTCCACTTCTTTCTTCTCATACTGAATCTTGCCATTGTCATCGCGTACAAACGTAGTACCATAAATATCACCGAACGAGCCGCCCACTTCCAGATAGCTCCATACATTATTACTTTCACCACCGTTGAACATAAAACGGTCAAGTTCATCCACCAGTTTGATTGCTTCATTCTTGTTGGTGGCAAAGTTCACACCTGTTTTCCAACGGAAATCCTTAGTCATCACCGGAGTGGCATTCAGCACAATTTCCACACCCTTGTTTTGGATTTCACCGGCATTGACATAATAACGCGCATAAGAAGAACCGGTAGGAGCCGGCAGATTGAAAAGCTGATCCTTGGTACTTGTCTTATAATAGGTAAAGTCAAACTCCAAACGGCTATTGAAGAAGCGCCATTCCGTACCGAATTCTATAGAAGTAGTTCTTTCCGGTTTCAGTTCGTCAAACGGGGCAGTAGTATTAAAGTTTACATTACCATTTTTGCTAATAGAATTGAGTGGATGAGAAATATAAGAACTCAATCCGTTACCCACTTGCGACCATGCACCACGAATTTTACCCAAGTCAATCCATTCGGGTAGTTTCAGCGTTTCGTTGAGCAACCAAGTCACACCTACCGACGGATAGAAGAAACCTTTGTTCTTGTATTTAGTGAATGCAAGTGTGGAAGTCCAATCATTACGAGCAGTGACATCTAGGTAAAGTTGGTCCATAAAGCCTACCTGTCCGGTGAAGAATACTGATTGCGACTGCGTGTGAGTCTTCCAATCGCTCGGAAGACCTCCGTTCACATCCACATTACCTATTACAAATACATTCGGAATGGAAAGCGTACCCGGATAGGAGTCAAATCCCATACCTCTGCCGGTATAGTCATTTATACTGGCGCCGACTGATGCGTTCACACTAAACTTCTCGAATTGTTGCTGATAAGTAAACAGAATATCACCATAAGTGGTCAGTTCACTGCTTTCGCCATAGATATAACGGCCATTGGAACCCGTCTGCTGGGCGTTCAGACCCGCCAAGATAGAGCTGGTACCGGCATACATGTGTGTCTCATTCTTGTCGTTGATAAAGTCTGCACTACCACGGGCTTGCAGGCTAAAGAGTTTGTTAAACTGATACTTTACACTCAAATTAAACATGGCACGATAACGGGTATCCTCGTTAGGAGCTTTGTTAATCAACCAATAGGGATTCTGCTCAAAGTCGCCTGCACCTACACTGGCGTTCTGATACCAAGCTTGATCCATCATATTACGAGACGGATTAAGTACCTGATAGTTCTCTTTATAGTAGTAGAAGTCTTTGCCCCCTTCTACTCCACCACGTGGGAAGTGATAAAGACCTACCAGAGGATTCATATAGTAACCGCCGGAAGTTACACGGTTGTTACCACGCTGGTACATACCATTAATATTAGCATCAATAGTCAACTTGTTATTCAAGAAATTGGCAGTTTCGCGGAAGTTGAAGTTATGCTTCATCAGACGATTGTTTTCTACCACACCCTTTCCTACGGTATTGGCATACGAGAAATAAGTCTGCATAGCCTGCGAACCCATGCTCAAAGAAAGGGAGTTGATGGTAGTTACACCGGTTCTGAAGAACTCGTCGGCATAATCGGGACTACCGTTGATTTCACTACCCCAACTTTGGCCGGTACCTGTATAATGGTTTTGAAACTCGGGAATGCCATAAGCCGCATTATCAATCGTCGTACTTGAATTGAAAGTAATACTGGCGCGTCCTTCCTTGCCCTTCTTAGTGGTAATAATCACCACACCATTGGCAGCCGAACTACCGTAAAGTGCAGCAGCGGCAGGGCCTTTCAATATGTTCATGCTCTCAATATCATCGGGATTCAGATTGGAAATACCGTCGCCACGGTCGTAGTTACCACTGTCGTTGTCTCCGCCGATAGTAGTTGAGGTATTTTCGTTGGCAGATGAACCGAACGGTACACCGTCTATCACATACAACGGCTGGTTACTTCCGCTTACAGAACGGTTACCACGGATAATCACTTTAGAAGAACCTCCCAAACCGGAAGAACTCTTATTAATCTGCACACCTGCCGTCTTACCGGCCAATGCGTTCATCATATTGGGGTCTTTCACGCGTGCCAGTTCATCACCGTTTACCACCTGGGTAGAGTAAGTCAGTGATTTTTCTTTCTTTGCGATACCCAATGCCGTTACCACCACTTCATCCAGCAGCTTGGCATCATTCTTTAATGTGACTCTTATCGTCCCCGGAGTGATGGGAACTTCTTGTGTTATCATACCTACGAAAGACACTTGCAGGATTTTCGCACCTGCGGGCGCATCTGTAATAGTGAATTTGCCGTCTAAATCTGTTACGGCTCCGGTAGTGCTTCCTTTTACCAATACGGAAGCTCCGATAATCGGTTCATTGTCCTCAGCTGAAATAACGATACCGGTAATGGGGGAATTCTGGGCTGCTACCCAACCGATGGCTGCCAGCAGGCAAACCAAGGTCAGCATAATTCTTTTTTTCATAAGCTGTTTTTCGGAAAATAAATATTAGATTAAATGTGTTAAGTTAATAAACAGATTCTGATGGGGTCTGTCTTTCCGATTGACAAGCAGGGTTGAATGTCAATCTCATTTGTTTCTTTTTGTATGCTACATAGGCTATTAGAATGTTACGGTTAATACTCGAGCTTATTAAAATGTCTCTTATTCTGCAGATTTCTTTTTAAGCTTCGTATATAAAACCGGGTAGAGAACCGCAACCCTATCGAGAAACAGAAGTTTCTTTGCTAATAAAAGTTAATCGGGTTCGGAAGAAGAAGGAAAAACTAATACGATTTTCTTAATGTTGCCCTCACCGCCCTCACTCACTTCCCGAACCGCCCTGTTCATCGGCATTACATGGGTGAGTGAGGGCAAATAAAAAGGGTGAGGGCAAATTTTGCCCTCACCGGTGTTCGGTCTGTCCCGTTCCCTTGCTTTCTCTTGTCTCGTCCCCTTCTTTCTCTTGTTGTGTCCGCTTCTTTGTCTTATAGAGGCTTTGAGTTTCTGAGCGGCTCACTATAGTGGTCTGACTCGTTCACTATAGTGAACGGAGTTGTTCACCATAGTGAGCTGATTTGTTCACCCGAGTGAGCCGACAATGAACAAAGGCTGTTTCGGGGACAGACACCAAGCGTTTGAGGGATAAAGCAACGGGGAAAGACGGACTGAACAAGGGGAGCGTTCCGGACTACGTGCTTGAATCCCGTGACAGATGACAGACGGTTCTTCCCCTTTATCTTTGAAGAAGCTGTTTTGAAATGATAAATCCCCATTTATCTACCAGGCTGTTTTTTTAAGCCTAACTAACGTGCACATACTCGAGAGTCCTATCTGCCAAGGGCAAGTCCATACATAAAACAAACCGTCCGGCCCGGAATGAAAATAATTCACTCCAAGTCGGACGGTTCAAAAACAAACAAATGGAAATCTATTCCTCGTACATCTTGTCAATCAGCCCCTTGTAGTTCTTTGCCACTACAGAGCGTTTCAGCTTCAGCGTGTTCGTCAGCTCGCCACGCTCCATGCTGAACGGTTCGGTCAGGAGCGTGAAGCGCTTCACTTGCTCGTAATGGGCGAACTGTTGCTGCAAGGTATCGATACGGGCACGGAACAACGCTTGTATCTTGGAATGTTGCAGTAACTCATCCATATTGTTGTATGCAATGCCTTTCTCCTTGGCATAATCCTTCACAAAGCCATAAACGGGAACTATCAAAGCGGAAACAAACTTACGCTCATCGGCAATGACAGCAATCTGGTCAATGTAACGGTCAATAGCCAGCTTCGTTTCCAATGCCTGCGGCGAAATGTATTTTCCGTTGGAGGTCTTGAACAAGTCTTTGATACGCTCCGTCAGATACAGATGGCTATCCTTCAAATAACCGGCATCACCCGTGTGGAACCAACCGTTACGGTCGATGGCAGCAGCCGTTGCCTCCGGTTTCTTGTAATAGCCGGTAGTGATAGTCTTACCACGAAGAAGTATCTCGTTGTTCTCGCCAATCTTCACCTCCACATCAGGCATCACCGTACCTACGGAACCAATCTCATAGCCTTCGTTGAGGAAGCAGGAAACGGTAGCCGTAGATTCCGTCAGACCATAGCCCACCACCATGTTTATACCTACAGAATGCACAAACTCGCAGATTTCATCGGGCACAGCAGCACCTGCCGTAGGGAAGAAATTACCGTTCTCAATACCTATCGTCTTCTTCAGCAGAGCATAAATGGTCTTTTCGTAGAACTTGTATTTCAGATGAAGCATCATCGGAGGAGTCTTTCCTTGGCGCAAATAATCAATGTTATGCGTCCTGCCCACCTTGATGGCATCCAACATCATCGCTTTACGCAGACCGGTTTCCTGGGAAATCTTCTCCTGCACACCGGCATAGACTTTCTCCCAAAAACGGGGTACACTGCACATCAGTGTAGGGCGTATCTCTTTAATAGTAGTTTGGATATCTTGTGGACGGAGATTGATGCAGACCTGCACCCCCCGGTGTATACAAAGGTAGGTCCATGCCTTTTCGAATACATGGGTCAGCGGAAGGAAGTTCATGGAAACATCCCGGTCTGTCATGAAAGGCAATCGGATATCATGAATGCGGAAAGCCTCTCTATAATTGAAATGATGGAGCATGACACCTTTCGGCTCACCGGTAGTACCGGAAGTATAAAGGATATTGGCGAGGTCATCATCTGAGGCAGCTGCTGTACGTTCTTCTACAATGGCATTGTGCTGCAACTCTTCATCCATTGCCATAAATTCATCAAAATAGATGGAAGTCATGTCGCGCGGATCTTTCACCACAGCACGGTCGAAGATGATGAGCTGCTGCAGAGACTGGCAAAATCCGAACACGCTGAAAGCGGCATCGTACTGGAACTGCTCGCCTACAAACAGATAACGTATCTGTGCATCGTTGATGATATACTGTGCCTGGGCCGGTGAGCTGGTAGCATACAAAGGTATAGTCACCGCCCGGTTGGCGAATGCACCGAAATCAGTAAAGAGACATTCGGGTTTATTCTGCGAGAAGATACCGATATTCTCTTGTGGCTCTATTCCCAAAGCCACCATTGCATTGGCAGTCCGGCGTACAGTCTGTGAGAACTCTTTCCAAGAGATGGGTATCCATTGTGCAGTTTCATAGTCCCTGTATTTCAGGGCTATTTTGTCTCCATACTTCTCTGCCTGGCGATGCACCAGGACAGATAAATGATGATAAGTCATAACTTTTGATATTGGTAAATACGGTACAAAGGTAGTGGTTTCATTTGAAACTAATTTGATATTAGCGGGTAATTATTCAAACTTTACCTTTAAAGTATCCGACCATCCGTTAGCAAATTATCCACAAAAGAAACTTTCTTTACCATTAAAACAATAGAAATATATTAAATATCTATATATTTGTGGTGATATACAAACTAAATCAAATTCAATGAACATGAAAAAAGTATTGCTTTTAATGGCTATGCTGACCATAGGTTTAGCAAGCATCAATGCCCAAGACAACCTCAGATGGGGAGCAACAGTCGGCATGAACTCCAGTAACTTCTCCATTACCGGTTTCGACAGTAAAATAGGCTTTCATGCTGGGGTAAAGGCTGAAGTAGGATTGCCTCAAATTTCAGAAGGAGTCTACCTCGATATGGGTGCATTACTTACGCTGAAAGGAGCCAAAATAGACGGAGGCTCTGCTGCTTCTATCAAGTTCAATCCCTACTACCTGGAAATTCCTGTACACATTGGCTATAAATATGCAGTGAATGAGAACTTTGCCATATTCGGCAATGCCGGTCCTTATTTAGCCATCGGTCTTTTTGGCAAAGCCAAGGCAGAAGGAGATATTCTTGACGAATATGAGTTTGATGATAACTCCACCAATGTATTCGGGGATGATGCCATGAAGCGTTTTGATTTCGGTCTCGGATTAAAAGCCGGAGTCGAATTCAGTCAGAAATATCAGATTTCCATCGGTTATGACTGGGGACTGGTAGAGAACATTAAAGATTCAGGCAACAAAAACCGCAACTTGATGATATCACTCAGTTGCTTCTTCTAAACAATATTGAAAAAACAGAAAGGACGTCGGTTTGGCGTCCTTTTCATTTTTTATCCGTAAGTTTGCGGCCAGATTATTTATTTACTGAATATGATTTACGATATACCGACTTTAACTTCCGAAGCAATCGGATTGCTCAAATCACTGATAGCCATTCCTTCCTTGAGCCGCGACGAGGAGAAAGCGGCGGATTATCTGCAGAACTATATCGAAATGCAAGGCATGGCAACAGGACGTAAAGGCAACAATGTATGGTGCCTCAGCCCGATGTTCGACTTAAAGAAACCGACCTTGCTGCTGAATTCCCATATCGACACCGTAAAACCCGTCAACGGGTGGCGGAAAGATCCTTTCAAACCAACGCTGGAAAGTAATGGAAAGCTCTACGGGCTGGGCAGCAACGATGCCGGAGCCAGTGTAGTCAGCCTGCTGCAAGTATTCCTGACATTGTGCCGCACCACTCAGGCCTACAATCTGATATATCTTGCCTCGTGTGAGGAGGAAGTATCAGGCAAGGGGGGAATAGAATGCGTATTGCCGGAACTCCCTCCCATACAGTTTGCCATTGTAGGCGAGCCGACAGAGATGCAACCTGCCATTGCAGAAAAAGGATTGATGGTGCTGGACGTAACTGCTACCGGAAAATCGGGACATGCTGCCCGAAACGAGGGAGATAATGCTATATATAAGGTATTGGATGATATTGCCTGGTTTCGTGATTACCGTTTCCCAAAAGAATCTTCCCTGCTGGGTCCCGTGAAGATGAGCGTAACCATGGTAAACGCCGGTACACAGCATAACGTCATTCCCGACCGTTGTACTTTTGTCGTAGACATTCGCAGCAACGAGTGTTATAGCAATCAGGAGCTATTCGATGAAATACAGAAACACATCACGTGTGAAGCCAAAGCCCGCTCCTTCCGGCTAAGCTCTTCACACGTAGCTCCGGAGCATCCGGTAGTGCAAAAGGCTATTGCCATGAAACGTACTCCTTTCGGCTCACCGACCTTGTCCGACCAAGCACTGATGCCATTCCCTTCTCTGAAGATGGGACCGGGGAAAAGTGCCCGTTCACACACTGCCGATGAATTTATCTTTGTCAAGGAGATAGAGGAGGCGATAGGGATGTATCTGGAGTTGCTGGAAGGAGTAAAAATTTAAATTATCATTATCTGTTCAGCCACGGCTCCGGATTCAGTTTTTCCTTCTCTTTCCTCAATTGGAAGTGTAGCACCGTACGGCCATTGTCGGCCCCATCCGAGAAGATTTGTCCGAGGGGCTGTTTGGTGGTGACATCATCGCCCTGCTTCACCGAGGCCGATGACAAGTTGCAATAGACTGATATATAATTCCCGTGACGGACAAGGATATTGAACAGTCCGTTCAGTTTAAAGACAGCCGCCACTTTACCATTGAAGATGGCACGGGCTTGGGCACCCGGTTTCCCTTGTATATCAATGCCCTTATTGTCCAGCTTGACATTGCGCAAACCTTCCACAGAATACTGGCCGTAATGGCTGGTAATGATATACGCGCCGGTGATGGGCATCGGCAACTTACCGCGATTATTAGCAAAGTTCCCTGATAATTCACGGTCTGCCTTACTCATGGAGTAAGTTTCCAAAGGCTGTGCCTTCGGCTTTGCGGGCGTAGAGGCAGTTGCCGTTTTTTCGGTTTTTTCACCAGCCTTTTTACGTGCGGCTGCCTCACGGCGCGCTTCTTCTGCCGCACGCTTACGCGCTTTCTCTATTTCTTCCGCTATCAGACGGTCAATGCGTGCATTGAGCTGATTGGCTTCACGGCGTTTCTTATTCAGTTCGTTCTGTAAGCCCCGCTGTTTCTTTTTCAGATTGGCTACCAACAACTTTTGTTCCTTCTCCTGCGCTTCCAGCTTGACTTTCTCCTCTTCACGTTCTTTCAACAATCCTTCTTTGGCAACCTTCACTTGCTGAAGCTCAGTCTTCTTACGGTTCACCTGCTCCTGCTTTTTCAACACTTCCTCGCCTTGCAGGCGCTGATAAGTAGCATATTCACGTACATAGCGCATGCGTCGATAGGTCTGTGCCAGGCTCTTGGCAGAGAAAATGAACATCAGCTTCTCTTCAATGGAGCGGTTCTTATACAAATATTGAACGGACGATTCGTATTTCTTCTTCTTGTCCCTTAGGTCACGTTGCAGGCGGGTCAACTGACGTTCTAATGAAGACAACTCGCGCTCTATGGATTCCACATCATTATTGATAGTCAGAATATAGCGTTTGCGCTCTTCTATCTGTCCGGTCAGTGCAGCAAGACCGTTCAACTGGCTTCCCACATCCTTCTTGGTGGTTATCAACAGCGTTTCCGACTCTGCTATCTGTTTCTGCAAGGCACCACGCTTGCTTTCCAGTTCCTTAATCAGCTTGTTGGACTGGGCAAGGAGCGGAGAAACCGGCAAAAGGAGGAGAAAGAAGAGAAGGAGAAGCTTCATAAGTTATGAGTTATAAGTTATGAGGGATTATCTGACAATTATCAACTAATCAAAGGTCCATCAGCATTTCCAGCAGTTCTTCCAGCTCCACCTCTTTATATTTCTGTGAGAGCTGGGTAGGAGTCAGTGCAAAAGGCTTATCCGAGAAGTTGGAAAGTTCAATCTTTCCCTTTTCCAGAGAGGGTATCCCGAGTTCCTTGCCGGTAAGCACCTTCTTGCCATTGGGTTTGGAAGCAGCATAAAGCAGTTTCTCCAAATGGGCAAAATCCGCCTTCTTGGGCAGCACATCCTTCAGTTCCTTACGTGTTGCACGGACATAACGTTTTCCCATACGGTCTACCAACAGAATCTCATCCGGGGTGACTTCCATACGTGCCACCTCCGTACGAAGTATCGGCATCAGAAAGGAAATCTGCATGCATTCTTCCTTCTTCAACTTCATCGTACCGTTCACAGTAAGGGTGGCATCTTTATGGGGTACCGTCAGCTGCACTTTGGAGGAAAGGCAGGCAGATTCTCCGGACAGAGGACTTGAGTGACGCGAAGTCTTGCAACCGGCAAGCCCCACAGCCAGCAACAACAGCAAGGACAATAGGCGGCACGTCCTTGCCATATCATTCAGCAGGTTTAGTTTCATCTGATATATATTTCTTTTTTTGTATTTTCTGTTTCAACGTATCAGAGCGATTGCCCTTATCCCAGGCTTGTTTCCAGTATTTCAAGGCACCTTCCGCATCGCCAGTCATGTAATAGATATCTCCGCAATGTTCCAAGACCACGTCACTGCTATCTTTATCATTCTTTATCGCCTCATCTATGTAGAGACGCGCCTCGGCATAATTACCTTTAACAAACAATATCCATGCATATGTATCGAGATAGGTGGAATTGTTCGGCTCGGCTTTCACTGTCTTGTAGCTCATCTCTTCCGCCTTGTCCAAGTCGCGGCGCTCCACGGAAAGATAATATGCGTAGTTATTCAAGGCACCGATGTTTGAAGGATTGTACACCAAAGCGGAATCATAAGCCGCATAAGCTTCCACATGCAGATTCTTGGTGTGATAAGCATCACCGATAATGGCATAAAAATCTGATACGACCTCCTTCTTGCTGTCGTCCTTGACGTGCGACAAAGCCTTTTGACAGATGGCAAGGGCATCATCCGTCCGTTCCGCCTGGTTGTAGGCAATGGCCAGATAGAAATAGAACTCCAACATATCGGGATTGGACTCCACACCGGCTTCGCACAAATTCATTATTTCCTTGTAATCCTCCTGGCGCACAGCTTCCCCCAGCAATGTCATACGAGCCGCTGTGTTGGTAGGGTCTATCGCCAGAACCTGGCGCAGAACCGGTCCTGCCTCCTTGTTCATTCCTTTGGAAAGAAGATATTGGGCATACAGCAAAGGTAATTGTGCCTCATCGGGCTCCTGCTCCATGATACGGTTGAAGAGCGTAATGACACGTGTGCTGTCCTTGCCTGCCTGCTCGTTCTGCACGATGAACTGCCGCATCACATTCAGTTTGGTGTCCGAAGCCACTTTCTTGTTCAGCAACAGCGTGTCCAATTGCTGTTCATACAGCTCCTTCTGTCCGGTCTCTTCGTAGTAAGAAGCCAATGAGTACATGGCCATTGCATTGTCCGGCTCTTCGGCCAGCACCTTCTTGTAAATCTCATAAGCTTCCTGCTTTTTCCCGTTCTGCATATAGACATCCCCCAGCACAACTTGATAGCGCATATCGTTGGGATACTCTTCTACCAGACTTTCTATTTCATGAAAGGCGCTCTTGTCGTCCTTCTTTTGCAGATAGATGCGGAACTTCTCCATACTGAGCTGTTCATTCTTGCCCATCCGTTCCTCGAGCTTGTTCAGTATACCGATAACTTTGTCATACTCTTCCTGGCGGTTGTAAATCTCCAGCAAGTTGTATAGCGGGTCCAGCTTATCCGAGAAACGTACCGCCATATTTTCCAACAAGGCAGCGGCTTTCTCCGTTTCGTTTTGCTGCATATACAGATTGGCAAGCCCCTGGGCATACCAGTAATTATCGGGAGCATTCTCCACCGCCTTTTCCAAGGCGGCTTGTCCCAACGGCACCTGCTTGAGGTACATATAATACTGGGCCATCTCATACAAAGCCGATGATGCGTTCGGGTTTATCGTCAGGCAATGTTGCAGGACATCGAAAGCCGCATCATAGTCTTTCTGGACTTTCAGACGGGCGGCTTCAAGAAAGAAGTAGTCGTAACGGCGCTGCTGTTCGGGGGTAAGCTCCTTTACGGGCGAAACGTCGGCTTTCTTCGACTTCTTCCGTTTCTTCAATTCCTTCCGTGCCTTTTCAGACCGACCGTACCCGCTCATTTTCTCCTTAGAAGCTTGAACATTGGCAGCCTGCACTCCGTACGTAGTAAAGCAGAAGGTACCTATCAACAACGCAAGTATTATTTTTACTCTGATTCTCATCTATTTAATTATAAATTCTTAACCCGTAAAACGGAACAATATCCATTCATTTTTTACCCGTATGCCCGAAGCCACCGGCACCGCGCTCCGTCTCATCCAGCACTTCCACTTCCTGCCAAAGAGCTTGTTCGTGACGCGCTATCACCATTTGTGCAATCCTCTCCCCATCTTCGATGACGAAGGTTTCTGCAGAAAGGTTGACGAGAATGATACAAACTTCACCACGGTAATCGGCATCAATCGTTCCAGGGGAGTTCAGCACGGTAATCCCCTTCTTAATGGCCAATCCGCTACGCGGACGCACTTGCGCCTCAAATCCTTCCGGAAGAGCGATATAAAGGCCAGTAGGCACCAGACACCGCTGCATCGGAGCCAGCGAAATAGGTTCATTAAGGTTTGCACGGATATCCATTCCTGCAGACAGCTCAGTGGCATAAGCCGGAAGCGGATGCTTTGATTTATTGATGATTTGTACGTTCAACATGATGTTATTTACGATTTGACGATTTACTATTTACGATTGGGGCTACTTCTATTCTTACAATTCGAGTAATTCAAGTTTCGCAATTCATCTTCCTTTTACTATAAACTTGGGCGAAAATACGGCTTTTTATACAAAATAGTGATACATTTGCAGTTAAATAATAGTAACTTCAATCGTAAATAGTAAATCGTCAAATCTCAAATAACATCATGATGAATTGGAATACGCTCATATCTGCCAAACGCTTCGGACTGGAAGAGTTTCACCAGGAACGCCATGAAAACCGCTCGGAATTCCAACGTGACTATGACCGCCTTGTCTTCTCTGCCCCCTTCCGCCGTCTGCAGAACAAAACCCAGGTATTCCCTCTTCCCGGTAGTGTATTCGTCCACAACCGATTGACACACAGCTTGGAAGTATCATGCGTAGGCCGCTCATTAGGCAACGATGTATCGAAAGTTCTCATTGCCCGCCACCCGGAACTGCAAGGCAGCTACCTCACCGAAATAGGCTCCATAGTTTCGGCCGCCTGCCTGGCACACGACTTGGGAAATCCTCCTTTCGGACATTCGGGAGAACGAGCCATTTCCACCTTTTTTTCCGAGGGAAAAGGAATGTCCCTGAAGGGCCAACTGACACCTGCCCAATGGGAGGACCTTACTCACTTTGAAGGGAATGCAAATGCGTTCCGTCTGCTTACCCACCAGTTTGAGGGAAGGCGGCAGGGAGGATTTGTACTCACCTACTCCACCCTGGCAAGCATCGTGAAATATCCCTTTTCATCGAGTCTCGCAGGCAAGAAGTCAAAATTTGGTTTCTTCATTACAGAGGAAGAAAGTTTTCGCCGCATAGCAGAAGAACTGGGTATGGAGAAGCAGAACAATGCCCCGTTGAAATATGCCCGCCACCCGCTGGTCTACCTGGTGGAAGCCGCCGATGACATCTGCTACCAGATGATGGATATCGAGGATGCCCATAAACTGAAAATTCTGACTACACAAGAAACCAAAGAGCTACTTCTCTCTTATTTCTCGAAAGAGCGCCGAGCACACCGGCTCAAAACCATGGAGATAGTAAGCGACACCAACGAGCAAATAGCCTATCTGCGTTCCAGCGTTATCGGACTGCTTATCGGCGAGTGCGTGCAAGCCTTTGTAGACAATGAAGAAAAGATTCTGAAAGGAGAATTTGAAGGAAGCCTCATCAACCATATATCCGAAGTACCTGCCAATGCCTACAAGCACTGTGCAGACATCTCCCTGAAGAAGATTTACCGCTCACGCGACGTGCTGGACATTGAACTTGCCGGTTTCCGTATCATCAGTACCCTGCTCGAACTGATGATTGACGCCGTATGTTCTCCGGAAAAGGCATATTCGCAACTGCTCATCAATCGCGTATCGGGCCAGTACAACATAAAAGCGCCTGCACTCTATGAAAGAATACAGGCGGTATTGGATTACATCTCCGGAATGACGGATGTATTTGCACTTGATTTATACAGGAAAATAAACGGGAATAGCTTGCCAGCGGTATAACAGACGACAAGCATTCTTCCGGATAGTCCTATGACACAACCTTATTTGCTCCCGACGTAAGCTTGCACGACTCCGGTTCGCTCGCTATGAACGACTCGATGTGGCGGATGCGCTTTTCTGCCAGAATCTCGTCCACGGCAATCAGGATACCCGTTTCCTCCACATCTCCGAAACCGTAATTGATGGCTGTACCGAACATACGCATGGTAGGGCTAAGACTCATATAGGCATTCACCAACGGGGGAATATTGTACCCCGCCTTACGGATTTCACAATTCAAAATCTTATAGTCTTCCTTAAAAGAGTCTTTACAGAATAGAGCATCCAATTCATTCTCGTCCGACTCCAGAAGCAACGGTTTCATCGGAGTAATCAGGTTGTCCTTATCCGCAAAATGTTTCCGAAGGAAATAAAGAATCTTATCACGGCTCTGACGATGATAGCTGGGATACATAGTCACCTTTCCGAAGAAATACTTCACATTGGGCATGACTACGGTCAGTGCGCCCAAACCATCCCACAGATTATCCAACGCAAACAGACCTTTACTGTCTGCACGCGTAGACTGATACTCCAACGTAACGAACGAACGTCCTAACTCGATGGTCGTAGGAAGATAGTCCTTCAAAAACTTATCCGAAAAGTTAAACATATGGGCAGTTGCCAGAATAGGGGCACCATGTTCATCAAAACGCACATCCGTACCTAAGATATAACGGTATCCACCCAAAATTTCTTCTGCTTCCGGATTCCAGACAATCAACTGCTTGTACGGGTTGTCCATGATGTCATATTCATCAATATCCATAGACTTGCCCGTTCCTCCTCCCGCAGCACGGAATGCAATCTCGCGCAAACGGCCGATCTCCTTCATTGTATTCGGAGAGTCTTGGGCAGTAATGATATATATCTGATTATGACTTCTATTGGTCATGCGCAGACGCTTTTCCTCAGTCAACTCCGCTTTCAACAGCTCCTTGCTTATCGGTGCAATAACATCTTCCATATTTTTCTGTTAGTAGTTCTTCTTTAATATAAATACGGTCTCTCTACAATTTATATACAATATCCTTCACATATTGCGCCCATCCGGCCGGGCTTTTCGATTTGTCGAAAGTTTGCCAGGGGATAGGCTTCCCTATGGTGATGGTAAATGTTTTATGACGATTCTTCAGCATTTCATCTGCCAGGTAAAGCATGGCGATATTGAACTTGATACCCAATATCTTACAAAGATTGGCAAGATTATAAAAGAAGTTGGAATTCCGCCCCTCGAAGTGGATAGGAACGACATCACGGTGGGCTTCGACACTCTTCACGATAAAGGTCTTTTTCCAATCCAAGTCACGGATGACCCCATTCTGCCTACGCGAACAAAGCCCTGCGGGAAACATGATGAGCTGATTGTCCGAAGCAAATCCCGCCTCCACCATTCTCGGGAAGTCTTTGGCCTGCTTTCCCGTCTTGTTGATGGGGATGCAAAGCGGCGCCAGTCCGTGCAGGTTCATCAGCAGGTCGTTGACCATATATTTCACCTTGCCACCATAAAAGGAGCCCAGGACATAACCCAACGCCACTCCATCCTGCCCACCCAGGGGATGGTTGGACACAAAAGTATAAAGCCCTTCTTTAGGCAGATTTTCCTCCCCCTTTACCACAATATTGGCATCAAGGAACTCCAGACAAGCTTTCAGGAAATCCACACCGACTTTATCTTTCGACTCCCGCAAAAAGACATTCAATTCCTCTTGATGAACGATATGCTTCAAATAAGAAACCACGAACTTGGGGATATACTTAGACTGCTTCGGAGCCTTTTCCCGAAGTATCTTGTCTATGTCAATCAAAAATAAAGAGTCGTCAGCCATTCTTCTTTTGATGAAATGAATGCGCAAAATTAACTCATCTTTTTAATTAATCGCAAAAAAATGACAGAAAACTGCACCCGAAATCTATCAAATAGCACCTAAAAACTGTCAATTGATAGTTTTTCCCCTAAAGTGTGTTTGAAATCCGTCTGCCTGAAAGAGAAAACTTCCGTAAACTTGCAATATCAAGATTAACGAAAAAAAACATAGCACATATGAACAATATAACATTTAAAAAAGACCTGCTCGGAGTTCAAGACGATTTATTGCGTTTTGCATACAAACTTACTTCCGACCGTGAAGAAGCCAACGACCTCTTGCAGGAAACATCCCTGAAAGCTCTGGATAACGAAGAGAAGTATACGCCCGATACTAATTTCAAAGGATGGATATACACCATCATGCGCAATATCTTCATCAACAATTACCGCAAAGTGGTGCGTGACCAGACTTTCGTGGATACCACGGACAATCTCTATCACCTGAACCTGCCGCGCGACGCCGCTTTTGAAAGCACAGAAAGCGCATATGACCTGAAAGAGATGCACCGCATTGTCAACGCCCTTCCACGGGAGTACAAGATTCCCTTCTCCATGCATGTCTCCGGCTTCAAATACCGCGAAATTGCAGAGAAGCTAGGGTTGCCCTTAGGCACGGTAAAGAGCCGCATTTACTTCACCCGCCAAAAACTACAACAAGACTTGAAGGATTTTGTTTAAGCACTCAGCATATAAAACCAGTGATTTCCATAAATTAAGAAGAGTACAGATTTTAGTTGTATCAAAAGAGAGAAAGGCAGGCCGGGACAATCCCGCGTCTGCCTTTCATGGTCTCGCCCCTTGTATTTCGTACACAAACTCATTCAAGCCGTTACGCTTTGCGACAATATTATTTACAAAAATCAGGATAGCAATCTCTGGCTACATCCCACTTTTCCACCTATCCGAGGCACTGAAAGCTAACCAAAGCCACCCGAAAACTGCCAATTGTTAGATTTTACCCCAAAGAGAGTTTGATTTCCGTCTATCAAAAAGAGAAATCATCCGTAGCTTTGCATCATCAATAAAACGAACAATAATTTAAAAAACATCCATTATGAATAATAGAACATTTACCCAAGACCTACTCGGAGTTCAAAACGACTTATTACGCTTTGCATATAAATTAACCTCCGACCGCGAAGAGGCCAACGACCTGCTTCAAGAGACATCCCTGAAAGCTCTGGACAATGAAGAGAAGTACACACCTGATACCAACTTTAAAGGATGGATATATACCATCATGCGTAATATTTTCATCAACAATTACCGTAAAGTGGTACGTGACCAGACATTTGTAGATACCACAGACAATCTCTATCATCTGAACACGCCGCACGACCTCACACTCGACAGCACAGAAGGCGCCTACGACCTGAAGGAAATGCACCGCATTGTCAATGCCTTGCCACGTGAGTACAAGATACCTTTCTCCATGCATGTCTCCGGTTTCAAGTACCGTGAAATCGCAGAAAAGCTGAACCTCCCACTTGGAACAGTAAAGAGCCGCATCTTCTTTACCCGCCAGAAACTGCAACAGGAACTGAAAGATTTCAGATAAGAGAATACGACAACCTAAGAATTGTTTATTAATTGGCCGGATAAAAAAGTAAATATGCTTATCTTTGGGCAATCATGGGACACAAACCAAGATACCTAAAGAAAAACCGAGTAATTAATAAACAACATGAAGAAACAGACAATCATTACAGCCTGCACATTTGCAGCAATGACAATGGCTACTCCTGCCGTTTTTGCCGTACAGCCGGCCATGAGTAACCACGTATGCGCCTCCGACGCTATCAAGAAAGACAACCGACCGGTAGAATCAAAACGACTGTTCCGTTCCAAAGCCGTAGAAGAACAAATTCAACGGATACAGCAGCTGCTGAAAAATCAGAAGCTGTCATGGATGTTCACTAACTGCTTTCCCAACACGCTGGACACCACCGTCCATTTCCGCAAGGACAAGAAAGACGGGAAGCCCGACACATTTGTCTACACCGGAGATATCCATGCCATGTGGCTCCGCGACTCAGGTGCGCAGGTGTGGCCCTACGTACAGCTGGCCAATGAAGACAAGGAACTGAAGACGATGCTTGCAGGAGTCATCAACCGCCAATTCAAGCTGATTAATGTAGACCCGTTTGCCAACGCCTTCAACGACGGCCCCATCCCCGACGGACACTGGAAAACCGACCTTACCGACATGAACGACGAGGTGCACGAGCGTAAATGGGAAATCGATTCACTGTGTTATCCGCTACGCCTTGCCTACCATTACTGGAAAACGACCGGTGATACAAGCATCTTCGATGCCGAGTGGATAAAAGCAATCCAAAACATCCTGACCACCTTCCGCGACCAACAGCGCCGTGACGGACGCGGTTCCTACCATTTCCAGCGGGTAACTGAACGCGCACTGGACACGATGACCAACGACGGCTGGGGCAATCCGGTGAAACCGGTCGGACTGATTGCATCTTCTTTCCGCCCTTCCGATGACGCCACCACCTTCCAATTCCTGATACCCTCCAACTTCTTCGCCGTATCTTCGCTGCGTAAGGCAGCCGAGATTCTGACTGAAGTCAATAACCGCCCGGAGCTTGCAAAAGAATGTACCGACCTGGCCGGAGAAGTAGAAACCGCCCTACGAAAATACGCTACCTACAACCATCCCAAATACGGCACCATCTATGCCTTCGAGGTAGACGGTTTCGGCAACCACCTTCTGATGGACGACGCCAATGTACCGAGCCTTATCGCACTGCCCTATCTGGGCGATGTGGACATCAACGATCCTATTTACCAGAACACCCGTCGTTTCGTATGGAGCGAGGATAACCCATACTTCTTCAAAGGTACGGCAGGCGAAGGCATTGGAGGTCCGCACATCGGCTACGACATGATTTGGCCGATGAGCATCATGATGAAAGCCTTCACAAGCCAGAACGATGAAGAGATTAAAACTTGCGTGAAGATGTTGATGGATACAGAAGCCGGAACCGGCTTTATGCACGAGTCTTTCCACAAAGACAATCCCGCCAAGTTCACCCGCGCCTGGTTTGCATGGCAAAACACATTGTTTGGCGAACTCATTCTAAAACTGGTGAACGAGGGCAAGCTAGACTTGCTGAACAGCATACAGTAAAAAAACATTTATCCCCCCTGGATTCTGTGGATGAATGTAATAATCAACCACTCCAGGGGGAATATTATCACTCCTCCCTCCCATCATCTTCCGGTAAGTAGTAACGTTCACAAAATAGACGGGAAGTTAACAAAAAAAGTTTCAGAAGTTAATACTAAAACAAGAAAGAGTTAAGAAAGAGCTTTATCCCAAACTTTGGTTTTTCCAAACCAAGCCTGGGGATAGAGAAACCAAGTCTTGGTTTAGATATCCGCAAAGCTGGGAAAGAAGTTTCCCACCCAAGACACCATTCCACCAACAAGCGACTTTCAAACCAAAGACCGTCATCCTCAACCGAATCTTTTCAAAAGAGACTACACGAATCCCCCACCAGCAAAGCGTTTCAAAAGCAGCTTCATTATCAAATGAATAAGCTATCAACAAGGTGTTGAAAACTTCTTCCTAAGATTTTAGTTAAAAGATTGTGGGGAATTGTGGGGAAATGTGTATTTTTACCGTCGCTTATTATAATAAGGTGAGAAATGATACAATTTTTAGGTAATATCGAGGCTAAGGCGGATGCAAAAGGAAGAGTTTTCATCCCGGCCACCTTCCGGAAACAGCTGCAAGCCGCTTCTGAAGAAAGACTCGTGTTGCGTAAGGACGTGTATCAGGATTGCCTGGTGCTCTACCCGGAAAGTGTATGGTTTGCCACTCAAAACCAACTTCGCTGCCGGCTGAATAAATGGAACGCCAAACAACAAATGATTTTCCGCCAGTTCGTAAGTGACGCGGAAGTTATGACCCCTGACGGGAACGGACGCATCCTGCTCCCAAAACGTTACCTGCAAATGGCGGGTATACAAAGTGATGTCCGCTTCATTGGTGTGGACAACACAATAGAAATCTGGGCTAAGGAACGTGCCGACCAACCATTCATGAACCCCGACGAGTTCAGCGAGGCTCTTGAAGAACTGCTGGGAGACGAAAATATTTGTTGTGACGAAAATAAGCTATAAACAACAGATGATGAAAGAAGAAACAACATATCACATCCCCGTATTGCTGATGCCGAGCGTAGATGCAATGAACATCCGTCCGGACGGCACGTATGTAGACGTAACGTTTGGTGGAGGAGGACATTCGCGCGAGATACTGTCCCGCCTGGAAGACGGCGGCCGGCTGCTGAGCTTCGACCAGGACGAGGATGCGGAACGTAACATTGTGAACAACCCGCATTTTACATTCGTACGCAGCAACTTCCGCTACCTGCACAACTTCCTACGCTATCACGGCATCGAAAAAGTGGATGCCATACTTGCCGACCTCGGCGTATCTTCCCATCACTTTGATGACAGCGAACGGGGATTCTCCTTCCGCTTCGACGGGGCACTGGATATGCGTATGAACAAGCGTGCCGGCCTGACCGCTGCCGACATCGTGAATACCTACGAAGAAGAAAAGCTGGCCGATATTTTTTATCTGTACGGCGAACTGAAGAACAGCCGGAAACTGGCATCTGTCATCGTTAAGGCACGGGCTACGCAGAGAATTGCCACCATCGGCGAATTTCTGGAAATCGTCAAGCCACTCTTCGGCCGCGAACGCGAGAAGAAAGAACTGGCAAAAGTATTCCAAGCATTGCGCATTGAGGTAAACCAGGAAATGGAAGCACTGAAAGAAATGCTGTATGCGGCAACAGAAGCGCTAAAGCCGGGAGGCCGCCTGGTGGTGATAACCTATCACTCCCTGGAAGACCGTATGGTGAAGAATATCATGAAAACCGGCAACGTGGAAGGCAAGGCCGAAAAAGATTTTTTCGGGAACGTATTGACCCCGTTCCGGCTAGTCAACAACAAAGTGATTGTACCGGACGAGGAAGAGATAGAGCGCAATCCGCGTTCGCGCAGCGCCAAGCTGAGAATTGCAGAAAGAGTAATGAATGATTAGTGACTAGCAATGGAAAAGAAGCAAGAAGAAAAGAATACGGAAAAGGTGAAAAAACGCACCTCACTGAAGAACATCATCGGAGGCGACATTCTGGCCACAGACTTCTTCCGCCGCCAAGCCGGATTGTTGTTCCTTATCATGGTGCTTATCATTATTTACATCAACAACCGTTACGAATGCCAACTGCAACTGATAGAGATAGACAATCTTAAAAAAGAGCTGATAGACATCAAGTACGATGCCCTGACACGCAGTTCGGAATTGATGGAGCGGAGCCGCCAATCGCGCATCGAGGAATACATCGCCACCAAAGAAAGCGATTTGCAGACTTCCACTAATCCACCGTACTTACTAAAATAATGGAGAATTGAGGATTAAAGTAATTTCAATAGTACATCGTAAATCGTTAAATCGTAAATAACATTGGCTGTAAATAAAAAAAACATAATGACCCGTTACTTCTTCGTCGTCCTACTCATGGGGTTGGTGGGGATAGCTATTGTTGTGAAAGGCGCCATGATTATGTTTGCTGAGCGACAGTACTGGCACGATGTAGCCGACCGCTTCGTAAAAGAGAATGTAACGGTGAAGCCCAACCGGGGAAATATCCTGTCCTCGGATGGCAAACTGATGGCAAGTTCGCTGCCGGAATATAAAATATATATGGACTTCATGTCCGGCGAAAGGGACGAGAAGCGCCGCAAAAAGGACCAGCAGCGCAAGGATTCTATCTGGAAAGCCAATTTCGATTCCATCTGTATCGGGCTTCATCAGATTTTTCCGGACATCAGTGCCGCCACCTTCAAAAGCCATCTGCGCAAGGGGCGGGAGATGAAGAGCCGGAACTACAACATTCTTCCCAACCGCAACCGGCGCATCTCTTACATTCAGTATAAGGAAGCCAAGCGGTTACCCGTATTCAAGATGAACAAGTACAGAGGCGGGTTCCACGAACAGATATACAACCAGCGTAAAAAGCCGTTCGGTTCTTTGGCAGCCCAAACCCTGGGCCGTCTCTATGCCGATACAGCCATGGGAGCCCGTAACGGCATTGAACTGGCCTTCGACACCCTGCTGAAAGGACGGAACGGTATTACCCACCGTCAGAAGGTGATGAATAAATACCTGAATATCGTAGACCTTCCCCCGGTAGACGGTTGTGACATCATATCCACCCTCGACGTAGGCATGCAGGACATCTGCGAAAAAGCCCTGGTAGACAAGTTGAAGGAAATCAATGCCAATGTCGGGGTAGCCGTACTGATGGAAGTGGCTACCGGAGAAGTAAAGGCCATTGTCAACATGATGAAAGCCGGAGACGGCAATTACTACGAAATGAACAGTAATGCCATCAGCGATATGTTGGAACCGGGCTCCACCTTCAAGACAGCCTCCATTATGGTGGCACTGGAAGATGGCAAGATAACCCCGGATACCGAGGTAGACACGGGCAACGGTATTATGAATATGTACGGCAGCAAGATGAGAGACCACAACTGGCACCGGGGAGGTTACGGAAAGATAGATGTGACACGTATTCTGGAAGTTTCTTCCAATGTGGGTGTCTCCTACCTCATCGACAAGCACTACAAGGATAATCCGCAGAAGTTCGTGGACGGTTTGAAGCGCATGAGCATCGACCAGCCGCTTCATCTGCAAATACCCGGTGAAGGGAAACCCAACATCAAAGGGCCTAAAGAGCGTTATTTTGCCAAAACGACTTTGCCGTGGATGAGTATCGGTTACGAAACCCAGGTACCTCCCATAAACATACTGACCTTCTACAATGCCATAGCCAACAACGGGGTCATGGTACGCCCCAAATTTGTGAAAGCAGCGGTAAAGGACGGTGAGGTAGTGAAAGAATATCCTACGGAAGTAATCAATCCCAAGATATGCTCCGACCATACCCTGACACAAATCCGCGAAATCCTTCGGAAAGTGGTATCGCAAGGATTGGCAAAACCTGCCGGCAGCAAACAGTTCTCCGTATCGGGCAAGACGGGTACGGCACAGATTTCTCAAGGAGCCGCCGGATATAAGTCGGGACGGGTGAACTACCTTGTAAGTTTCTGCGGATATTTCCCCTCGGAAGCACCCAAATACAGTTGCATCGTTTCCATCCAGAAGCCTGGGTTACCAGCTTCAGGCGGTCTGATGGCAGGTAGTGTCTTTGGGAAAATAGCAGAAAGAGTTTATGCCAAAGACCTGCGTTTTGACATACGCAGTGCCATAGACAGTACCACCAATGTGATTCCTCCCGTGAAAGCCGGAGAGATGAACGAAGCACTCCTTGTACTGAATGATTTGAAAGTGCCCGTTCAGAAACAGTTCGCCGGACAAAAGAAAAAGGAACAGTGGGGGCATACACAAGCAGCTCCGTCGGCAGTCATCCTGCAAGACCAGGAACCGGCCTCGGGCACCGTGCCCAGCGTGGTAGGTATGGGAGCGAAAGATGCTGTCTACCTTTTAGAGAGTAAAGGACTGAAAGTAAGGCTAAACGGCGTAGGACGGGTGAGGAACCAGTCCATAGCAAGCGGTAGCCGGATAGTGAAAGGACAAACCATAGCCCTGACACTACGTTAACATGAGAATAAACAAGATTTGGATATACACTATATATAATAAGGTATGAGATTAAGTGATTTGTTGCAAACAATACAGCCGGTCCAGATTACCGGAAGTACAAGCATGGAGATAACGGGGGTGAATATAGATTCCCGCCTGATAGGAACCGGACATCTGTTCATGGCCATGCGTGGTACGCAGACCGACGGGCATGCCTATATTCCGGCTGCCATCGATAAAGGGGCTGTTGCAGTATTGTGTGAAGAATTGCCGGAAGAGCTTAAGGCCGGCATCACCTACATTCAGGTGAAAGACAGTGAAGATGCCGTAGGGAAAGTGGCTACCACTTTCTATGGCGACCCTACATCCAAGATGGAACTCATCGGCGTGACCGGAACCAACGGAAAAACAACCGTTGCCACCTTATTATATAATACTTTCCGCTATTTCGGCTACAAGGTCGGACTGGTTTCCACTGTATGCAATTACATCGACGACCTGCCCGTACCGACCGAACACACCACCCCAGACCCGATAACCCTGAACCGCCTGCTTGGCGAAATGGCCGATTCCGGCTGCAAGTATGCCTTCATGGAAGTCAGTTCCCATTCCATTGCCCAAAAGCGCATCAGCGGTCTGAAGTTTGCCGGCGGTATTTTCACTAATCTGACCCGCGACCATCTGGATTATCATAAAACGGTGGAGAACTACCTCAAAGCCAAGAAAAAGTTCTTCGACGAACTGCCAAAAGGAGCTTTCAGCCTGACCAACCTGGATGACAAGAACGGACTTGTGATGACGCAGAATACCCGTTCGAAGGTATACACCTACTCTTTGCGTAGTCTTAGCGACTTCAAAGGCAAAGTCTTGGAGTCTCATTTCGAGGGAATGTTGCTCGACTTCAACAATCACGAACTGGCAGTACGTTTCATCGGAAAGTTCAATGCCTACAACCTGCTGGCGGTATTCGGTACTGCCGTATTGCTTGGCAAGAAAGAAGAGGATGTACTGGTTGCCCTCAGCACGCTGCATCCGGTAACCGGCCGCTTCGATGCCATCCGTTCACCGAAAGGCTACACCGCCATTGTGGACTATGCGCATACTCCAGACGCCCTGGTCAATGTATTGAACGCCATTCACGGAGTGCTGGAAGGAAAAGGGAAAGTGATTACCGTTGTGGGCGCCGGCGGCAACCGCGACAAAGGCAAGCGTCCCATCATGGCCAAAGAATCCGCCCGCTTGAGCGACCGGGTCATCATCACCTCCGATAACCCGCGCTTTGAAGAGCCGCAGGACATCATCAACGACATGCTGGCGGGACTGGATAAAGACGACATGCAGAAAACCATCAGCATCACCGACCGCCGCGAAGCCATCAAGACAGCCTGCATGCTGGCACAGCCGGGAGACGTGATTCTCGTTGCAGGCAAGGGACATGAGAATTATCAGGAAATTAAAGGTGTGAAACACCATTTTGACGACAAAGAGATATTAAATGAGATAATGTGCTGATATGCCAATGTGCTAATCGCCATGCGCATGTAGGATATTCATTCCTTTACCAGCAGATATACCAGACTATCAATTAGCATATTGGCACATTAGCACATTAAACAATTAAATAATTAACATCATGTTATACTATTTATTTCAATGGTTAGACAAATATGACTTCCCCGGTGCGGGCATGTTTGGCTATACATCCTTCCGTTCGTTGATGGCAATCATTCTGGCATTGCTCATTTCGAGTATCTGGGGAGATAAGTTCATCAATCTACTGAAACGCAAGCAGATTACTGAAACGCAACGTGATGCCAGCATCGACCCGTTCGGCGTAAACAAGGTGGGAGTACCCAGCATGGGCGGTATCATCATCATTTTCGCCATACTCATTCCTTGCTTGCTACTGGGCAAATTGAGCAATATTTATATGATATTGATGCTGATTACCACAATCTGGTTAGGGTCGCTTGGCTTTGCCGACGACTACATCAAGATATTCAAAAAGGACAAGGAAGGCCTGCACGGTAAATTCAAAATCATCGGTCAGGTAGGCTTGGGACTTATCGTCGGACTGACTCTCTACCTCAGTCCGCAAGTGGTTATCCGCGAGAACATCGAAATAGAGAAGCCAAACGGGCAGATAGAAGTGGTGCATGCCGCCAAGGAAATCAAGGCAACGCAGACCACCATCCCATTCTTCAAGAGCAACAACTTCGACTATGCCGACCTAGTGGGCTTCATGGGTGAACATGCCCAGGCAGCAGGCTGGATACTGTTTGTGATTATCACTATTTTCGTAGTTACCGCCGTCAGCAACGGAGCCAACCTGAATGACGGAATGGACGGAATGGCGGCAGGGAACTCTGCCATTATCGGACTGACCTTGGGAATACTCGCCTATGTATCGAGCCACATCGAATATGCCGGCTACCTGAATATCATGTACATTCCCGGCTCGGAAGAACTGGTAATCTTTATCTGTGCCTTCATCGGTGCACTTATCGGCTTCTTGTGGTACAATGCCTATCCGGCCCAGGTATTCATGGGCGATACGGGCAGTCTGACCATTGGAGGAATCATCGCAGTATACGCCATCATTATTCACAAGGAACTGCTGATACCCATCCTTTGCGGTATCTTCCTGGTGGAGAACCTTTCGGTCATCCTGCAACGCCTCTATTACAAGGCAGGCAAGCGGAAAGGCGTGAAACAACGTCTCTTCAAAAGAACACCGATACACGACCACTTCCGCACTTCCATGAGCCTGATAGAGCCGGGATGCAGCGTAGTATTCACCAAACCGGACAAGCTGTTCCACGAATCCAAAATCACCATCCGCTTCTGGATTGTGACGATTGTATTGGCAGCGATAACGATTATAACATTAAAGATTAGATAATAATTATTCAATATGCTAATGTGCCAATGTGCTAATTGCCATGCGGCACGACAGCGCAGCTCATTAGCACATTGGCACATTAATCATATTAGTACATTATGAGAATTGTAGTATTAGGAGCTGGCGAAAGCGGCGCAGGCGCTGCCGTACTGGCCAAAGTGAAAGGATTCGACACGTTCGTCTCCGACATGTCCGCCATCAAAGACAAATACAAGGAACTGCTGGATAAATACGGCATTGCCTGGGAAGAGGGACACCACACAGAAGAGCTGATTCTGAATGCTGACGAAGTAGTGAAAAGCCCCGGTATTCCCAACGACGCTCCGCTCATTATGAAATTAAAGGAAAAAGGTACGCCCATCATCTCTGAGATAGAGTTTGCGGGACGGTACACTGACGCAAAGATGGTCTGTATCACCGGCTCGAACGGAAAGACTACAACCACCTCGCTCATTTATCACATCTTCAAGAGTGCAGGCCTGAACGTCGGCCTCGCCGGCAACATCGGCAACAGCCTGGCCTTGCAGGTAGCCACGGAGCAGCATGATTACTACGTCATTGAGCTGAGTTCCTTCCAGCTGGACAATATGTATAACTTCCGTGCCAACATTGCCGTACTGATGAACATCACACCAGACCACTTGGACCGTTACGACCACTGTATGCAGAAATATGTGGACGCCAAATTCCGCATCACCCAAAACCAGACACCGGAAGACGCTTTTATCTTCTGGAACGACGACCCCATCATCAAGCGCGAGCTGGACAAGCATGGCCTGCGCGCCCATCTCTACCCGTTCGCTGCCGTGAAGGAAGACGGGGCCATCGCATACGTGGAAGACGGTGAAGTGGAAATCAACGAACCGATAGCCTTCAATATGGAGCAAGAGGAGCTGGCGCTGCACGGCACACACAACCTATACAATTCGTTAGCCGCCGGCATCTCGGCCAATTTGGCCGGCATCCGGAAAGAATATATCCGCAAAGCCTTGTCCGACTTCAAGGGAGTGGAACACCGGTTGGAGAAAGTAGCCACCGTACGCGGCGTGAGCTTCATCAACGATTCCAAGGCTACGAACGTAAATTCCTGCTGGTATGCCCTACAAAGCATGACCGGCAAAACCGTACTTATCCTCGGCGGTAAAGACAAAGGAAACGATTACACGGAAATCGAAGACCTCGTACGCGAAAAGTGCTCTGCCCTGGTCTATTTGGGATTGCACAACGAAAAGCTGCACGCCTTCTTCGACCGTCTGGGACTGCCCGTAGCCGACGTGCAGACCGGCATGCAGGATGCCGTAGAAGCAGCCTTCAAGCTGGCAAAGAAAGGTGAAACCGTGTTGCTCAGTCCTTGCTGTGCCTCCTTCGACCTCTTCAAGAGCTATGAGGACCGCGGCGATCAGTTCAAAGCATGTGTCAGAGCACTATAAGATACAGATGCCGTAACAGTCCTATTACGAATTCCGTAACAAGAACGGCAACTTTTAATTCTTTAATTATTAATTTTTAATTTGCGAAGCATTGGATTTATTAAAGAGCATATTCAAAGGCGATAAAGTGATTTGGATTATTTTCCTTTTCCTTTGCCTCATCTCCATCACAGAGGTATTCAGTGCTGCCAGTACGCTGACCTACAAGAGTGGCGACCATTGGGGACCGATTACGCAACACAGCATCCTCCTGATGGTAGGCGCCGTCATTGTAGTACTGGTACACAACATCCCCTATAAATGGTTTCAGGTGTTCCCGGTATTCCTGCTTCCGATATCCATCGGACTGCTGGCTTTTGTGATGCTGATGGGATTCATTACCGGCGACCGCGTAAACGGCGCAGCCCGCTGGATGACCTTCATGGGCATTCAGTTCCAGCCGTCGGAAATAGCGAAGATGGCCGTCGTCATCGTTACCGCCTTTATCCTCTCGAAAGGGCAGGATGAAGACGGTGCAAGTCCGAAAGCCTTTAAGCGCATCATGATTATTACCTGCATTGTCTGTGGCCTTATCCTGCCGGAAAACTACTCGACGGGAATGCTGCTCTTCGGAACGGTCTACCTGATGATGTTCATCGGGCGGGTATCTGCCAGGAAACTGCTGATACTGGGAGGAGGGATTGTGGCATTCGTAACAGTCTTTGTCGCCTTCCTGCTGGCCACGCCAGACAAGACATTGGAAAATATACCGATGGGGCACCGCTTCACCACTGTAAAATCCCGTATTGCAGACTTTACCAACAAGGAGGAAGTTCCTGCCGCCAAATTCGACATCGACGGCGACGGGCAAGTGGCACATGCCCGTATTGCCGTAGCTACGAGCAACGTTGTAGGCAAGGGTCCGGGAAACTCCGTACAGCGTGACTTTCTGAGCCAGGCATTCTCCGATTTCATCTATGCCATCATCATCGAGGAACTGGGACTGGTAGGCGGAATAGTCGTTGTGTTCCTTTATGTCTGCCTATTGGTGCGAGTGGGCCGTATCGCCAAAAAATGCGACCGCACTTTCCCCGCTTTCCTCATTACCGGAATAGCCTTGCTGCTCGTCACGCAGGCGCTGTTCAACATGATGGTTGCCGTAGGTCTGGCACCCGTCACGGGACAACCGCTTCCACTCATCAGCAAGGGTGGTACATCCACTTTCATCAACTGTGCCTACATCGGCATGATACTGAGTGTCAGCCGCTATACAGCCAAGCTGGAGGAACAGCGGATGCATGATGCGCAAGTGCCGATGCTGATAGATGCCGGAAATGCCGAGCACCCGGAACAACCTGCCGACAGCGAAGCACAGACAGCCGCTGAGCCGACAGCAAAGGTACTGAACAGTGATGCGGAGTTTGAATAACAGCCTCTCCCCAACCCCTCCCCCGTAGGGAGGGGAGAAAAGAATGATTGAGCAATGGAAAGGATGCCAATAATACAAAAATAAAAAAGAACAAGAATATGAGTAAAGATATGAACAACTATACAACCAAAAGTAACTCTACCCCCCTCCCTACGGGGGAGGGGTCGGGGGTGAGGCTTATCATCAGCGGCGGCGGCACCGGAGGACATATCTTTCCGGCCATCTCCATCGCCAACGCCATAAAAGAGTTGTGTCCCGACGCAGAGATTCTCTTCGTAGGTGCCGAAGGAAGAATGGAAATGCAGCGTGTTCCAGATGCCGGTTACCGGATTATAGGCTTACCCGTTGCCGGATTCGACCGCAAACATCTGTGGAAGAACTTCTCCGTACTGCTGAAACTGATACGGAGTCAGTGGAAAGCACGGAACATCATCAAGGAGTTCCGCCCACAAGTGGCCGTCGGTGTAGGTGGCTATGCCAGTGGTCCTACGCTGAAAATGGCGGGCATGATGGGTATTCCCACACTGATACAGGAACAGAATTCCTACGCCGGTGTCACCAACAAGCTGCTGGCACAGAAGGCATGCAAGATTTGCGTGGCCTACGAAGGCATGGAAAAGTTCTTCCCGGCAGAAAAGATAATCATGACAGGTAATCCGGTGCGCCAGAACCTGCTCGGACATTCCATCCTGCACGCAGACGCCGTAAAGTACTTCGGATTGAACCCGGAAAAGAAGACTATCCTCATTCTGGGCGGTAGTCTTGGAGCGCGTACCATCAACCAGACACTGACCGCCGGCCTGGATATCATTCGTACCCACCCCGACGTACAGTTTATCTGGCAGACTGGCAAGATATACATTGACCAAGTCAGAGAAGCCATTACAGCCACTACGGGAGAAGCCGTACGTAACCCGCATATCAGTGCCATTCCGAATCTGTATGTGACGGACTTCATTAAGGATATGGCAAACGCCTATGCCGCTGCCGATCTGGTGATTTCACGTGCCGGAGCCGGTTCCATCTCCGAGTTCTGCCTGCTGCACAAGCCGGTCATCCTGGTTCCCTCACCCAATGTGGCCGAAGACCATCAGACCAAGAATGCGCTGGCGCTGGTGGATAAGGATGCAGCTATCTATGTGAAGGATGTGGAAGCGAAAGAGAAGCTGCTGCCGGTGGCGTTGGAGACAATCGCTAACCCCGAGAAGCTGCAAGACTTGAGCAAGAATATCGCCAAGCTAGCGTTGCCGGACTCGGCGACAATTATTGCGAAGGAGGTATTGAAGAGCCTCTCCCCTTGTCCCTCCCCCGTAGGGAGGGGGGAATAGATAGTACTGCTATCGTTCTTTTTATAATATCATACTTTTGGAAGAAGAGTTTGAAGAAAAAATTTGAATATGAATAAAAATATAAGCAATAGTAACTCATCTCCCCTCCCTACGGGGGAGGGGCAGGGGGTGAGGCTTGAAGCCATCCACTCCGTTTATTTCGTCGGTGCCGGCGGCATCGGCATGAGCGCTCTGATACGCTATTTCCTCTCTAAAGGAAAGACAGTAGCGGGCTACGACCGTACGTCGAGCGAACTGACAGAACGTCTGATTACGGAAGGAGCACAGATACACTACGAAGAGGATATCGACCTTATTCCGGAGGAGTGCAAAGACAAGGCAAGCACGCTCGTGGTCTATACCCCCGCCGTGCCGCAAGGGCATGCAGAACTGACCTATTTCCGTGAAAACGGTTTCGACATACATAAGCGCTCCCAAGTATTGGGCATCATCACCCGCAGCAGCAAAGGTCTGTGCGTGGCAGGTACGCATGGTAAAACTACCACCAGCACCATGGCTGCCCACCTGCTGTACCAGTCACACGTGGGCTGCACCGCCTTCCTCGGAGGCATTTCGAAGAACTACGGTACGAATCTGCTGCTTTCCGCCACCAGCCCTTACACTGTTATCGAAGCAGATGAGTTCGACCGCTCCTTCCACTGGCTATCGCCCTGGATGAGTGTCATTACTGCCACCGACCCCGACCACCTGGATATATACGGCACCAAAGAAGCCTATCTCGAAAGCTTCCGCCACTACACCACGCTTATCCAGCCGGGCGGTGCCTTGATTCTGCACAAAGGGCTGGAGATGCAACCCGACGTACAGCCGGGGGTAACCACCTATACCTACTCGCGCAACGAAGGCGACTTCCATGCCGAGAATATCCGCATCGGAAACGGTGAAATCTTCATCGATTTTGTAGCACCGGATACCCGCATCAATGATATTCAGTTGGGGGTTCCCGTCAGTATCAACATCGAGAATGGTGTTGCCGCCATGGCACTCGCCCATCTCAGCGGTGCCACCGACGAAGAAATCAAGCAAGGCATGGCAAGCTTCCGCGGAGTGGACCGCCGCTTCGACTTCAAGCTGAAGAACGACCGGATTGTATTCCTCAGCGATTACGCCCACCACCCTGCCGAAATAGCCCAAAGCGTGAAGTCCGTCCGCGAGTTGTACCAAGACAAGAAGATAACCGTCATCTTCCAGCCCCACTTGTACACCCGTACTCGCGACTTCTATCGTGACTTTGCAGACAGCCTTTCCCTATCCGACGAGGTGATTCTGACAGAGATATACCCTGCCCGCGAGCAACCGATTCCCGGCGTGACGAGTCAGCTGATTTATGACAACCTCCGCCCCGGCATCGAGAAATGCATCTGTAGGAAAGAAGACGTCCTCAGCCTCCTCGCCCAAAAGCACACCGAAGTATTGGTAGTGCTGGGAGCCGGTGACCTGGACAACTATGCGCCCCAAATCACCCAACTATTATCAGAAAAATATCATGGTTAAAAGGATTCTACTTTCTATCGTTCTGTTGCTTGTCATTGCTTACCTGGTAGTGGCTGTCACAGCTTTCAACCGCAAGCCCACCTCGCAGGTGTGCCAAGACGTGGAACTGGTGATAAAAGACACGGTATATGCCGGCTTCATCACGAAGAAGGAAGTAGCTACCCTGCTGGAAAAGAAAGGCATCAGCCCCATTGGGAAAGACCTGGAACGCGTGCGTACCAAGACCTTGGAGCGCGAACTTGCCAAGCATCCCCTCATCGACCAGGTGGAGTGCTACAAAACCCCGAGCGGCAAGCTCTGCATCGAAGTGACCCAGCGCACCCCCATCCTGCGCGTGATGAGCGCCAACGGCGAAAACTACTATCTGGACAACAAAGGTACCGTGATGCCCCCCGATGCAAAGTGCGTTGCACACCTCGCCGTTGTAACCGGAAATGTAGAAAAGTCGTTTGCCATGAGGGATTTATATAAGTTTGGTGTATTTTTGCAAAAGAATTCTTTTTGGAATGCACAGATAGAGCAAATTCACGTATTGCCCGGCAAGAACATCGAGTTAGTGCCCCGTGTCGGCGACCATCTTATCTATTTAGGCAAGATTGCCGGATTCGAGAAGAAGCTGAAACGTGTAAAGGCATTCTACGAAAGAGGATTGAACCAGGTGGGTTGGAACAAATACTCCCGTATCAGCGTTGAATTTGATAATCAAATCATCTGCACAAAGAGAGAGTAGAGAAAGGGATTTACTAATAGTCCTTCTTTATCAAAGCGCAGCAAATAGTAAATTGTAAATAGTAAAATAGTAAATAAATAGATATGGCAACAACAGATTTCATCGCCGCTATCGAGTTGAGTTCTTCCAAGATTTCCGGTATCGCAGGAAAGAAGAGCAGTGACGGAAGTATCCAGGTGTTGGCTTATGCACGCGAAGATGCATCCCCGTTTATACACAAAGGGGCCATCTACAACATTGACAAGGCCGCACAAGCGCTGACTTCCATCATCAACAAGCTGGAAGGCCAGTTGAACAACTCCATCGCCAAAGTATATGTAGGCATCGGCGGACAATCATTGCGCACGGTGAGGAATGCGGTAAGCCGTACGCTGGAGGAAGAGAGCATCATTTCGCAAGAACTGGTAGACGAGATTTGCGACGAGAACCGTGATGTACCCTTGGTAGACATGAGTGTGCTGGATGTAGCCCCGCAAGAATACAAGATAGACAACACGCTGCATGTGGAGCCCGTAGGAGTTGCCGGAAGATACATCACCGGGCAGTTCCTCAACATCGTGGCGCGTGCCTCGCTGAAGAAGAACCTCGAACACAGTTTCGAGCAAGCCAAAGTGGAAATTGCCGACGACCTGCTCGTGGCTCCCACTGCGTTGGCCAAAGCCGTGCTGACCGAAAACGAGATGCGTTCGGGCTGTGCACTGGTGGACTTCGGTGCCGACACCACCACCGTGCTGGTCTATAAGAACAATATCCTGCGCTACCTCAGCGTACTGCCGCTGGGTGGAAACAACATTACCCACGACATCACTTCCCTGCAAATGGAAGAGGAAGATGCCGAGAAGCTGAAACTGCAATACGGTGATGCCCTCTACGAGGAGGAAGAAGACGCCGAGACCCCTGCCGTATGCACGTCGGAAGACGGCCGTACCTTTGAACTGGCCCTGCTGAACAATATTATCGGAGCACGTGCAGAAGAAATTCTTGCCAACGTATGGAACCAGTTGCAACTTTCCGGCTACGAGGACAAACTTTTCTCCGGTGTTGTATTCACCGGTGGAGGAGCCAATCTGAAGAATCTTGAGAAAGCCTTCCATAGAGTGAGCAAGATTGAAAAGGTAAAGACCGCCAAGTTCGTACAGACCACCGTCCACACACGCAGCGACGAGCCCAAGAAGGACGGCATGCACAACACACTGCTGGGCCTGCTGGCTGCCGGCAACGAGAATTGCTGCCTGCAAGAGGTGAAGCCGGTGCAGCAGCCTGCCTCCCATGTTCCTCCCAAACCGGTCGACATATTCGTTGACGACGAAGCGCTGAAAGAGCAGGAAGCCGCCGCACGCGCCGCCAAGGCACAGCGCGAGAAGGAAGAGAAAGAACGCAAGGAGCGTGAGCGCAAAGAAAGGGAGCTGCGCGAAAAGGAAGAAAAGAAGAAGAAAAAGAAAGAAGGCCCCAGCTGGTTCGAAAAGACTTTCAACAAGCTTTCCAACGAAATCTTCTCGGACGACGATATGAAGTAATAATGTGATAATGTGCCAGAAAATTAAGTTATTATGGAAGATATAGTACAATTCGATTTCCCGACCGATTCACCGAAAATCATTAAAGTAATCGGTGTAGGCGGAGGTGGCGGCAATGCCGTGAACCATATGTACCGGGAAGGTATACACGACGTGACGTTCGTACTGTGCAACACAGACAACCAAGCGTTGAAGGACTCTCCCGTGCCCGTGAAGTTACAGCTTGGAAAAGAAGGCCTGGGAGCCGGAAACCGCCCTGCCCGTGCCCGCAAGGCAGCAGAAGAGAGCATCGAAGACATCAAGAATATGCTGAACGACGGCACCAAGATGGTATTCATCACTGCCGGAATGGGCGGTGGTACCGGTACGGGTGCCGCACCCATCATTGCACAAACCGCCAAGGAAATGGACATCCTGACCATCGGCATCGTCACCATCCCTTTCCGCTGGGAGGGCGACAAGAAGATAGACCAGGCACTGGATGGCGTAGAGGAAATCAGCAAGCACGTAGATGCCCTGCTGGTCATCAACAATGAAAAGCTGAGCGAGATATACAGCGAGCTATCCGTAGACGACGCGTTTGACAAGGCCGACGACACCCTTTCGGTAGCCGCCAAGAGTATTGCCGAAATCATCACCCTGCATGGAAAGGTGAACCTCGACTTCAACGACGTGAAAACAGTGCTGAAGGACGGCGGCGTAGCCATCATGAGTACCGGCTACGGCGAAGGTGACAACCGTGTCAGCGAAGCCATCAAGAACGCGCAGCACTCGCCGTTGCTGAACAACAACGACATCTTCAACTCCAAGAAAGTACTCCTCAACATCTCTTACAGTGCACAATACAAGCTGATGATGAGCGAAATGGACGAGGTGAAGGAGTTCATGAACCGTTTCAGCCGCGACTTCGAAACCAAATTCGGTATGGCCATTGACGACAAGCTGGAACAGAAAGTGAAAATCACCCTGCTTGCCACCGGTTTCGGTATCCAGGACATCCACATGAAGGAAATGGACGACCGCATCACCCAGCGCACCGCCGAAGAACAGCAACGCCTTGCCGAGCTGGAGGAGGAAGAGGAACAGAGACGCAACCGCCGCGAAGTGTACTATGGCAAGGATGCCAATGCCCGTTCCCAGCGCAGCCGCCGTCGCCATATCTATCTCTTCAATCCCGAAGACATGGACAACGCCGACATCATCAGCATGGTAGAGAATTCTCCGACCTATCTGCGTGACAAAAGCACGCTGAACAGCATCAAGATGAAGGCAGAGCAGGAAGGGCAGCTCGCCACCGAAGCCGCGCAAGAGGCAGAAGGCGGTGCAGGGGGAGTCATCACCTTCTGATTTTTCCGTTCCCGATATGTAAAACCATCCTCCTCCCCTTCGGGGGAACAGGAGTAAACCTATAACAATATGGATTTATTTGAAAAAGTCAGCGAAGACATTAAAACAGCCATGAAAGCCAAAGACAAAGTGGCTCTCGAAACATTGAGAAACGTAAAGAAAGTATTCCTTGAAGCCAAAACCGCTCCCGGAGCCAACGATACCCTGAGCGATGCAGATGCTTTGAAGATTATCCAAAAACTGACCAAGCAAGGCAAAGACGCCGCTGAAATCTATGTACAGCAAGGTCGCCAGGACTTGGCAGACGATGAGCTGGCACAAGTAAAGGTGCTTGAAACCTATCTGCCCAAGCAGATGAGCGCCGAAGAACTGGAGGCAGCCTTGAAGGAAATCATAGCCGAAGTCGGCGCCACCAGCGGCAAGGACATGGGCAAGGTGATGGGTGTAGCCAGCAAGAAACTTGCCGGACTTGCCGAAGGCCGCGCCATCTCAGCCAAAGTAAAAGAGTTGCTGGGATAAAGAAATACACTTCCCCTATCATATAAGCCGTGCTTCAACAGAGGGACTCAGCGTCCAAAGTCTGTTGAACACGGCTTTTTACATACCAATCCATATCCTCCCCCACAAGAGATTATACGCTATCTATCAACGCATTATATTTACCGACCGTTTACCATAAGATGTAAAAGCCGTTACCTAATGATGTAACGACGGTTACCCTATATTGAAACGGTCGTTACCCTATATTGTAACGACCGTTACAGCTTATCGTAACGACCCTTACAGCAGTAAGTAAAACTCCCTACTCCTATAATAAAGGCAGCGCACACTTATTGGGCCGTTACATCGACGATAATCAATCAAAAAGCTCCTTCAATACCTCAAGTGATTTCAATACCGGGAAATCCGGCAGATGCAGACGATAATATTCATTCATAATGTTCAGGCAGCGGGTACGCTCCAACCGGTTCATGGTGAAAAGATGCATCGTTTCATAATTCATGCGCATCAGCTGTGTCAGGCGGGCCGCCTCCTCGGGAGCGATGTAATTGGAGTGGAGCTGCGGACGCAAGGGAGTGAAACAAGCATTCTGCAAATCGAAGTAATCTCCGGCATGATAATCCTCCAGGTTGGGATACAAACCGAGAAAACGGGAAAGGCGCATCAGGAAGACCAGATGGAAATTGGCAAACCCCTCCCTGCATTCATCCAGCCAGATGACGGAATGATACAGATAAGCAAACAGCGGACGGTTCTCCGCCTCCTCCCGGACGGCGCGATAAAGGAATTCCGAAAGAAACAAAGCGATGGCAGATTTGTAGGGATCGTAGGGAAGCGTGGCGAAAGGATAAAGAGACTTCGCCTCCTTCACCTTATATATAGTGGCATTAGGACGGAAATCGGCTTCAAGTTCCACCAATGCCAGCGGCTGGAAGAGTACCGGCTTCACCGCCGCCTTGCGCGAACGGGGTATGGACACCATGAAGGAAGCCCTGCCAGCCACCTCCGTATAGATGTCTGCAATGAGAGATGTATCCTTATATTTCAAGGTATGCAGCACAATTCCCAGTGTTTTCTGTAACATTCCCGATTTCTTTATCTGGTTTCAATCTGATAACAAAGCTACAAAAAAAGCCCGAAAGAAGAGAAACAAAAGGAGAAGAATAAAAAAACAAGGTAAGGAGTGCAAAAAGCAAAAGCACGTATTACACTGATTTTCAACAAACAAGACGCTAACCTATGACAAAAAGCAACAAAAAGCTATATTTTTTTCTTGCGAATGTTTTGGTAATTCAAAAATAGTTTCTACCTTTGCATCCGCAAACGAGAAATAAAGGCTCTTTGCAAGAGCGGAAACGCTCACCAAAGGATGGCCCGTTCGTCTATCGGTTAGGACGCAAGATTTTCATTCTTGAAAGGGGGGTTCGATTCCCCCACGGGCTACAAAATAAAAAAATAAACGAATTAAAAAAGATTAGTCGAGATGGCAAATCATAAATCATCACTGAAGAGAATCAGACAAGAAGAAACAAGAAGACTTCACAACAGATATTATGGCAAGACCATGAGAAACGCTGTTCGTAAGCTTCGTGCTACTACAGACAAGGCTGCAGCAACAGCAATGTATCCGGGTATCACAAAACTGTTGGATAAATTGGCTAAGACTAATGTAATCCACAAGAACAAGGCTAACAACCTGAAGTCAAAATTGGCTATCTATATCAACAAGCTGGCTTAAGTTGACTGTTACACAAAAGATATTACAAGGCTGGACTTTTTAGTCCGGCCTTTCTCATTTATACCTCTCTATTTACCTGCTTCCACACAAGTTTCTTTTCTGTGCTAAAAAGCTGTAAACTACCCGAATTTATCCGTTTGTTTAGCACCATATCCCGAGGATTTTCACTATATTTGCTCTGTTATTACAATAAGGAAAAAAGATTATGACTGAAGAACAGATTCACTCCAATAACGGGAGCTATTCTGCCGAAAACATCCAGGTACTGGAAGGTTTGGAAGCAGTGAGAAAGCGTCCCGCGATGTATATTGGCGACATTAGCAGCAAAGGGCTTCACCACCTGGTGTACGAGGTTGTGGACAACTCCATCGACGAGGCACTTGCCGGCTATTGCGACCACATCGAAGTCACCATTAACGAGGACAACTCCATCACCGTACAAGACAACGGACGTGGTATCCCGGTAGACTATCACGAAAAGGAAAAGAAATCCGCACTGGAAGTTGTAATGACCGTACTGCATGCCGGAGGTAAGTTCGACAAAGGTTCCTACAAGGTATCGGGAGGTCTGCATGGTGTAGGTGTATCTTGCGTAAACGCCTTGTCTACACACATGACTACCCAGGTTTTCCGTAACGGAAAAATCTATCAGCAGGAATATTCCTGCGGACATCCGCTCTACTCCGTCAAGGAAGTGGGCACAACAGACATTACCGGTACACGCCAGCAGTTCTGGCCGGACGATACCATCTTTACGGAAACAGTCTACAACTATGATATTCTTGCCACCCGCATGCGCGAGTTGGCTTACCTGAACGCAGGCATCAAGATTTCACTGACCGACCTTCGCGTAAAGGACGAAGAGGGAAATGCCAAGAAGGAAATCTTCTACTCGGAAGAAGGCCTGAAGGAATTTGTGCGCTACGTGGACTCCTCACGCGAACACTTCATGAACGATGTAATCTACATCAACACCGAGAAGCAAGGCACACCGGTGGAAGTAGCCATCATGTACAACACTTCTTATAACGAAAATGTACACTCTTACGTAAACAACATCAATACCATTGAAGGGGGTACCCACTTGGCAGGTTTCCGCCGTGCACTGACCCGTACATTGAAAAAATACGCCGAAGACAACAAGATGCTGGAGAAAGCCAAGGTAGAGATTGCAGGCGACGACTTCCGCGAAGGATTAACTGCCGTTATCTCCATCAAGGTGGCAGAGCCTCAGTTCGAAGGACAGACCAAGACAAAGCTGGGTAACAACGAAGTGATGGGTGCCGTAGACCAGGCTGTGGGCGAAGCCCTCACCTACTACTTGGAGGAACACCCGAAGGAAGCCAAGTTGATTGTAGACAAGGTGATTCTTGCCGCCCAGGCACGTATCGCCGCACGTAAGGCACGCGAATCCGTACAACGCAAATCGCCGATGTCCGGCGGTGGCATGCCCGGTAAGTTGGCCGACTGCTCCAGCAAGGACCCGGAAGAATGCGAATTGTTCCTCGTCGAGGGTGACTCGGCAGGCGGTTCAGCAAAGCAAGGCCGTAACCGTGCGTTCCAAGCTATCCTGCCGCTTCGCGGTAAGATTCTGAATGTGGAAAAGGCCATGTGGCACAAGGCATTCGAGAGCGACGAAGTAAACAATATCATCCAGGCGCTGGGCATCCGTTTCGGCGTGGACGGTGAAGACAGCAAAGAAGCGAACATTGACAAGCTGCGCTACAAGAAGATTATCATCATGACCGATGCCGACGTCGATGGTTCTCACATTGACACGCTGATTATGACGCTTTTCTTCCGCTACTTCCCGCAAGTTATCCAGCAGGGTTGCTTGTACATCGCCACTCCTCCCCTTTACCTTTGCACCAAAGGCAAGGCGAAAGAGTATTGCTGGACAGACCAGCAGCGCCAGAAGTTCATCGACACTTACGGCGGCGGTTCGGAAAACGCAGTACACACCCAACGCTACAAAGGTTTGGGTGAAATGAACCCGGAACAGTTGTGGGAAACCACCATGAATCCGGAAAACCGCATGCTGAAGCAGGTGCATCTTGAAAATGCAGCCGAAGCCGACTATATCTTCTCCATGCTGATGGGTGAAGACGTGGGCCCGCGCCGCGATTTCATCGAAAAGAATGCAACGTATGCAAATATTGACGCTTAATAAATAACCAACCTCACATCTTACAACGAGGAAGCCCCGGACGGGCAGGATAATCCTGCTGACCGGGGCTTTTCCTTTATCCCTCTTCTCCTCCAAAGAAGAGGTCCGTCTCCGCACGGAAGAACTATAGGATTCCTTGTTTTTTCATCTCTTCCACTACCAATTCCAGCTCTGCATACCAGTCCTCACCAAACTTACGGATAAGCGGCTCTTTCAGAAACTTGTACACGGGCAGATTTTCCTTTTGTCCCAACAGCATAGCGGCTTTGCAGACATCCCAACGATGATAGTTCACTGCCTTATAGAGTCCGTAGTTCCCCACCCTTATCGGATAAAGATGGCAGGATATAGGTTTGTAGAAGTTGGTCTTACCCTCACGGTAAGCCTTTTCGATGGCACAATAGCAACAGCCTTTATCATCATAGCAGGTAAAGACGCAATCCTTGTTGTTCACAATAGAAGTCACCAGGTCACCTTCACAATCGGTATAGACCACACCTTGCTCCTCTATCACGGTGCGGGCTTCGGGAGAAAGCTCGTCCCAAATCAGCGGAAGCACCTCTTCCAGTTTCTCCACCTCGTCCAGCTCTACGGGAGCACCGGCATCGCCCTCAATGCAACAAATCCCCTGGCAGGCACCCAAGTCACACAAGAACTTCTCGCGCAAGACATCGAAAGAAACCACAACATCACCAATCTGTATCATAATCGTTCTATTGAAAAAAGACGCGGATTATCCGGATTGCACAGACTCAACTTTAAGAGCATCCGTGGAATCCGTATAATCCGCGTCTAAATATTGTTACGGCTTTGACGCCTTACTTAATCAAATCCTTACCAGTCATTTCAGCCGGCTGCTCCATACCCAAGATATGCAGGATAGAAGGAGCTACGTCAGCCAATACACCGTTCTCAACCTTGGCGTCCTTGTTTGCAGTAACGTAAACGAAAGGAACGGGGTTCAGAGAGTGGGCAGTATTCGGAGTACCATCCTCATTCAGAGCATGGTCGGCATTACCGTGGTCGGCGATGATGATTACTTCATAATCGTTTGCCTTGGCAGCCTCAACGGTGTCTTTCACACATTCGTCGATGGCTTTCACTGCCTTCTCGATAGCTTCGTAGATACCGGTATGTCCCACCATATCACCATTGGCGTAGTTCACCACGATGAAATCGAACTTCTGGGTCTTGATAGCTTCAACCAACTTGTCCTTCACCTCGTACGCACTCATTTCAGGCTTCAAGTCGTAAGTGGCAACCTTCGGAGAAGGAACCAGGATGCGCTCTTCAGCATCGTAGGGAGTCTCGCGGCCACCGTTGAAGAAGAAAGTCACGTGTGCATACTTCTCTGTTTCGGCAATGTGCAGCTGGGTCTTGCCATTGGCAGCAAGATATTCGCCCAATGTGTTCTGTACATTCTCCTTATCAAAAAGGATATGTACACCCTTGAAGCTGGCGTCATACGGAGTCATGCAGTAGAACTGCAGGCCCGGAATGGTCTGCATGCCTTGTTCGGGCATATCTTGCTGGGTGAGGACAACGGTCAATTCCTTGGCACGGTCGTTGCGGTAGTTGAAGAAGATTACAACATCACCTTCCTTGATGGTACCGTCGAAGCCACCGTTCACAATCGGCTTGATGAATTCATCCGTAACGCCTTCGTCGTAGGACTCCTGCATAGCCTGGACCATATCCGTAGCAACCTTGCCTTCACCGTTTACCAACAAATCGTAGGCAACCTTCACACGCTCCCAACGTTTGTCACGGTCCATTGCATAGAAACGTCCCACGATGGAAGCAATCTTGCCGGCAGACTTCTCGCAATGGGCAGTCAGCTGTTCAATGAATCCTTTACCGCTCTTCGGGTCGGTATCACGACCGTCCATAAAACAGTGGATGAAGGTATTCTCGATACCGTATTCCTTGGAAATATCGCAGAGTTTGAACAAATGGTCAAAAGAGCTGTGCACGCCACCGTTGCTGGTCAGTCCCATAAAGTGGATATTCTTGCCGTTTTCCTTTGCATATGAGAAAGCAGAAACAATTTCCTTGTTCTTCAGGATGCTGCCATCGGCACAAGCACGGTTAATCTTCACCAAATCCTGGTAAACAATGCGTCCGGCACCGATATTGAGGTGACCTACTTCAGAATTACCCATCTGTCCGTCGGGCAAACCAACGTTTTCACCGCTTGCCTGAAGCTCGGAATGCGGATAAGCTGCCAACAGACTGTCCCAATACGGAGTAGGTGTATTGAAAATCACATCATCTTTGCCTTGATCGCCGATGCCCCAGCCATCAAGAATCATTAAAAGGGCTTTCTTACTCATAATATTAATCGAATTTAATTGTATAATCTTTTTGTATGATACAAACGTTCTTTATAGTAGGAACCTGTTTTTGCGCTGCAAAGGTACAAAAAACAGCTGTTAAAGCGTACTGTTTCAAATGATTTATGTACTTTTGCCACGCTTAAAAAATAAAAAACAAGAAATATGGACGATTCAAACCCACGAACGTGCAATAGTATTCACCAATAAAACGAACGGAGACGTTGACTGCAATGCCTCTGTTCCAACCTGAAAGGAGGCAAACAATGAGAAAGTATCTCTACAGTGAAAACGGCTTCACTGAAAAGGCCGAATGGCAACCCAACTGCTGGGTCAACGTAGAATGCCCGGACAACGATGATTTCAAATTCCTTACCGAAGAGCTGAAAGTTCCCGAATCATTCTTGGAAGACATAGCCGACGTGGACGAGCGCCCGCGTACGGAAACAGAAGACAACTGGCTGCTGACCATCCTCCGCATCCCGATGCAGAGCAACCAACGCGGCGTGCCGTTCATCACCGTGCCCATCGGCATTATCACCAATGACGGAATCATCGTTTCTGTCTGCTATCACCACACGGAGCTGATACCGGACTTCATCCAGCACACACGCCGGAAGAACATAGTCGTCAACAATAAACTGGATTTGATTCTGCGAATCATCTACTCTTCTGCCGTCTGGTTCCTGAAGTATCTGAAACAGATAAACAACGACGTGGCCACCGCCGAAAAAGAGCTGGAGAAAAGCATCCGCAACGAAGACCTCCTGCAACTGATGAAGCTGCAGAAGACGCTGGTCTACTTCAACACTTCCATCCGTGGCAATGAAGTGATGATAGGACGGCTGAAAAACATCTTTCAGGACACCAATTATCTGGATTTGGAATTATTGGAAGACGTGGTCATCGAGTTGAAGCAGGCATACAATACCGTGAACATCTACAGTGATATTCTGACGGGAACCATGGACGCCTTCGCCTCCATCATCTCCAACAATGTGAATGCCATCATGAAACGTATGACAAGCCTCAGCATTACACTGATGATTCCCACGTTGATAGCCAGTTTCTACGGCATGAATGTGGACATCCACCTGGAGAGTTTTCCGCACGCGTTTATTTTCATCATACTTTTGTCGGCAATATTATCAGCAGTGACATTCGTATGGTTCAGAAGGATTAAGTGGTTCTAAACAGCATCATTGTCCGAAGTTCAGCGACAACTGCCCATCCCCCAAGAGATTAAACGTCAAGCGATGATAGGGTGTAGTACCCCGCTCGGCAATGGCGGCACGATGTTTTCTGGTGGGATACCCCTTGTTATGATTCCAGTCATAATACGGATATTCCTCGTGAAGGCGGTTCATGTAGTCATCACGATAGGTCTTTGCCAAGATGGAGGCGGCAGCGATGGAAAGGTACTTCCCGTCTCCTTTGACTACGGTAGTATGCGGCAAGTCCCGATATTTTTTAAAGCGGTTGCCGTCTATCAGCAGATGTTGCGGACGGACATTCAGTTGGTCAACAGCACGATGCATAGCAAGAAAGGAGGCATTGAGAATATTGATTTTGTCAATTTCTTCGGGAGAGACGACGCCCACCGCCCAAGCCAGAGCCTCTTTCTCAATCACTTCACGCAAGGCATAGCGTTGTTTTTCCGTCAGCTGCTTGGAGTCGTTCAGAAGTTCATTCTTAAAGTCCGTCGGCAGAATAACGGCAGCGGCATAGACCGCACCGGCCAGACAGCCGCGACCGGCCTCATCGCATCCTGCCTCTATCAAATCTTTATTCAAATAAGGTAATAACATATATATCGCTATCTTTGAGGCACAAAGATAAATCTTTTCGGAAGGAAACCGGACTTCTAAGAAGAATTAATTAAATTTGCGGAAACAAGACGATGCCATGAAGAAAAACCTATGTCTACTACTCGTATGTCTTCTGTCAGCAGCTGCCCCACTGCAAGCTCAAGACATGCAGCAAGCACAGAAATTGATTGACCAAGCACAGAAATACCTGTACAACAACCCCAAACAAGCTTCCTACTATGCAGCTCAGGCTTCTGCCTTGTTTCCCGAAGATGAGCCCAGTGAGGTCCGCGCACAAGCCATGTTCCTTTATTGCCAGGCAGAACAGCTATTGGGCAACTTTGACTTGAGTCTCAAGAATCTATATGATACCCAGAAATACATCGATCCTGCAAACAAGCAACAAAGTGCCCAACTATACTCCCTCATGGGACGTGTCTACAGTAAGCTGGGAGACTACAACAAAGCCATAGAACTAAACGACAAGGCAACCTCCATATTCAAAGTCATCGGTGATTCCACTTCTGTAGCCGGATGCTATAACGAACGTGGAGTCATGCACCACTTCATGAATGAGTTTGTTGTTGCCGAGCGTTTCTTCCAGCGTGCGCTGGCCATCAACCGTGCCCAACGAAACCTGAAAGAGATTGCAACCAACCTGAACAACCTCTGTCTGTACCGGGGAAATACGGAAGAGAAACTTTCTTTCATCCAGGAAGCCATCACCATCAACAAGAATCTGGACGCCCAATGGTCTCTTGGCGAAAACTATAACAACATGGGGAAACAGTATTACTATGACAAGCAATACTCCAAAGCCTTGGAAGCCTTGCATAAAGCCTACGAGTATGCCCACAACATCGGAGCCCGCGAACTGATTTGCGACAATTACGAATATTCGTCCATGGTATATGCAGCTATAGGTGACTATGCCCAAGCCTATAAATACCTGGAGAAAATGCAGCACCTGAGCAAAGAGCTACAAAGCAGTAACAAGCTGCGTAACATTGAGCAGGAAATCTCCTATAAAAGATATCAAGACCAGAAGCATGCCACTGAAATGCAGGAACAAATCTATGAAATAGAACTGCTGAAACGCAATCTATGGCTCTTGGGCAGCATACTTATTCTCGGTTTGGCTGTCAGTATCTTCTTATATAAATGGTATAAACGCAGAAAAGACCTGCAACTGATTGAAACCCGCTATCAGCTGGAACTCTCCGAACGCGAAGTATCCGAACTGAAACTACAACAGCAAGAAATGGAACTGAAAAACGTGCAGAGTGCTTTGGATGACAGCCGCCAGGAGGTTACCAGCTTTGCCGTGTTCCTAAGAAGCCGCAATGAGCTACTCGACAAGATACGTGGAATGATTAAAGAGGGTTATAAAATGGATAACCAAACACTCATTCCCCACCTGAAGAAAGTGAATGCCTTCATCAGCCAATATCAAAGCGGAGATAAGACAAACAGTAGCTTATTGCTGAATATAGAAGAAAAGAACAAGGAATTCCTGGACCGGCTCGCACTAAAGCATCCTAATCTGACGCAAGGTGAAAAATACCTAGCAACTCTATTACGCGTCAATCTGTCAACCAAAGAAATCTCCATGATAACCGGTACCATTCCCAAAACAATCAATATGAACCGGTATCGTTTACGCAAATCTTTGAACTTATCCACAGAAGAAGACTTGGTTGAATACCTTCAGAGTTTCTAAAAACGAAGCCAAAGAGAAAAGCTCTCTTGTAGATAGATTATATTAGAATATAATACTATTATTCAACGATTTAGCAATCGGATTGTAGATTAAATAACAGTACTTTCAACCCCCTTTGTAGATATTTTATAGATAAAGGTCATAGCCAACCTTTTAATTATATCGCTTCCTTTGCCCTTGTGAAAAACAAAGTATTAACCTTAAAAAACTTTATCACACATGGGTAAAATTAAACAGTATTTCTCAATGCAAAGAGTATTACTACTTGCCTTACTCTTTGTATGTCTAGCGCCGCTAAGTGCATTAGCGCAAACCATCCAGCTAACCGGTACCGTAACCGATACCAAAGGAGAATCTCTTATCGGTGCCAGTGTCCTGGAAAAAGGAACCAGTAATGGTTGCATCACCGACGTTGACGGCAACTTTACGTTGACAGTCTCTCCCAAAGCAACTATGGTAATCTCTTATGTGGGTTATGTAACCCAGGAAATTCCCCTCAACGGGCAGAAGAACATCAAAATAGCATTGAAAGATGATTCTGAAATGCTGGATGAAGTCGTAGTCGTAGGTTACGGTACGATGAAGAAGAGTGATATGACCGGTGCCATTTCTTCGGTGAAAGCGGAAGATTTGATGAAGCGTGCCACTACCAGCGCAACCGAAGCACTGCAAGGTAAAATTGCCGGTGTAAGCGTTTTGAAATCGGGAGGTAATGCAGGTGCAAGCATTTCTGTAAAAATCCGTGGTATCAAGACTATGGGTGACAATGAGCCGCTTTACATCATCGACGGGTATCCTGGTGACATCAACACCATCAATCCGCAGGATATCGAATCCATGGAAATCCTGAAAGATGGTGCCGCCGCTGCCATTTACGGTTCTGTGGCCGCCAATGGTGTAGTCATCGTTTCTACCAAGAACGGAAAGGAAGGAGAGCTGAAAGTTTCCTTTAATACGTATATGACGGTCAACTCGGTAGCCAAGAAGTTCGACATGCTCAATGCAGACGGCTACTTGAAAGTGCACAACATGATGTACGAGAATGCAGGAACAAACAAGCCCGCTTATCTTACGTACAAGAATGGACAGAACCCTACCGGTGCCGATACAAACTGGCAGGATGAAATGCTCCGTACCGGTATCGCACAGAACTATTATGTAAACCTCATCGGAGGTTCTGAAGTTGCCAAATATTCACTTTCTTATGGGCATGCCGACGAGAAGGGTATCTTTAAGGGTAACTCTTACATCCAGGATAATGCCCGCCTGAAACTGAATGCGCACAAATATATCTTTGATTTCGATGCGAGCTTGAACTTCAAGGTCACACAAAGCAAACAGCCCCAGTATTCCTTGAAAGAAATGTACTCCATTTCGCCACTGGTGCCCGTTTACGACGAAAACCAGACATACGGATACGGTCTGACCGACATGTCGGTAGACGGTACCAAGATGGAATTCCCAACCAACCGTAATGTCATGGCAGACGACCATTACAAAGACAGAAAATATACGGGCTACGACATTACCGGCAATATCGGTCTGACCATGAAGCTCGCCCCGTGGCTTACATTCAAAACAAGCTATACGTACGACGGTTACTACTACAACGACCGTTATCATCGTGCCAAATACGAAGCCAATGCACAAGAGCCGAGCCTCTATCCTTATAACTACGAGTACAACTCATACTATCGTAAGCAAACATTCGAGAATGTATTGACCTTCATGAAAGACTTCGGCAAGCACTCCGTTACTGCCATGGTAGGTAACTCCATCATTTCCGCCCATCAGGATAAAAGTTCTGTCAGCGTGGAAGGCAAGAAAACCGAATATGATGTAGTAGGCGGCAGTCTGAGTTCCAGCGAGGTTCCCGGCGGATTCTTCGACCCGACATCTCCCACAATCGATGCAGGTATCGGCGGTACATTTGCCGGCACAGGTACTTTCTACGATTACAACCGCGCTTCTTTCTTCGGACGCTTCAACTATTCATACGCCAGCCGTTACTTGCTGCAAGTGACTGTACGTTCCGACGGCTCTTCCAAGTTCGGTAAAAACAACCGTTGGGGTACCTTCCCTTCCGTAGCAGTGGGATGGAGAATCAGCGAGGAAGATTTCTTCCCCAAAAACACCCCTATCAGCAACTTGAAGTTCCGCGCCAGCTGGGGACGCCTGGGTAGCGAGAGTGCACTGGGCTACTATTATGCGCCAACAATGAGTAACAGCAACACCCAATGGATGAGCTACATACAAGGTGGTAATCCTTGGGCCGGCATGTCCAACCTCTATCTGGTAAACGACGATTTGCGTTGGGAAACTACCGATACCAAAAACATCGGTTTCGACTTCGGTCTTTTCAACAATAAGTTGAGCGGTAGCCTTAACTACTATTACAACACAACGGAAGACTTACTGATTGAAAAAGTCATGCCGCCTTCTGCAGGTATCTACAATCCTACTGTCAACGTAGGAAAGATGGTAAACAAAGGTTTCGAGCTTGAATTGAACTATGGAGACAACATCAACGGTTTCGACTATAATATCGGTTTCAACCTTTCTACCATCCACAACGAAATGTTGAAGGCAGACCCGAACCAGGTACTTTATGGTTCTGCCTGGAAGGGTGACGGCCACTTCGTAACCCAAACACTGAAAGGTTATCCGGTAGCCAGCTTCTGGCTGTATCAGACTGACGGCATATTCCAGACTGATGCAGAAGCTGCTGCTTACGTAAACAGTGCAGGCGAACGTCTCCAGCCGAGTGCCAAAGCCGGTGATATCCGCTTCAAGGATGTAGACGGCAATGGAAGCATCGACTCCGGCGACAAGGTATATTCCGGTTCCGGTATTCCCAAGGTGGAAGCCAACTTGTCATTCAGCGGTTCCTATAAGAACTTTGACCTTTCCTTCCAGTTTGGCAGTGCATGGGGGCACAAACTCTACAACGTAAACCGTCTGTATTATGAAGGAATGGACGCCGGTAGAAACTACTTCACAAGCACCATGAATGCATGGACACCGCAAAACGCAGGAACAAGTATGCCAAGAGCTGTACTGGGTGACCCGAATGAAAATACCCGTGAATCCGATCGCTTCCTCGAAAACGGTAACTTCGTCCGCCTTCGCCAGTTGCAGTTAGGATACAGCTTGTCCAGAGCTTTAGCTAAGAAAATGTATCTTGAAAAATGCCGCCTCTATGTCAGTGGAGAGAATCTCTTTACCATCACTAAATATTCCGGTATCGACCCTGAATTCTCTTCAAGCATTCTGGACACCGGTGTAGACTCCTTTGTATACCCGTTCACCCGCTCATTTGTAGTAGGTCTGCAAGTTACATTCTAATCACCATTAAAAACAAGAAGACAATGAAAAAAATTATATATATAGCCTCTTTCTTATGCGCCGCCTTACTGGCAGGATGCGATGATTTCCTGACGACAGAGTCTCCCGACTTTTCTACAGACAAATACTGGAGAGATAAAGCCGATGTAGAGGCAGGTCTATCAGCGGTATATGGCCAGCTGGATAACCGCACCGGCTCTTACACGGTTGCAGAAGTCAAGTTTGTTGTGGAAACCTTCCGTAGCGATGAGATGGTAAAAGGCCAGGACGTCAACAACTATCCGGAATGGGCTGCATTGTACGGATTCACCTACAACAATGAGAACTCCAGCATCAAAGAATACTGGATGAACAATTACAATGGCATCAACTACGCCAACAACGTATTATACGGTATTGACAAAGTACAGACCAGCGGTGAGAAGATGAGTGCCGATGACGAGAACCATCTTACGGGCGAAGCTCTGTTCCTGCGTGCCTACTATCATTTCAAACTGATTATGAGCTGGGAGAAAATCATTATCCGCAATGAATATCTGACCGGAGAATCCCAGACTCACAAAGCATTGTCTACCAGAACGGAAGCATGGGACTTTATCTGTACTGAACTGGACAAAGCAGGCAGCATGCTGCCACAAGACCGCCCTTCTTCCGAAGCGGGACGTGTAACCAAAGGAGCAGCCTACTCTTACCTGGGATGGGCTTACTTGACCCGTGCTTATGAAGAAAGTGACAAAAAGGCCGAATACCTGGGGCTGGCAGAAGCCGCTTTCAACAAAGTGACCGGCTACGAACTGGAGTCCGACTACGGAAGCATGTTCGACGGAACCAACAAAAATTGCAAAGAGTCCATTCTGGAACTTCAGTTTACCAACAGTACGGCCGACGGTACTTTCCACAAGCACGTACTCCACTTCTGGGTGGCTCCGGGCAGCATGTCCGGTTGGGACGAAATCCGTGTCAGCGACATGATGTACAACGAATTTCTGAAAGAAGGACGCATTGCCGAAGGTAACATGTACGATGCCCGTGCCTATGGTTCCATGATGTTTGATGATCCGTATTACTACGAAGGCGGGCACATCCTGGGGTACAATTACGATGACATCTATGATGAGAATTCCGCCACCCGATATAATTACCGTAAATACATGCCTTCAACTTGGAGCGACTACGCACAAAACTACGTAGGTACCAACATGCCACTGATGCGTTATGCCAATGTATTGCTGATGAAGGCTGAAGTCTACAATGAACAAGGTCATCCAGAAAAAGCCATTCCATTGATTAACGAAGTACGTAGCGTGCACGGCAAGCTGCCTGCCATGACCGGAAGTGACCAAGCTGCTGTTAAAGCGCAAATTGAGCATGAACGTCTGGTGGAATTCACACTGGAAAACTCACGCTTCTACGACCTCCGTCGTTGGGGCAAACTGGACGAAGCCATGAAGGCTGACGGCAGAACCGGATTCAGTGCATCTACCCACTCCTTCCTGCCCATTCCTCTGATGGAGATTCAGACCAACAATGAAATAAACGAATAATCCTTTTCTCCAAATGGTATATCGAGGCGGCATTCGCCCCGGCAATGCCGCCTCGTTTGCTTTGAAAGCTTTATCTTTGCACCTGCAAAAATAGACCATACTATCTTTGCCACTAAAAAAACGACATAGATATGTTTACAATCATCGGACTAATGCTCACGGGAATACTGTTGGGCTATCTCTTACGGAAACGGGACTTAAAGAAAATCCACCAAATCATCACCCTGCTCATCTGGCTGCTGCTGTTTATCCTCGGTATCGAGGTCGGAAGCAACGAGCAAATCATCAAGGGGCTCCATACCATAGGTCTTGAAGCTGTGATACTCACCCTGGGAGGGACCTTGGGAAGTGTTATCGCTGCTTGGGCACTCTGGAGAGCCTTGTATAAAAGGAAAGGAGGCAGGGCATGAAAGGAAGTCTTATCATTGTGGGCTTTTTTGTATTGGGTACGATTTGTGGTGTGTGCCATCTGCTGCCTTTTGATATTGCAGAAACCAATATCAGCTATTACGCGCTTTGCGCGCTGATGTTCAGTGTAGGGTTGAGCGTAGGCAACGACCCGCAGACCCTGAAGAACTTCCGTTCACTCAATCCGCGACTGGTATTCCTGCCCATCATGACGATACTGGGAACACTGGCAGGTTCGGCAGCCGTCAGTCTGATTCTGACACACCGTTCTATAACGGACTGTCTGGCCGTAGGCTCGGGATTCGGCTATTACTCGCTCTCCAGTATCTTCATTACCGAATACAAGGGAGCCGAGCTGGGCACCATCGCCCTGCTTGCCAATATCAGCCGGGAGATTCTGACACTGCTGGCCGCCCCGTTGCTGGTACGATGGTTCGGAAACCTTGCCCCCATCTCTGCCGGAGGAGCCACGACGATGGACACCACACTACCCATCATCACACGGACAGCCGGACAGCAGTTTGTAGTGGTTTCCATCTTCCACGGGTTTGTGGTCGATTTCAGCGTTCCGTTCCTGGTGACATTGTTCTGCTCGATATAGGGCTTTTACCCTCTTTTGACAGATACCGGTCCCTGACAAGAGCCATTTTTATATCACTAAATCCTATTAATAATGAAAACCAAACTTTATACCTTTCTCCTTTCTTCGCTGCTTTGCACCGGTGCCCTGGCCGACAACGAGCCGTGGCAAAACCCACAAATCAACGAAATGAACAGAGAACCGATGCACGCCCACTTCACTCCGTTTACGAATGAAGCCAACGCATTGAAACAACGTGCCTTGCCCGCCGACGTACGGTTCGACGTTAATCCTGCAACGGAACGCCGTATCACACTGGATGGCACCTGGAAATTTCTTTTTTCAAAGAACAATGACCTCTGCCCCAAAGACTTCCACAAGCCCGGATTCAGTACCCGCAAGTGGAGTAAAATTGAAGTTCCGGGAAGCTGGGAACTGCAAGGCTTCGATGCACCTATCTATACAGATACCCGTTATCCGTTCCCGCCCAATCCACCCTACGTGCCTACCGACTACAATCCCGTAGGTGCTTATATCCGCGAGTTCACCGTCCCGGCTAGCTGGGAAGGCATGGACATCTTCCTTAATTTCGAAGGGGTGGAGTCTGCCTACTATGTATGGGTAAACGGCGAATTGGCAGGATATGCAGAAGACAGCCGCCTGCCGTCGCACTTCAACATCACCCACCTGCTGAAGAAGGGCAACAATAAACTGGCTGTAAAAGTATTCCGTTATAGCGACGGTTCCTACCTGGAAGGCCAGGACTACTGGAAATACAGCGGCATCGAACGGAGTGTTTATCTCTACGCCCGCCCCCAGAGCCGCGTCAAGGACTTCCGGATGACAGCGGAACTGATAAACAACTACAAGGATGGCGAACTAAAGCTGGACGTATTCCTCCATCGGCCTAAAGCCGGAGAAACGGTGGAAGTCAAGGTAATGGACAAGGACAAGGTTATCTATGACCGGAAAAAGTCCATAACCTCTGCCACAGACACTTTGTTTACCCAGCAGCAAGTGTTCCCGAATGCACGAGCCTGGAATGCCGAAACACCGAACACCTACACGCTGGTAGTCAGCACCTTTGATGCACAAGGGAAACCGCAGGAATCCTTTACGCACCTTTTCGGCTTCCGTACCGTGGAAATGATGAACGGCATGCAGATGATTAACGGCCAGGCCGTCCTCTTCAAGGGGGTGAACCGTCACGAGCACGACCCGCACAAGGGACGTACCATCACCGTGGGGTCCATGATACACGACATCCAGCTGATGAAGCAGTTCAACCTGAACGGTGTACGCAACTGCCACTACCCGAACAACTATGCGTGGTACGAGCTTTGCACAGAATTCGGACTTTATATGGTAGACGAAGCCAACATCGAGAGCCATGGCATGATGTTCCACAAGGATGAGACCCTTGCCAACTATCCCGACTGGGAGGTGCCTTTCATGCAGCGGATGAGCCGTATGATTGCACGCGACCGCAACTACTCCGCCATCGTGACTTGGTCCATGGGCAACGAGTCGGGCTACGGCAAGCACTTCGAAACTCTGTATGACTATACCAAGAAGATAGACCCCACCCGTCCCGTACAATACGAAGGGGGTGGTTACAACTCAAAGAGCGACATCTACTGCCCCATGTACGCACGCATCTGGAGGCTGCGCCAGCACGTGAACCAGCGTGATGCCCGCCCCATGATTCTCTGCGAATATGCCCATGCCATGGGCAACAGTGTAGGAAACTTCCAGGACTACTGGGACTTGATTTACAAGTACGACCAACTGCAAGGCGGTTTCATTTGGGACTGGGTGGACCAGACGTTTGCCATCAAGGACGAGAACCAGCGCGACATCTGGGCTTTTGGCGGCGACATGGGATTTGTAGGCGTCGTCAACGACTCCAACTTCTGTGCCAACGGCCTGATTGCTGCCGACCGCACCCCGCACCCGCACATCTACGAAGTGAAGAAGGTATTGCAATATATCCATTTCGAACCACTCGCCTTCACCCCGAACAAGATAAAGGTCACCAACTGGCACGATTTCATCGGATTGGAAGGATATACCCTCCGCTGGGCAGTGGAATGCGACGGCAAGACCGTTCAGAACGGTGAGATGGATTTCCCCAAGATTGCTCCCAGAAACTCTGCCAACATAGAATTGCCACTGAAAGCGCTGCCTGCCGACGGCAAGGAGTATTTCCTCACACTGCGTGCATTCACCAAGCACGAAGCGCCATTAGTACCGAAAGGACACGAGGTTGCCATCGAACAATGGGAATTGCCTTCTGCACCGTCAGCCAAAACTGTTCAGCCGGTGGAAGGAACGCTGACCGTAGACCGCAACAACGAAACACTGACCGTGAAAGGCAACAACTTCCAGGTAGCTTTCTCTACCCGAAACGGTGAAATGACAGAGTTGAACTACACCGGAAAGAATCTGATTAAAGAAGGGCTACAACCCAACTTCTGGCGCCCGTTGACCGATAATGATATTCCAAATGGGCACCTGATACGCTGCGGCACCTGGAGAAACGCCGGACGCGATGCCAAACTGCAGAACATCGAAGTTGCAGAAGCCGGACAAACGGCTACTGTCACTGCGACCTACCGCATGGAAGAACAAGATGCTGATTTGCAGACTCTCTACAAAATCACTCCCGACGGCAAGGTTCAGGTAACCATGCACTTCACCCCCGGCAAGAAGCCATTGAGCGAGATGCCTCGTCTGGGCATGCGCATGATACTCCCTGCCGAATATGAAATGATGACCTGGCTGGGCCGTGGTCCGCAAGAGACGTACGCCGACCGCAAGACGGGAGCATTGATAGGCCTCTACAACGCCACGGTGTGGGAACAATTCCATCCGTATGTACGTGCCCAAGAGACGGCCAATCATTGTGACGTACGCTGGGTGGCCCTGCGCAATGCTGCCGGTGAAGGTCTGCTGGTAGTGGGCGAGGAACCGTTGAGCGTAAGCGCCTGGAACTTCCCGATGGAAGACATTGAATACCGTCCCTCACAGATGGAGCGCCGCCACGGTGGAAGCATCCAGAAGAAAGATATGGTATGGCTCAACATCGACCACAAGCAGATGGGCGTAGGCGGTGACAATACCTGGGGAGCACAAGTTCATCCCGAGTACACCATCACTCCGCACGAATGGAAATACAGCTTCACGCTCGCCCCTCTCGCACCGGAGGATGATGCGGCGGAACAAGCGCACAAATAACCGTTAAATACCTCATTCATATGAAATACAAATTTATACGCATACTCTGCTTCACATTGTTGGCTGCAGGCATCGCAGCCTGCACCCCCGGCATGAAAAGCACTACGGAGAAACGGTATGCCTTCGCCGACATACTGGACATCTCCTACACTCCCGACACTCTGCACCGCTGCTACGGTTGGTTCACCGACGCCGGCTCGTGGATGGGCTTCACGCTGCCCGAACGGCAACAATGGGTCAACGGCTTCTGCGGCCCCTTCAGCCTCGATATGTTCCGCCGCCAGTGGATGGCACAGTCAGCCGCCGTCGTAGGCTTTGCCAAAGATACACAAAACATTTTTGTTCCGGATTCCACTTGCTATTACCCCGGCGAGCTCTATATGTCGGCACATTCCACCCACGGGAGCATCACGCAACGGCTCAACTTCACAAGTGCCTCGACCGCCTTGCTGCGCATCGAAGCCGACACGGCTGAAGACCTGCTGCTCTCCGGTAGCCAATGGGGCAAAGACATCACCGTCAGCGTAGAACAGAACTCCGTCATCGCCCGTCATCCCAGTGGCGAAACCGTAACCGTGACCTTCACTCCTAATGTAGAGCTGGCCAAGACCGACAATAACTATACAGCCCTCGTCCGCTCTCCGCGCTACCCTGTCAACGTAGCCATCTCTTTCTTCACTTCCGAAAAAGAGATGACTGCCAACCTGCAAAACCTGCCGAGCCTGCTCAACAATCCCGCCCCCGCCCTGCAAGCCAATGCCGAACGTTGGGAAGGTTACCTCACCAAGATACTGCGCAAGGACATGAAGCCCGAATATGACCGTATCGCCGTGAAAGCCGTCACCACGCTCATCTCCAATTGGCGGACACACCGCAGTGGATTGCTTCACGAAGGTATCATCCCGAGCCATGCCGTAGGCTATTTCGTCGGCTTTTGGGCATGGGATAGCTGGCGCTTCAGTGCCGGAACCGCCAAATTCGACCCCGAACTGGCCAAGAACAACATCCGAGCCATGTTCGACTACCAGCAACCGGACGGCATGATTATCGACTGTATCTACACCGACCCCTCCGAGAACAATGCCCGTGACAGCAAGCCTCCCTTGGTATGCTGGGCTGTCGATGAAATATTTACCCATACGGGTGACACCGCCTTCGTTGCCGAGATGTATCCGCAACTGCTCTCCTATTATAGATGGTGGTACGAGAAGCGCGACCACAACCGCAATGGCATGTGCGAGTACGGTGCTACCGACGGAACACTGGAAGCTGCCGCCTGGGAAAGCGGCATGGACAACGCCATCCGTTTTGACGGCGCCGTGATGCTGAAAAACGAAGGCTACGAGGATGCCTGGAGTATGGATCAGGAGAGTGTGGACTTGAACGCTTATCTGGCACTGGAATGCAAACTGCTGAAGAAATTCTCCAGCCTGCTGAAGATACCTTTCGACGCACCGGACTACAGTAGCCAGGTAGCCGACTATTTCTTTGACAAGAACATCAACTTCTTCTGCGACCGCCGCCTGAAGGACGGTTCATTCATCGAAGAGCCGGGCTGCGAAGCCTACACTCCGTTGTGGACCCGGATTGCCACACAAGCGCAAGTGGACAGCATGCTGCCCATGCTTCAAGATACGGCAAAGTTCTCCACGTATATCCCCTTCCCGACCATTGCCGCCGACAATCCCAAATACAATCCGCGCGGCTACTGGCGTGGCCCCATCTGGCTGGACCAAACCTACTTTGCCATCCGCGGACTGCGCAACTACGGCTACAACCGGCTGGCAGATGAATATACGCTGCAAGTCTTCGACCGCCTGAGTGGGCTGAAAGAGGGTGCTCCCATCCACGAGAACTACGGAACCCATACCGGCGAACGCCTGAAAGCTCCCCATTTCAGCTGGAGCTCCTCACATCTGTTGATGATGTACGACGATTACGGTAAGTAAACCGGGATTCCATATATGTCATAACTCACCACAGATTACACAGATTCACGCAGATTTTTTTAGTTTATTGATATCTGACATATTTATCTGTGTGAATCTGTGTAATCTGTGGTGAGTTATGACACTTTCATGAAGAACAAAAGCGATATGATTATTATCGGTAAACCTGCACCGGAAGCTCTCCACGCAAAGCTCCCAGCGCATTCATTACCAATGCTTCCAATTCGTCTTCTCCGGGATAGACGTGGACGGGAGCAAGGAAAGACACGCGCTCCTGCAACCGCGAAGTGATGTACTCGGAATGTGCCATACCTCCCGTAAGCAGAATGGCGTCCACCTTGCCATAAAGCACAACAGCAGCACCGCCTATCTCCTTGGCAATGCGGTAAATCATGGCATCAAGCACCAAAGCGGCATGGGTGTCTCCCTCAGCGATGCGCCTCTCTATGGCGGGAATGTCGGTAGTACCCAAATGGGCGGCAAGTCCCGCCTTGCCGGAAATACGTTTCTTCAGTTCTTCGGTAGTGTAACGCCCCGAGTGACAAAGGTCTATCAGTTGCCCGGCGGGCAGGGTACCTGCACGTTCGGGCGAAAAAGGACCGAAACCGTCGAGGGCATTAGGCACGTCCACCGCACGGCCGTGGCGGTGGACTCCTACGGAAACGCCTCCACCCAAGTGACAGACAATCAGATTGAGGTCTTCATAATGCACGGGAGCTTCGGGCTGCAGGGCACTACGCTCGGCAGCATAGCGCCGGGCGATGGCTCGCTGGTTCAAGGCGTGCCAGATGGTGATGCTGGGCATCAGAGGCGAACCGGTGATGCGTGCCACATCGTCCAGCTCGTCCACCACGCCGGGATCGGCTATGAAAGAGGGGCAGCCGGGCAGCATGGCGGCAAGTTCGTGGGCTATCAGACAACCTAAGTTGCAGGCGTGGGTACGCATGGCGTGGAGCATATCGTCCAACATGGCATCGTTCACGGCATACACACCGCCAGGAATGGGTTTCAACAATCCCCCACGGCCGACGATGGCATCGAACTTAAAGGGAATGTCATTGGCCTCCAGCGCTTCCAGCACCAAGTGCTTGCGGAATTCGAACTGGTCGATGATGCGGGGAAATTGGGAAAGCTCCTCCACCGAATGCCGGATGTTGAGTACCAGACGGGGAGTTTCATCCTCATAGACAGCAATTTTTGTCGAGGTGGAACCGGGATTTACTGCCAGTATTTTCATTGATTACGATTTACAAATTACGAACTACAAATTACTAATTACAATCAAGGCTCTTTCACCCCGCTGGTCAGGCAAGCCATGGCAATGCTGTAATATTTGGACAAACCGGAATCGCTACGCGACGGTAATACCACCGGACATGAGGGTCCTTGCAGCAACCCGGCCATATCGGCATGAGAAAACAGAGATACAGCCTTATAAAAAGCATTGCCCGATTCGATGTTTGGGAATATCAACACATCCGCCTCCCCGTCAATCGGTGATACAATGCCTTTGATGTTACCGCTCGTCTTCTCACAAGAGGTCTTCACATCCAGCGGGCCGTCGATGATGACATTGCCGAACTCTCCGGCTTCCGCCAGTTCCACAATATTCACATAGTCCAATGAATGGGGGAATTTGGCGCTTACCTTCTCCGTGCAATGAATCAGCGCGATACGTGGCTGCTCTATCCCGAAATGGCGGCAAGTATGGATGGCATACCAAATCATTTCAATGCGCTGTTGCAGCGTCGGGCGGGGAATGACCGCAGCATCGGAGAAAAAGAGCAGTTTATCGTAAGTAGGTATCTGCATCACGGCCAGATGGGTCAGAATCTTTCCTTTAGGCAACAAACCATGTTCCTTGTCCAGAATGGCACGTAGCAAATTGTCGGTATTGATGATGCCTTTCATCAGGATGTCCGCTCCACCCTCGCGTACGATACGCACCGCCTCACGTGCAGCCTCATCGGAATCTTCTATATGCAAGGTACTGACATATTGAGGATATTTCTTCAAGGTGGGATATTTTTCCAATATGGCAGAATCGCCAATCATCAGAAATTCCGCAATCCCCTCCTCCAAGGCACGGGATATGGCATATTCTGTATTAGGGTCATTGGCACAGACTACCGCAATACGTTTCCTCTTATTCAAGGTTTTCAGGTGGGCTGTTAACTGGGCAAAGTTCCGTATCGGTTCCATAACGTTAGATTTTTAGCAAATATCTAAAAAAATGTCGAGAAATACGGCATTTGCCCCATTGAAATTTTATATGTTTAATATCATTTTGATATGTTCACCACAGATTACACAGATTGACACGGATTTGAACAGAATTTGAGTTACTCTGTTGATTATATATCATATATAACCTCCCTCTCTTCTGTTAAAAATCCGTGTTAATCTGTGATATCTGTGGTGAATTGTGTACTTTTGCCCAAAATAGATTGATAATATAATATGGGTAGTCTTATTTTCCCTCCGTATCTGCAGGAAGGTGATCGTGTCATTGTTCTCTCCCCTTCCAGCAAGATTGACAAATCTTTCCTGAAAGGCGCCTACAAACGTTTGAAGTCCTGGGGGCTGGAAGTCGTATTCGCAAAGCACGCGGGGAGTTCCAACGGAACGTATGCAGGAAATATCCGGCAACGCCTCGAGGACCTGCAGGAAGCCATGGACGATGAAGAAGCCAAAGTCATATTCTGTAGTCGGGGCGGTTACGGAGCCGTGCATCTGATAGGCAAACTGGATTTTACCAAGTTCAGGCAGCATCCCAAATGGCTCATCGGATTCAGTGACATCACCGCCCTCCATAATCTGTTCCAGCAGAATGGCTTCGCGTCGTTGCACGCCCCCATGGCGCGCCATCTCACAGTAGAACCGGAAGACGACTTCTGCACACAAGCACTGAAGGATATACTATTCGGGCAGGCATTGGGAGGAACCGAAGCATTCAGTTATGTCTGCCCGGGGCACAAACTAAATCATAAGGGAGAGGGAAAAGGCGTGTTGCGCGGCGGCAATTTGTCTGTGTTCTACGGGCTGCGTGGTACTCCTTACGATATTCCCGCCGAAGGCACCATCCTCTTCATCGAAGATGTGGGAGAACGCCCACATGCGGTGGAACGCATGATGTACAATCTCAAACTGGGAGGTGTCCTCGACAAGCTTTCCGGCCTCATCATCGGACAATTCACCGAATACGAGGAGAACAAGTCCCTGGGAAAAGACCTATATGGCGCATTGGCCGATTTGGTGAAGGAATACGATTACCCGATATGTTTCGATTTTCCCGTCGGACATGTCAGCATGAATGTACCGCTGATAAACGGCGCTGCGGTAACACTGAAAGTTGGAAAGAAAGAAGTGAAACTAAGTTTTAATACAGAAAGAGAATGAAACGGAATTATACATTCATCCCGTTGCTGCTGTTGCTGATTGTAGCGATAGTGGCATGCAGCAACAACAGCAGCAAGTCTGCAGCCGATAATGACAGTGAGGGCAATGCGACCCAAGCGACTGTCCAAGTGCCTCAGTTCAGTGCAGACAGTGCATATCAATACATACAGACCCAAGCGGATTTTGGTCCGCGCGTGCCCAACACCGCCGCCCACAAAGCCTGCGGAGAATTCCTTGCCAAGAAGCTGGAGGAATTCGGCGCCAAAGTATACAACCAGTATGCCGACCTGGTGGCTTACGACAACACCATCCTGAAAGCGCGCAATGTTATCGGCGCCTATAATCCGGAAAGCAAAAGGCGTGTACTGCTCTGTGCCCATTGGGACAGCCGTCCTTATGCCGACCAGGATGCCGACAAGACGAAGCATCACAGCCCTATCCTGGGTGTGAACGATGGAGCCAGCGGTGTGGGCGTATTGCTCGAAGTGGCCCGCCAACTACAGCAGCAGGCTCCAGCCATAGGCATCGACATCATCTTCTTTGACGCCGAAGATTATGGCATCCCCTACTTCTATCAAGGTGCATACAAGAACGACACTTGGTGCCTGGGCTCACAATATTGGGGACGAGTACCCCATGTAGACGGTTATAATGCCCGCTACGGCATCCTGCTCGACATGGTGGGCGGAAAGAACGCCACCTTCTACAAGGAACAGTTCTCTCAAAGAACCGCCGGTAAGTACGTGAACAAGATATGGAACACAGCCCACCGCCTGGGCTTCGGCAACTTCTTCCCCAAAGAAAAAGGCACCGAAGTGACGGACGACCATATGTATGTATACAACCTGCGGCAGATTCCCTGCGTGGACATCATCAACTATGACCCGAACTGCGACACCGGCTTCGGTGACTTCTGGCACACGATAGACGACACCATGGACATCATCGATAAGGGCACTCTCAACGCCGTGGGACAGACCTTGCTGGAAGTCATCTACAATGAGAAATAGACCATCAAACAGTAAATCGTAAATAGTAAAATAGTAAATCCCATGATAAGTATCAACGAAGTACAAGATGAAGTAATTGCCGAATTCAATGATTTCGACGATTGGATGGACCGGTACCAACTTCTTATTGATTTAGGAAACGAGCAGGAACCGCTCGACGAAAAATACAAGACGGAACAAAACCTGATTGAAGGTTGCCAGAGCCGCGTATGGCTGCAGGCAGACGAAGTGGACGGAAAAATTATTTTCCAGGCCGAAAGCGACGCACTGATTGTGAAAGGAATCATTTCACTGCTTATCAAAGTACTCTCCGGGCACACACCGGATGAGATACTGAATGCCGACCTCTATTTCATTGATAAAATAGGACTGAAGGAACACTTGTCGCCCACCCGTAGCAACGGACTGCTGTCTATGGTAAAGCAGATGCGAATGTATGCGCTGGCCTTCAAAGCGAAAGGCATCTAAAGGTTACGACCGACAATATATAAACTAATAATCAGCAGATTATATTTACCGGATGTTTACCCTATAATGTAAAAGCCGTTACTCCAGAATGTAACGGCTTTTACATTATGAAGTAACGACGTTTACCATAGTATGTAAAGGCGTTTACCGTAGTATGTAAAGGCGTTTACCGTAGTATGTAAAGGTGTTTACTGTAGTACGTAAACGGAGTTTCTTAAGGCGGTAAGCATTTCAACCTCTACTTGCGCCTTCTTCTCCCTATTTATCCCTCCTTAAACTCCAGTATATCCCCCGGCTGGCAATCAAGTTCCTTACAGATTGCTTCCAGTGTAGAGAAACGGATGGCCTTAGCCTTTCCGGTTTTGAGAATAGAGAGATTGGCAGGCGTAATATCAATCTTCTCCGCCAGTTCGCCCAAAGATATCTTTCTTCGGGCCATCATTATGTCAAGGTTTACTATAATCATATAATTGTGTTCTATTTATCAATTATTCTTTTCCCACTCACACCTAAATAGTTAAGTCCTGTTCTTCCTTTATCTTCACCCCGTCGGCAAATATCTCGGTGAAAAGAATTATAATAACCAGGGATGTGAAATCCGTATCATGCGATGCAACCACTTCATAGCCCAGCAGAGCCACTTGCTTCACTGCTTCAAGATGATTCAGCCAATCGTGCAAAGTCATCAAGCCGTACAATGCAGCAAACGAATAAGTAAAGAAACGCAACCGGGCTACATTATCCGAAGTAAACACTTCCCGCTTTGAGATGGATACCAGCAAACGTATCAGGCAATAGATTCCTACAAAGAAAGGAATGATGGCAAACATGGCAAAGAAGTTCACTATGGAACTCCAGACAGTGGGGACAATCACAGTGCCTATTCTCTTTACCTGATAAGGTACTGACTTATCGGCAAAACGATTCGTCAAGGAATCGACTGCTGTCGTTTCCAAAGGTCTTACATCCACATATACCTTATCAAATAAACCGGAATACTCCGGCTGTGGAGTTCCCGAATGCACATTTACACTATTGTAACCCTCAAGAAAACTATTCTTCATATCCACCCAGCCCGCTATCATCGCATAGGTAAACTCTGCAACAATGACCAATATAGCCAGGATACCCAATATACTTATCTTTTTCATAATCCTCCCCCCACATTAAACCGTTAAATCCTGCTCTTCCTTTATCTTCACGCCGATGGCGAATATCTCGGTGAAAAGAGCTAATATCAAAAAATAAAACCAAGGATATTTAAGCCAATAAGACTCTATTTCATAACCGGCCAAATGAATCTGAGAAACGACATCACAATATTGACAATACTGTTTCAGTTCAAGAAGTATTCCCATAAGAATGATTGTATAAATAAAAACACGCATACGAAATACATTATCACGAATAAACACTTCCCGACGGGTTACAGCCATAACCATCTTTATCAAACAGAAAAAACCATACAAGCCGGCAAATGCCACAGGAAACATCAGAATATTCAATACAACACCCCAAACGGACTCTTCCACTTGTGTCTCCAGGGTTTCAATACAATACGGAATATTCCGCTTTGCCACACTATTAAAAAGAGAATCTGCTATCAAAGTCTCATCAGCCTTCACTGCAACATTTACAGTAGAGAAGTCAAACTCCCGACTGTCTCCTGCTTGATTCCAGCCATCAACCGCACCTTCAATTCCACCTTTCAAACCAGTAAATACTAATGCTACAATAACTAATATTGCCAATATCTGAATCTTTTTCATTATTGTATCTCCTTTCATTAAATCGTCAAGTCCTGCTCTTCCTTCATTTTCAATCCAATGGCAAACACTTCACCTACAATCAGCGAACAAAGCCCAAGTACCAGCGTGGTAGTGCTCACCAATTCTGAGAGGCTCAGCTCGTAACCATGCAGCGAGAATACGGTATCGATACCTATAAAATCAAGATATGATGACGCAAAGGTACAGCAGAAGCTGACAACCAGTGCCATTCCCAATCGACGCAGCCGACGTACATTCCGCCAGTTGAAGATGTCGGACTTGTTGATAGAGATTATCAAGCGGATAAACAATACTACCGCCCAAAGAGAAAAGCCCAAATGCAGATATATCAGCAAATACTTTGCCACCACTTTCCCAACAGAATCATGAGAATTTACGCTGACCATCAACGAAGAGTAGGCTGCAGGCACATAACTCCTGCTTTTCTCATTGTAGACGGAATCCCTGAAGAAATCAAACGACTCCATGGAAGAAGGTATCAGGTTGACAACCTTCAGGTTCATCAGTTCCTTGTAGGCAGCAATGTCACTCCCTTTCTTTCCCAGCTCCAGTCCGGTCTGCGCCCCCATCTTGGCTCCCAGAAAGATATAGTACCCCTGCTCCAATACCGAGTAACTCAGTACAAGCATTACCACCAGGCAGAGAATGTTCAATCTTCTTTTCATAATTCAGTTGTTGTTGTATTAGTATCAGATATATTATATTTATTCAGTTGTTTCAAGGAGAGTAGAAGCAACAATATGAAAACCACTGCCCAAACCAGTACATACGGGTTACTCAGCAGATGTGTCACATCCTCCATTTCAGGATGTTTCAGGCTCAGATAGACAGACAAGCCGTTATTCATGATATGTATCAGAATACATGCCATAAGACTCCGTGTCTTATAATAAAGCCAGGCAAGCAAGAAACCGATGAGGCAAGCACCTATTATCTGAACCGGATTCAGATGAAAGATACCGAATATCAACCCGGAAAACAAGATAGCCTTTGCCGGGCTATATCTGCGAAGCAGCTCCTTGGTAATGGCACCACGGAAAAGCAGTTCTTCCAGTACGGGTCCCAAAACAGAAATACAGAGAATACCCAGCCAACCGGATTGCAGTATATCAAATGTCTGGTCCAACAAATTGGGCAAAAAAGTAAGTTCGGACATCAGAAGACCTATTATACATATGGAAGTCATTCCGGCAAGCAGGCTCCATGCCAGATAAGGGACTGACACCGGAGAATACAGATGCTTGTCTCCCGTCAGGTAGTTCTTGCGCCACAAGTACAGTCCCATGAAAACAAAGCCCAGCAGCATGGTAGGCGCCACAGCAATCTGACCAGCCTTGTCCATGTCGAAAGTTCCATAAGCGAAATACGTATACAGCAGACAGAAAGGTCCTGCAAACAGTGCTCCTATAAGCTGCATCAAAAAGTAAATCAATACTAGTTTTATTGCCGTTTTCATTGTTCTATTCGTCTAAAAGTTCGCAAAGATACACATTTTCTCTGTCAATCCGTCAAGCTGTGGCAACAAGTCCCATCAGCAGCACCATCACTGTAGAAAGTGACAATACCAATAGTGTAATACTCATGAATGCTCTTCTCATAACCTAAGCCCCTCCCTCATTTCTATATTGTTCTTCATTTATTTTACTGCCAGGAGCAATACGTCTTCCTCCGCAGTGGCATGTTCCACCAACAGATTCCAGTCGTTGTCCTTCTTACTCCATTTGTAACTCAAGTAGTTGATGTCATCTCCCGCCTGCAGATAAACAGCTTTTTCCTTCACATCGGAGTAGGCATGCGTCTTGTTGTCCCACAAGGCATATTCCACATCCGTACCGGCTTCCGTATAATTGTAGTTCAAGCAATAGAAGCGTTCAAACGCCTGCTCAATCTCGTTCCATCTCAACGCCTCCTTCTGTATCGTACGCCCTTGGGCATCATAGGTGAAATTGTATTTCAAATGGTTCTGCAGAAACTTACCGTTCTCTACTTTATATACAATCTGGGACTCCACCTGATTTCCGTTCATCACTTCATTATAGGCAAAGTTTTCCTGGATATTACCACCAAAAGCATTTATCACTACTGTCACTACAAAGATTGTTGTCATTACTAAAGTTTTCATACCGTTATTGTTTTATTAGTTCTTTATTTTGTTTTTCGATAATCATTTATCGTTTTTCGATATGCAAATAAAAGACCTTTTTTTGGTATGACAAAGAAAAACAGAAAATATTTATCGAAAAACAATAAAAAAAACGCGTTTTACGATAAATATACAGAAAGCAAACACTTCAAACGGGAAAATACATAGAACTGCAAGGGGATAAATGACCTTATTGCCTTATGTTTATAAAGCAAGAATGGATTTAATCTCCACCTCGTCACGGTGAAGCTGGGCAATAAGTTCTTCTATACTGTCGAATTTCAGTTCAGGACGGGTGCGGCGCACAAAGGAAAGACGCATCGGCTGCTGATAAATATCAGCATCAAACCGGAATATATGGACCTCAATACTGCGATCGGGGCCGTTCTCCAACGTAGGTCGGTAGCCAATGCTTAGCATACCGCCGTACTCCTTGCCTTCAACACAGACACGGACGGCATACACACCATCGCAGGGAATCAGCTTGTCAGAATCGGAAACACGGAGATTAGCCGTAGGAAAACCTATTTTACGCCCCACTTGATAGCCGCCGACAACCGTACCGTCCAAAAAGAAATCATATCCCAGATACTCGGCAGCTTCCGAAACGTTTCCCTCCTGCAACAGACCTCGAATAGCCGAGGAGCTGACAGTAACCTCCGTTACCGATGCTTCCTTACTATAAGAATACGCGCGCGCAAGAAGCACCTCCATACCCAATTCGCGACCATAGTGCACATAGTCTTCAAAACCCTCGCTGCGGTTATGCCCGAAACGATGGTCGTACCCCACTACCAAAGCTTGTATCTGATAGCGATCCTTCAGTATGGACATGAATTCCCGTGCCGAAAGCCGGGCTATTTCAGGAGTAAAATCAAGCATCATGCAATAATCCACCCCAGTCTTGGCAAGCAGGGAAACTTTCTCATCACAAGTGGTCAATAACTTCGGATGATAATCGGCCTGCATCACTTTACGCGGATGTACCGGAAAAGTCACGACCGACGAAGCAAGCCCACGCCCGGCAGCTACCGCACACACTTGCTCTATCAGGTAGCGGTGTCCCCGATGTACTCCGTCAAAGAAACCGATAGTGGCTACACTTGGACGGGAACCAATGTCCGATGTTTCACAAAACAACTGCATGTCTCCAATCCTCGTGGGCCTTTGGCGTATAGGTAGAAATACCCAACGCCTCCGCTGTCCGGCAATTGGCCTCAGAATCGTCAATGAAAAGAGTCTCGTTGGGAAGAATACCGGTCTCATCCAGTACTTTCTGAAATATATCGGCATCCGGTTTTGCCATCTTCATCTCATAAGAGAGATAGATATGCTCAAAAAAGTCCTCCGCACGGAAAGCCTTGTAGCGAAACGCGTGCAGACACGACCATTGCCAATGGATTTCATTGGTGTTGCTCAGCAGATAGACCACATATTTTTTGCGCAGTTCCAACAGTAAATCCAATTTAAAAGTAGGAATACTCACTAGGAAACTGTTCCAGGCGTCATCTATCTGGGCATCAGTCACCGGTTTCCCTATCTTTCCACGAATCACTTCCCGGAACTCCGCACTGGTAATCAACCCTTTTTCATATTTCTGGAAGAAATCCTGCTGGTGATAGAGGTCCAACATGACTTCCACGTCCGGCAATCCCAGCTTTCTGAAATTCTCTAAACAGCGCTGGCGGTCCAAATCAATCAGAACTCCGCCAAAATCAATAATAAGGTTCTTGATTCCTCTTCTTTTCATCACTATTTCTGTGTTAAACGTCGGATAAGGCGAACCAGTTCACCTATCCACAAAACAAACGAGGTAGAAACGACAATCGTCATCCAAGTCATAAAATCGAGCGGCACTGTGCGGAATACAGCTCCACCAAACTGTACAATCAGTATCTGTCCGCCCAAAATGGCAAGTATAATCAGCTCCATGCCATAAGATTTAGAAATGCCCTTGAACGCCGAGTCCGAAGTGCCGAACACACGTGCATTGAACAAGTTCCAGAACTGAAGCATAACAAAGAACGTGAAGAACACAGTCAACCGATAGGTAGTCATCCCCCCCTCTTCACTGTTAAACCAGAAGAGCATTCCCATAAGCAATACCAGAAAGGCAAAACCCATTCCCAAAATGTAATACCTCATGGACTTGGTTATAATGAAATCCGTACTCTTACGCGGCTTTTCCTTCATCACGCTCTCACTGGGTGGAATGGACGCCAAGGCCAGGGCCGCAAACGTATCCATAATCAGGTTCACCCACAACATCTGCGTGACGGTCAAAGGAAGCGTCGTACCCACCAGTGAACCCAGGAGAACGATAAACAAAGCCACAAAATTGATAGTCAGTTGAAAAACAATGAAACGCTGTATATTTTTATATAAAGAACGTCCCCACATCACGGCCGTGCCTATACTGTTGAAGGAGTCATCCAGCAGCGTGATGTCGCTGGCCTCCTTGGCAACGGAGGTTCCGGTACCCATCGAAAGTCCCACTTGCGCATGGTTCAGCGCAGGAGCATCATTCGTGCCGTCACCCGTCACAGCCACTACCGCACCTTTCTGCTGCAACAGTTGCACCAGACGCTGCTTGTCTGTGGGGCGTGCACGCGACATTATCTTCAAGTCCATCACACGGTCCAATGCCTCCTCATCCGTCAATTCGGCAAATGCAGCTCCCGTAATGCGGTTCTTTTCCGTATCCTCCGGTTTCCACAGACCAATCTGGCGTGCTATCTCGGTAGCTGTACCCGGTGTATCTCCCGTCACAATCTTCACTCCGATACCTGCCGACTGGCATTTGGCAACGGCCGCAGGCACATCCGGGCGGATAGGATCACTGATGGCAACCACACCCAGGAACGACAAGTCATTTTCAGCAACCAATGACACACAATCAGACGCTTCCGCATCATCCACAATCTTGAATGCAAAGCCAAGTGTGCGCATGGCCATATTCTGGTAGTTGAGCAACTGAGCCTCCACTGTAGAACGGTATTCCACCGCATCCACACGCTTGCCGTCCAACATGACATCCTTGCATTTACCCAAAACAATCTCGGGAGCTCCCTTCACATACAGCACCTTCTTCCCAATCAGGGGGGATTGCACCAGGGTAGCCATGAATTTCCTTTCCGTAGAGAAAGTCAGCTGGTCGATAACCGTAGCTTTCTCACGCAGTGCCAGGTAGTCGCATCCCTGACTGCTCAGCCAAAGCAGCAGTGCCACCTCCGTGGGATTACCCACCCCTTTCGGGTTCTCTCCAGTCCCCTCTTCTTCCAGGAAAGCAGTGGAGTTAGCACTGATACCTTCCATTACCAGCTTGCTGAGGTCATCATTCCCCAGCTGCCCGTTATTCTTCAAACTATAGAAGTTGGGTTCATGCACCTGCATCAGATTTTGGGTCAATGTCCCGGTCTTGTCGGTACAAATCACTGTAATGGCTCCCATCGTCTCGCATGCATGCATCTTGCGCACCAGATTGTTGGTGGAGAGCATACGCCGCATGTTCAACGCCAGACTGAGTGTCACGCTCATCGGCAATCCTTCGGGCACAGCCACCACAATCAGGGTAACTGCCATCATAAAGTATTGCAAAGTAGCCTGCAAGGCCGGCAGCCAATCACGGAAGGTGTGGAATGAAGAAAAATCATAGACCAGTACCACATCCTTTACAAAGAAAATGAGAAAAGCCAGACCCGCTACGGAAAAGCCAATCTTTCCAATCAGGTTGGCCAATTTGGTCAGCTGGATATTCAGCGGAGTAGGTTCCGTATTCTGTTCGGTACTTTGACGTGCCACTTTACCGATTTCCGTAGCATCGCCCACAGCCTCCACACGCATGGTGCCATGTCCGTCCACCACCGTTGTACCGCGCAAAATGCGGTTGGAAGCATACGTAGCCTCTTCGTCAAAGTCGGCTTCCACGGTAGTTTTCGCCACTACCGGCTCACCGGTCAGGTTCGATTCGTTCACTTGCAGGGAAATGGCTTCCAGCAATTCACCGTCCGCCGGAACCTCTTCACCGGTTTCCAGCACCACGATATCACCCACCACTACATCTTTACGGGGAATCTCCTGCACATGTCCGTTACGAATTACTTTCACCAAAGTTTCTTCGTTCACTGCATTCAGCAGGTCAAACTTCTTTCCGGCATCATACTCAAAGAAGAAACCGATACCGGTAGCCAGCAGAATGGCTACTATAATGCCGATAGTCTCGGCATATTCATTCTCTACAATGGAAATAATCAAAGAAAACAGAGCGGCAACCAGCAATACCCTTACTACGGGGTCCTCAAACTTCTCCAGATACAATTTCCATAAGGAAGGCCGTTTAGGAGGCGTCAATAAATTTACTCCATGTTCGTCGCGGCTCTTCCGCACTTGTTCGTCGGTCAGTCCGACATGATAATAATCATCCTTTATTGCAGTCATGCAAGTCTTTAGGTTTAATTTTGGAACGCAAAAATACAATAATAATCCGGGAAAACAATACCTATATAATGATTAGTGATTAATTGACTGTCATTGATTCTCTTTTTCCCTCACCAGTTTCGGTCTGGTTGCAGGCTCCCACGGCAATGTGAACCAGAAAGTCGAACCTGCCCCTTCTTCCGATTCCACGCCTATTTCGCCCCCCAATTTGCGGACAATGGTCTGGCAAATGGAGAGTCCCAGTCCGGTACCGTTCTTTTCCTGCTTCAGCTTGACGAAACGTTCAAAAACATGTGGCAACTTTTCCTGGGGAATACCGGTTCCCGTGTCTTTTACGTAGAAATAGAGACCTTCCTCATAGGGTCTGAATCCGAGGGTAATACTGCCTTCCTGAGTGAACTTCAGGGCATTCGTCATAAAATTGGATACCACTTGTGCAAGCCGGTTTCTGTCTGTATGCATGGTATATTCCTTCTCAGAAGCCTCCCGGACAATCTGCACTCCACTACCCAGCTCAGCCACCCGCATACGGAACTGTTGTTCCAAATCGGACATCATCTGGTTGATGTCCACATCCGAGAACACAAATTCCAATGTTCCGGCTTCTATCTTCGAGAGGTCCAGAATATCAGCAATCAGCTGTTGCAGCATTTCATTGTTACTTTGCACAATTTCCAGGAACTGTGTCTTCTCCTCGTCTGTCGATGCAGAGGCCAGCAATTCCGAGAATCCGACAATTGCGTTCAGCGGGGTACGGATTTCATGGCTCATATTCGCCAGGAACACCGATTTGGAGCGGTCGGCATTCTCTGCCTTCTCACGTGCCAGTTTCAATTCAGCTTCCACTTGTTTCAGTCGGGTAATGTCATGCACGGTAATCACCATGCAGTCACGGTCCTCAATCTCCATATACTCGCCGGAAACATAAGCATTGCATTCCGTAGTTCTGCCTTCGCTATCCCTAAGATTCAGAATAGCTGCCAAATCCGTGAAGTTCTTTTGCACCACAAAGGCATTCTCTATGGCATTCCGCACGGGGCAGTGCTCACACAAATCGTGAGTGCCGCAACCTCCTGCTGCCGACAAGGCATTGTTACAGCGCAGAATATCTCCCACCCGTCCAGTTTCGGCAGGCTTTACAGCTCCGGTAATATCGTAGTAATTGGTGTAGAATACAGTGAAGTCGCGGTTTATCAGCAGTACATAGGCGTGCAGATTCCGCATAATCGCCCTGAACAGCTTGTCGGTCATTTTCATAAAATGTTGTTTTAATAGAGAACAAAAATAAACTATTTTTGTTCAACAATAGAACAAAAAGGGCTTTTAAACGTTATTATAAGAGAATAAACCTAAAAAAAGAAATTTATGGAAAAGTACATTTGCACTGTATGCGATTATGTCTATGACCCTGAATTGGGCGACCCTGAAAATGGAATAGAACCGGGAACATCTTTCGAAGACCTTCCCGAAGATTGGGTTTGCCCCTTGTGTGGAGTAGGCAAAGAAGAATTTGAGAAAGCGTCCTAAGACGCTTTCTTTTCTTTTATATCGCTGCTGGCCTCCACTACATTCACCACATAGTCGCCCAGCTTTTCACATTCTGCAATGATGTCCATATAGTAAACACCCATCTGGTAATCATATTCCTTGTTGTTCACATCCAAGATATTCTGATTCTTCAGCTGATTGCGGTAATTATTGATTTCATTCTCCAAATTAAAGGACTTGTTCACATCCGCGCCTGCATGCTCCGGATGTTCCACCACGACAATCATCTGCTCCAAGGCATCATCCGTCAGCTTCATCATGAAATGAATATGCTCGTACTGCTTCTCGGTGAAATCCTGATTGGTCTGGCGCTTGCGGTTGATGGTACGTGCCAGGTTATAGCAGCTGTCGCCGATGCTCTCTATCTCCGTCACTTCACGCAGCATGGCACGTATTTGCAACTTACTTTCCGAACTCAGGCGCCCTTCGGACACTTGATTCAGATAATTGGCAATCTCCAGCTCCATGCTGTCACTGATATTCTCGTACTTCTCCACACGGCTGAACACTTTGTTGAAATCATCATCCTTCTCCGTATGCAGCAAGTCCTGCACCATTCCGAACATACGGCGGGTACGTTCGGCAAAAAGATGTATTTCCTTGCTTGCCTGCAAGATGGACAGCTCTGCCGTAGAAAGCATACCGCCCGAGATAAAACGCAAGCGATATTCCTCGTCCTGCTCCTTCATTGGAATAATGGCACAGACCGTACGTTCGATAAACTTCACGAACCATATCAATATCAGCACGTTGCAGATATTGAAGCAAGTATGGAATGCCGAAAGCTTGAAGGATACGGCCACAGCCGGATCTTTAGTACCCATCACGTTCTCTACGAACCATGACACAGCCTCGGTAAAGGGGGTGAAAAGACACAACACCCATATCACACCAAACACATTGAATACCAAATGAGCCAAAGCAGCCCTCCTCGCCTGCGTATTACCGGTCAGCGCCGCAAGGTTTGCCGTGATGGTTGTACCGATATTCTCTCCCAAAACCAGTGCTGCCCCCAATTCGAAACTAATCCAGCCGTTGGCGCACATAATAAGCGTAATGGCCATAGTTGCCGCAGATGCCTGCACAATCATGGTCAACACCGTACCGATACCCACAAAAAGGAGTATGGAGATAAAGCCCATGTCGGTATAGTCCTGCACAAATGACAGCATATCAGGATTTTGGCTCAAGTCAGGAGCATTGTTTTTCAAATAGGAAAGCCCCATGAACAAGAATGAGAAACCGAAAATAAATTCACCGACAGACTTGCGGTTACTTTTTTGAGAGAAGAGGAGAGGAATGCCGAAAGCAAGAAGAGGAAGAGCAAAGGCGGCAATGTCCACCTTGAAACCTAAAGCTGAAATAATCCATGCCGTAACAGTCGTACCGATATTAGCACCCATTATGACACCTATGGACTGTGAAAGCGTTAACAACCCCGCATTGACAAAACTTACAACCATCACCGTGGTTGCAGAGGAAGATTGTACAAGTGCTGTAATCAGCACGCCCGTCAACACACCGGTCACTCTGTTGGTTGTCATTGCGGTCAATATTTTCCGCAGTCTGTCACCGGCAAATTTTTGAAGCCCCTCACTCATAATCTTCATTCCGTAAAGAAACAGTGCCAATGAGCCGAGTAGCTTTAAAAAATCATAAAAAGAATATTCCATCTTTAATTATTTAAGGTGTTTCATTCCTTCACGTGTTATAATGTCCTATATTTAACGTGTCAACCCACTAAAAACGAGACATCATGAAACACATGTTACAAATTTGTTGCAAAAATAATAATATTTCTAAAGAATTCCCTATAGGGAGCTCACTTTTGGATATTTATTACGGTTTTAATCTAAATTTCCCCTATCAGGTAGTCAGTGCAAAAGTCAACAACCGTTCCGAAGGACTGAATTTCCGTGTATACAACAATAAGGATGTAGAGTTTCTCGACATACGTGACTCCTCAGGCATGCGCACTTATGTCCGTTCCCTCTGCTTCATTCTTTACAAAGCTGTCAGCGAGCTGTTTCCGGAAGGAAAACTGTTCGTAGAGCATCCGGTATCCAAAGGTTACTTCTGTAACTTGCGCATCGGCCGTTCCATAGAGCTGGAAGATGTGACCGCCATCAAGAAACGGATGCAGGAAATCATCGCCGAAAACATCCCCTACCATCGTGTAGAATGCCACACCACCGAGGCTGTGCGTATCTTTAGCGAACGGGGCATGAACGACAAGGTTAAGCTGCTGGAAACCTCCGGCTCGCTATATACCTATTATTACACATTGGGCGACACCGTAGACTACTACTACGGCAACCTGCTGCCCAGTACCGGGTTCATCTGGCTGTTCGACATCGTGAAGTATTACGACGGCCTGCTGCTGCGTATCCCCAACAAGGAGAACCCGAATGTACTGGAAGAAGTGGTGAAACAGGAGAAGATGCTCGACGTATTCAAGGAACACCTGCGCTGGAACTACATCATGGGGCTGAGTAACGTGGGCGACTTCAACCTGGCTTGCGAGACAGGCCATGCCACCGACCTCATCAACGTAGCCGAAGCCCTGCAGGAGAAAAAGATAGCCCAAATAGCTGACGACATCTACCACCGCGGCGAAAACGGAAACCGGGTGAAGCTCGTACTCATCTCCGGTCCATCGTCCTCCGGAAAGACGACTTTCAGCAAGCGGCTCAGCGTGCAGTTGATGACCAACGGCCTGCGTCCCTATCCCATCTCGCTGGACAACTACTTCGTAGACCGTGAAGACACCCCACGCGACGAAAACGGAAACTACGACTACGAATCACTCTACGCCCTCGACCTCGAACTCTTCAACACCCAGCTGCAGGCATTGCTCCGTGGCGAAGAAGTGGAGCTGCCCCGCTTCAACTTCAACCTCGGGAAGAAAGAGTACAAGGGCGACAAACTTCGCATCGACGAGCATACCATCCTCATCCTGGAAGGAATCCATGCCCTGAACCCTGAACTGACACCACAGATTCCCGCCGCCAGCAAATACAAGATTTATGTATCCGCCCTGACCACCATCTCGCTGGACGACCACAACTGGATTCCCACCACGGACAACCGCCTGCTGCGCCGCATCATCCGCGACTTCAACTACCGCGGCTACTCGGCACAAGAGACCATTTCACGCTGGCCCAGTGTACGTGCCGGCGAGGACAAATGGATATTCCCCTACCAGGAAAATGCCGATGTCATGTTCAACTCCGCCCTCTTGTTCGAATTTGCCGTGCTCCGCTGCCACGCAGAGCCCATCCTTACCAGTGTTCCACGGAACTGTCCGGAATACGCAGAAGCCTACCGGTTGCTGAAATTCATCAAATATTTCACCCCCGTGCAGGACAAAGAAATTCCACCGACATCCTTATTGAGAGAATTTTTAGGAGGCAGTAGCTTCAAATACTAAGTTTTTATTCTAACTTTGTGAGCAAATAAAACAAACGTACACATGAAAAAAATTATTTCGATACTTCTCTTAGCGACTTTCTGCATCTTTACTCAACTCCATGCGCAAAACCGTGCAGACGAATTGATGAAACAAGCACAAGAAAATCTTACGAAAAAAGAATATATCAAAGCCCGCTATCTATTCCTGCAAGCCTACAATGCCTTTGCCACGCAAGACAAGTATGCCCAGGCAGTGGAATGCGGCGTCAATGCCAGCGCCCTCTACCATCGGGAGAATTACTATAAAGAAGCTTTTGAACTGCTGCGCGGTGCCGAGCAAGTGGTGGCAACCGGCGAACAGAAAACGGGCAAGGCCATGCCCAACCTACGTTTCCGCATCAACAAGGAACGCCTGCAGATGTACATCAACCTGAAAAATCCCGCACGCGCCAAGGAACAGCTGACCAAACTGGAAGAGACCGCCAAAGCCTCTCACAACGACTCTCTGAGCAACGACCTGCTTTATACGCAGGCCAACTATTACTACACCTTCGGCATGAATGCGCAAGGTGATGCCGCCACCAACCGCCTGATAGGGCAATATAAGGAACAGAAGAACTACGCCAAGGTAGACGAATGCTACAAGACTCTCATCAGCATTGCCCGCAAGGCAAACAATGCCGGACTGGTGGCTCGTACATACGACAAGTATATCCTCTGGACCGACTCCGTGAAAGCGCTTACCGCACAGGACGAACTGAACGTCCTGAAGAAGAAATACGATGAAAGCCTGGCCACTATCCAGGAGAAAGATGATTCCCTAAGCGCCAAGCAGTACATCATCATCGGGCTTTGCATACTCGCCGCCATCCTTGCCGCCGCACTGGTATTCGGCGCCATCGTATTGCTGCGTTTCATCATCCTCACCCGTAAACAGAAGAAGGCCATCAGCATTGCTAATGAGCACAATGAACTGAAAACCAAATTTATCCAGAACATTTCCGCCCAAATGGAACCGACACTGGACACGCTCGACGCCTCACTGCCGGGCGTAAAAGCCCTGCATGCATTCTCCAACCATATCCAGGAACTGTCCGAATTGGAAACCACCTTGTCCGAACCCTACGAAGTGCAGGAGAAGAATATCTCCACTTTCTGTGAAGGCATCATGGACAAAATCAAAGGAATGACACAAGAAGATGTCACCCTGACCGTGAATGCCCCCAAATTGAATGTGAAAATCAACCCTGAGCAACTGGAACGCGTCTTGCTGCATTTGTTGGAAAACGCCGCCGAGTACACCCCTGCCGGAGGAAAAATATGGCTGGACTTCAAGAAACGCGGTGCGCACACCCACCAGTTCATCATCAGCGACACCGGTTGCGGTATCCCCGAGGAGCAACGCGAAAACATCTTCAAGCCTTTCACCGAAGTGAAAGACCTGACGCAAGGCGACGGCCTGGGACTCCCCATCTGCTCACTGATTGCCACCAAGATGAACGGCAGCTTGACACTAGACAGCAGCTACAACAAGGGAGCACGGTTCGTACTGGAACTGCACGCATAAACCATACATAATACAATCTGTATGACCCCTAAATTTGAGAGCCGCTTGCCACCGGCATTATCGGGACAAACGGCTCTCTGCGTATATTAAGGATGTGGTTGTCAACGCAACGCTTCCACCTCTTCCGGTGTCAACGGAATTTTCTTGCCCAAGCGACGTGCTCCCGTTTCGGTAATCAGATAATCCTCCTCATTACGGATGCCGCCGAAATTGCGGTATTCTTCCACCTTATCGTAGTTGATGAAGTCCATGAACTTCTTCTCTCCTTTCCATAAGTCAATCAGCTCGGGGATGAAGTAGATGCCCGGCTCAACCGTATGCACAAAGCCCGGTTCCAGAGGGATGGCAAGACGCTGGCTCTTGCGGCCGAACTGCGTACTCTTGGGCTGACCGTCATAGCCTACCCAGAGCTCACCCAGGTTCTCCATATCGTGCACATCCAACCCCATCATATGACCCAGTCCATGGGGATAAAACAAGGCATGCGCCCCTTCGCGCACGGCATCTTCGGCATTGCCCTTCATCAACCCCAGCTCTTTCAGCCCCTCCACCATCACTTGGGCGGAAAGCTCGTACACCTTCATATAGGGAATGCCCGGGCGAAGCGCTTTAACAGACTCCAGATGCATGGCGTTCTGGATTTCGTAAACGGCACGCTGGCGTGGAGTAAAAGTCTTGTCCGCCGGCACGGTAGACGACATGTCACCACAGTAACCCGAAGGCAGCTCGGCGCCGGCATCAATCAAGAAAAGGTCTCCCGGTTGCACCCGGTTGCCGTGATAGTGGTTATGCAGGGTCTGGCCGTTGACAGTAGCAATCGTGGCAAAAGACAGCTCGCAGTTGTTCATCTCGGCGATACGGTTCATTTCGGCCACAACCTCGTATTCGTACATGCCCGGACGAAGCACCTTCATTGCGGTGATGTGCATGTCAGCAGTCACGTCGCATGCCTTTTCTATTTCCGCTATTTCTTCTGCCGACTTGTAGTTGCGCTGTGCCACCACCGCACGGATAAACGGCACAGACCCTTCCTGACGTGCCGGAGGAACACCCAGCCAGTCCATCAGTTTCAACTTATGCTCGGCACGATAAGGGGGCAAATAATGGATGGTCTGTCCCTTCTGTACAGCCTTGTGCAGATAACCGACGATGTCGGCAAAAGGACGGGTTTCGGAAATTCCCACAGCAGAAGCCTTTTCGTGAAGGGTGGGCTGGGTACCCATCCAGACAATATGGTCGATGGTCAGCTCATCGCCAAAAATGATTTCTTTATCTTCATCTATGTCGATGAGAGCTGACAGCCCGGCAAACGACAAGCCAAAATAGTAGAGAAAAGTGGAATCCTGGCGGTAACGGAAAGTATTGTCCTCATAGTTCAAACCTTGTTCATCGTTACCCAAAAACAGTAACACTCCGGAGCCTATCGTTTTTTTCAGCTGGGCCCTGCGCTGCACATACGTTTCTTTAGCAAACATAACATTCCTTGTTTTAGTAGTTATAGGACAAAGATATAGATAATCTTTGAAAGAAGATAATACAAAAAGGAGATTAATCTATATAGTTCATAATCAGAAGACTATTTTGCCAACGTTTTTCAAGCCTTTGGCAAAGTTTTGCCACCGCGTTGGCAAAGTCTTGCCATAGGCATGGCAAAAGTTTGCCAAGCTATTGGCAAAAGCTTGTTTTCTCTTTTCTTGTTAAATATCATCAGAGAGGTTTCGTGTTATCGAACTATTCACTATTTTTGCGGTAAATATCTGAAAGAAGATGCACAATGAGTGCATTGAATAATTTATAAAAATATGGCACAAGGCTCCCGACAAGTACAGACCCAAGCGCAACAGCAGATACAAACGCTGTCGCCGCAACAAATTCTGGTGGTAAAGCTGCTGGAACTTCCCGCCGTGGAACTAGAGGACCGTGTACGTGCCGAACTTCTGGAAAATCCGGCACTGGAAGAGGGTAAGGAGGATACTCCCGGTGATGAATACCCCGACACTCCTGATACGGAAACCGGAACGGAAGACGGTGGAGACACCAGCTATGATTCTTTAAGCGATTATCTGAACGAAGACGATATCCCCGACTACAAGCTGCAGGAGAACAACCGCAGCAAAGGGGAGCAGGCAGAAGAAATCCCTTTTTCCGACGCCACCTCCTTCTATGAAACCTTGCGCCAGCAGCTCGGCGAGCAGGACTTGACTCCGCACCAGCGCGAACTGGCCGAATATCTCATCGGCTCGCTGGACGACGATGGCCTGCTGCGCAAATCGCTGGACAGTATCAGCGACGAACTCGCCATCTACGCCGGTATCGACGCTTCTCCCGAAGAGCTGGAAGAAGTATTGAAGATTATACAAGACTTCGACCCCGCCGGTCTGGGCGCCCGCACCCTGCAAGAGTGCCTGCTCATCCAGATTCGACGTAAGGAAGCGCAACGGCCCATGCCCTCGCCTCCACAATACTATATAGAAGAAGATATTCTTACCCAGTGCTACGAAGAGTTCACCCGCAAGCATTGGGACAAGATTATGCAGAAATTAGGTATCAGCGAAGATACCCTGCAACAAGCCGTTAAGGAAATCTGCAAGCTGAATCCCCGTCCCGGTGCCTCGCTCGGCGAAGCCATCGGCAAGAACATGCAGCAGATTGTGCCCGACTTCCTGGTAGACACTTATGACGACGGTACCATCAACGTGACACTGAACAACCGCAACGTGCCGGAACTGCGCATGAGCCGCGACTTCACCGAGATGGTGGAAGAACACACCAAGAACCGGGCCAACCAGTCTAAGGAATCCCGCGAAGCCATGATGTTCCTCAAACAAAAAATGGATGCCGCACAAGGTTTCATCGATGCCGTGAAGCAACGCCAGAATACGCTGATGACCACCATGCAGGCCATCATAGACCTGCAACGTCCTTTCTTCCTCGAAGGAGACGAGTCATTGCTCCGCCCCATGATTCTGAAAGATGTTGCCGAACGTACCGGGTTGGACATCTCGACCATCTCCCGTGTGAGCAACAGCAAGTATGTACAGACCAACTACGGCATCTACCCGCTGAAATTCTTCTTCAACGACGGCTACACAACCGAAGACGGCGAAGAGATGTCTGTACGCGAAATACGCAAGATACTCAAAGAGTGCATTGACAACGAGGACAAGAAAAAGCCTCTGACCGATGACGAACTGACCGAGCTGCTGAAGGAGAAAGGCTATCCCATAGCCCGCCGCACGGTGGCAAAGTATCGCCAACAGATGAATATCCCCGTGGCAAGACTGAGAAGATGAGAGAAAAGGATGAGCGATTAGGGATTAAGGTTTAAAGATTAGTGCATTCAAATAGTAAATTGTAAATAGTCAAATCGTAAATAAAATTAGGTTGTGGAAGAGCATATTATAGCAGATAAAACTTTAATCAGAACAGCGAAAGTGATTTCGGCGGTATTCACACCGTTCTCCATCCCTTTCCTGGCATTTCTGGTTCTGTTTATATTCTCGTACCTGCGCATCATGCCGTTGCAGTACAAGTTGATAGTATTGGGCGTGGTGTATTGCTTCACCATCCTGATGCCTACACTGACTATCTTCATCTTCCGCAAAATCAACGGTTTCAGTCCGGAAGAACTGGTGGAACGAAAAAGGAGATACATTCCCTTTATTCTGACCATCACTTCTTATGTATTCTGCCTGCTCATGATGCACCGGCTCAATATCCCGTGGTACATGACCGGTATCATACTCTCCGCCCTGGTAGTGATGATAATCTGCGTCATTGTCAACTTAAAATGGAAACTGAGCGAACACATGGCAGGCGCCGGAGCCGTAATTGGCGGACTGGTAGCTTTCAGCGCCTTGTTCAGCTACAATCCCGTATGGTGGCTATGCCTCTTTATACTGGTGGCTGGCGTGCTGGGCACCGCCCGCATCATCCTGCGACACCACACACTGGGCGAAGTTATGGGAGGCTTTGCCGTAGGGCTTATCTGCTCGCTGCTGGTACTCCACCCGCTGAGCAACATACTGTTCCGAATCTTCCTCTTTTAAGAGCCTTGTTTAATTTTTAATTTTCAACTTTTAATTTACATAGTATCAACCCTTAAAAACTAATGATCATGAACTTCCCGACTAATGTAAAGTACACCAAAGAACACGAATGGATTCGCCTGGAAGGTGATGTAGCCTATGTAGGTATTACCGATTATGCACAAGAGCAACTGGGCGACATTGTGTTTGTCGACATCCCGACCGAAGGTGAGACACTGGTTGCCGACGAAGTGTTCGGTACCATCGAAGTAGTAAAAACCATATCAGACCTCTTCCTGCCCGTAGCCGGTGAGATTCTGGAGCAAAACGAAGCCCTTGCCGACCAGCCGGAACTGGTAAACCAGGACCCGTACGGCGAAGGCTGGCTCATCAAAATCAAACCCGCTGCTGATGCCGACTTCGACAGCCTGCTGGATGCCGAAGCCTACAAAGCGCTGATAAACGAATGAAATGAAAGGATTAGGGATTAGGGGTTAGCGATTAGCACCAGATGGAATGATAGCGCAGTCCCTAACCCCTAATCGTTAATCCCTAGCCCCTATAAAATTAACCCTTTAATAATTTAATGATTCATGTCTCCAATCGTTAGCATCATCATGGGCAGCACTTCCGACCTCCCCGTTATGGAGAAGGCCGCGCAATTGCTCAATGACCTGCATGTACCGTTCGAAATGAACGCTCTCTCTGCTCACCGCACACCGGAAGCAGTGGAGGAATTTGCCAAGAATGCTCGCCAACGCGGCATTAAAGTGATTATTGCCGCTGCCGGTATGGCTGCCGCCCTGCCCGGCGTCATTGCTGCCAACACCACACTGCCGGTAATCGGGGTTCCCGTAAAAGGGTCCGCACTCGATGGCGTAGACGCCCTCTACTCCATCATCCAGATGCCTCCGGGCATACCAGTAGCCACCGTTGCCATTAATGGTGCCATGAACGCTGCCATCCTTGCCGTACAGATGCTGGCACTGAGCGATTCCTCATTGGCTGAAACATTCGCCGCCTATAAAGAAGGGCTGAAAAAGAAAATAGTCAAGGCAAATGAGGACTTGAAGGATGTGAAGTACGAATACAAAACCAATTGATTTACGATTGGACGATTTACGATGTACGATTGAAGATACCAAGAAGTAATTTCAATCGTACATCGTAAATCGTCCAATCGTAAATCGTCCAATCGTAAATCTTTTAATCCTTTAACTGTAAATATCATCGTGGATTTATTCAACTATTCCCGACGGGAAACATCAGAAGTAAACATCGGAGCCACCCCTATGGGCGGCTCCAATCCTATCCGCATACAAAGTATGACGAACACCGCTACGCAGGACACAGAAGCCAGTGTGGCGCAAGCCAAACGTATTGTCGACGCCGGAGGAGAGTATGTACGCCTCACGGCCCAAGGCATCAAAGAGGCTGAAAACCTGATGAATATCAACATAGGCCTACGCCAGGACGGATATATGGTGCCGCTTGTGGCCGACATTCACTTCAACCCGAAGGTAGCGGACGTGGCAGCACAGTATGTAGAAAAAGTACGCATCAATCCGGGAAACTATGTGGATGCAGCACGTACTTTCAAACATTTGGAGTATACCGATGAAGAGTATGCTCAGGAGTTGCAGAAGATACACGACCGCTTTGTCCCCTTCCTTAATATCTGCAAGGAGAACCATACTGCCATCCGCATCGGCGTGAACCACGGTTCATTATCCGACCGCATCATGTCGCGCTATGGCGATACACCGGAAGGCATGGTGGAATCTTGTATGGAGTTTCTGCGCATCTGCGTGCAAGAGAATTTCACGGATGTAGTCATTTCCATCAAGGCATCCAATACAGTGGTCATGGTAAAGACAGTACGCCTGCTGGCAACCGTCATGGAGCAGGAAGGTATGCGATTCCCGCTGCATCTCGGTGTAACGGAAGCCGGAGACGGAGAAGACGGACGCATCAAATCGGCCTTGGGCATCGGCGCCCTGCTGGCAGACGGCTTGGGTGACACCATCCGGGTTTCCCTGAGCGAAGCTCCGGAGGCGGAAATCCCCGTAGCCCGCAAATTGGTGGACTATATCGTGCAGCGCCACGACCATCCTTATATCCCCGGAGCAGATGTGCCGGAATTCAATTATCTCTCTCCCACCCGCCGCGAGACTGCTGCCGTACACAATATCGGCGGAGACAATCTGCCCGTGGTCATTGCCGCACGCCTGGACGGGGACATGGACTTCAATCCGCAATTCGTGCCGGACTATATCTATACGGGACGTTCCATCCCCGAACAACTTCCGGAAGGCATGCAATGTATTATCGATGCCGATGTCTGGATGGAGCACAGTAACGGCGGAACGGAACCGGACAATGCCTGGCCCGCCTTCAAAGGAGACCAGCTTCCTTTCCTAAGCAGCTGCGGCGTTTCCTTGAAATTCCTCTTCATCACGTACATGGGGCTGAATGACGAAGCCATCGCCTGCCTGAAGTATCATCCGGAAGTCGTATTAGTTTCACAAAGCAATCACCCCAACCGATTGGGAGAACAACGCGCTCTGGTACACCAGATGATGAAGGAGGGCCTGAAAAATCCGGTAGTCTTCTTTGAACACTACGCAGAAAATGAATTAGAGAATCTGCAAATCAAAGCGGCTGCAGACATGGGAGCACTCATCTTCGACGGTCTGTGTGACGGTATCCTTCTCTTCAACCAAGGAGAAACCATAAGCGGCAAAGTAGTGGATGCCACTGCTTTCGGTATCCTGCAAGCCGGACGTGTACGTACCAGCAAGACCGAATACATCTCTTGTCCCGGCTGCGGACGCACCCTCTACGACCTGGAAAGTACCATTGCCCGTATCAAGGCAGCCACCGGCCATCTGAAAGGACTCAAGATAGGAATCATGGGATGCATTGTCAACGGTCCCGGAGAAATGGCCGATGCTGATTATGGCTATGTAGGCGCCGGACGAGGCAAAATCAGCCTCTACAAGAAGAAGGAGTGCATCGAAAAGAACATTCCCGAAGAAGAGGCGGTGGAAAAGCTGATAGAACTCATTAGGGACAATGGCGACTATATAGAGAAATAAAAGAACTATAATATGGATTATCAGAAAATACTGAAAGGTATTCATCAAGAAATAGAGCCTTATGCCACTATTGGCAAGCAAGCTGATTACATTCCGGCACTCGCCAAAATCAATCCGGACCAGTTCGGAATGTGCATTCACACCATACAAGGCGAAACCTTCATGCATGGAGAAGCTACTACCGGCTTCTCCATACAAAGTATTTCGAAAGTATTTTCCCTTGCCATGTGCCTAAGCCTTGAAGGAGACAATCTATGGAAAAGAGTGGGTAAAGAACCCTCGGGCACTGCTTTCAACTCGCTAGTGCAACTAGAGGTAGAAAAAGGTATTCCCCGAAATCCATTTATCAATGCCGGCGCCATTGTGATGACCGACATTCTATTGAGCCATTTAAAGCATCCAAAAGAGGAATATATCCGTTTTGTCCGTTCACTCAGCAGAAACAACCAGATTGATTATAATGAAGAAGTAGCCCTATCCGAACGCGAAAACGGCTACCTGAATGCGGCAATTACCAATCTGTTGAAATATCATCATAACATAAACAATGACATAGAACGCGTACTCCGCTTCTATTTCCTGCAATGCTCCATAGAGATGAGCTGTTATGATTTGTCTAAGGCATTTTTACCTTTCGCCAACCATAAACAAGCCTTTGCGTTCGAAAACATCACTCTGACCTCCTCTCAGGTAAAAAGGATCAATGCCATCATGCAAACATGTGGTTTTTATGACGAAGCCGGAGAGTTCTCTTATCTAGTAGGCCTTCCTGGAAAAAGTGGTGTAGGAGGTGGCATAGCTGCAGTTTATCCACTGCGTTATTCAGTCGCAGTATGGAGCCCAAGACTGAACCAGAAAGGGAATTCCGTTATGGGCATCAAGGCTTTGGAACTGCTGACCACACAGACACAGGAATCTATTTTCTGAAAAATTTCAGCGCAGATATTCGTCAAAGTCCACCTCTCTGAACTTAAAGTTATGATGTTCGGAGGGGTGGTAGGCTTTATTCCAAGTCGAATAGGTCTTCACATCTATCTCCCTTGTCTTCCGGTTAAAAGTTACAATGCGTAAGTAGCCCTCACCTCCCAATCTACTGCCTTCCACACCACGCTGATAGTTTGCCAGCATCTGATACACTTTATTTCCCTCTTTCCCTCTAGAGACCAGCGTGCCGACTCCGCTTTTCAAGACATGCCCACAAAAGACAGCTATCACATTGCGATGTTTGAGAAGCAATTTCTCCCAGATTCCAGCACCATCGTTCACTGTGCGCCCAGACTCTTTGCCGATGCCATATCCTTGAGGGCGCCACCAGTCTTTCCCGTCATGCAACGTACTGTCACAATACAAATAGGCGTGTGTATTCAATATGACAAGCTTATCCGGATGAATACCCACTATGGAATCGGCCCATTGCAGAGCCTCATCAGAAGGCCCGAATTCCAGATTCAAGACCAGCCAATCGGTATCGCCCGACCTGAAATTTATGAAATAGTTATCCAATGTCTTTCCATCTGCACTACCTCCCCAATAGCTCTTCCGCTTATAGCCGGAAAGAGGAAAATACTTGTTGGCCATTGCAGTGTTATGTATGTCCGAAAACTTACCGGGTTTACTGCCAATATCGTGATTTCCCCATACGACAGAATAAGGTATTCCTGCTTGGCTGACACGATGAAAAGCTTTCTGCATATATGCCCATTCCACCGGAGAATTATCTTGTGTCAAATCTCCCACTTGGAACACAGCATCTATTTTCTTACGGTTGGCAACCAACCAGTCCACTTGCGAATCGAAGACCTCCGGACATTGCTCCAGATAAGTCTGCGTATCCGGCAATACCACAAAAGTACTTACCCGACCGGAAGTGGTGCAAGAAGTTAAAAAAGCGCCCCCTAAAAAGAGCGCTCCGATAACAGACAATATTCTCATCATTTTTTCTTCTGATTAAACAGCCACTCCATAAAATCAGGATAGTTGAAAGCCGGATTCCAACTACCATGATTACAACCAGGAAATTCAATATATTCCACATCGGCACCAATAGCTTTCAAGGCCCGATATGCTGCACGCGATCCTTCAGGAGTTACTACATTATCCGCATCTCCATGAAAAATACGGAACTTGACCGATTTGCCAGCCTTCAACCGTGCCGGATTCACTGTTCCACAAATAGGTATTGCTGCCGCAAAAATCTCCGGATAGCGGACAGCCATGTCAAATGTACCCATTCCTCCCATAGAAAGTCCCATAACATAGATACGGTCTTTGTCTATCTGCGGCATGGCCAGATAGAAATCCAACAACTCTTTCAACGTACGGAAAATAGGAGAAACAGGCACTTCCAACGGCATATCTGCCGGAGCAAAAGATGAAGGGCGCTCCGTATATGCCCAATATCCGGTTTCAGGACACTGCGGAGCCAAAATAAACGCCGGATACTTTTCGCGGTTTACAGGATTAAGCCACATCTGCCCACCATGAACCAATTGTTTCTCATTATCATTGCCACGCTCTCCGGCACCATGCAGGAAAAGCACCAAAGGATACTTTTCATCAGGTTTCATCACCTCTGGACGCAACAAACGATACAACAATGTATCTCCACGGGAAGAGATATAAGTTTCCTTTTGAAAGGTTTCTTGTGCAAACGAAAACAAGAAAAAGAATAATCCACAAAGGATGCCGATTATACGTTTCATCTTATTATTTATTTTACATGTTTAACTTCCGAACGTAAAGATACACCATTTTCATTGAAAGCCTCCACACAAAAATAATAATCCTGATCAGCAGTAAGGGTTTTCATCAATAAATCAGTCTTATCATAGACCATCCAAGAGCTGTAAAGTTTGTCCGGTGCAATGCCCCAAAGTATGTTGTAACCTTGTGCACCTTTCACAGCCTCCCAACGGATGGAGATGTCACGACGGTCTGCTTGGCGGTCAAGTACCAACTTTTTGGGTTGTTGCGGTGCCTTCCCCGTACCCAATCCAAAGACGCGAAGTTCAGATATAGCCAGATTCGGTGTCGGTATATCTATATTTTTATAACGGATATAACGGGCAGACTTGGGTAATGCCAGTTCAACATAATCATTCGGAGTATCCCTATAACTTTCCTTACGGTCCACCAATATATCCCAATTCTCACCATCAAGAGAACCTTCGATGAGATAACGGTGATGGAGTCCTTCGTAGCGACCGTACATATTACTTTGATAATCGTGATAGTTTATCTGAACAGCATACACATCAGCAGGTTTCTCTAAATCAATCATCACCCACTGCCGTTCGTCATTAGCCTCGGCAAGCCAAAAAGTTTTAGTCAGTTCATCCGTTAGGGCATCTGCCTTAAATTCGTCTTTTGTAGTAAAAGCCGTCACCGGCTTGCCATACGAGAGCAACATCCAGCCACGGAACTGTCCAGCCTTGCCCGGTACGGCAGGTGCATAACGGGGATAGTCTCCGAAACGGGTATCTACATACATAATGCCATCTTTATCAAACCCTGCCGGAAACATACAAAGGCGACGTTCCCAATTCACATTGATAGAGAGTGACATCGAAGCAAAATGCCAATACTGCCCCCCAGGACCAAGCACGGTACTTCCATGTCCGGCACCGTTCATATAACCACCCGGCTTGTAGGACACCGGATTATGCTTTTGGTAAGTATAAGGCCCCATCGGATAATCGGCCACATAAACACCATCGGCATAGACATTGAATTCCGTTCCCGGAGCACCATATTGCATATAGTATTTCCCATTATGCTTCGTCAGCCAAGGCCCCTCAATATAGCCGCCCAATACAGTATCCGTATGGTTTTCACCGAAACGTTCCCAGCCATGTTTAGGCATATCCAAATTGAAGAGTTCTTTCGTTTCTCCCTTCTTGATGAAACGCCGGTTCTTGTCCAGTTCCATTCCCCTGATAGGATACACATTGGAAGAACCCCAGAACATATACGCTTTACCGTCATCGTCAATAAACAAATCGGGATCTTGCAGATTATGCAAAATTGCCGGAACAGGTTCCCAGTTTCCTGAAGCCGGATTATCCGTATAAAGGATACTCATGGAACCGGAAGGATCACCGGTCACATAAAGTACCGAATCTTTGTAATTATGTGCCGCCGGAGCATTACACCCTTGCGGATACCAGTTCCTGCCCGGACGTACAAACTCCCAGTTCAGCAAATCCCTGGAACGCCAATAACCGTGTGAACGGGTGACAAACATATAATATTCACCCCGAAACTCCACCACGGCAGGATCGGCACCGGAACGGTAGGAGATACTCTTATCCGAATTATAAATCATATACGTGTAATCGATATTCAAAGGATTACAATAAGTATCCATACGCATGTCCTGTGCAGAAAGGAAATTCGCCAAACACAACAGCAGCACCAGACCACTTAATCTTTTCATCATATTATCCACATTTATATTTCTAAATATTCATTTATACATCACGAAATATGCACCATTATTTGCACAGAGATTCAGGAACATCATATTCTTCCTGCAGGCGGGCAAGTTCCGCTTTCAATTCTGCAGCAACCTTCTCCATCCCTTTTTCACCATACAAATTATGCATTTCTGCCGGGTCCTCCTTCAAATCATAAAGTTCCCACTTGTCATCCACATAAAAATGCATCAATTTATAGCGCTCCATCTTGACACCGTAATGTGCACGGACACTATGAAAACCGGGGAATTCATAATAGTGATAGTAAAGTGACTTCCTCCAGTTTCGTGGAGTATTTTCTCCCTCTACCAACCGACGAAATGACACTCCCTGCATGTCTTCAGGAATCTCAATTCCACACATATCGAGAAAAGTGGGAGCGAAATCAATATTTTGAGTTAATCCTGTTACCTGCGTTCCAGGCTTAATATGTCCCGGCCAGCTCATTACCATCGGCATACCGAAAGACTCCTCGTACATAAAACGTTTATCAAACCAACCGTGCTCGCCCAGATAGAACCCCTGGTCTGTAGTATAAACGACAATCGTATTTTTATCCAATCCGGTACGCTTCAAATAATCCAATATTTCTCCTACACTCTCGTCCACGCTTGCCACACAAGCCATATAATCCTGCAAATAACGCTGATATTTCCATTCTGCCACCTCTTTGAAAGTACGCTGTTTCGAATAAAATTCATTGTTCCGTTCACGATAGGCATCCATAAAACGGCGGCGCTCATCCGGCTCCATCGTACCAAGAAAAGCATGAGGCCACGGGTCGAATAGCAGACTGTCGCTATTCATACCCGCAACCATCTTCAAGTCGTGACCTTCGTACATATCACGGTATATATTCATCTTCTGCATTTGTGCCGCATAACGTCCTTCGTATGCATCATAATAATTGTCGGGTAAAGGGAACTGCGTGTGTTCGTACAAATGATAATGCCGTTCGGCAGGCACCCAATTACGGTGAATGGCTTTGTGATGCATCATCAGGAAAAAAGGTTTATTCTTATCCTCGCGCCCACTCATCCAGTCTTCACAATATTGAGTGATGAGGTCAGTTACATATCCTTTATGCCGAGTGGTATCTCCCTCGGTAATAAAATACGGATTATAATAATCTCCCTGATCATTCAAAATCATCCAATGGTCAAACCCGGTAGGCTTTGAAACAAGATGCCACTTGCCGATAATGGCTGTTTCATAACCGTTTGCTTGCAATATCTTCGGCAGTGTCTGCTGCGAACCGTCAAATCCTTTATTTCCATTCCTCATAAAACCATTCTTATGACTATGCTTACCAGTCAGTATGGCTGCACGACTGGGACCGGAAATGGAATTGCAACAGTAATTATTCTGAAATACCGCCCCTTCATGCCCAATACGGTCAATATGGGGAGTAGGAGCTACTTTACCTATGGGATGTCCATATATACTCATTGCTTGTCGGGCATGGTCATCACTCATGATAAAAATAATGTTAGGACGCCTGTTTCCTATTCCTTGTTTCTGTTCTTGTCCTTGCATCCAAACCGAAGGAACAAAGGGCAACAAGGCAATTCCCCAGGATAGTTTATTTTTCATGTATTCATTATTTGTTGTAATTTATCAAAGGCGTAACACCGTTTTATAATTTACTGATTATCAGTACAGTTAGAATACAGTGCATTCAGTATACGACTGAACCCTATTCAGTATACGACTGAATGGCATTCACTATACGACTGAATCAGGTTCAGTATACAAGTGTTTCTTGAGCCCTTATGATTTGTAAATAATGCAGAATAGAATTAGACGAGTGCCTCTTTACAGTTTCAAAGTAACCAATACGGGAGCATGGTCGGAAAGATAGCCATTGTCCGGCTTATCGCCAACTGTGCGGTAACGCTCCACCTCTACAGAAGCATTTACGAATATAAAATCTATCAGCCTGCGCTTCTCCACCGGAATACGTCCGAAGTCATGAAAGCTCCATGTCGGTCCGTAAACGACCTTTGCCGTGGAACAAGCGTTCCTCATTCCACCTTCCGTCAATATAGTGACCGGCTCGGAGTCTACCGTTCCATTAAAGTCTCCAGTGATAATTACCGGAAGCTCTCCCGCTATTTGCTTTATCTTCTCGAGTATTAACTTAGCGCTTTCTCGACGTGCCACCTCACCTACATGGTCAAAGTGGGTGTTGAAAGCAGCTACTTTCCTGCCACTCACCTTGTCTTTCAACACAGCCCAAGTCACGATACGCTCGCATGCCGCATCCCAGCCTTTCTTTCCGATGGAATCGGGAGTCTCACTCAGTCCGAAATCTCCGTTCTTTAAAAGCTCAAAACGCTCTGTCTTATAAAAAAGGGAGCAATATTCGCCTTTCTCTTTTCCATCTGCACGACCTACGCCAAGGGCAGTATATTGAGGAAGACGCTCCTTCAAGTCATTGAGTTGATTCTTTACCACCTCCTGCATGCCCACAATGTCCGGAGCATAATAAGCAATCATCTGTGCTGCATTATCCTTACGGTATTTCCAGTTATTCATACTGTCCGCTACATGATCCAGACGGATATTAAACGACATCACCTCCACCTTAGCTTCCGGTTGCTTGCCGCACGAGGCGACAAGCAATACGAAAGCAACCAATACACTATTGAAAAGCACGTTTTTCATGGTTATAATCCTTTTTAATCTATATAAAATTTACCAAAATCAAATCCTGCCAAACCTAATCAGCCTTATTCAAATAAGGAGACGTAAAGCCTAATCTCTTCAATCCCTTCTGTACATCGGGATGACTCATGAAAAGCTTCCAAATTAAACCGGTGCGATAGTTCTCTATCATCACAATAATCGGTCCCTGGTCAATGGCAAGATACGAAGGCGCAAACCAATCCTCAGTCAGATTAAATGCATCTTTGAACCCATATTCACCCCAAAGACGGTCACCCAGTTCTTCATAGAAATAGCGCATGGCCTCCAAAGAATATTCCGGTGTATAAGGGATGGATGAAAGGGCCGCAGTAGGCGTAATCACGCCGCGATCATTTCCGGGGCTATGGGCCGAATAGCCTTTATCACCGTCACTGGCTGTCAATCCCCAGCATTTCTCACCGTAACCCTTATATCCCTTCGGATTGTCGATACAATAGGCACGGTTAATCAAGGTATGGGCCTTCATTTGTTCCTCGTAGTCAGCATAGCGGTCCTTCAAGCCATGCGGATCAAGCCCCATGTAAGAGTAATGAGTAAAGAACAAAGGACCGCCCTTACCGTTATCGTTTCCGAGAGGAAGCCTGATGCCATAATACTCCCGACCATTCAGAAAAGTATTCGCATTGACCCAGCCTTTATGATAAACACTCTCGGCAATCGGATAAGTAGGAGAAGACGCACCTAAAATATAAATAATGTGGCACTCGTTATGACCTTTAATCTGATGGTTCATCGCCCACCCGTTATAGGGTGACCAATGCCAATACATCACATCTTGCCCCTGAGTGAAAAAATTCCACTCTGCTTGGCGCCACAGATTATTAATCATTCCCCGGATACGGTTTTCCGTCGGATTATCCTTTATAAAATACTGATGGGCAGCCAACAAACCTTCGAACATGAAAGCGGATTCTACAATATCGGCTCCATCATCCTTACGGCTGAAAGGAATGGTCTTACCGGTTTTACCGTTCATCCAATGTGCCCACATGCCGTGATAACTGTCGGTATTCTTGTCGCTCAAGAAACGAACAATCTTCAGTATACGTTCAGCACCTTGTTCACGGGTGATAAACCCGCGTTCTATGCCGACAATGATAGCCATCACTCCGAATCCCGACCCACCAATGGTAGCTGTCTCGGCACCACCGTTACTCCGTTCATGCGCCAATCCGGATTCAGGATGGGCAAAATCCCAAAAGTAACGGAAAGTTTGCTTCTGAACGAGGGTCATAAGTTCGTCGTCAGAAAGCCGCTTCTGCTTTTTCTGTCCCGAAATCAAATTAAAAGGGTATAGCAAAAGTATCAAATATATTAATATTCTCATCATAATCATTCTTTTAGTTTAAGCACGGACTCTGAAAGCCAAGCTTCTTCAGTCCTTGTTGGATTTCCGGTATAGACATAAATAAATTCCAAAGGAGACCTGTTCTATAATTCTCTATCATACAGATTATCGGCCCTTGGTCAATGGCTATGTACTGAGTATCGTACCAATCTGCCGTCAAATTAAAGGCATCTATAAAACCATAATCTTTCCAAAGTTTGTCTCCCATCTTATAATAGAAGAAATGCAGCGCTTCCATTGACTCCTCCGGAGTATAAGGAAATGCAGACAAAGCAGCTGTTGGAGCAATGACCCCTTTATCATTAGTAGGTGAATGAGCTGAATATCCCGTATCGCCGTCACTTGCCGTCAACCCCCAACAAGAAGCGCTATAACCCGTATATCCTTTAGGATTTTCCTTACAATAATTGTAATTAATCAACGTATGATTGCGATTTTGCATCCAGTAATCGGCATATTGGTCTTCCAGTCCTTGTGGGTTAATGCCTAGAAAAGAATATTGAGATAAGAACAGCGGTCCCCCTTTATCCGAACCTAAAGGAAGAGTGATGCCATAATAAGATTTTCCATTCCTGATTCCTCCATTTTTAGCCCAGCCCGCTTCATATACAACTTTATCGATAGCATGTGTTGGAGACGAAGCAGCAAGTATATAAGTAATCAGACACTCATTCCATCCTCTTATTGCCAGGTTCTTCTCAAAACCGTAATCGGGACTCCAATGCCAATATAGTACATCTTCACCATTTTTCCGGAACCAGGTCCAGTCAATAGCTTCCCAAAGACGGGTTATGTCGGCACGCAACCTGCTTTCTACTTCCGTATTTTCCTTGAAATAGGCTCGAGCGGCAAGCAAACCTTGAAATAACAAGGATGTCTCAACCAAATCGGCACCGTTGTCTTTCTCACTGAAAGGTTTGGTTGCTCCCGTTGCGCCATTTATCCAATGTGCATAAGCACCATGATAAGCCGTACATTCCTTATCAAGAAAAGTAACTATCTTCTGCACTCGTTCAACAGCTTGCTGACGGGTAATAAAGCCCCGTTCAGCAGCTACCAGCATGGCCATCACGCCAAAGCCGGTACCACCGGTAGTAACGACATCGCCCGAAGTAGTACGTTCGCGCGCCATTCCGGAATATTCATGCCCAAAGTCCCAGAAGTACTTAAAGGTCTGCTTCTGTACCAATGTCAACAAGTCCTCATCAGGGATACGCTCAAACTTGTCTGTATCATCCATTCCAGTCTTAATCATACAAACCTTGCCATTGGAAAGCAGTGTCCCGGAAGTGGATTTCACCCCCGGATTGACAATCAATTTATACGATGACAAGACTTTAAAGCCTCCCTTAGGAGTCACCGATACTTTTTTCTCTTGCAGGAACTCATAATCGCAGCTTACAGGAAGCTCCTCATGTTTCAAAGCAATATTGTTACGGGCTGAAGCCTCATCTACAGCATCCGAGAACTCCAAAACAATGGCTACATTGGGAGCAACATTCTCAAATGTCTGTTGGTTTTGTTGGTCACCCACAATGATATTCTTCAACTCGAAAGGCTGATTCACTTCAGGTTGATTATCACCACTGCACGCAACCAACAAAAGACATACTATGAAATATAATACTTTCATCCTATCATCAGATTAAAGTGTAGCTTCATTCTTTTCCAGAGTAAATACTCTGAATTTCGGTTGCCGTCAACACCTTGTCATATAAGCGGAACTGATCAAGCTGACCGGGAAAGTTCTTTGCCCAGGTTTGTGCTCCTGCACCCGAAGTAAGACTCGGAGTAGTGCTGAACTGAAATGCACCAACAGCCAAAGAAGCGCCTACATTATTAAACTTCAATTTCCCACAATCTGGCAATTCTTTGGTAAAGACACCCTCACCATTACGATAAACAGTAATGGTAGAAGTATTGCCATCATACACAAAAGCCAGATGCACCCATTCGCTACCAAAAATATCATCTATTTTTGCCTCAACCCATCTTTCATCATTCTCTTTTGCTGTCTGATTGAAGATATGAACCTTGAAAAATGCCTGAGTCTCGCTATTATTATTCTCCAAGAAGATGTCGAAGTTGCCCCAGAATTTAATAGAGTTAGGGATAGAGAACAAACCTTGCGCAGAAGTATTCTTAGTGGTTCTCATCCAGAAAGCTACAGTCAAATCACCGATAGTGGGCATGTTATTTTCCAATATAGAAGGAGTCTTGGCCAAAATGTAAGCATTCTCAGCACCTTGATAGGCCATGCCAGCGATTCCGTCTTCCGCAAACTTGGCATTACCGTTATCTGCTACCAAAAATCCCCATTCACCTTTATCCCGAATGTCCTCTTCATCAAAAGGAAGATACATCTTCAAAGGGGTAGTAGGTACTTCACCTGTACTCTCAGGGTAGTCGAAAGCAGGATGATCCATATCCTGAAAACAAGACTGCATACACAATGCAAACAGGCAAGAAGCCACAGATACTATATATTTTTTCATAAGTAGTTAGTACATTTATAGATTAATAATTGGGATTTTGAACCAATACACCATTCGACTTGTCAATTTCGTCTTGCGGAATGGGCAACAAAGCATGTCTGTCTTGATAACCGGTCTTGCCTGCCGCATGAAGTACCTCTTTAGCAATACCCCAACGAACCAAGTCGTAGAAACGGTCGAACTCCATACCTAACTCAACACGTCTTTCATGACGAATGGCCTCACGCAGTTCATTCTGGTTGTTGGTCGTCACTTCCGGTAGAATTCCGATATTATTGCCACGAGCACGAGCGCGCACCATCTCCAAATAGTTACGGGCAGAAGATAAATCACCCAATTCACAAGCAGCTTCGGAAGCCATTAATACCACATCAGCATAACGTATCAGACGAATATTTACCCAATATCCTCCCTTTGTGAATTTCAAACGCATCGCCGGGTCCGTATATGCCTTCTTGTTAAAGTATTTAGCTATAACATCAGCATTCGAAATAGGTTTCTCACCATAAGGCTTGTTAGCAGGTATGGACTCTGGATCGTCCTTGCCGTTGCGTATAAAATAAAGCAAAGTTTCGTCTTTTCTCGGATCTCCCTCTTCAAAAGCATCTGCCAATTCTTGAGTAGCGGTGTGTTGCCCCCAACCGAGATTCCACTCGCCTGCGCCACGTACACCCTGAACGGAAGCAAACTGGCTTCCTATGTCATTAGAACCTGGTTGTGATTCTGTTGCCGTACATTGCAATTCAAAAACAGATTCACTACAGTTTTCACCTTTTTCTCGGAATATGTCTTCATAAGGTGTTTTCAGATTATATAAACCGGAGTTAATCACTTCTTCAGCGGCAGCCTTCATATTCCCCCAGTCATTACGCATCATGTATGTGCGTGCATGAAGAGAACGGGCAGCTCCCCAAGTGAGACGACCTACATAAAGTTGCTCCCACGTTCTGGGCAGACTGTTTTCGGCTTCCGTAAGGTCAGAATCTATTAATTCATATATCTTTGCCACAGAAGACTTTGGAACATTTGCCTCAGCTGCATCATAAACTTTAAAGTCAATCAAAGGCACTTCACCAAAAGCGCGTACAAGGTTGAAATAACAGAAAGCACGTACAAACAAAGCTTCCCCCTTATTGACGAGGTCACCTTCTGTCAATGACGGATTTTGGCTCATCTCATCAAGCAAATCATTTACCTTATGTATCAATGAATAGTTATCATTCCAATAACTCTTAATCATCCCATTACTTGCCAAATATTCAAAGTCATCGAACATCTTGCCGGTAGCTGCTCCATCGGACAATGTACTTCCTTTCTCTGCGTCCTCAGAACGCATACCGTGGATTGCCAATGCAGTATTGCCGCTTGTCAAATGAAAACCGCGCAACTTGGCATACATATTAAAAACCTGTGTTTCATAAGTACCACCAGTCAAATCATCCTCTGTCTGTTGTCCAAGCGGTTTTCTATCAAACATATCCTCACACGAAGTTAGTGCAAAGCTTACTGCTAAAAATGCTATATAATAAAATATCTTCTTCATAGTCTGTCTCTATATAATTTTAGAAAGTCAAATTAAAACCAATCGTATAAACTGTAGGCATAGGATAGCCTCCACCATCAATACCAAACGAAATAGCACTTCCGCCCACTTCCGGAGTATATCCTCCATTACGGCTCCAGGTCTTGGGATTCTGCACATTGGTATAAAGACGCAGTGACTGTACCTTGATACGATTCAACAGTCGTTTGTCAAAGTTATACCCCAATTCGATATTACGGATTCTGAAGAAACTGCCATCTTCGATGAAATACGTGGAAGCCTCCTGATTTATTTTGTGTGAAGGGTCGAGCAAGGGCTCCCAATTGGAAGTGCCCTCTCCATGCCAACGATTCAATTGCTCTGTGCGATAATTCAGTTGTGCATAGCTACTGCTTCCCCAATTACGGTAAATTTCATTTCCATAAACACCCATCATGTCAACAGTCAGGTCCAGATTCTTCCATCCCAAATTAACATTAAAACCGTAAGTAAAATCAGGAGTTGGATTACCTATCATTGTACGGTCATTATCAGTAATTTTGCCATTACCGTCAACATCAGCAAATTTCAAGTCACCCGGTGTTACCGAGCCAACCGAGTTAATCGGAGAGAAACGGATGTCGTCTTCGTTCTGATATACACCCTCAACCTTGTAACCATAGAAATAGCCAATCGGATAACCTTCGGAAACACGTGAGGGACCACTGATAATATTATAGTCTTTGTTTACCAGTGAAAGCACCTTGTTATCAATAGTGCTCAAATTAGCACCTAATCCATATCTCCAATCTTCCCCAATCTTGTCGTTCCAAGAAGCACTAAGTTCAAAACCGCGATTGCGAATCTCACCCACATTCTGTAATCCGGGAACAGTACCTGCAATACCCGGAATGGAAGTCAACATATCTTTTGTTGTTTTGTTATAATAAACCGGAGAAAGCTGCAAACGATCATTGAACATATGCATGTCAAAACCTACTTCCCATGAATAATTACGTTCCCATCCCAAAGTAGGTGAAATCAGTTTGTTGGGGCCTTTACCCGCAATGATATTGTCACCGAACACAGCTGAACCCGAACTAACAATGGTGGCATATGCCGGATAACTGGAACCAGTATTCTGGCTACCCAACACACCCCAAGAGCCTTTCAACTTCAAGAAGTTAATTACATTCTGGTTCTGCATAAACTTCTCTTCGGTCATTACCCAACCGGCACCGAAAGAGTAAAAGTTGTCCCAAGTATTACCTGTCTTATAGAAAACAGATGAACCGTCCCTACGGAAAGAAGCATTAAGTAAATAACGATTCTTGTAGTTATACAATGCTCTGAACAAATAAGACATGGTAAATCTGTCACTCTGAGAACCGCCATTAGTTGCCGTAGATACATCGTCGATGGTAGAGAGCCACCATCTGTCCGGGTCGTCGCCCACCAAAATGCCGTAGCCCGCAAGCTGGCTGCGTCCACCACTCAAACTGGAAGACTCATTGTAATTGGTTGTAAGACCGGCAGTCAATGTCAATCCATGATTGCCAAACTGTCCGAGATAAGTCAACACATAGTCAGACTGTGCAGCAAGAGAGGTAGACTTGCTTTGGTTCACACTTTCTCTTTCAGTCAACCGTTCTTTCCCCCCCTCCACATCGGGATTATAAACATAAATCAGCGGAGAATATGAACGTCCCTGACTGGAAGCATAGTCCATAGAGAAAGTTGCTTTGAACGTAAGGTTCTTCAGAATATCTATCTCTCCGAACACATTACCTGCCACGCGATAGTTTTCAGACTTGTTGTGAGCACCGCGCAGCTCTGTTTCAATAAGAGGATTCCACACTTGTGCACGCTGGAAGTCGGGCAGCGTATGTATCAGTCCCGATTCAAGGTCATGAGTAGGAGCAATAGGAGCAGCCTTCAAAGCACCATCCACACCCTTTGCATCAGGATACTTGGCACGAACTCCATTAAGCTGGAAACCAAAACGCAGGAAATCGGTTACGCTATATTCACTGTTCAAGTTTACGGTAAACTTATTGAGCTTTTCCGTTTTAATGGAACCTTCTTCCATGACGTAACCCAAACCCAAATAAAACTTGCTCTTATCCGTTGCACCCGTAATGCTCACATTGTTATTGGTCAGAAAACCTGTCTGGAATATCTCATTCTGCCAATCAGTATTACCAGTCCATTGAGTATAATCATAAGGGTCGCTTCCTTGAGATATCAACTGCTCGTTGTACAGCATCTTAAACTCTTCGGCATTCGTCACACCTACACGGTCATAAATAACCTTCCAACCCACTGAAGAGTTGATGTTGACCATCGTCTTCCCTATTTTTGCCCTTTTAGTAGTAATGATGATTACACCATTGGCACCACGCACACCGAAAATAGCCAAAGAAGAAGGGTCTTTCAAGATTTCCATAGATTCAATATCCGCAGTGTTCAGATAATTGATATTGTCCGTGAACAGTCCATCTACCACATAAAGGGGTTTGAAACCGTTAATGGAGTTCGTACCGCGAACACGGATTTCAGGGTCTTGTCCTGCACGACCCGTATTCACCACCTGTACACCGGCAACCTTACCCTGTATGGATGCCAGTGGATTGGTAGAAGGCTTAGAGGCAATCTCATCCGCTTTCACAGTAACGATAGAACCGGTCAAGTCGCGTTTCTTGGCACTACCATAACCAACTACAACCACCTCATCAATGAGCTGGCTGTCCTCTTCCATCTTCACATTGATAGTTGAACGCCCATTTACGGCAATCTCCTGCTCACGCATACCTATATAACTAAAAATCAAGGTAGCATTAGATGCCACATCAACAATCTGATATTTACCATTTATATCAGTAATACTACCTTTACTCTCCTGCCCTTTTACACGAACAGAAGCACCGATAACAGTTTCGCCTGTCTTGTCCGTAACGACACCCGAAATCGTAATTTTGTTCTGTGCCATCGAAGTAATGGCAAACAATAACATCACACATGTAATTAGTAGATTTTTCTTCATTTTGTATTGATTTAAAATTCTTTTGCAAACATACCGGAGAAGTTGATATATGTCAAAAAACAAGCTACCACAAGAGTACCACAGTTCACCGGAGGGGTACATCATTGCTACTACTGTATAACATAAACGACAGATTATAAGGAATATAAAAGTACAATAAATATTTAGGTACTATTCATATAATAGAGCAAGAAGATAGAAAAGCAAAGGGGGCTTTTATCCTATTCTGAAGTTTTTTATCCCATATTCAAGAACGTCATACCTTTCACTGCCTCAAAGCCGACCATAAGATTTCCATAACCGATTGCCATTATACGATAGATTATATACCAAGCAAATACTGCAAAACGTTTGCAGTGAAGATGTAGACAATATGCAGCAACAATGCCATCTCAACGCAGTGGCTCGAATGCTGCATATTGCCGTCTTGAGAATCAGTTAGAGTAACTTGAACGCTGCTTTCTTTACGTCCTGGCTATTTCTGCCAATCATCACCTCAAAGTCACCGGACTCGCATACAAAATCAAGATTGTAGTTGTAGAACTTCAGCAATTCGGGAGTAATCTTGAAAGATACTTTTTTAGATTCACCGGCTTTCAGGAAAATCTTCTCAAAGCCTTTCAACTCCTTCACCGGACGGGTTACACTTCCCACAAGGTCACGAATATAAAGTTGAACCACTTCTGCACCGTCTCTCTTGCCGGTATTGGTTACAGTCACGGTAGCAGTCAGTTCGCCCTTATCCGTCATGCTAGTCTTGTCCAAAGCCACGTCGCTATAAGAGAATGTTGTATAGCTCAAGCCGAAACCAAAGGGATAAAGCGGTTCATTGTCTATGTCTATATAGTTGCTGCGGAATTTCTGGAACCATGCACCGTCGGCAAGAGGGCGGCCCGTGTTCTTGTGGTTGTAGAACAAAGGAATCTGTCCCACGCTCTTCGGGAAAGTCGTAGTCAGCTTCCCACTCGGATTCACATCACCAAACAATACATCACCGATGGCAAAACCTGCCTCACTGCCCGCAAACCATACATTCAGAATGGCCGGCACGTTTGCCTGCTCCCAGTTCAGTACCAGCGGACGACCGGTAAACAGCACCAGTACCACTGGTTTTCCTGTTTTCAATAATTCTTGTAACAGTATGCGTTGGGTGTCCGTCATTTCAAGATTCGTGCGGCAACTGCTCTCTCCACTCATTTCCGAAGACTCACCGAGCGCAGCCACAATAACATCCGATTTGGCAGCCACGGCAAGAGCCTCGTCCAGCAACTCCTTGTCCGAACGATTGTCACGGTGTAAAGAACGTCCGAACATAGTGGCACGTTTCTCATATTCGGCATCACTCATCAAATTACAGCCTTTCGCAGTCAGTATTTCGGCTTTACCGCCTGCTACCGCCTTCAAACCTTCAGCCAAAGAAGTAGCATTCTTCAATACGGCAGCCACACTCCAAGTACCCGGCATATTACTGCGGCTGTCTGCCAACGGACCTACCACAGCAATAGTGCCCTTCTTGGCCAGCGGAAGCACATTACCCTCGTTCTTCAGCAACACCAAGCTCTCCGAAGCAATCTTACGCGCAACGGCACGATGCTCTTTGGTAAAGATTTGCTTCTTGGCACGCTTCACATCACAGTATTTATAAGGATTATCGAACAAGCCCAACTTGTACTTAGCTTCCAAAATACGGCGACAAGCCACATTAATTGCTTCTTCTGTCACTTTTCCTTCTGTCAATGACTTCTTGAGCGTACCAACAAATGCATCGCTCACCATATCCATATCTACACCAGCATTCAGCGCCAACGCGGCAACAGTCTGCGTATCGCCCATGCCATGGTCGGTCATTTCTGTAATTCCGGTATAATCTGTCACTACAAAACCGTCAAACCCCCACTGCTTACGCAATACATCCGTCATCAACCACTTGTTTCCAGTGGCAGGAATGCCATCGACCTCATTGAAAGAGGCCATCGCACTGCCCACACCGGCATCAACCGCCGCCTGATAGGGCAACATGTATTCATTGAACATGCGCTGATGGCTCATATCTACTGTATTATAGTCACGTCCTGCCTCACCGGCACCATACAAGGCAAAATGCTTTACACAAGCCATAATCTCATCATTACGGCTCATATCCTTTCCCTGATAACCACGTACCATGGCCTGCGCAATGGCTGCTCCCAGAAACGGGTCTTCACCGTTGCCCTCGGACACACGCCCCCAACGGGCATCACGGCAAATATCCACCATCGGACTGAATGTCCAGCAAATACCGTCGGCACTGGACTCAATGGCCGCAATACGCGCCGATTCTTCAACCGCCTTCATATCCCATGTACACGACAATCCCAAAGGAATGGGAAACACCGTTTCATATCCATGAATAACATCCATACCGAATAAGAGAGGAATACCCAAACGACTTTCTTCAACCGCCTGCTTCTGTACATCGCGGATACGTTCCACACCTTTCAGATTGAAAAGCCCGCCCACTTCACCGGCACGAATACGTTTGGCCACATTACTACTTTTAGCCTGACCGGTCGTAATCTCACCGGTAACCGGCAGATTCAACTGACCTATTTTCTCTTCCAGGGTCATCTTCTTCATTAAATCGTCAATGAAACGATTCATATCGACCGGAGATTTCTGCGCATACGCACTAACGGCAGTAAACATCAACAAGGCTAAAAATGATTGTAACTTGAAAAGTAAATGCTTCATGTCTTTCATGCTTTTAATTTATAGAAATATTATTTTGCTGCAAATAAAAGAAAAGCATGCGACAACCTCCACATCCCGCACTACAATAAAAGTACATCCATCACTAAAAAACAAAATAGGAAGTACAATATTAGTACTTCCCCCATTAATATTTTACTGTAAAACAGTTATTTAAAATTTATAAGGAAATCAGTTAGACTTTCTTCCGGAAGCAGATTGAATTTCTTGCGCAACCGGTATCTTGCAGCATCAACCCCACGCGTGGAAATATTGAGCAACTTCGATATCTCCTTTGTCGGCATATTCAAGCGAAGCAATGCACAAAAGCGCAAATCTCCTGAAGTCAAATCTGTATATTGAAGTTTCAGATTACGGAAGAAGTTTTCGTGTATACGGTCAAAATTAGCCTGAAACATAGTCCAATTCTCTTTATCGGACACTATATTGCTATTAACTAAAGTGAGCAGCTTATCCAAGTTCTTACGGCCATACTGCCCCGACAACTTTTGCCGCTGTATCTCTTCTTTCAAGGAATTCAGAAATTCCTGATGGGCGATATTTGTCATTACCACACTGGACAACTCCTTGCTTTTAAAACGCAAATCGGCCTCAAGCTGCTCCTTTTCCAACTCAACAATCTTCTTCTCTTGCCGCTCGAGTTCTGCCTGATGGGCTACGCGCTGCCGTTCAATCACACGGTCTTTCTTTTTCTTCACGAAACGGTAGACCAGATATTGCAACAAAGCCAACAGACACAATCCTGCCAAGATATAACTTCCCACAGCCCAATAAGACAAGTACCACGGAGATAATATCTCAAAAGGAAGCTCTACCGATGCCAAAACCCTATCAGTATTATATATCTCAGCTTGGAAAATATAATTTCCATAAGGAAGACGGGCATACATTTTCTGCAAACTGCGTCCACTGGGCACCCATTGTTCGGAATAGCCATCCAACTTATATCTTACCTTATAAGTATAATCACTATAAACCGGATAACACAAGGTAAAACTCACTGTATTAAATTCGGACTCCACCCGGACTCCCGGCTGCGCCACCAATGTTTTCCGCTCACCACTGAATTCATCAATAGCCCGCATTCCCGAAATCCATAAAGAACGTTTGACTCGGGATTTATACAACGAAGAACTATCCGTCTCAATACGGGCAATGGCATTGTTCAGGCAAAGATAGGAATGATTATTTCTCTTGTCATAAGCCACGCTTCCACGATCTTCCACTGCCAGACCGTCAAACAAAGAATATGGAATCCGGAGTTCTATATCGAAAGTATTTATCGCACATTTCACCAAATACACCGTTCTGTCCCCTACAAACCAATAACGATCTCCACTTGCACGACTCACAGTCTTGATTTCCCTCAATTCCGCCAATTGTTCATTCATCGTTTCATAAGGAACAATCGAGTCGGTCATATCTTCATAAGTATAAAAGTATTCTCCATTAGAAAAAACCACCCGACCATTGATTTTAAAAAGCGTGAAACTTCCACCCTCTACTTCTCCCAAACTCTCATACTTCCGCACATCCTTTACCAGCTTCATATCCGGATCAATCCGAAAGCGATACAAACCATTCCTTAAGTGTTTCGCCCAGATATTCCCCTGATGGTCCACTTCTATATGGCGAATCATGTGACTGAACCCACGTAAGGACCGAGTAAAATAATACTCTCCCGAAGCAGTTTCCGTATATAAATTCAAAAGCGCATAAGTCCCCTCCAATAAAAAAGACTGTTCCTTCAATTCAATCTTTTCCATACACATCCCTCCCTTTGCGTCAGCCACCTGCTTTGACTTCAATCCCGATATAAGGAAAGTACCCTTGTTGTGTCCGCAAAAAATCTGTTTTCCCCATTCATCGACGAACCACGCTTGTTCTTCCAAGCCCGGAACCAATTCAGCCTTTCCATCCTTAAGCCAATAAAGTCCTTGATTAGAAGCAATATAAGCTTCATTTTCCCTTACTAGAACATCATATACCATACCTATTTTACGAAACGGAGGTTCATAATAATAGATTAGAGAATTACTGTGTATATAGGCAATACCTTCATCCAAAGCTGTCCATATATTATTGTCATCATCACAATACAACTTCAAAACAGTATTGTTCTGTAGTTTATTATCCGTATTGACCTTCCAAATCAGCTTTCCTTTTTTATCCAACGCATATATGCCATCGGATATTGTGCCAACAACGTAGCAACTGTCTTTGGTCATCACCGCACGATTAATGGTATGCTTCCTGAATACATCATCACATTCGGTTTCCCATTTTTCCACCCTCCCATCTCGATAGAGAAAACCTCCCTGATTACGGGTAAGCATTAAAACCGCATCATCATAAGGAAGCCCAGCCAGGACATCGCTATTCCCAAATGCCTTTCTGGGAATAAGTTCTTCCATTTTCCTGCCAGAAAAGACACAAAGTCCACCATTTATTCTTTGAGAATAAAAAGTATTTCCAACCTGAAATAAGTTCAGAGGAAGACTCTTCATCCGAGTACCTTCCACCGAATTTCCATTATAAAAAAAGAGAGAACCAAACGATTGAAAAACAATTTCTCCTTGAACGCAAACAATGTTCCAGATTTCATCGTTATGAAAAGTAAAATCCTTCACCTCATCTTTTAGCGAATGATATTCAAGGGTATTATAAGGAGTACGGACAAAATAACCGAATTCTTCGTAAGAGCCTACATAAATTCTTCCATCTTCACTGATATATATAGCACGCACAATTCCTTTTGTCGGTAATTCATACAGCCGCCAAGCACTTCCATCAAATTCCAACAGCCCACTGTTATTACCGAAATACATCACTCCTCTTTCGTCTTGAGCAATGGCCCAATTCTGAATACCGGCATTATAATCCGACACCGAATAGTTCCTCACTATAGGAGAAAAAGGTATGGGTGAAGCTTGCAGCAAACTACTGAAAACCAAAAACAAGAGAAACGTTATTGCAATTCTCATGAGTACTGTTTATAGGTATTTACCAGCAAAGATAAAGCTTTTTGCGTTTTCGTAAAAACAAAATCGCAGATTATCCTCTTTTATAGAAAGATAACCCGCGACAACTGATAACTCACTTTATTAATTTTCAGCCGTTTTCTGTTTTCCCAAAGGAATAGAAACCCCCAAGTAAGCATTGACATTCTTCGTATTCTTGCCAAAGAACATATAGTCTGTTCCCGCAAAGAAAGGACCCAGTTTCAGTGCCAGACCGAAGGTTTTACCGGCTCCTTGAAGTACGGAATAGCTGGCAGCTACATTGAAAGCATTCGTCGGACGGATGCAGGCAGAGAAAGTCAACTCATTCAAAGTTTTCGGTTTGGCAAAACGACCAGTATACAAGGCACCCACTACCAGCCAATCATTCAATAAGGCATATTCAGCGCCAAGAACCATTGTAGAAGTCAATCCACGGGTACGGCTCTTCTCAGAAGCCTCCTCCGTCTTGAGCTGCAACATGTCATAGTTAAGAATCTCGCCGCTGTTCACAATATCCATGAACTCCTGCTGCGAGGCCGGGTCAAGAAGATCATAAGTCTGCTCTGCATTGGCTCGCGCTATACTGGTATTCGATTTAGACCATTTGATAAAGCCCAAATCAAGAACTGAAGCAGAAAGTGTCAATTTATCCAGTAACTTGTAAGATACTCCCAAATCAATAGCCCCACCATATCCGGCAAAACCAAAACTGCCAAAATCGATTTCATCGATATAATCACCATTCTCATTCTCGGGAAGTTCTAACAGCTTTGACGAGTTCTCCAAAGTTGCATCCACTTGAATGGAAGCTTTACTCGTCACTCCTAAAGAGCCGACAGAAGGAGTTTCCACATGAATCTGGTTGATGTTCAGCTTTAAGTTACCGATACCCAGCAGCATCTTCACCTTACCACCTACAGCCAGTCGGTCTGTGATATTCCTTGCAAAGCCAAGGCCGACTTCCGCATAGGAATTTATCTCAAGCTTCTGTCCATTAATGGTTTCGTTAATACCCAAATAGTCAGAAATATTGTCACCGAACTCCCGGCTGCTCATGTTATTCATAAACTGGAACATGGTTTTCGGTATGGCGGCACCGATATCATTACGCAACCCCACATTGACTGACCAGAAGTTCTTTCCTTTATACCACCCGGCAGACAGAATGTCGGTACTCAAATTCACATTCAAGTTATTGGTAGCATCCAGTCGGTTCATAAAGTCATTGCTCATGAAATAGTCGCTATCATCACTGTTCTCAATAATGTCCATAATATCCCTATACCCCAGGGAACTGGAGTTGACGGTAGCATTCAACGAACCTATCACGGGAATATTCAGATAACCGCGTCCCGGCATCAAGGCCGGATTGAGCTGCATACGCTGGTTACTTCCTTCCATAAAGTAGGAAGTGCGCAGGAACTGGGCTTGTCCGGAAAGAGAGAAGCAAAGCAACAATACCACAGACAGCCATACTTTCAGAGAATTCAATTGTTTCATAACCTTGTCAATATTTTCATTATCACCTGCAAAAATATAAAACAAGTTAATACCCTACAAACAACTTAACCGGATAGTCGTGTATAAAAGGCTTATACAGAGACTATCCGGTATAAATTAAGGAGCAAATAAAAGAATCCTCTTAAGAGTGTCCTTATACTATTTCATCATAAACATGTTCATTTGCTCTCGTAGCGGTACTCAGAAAAACCGGGGCTGTCTCCTTTCTTTGTTGCAGAGACATTGACGTCACTGCCGGAGCACTCAACATTTCCTTATATTTTTCCGGAGCAGTCAGTATCTTTACAGCCTCTTTCAAATCATCATCATCTTTCAACTGCTGGATAATGCTTCCACGCTGGAAATAATAACGTTTGATGATTTCTACCGCAATCATGCTCTTGATGTCCTTGGAGAAATGGTCAAGGTCACGGTCCAGATTATGCGACAATTTTTTCTCCAGCGCTTCAAACTCTTTCGAAGCATCAGTCAGATAGCCCTCAAATTCGGCCATCTCCTTCAGGTTCTTCAGCATCTTCTCTGTCTGCTGGTCGTATTTGAAGTCCGCCTTTTTCACCATCGCCTTGAAGTCCGCATAATCGGCATCTGTAATTTCAAACTTCTCTGCTGAAGGAATGGTAGGATGTTTCAAGCAATAGTCCGTAGCATAATTGAAAATAAGATTGTCATTGACAAGATAGAACAGAATGTTGGGCAGCTTCTCCTGCTTCACCGCAATGTCCGGAGTCACGCCTCCACCATCCCGCACTTCACGTCCGGCAGCCGTATGGAACACGGTAGTAAGGCTGTCCGGAATACGTCCCACACTGCCGTCCTCATTCCGGTGCTTGTAGTCGATAGCCTGCACACAACGGCCGCTGGGAATATAATATTTGGAAGTCGTCAGCTTCATGGTACCACCGTACGGCAACGGACGGGTGGTCTGCACCAATCCCTTACCGAAAGTACGGTTACCGATAATGACCGCACGGTCAAGGTCCTGCAAAGAGCCCGCAAGGATTTCTGACGAAGAAGCCGTTCCGCCATTGACCAGAACAGCCAAAGGAATTTCCAGATCCAACGGTTCACGCAATGTCTTGTAGGTATTGCTGGCTTGCTTAATCTTACCCTTTGTCGTCACAAGTGTTTTTCCGCGAGGCAGAAAGAAGTTGGCTATCTCTATAGACTCATCCAGCAAGCCACCCCCATTGTTCCGCAAGTCAATCACCAACGAAGTCATCCCCCGCTTCTTCAAGTCCAGAAAAGCCTGCTTGAACTCCTTGGAAGGATTCCCCGAGAAGGTGCTGAGATTGATATAACCTATATTATTATCCAGCACCGTATAATAAGGTATGAACGGCAATTGGATGGAACGGCGCACAATGTCGAAATCCAACGGTTTCTCTGTACCGGGACGTTGCACTTTCAGCTTGAAGCTGGTACCCACTTGTCCGCGAAGCATCTCGCTGACTTCCTGGTTGTTCTTTCCGGCAAGGTCTTTTCCGTCAATTTCCATCAAAATATCTCCGGCTTTCAGGCCTACATCGGCAGCAGGCATATTCTCGTATGGCTCAGATATCATGGAACGTTTCAGTTTCGGATTCCAAGTAATCACAGAACCTATACCACCATAGGAATTCTTCAGCATCTGCTCCAATTCGCTTTGGTCATCTTCCGGATAATACTCCGTGTAGGGATCCAGCGAGTAGAGCATGGCATCAATGCCTTCACGGATAGTCTTGTTCGGATCAATCGTATCCACGTAAAACATATCCAACTCTTTCACAATGGAATTGAATATATCCAGATTCTTTGCTATTTGGAAACTGCGGCTATCACCACTCTTAAACCCCCAAAAACAAACGGCTCCCGCTACAATCAGCAAGGTAACCATCCAGCGTATCTTTAAAATTCTTCTCATAATTATGATAATGTGCTAATATGCCAATGTGCCAATGTGCTAATAACCTGCAGCGTAATAGCGAAACAAATATTGCGCAGCCAATTAGCACATTGGCACATCAGCACATTAATTAATTAATTAATAAAATTTCTTCCTTGATTTTTTCCCATTGTGCAGCCTGAAGCTCTGTACCCACCACTTGTATCACATCTTTGGAGAGAAGGGAGCCTATCTTGCCACATTTCTCCAGCGAGTAGCCACACGTCAGTCCATACAAGAAACCTGCCGCAAAATAGTCGCCAGCTCCTGTAGTGTCCACCACTTTCTCTACCGGAGCCGCTTGTACCTGCACCATCTCTGTACCTTTGCGAATCAGAGAACCACGGGCACCCACCTTTACAATGGCTATGCTACACATTTTGGCAATGATGTCCAATGCTTCCTCCGGTTCCTTACCCGTAAAGGCCTTTGCCTCTTCCTCATTGGCAAAAACAATATCCACATATTTGTTGACCAACAGAGAGAAAAATTCAAGGTCTCCTTCTACTATATTGTAGCTCGCCATGTCCAAACATACTTGTAAGCCGGCCTCTTTAGCCAGCTCAATGGCACGGAGAATCATATCATGGTCTTGCACCAGATACCCCTCTATAAATAGGTAAGCATATCCTTTGAACATATCCAGCGAAAGATCTTCCGCCTTCAATGTAGAAGCCGCCCCCAAATAAGTGCCGAAAGTACGCTCCCCATCAGGAGAAATGAAAGTAGAGGCTACACCGGACGGAAGGGTAGTGGAAAGCAATAAATTCGCCTCTGTCCCACGTTCCAGCAGGCTATCCCGGAAAAAGTTACCGTAAAAGTCATTGCTTACTTTTCCGATGAATCCCGTACCCGCACCAAGGCATGCCATTGCCCGAATTGCGTTTCCGGCAGAACCTCCGTTAGCCAGGTGCGTCTTCATCCGGCTGAAATACTCACTAATTTTCAAGAACTTATCTTCATCAATCAGCGTCATGCTTCCTTTCGGAAGCTGCATCTCCGTCAAAATATTATCATCTTCAATGATTGCCAGCGCATCGACCAAAGCATTGCCCAACCCAATTATTTTATCCATCTTCGATATTTTTTTTGCAAAGATATTGCATATTTCAAAATATCCTATTACTTTTGCAGCGCATTTGAGAAAAAACAACATTCTTCCTTAGCTCAGTCGGTTAGAGCATCTGACTGTTAATCAGAGGGTCCTTGGTTCAAGTCCAAGAGGAAGAGCGAAAAAACTTGAATGCATATTCTTCCTTAGCTCAGTCGGTTAGAGCATCTGACTGTTAATCAGAGGGTCCTTGGTTCAAGTCCAAGAGGAAGAGCGAAAAGGTTCGTCAATTAGGCGAACCTTTTTTGTTTTCCCACATTATCCCACACAAAAGACAAACATTTCTATTTCATATTCAAAGATTTAACATACATTTGCCAAATGTAAAGTAAGGAGTTTCATAAAAGCACCTGTCTTTATTTATTAGAAAAACATATTTTAATCCAAACACCAAACTACAATGAAAACTCTTTTATTCTTTTTAGTCATAGGATTCAGCCTATGTACCGCTGGTAAAGCACAAACCTCTCTTGTTTCTACGCGAGAAAAATTCCGCCACCATGAAATATCCGTCAGTTACGGCTTCCTCCCCATTACCGACGCCAATAGTATAGCCGAAGAGTTTATTGCTCCGACAGCAAGTTTTGGAATCTATACACGCGAGAAGACCAGCTATTACGGCGCTCTGAATATCAGTTATATTTATAGAATCAACCGTAAAATCAGCCTAGGCGTAACCGGAGGAATAACCGGTAATAGAGGGACGGCCAGTAGCCTTTATGAAGTTTTGGATGAGAATAAGAACGATGACCGGCGCTATCTGTATATCCTCCCCACCTTCCGGTGGCATTGGTTCACCCGCCCCCAATTCTCCCTATATTCCTCTGCAGGGCTCGGCGCCTATTTCCTCCGGAACAGCTTTGGAGGAGACACTTATCACAAAAAGGAATTTGCCTATCAGTTCAGTTTTCTGGGTATCGAATATGGAAATCAGTTTGCCTTCTTCACCGAATTCGGCGTAGGATATACGGGAACAATCGTGGCAGGCGGACGTTTCCGCTTCTGATTCACGAACCCGCCACTGCCAGCGTCAGGATACTAACATGTACGCCTCCCACATCTTTAAGCGCATCGGCACATGCAGTTGTAGTGGCTCCGGTGGTCAGTACATCATCCACAATAAGGATATGTTTCCCCACAAAGCGTTCCGGATAGCGGAGAAGGAAAATACCGTCTACATTTTCCCAACGCTCGTAAGCAGACTTTCGGGTCTGCGTTTCCGTATGTCTTCTGCGCAGCACGGAGGACACATCAATAGGAATACCCGTTACGGCAGAAACGCCGCGCGCTATACATTCACTCTGATTGTATCCGCGCAACTTTTGTTTGCGGGGATGTAGAGGAACGGGGATAATTACGTCTATACCACGGAAAAAACCGGTAGCCGCCAGCTCCGCTGCCATAAAACGCCCCATTATTTCTCCCAAATCTTTCCGGCCTCCATACTTCAGTTGATGCAGGATGTGGCGGAAATCACTTCCTTTGTGATAATAAAAGAAGGAAGTGCCGCGTTCCAGAGGTATCTTCCCCCAAAACATACGCTCCACGGAGTTGTCTTCGCGAAGATGATAGTTTGTCCGTGGCATATTCATATTACACCTGATGCAAATGCCCTCTTCTCCCTCTTGCAAAGAGCTCCCGCATACAGCACACTGACGCGGGAAGAAGAGATGGACAAAGGACAAGAACCAGGCTTTAAATGTGTTTTCCATAAAAAAGTGTAATAAGGCAATAAGAACCGTATCAGAATGGCAGCGCCTCCCGTACCAACCGCAAAAACAACGGATGCAGCGGCCCGTTGGTGGCTATGATATGATGCCCTTCTATAAAGTTCTCGTTTCCCAAAAAGTCTGTTACCTTACCGCCGGCTTCCAACACCATGAGTGCAGCCGCAGAGAAATCCCACTTACCGATAAAAGCTTCCAGCCAAGCGTCAAAACGTCCGGCAGCCACATAGCAGAGGGCAAGCGCCGCCGAACCATTCATGCGAATGCCTGCAACCTTACCGTAAAGTTCGTGTATCAAATGTTCGCCCGTACGGGCATACTGCTCGAAATTGTAGGGTAACTCTGTCACCACAAAAGCGTCTTTCGGTTCACTGACAAGCGAAACACGCAACCGTTCTCCGTTCACATAGGCTCCTCCTCCTTTCCAAGCATAAAAACACTCGTCTCGGCAGGGTTCATAAACCACACCCAGCAAAAGCGACTGCTTGTCACGCAAGGCAATACTTACACAATAGGGAGCATTGTCGTGAATATAGTTCGTTGTCCCATCCAAAGGATCCACTACCCAGCAATACGTTTCGTCACTATAGGCAGCAGACCCTTCTTCGGCAATGAATCCGGCTTCGGGAAGCAATTTCCTAAGGGCAGATACAACCTTTTTCTCGGAAGCCTTGTCCACATAAGATACATAATCGTGCGCATGTTTTTCCTGCACCACCTCCCGACGGAAACTTTTCCGCTCTTCCTTCAAAAAATGCCCGGCTTCACGGGCTACACAGCAGACAGCCTCTGTCAACGCCTTCAAATTTTCCATATTCTTATATTATTTACCATTCGCATCTTCCTGATAAATGAGCCTCCCCCGTTGGCTGACCGTCCACTCACCGTCTTCCAGACGTACGTTTTTCGTATCATCATCTTCCACATTCCAGGCATATCCACCGGCAGGCAGACCTCGACGGTCCAGAATTTCGTTCGAAACACCTTCCTCCGAGAAAAACAACTCCACTTGCGTAGAGTCCGGACTGAACACCAAGAACAAAGTCTTCCCGGCATCATCCACTGCATTCATGCGGACACCTTTCTCCCACAAACGGATGCAATCTTTCTGCACCTCGCTCCACGTATATCCGGCAGAAGCAATACAACCATGTTCGTCTTTATCACTACCAACCACGGCCTCTTTTTCCTTTCTCTCCGAAGTTTCCGCTTCCTTTTTACCGCCGTTTCCACAACCGGTCAACAAAGCTCCGGCACATATCAGGCACATAGATACAACCTTCATATTCATACGCTTGTTTTTATTAGTTTTCAATTGACAAAGTTAAAAACAAATCGGCAGTACTAAAAGTTTCTTCCCTTTTTATACGCACGGCTCTTTCGTTTAAAGGAGTTATCGGGAGTCAGAAGGAGTCATCAGCCGGCAAGTCGGCTTAGGAGTTAAAGCCGATAGTTCTGTGAATACATACACAAGAGTATCGGCTGTAACTCCTCTAACTCTCTTGCTTGTCATGGCTTGAGATATACCACTGTTTTTCCACTACCATATTTGCGAATAATACCTTCTTCCAGAAATAGGTTCAAATCGGCCACCGCCTGATGTTTCGCCTTTCCAGTCAGCTGTTCATAATCAGTACGCGTAATGCAGCCATACTTATTCAAATGCTGCAACAGTTTTTTTCTCCGCTCCTCCAGTGTCAATTTGGAATGAGAGATATAGGGAGATGCTTTCCGTTCCAGCTCCATCGTCTGAAAGCGGTTGCGGAATTTACTGCCGATACGCAAGTTTACATTCTGAAAATGCACGGACGGAGAGCGAATATCCTTTTTATTCGCCACGGCCTTGTCGCACTTCAATGACAACGAAAAGAATCCCAATTCGCCCACTTCAACTATCCATCCGTCTGCCAGCCAGCTGTGCAACTCATCCGTTATAGCCTGCAAGGTGCCATCGAGAATGGCAGGGCTGAAACCGGTAGCCTTGTGAACCAGTTCGCGGAATTTATCGGCAGGAATGGTTCCTTTGGGAAGAATACGGGCATGAAGCAGCTTTTCTTCACCGTCCTCCGGAGAAGGATTGGGGGTCTGGTATAAATCGTAATAAGCACTCATATAATTTAGAATATCAGTTGGGCAATATTATTCATTCAATGCTGCAAGAACAAGTCCTGATGCACCGAGTTTAATTCGTTAGACAATTGTTTCTGTTTCGTTAAACGTCCATCTTACGAAAGAACAACAATTGTCTAACGGAAAGAAGACATCTGTCTAACGAATTAAAAACAACGCCCAAAGGTATTAATAAAAAGGGAAGTAGGGATTAAAAAAGGGGAAAAATCGCTCTAATAATAGGTTCATTGGCGTAATAAAAGCTTTTATTCAGTTGGTTTTTAAACAGACTCTTAAATGAGCAAAGTTGAGAATAAAAAGTTGCCGTTCCAAACAAAGAAAGAATATTTGCCCACTTAATCCCATTTTGCAGCCACATAACCATTAAATAGAGCAAATAGCCCATTGCCATCTAAAACCGTTTTGTAGAGCTACACATATTTTGTATATTTACAGAACGTTATACTTCTACACATACAATAATACAATTAAAAAAATGAAAAAGACTTTATCCCTTTTAGTATTCTTATTAAGTTCCATAGTAATATTGGCACAGTCTGTAGAATATCAGACATTCATTTACACAAGCGATGATTTGGCTGATGAAATTCAGAATCTTTGTGAAGAAAGAAACTCCACCCGCAGCTATATGGGAGACTTATTCAATGCCAGTAAAGAATCTGTCAAAGGCATTGCATCCGGCTACGTAACATCCTTTATCGATTTGGGAGTGAATGCTATAGGCACACTGTTGACACGTAATTCGCGACTAAAAGATGAGTGGGAAGAGACAGTCAGGAGCGAAAACATTTACACCACAAAAATCAGCACTGTTTCAGAAATGAACGACTTTTATAAAGAAACCTCGTTCGATGGCGCATTAGACCCCAAAGGCATGAGATTCGACGGTATAGGCTGCCTGCGAAAAGATGGAAATGATACTGTTTTCTACATTTCCTGCCACATAGACCGGAATAAAATCAACCGTATCATAAACCATTCCAAATTCGAGTTGGCCCTCGACACACTGATAATCTGTCCCACCCGTTCCAATTTGCCCAACTCTATTCTGGATATTCCATTTTCATTTGAAGAACGAAAAAACTTCTGCCTTTCCATAACAATGAAGCTTACTTCATCCTGGATGAACGAAATAGTACAATTACAAAAAGACCAAGAACTTGGAGAATTTTCATTGGAAATACCTGTAGATTCGAGCCAGCTCGACAAAAATGGATTCTTTCGTTACGTACGGAAAGGGAAAGAGACTCCCAAATATAAAATCAGAGGAGAAAGCTTCATTGTTCCCCGTTCCTATATGGGCTTCCGTGACGAGAATGACGAATACAGAATCAGCTTCGGTACCGGAGAATACAAGTTATCCATGGAATTAAAAGAAACTTGCGATATAACAGAACAGTATCGCAAGAATTGGAAGAAAGACCGGAAGCGCAGAAAAGAAATGGAACCATCGGAAGACATATTAACCCGCAGTTGGCAAGTTGTTTCCAGCCAGCAATGGAATGAATTGACCAAGCAATGGGTTATTACGACACTGAAAGCACCGGCAGACATCATTACCAAAGATGTGATAGACAAGCTGGGGTTTGAAGCGGAAACGGAATATTAAGTTCATAGACTTTTTCTTCCTATCATGCAGAAGTGCACTCAATATAGCATACAACCCTAAATAAGCAGGTAGGCATATGAGATTATTTTTCCTTATTTTAAGTTTATCAATAGGCATCTGTGCCCATTCACAGAATAAGCAAGCGTTAAGCAAATCAGATTCTCTCTTTGCCAAGGGGGTGGAGCTTTATAATCAAGGGAATTATAAAGCTGCCATTCCTTTGTTTACCGAAAGCGATAAAATAGACAAAGCAGAACTTGACTCGACGAGTAACCGTAGAGAGTATTCGGCAATGTGGCTGGGAAGTTGCTATTATAAGTTGGGGGATGAAGAGAAGGCAAAAGAAATTGACAGTATAAGTTATTCCTTACCCCCCATAGACCGGAGAGTTACAGTAAAACCAGATTCAATAATGTCATCGGCTTCTAATTATATAAAACAGCAACAATATAAAGAAGCATTAAATAGTTTCCAACAAGCATTACAATCTCAAAGGGAACTATTAGGCGAGAAGCATTATAAGCTCTGGAATACATTTGCCCACATGGGAAACTGTTACTATTATCTAAAAGAATATGAGAAAGCTACAAGGTATTGGCATGACAGTTTCCAACTATTAGAAGAGTATTCACTGCAATATAAAATAGAAAGCAGCACTGTAATATTGGAAAATCTAATCCACGTATACTCCGAATTACAAAATTATCAGGCAAAAAAAGAATCACTTCTAAAAGTGATTCCCTTATATGAGAAAAGCCCCAAAGAAAAGGCTACTGAAGATTTAATTAGTTTATTGCTAGAAATAGCAGATTGCTGCGAAAAATTAGAAGAATATAAAGAGGAGTCTTCATATCTTACAGAAGCATCTGAAAAGCTAAAAGCGTATCAAGGAGAAAATAACGAATCTTATTTTATGCTTTTATACTCCTTGGCTGAATCACGAGGTTTACAAAACCAACTACTGAAAAAAGAAAGTTTACTGCATGAATGCCTAAACATTGTCAACGATATTGATATAGAACAAAAAGACTTATACATTGCAAGCATCTCAGCCTCGTTATTGGATATATCATTCAATCTGGGAAAGTATTATCAAGCATCCCAATATTGCGATATATTTCTTTCCAAACTAAATAATATAGAATTTCCCCAGCAACAAATGCCCATATATAGAATATTGGGAGCGGCAGCATTGGTTTACTCAAATCTTGGGAATTATATCAAAAGCAATAAATTAGGATTGTTGGCACTTGAAAAAGCTCAAAGTACATTTGGTAAAGAAAGCTATGAATACGCAGATATTCTTTCAGGTTTAAGTACAGCCTTTTATAACCTACAAGATTATAAAAAAGCATCTGAATATCAAGAACTCGCACTGTTTACTCTAAGAAATATCAATAAAACAGAAGATACTAACTATTTAACCGGAATGGGGAAAATAGCCTCACTATATTCATCACAAAATAACGAGATTAAGGCAGTAGAGGCAGCCACGGAAACTTGGCATATAGGGCAAGCGCTATACAAAGAAATAGACTATACAAACATAGCAACATTAGTCAATGCAAATTTAATCTTGTATAAAAGCAAAGAGAAAGGCATGGAAATGACAAAATGGCTTCTGCAACTGATAAATGACAAGTTTACAGATAGCGAAGAGAAAGTTCATGCTTTAAAATACATAGCAACAATGTATTACCAATTAGGCAACCAAGAAAAAGCTTTAGAAATATTCAAGCAAGGAATTGAGTTGATAAGAGAGAGAGGAATAGCATACGTCAACTACCTGGAAGCAATGGCACAATGTTATCAGATGACTTCTGAATACGACAAAGCCATTGAACTTGAAGAACAAGCCATAGACATCTTGAGAAAACAGAGTTTAAGAGACAGCACACTTATCGCTTATAGATATCATGCTTTAGCCGAATGCCAATATGCCAAAGGCTGTATTGATAAAGCATTTGAACTTCAATATTTAGCCATTCGGTGTTTATCAAAAAAGCAGCAAAACCAAGATTCTGGCACAATAATACAATTACACAACATCTTAGGAGTTTGGTACAATAAATTAGGAATTTATGAAAAAGCTATTGAAGTCACCAATAAAGCCAAAGATATATGTATAGAAATATATGGAGAAAAAAGCATGATATATGCTAATATTATTGGAAACTTAGGCAATTATTACGGAAGCTTAGGAGATACACAAAAAGCATTTAACCACATCTTGAAATCCGTTAAAATAAGAGAACAAATCAGTGATATGAATACAAAAGGAAACCTTATATACACTCACAACCTTGCATGCTTCTACAACCAACTCGGGCAACACCAAAAGGCATTAGAGCTACTTTTAGACGTTTTCAACAAACAAAAAGCACATGGTTATGAGGATTATGACTCAGCCATAGCTTCAGCACACAATATTTCTTATGCATACGAATTCTTGGGAGATTATGAGAATGCCATACGATATGAGCAGAAGAGTCTATCAATGATGCTTGAGAAAATAAGAGGAAAGCAAATTATGGACTACACACACAACTTGAGTTATTTAATTCGCTATTACTACAAAGCTGGAAAAGTCAGTGATGCAATCGCCTCCATAAAAGAGCTACTCCCATTAAGTTCAAATATTATAAGACAGAATTTTTCCTTTTTAACTTCATCAGAAAGATATTTTATGTGGGAACGTATGAAACCAGAAATACAGCTTTGTATGCAATCCGCTTGCATTTTGCGCGATTCGTCCTTATATTCAACCGCTTATGACGCTTCACTTATCTACAAAGGTCTTCTGCTAAATACAGATATAGAATTCCAAAAGTTATTCGAGAAGGAAAAAAATAAAGAATTGTCCACCAAATTTCAGAAATTAAATCAACTTAAAAAACAATTGACGTCTATCTCCAATGAAAAAAATAAAACCATCATTGACTCTTTGGAGCAAAAATTTTACCAGTTGGAAAAAGAACTGATAAAATCATCTAAACAGTTCGGAGATTTCACCATCCATTTATCACTTACCTGGAAAGATGTACAAAAAAAACTAAAAGAATCTGACACAGCAGTCGAGTTCATCAGTTATGTCAATGTACAGAAACAGGTTTGCTATGCTGCATTATTACTAAAAAAGGAATGGGCATCTCCCAAATTAGTTAATATTGCCAAAGAAGAAGAGATAATACAAAAAAGTAATAACAAACAAAACCGTCCTTATTATTCATCTGAACTTGGGGAACTTATATGGAAGAACATCATATCCGAAGCAAATATCCATGAAGGAGAAAATATCTTTTTCTCGCCCATAGGTGTGTTGTATCAAATCCCCATTGAATATTTATCTTTCAAAAACAATAAATATGTTCATGAAGTATTTAAACTTAAAAGATTATCAACAACAAAAGCCTTATGCTATAGCAGCACTTCAAATATCTCACAACAAGCCATAGTCTACGGAGGTCTTAAATATGATGCTGATACAACAGCTTTAGTAGTCGAAAACAAAAAATATACTGATATTCCTCGAGACTTGAATATTCAACATACCTTCTATCCGGATTCCCTAAATCTGCGTGACGGAGCCAAATACCTTCCCGCAACTAAGATAGAAGCTGAACAAATTAAACAAGCACTGGAGAATACGAGACTTCAGCCAGCCTTATATATGGATTTACGAGGTACAGAAGAATCGTTTAAAGCTTTATCAGGTAAGAATATCAGTATGCTACATATCGCCACTCATGGTTTCTATTGGACAGAAACAGAAGCCAGACAGACAAAGAATCTTGATTTCTTGATGATGGGAGACAATAACCAATCACGCTACGTAGAAGACAAAGCATTGACTCGATCAGGACTGCTATTGTCAGGAGCAAATATTGCACTGAAAGGAAATCCTTTGCCGGAAGGATTAGAAGACGGCATACTCACCGCCAAAGAGCTTGCCGGTTTAGATTTACGAGGGTTAGACCTGGTAGTACTTTCTGCCTGCCAAACCGGACTGGGAGAAATAACCGGTGACGGAGTATTCGGCTTGCAACGCGGTTTCAAAAAAGCGGGAGCCAACACATTATTAATGAGTCTCTGGAAAGTGGACGATAATGCTACTCAACTCTTGATGACACAGTTTTACAAGAATCTGCTCGCAGGAAAGAGCAAATTTGAATCTTTGCGCGAGGCCCAGAAGTATGTACGTGACTACGAAGTTGAAATTGAAACAACTCCCGACAAGCGCTGGCAGTCAGAAGCCAGGCAAAAAGAAAAACAGAGCAAAAAGCCTATGCCCAAAGAGTTCAAGAAAATAAAAAAATATAAGGATCCCTTTTACTGGGCTGCATTCATTTTATTGGATGCAATTGATTAACTCTTAATTTATGAAAAACATGAAAAATTACTTATTGTGCATATTCCTTGCAGTATTTACCATCAGTATTTATGGGCAAAACCACAAGAATGCTGCGGACTATAGGACAGATGCAATAAATGGAAACGCGATTGCACAATTCTATCTCGGACAGAGCTACTTTAGGGGATGGGGTATAAAACCTGATACCATACAAGCCGTTTATTGGTGGCGAAAGTCGGCTGAGCAAGGAAATCCTGCTGCACAAAACAATATGGGTGCAGCCTATAGTAATGGCTGGGGGAATTTAACCCAAAATAAAGAAACGGCCATCTATTGGTATAAAAAAGCAGCTGAAAAAAATGGGGCTTTTCCACAAAAGAACCTTGGACGCATATATGAAGACAAAGAAAACTATGAAGAGGCTTTTATCTGGTATAAAAAAGCCGCCGAACACAATAATAGCCCGGAATCTTATTATGCACAAAGCCGCTTAGCCTATTTACTGAAAAACGGGTTAGGAGTCACAAAGAATTACCCCGCCGGAATGGCATGGACAAAACGAGCAGCTAAAAACGGGAATGCAAGCGGACAGATTTCGCTTGCAATCTCTTATGAATACGGCATAGACAACATCTTGAGAAAAGATGGGAATTCAGCGTTATATTGGTACAAAAAGGCTGCTCTCAACAAAGACATTGGAGAACTCCAGAAGTCTATAGCAGAAGCTGCCATAGAAAGATTGGAAGAAGCGGGATTCAACGGACAGAATACTCTCCTCAAAATGATACCGGACTATAAACCATTCTACACTGCACCTTCGGAAAGTGAACAGAAAAGCATGCATGAATCTGTTCGCAATAGCACGGTAGAGTGGGGAAAAACAATAGGAGGGGAGGCTTCTCTAGGACAAACCCAAAATGATGAAATAAATGGATTCAGGGTAGAATTCAAAGAAGATAATATTAAAATTGGCTTTACTAAAAACTCAGAATTCACTTTATTCATCTATATTCAAGAAGATGACATAATAGTTAAAAATGGCTCTGAAAATGGTGTAGAATACAACCGAAACACCGGAAAACCGTATATGCTGCTCCGCCCCTACAGTTATGAAATAGAAGCCAAAGAATATCCCGGACAAATATTTGAACGGACAAACTACACAAACGGGAATAAATATTGGGGAGAAACCTATAATGGACAACGCCACGGATACGGCATTCATATCTGGGAAAATGGGAATATGTGGTTCGGCCCTTGGAAGGATGGTGAAAGAAATGGATACGGCGCTTACTTTGATATTACGGCACACACCATTCAGTCAGGAAAATGGATTGGAAATGAATTGATAGCCGGTACTTCTTATATTTGTAAAGAAAAAGCGGAACCGGTTCTTCCAGCCAGAACCAGAACCGTTTCAAAACCATTTTCCTATAGCGGTACTGTTCGCTATATAAATTTACCGACCAGCTCATACATGTCATACATCACAGAAGCCATCAACAAATGGGGGAAATGCCGTACCGGAGCAATCACTATGTATGGAGCAGGAGTAGGAGTGTATGGGAATAGTGGATATGCCTACACCGGCAGTACTCCCAGCAAGCTTAAGAAACGTATAGAAGAAGCCAACAGCAGCAATGCTGAAATAACAGACATCAACATCACTGAAAATGGCAACTATGTAATTATCTTAGGCGGTTCAGGGTATTGGACTCTTGGTTATCCGGATGCATTCCTCAAAAAACTGGAACAATATCGTACAGGAGATTTAAGAGACGACAATATTCTTTCGGCCTGCTTCAATGATAAAGGAGAATGGGTCGTTATCACGGACAAGCATTACAGTTATTCAAATGAGACCATCAAAAACTTCATACTGAAAGCCGAAGAACTATACGGAGAGGTTTGCTATGCCTATATTACCAATTATGGGATGATAGCTTGCTGCAAAAACGGAGTATATTACAAAAACATTCCATCCAATTTGGCAGAGGCATTGAAGAAACTCACATTCAAGCCCAAAGTCATCAAGTTTACAGACAATGGATTGTACTTGATTACAGATGGAGAATCACAAAATTATTATTTTATGTAATCACTCATTTTTTTTAAATATAGGCAATAGGTTATAGCATAGGACTTTCCATGTCGTCAAATGGCTAAATACAACGTTAAAAAAAGTCGTTCAGTCCCGTTAAAGCACCATGCCGTTTTTAAGTGTTGTAACTTCGCACCGTGGTCACAAAGAAATAGGTCTCGCTAACTGACGAGTGAACGAAACCGCAAGTAACAACCATTAAAAACAAAAAACATTATGGCATTTCGTTATGTAGTAAAAAAGAGAATGGTAGGCATTGGTACCAAAACCGAGAAGTATGTAGCTGCTTCTTATTCCGTAGCAAATATTGATTTTGATAGATTATGCGACCAGGTGACCAGTCAAGGGATGGTGCCAAGAGGTATCGTAAAAGCCGTATTGGACGGTATGATTGACGCACTCTGCACCTATGCCAGCATCGGTGCAACCGTACGGCTGGGAGACTTCGGAAGCCTCCGACCGGGATTGAACGGCAAAAGCCAGGAGGATGCAAAGTCTGTAACGGCTGATGTCGTTTACCGCCAGAAACTGATTTTCGTGCCGGGACAACGTTTGAAGAACATGATGAAACAATCGGGCATCACACGATTGGTAACCGGCTCTGAAATCGTGCCGGACAATGAAGAAAATCCCGGAGGAAACGAAAGCGGAGGCGGCGGCAATGATGGTGACCAAGGTGAAAATCCATTAGGATAAACTGATAGAGTTTTATCAAGGAAACAAACAATTCCACAGAGGAGGCTTCATGACAAGTCTCCTCTGTTTATTTATATGACCTGTTTCGCTATCCATGCACAAGCCTCAGCATCAGCCAACGCATGATGATGATGTTCCAACTGATAGCCACAGCAAACAGCCACTGTATGCAACTGATAGTTAGGCAATCCCTTTATAGCACGACGTGATGCCTGCAAAGTACAATAAAACTCATAATCCGGATAATCCATGCAGTAAGTACGGAAAACAGCTTTCAGGCAGCTTTCATCAAAGGCCTTGTTGTGCGCTACCAATGGCAAGCCTTCAATGCGTGGAGCTATTTCCTGCCACACAACGGGAAAGATAGGAGCATCCTGGGTATCTGCCAACGTCAGACCATGCACGCGGGTATTCCAATAAGTGTAATACTCCGGTTCGGGACGGATGAGGCTATAATAATGGTCCACAATCTCTCCATCACGTACGATAACCACTCCTACACTACAAACGCTGGTACGCTGTTCGTTGGCCGTTTCAAAATCAATGGCAGCAAAATCTTTCATCCGATATGGTTTTATAGTCGCCAAAGATACTAAAAATTCACTCCGTTCCTTTCATTCTACACCTGGTTTCCATTATCTTTGTCCCCCGGACAAAGGCTAAAATATCATGGAACATCCACTTTCGCAATTCAAATATTGTCCGAAATGCGGTTCAGCCCATTTCGAAGTTCATAACGAGAAGTCGAAGCAGTGCGCCGACTGCGGTTTCGTCTACTACTTCAACCCCTCTTCCGCCACCGTCGCCTTGATACTGAACGAGCGCGACGAGCTACTGGTGTGCCGCCGCGCCAAAGAGCCTGCCAAAGGGACGCTGGACCTCCCCGGAGGCTTCATCGACATGACCGAGACCGGAGAGGAAGGCGTTGCCCGCGAAGTAAGAGAAGAAACCGGCATGAAGGTGGCAAAGGCCGAATATCTCTTCTCCCTGCCCAATATTTACATCTATTCCGGCTTCCCCGTACACACGCTGGATATGTTTTTCCGTTGTACGGTGGAGGACACCTTGCACTTCAAGGCGATGGACGACGCGGCAGACCTCTTCTTCCTCCCCTTGAAAGATATCCGTACGGAAGAGTTCGGGCTCGGCTCCATCCGCAAAGGAGTGGGTATCTTCCTGGAAGACATGCGGAAGAACAAAAGCGAATGATTATTCGTTCCTATTATGGTATATATCCTAAAAAAGCCAAACAAGTGTAACATTTCCGGGTTAAAACCCGTATTTTTGTAAAATACCTATTCTAACAAAAGAAGATGAAACATAAAATCTCCCGAATATTGTGCACAGCACTCTGTTGCGCACCTTTACTCGCCTCAGCACAAACAAGCGAGAAGAGTACTTCTCCCAAGCGACTCTACCAGGAAGGACAAACGCTGTTCCAGCAAAAGGCCTATGCTGCCGCCATCTCTCCGTTGCAAGCCTATGTACGCCAGATGAATGCAGACGGCAAGCCTCTGCCCGATACTGGCGAGCGGCAAGAAGCGGAATACATGCTGGTATGCGCCGCATACGAGCTCAGAGACCCCAAAAGCATAGACTTGCTCCGCGCCTTCCTGGACGAATATCCTGATACTCCCCATGCCAACCGCATCTATGCATTAATCGCCTCCTCCTATTTCTTCGAAGGCAATTATGACGATGCCCTCGCCATGTTCAACTCCGCCCGCCTCGACCTTCTGGGTACCGAGGAGCGTGACGACATGACCTACCGCCTTGCCACCTGCTACCTGAAAACGGGCAACGTAAAGGAAGCAGCCATCTGGTTCGAGACGCTACGTAGCACCAGCCGCAAGTATACAGCGGACTGTGCTTACTACATCTCTTATATCCGATATACCCAAGGACGGTATGACGAAGCGCTCAGCGGTTTCCTGCCTTTGCAGGACAATGCCAAATACAAGGACTTGGTTCCCTATTACATCGCCGAAATCTATCTGTTGAAGAAGCAGTACGACAAGGCGGAAATCGTGGCGCAGAATGCACTGTCAGCCCATCCCGACGGTCTGAGCTACACCCACACGGCGGAGCTGAACCGTATCCTCGGTACAGCCGAATACCATTTCGGGAAGTATCACGAAGCCGTAAAGTCCTTCGGACAATATATAGAACACAATGCCGAATCTGCCGCTCATAGAAGGGATGCCCTTTACATGCTGGGAATGTCCTATTATCAATGCGGCGTGTATTCGCAAGTCCCCTCCGTCCTCGGCAGAGTGACTGCCGAAAACGATGCCCTTTCGCAGAACGCATACCTGCACATGGGACTGGCTTATCTGCAACTGGCAGACAAGACCAAAGCGCGTATGGCCTTCGAGCAGGCTGCCGCCTCCAACGCCGATATGAAAGTCAAGGAACAAGCCGCCTATAACTACGCCTTATGCATTCACGAGACCTCCTATTCCGCTTTCGGCGAATCGGTGACCGTCTTCGAGAAATTCCTGAACGAGTTCCCGAACTCTCCTTATGCCGAAAAGGTCAGCAACTACCTGGTGGAAGTATACATGAATACACGCAGCTATGATGCCGCACTCAAGTCCATCGACCGTATCTCCCATCCCAGCAAAGCCATTCTGGAAGCCAAACAAAAGATTCTGTTCCAACTCGGGACCCAGTCTTTTGCCAACACGCAGTTCGAACAAGCCATCGGTTACTTCAACCAAAGCGTCACGTTGGGGCAATACAACCTCCAGACCAAGGCAGACGCCCTCTACTGGCTCGGCGAGTCTTATTACCGCCTGAACCGGATGAGAGAAGCTGCCCGCAATTTCAACGAATATCTGTCACTCACCCGGCAGAGGGATACGGAAATGTTTGCCCTTGCCTACTATAACCTGGGCTACATCGCTTTCCACCAGAAAGACTATTCGACGGCAGAGAACCGTTTCCGCAACTTTGTCCAACTGGAGAAAGGCGAAAACCCGACCGCATTGGCAGATGCCTACAACCGCATCGGTGACTGTAACCTGCACGTCCGCCGTTTCGAGGAAGCCAAGCAATACTATACAAAAGCAGAAAGCCTGGGAACACCTGCCGGCGACTACTCCTACTATCAGCTGGCCCTTGTAGCCGGCCTGCAAAAAGACTATTCCGGAAAGGTTACTTTACTGGACCTCCTTGCCGTCAAATATCCCAATTCGCCTTATGCCATCAATGCCCTTTACGAAAAAGGGCGCTCCTACGTACAGAGCAACAACAGCCCCCAAGCTATCGCCGCCTTCCGCGAATTGCTCGGCAAGTATCCCGAGAGTCCCGTCAGCCGTAAAGCAGCTGCAGAAATCGGCCTGCTTTACTACCAGAACGACGACTATGACCGTGCCATAGAAGCCTACAAACATGTAGTCACCCAATATCCCGGAAGCGAGGAAGCCCGCCTTGCCATGCGCGACTTGAAGTCCATCTACGTAGATGCCAACCGCGTGGACGAGTTTGCCGCCCTTGCCGCCCAGATGCCGGGAGAAATCCGCTTCGAACCCAGTGAGCAAGACTCGCTGACTTACATCGCTGCCGAAAAAGTATATATGAAAGGCGAAGCCACACCTGCCAAAGAGAGCTTCACCCGTTATCTGCAAAGTTATCCGGGAGGCGCTTTCAGCCTGAATGCACACTACTACCTCTGCGTCATAGGCAAAGAGCAGAAAGATGAAGAGGCGGTATTGGAACATGCCGGAAAACTGCTGGAATACCCCGATAACCCATATTCTGAAGAGGCTTTGCTGATGCATGGAGAAATTCTGTTCAACCGCCAGCAATATGACCTGGCATTGGCCGACTACAAGAAATTGCAGGCCAAAGCCACCACGGCAGAGCGCCGCCAGCTTGGCGCTATCGGTGTACTGCGCTGTGGAGCACTGATGCATGATGATGCGGAAGTCATCAACGCCGCCACAGCCTTGCTTGCCGAAGCCAAGCTGTCTCCGGAGCTCCGGAACGAGGCGTTGTACTACCGTGCCAAGGCATACCTCAACCAGAAAGCCGACAAGAAGGCAATGGATGACCTTCAGCTGCTGGCCAAAGACACCCGTACCCTTTATGGAGCCGAAGCCAAATATCTGGTGGCATTACAATGGTACAATGCCGGTAATTATGCCTCTGCAGAAAAGGAAATCCTTAATTTCATCGACCAAAGCACACCGTATGCCTACTGGCTGGCACGCAGTTTCATCCTTCTGTCTGATGTATATGTAGCCATGGACAAGAAGCTCGATGCACGCCAATACCTATTGAGCCTGCAGCAGAACTACCAGGCCGACGACGATATAGCAAGCATGATTAACGAAAGACTGGAGAAATTGAAGTAAGAAATATAGCACATTATGAAAAAGATACAATATATCCTCGCAGGAACTATGCTTGTCTCCCTCTCTTTGGGAGCACAAGCCCAGACACAACCCCAAGACACCACCATGAACCGTACGGTAGTCGTGGAACAAGAATATAATCCGGACATCATGGATGCCTCCAAAGTGAACGTGCTTCCCAGGGTGGAACCTCCTACCGTCAGCAAAAAGGCGGTGGAATATGACGCCACCCTGATGCCGGCAACCCAAATCCCCGCAGGTATCATGCAAGCCTATACCGGAAAAGAGACGCAGGCGAAAGCGCTGCCCGGATATGTACGCTTGGGATACGGTAACTACGGTAACCTCGATGTACGCGCCAACTACCTCTTCTCCTTATCCCCCAAAGACCGCCTCAACCTGACATTCACAATGGATGGCATGGATGGCAAACTGGACTTGCCGGATAATGGCGGGAAGTGGAATTCATTCTACTACCGTACCCATGCTGCCATGGATTATGTACATGCCTTCAGCAAAGTCGATTTGAATATTGCCGGAAAGTTCAACCAAAGCAATTTCAACTTCCTGCCCGACTTCGTCAGCAACAAGCAGAAATTCGTTTCGGGTGATGTACATTTCGGGGTAAGTTCCACGAGCGACGATATGCCTCTCCAATTCCGTGCCGAAACCAATTTGTTGGTCTACCAGCGCCAACACGACCTCATGGTGAGCAATATCAAAGAAAATATCGTGCGTACCAAAGCCGATGTCACCGGTTCCATCTCCGATGAGCAGACCATCGGCATGGCTTTTGCCATGGACAATACATTCTACAGCGACGGACGTTTCGAGAATCACACCGACGTAGACTTCAATCCATACTATCTCTTTCAGAATGACGACTGGAAAATACGTCTCGGCGCACACGTCGACCTGGCTTTCGGTTTCGGCAAGAAGTTCCGCGCCGCTCCCGACGTAGAAATACAATACATCTTTTCGGACAGCTACATCCTCTACGCACAAGGTAAGGGAGGACGGCTACAGAACGATTTCCGCCGTCTGGAAACCATTACGCCTTATGGCATTACAAACCAGCAGCTTGACAATACCTACGAACAGCTCAACGCAGCCATCGGCTTCAAGGCAAGCCCGGTCAGCGGATTGTGGTTCAACCTATACGGCGGATATCAAGATTTGAAAAACGACCTGATTGACACTCCGACTGTCAAGTCCGACGGGATAAGCAATGTTTACCTCACAGAAGATACCAAGAACCTCTACGCCGGAGCCGACCTGAGCTACAACTACAAGGATGTTTTCTATCTCGCCGCCAATGCCGTCTATCGCCATTGGACAACGGACTCAGACGGTTCTGATGTCGTAGTAAGCTTCAAACCTTCCGTAGAAGGCAATCTCAATCTCAAGGTACGCCTCATCTCCCCACTGCTTGTCGGCATCGGCTATCAGCACATCTCACGCCAAGGCGTGGAGGGCAACAAGGCAGACCCCGTCAGCAATCTCTATCTAAACGGCAGTTACGAACTCTTCAAAGGAATCTCCGTGTATGCGCGCGTGAACAACTTGCTGAACAAAGATTACCAGTACTACTGGGGATACCCTTCAGAAGGTCTCAGTTTCTTAGGTGGAGTAAGCTTCCTCTTTTAATAGAGGTAGCACAAGCCGAAGCTCTAATTTGAACAAAAAAGGTCATTTTTGCTAAATTCTCCTTATATTATAAGGTGGGAAGAATCTTTTTTTCCTACTTTTGCGGGCGAATTCAGTGGCGGGAGTCACTAAAAAACAGAAATTTATGCAGAAAAACCTTGTCATAGTCGAGTCTCCGGCGAAAGCAAAAACCATCGAGAAATTCCTTGGAAAAGATTTCAAAGTCCTTTCCAGCTACGGCCATATACGTGATTTGAAGAAAAAAGAATTCAGTATTGACGTAGACAAAGACTTCAAACCGCATTACGAGATACCGGCGGATAAAAAGAAAATCGTAACCCAGCTGAAAGAAGAAGCCGAGCAGGCAGAAACCGTATGGCTGGCTTCCGATGAGGACCGCGAAGGGGAAGCCATCGCATGGCACTTGTACGAAGTGCTGAAACTGAAGCCGGAACACACCAGACGCATCGTCTTCCATGAAATCACCAAAGGTGCCATCCTGAAAGCGATAGAAAATCCCCGTGACATTGACATCAACCTGGTCGATGCCCAGCAAGCCCGACGTATCCTGGACCGTATCGTAGGTTTTGAACTTTCACCGGTATTGTGGAAGAAAGTGAAACCTGCCCTTTCTGCAGGCCGTGTACAGTCCGTAGCCGTCCGTCTCATTGTAGAGCGCGAACGCGAGATACATGCATTCCAGACCGAAGCATCCTACCGTGTTACCGCCGTATTCCTCGTTCCGGACACTGACGGCAAAACAGTGGAAATGAAAGCCGAACTGGCGCACCGGCTCAAGACAAAGGCAGAAGCCCGGAAATTGCTGGAGAGCTGTAAAGCAGCCACGTTTACCATCAGCGACATCACTACCCGTCCGCTGAAGAAAACTCCCGCAGCCCCGTTCACCACCTCTACCTTACAGCAGGAGGCTGCCCGCAAACTGGGCTTCACCGTGGCACAGACCATGATGGTGGCGCAACGTCTGTACGAATCCGGATTGATAACCTACATGCGTACCGACTCCGTCAACCTTTCCGAACTTGCCGTCAACGCCAGCCGTGAAACCATCTCCAACCTGATGGGCGAACGTTACGTACACAACCGCCACTTCGCCACCAAGACCAAAGGAGCGCAAGAGGCCCACGAAGCTATCCGCCCCACCTATATGGAGAATGCCAAGATAGAAGGTACCCCACAGGAAAGAAAGCTGTACGACCTCATCTGGAAACGTACCATCGCCTCGCAGATGGCAGATGCCGAAGTGGAAAAGACAACCGTAACCATTGCTATCAGCAACGAGACGGAGACTTTCACTGCAACCGGCGAAGTGGTGAAATTCGACGGTTTCCTCCGTGTCTACCGCGAATCATACGATGATGACGTAGAAACCCAGGAAGATGAGGCACGCCTACTGCCCCCTCTGAAAAAAGGACAGAAGCTCGAACATGAAGGTATCACCGCTACCGAACGTTTCACCCAACACCCTCCCCGCTACACGGAAGCAAGCCTTGTGCGCAAATTGGAGGAACTGGGTATCGGACGTCCGTCTACCTATGCTCCGACCATTTCCACCATCCAGCAACGCGAATACGTGATAAAAGGAGAAAAAGCAGGTGAAGAACGCACCTACAATGTGCTTAACCTGCAGGGTAATGAAATAACGGACAACAACCATACAGAAATCACCGGAGCTGAAAAGTCAAAACTGATGCCGACAGACACCGGTATTGTGGTCAATGACTTCCTGATAGAGTACTTCCCGGACATCCTTGACTACAACTTCACTGCGAGCGTCGAAAAGCAATTCGACGAAATAGCCGAAGGTGACAAGCAATGGACCGCCATTCTGAAAACATTCTATAAGAAATTCCATCCTTCGGTGGAGAACACGCTTGCCGCGAAAACCGCCCACAAGGCAGGCGAACGGATTCTAGGAACAGACCCCGTCAGCGGAAAGCAAGTGTCTGTAAAAATCGGACGTTTCGGCCCAGTAGCACAGATAGGTACTGCCGAAGATGAGGAAAAGCCCCGTTTCGCTCAGGTGAAAAAAGAAATGTCCATCGAGACCATTACGCTGGAAGAAGCGCTGGAGCTGTTCAAACTTCCCCGTACTCTCGGAGAGTACGAAGGCAAGAATGTAGTCGTAGGTGCGGGACGTTTCGGACCTTATATCCAGAACAACGGCTTGTATGCCTCGTTACCCAAGACAATGGACCCGATGACCGTTACGCTGGAAGAAGCTATTGAACTTTTGCAAAAGAAACAAGAAGCAGAAGCCCAGAAACATATCAAGAAGTTTGAGGAAGAACCGGAACTGGAAATCCTGAATGGACGCTATGGCCCTTACATCGCTTATAAAGGCAGCAACTACAAGATTCCTAAAGACATCATCCCTCAAGACCTAAGCCTTCAGGCTTGTCTGGAGATTGTGAAACTGCAAAGCGACAAGGAGACGGGCAAGTCGAAACGGACTGCAAAGGTAACCAAGCCCACAGCCAAGTCAACAACGAAAACCAGTAAGGCGACGAAGGCAGCGACAACCAAGGCCACTTCAACAGCCAAGAAAAAGTAAAATGAAAGTACATGATACAAAATCCTCCTTTGCCGGACAAAATATCCGGCAAAGGAGGATTTTCTTTTTTCTTTCATCTTTCCCTTCCAATTTAAGGTTGCTTTTACCGTTATTCTCATAAAAGAGCTCCAAGACGGTCGAAACAAGTGAAAGTTTTCTTTCTATATCAAATAAATATATATATTTGTGCTAAAGGCAATTACAGCAAGCAAACAAACAAAAAATGAAAGGTATGAATAAAATTTTCTTTACCAAAAGAACTTCCATTCTGTTACTGGCAATATCTCTGTTCAGCAGTTGTATGGAAAAAGACGTGTATCAAGGAGATAAGAATACACCGTTGAATCCCACAGAGGTATTCGATTTCAGTCTGACGAAAGAAGTAAAACTGAACGTCGACTATGGTTTCACCAACGACTATTACATTATTTTCGAGCTCTACAATCAGAATCCCATGAAGGAAGAGAACAACTCTTGGATAAAAGATGAGAAGCTCTCCCCCATCTATGCAGCCTCCACAGACAAAAAAGGGCAGTACTCAGGGAAAATCACCATCCCCTCCGACATTACGGAAATATGGATTTACAGTGACTATCCCGGTGCCGTTTCTCCGGTCAAGTTAGCAGTGTCCAATGAAGAAATCAATTTTGACCAGGCGGAATATATAGCATCCTTGCAAACCAAGACAAGGGCAACGACAGCAGGCGGCTACAGCTATCCTGACGATTGGAAACTCATTCCGGGTACGGATTGGGATGTTTATGGTCTTCCAGTCAATATAGAAAGTATCTTGACCACCGGCTGAAATTCTGTACAGCATCAAAAAAACATATACCAAGGTGGCCAAAGAAGGAATAAAAGTCATGCATCCGGAATGGCTCAACAATAACACAACATCCGAAATCAAAATCACCAAAGCGACGGAAGTGAGTCTTGTATTCATTAGCAGTGGTGCCGGATGGAACAATACCATCGGATATTTCACCTATCCGACCAACGAAGTCCCTACTGAAAGCACGGTCCAGAAAATCCTTGCATTCCCTAATGCGTCCCCCATCAGCAAGTCAAGCGGAACGGGCAGACTACTCTGCGGCCATGAAATGAAACTGAAATATTGGAATAAAAGTACACAGCAGTTCGAAGATAAATTCCCTGCCGGCGTTACTCTAGGCTGGTGTCTGGAAGGAATGGGCTTTAACAACGGAAACATCAAGAAGACCGGTCACACCCGCTTTTCTTACAGTTCTATGAACAGTGACAATGCACAACGCGTGGTAGCCCTGCGCGATGGAGGAACAAACCAGATTGTAGCCATCGGATTCGAAGACAATACAGACTACGACTACTGTGACGCCACATTCTATGTCAAGATAGCAGAAGCCAATGCCATTGACCCTGAAGGACCAGAACTGCCTCCGGTAGATCCGCCCAGCAACCTGGAATATACTGTTTATGGTACACTGACCTATGAGGACCAATGGCCCTCTGAAGGAGATTATGACATGAACGATGTAGTGGTCGAATACCAATCCACCATCTACAAAAGTGCTCTGGACGATAAGATATATAAGATTATGGATGAGTTTACCCCTATCCACAATGGAGGGAGCTACGTTTGCGGATTCGGTTACCAACTTTCCAATATCGACCCATCCAAAGTAAGGAGCATCAATGTCACCGGTTCAGACAGCTGGGAAATGGAAACGGGACAGTCACACCCCACCATCACTCTTTTTAACGATATCAAGAAAGTGCTGGGACAAAAAATCACTGTCACCACTGAAGTGATAGACATCTCTTCCAAAGACAACTCTGTGAATCCTCCCTACAACCCGTTCATTTTTGTCAACGACAGAAACAGAGAGGTACACTTAGTGAATTATCCGCCCACCAACAAAGCCGATATGGAGCTCTTCAATACCCAGGACGATGTGTCGAACACCTCAGCAGGAATCTATTATATTGCACGCTATAAAGAGGAAATACAACTGATGCCCTTCGGAATCAACCTCCCCAACATCGTAGATTTCAATATACCTGCAGAGGGCGTAAAGATATACAACACATATCCCGACTTCATCGAATGGGTCAAATCGGACGGAAGCACCCACAAAAATTGGTATAAGAAATAAAGGACATGTTGCAAAGCCAACAATAGAACATAAAACAGAAAAACGGAGCATAGCCGAGAATCAATCCGGCTACGCTCCGCTTTCATTTATAAGAAACTTGCGTAAAGTTACATTCTGTCAGGTACCTCAATTCCCAGTAAGCCCATACCTAAGCGTACCACCTTGGCTACATTTTCGGACAATGCAAGGCGGAATATCTTCACTGCTTCGTTCTCCTCACGCAAAATGCTGAAGTCATGGTAGAACTGGTTATATTCCTTCACAAGGTCATACGTATAGTTTGCAATGATGGACGGGCTGTAATCCTCACCTGCCTGCTTCACAATAGCGGCAAAGTCGGCAACCATCTGTATCAGCCCCTCTTCCTTCTCGCTCAGTTCAATGCCGACGGGCAACTGGGCAGGGATTTCGAGACCGGCCTCTTTTGCCTTGCGGAGAACAGACTGGATACGTGCATAAGTATATTGGATGAACGGTCCCGTATTACCATTAAAGTCGATGGACTCTTTTGGATTGAATGTCATGTTCTTGCGGGCATCCACTTTCAGGATGAAGTACTTTAAGGCACCCAGACCAACGATACGGGCGATATTGTCCGCCTCTTCCTTTGTCAGACCATCCAGTTTACCCAGTTCATTGCTGGTTTCTTTGGCTGTATCAATCATCTCCGCCATCAGGTCGTCAGCATCAACCACGGTACCTTCGCGGCTCTTCATCTTGCCCTCGGGAAGTTCCACCATACCGTAAGAGAAGTGCACCAACCCTTTACCCCATTCGAAGCCCAGTTTGTCGAGCAGGATGGACAATACCTGGAAATGGTAATTCTGTTCGTTGCCTACCACATAAATCATCTTGTCGATGGGATAATCTGCAAAGCGGAGTTTGGCAGTACCTATATCCTGCGTCATGTAGACGGATGTACCGTCCGCACGCAACAGCAGCTTGTGGTCCAACCCCTCACCCGTGAGGTCTGCCCATACAGAGCCATCTTCTTTCCGGTAGAAGAAGCCTTTCTCCAGGCCCTCCATTACCTTCTCCTTACCTTCGAGGTACGTGTTTGATTCGTAATATATCTTATCAAAAGTTACACCCATCATACGGTAAGTCTCGTCAAAACCTGCATACACCCAGTCGTTCATCTTCTTCCAGAGCGCACGTACTTCCGGGTCATTGGCCTCCCACTTTACCAGCATTTCACGAGCCTCCTTCATCAAAGGAGATTCAGCTTCCGCCTTGGCTTTGGCTTCTTCCTCATTCATGCCTTCGCTTTGGAACTTGGCCATCAGTTCTTTCACTTCCGCTTTATAATGCTTGTCGAAGGAAACATAGTAATCGCCAATCAAGTGGTCTCCCTTCTTGCCGGATGATTCGGGAGTTTCACCATTCCCGTACTTCTGCCATGCCAACATGGACTTGCAGATATGAATTCCACGGTCATTGACAATATTTGTCTTTACTACCTTATTACCGTTGGCAGCCACTATATTAGCCAGCGCATTTCCCAAAAGATTATTGCGTACATGGCCCAAATGAAGCGGTTTGTTGGTGTTGGGAGAAGAATACTCAATCATCACCAATGGAGAGTTGTCAGTAGCAGCCACGATACCGTACTGCTTGTCCGCATGAATGCCATTCAACAATTCTATCCACGCAGAGGAGGCAATGGTCAGGTTCAGGAAGCCCTTGATGACATTAAATGCTGCAACCGAAGGCTCGTTTGCCTGCAAGTATTCACCAATTTCCTGGGCCGTCTGCTCCGGTCCTTTCTTGGACATACGGAGGAAAGGGAATACAACCAGCGTGAGGTGTCCCTCAAATTCTTTCTTGGTTTTCTGCAACTGCACTTGTGCGGCAGGAACATCCTGTCCGTAAAGCGCTTTCAGTCCGCCGATGACGGACGATACCAGTTTCTGTTCTATATTCATGATTCAAATGTATTTTCCTGCGTGCAAAGATAGCGTAAACCGAAATCAGTACAAAACAAGCAGGCTTGTTTTTATGGCCTCACAAGATATTCAACATACAAAGAGGGGACGCTCTTTGTAAAACGTCCCCTCTTTGTATGTTGAGTATACTGTTCTTATTCAGCTGTCAATTCCGTACCTGGTTTGAATTTAACAACTTTCTTTGCAGCAATCTCGATAGGCTTTTTAGTAGAGGGGTTGATACCCATACGCGCTCCTCTTTCCACCACACTGAAAGTTCCAAAACCAACCAATGATACTTTATCACCGGCCTTCATTGCCTTAGTGACTGATGCGATAAATGCATCCAATGCTTTCTTTGAATCAGTCTTTGACAAACCAGACTCCGCTGCCATAGCGCTAATAAGTTCCGCCTTATTCATAATGCTTAAAATTAATTAATATGTTACACAAAAGATATTTTTACTTTTCATCACAAACCTCCACAAAAATAGAGCAATATTTCTGAATATCAAATAAAAACATTAAAAAAATATTGGAAAACAACGAAAAAGAAGGAATAGAATCTGCTTTTTCTGTTATAGAACAGAATTTATTCGTATTTTTGCCGGAGAAAGCAAAAACAGGCAACTGTTTTTGAACTGTAAAATGAATTGAAACAACAGATTATGAATACTATACCTACTGTAACCAAAAACCTTTTAATCATTAATGTGCTGATGTTTCTGGGTACCATCGTCGCCCAAAGCTACGGCATCGACCTCGCCCAATATCTGGGATTGCATTTTTTTCTTGCCGAAGATTTCAATGCAGCACAATTGATAACATATATGTTCATGCACGCTGGATTCGCGCACATATTTTTCAACATGTTTGCCGTATGGATGTTCGGACGTATTTTAGAGCAGGTATGGGGGCCAAAACGATTTCTGTTCTACTATCTGGTGTGCGGTATAGGAGCCGGAATTATCCAGGAGGTGGTACAGTATATTCATTATGAGACAGTACTTTCCGCCTATGACAGCGTAAATACCGGCATGGCCATCATCCCGATGGAGGAATATCTCAATATGATGACTACCGTGGGAGCTTCGGGAGCAGTATACGCCATTCTGCTGGCATTCGGCATGTTGTTCCCCAACCAGCAAATGTTCATCTTCCCGTTACCGGTTCCCATCAAGGCCAAATATTTTGTTATCGGATATGCCTTGATTGAACTTTATGCCGGATTTGCAAACAGTGCAGGAGACAATGTGGCTCACTTCGCACATCTGGGTGGTATGGTATTCGGCTTTATCCTGATTATGTACTGGAGAAAAAAGAATAGAGGAAATGGCTACTATTATAACTGATTTGAAAGAAACCTTCCGTAGGGGGAACATTTATATCCAACTGATTTACATCAATGTAGCGGTATTCATACTTACTACGCTAACCGAAGTCATGTTCCAGTTGTTCAACCGGAGCATAGCAGGCGTATTCGAATGGTTGGAACTGCCGGCATCAGTCCTACGCTTCATCCTGCAACCATGGTCACTACTGACATATATGTTCATGCATGCAGGATTCATGCACATTCTTTTCAATATGCTGTGGCTTTACTGGTTCGGTGCACTGTTCCTGAGTTTCTTCTCTGCAAAGCATCTCCGGGGTGTATACATTCTGGGAGGAATTTGCGGCGGTCTGCTCTATATGGCCGCCTATAACATTTTCCCGTATTTCCGTCCCATGACAGACTATTCTTTCATGCTGGGCGCTTCTGCCTCTGTACTTGCCATTGTAGCCGCCACCGCCTATCGCGAGCCCAACTATCCGATACGGCTACTGCTGTTCGGAACCATCCGGCTGAAATACCTGGCACTCATCGTTATAGGCACCGATTTACTGTTCATCACCTCCAGCAATGCCGGTGGACACATCGCACATTTAGGAGGTGCGCTGGCAGGGGTATGGTTTGCCGCCAGCCTCAGCAAAGGTAGTGACCTGACCTCATGGATAAACAAATGTCTGGATACCTTAGTTTCCATCGTCAGCTTCAAACCTAGAAAGCCGAAAATGAAAGTACACTACGGTACTGGCAAACAAAAAGATTATGATTACAACGCACGGAAAAAAGCCCAATCCGACGAGATAGACCGCATTCTCGACAAATTAAAGAAATCGGGATACGAAAGCCTTACTACAGAGGAAAAGAAAAGCTTGTTCGACGCGAGTAAACGTTAAACCAATGGAAAACGGAAAATGAAAAATGAGAAATGAGAATATAACCGCCACTCTTATTTTCAGTTTTCACCTTTCAATTTTCAACTATTATAATGAAGCATCTCGGTAATTTTGTCGCTCTTCTGATTTTAGCGGTCAATGCCTTATTTACGGGCCTATTACTGTTCACCGCCTATAGTCCGCACATCCAGCCGGTCACACATCCGGTGCAATCGTGCCTGGGGCTGACATTTCCCGTGTTCCTGATGATAAATGCCGGCTTCCTCATTTTTTGGCTGGTCATCCAGCGCTATAGGTCGGCTTTGCTGCCCCTGATAGGGATGTTGCTCTGCTATTCGCAGATACGCACCTATCTGCCCATCAACTTCCATACAGACCACTTACCGGAAACAAGTATCAAACTGCTCTCCTACAACATTATGGGATTTGACGGTGCCGCCAAGCAAGATGGCAAAAACCCGATATTGACCTATTTGAAGGAAAGTGGCGCCGATATCCTCTGTCTGCAGGAATATTCCACAGTACAATCCTCAAAGCATCTTTCGCAAAAAGACGTAGAGCGGGAACTCAAGGCGTATCCATACCACCGCATCAACACAGTGGGTAGCGGAAAGGGACATACCAACAAGATAGCATGTTACTCTAAATATCCGATTCTCTCGTCACGCATTTTGGATTATCCCAGCGAATACAACGGTTCGGTACTCTATGAAATCAAGATTGGGGAAGACACGGTTACCCTCATCAACAATCATCTGGAGTCCAACAAGCTGACCAAAGCCGATAAAGTAGTGTACGAAGACATGCTGAAATCTCCCGAAAAGGAAAAAGTGAAAAGCGGCGCACGCCTGCTCATACGCAAGCTGGCAGAAGCATCGGCCATCCGTGCCCCGCAAGCTGACACTATTGCACATGAAATAGCCGCTTCACCGCATCCTTACATAATTGTATGCGGCGATTTCAACGATACCCCCATCTCCTATACCCACCGCACCATCGCCCAGGATTTGGACGACGCATTCACCCAATCAGGACGAGGGTTGGGCATCTCCTACAACCAAAACAGATTCTATTTCCGGATAGACAACATACTGACAAGCAAGAACCTGAGAGCCTACAATTGTACAGTAGACCGCTCCATCAAAGAGTCAGACCACTATCCGATATGGTGCTATATCACTAAGAGATATTGAAAATTAATACTTAACCATTTAATACTTAGAAAACAATGTTCAAGAAATGTATTCTAATTTTAGCAGTAAGTTGTATGATGTACTCCTGTGCCACCCAGACGGAAAGCAATCCGTTCCTTACCGAGTTTCAAACACCCAATGGCGTGCCTCCATTCGATAAAATCAAGTTGGAGCACTATGAACCCGCATTCCAGAAAGGCATGGAAGAGCAAAATGCCAACATCCAAGCCATCATTGACAATACGGAAGCCCCTACTTTCGAAAATGTCATTGTTGCCCTTGACAACAGCTCTCCCACCCTGGACCGTGTAGGCGGTGTATTTTTCAACCTGACGGAGGCCGAAACTACCGATGAACTGACAGCCCTTTCCATGAAACTGGCTCCAACATTGGCCGAACATGAAGACAACATTTCCCTCAACCAAGAGCTTTTCAAGAAAGTGGATGCTGTCTACAGCCAGAAAGATGCTCTCGGCCTGACCCGCGAACAACAAAGGCTGCTGGAAAAGACCCATAAGAAATTTATCCGTTCCGGTGCCAATCTTCCGGCCGACAAACAAGCCCGTCTGCGTGAGATCAACAAGCAGCTTTCCACACTCGGAATCACGTTCAGCAACAACATCCTGAACGAAAACAACGACTTCAAGCTTTATGTAGGAAAAGAGGAAGACCTCGCCGGACTTCCCCAATGGTTCCGCGAAAGCGCCATGGCTGAAGCCCGTGCCACCGGACAGGAAGGCAAATGGCTGTTTACCCTCCATAATGCAAGCCGCCTGCCTTTCCTTCAATACTCTGCTAACCGGCCGCTACGCGAACAGATGTACAAGGCCTACATCAACCGCGGCAATAACAATGACAAGAACGACAACAAGAAAATCATTACCGACATCGTACGCCTGAGACTTGAAAAGGCGCAACTGCTGGGTTTCGACTGTTACTCCAACTTTGTATTGGACAATACAATGGCAAAGAATTCCACCGCCGTGATGGACTTCCTCAACAACTTGTGGAGTTATGCACTCCCCAAAGCAAAAGCCGAAGCAGCCGAACTGCAAAAGCTGATGGACAAGGAAGGCAAAGGAGAGAAACTGGAAGCATGGGATTGGTGGTACTACACCGAAAAACTCCGTAAAGAGAAATATAACCTCGAAGAAGAAGAGATTAAGCCCTACTTCAAACTGGAAAACGTACGTGAAGGCGCCTTTGCCGTTGCCAATAAGCTCTATGGCATCACGCTGACAAAGCTCGAAGGTATCCCCGTCTATCATCCCGATGTAGAAGTGTTTGAAGTGAAAGCCGCAGACGGCTCACAAGTAGGAATCTTCTATGTAGATTACTTTCCCCGTCCCGGCAAAAGCGGTGGTGCCTGGATGAGCAATTACCGCGAACAACAAGGCAGCATACGTCCATTGGTATGCAACGTATGCAGCTTCACCAAGCCCGTAGGCGACACTCCTTCCCTGCTGACCATCGACGAAGTGGAAACTTTGTTCCATGAATTCGGCCATGCCCTGCACGGATTATTGACCCAATGCCAGTATAAAGGTACTTCAGGCACCAATGTCGTACGCGACTTCGTGGAACTCCCCTCTCAAATCAACGAGCATTGGGCTACCGAACCCGAAGTGTTGAAAATGTATGCCAAGCATTACAAGACCGGCGAAGTCATTCCCGACAGCCTGATTGAAAAGATACTGAACCAGAAAACATTCAACCAGGGTTTCATGACTACCGAATTGCTGGCCGCCGCCATCCTCGACATGAACCTGCATAACCTGACTGATACCGAAGGTCTTGATGTCGTTGCATACGAAAAAGAAGCGATGGACCAACTGGGGCTGATTCCGGAAATAGCTCCCCGCTACCGTACCACATACTTCAACCACATCATCGGCGGTTATGCTGCAGGCTACTACAGCTATCTCTGGGCCAATGTTCTGGACAACGATGCCTTCGAAGCTTTCAAGGAACACGGTATCTTCGACAAGCAGACAGCCGACCTCTTCCGCCAGAATGTTCTGGAGAAAGGAGACAGCGAAGACCCGATGACTCTCTATAAAAACTTCAGAGGAACTGAGCCTCAATTAGACCCGATGTTAAAAAATCGCGGTATGAAGTAAGATTTGTGAAAAAAAAGCTATATTTGCAGCCTTGTATGCAACAGAATTTAATTAAAAAGTAATCATAATAAACTAAAAGTAACATGCAAAACAAAGGATTTGTAAGGGTTTTTGCGATATTGCTCACACTGGTGTGTGTGTTCTATCTCTCCTTCTCTTTTGTAACTCGCCATTACACAAGTAAGGCCAAAGAGTTTGCAAAAGGCGATGTGAAAGTAGAGCAGGACTACCTCGATTCTCTGGCTAATGAGAAAGTGTATTTCGGCAATTGGACGCTGAAACAATGTCGTGAGATGGAAATCAGTTTAGGTTTGGACTTGAAGGGTGGTATGAACGTCATCCTTGAAGTTTCCGTACCCGATGTCATCAAAGTATTGGCTGACAACAAGACTGACGAAGCATTCAACCAAGCATTGGCCACTGCCGCCAAGCAAGCTACCACAAGCCAGGATGACGTGATCACCCTATTCGTCAGAGAGTATCACAAGCTTGCTCCGGGTGCTCCGCTGTCACAGCTGTTCGCAACCCAACAATTAAAAGACAAGGTAACTCAGAAATCTACCGACGCGGAAGTTGAGAAAGTATTGCGCGAAGAAGTAAAGGCAGCTGTTGACAACTCCTACAATGTACTTCGTACCCGTATCGACCGTTTCGGTGTAGTTCAGCCCAATATCCAGAGTCTGGAAGACAAAATGGGCCGTATCATGGTAGAACTTCCGGGTATCAAAGAGCCTGAACGTGTAAGAAAATTATTACAAGGTTCTGCCAATCTGGAATTCTGGGAAACATACACAGCCAAAGACGTTACTCCTTATCTGCAAGCTGCCGACACCAAGTTGCGTGCCATCGTTGCAAGCGAAACTCCGGCAGAAGAGGCAGACAGCGCAGCTACCGAAGCTCCTGCCGTAGCCCAAGCTACCAGCACAGCCGACAGTCTTGCCGCCGCTTTAAAGGGTGAGAACAAGGCACAAACTGCCGACTTTGCCCAAATAAAGAAAGAACACCCACTGCTCGCAGTACTGCAAGTCAACCCCAGTGGACAAGGTCCGGTTGTTGCTTATGCCAACTATAAGGATACTGCTGAAATCAACAAATACCTTTCTATGCCGGAAATTCAGGCCGAAATGCCGAAAGACCTGCGTTTGAAATGGGGCGTGTCTCCTTATGAATACGATCCGAAGGCTCAGACTTTCGAACTTTATGCCATCCGTTCCACAGAACGTAACGGCAAGGCGCCTCTGGAAGGTGATGTAGTGGTTAGCGCCAAAGACGAATACGACCATTACGGTAAACCTGCCGTAAGTATGTCTATGAACACTGACGGTGCACGTCGCTGGGCTCAGCTCACCAAACAGAATATCGGCAAGAGCATCGCTATCGTGTTGGATGGTTATGTTTATTCCGCACCGAACGTAAACAATGAAATCACTGGCGGTAACTCACAAATTACCGGTCACTTTACTCCGGAACAAGCAAAAGACTTGGCAAACGTATTGAGGTCAGGTAAGATGCCGGCTCCTGCGCACATCGTACAAGAAGATATCGTAGGTCCTTCACTGGGACAAGCTTCCATCAATGCCGGTATCATGTCATTCATCGTAGCATTGATTCTGCTGATGGTTTACATGTGCTCTATGTACGGATTCATTCCGGGTATGGTTGCCAATGGTGCTTTGGTGCTGAACTTGTTCTTCACATTGGGGATCCTTTCCTCTTTCCAAGCAGCATTGACGATGTCCGGTATTGCCGGTATGGTGTTGGCACTGGGTATGGCTGTAGATGCCAACGTATTGATTTACGAACGTACCAAAGAAGAACTCCGTGCAGGCAAGGGTGTAAAGAAAGCATTGGCTGACGGTTACTCCAACGCCTTCTCTGCTATCTTCGACTCCAACTTGACGTCTATCATCACCGGTATTATCTTGTTCAACTTTGGTACAGGTCCTATCCGCGGTTTTGCCACTACATTGATTATCGGTATCTTGATTTCGTTCTTTACTGCCGTATTCATGACGCGTCTGTTCTATGATTATTTCATGGGCAAAGACAAATTGCTGAACCTGACATTCTCTTCCAAGATTTCCAAGAACCTGATGGCGAACGTACACTTCGACTTCATGGGCAGAAACAAGCTGTGGTTGACCATCACCGGAGCTGCCGTAGTTGTATGTATCGCTTTCCTCGCTACCCGTGGACTGAGCCAGAGCATCGACTTCACCGGTGGACGTAACTTCAAGGTACAGTTTGAGAACAAAGTGGAACCGGAACAGATTCGTGAACTTATCTCCAGCAAGTTCGGCGATGCCAATGTCAGCGTTATCGCTATCGGTACAGACGGCAAGACTGTACGTATCAGCACGAACTACCGCATTGAAGAAGAAGGTAACAACATCGACTCTGAAATCGAAGCATATCTGTATGAGACTCTGAAGCCGGTATTGACTCAGAACATCACTTTGGAAACCTTCATCGACCGCGAAAACCATACGGGCGGAAGTATCATCAGTTCCCAGAAGGTAGGTCCGAGTATCGCAGACGACATCAAGGTTTCAGCCATCTGGTCTGTTGTACTTGCATTGATTGCCATCGGTATCTATATCCTGATCCGTTTCCGCAATATTGCATACAGTATCGGTTCAGTAGCCGCATTGGCTTGTGATACCATCATCATCCTGGGTGCCTACTCCATCTGTTGGGGCTGGATGCCGTTCTCTCTAGAAATCGACCAGACCTTTATCGGTGCCATCCTGACAGCTATCGGTTACTCTATCAATGACAAGGTGGTAATCTTCGACCGTGTACGTGAATTCTTCGGTCTCTATCCGAAGCGTGACAAGTTCCAGTTGTTCAATGACTCATTGAATACAACTTTGGCACGCACCATCAATACTTCACTGAGTACCTTGATTGTGTTGCTGTGTATCTTCATCCTCGGCGGTGATTCCATCCGCAGCTTCGCATTCGCTATGATTCTGGGTGTTGTATTCGGAACATTGTCTTCTTTGTTCGTAGCATCTCCTATCGCATATCTGTTAATGAAAAACAAGAAGAGCAGTGAGCTTGGTGAAGCCTCAAAATAAAGAAGCTTTCCTTTATAATTACTTTAAGGGGTTGTCCATTTTTGGGCAACCCCTTAATGTTTATTACAATTTAAAAGCCCCATTTACTTACCTCTTACAAGTAGAATCCAAACATATATATGAATATAAATGAAGGAATGAAAAGAAAAAAGGGAGAAATAATTCTTATCTACTGAGGCTTGTTCATATATTCCTTGGGAGACATGCCATATTTTTCTCTGAAAGAGTTAGAAAAATGCGACAAATTAGTATATCCCACGGCATAAGCGACTTCTGATATTGTCATTTTCTTATTCTGATCCAACAAAGATGCTGCTTGCGACAAACGAATATTCTTTATAAAATCGCGTGTAGACAGATTAGTAAGTTCCTTCAATTTGCGGTGTACATGTACCCTACTAAGCCCTACCTCCGAAGCAAGCATTTCAACATTGAGTTCCGGATCATCCAAATGTTTGTTCACCACCTTCATAATCCTATCCATCAATATCTCATCATTCGATTTCATTGAAATTTTCTCTATTTTATCTTGTTGTTGCTGGGCTCCGCTAAACTTATTGCGCAACAATCTTCTATTCGTTATCAGATTGGCAATAGTACTCTTCAGATATTCCGTATTGAAAGGTTTCACAATATAGGCATCGGCACCTGTATCCATTCCTTCCAACGTATCCTCTACCCTTGATTTTGCAGTCAGCAATACAATAGGAATATGATTTATATTAGTATTCTGTTTCAGTTTATGGCACAATTCCAAACCATCCATTTCAGGCATCATTATATCACTGATTACCAAGTCGGGCATTTCTTTCAGAATGTAATCATATGCCTCCTTACCATTACAGCAAATTGCCACTTTATATTCATCAGACAGTTCCTGCTTCAGATAAGTCCTGATTTCCTCTTCATCTTCGACCACCAACACCCTTTGACGGGTTTTAGGCTTGCCGGCTTGCTTCTCGTCAACATCGTCCATATACTCTTCTTTAGAGTTCGGCACTTGGGGGCAAACGGCAAAAGATGCAGCCTCCACCATTTCATCGGCTCTTAAATGTCCGGAACCCAACGGCATGCGAATAATGAAACGACTGCCTGAAGCATCCTCTCTATTTTCAGCATGAATATTTCCATGATGCAACCGGACCAGCAAGCGGGACAAATGCAGACCGATGCCGGTTCCGAAATTCGACTTTGTCACATCATTGTCTATTTGATAGAAACGTTCAAAAATACGTTCTATTTTATCTTTATCAATGCCAATGCCACTGTCTGTAACCACAATTTCAAAAAAATTCTGCAATGCATCTTTGCAAGAGACATCTCTGCCTATAGAAAGACTGACTTGTATCTTCCCACCTTCCGGAGTATATTTAAAAGCGTTGGAAAGTACATTCATCAAAACTTTATCGAAATTATTCAAATCAATCCATGCTTTTAGCTGAGGCATATCATGTATAAAAGCAAAGTCTATATTCTTTTTATGTGCCATATATTCAAACGGCTGCATCACATCAATAATAAAGCCGATCATATCCGTTTCCTGAAATTTCATGAACATCTGTCCTTTGTCTAATTTCCTTATATCCATCAGCTGATTAATCAACCGAAGAATGCGTTGGGCATTACGGTATATCATCAGATATGTCTTATGTAATTCCCCCTTGTTTTCTCCTGCCAACAGTTTTTCCAATGGATTGATGATTAAAGTCATCGGAGTACGAATCTCATGGGATATATTTATAAAAAACTGCAATTTTGCTTCATTCAACTGCTCGTCATGTTCACGCTTCATTATTTCACGACGATACCGCACACGTGACATCACATTGTTTACAATTCCCCACACAAGCAATGCTGCCAGTCCAATATAAATGCAATACGCCCACCAGGTTTTATACCAAGGCGAAGCAATCAATATTTTGATAGTACGCACCTCTGAATAATTACCATGATTAAGAGCACGTACGCGGAAAGTATATTTACCGGGAAACAAATTATTATATGTAACACGATTCACTCCAGGTTCCGTTACAGCCCATTGGTTGCTAAGCTCATCTATTTTATACTGATAGGCTATCTGCTCAGGATTATTATATTGCAAAGTTGAGAAAGCAATACTGAATGTATTGTCACGATATGAAAGTTGAAAAATATTAGCATCCTGTACCGAAGAAAAAATAATAGGAGTTCCATCCGAAAGAGTATTTTTATGCACGGGATCGCTATACACATAAAAATCTGTAATATAAACCTTTAGTTCTTTTGCATCAGTATTTATCTTCCTAGGGGAAAAACTGGTTATGCCATTTATCCCACCAAAATAAATTTTGCCATCCTCGTCTTTATAGTATGCACCATGCGTAAACTCATTCCCCTGCAAGCCATCTCCGGAATAATAATTCACGAAAAAATCCTTTTTTACATCATATTTGCTGATGCCTTTATATGTACTGACCCAGATATTCCCGTCTTCATCTTCACAAATGCCACAAATCACATTATTAGGCAATCCGTTACAAATTGTGAATTGTCTCAGTTCGCCTGTTTTCTTCGAGAAACAATAAAGACCATTTGTAGTTCCTGCCCAAATGTTTCCAGCATGGTCCTCGGCAAATGCATATCCTATGCAATCGGTTATTAATGTATTCGTTTGTTTATAGTTCAAGAAGCTCTTCGTTTCCGGATTAAAGCAACTCACTCCTTTATAATGTCCTAACCAAACAAGTCCTTCACTGTCGCAAAAAATATAGTTTATCCAGTCGTTTACCAATTCGTCACATTTCAAGTCGCCTTTTTCATCTTTGGAGGATTCATAATGCTCCAGTTTTCGAGACTGCAGGTTATACTGATAAAAACCGGAACCAAATACTCCAAAAAACAGATTCTTTTTCTTATCTTCAGCAATGGAATACACAATAGGGTTGTTTATCTGTTGGAAATGCTCACATTTCCCTGTAGCTTTATCCAGTTTAGCCAGTCCTTGGCCATAAGAGCCTATCCACAAATTATAGTCCGTATCTTCATATATACACATAACAACATTAGGCACAGAATTCTCCGAATAGTCAGGATGATAATGACGTAAACGCCTGCCATCTATCCCCAATTCATAAAGGCCCTCATTATCAGCACTGATCCACAGATGCCGGTTACTATCCTGAAAAACAGACATTACACATCCTTGTCCGATAGGATTATAATAAATAGACTTGCTACCATAATACTCGAATGGATTTTCTTGCTTTGGAACCAGAACAATACCTTTCTGAAACAGGCCAATCCACAAATTGCCATCCCTGTCTTCCATGATGGAATGCACCTTCCCTTTCGAAAAATCCACCGATGCAGAATTTATCCGATAATCTTCCAATTGATCTTTCAAGGGATTATAGATTTTCACTCCTTGTCCATCAGTTCCTACCCAAAGCTGTCCGTCCACTATAGCCATGCAATATACAGATAGCTGCCCATCATATCCACTATAAGAAACAGATACCATCTCTCCCGTTTCATTATCATATCGTGATACTCCTTGTTTTTGTGTACCTACGAAAATATTCCCCAAATGGTCTTCTATAATGGAAGTTACATTGTTATCGCCAAATGCGGGATACTTGAAAAACTGCAGTTGCTTTGACTTCGGAATATAACGGGCCAGCCCATTTCCCTCCGTTCCTATCCAGATTTCCGAACGGGAATCAATGCAGAATTTAGATTGATAAGTACAATTTATCTGCTGAAACAGACCGTCAACAGATACAGCCCGATTCAGCAGACTGTCCAGACGAAACAAGCCCTGCCCGCTGGTGCTCAACCATATTTCACCGCTACGGACTTCTTGCAAGTGCGTGACATGTGGAGTAACCCGCTTGCCTGCACGTATCATAGGAATTTCCCGGAAAGTATCCGTTTCCCGGTTGTACACCATCAAACCATTGATACAACCTATCAACAAGTTTTGACGACTATCTTCAAAAAGAGTACGTACATAATCACTCGTCAAGGAAACGGAATCATTGGGTACATGTCGATAATTGGAAAAATTAAGCCCGTCAAAACAATTCAATCCATATTCTGTAGCCACCCATATAAATCCACGGCTATCCTGGAAAAGCTGGTTTATCAAACTGCTGGACAGCCCGTTTTCTGTAGAATAAAAATTCCTTGTTTGAGCCATCAAAAGAGAATATGGTACAAACATTACAAGTGCCATGGAACAAGCACATATATACCGGACAAGTGTTTTCATATTAGTACTCGATATTACGGTAAGATTAAGCAAAGGTAAGAAACTTCTTCATTTTATTGAAACAAATGTATTCTTAAAGACACTTCAAGTCCAAAATGTACGATAAACAAAAGTTTATGTAACATACACAAAAGCACATGTTACCTATATAATGTTTTGTGCAACATTCCTTAGCCTGTTTTAAAGGACAGAGCACTATCTTTGCATTCATAACTAATGCTGTGGATTGATGAAAAGAATCTTTTTACTTTTAATATTAAACCTATTGATAGCCGGATATGGCCGTGCCCAGAAAAGCCGTTTGCAGAGACAAGGGAATGCCACCCAACTTATCATTAATGATACTCCCTATCTTATTCTTGGCGGAGAACTGGGAAATTCATCGGCAGCAAGCACGCAAGACATTGAACGCATTTTTCCCAAACTACAGAAAATGGGACTAAATACTGTTTTAGTTCCTGCATACTGGGATTTGCTGGAACCCGTAGAAGGACATTTCGATTTCACATTGACCGATAAAGTCTTGGAACAAGCACGCAAGTACAATCTAAAAGTTGTCTTTTTATGGTTCGGTACATGGAAAAATTCCATGAGTTGCTATGCGCCGCTTTGGTTCAAAGAAAATGACAAAAAATACCCTCGGGCGCATACCGGAAGCGGTAAGCCCCTTGAAATAGCCAGTGCTTTCTCCGATAAAGTGCTGCAAGCCGACCAACGCGCCTTTACCCAATGGCTGCAACACATTGCTGCCGCCGACAGAGATGAAGGTACAGTCATCATGATACAAATAGAAAATGAAATCGGCATGCTGGAGGACGCGCGCGATTATTCACCGGAAGCCAACAGCGCTTTTTGCGCCCCGATACCTCAAGAACTGGCATCTTACCTGCAAAAGCACAAAAAAGACCTTCATCCCCGGTTGCTGAAAAAATGGGAAGCACAAGGCTGCAAGAGAGAAGGGAACTGGCAAGAGGTATTCGGCGCAGACATCTATACCGATGAAATCTTCATGGCCTGGAATTATGCCAAGTATGTAGGGAAACTGGCACAAAGCGCTCGCTCCATCTACAATGTGCCACTCTATGTCAATGCAGCCATGAACAGCAGAGGACGCAAACCCGGGGAATACCCTTCGGCCGGACCGTTAGCACATTTGATTGATATATGGCATTGCGGAGCACCCGATATTGATATTCTGGCCCCCGACTTATATGACAATGATTTCACGAACTGGGTATCTCAATATCATCTGCACAACAACCCTTTATTCATCCCTGAAATCCGGTTGACAGACAATAACGGGGTAAGGGCTTTCTATGTGTTCGGCGAACATGACGCAATAGGTTTCAGTCCTTTCTCCATCGAAGACAGTCCTGAGTCAGCAGACGCACCATTGGTACAAAGCTATGGGAAATTAAAGGAATTGATGCCATTGCTTACCGGATATCAAGGCAAAGGAGTGATGAAAGGATTGCTTTTCGACCAAGAGAACAAGGAGCGCATCATTACAGAAGATGATTTGACCATAACCTGCCGCCACTATTTCACACTGCCGTGGGATGCTCGTGCCACAGGCGGCAATGTATGGCCGGAGGGAGGAGGAATCTTGCTAAGAATGTCGAAAAACGAATATATAATAGCCGGTAGCGGAATCGTCATCGAGTTTGCTAAAAACACAGAAAAAGCAACTGCCGGAACACACAAGGTGTTAGGCGAAGACGGCTTCGTAAGAAAAGGAAATGAAAACAATAAAACCGGAAGTGGCAAGACGGCATGGCATGGCAAGCGTTGCGGTATCGGATTTGTAGACGAAGTGAAGGTGAATGCAGACGGAAGCCTCGGATATATCCGCCGGATGAACGGTGACCAGAGTCACCAGGGACGGCATGTCAGAATTCCGACAGGACATTTCAGCATTCTACACGTAGTGCTATATGATTACAAATAAATATAAGAGGATTAAGATATGATGTTTAATGGTTATAATAAAGTTAGGTTAGGAATGGCAGTGTTACTTTGCCTTTGTGGCACCGTGATGGTGAGAGCAAAGGTAAAGTTGCCTGCCTTGATTTCAGACGGAATGGTATTGCAGCGCGAACAAACCATAAAAGTATGGGGAACGGCAGATGCAGGAGAAAGCATTCAAGTAAAATTTACCAAAGATACTTTTCCGACTTCCACAACAAATAAAAAACTAAAAGACATCTACACTGCCACAGCAAATGCCGACGGGCAGTGGAGTATAACCCTCCCCTCCATGAAAGCCGGTGGCCCTTACTCCATGCTGATAAACGACATTGAAATCAGAAACATACTGGTGGGCGACGTATGGCTCTGCTCAGGCCAGTCGAATATGGAATTGCCCATAAGCCGCGTAACAGATATGTTTGCCGATGAGATAGCCGGCTATAACAATGAAAAGATACGCCATATCATTATTCCAAAGGTCTATAATTTCCATGCGCCACAAGAAGATATGCCGCAAACAAGCTGGAAAGCACTGACACAAGACAATGTGATGGATTTCTCCGCCTTGGCCTATTTTTTCGCCAAAGCAATGTATGAAAAGACAAACATTCCGATAGGGATCATCAATGCCAGTTGGGGGGGGACTCCTGTAGAAGCATGGGTCAGCGAGGAAGGCCTGAGGCAATTCCCGTTATACATCAATGACAAACGGCAATATGAAGACGACAAGTTCTGCACACATATCAAGCAAGTAGAAAATGAGAAATTCCGTCATTGGAACGAATCTCTGTACCGTGGAGATGCAGGGTTGCATGAAGTGACGCCATGGTATAGCGAAAACTATGACGACCATACGTGGCAAGAGGTTGACATGTTCTCAGCCGACTGGGGAAACAATGGCCTGAATCCGATAGGTGGTTCCCACTGGTTCCGCCAGGATGTTACCATAACCGACATTGCGCCGGGAAGTGACGCCATCCTCCGCTTGGGATGCATCGTTGATGCAGACTCTGTATATGTAAATGGAATATTTATAGGCAATACAACTTACCAGTATCCACCACGTATTTACAGAATCCCGGCTGGTGTACTCAAAACCGGACAAAACAATATTACTGTACGCCTCATCAGCAATGGTGGCCAACCAAGTTTTGTCAAAGAAAAGCCCTATAAAATAATTTATCAGGCAACAGATAGGGAACAAGCCAAAGAGCTCAATCTCAAACCGACATGGAAGTATCGTTTGGGAGCCCCGATGCCCGATGCTCCGGAGATGATGTTCTTTTGTTACAAACCGGTTTGTCTGTACAACGCCATGATTGCACCGCTCAAGAATTATGGCATATGCGGCGCATTGTGGTATCAAGGCGAGTCCAACGTTTCACGCCGCAACGAATACGCAGCATTATTGTCGGCCATGATTAGCGACTGGCGGCGCACCTTCAATTCGGAGCAGTTACCTTTCTACATTGTCGAGTTGGCAGATTTCCTTGCAAAGAATGACATCCAGGGACGTAAAGCCTGGGCAGAAATGCGACACGAACAAGCCAGGGCAGCCCAAATGAACACCAATACCTACCTCATCAAGAACAGCGATCTGGGAGAGTGGAACGACATACATCCACTGGACAAGAAGACGTTGGGGCAACGTGCAGCAGAAACTGCGCTAAAATACAATAAGGAGGTTAAGCTACAACAGTAATTGACTTACAACAGATTAATACCATAATGAACAACATGAACCAGAAAATTTCAATCTCGGAGAAAATAGGTTATAGCCTCGGAGATTGCTCTGCGAACTTAGTGTTCCAGATGATGATGATTTATCAAACCAAGTTCTATACTGACGTATTCGGCTTGGAGGGTGCCATTGCCGGCAGTGTCATGCTGATAGCCCGTATTGTCGATGCCTTTGTAGACCCGACCGTGGGAATCTTATCCGATAAGACGCAAACCCGTTGGGGTAAATACCGCCCTTGGATATTATGGACGGCTTTACCGTTCATGGTATTCTATGTATTGGCTTTCTATAATCCCGGCATTGAAGACAAAAGCCTGGTTGCAGTGTATGCCACCATTTCGTACACCCTGCTAATGACACTCTATTCATTCAACAATACCCCTTATGCCTCATTAGGCGGTGTCATGACGAGTGATATAAAAGAGCGTAACAGCATTACCAGCATTCGCTTTGTAGCCGCTACCATAGCACAATTTATTGTGCAAGGCTTAACGCTGCCCCTTGTAGGTAAATTTGCCGGCGCAAATGGTGACAAAGGACACGGATGGCTTTGCACAATCTCTCTGTTTGCAGTAATCGGTTTTATATTCTTTATCATTACTTTTTTTTCTGCACGAGAACGTATAACCCCACCCGCCAGCCAAAAGACCGATACCCGGAAAGATATAAGAGATGTGTTCCACAGTATTCCCTGGCGAGCCATGTTCATCCTCACCCTATTCCTTTTCACCACCTTAGCCATGTGGGGAAGTGCCATGAACTACTACTTTGAGAACTATGTAGATGCCAATGCCCTATATACTTTCCTCGACAAATTGGGACTGGTAGCCGTAGAAGCAAATGCAAGTTTTAGCTACAATATACTAAATGCTTTCGGATTGATAGTCAATAGTCCGGAGAAAGCGTACGAAGTAGGCTTTGGAGTTTTCAACATGGTCGGTGCACTGGTACAATTCTTCGGAGTGATCCTATTATCCAGTTTCCTAGCCAACCGTTATGGAAAGAAGCGTGTGTTTATCTTCTGTCTGACACTGACAGCTATCTTTACCGCACTGTTCTATTTCCCCAATGAAACGGATATAGAAACCATGTTTGTCCTAAATTTCCTGAAAAGTCTTGCTTACGCCCCAACGGTACCCTTACTTTGGGCTATGATTGCCGATGTAGCAGACCATTCGGAATATGTAAATTACCGTCGTGCCACAGGATTCGTTTTCGCAGGGGTAGTTTTCGCATTAAAAGCCGGCCTTGGAATCGGTGGAGCTATTCTGGGATTCCTGCTTTCCGGTTTTGGCTATGTCAGCGGAGCAGGCACAGCACAAACAGAATCGGCCATCCACGGCATAATACTTTCTTCAAGTCTGATACCGGCTGCCACATTCTTCATAGGAGTCATTGCATTATACTTCTACCCCATCACGAAAGCCTACAATGAGGAAATGCAGGCTGAACTGACTGAACGGAGAAAACAAACGGATTATTAACTCAAGTTTCGCAAGCTCAACTTTCGCAGTTGACAAGGTAACAAGGGACAAGGTGACAAGGAAGAGTGTCGGGTTTATTAAAGAAGATAGGATGCGTGAGAATCATTTTCAAGGGTTTTCCACTCGTCAACTGACACCTTGTTTACTAATAAGTTGAACAACATACGAAACTGAAATAAGAGAAAACATGAAACTGAAACAAGCACTACTTCCCCTTGTCATTGCCGGACTCGTTACGGCTTGCATCGGCGGAAAACGCACCACGCCTTCGGAAGAATCTTCTTCACTGAAAGCAGCCTTCGGCAATAAATTTCTCATCGGTGCGGCGTTGAACCAACGGCAAGTCTCCGGCGAAGACACTGCTGCCATTGCCATTGCCAAACATCACTTCAACTCTATCGTCGCGGAGAACTGCATGAAGTGCGAGGTCATCCATCCGGAGGAAAACCGGTATAACTTTACACCGGCAGACTCCCTGGTAGACTTCGGTGAAGAGAATGGCATGGCCGTCATTGGTCACTGCCTTATCTGGCACTCACAGTTAGCTCCCTGGTTCTGCGTCGATTCAGCAGGAAAGAATGTCTCACCTGAGGTTCTGAAGCAACGCATGAAGGAACATATATCTACCATTGTCGGCAGATACAAAGGCCGCATACACGGATGGGATGTGGTAAACGAAGCTATTATGGAAGACGGTTCATACCGCAAAACCAAATTCTATGAGATATTGGGCAAAGAGTATATCCCCTATGCTTTCCAATGCGCCCATGAAGCCGACCCTGAAGCAGAACTTTACTATAATGACTATGGCATGAATGTCCCGGGCCGCCGTGACTCAGTGGCCGCCCTTGTGCGCTCATTGAAAGAAAAGGGCATCCGCATCGATGCCGTCGGCATGCAGGGACATATGGGCATGGACTATCCCACGGTGGAAGACTTTGAGAAGAGCCTGCTCGCCTTTGCAGCCACCGGTGCCAAAGTAATGATTACAGAATGGGACATGAGCGCCCTTCCCACAGTCAGCCACACGGCAAACATATCGGACACCGCAGCATACCGGAAAGCGTTGAATCCTTATCCGGAAACATTGCCCGACAGTGTCAGCCGCATCTGGAATGCACGCATGAAGTCCTTCTTCGACCTCTTCCTGAAACATGCAGATGTAATCACGCGCGTCACTGCATGGGGAATATCTGACGGCGACTCATGGAAAAACGACTTTCCCATGCGCGGCCGCCGGGAATACCCGCTACTGTTCGACCGCAATTACCAGCCCAAACCATTCGTACGCGAACTGTTGCAAACACCCTAAAACATAATACACCATGAAGAAAGAAATGAGATATTTGGTTCCGGAAGACTATATGGCAGACCCGGCAGTGCATGTATTCAACGGCAAAGTCTATATTTATCCCAGCCATGACTGGGAGAGCGGCATACCGGAAAACGACAACGGCGACCACTTCAACATGAAGGACTATCACGTCTTCTCTACCGACGACGTGATGCACGGTGAAATCAAAGACCACGGAGTGGTGCTCGCCACCGAAGACATTCCTTGGGCAGGCCGCCAGTTATGGGACTGTGACGTTGCCTTGAAAGACGGCAAATACTACATGTACTTTCCATTGAAAGACCAAAATGACATCTTCCGCATCGGCGTTGCCGTCAGCGACTCTCCCGAAGGGCCTTTCATACCCCAGGCAGACCCGATAAGAGGCAGCTACAGCATCGACCCCGCCATACTGGATGACGGAAACGGCTGCTACTACATGTACTTTGGCGGACTGTGGGGCGGCCAACTGCAACGCTACCGCGACAACAAGGCACTGGAAAGCGCCGCCTTCCCCCCGGACAACGAACCGTCCATACCGGGACGCGTGGCAAAACTGAGCGACGACATGCTGCAATTTGCCGAAGAGCCGAAGCCGGTAGTCATTCTGGATGAAAACGGCAAGCCCCTGACAGCCGGCGACAACGAACGGCGCTTCTTCGAGGCCAGCTGGATGCACAAGTACAACGGAAAATACTACTTCTCCTACTCCACCGGCAACACACACCGCTTATGCTATGCCATCGGCGACAATCCTTACGGACCTTTTGTCTATCAAGGAGTCATCCTCACCCCAGTTGTGGGATGGACAACGCACCATGCCATCACGGAATACAAGGGGAAATGGTATCTTTTCCACCACGACTGCGTACCTTCCAACGGAAAAACATGGCTTCGCAGCCTCAAGGTCTGCGAACTGGAATATGACTCCGAAGGAAAAATCATCACCATAGAAGGAAATCCTGAATAAACAACAGTAGACAATATATCATGAAATACAGATTCTTCTCTCTTATCTGCATCGTTTTCTTCTTTACAAACCAAATGGCTGCCGAAGATGGCAGCCTTTTGTGGTTAAGACAGAGTCAAGGGGCAAATGCCTCCGTCGAGGTATCGGCCCAATGCACATCCGCAACCTTGAATCTGGCCGCCGAAGAGTTGCGGCAGTCCTGGAAAGGAAATCCGGTCACTCTGCTGATAGAGAAAGACAAGCAACTTGCCCCGGACGGTTTCCGCATACAATGCACGGAGAAGAAGCTCGTCTTGAGCTCCCCCTCTGCAACCGGCCTGCTATATGGAGCCTTTCACCTGCTCCGCCTGCAAGAAAGCGGACTGCCCATCCGTCCCTCCACGGAGAATCCGGCCTACAGCCTTCGCATCCTCAACCATTGGGACAACATGGACCGAACCGTAGAGCGAGGCTATGCCGGACAGTCGCTCTGGGATTGGGAGAAGCTGCCCGACACATCCTCCGGCAGATATGAAGCGTATGCCCGTGCCAATGCCTCCATCGGTATCAACGGTACTGTATTGAACAATGTAAATGCTTCTCCCCAAATTCTTTCTACGGCATATCTGGAAAAGGTAAAGACGTTGGCAGACACCTTCCGCCCTTATGGAATACGGGTATATCTTTCCGTCAACTTTGCCAGCCCGATTATACTCGGCAAGTTGCATACAGCCGACCCACTTGACAAACAAGTCATTCGCTGGTGGAAAGACAAAACTCGCGAAATCTACCGACTTATACCGGATTTCGGAGGTTTCCTTGTGAAGGCAAACAGTGAAGGACAACCCGGTCCATGCGACTTCGGACGCACCCATGCCGAAGGCGCCAATATGCTGGCCGATGCCCTCAAACCTTACAAAGGTATCGTCATGTGGCGCGCCTTCGTCTATAATCCATCGGATACCGACCGCGCAAAACAAGCATACACCGAGTTTAAACCATTGGACGGCAAATTCCGTTCAAACGTCATCTTGCAAGTAAAGAACGGTCCAATAGACTTTCAGCCACGTGAGCCTTACAACCCACTCTTCGGAGCCATGCACGAGACTCCACTCATGGCAGAATTTCAAATTACCCAAGAATACTTAGGACATTCCAACCACCTTGCCTATCTGGCACCCATGTGGAAAGAGTTCCTCCGCTTTGTGGCACCTTCTTCGTTAAGAGCCGTTGCAGGTGTTGCCAATATAGGTACAGACAAAAACTGGTGCGGACATCCCTTTGCACAAGCCAACTGGTATGCTTTCGGACGCCTGGCCTGGAACCCGGCAATCTCTTCCGAAGAAATAGCAGACGAATGGTTAAGGCAGACTTTCAGCAATGACAAAAATTTTGTTGGGCCGGCAAGCCAGATGATGCTCGAAAGTCGTGAAGCGGTTGTTAACTACATGATGCCATTAGGACTACACCATATTTTTGCCTGGGGACATCACTACGGTCCCGAACCTTGGTGCGACATTCCCGACGCACGACCCGACTGGATGCCGTCCTATTATCATAATGCCGATAGTACGGGAATCGGATTCAACCGCAGTCACACCGGCAGTAATGCCACTGCACAATATCCTGACTCACTCTGCAGGCTCTACGACGACTTGACCACGTGCCCCGAAAAGTATCTTCTCTGGTTCCACCACGTGCCTTGGACGTTCCGGATGAAAAGCGGAAATTCCCTATGGGAGGAACTTTGCCGCCACTACGACAACGGCGTACGGCAAGTAAGGGAGTTCCAGAAAATATGGGATAAGGTAGAGGAATACGTTGACGGCGAACGATTCAAAGATATACAATCACGCTTGAAGACACAAGTACGCGATGCTGTCTGGTGGAAAGATGCTTGCCTGCTCTATTTTCAGGAATACTCCCAGTTACCCATTCCTCCGTCGATGGAACGTCCCATACACGAATTGGAGGATTTGAAAAGAGTCAAACTGATTATCAGCAACTATGAATGTCCTACAAAGGAATTGTTGAATAAAAACAGATGAAAGCCTATTTTCCGGAAAAGATATTCTGCAGGCGCGAATAGCACGGAATCTCCCGAATTTGTTTTTACTATAAATCCAAGTTCCGTGTAATTCGCACCTGAGAAAAACTATATTCAATCTACAGAGAGAGAAGCAGGTAATCAATGAGCTTTAAAATTCCATTTGGAATTATCGCTATCTTTATCAAACTTGGCAAGAGTAGGCGTACTGTCACCAATAGATATCAGTGCCAGCTTCTCCGTCGAACCGGGAATCTCCTTCGGCATAATCCGGTACGTACCATCCGTCAATTGATCAATCCGCCACAACTGCTCGGGTACACCGGTAAATGCAGGAACCGTTACAACTTCCGCTTCAGCGGTTGCCGCCAACGCACGCTCCGTCCCTTCTATCACAATTTTATAATAAGGCGCTCCCAAATAACCTCCTGCATCGCGAACAGCCGTAATTGTCCACCGCTGATGCGGACGGAACATATAGTCACCTGCCCTCACTCCGATATTTCCTGTCGGCCAGGTGTCTATAACATCCGCCAAAGTTTGCGAAGCCATCGGTTCTATAGGTCCGGTATGTTCAAACCAGCGCATGCCTCCCGGCATTCTTACAAAATCCACAGCCAGTTCCAAGGCATATCCTCTTCTTTCTGATTCTATTTCATAAGTACCTTCTTTGAAATTGTCACCGGCAACGGGCCAACCATTCTTCCATAACAACGGACGAATACCCAGTACGCTTATTCCACTTCGGTCCAAGTCCGCTTCATAATGGCATGACATTTTCTGTATTCCGTCACCAAGGTCAAAAAGCCCGAAATGTCCCGGTCCCACCACTCTTCCTCCGGCAGCGACCACCATGCGGCCGCCTCCTTCAAGCATACTTCTCCCTACATTGTCCATGTAAGGACCGGTCACCTTGCGCGAACGGCCCACCACAATGTTGTAAGTGGAATTCGGTCCGTCACAACAAGTCCCGTGCGTACCCAAAAGGTAATACCACCCATCACGATAAATCAAATCCGTAGCTTCGCAGTCAATGGCAATATCCACCGGCTGATTTCCTTCCATACGTTTTCCCGTCTTCGGGTCAAGTTCCACAAGACGGATAAAGCCAAAATAAGTGCCATAAGACATCCACAGCCGTCCATCGGTAGGATCCAGCAGAAGCCCGGGGTCTATGGCATCATTATCTTCGATGCCATCCGACGAAGCAACTGCCACCGGCTCCGAATATCCGAAATCAGGAGACTGCGGATCAAGGGTTTTGTTCCACATCGTATAAATCACGCCATTGTGTCCGCCACCCAATCCGCCACCGGTGGCACCATAAGCCACCAGATAACGGTCACCAATCCTTACCACATCGGGAGCAGCTCCTCCCCCGGGTCTCACCGCGCCACTGTTCCAAGTCCATCCGTCTTCGGAAATCAGCCCGCCTCCTCCCGTACCGAATGTATAATACTTTCCTTCACACTCCACAATGGTCGAAGGATCATGAATAAACGGCTTTCCAACTTGTGCAACAACTGTATCCACAAAAAATGCCGACATAAAGGCTACAGCCCCTATCCATTTGTTTCTTACTATCATAATGATTTCAATATTTAAATACTCGTTTCGGAATTGAATAGACAGCACCTGGAAGTGCATACTCTGTAGTGCCACTGCATATTCCGGACAGAGCCATGAACTGCCCCTTATTTACAACTGACAGAAATATTTCTTACGGGTTGTCCTTTTTCATCCAAAAAACGAACGCAAAAATCACTCATCCCAGGACCGTTGATTACCGCTCCCCGGACGATATTCTTTCCCTTTTTCAATGTCAACCGGGGTGATACACAATCATCCTTCACCATGCGCCTGTCTCCGGAAAGTACTATGGCTTCCTCTCCATTCAGCCACCACATGGATGCAGAATTGGAGCCTACCGCCATCCTTACATTATTAATGTCTTCCGCACAATTGACCACTGTCACAGCCCAAAACAGAACGCCATATACATTCTTATCCAGTCCATGGGCAAAGCGGAATAGTTTAACATTGAAGTTCTTGCTGTCCAAAGCATGCCATGTCAGTTTCTGATTGCCCACCCTGACCTTCGCTCCCACTTCGGGAAGAACCGTAAACTGATTCGGAAAGTATTCCGTTGTAAATGCTTTCCTTATATAGCTGTCTGTAAAAACCGCATTACTACGATTCGGCTTGGCAATCGGCTCCAACAGCAGCCAGCGTCTTATAAATCCTTCGGCATCAGGCTGCGCCCCTCCCGCCCGAATCGGCGAAAAATAGGCACTGATGCCACTGTATACCACATCCCGACAGGTATCCGCAGGCTGCATGCTGTCTTCTATCCTGAAATAGTCAAAATCTGCATAACCACCTATTTCTTTCGCAGCATAGTTGAACAAGGCGAAACGATAACCCATGAAATGCGGCAAGGTATATTCCATCTTCAACGGGCTACCTAACGGCTTCCACTCCTTTCCGTTCAGGCTATAGTAGAAATAGCCGATATCCTTCCGGTCTCTAAAGTCACATTCAGCCTTGAAATAAACCCTATTCCTGCTTAACGGGATTTTCTCTACCTCCACCGGTTCTTCCAGTTCTCCATTCACCATCACAATGCACTTCTCTCCGTTCACTATCTTCACACCCACCTGCCCGTACTTGTGCTGGAAGAGCGAAAGCCCGGCGAAGTCTCCATCCTTCATGCCCGATGCGTCCATGCAGACAGAACCGGAACAAACCGGTCCGATGGTACGCTGCGTCAATGTCCCTTTTGCCTGCATAAAAGAAGATTCCAAACGACCGGTGGTCAATCGCAAATAACCCTTACGTGCCGATACAGACCAGAGGGCATTGTCCGGATTATGGTTCCACTGCCACACAAGCGGCAGGTCGGCCTCGCCTGCCTTGCGCACGAACTCGTCGGAGCAGACAATTCCCGGAATCAGTCCCTTGCCTGCCGGAAGCTCCAACTTGTCGGGAGCCACGCCATTCACCCCCAATACCGGCCAGCCGTCTTCCCACTGCACCGGCACCAGATAGGGAATGCGCCCCACTGCACCGCAATCCTGAAACAGATAGGCAAGCCACCGTCCGTCCGGCGTATCCACCAGTCCGCCTTGGGCAATACCACGGTCCTGAAAGACAACGCGTCCCTCGTAAGGTCCCGTTATCTTATCGGCACGGTGCACCACCACTGTACGCATACCGTTCCTTGGCCAAGTGATGTTGAACAGATAATACCTGCCATCTACCTTGAACAGTTGCGAGCCTTCTGCCCCCAACATAATATCACCGCCTGCCGGAGCACTGGCATTCTCCAACAGCACCCGTTCCGTACCGGTTTTCAAGCCGGACAAATCTGCCTCCAGTTCCGCAATAAACAACTTGCCATTGCCATAAATCAGATAATTCCGGCCATCTTCATCAAAGAAGAAAGTATGGTCATGACAAGACGGTGCGAACTCCACACGCTTCCACGGTCCTTTCTCAATATCGCGTGTCATGAAAAAATAAGTCTTACCGGTGGTTTGTGCAAAAGTGGAAACATAATACATCCCTTTGTGATAGCGGATACAGCTTGCCCACGAGCCACGTCCGTAGGTATTCTGCCCGTCATCCAGATTCATGGCAGGAACATCGTCGGTCAACCTATCATACGCATAGCTCACCAGTTCCCAGTTCACCAAATCCTTTGATTTCATAATAGGTACCCCCGGCACCATGTGCATCGTGGTACTGCTCATATAATAGGTATCATCCACCCGCACCATCGACATATCCGGTACATCGGCATAAATCAGCGGATTGACGGCAGTCTGTTGTGCCGGCAATCCTAAGGCATAGCCGACCAAGTTGCATAAAAGTAAAAAAAATCTCCGTATGTTCATTTCTCTGTTTGAATATTTGCCCCAAATCAGCACAGCGACCGGATATATTGATACGACACTCTGCATCATGCCAGTCCCGGACTGTTTCGGGAGATTCATTGTATAACACAAAATTACTTCTGCTTCCCTCTAAACAGATGTGGGATGAATTCATTCAGGCACCGGCGCCAAGTCAGCCATTCGTGTGCCGTTCCTTGCGATTCGTAGAAGTCCACACGGATATTCATGTCACGGAGGCTCTCGACCAGTTGTTTGGTGCCCATGTTCTCTTCCGTGCCGCAACCCAAGAAGAGATAATGCACCTTTTTGTTGAAACTGTCTGCATCGGCAAACACCCCATTGAAAGCATCCTTTACATCCAGTCCGAAGATGGCTCCACTGAAGCCGCCTATGTATGAAAACTTGTCAAGGTTGGTCAGCGTGATGTCAAAAGTCTGCTTTCCTCCCCATGACAGTCCGGCCATAGCACGGTGTTCCCGGTCCGTATAAGTACGGAAAGTTTCGTCTATCATGGGAATAAGGTCATTTATCATCAGCGTAGCAAAGGAAGAGCCGTACAGATTACGTTCCGCATCCACATCCTTTCCAGGACGAGGACGGAAACCTACTTCAATATCCCCGCTTTCCATCACCACAATCATAGGCACACACTTTCCTTCCGCTATCTGATTATCAAGTATGTTATACATAAAGCCTTGAGTGCTCCAGCCCGTCTCGTCCTCTCCCATACCATGCTGCAGATAAAGTACCGGATAGCGTTTCTTGGCGTTCTTTTCATATTCGGCCGGGGTGTAGACTACGCAACGACGGAAACGCTGCTGGCTTTCGGCATAGTAAGTGCAGGTACGCACTTGCCCATGAGGCACATTCTGCACACGATAATAATCACCCTCTTTTCCTTCGGGCACTTCAATGCCGCTTGCCATACGGCTGCATCCGAAGAAAGTGCAACTCATCGGGTCTATGACCGAGAAACCGTCCACCAGCAAGAAGTAATAGTGGAAACCTACCACTAACGGATCGGTCTTTACTGTCCACCAGCCGTTTTCATCCTTGTTCATTTCATATTTTTTACCGCATATGTCTACCTGCAAGCGTTTTACGTCCGGCGAATAGAGACGGAAATAAGCCCGGTTCTCCTTGTCTAAGCGTGGGAAATCACAACCGTGCATATTGGAAGAGGCAGCGACCGTATTTTTCAGCACCTCTTCTGCGGTCAAGTCTGGGTCTTGGGCAAAAGCTGCCACATTCAGCAGCAGCAAACCAGACAATATCAATCCTAAAGAAAGAGAATTTTTCATACAGTTCTATTATTTATGTCATTAATTACCTTTTGTTTGTTCTACATACTGCATAGTCCCGTCTTCATTGTAATGCAACTCGTCCACACAGACTGAACGACGGCCTATCGCACCTGCACGGCCGTCCAATGTGAGTGCGGCATTGTGGTAGAAGAGGTACCACTTCCCTTTGAATTCCACGATGGCCGGATGGATGGTGAAACTGTTCTCCGCCATGCCGGTCAGTTCGCCGCGGTACGTCCAAGGCCCTTCCATACCGGAAGCCGTGGCATAAGCGATACTTTCCCTTCCCTCTCCCATCGAGGCATAAGTGAGATAATAGATGCCATTCCGTACATGCAGCCACGGACCTTCCACGTATTCGGGCAAATCCACCACTGCGATGTCGCCATCCAGCTCCGTCATATTCGGTTTCAGCCTTGCCAGAAAGCAAGTGCCGTTTCCCCAGCACAGCCATGCCTGGCCATCCTCCTCAACCAACACGGTGGGGTCTATATCATTCCACCACCCCCGGGCACCGTTGGAAGTCATGTCGTCCGTCACCAGCGGTCGGCCGATAGCATCTGTGAACGGCCCTGTGGGACTGTCGCTTACCGCCACTCCAATGGCTTTGCCCACACAAGGTTCGCCTGCCTGCACCGTGGTATAATAATAGAACTTTCCATCTCTTTCTATCACCTGAGAAGCCCACGCTTCTCCCACTGCCCATTTAAAGTCGGCAGGGCTCAATACAGCGCCATGCTCTGTCCAGTTCTTCATATCAGTCGTCGAGTAACACAGCCATTCGGTAATATTGAACTCCCTGCCTCCCGAAGCCGTATCTTGTCCGGCATAATACTCATCGTGTCCGACATACAGATACAACCTATCGCCATGTACCAATGCGGCAGGATCGGCCGTAAAGTTGTTTCTTACCAGAGGATTTCCCTCATAAACAAATGTTTTCTGATTCTCTTTCGGGCTACAAGCCGCCAGCAAGCATAAAATGCCAATCGATAAAATGTGCTTCATGTTCTATTTCTATTTAAGGTTACACAAATAAATATTCATCTTCATTCAGGAAAAATAATTCTGTAATTGCCACTCAGATGCATAAAGGCGAACAGCCTGAGCAATCCGTCGTAATAGGCATCGAAATAGCCGTCTTCGTAAGGAACATGTTCCGCATTCCAAAGCCGATGAATGAACTCGCGGCTCTTGTTGTGCGTACAAGTCAGCGATACAGCCGCCGCCGTAGCCACCAGCCCCAGTGAATGGCGCAACTGCTTATGCACTCCGGCTCCCAAAATTTCCTTCACCGGCGTGCCGTCCACATTATACTGGTCAACGAATGTATCTATGCCCTGACCATAAAGAAAATTCTGTATCCTGTTTCCATACTCCCGCTGCCACTCGGCATCTTCGCACGCCCAGGAATAATCCAGAGCGATGTTCATGGGGACACGCCAGGAATCAAAGCGGAAAGCATCACCGATAATCCGGTCGCTGCCAAGCAAAGTCCCGTCATAATTATTGTAATCCGGATTAAGCCCGGTCTCGGGGTGGATGCTTCGATGCAGATACTCCCTGCTCCGGCGTGCACACTCTCTCCAGAAACCCGCTCTGCCATCGTCCGCCCATCTTGCCCATACTTCATAGAATGCAGGCAGATGGTAAGAAGGATCGGTAAACCGTTCTCCCCAAGGGTCAGGAGTAAATGTGATCAGTTTCTGCTCCAGGTTGATGAAAGGAGCCACACGGTCCATCCCGGCTTTCTGCATGGAACAATCCAGAATATTCTTGGCCTCAGCCAAGTAATCGATACCCGTATCGTTGCCCCAGCGATTGGAAGCGAAGATAAGGGAAGTGACGTAATAAAGTTCCCCATCCGAAGCCGGTCCCTGCGCATTACGTATGCCGTCCGTCCGGCAACTCCAAGCAAAGTAACCTTTCAGAGGACCGTCCTGATGCTGCATGTACTTTTTCCCCCAACGCCACAAGCGGTCGAAGATGTCTTTCCTATCAAACTGCACGGCAATCATCATCCCGTAGGACATGCCTTCGGTACGCACATCATGATTTTTGATGTCACTGATGTAGGCCATGGAATCACCGACCTCAAAATATACCTTATCAGGTCCATAAAATACGCCGTCGAACACTTCTTTCAGTTTGGCATCAATGTCATCCTGCTTATAGCCCACTTCTGCAAACAGATTACGGTATTCACGGGTTTTGAAAGCACCTTCCTCCCACGGCAGGGCATCAAAGCCTATCCAGTCCACTTCCACCTGCGAGCCTTTCAGAAGCGATACGTGCAAATCGTTCACGCCCGTAGGAGCCGATACAACCGGCACACGGCTCTCTACCCACTCCTTACTGCGAGGAATGGAAACAGTCGCCACCGGCTTGCCATTCTTCCCGGTGCGTACTTGCAATACGCCACCGGACAAAGAGCGGGTACGCACCACCAGTTCCTGCACTTTTTCATTCCCAAAGTCCACCTTATTATATTGCAGCCAGGCATTCTTCTTACCGAAGATTGTCTTCCAGCCCTTGAACGGCTCCGCCTCATCCAGAAAAGCGATGGAAATTCCCGCAGGACTGATGCTGCTATAGCGGTCTATCCGGATGCGTGTGCGTGCATCCGTAATTCCTACTCCCCGCAGAGTGGGAATCACCTTGCGGATGGTACCGTCGGCATTAAAAAAGAGCGAATCCACGCGGACGGAACGATTCTTGTCAAAATGCGGCGAATAATCGTTATGATGGTAAAAGAGATACCATTGCCCCCGATATTCCACGATGGAATGATGATTCGTCCAGCAATCCACCGGCGATTCATCCATGATGATTCCCTTGAATTCAAAAGGCCCCATCGGGCTGTCTCCCATGCCATAGGCCAGCGTTTCCGTCTTGTCCCTCACCCATGGAAAGGTAAAATAGTATTTCCCTTCCCGTTCAAAGACAAAAGGCCCTTCCTTGAATCCGTCGGGCAATCCCGGCACCGGCACCGGTTCCGAAGCAAGTTCCACCATATTATCTTTCAGCTTTGCCATCATCATGCCGCGGCCTGCCCAGTAGATATAACTTTGTCCGTCCTTGTCCGTCAGCACACAAGGGTCAATGCCGTCCACTCCTTCTATGGGACGCATCTGCGGCATAAAGGGGCCGCTTGGCTTGTCCGATACGGCCACTCCTACAGCAAATCCCTTTTCCACGCCCCGAGGGGTGGCAGGAAAATAGAAATAATACTTGCCATCCTTGCAGACACAGTCCGGTGCCCACATGGAATAGGCGTCCGGTCTGGCCCAAGGAATGCGTTCCTGGCTGACAATGACCCCGTGGTCTTCCCAATGCGCCAAGTCATCGGAAGAGAACACATGGTAATCGGCCATACAGAACCATTCTTTCAGCCGTTCTATAGGGCTGGGAATGTCATGAGAAGGGTACAAATATATCTTTCCATCAAAGACCCTCGCTGTGGGATCGGCCGAAAACTGATCGCGGATTATGGGATTCTGTGCTTGCGCCCTGCCTGCCATGAGGCAAAGAAAGGTTGCAACGGATAACAAGAGTTTGTTTTTCATAAGCAAATTCTCAGTTAGTAATCTATTATCTCATCAGATTTTCATGGTAGAATATCTCTGCTACAAATGTAGCAAATACACTTCTTATAATTATTATGCATATGTATCACGTTTTATCGTCGTCATTACATTTTCAGGCTTGGCCTCCTTTTTGTCCCATCCCGGCCGTCATCAAGGCACGCCCAGTGTTACAAATACTTTTATCCATGTTACATCGGCCCGTATGCCCCCAATAATCGGCCTGAGATTTTCCCACATTATCGTTTATTCTATCTACTTTTGTCATCAAAACCCTATATACCATGAACAGACCGGCACCTCACAGCAGAAGAATCCCATACATCGTTGCAGGGACTGCCCTATTTGCATTACTTGCTTTTCTATTGAGCCAGACGGGCTACTACAGCTTCTGTTATCTGGAACAATGGGACACCTTCATCTATAATTCCGCCTACCTTAGCGGTTCTTTGGCTCTGCCCGGCGGATGCGTACAACTCCTTTCAAGCTTCCTGACCCAATTCTTCTGCCGACCCCTGACCGGAATATTGATAACAGCACTGCTACTGACGTGGATTGCACTGCTGACAGCCGACATCCTGCACCGCTGGACAAAAAGCAAACTCACATTACCACTCGCCCTTTTCCCCGTTGCAGCATTATTCTTCCTGCACTACAACGTAAACTACCAATATGCCGGAACCATAGCCTTCCTGTGGATGCTGCTTTTCCTCCGCCTGCGGTTCTTCTTCCACAAGTTCACCGGACGGTTCGCCTATTCTCTTGCAAGCACCTTCCTGCTCTTCGCAACGGCAGGACCGGTCGCCTTTCTGTACAGCTGCCTCATACTGATAATAGAATTGTTCTGTCACAAGAAGAGGGCACTCTGGTTCATATCCCTTCCGCTAATGGTGTACCTGACCGCTGAAACTTGCTTACGGATGGGACTTTCCGGCGAATTGGAACACGTCCTGCTGCCCGACGGCTACTTCACGCTAAGACTCCAAGCGGGCTCCATCATCTATCTGCCTTGGGGGCTGACACTGGCCGTTTTCATCACAAGCGGTCTATGCAAATCATTCAGATTCAAAAGTAGATGGATGCAAGGAACCCTTATCGCTGCCCAACTCGCATGTGCAGTCGCTTTCACTTTTGTCGGCATCCCCCAATACATCGACAGGAACAATGAAGTCTTTAAAGAATTGAACCACTACGCACGCCACTGCCAATGGGACAAGATAACAGACAAATGCGAAAACATGCCCATGAACAACCTGCTTTTCCAGAATTATCACAACGTCGCACTGGCAGAACAAGGCCTGTTGGCCGACCAACTGTTCATGCAACCCTGCATAGACATACAGACCATTTACGTGCCCGGAAACAAAACGCCCTACCTGTCCGCACTGCTCAGCGACATCTATTTCTCAATGGGGCACATCGCCTTTTCACAACGATATGCCTTCGAGGCCAACGAAGGCATGGGCAATTTCTCTCCACGCATGCTGCAACGGCTGGTCCAGACCAGCCTTATCTACGGGCATTATGGCACTGCAAAGAAGTATCTTGATATACTTGAAAGTACACTCTTCTATAAAGACTGGGCCACAGCCCACAGACGTTTTCTATGGAACGACCCGGCTGTAGAGACCGATTCCATCTTAGGCAGCAAGCGAAAATGCCTCTTCCCCGACAACCGTTTCTCGGGCATCAAAGGGCTGGACGACGATTTAAAGCAAATCGTCCTCAAGAACCCCATGCACAAGACCACCATCCAGTACTTAGGCTCATTATACCTACTGTCCAAGGATATTCCACGGTTCAAGGCCACCCTCGAAACATTCTATGGCACACCGGCGCTGCCGTCCGTGCTGCCCGTCTGCTTTCAGGAGGGAGTGGTTGTCTTTGCCGCCGGAGACCGGGAAACATTGGAGCGATACAACATACAGGCAGCTACCGTGGAGCGCTTCGAGGAATTCAGCCGACAACCCTCCAAAGATTCCCACAACTTATGGTATTTCCTGAAATATAGAAAATGAAAACAGAAATGAAAACGAGAATCCTGACATATCTGCCAACCCTAATCAGCTGCCTGCTGCTGGCAGCCTGCTCACAAAATGTACATATCGACCGCCATACCGATTACCGGCCTCCCATATCGCCCGATTATACCGAAGTCACGCTTCCCCCGAACATGGCTCCCCCCTGCTTCGCCCTGCCGGACAGCTGCCATGCCTCCCGTCTCCGGGCCATATACCGGGCAGGCGATGAAGAAACTACCGTCACCACCCGCAACGGGCAGATAGCCATCAGTCCCTCCAAATGGAAAAGGCTCGTAGACGCCGCATCTACCATCACCGTCCGCCTGCAGGCCCAAAGAGGAGACAAATGGGAAGAATACGCCCCTTTCCACCTCTACATCGCCAAAGAGAAGATAGACCCCTACATCGCCTACCGGCTGATAGAACCGGGCTACGAGACCTGGAACGAGATGGGCATCTACCAACGTGGTCTGGAAAACTATGAGGAAACAGCCATCCTCACCAACAAGATGACCGGCTACGGCTGCATGAACTGCCATTCCTTCTGCGGGCAGAACCCGGAGAAAATGCTGTTCCACCTCCGTTCCGACTACGGAGGAACCTACATCATAGAGGAAGGACAGATAAAGAAACTGAATACGAAAACACCGCAGACCATTTCGGCATTGGTCTACCCGTCGTGGCATCCCTCCGGCAATTTTGTGGCATTCTCGGTGAACGATACCAAGCAGATGTTCCATACCACCGACCCGAACCGCGTGGAAGTCATGGATTATGCCTCCGATGTCGTGATTTACGACGTGAAGCGGAAGCGGATTGTCAGCTCCCCACTTCTGTCCTCGGCCACTGCCTTTGAGACATTCCCCACTTTCTCGCCCGATGGGAAAACGCTCTATTTCTGTTCCGCGGACAGCGTGAGCATACCCGGAAAATACGACCAGGTGAAGTACAGCCTGTGTTCCATCGGCTTTGATGCAGACACCCGTTCGTTCGGCAGCAAGGCAGACACGCTTTACAATGCACGCCGGGCAGGAAAAAGCGTCTCTTTCCCCCGCGTATCGCCCGACGGCAAATTCCTCATGTTCACCCTCTCCGCATACGGCAACTTTTCCATCTGGCACAAGGATGCAGACCTATACCTCGCCCACCTGCACACCAACCAAATCCGCCCCTTGTCGGCACTGAACAGCAACGACGTGGAGAGTTACCATTCATGGAGCAGCAACAGCCGCTGGGTGGTGTTCAGCAGCCGTCGCACAGACGGACTATACACCCGCCCCTTCATTGCCTATATAGACGGGAAAGGGAAAGCACACAAGCCCTTCTTGCTGCCGCAAAAGGAGAAAGACCATTACACCTTCCTGATGAAATCCTATAATATCCCCGAGTTCATCTCCGGAAAGGTCAACACCTCCGCATACGACATCAGCCGGACAGCCCGGAAAGAGAAGGGAACGGATATCACCTACTCTCTTCAATAGAGGCATCTCCATTTTCTCTGTCTCCGGCGTCTTATGTTCAGCTTTATATTACTGATGCCATGTAACATACAAGACAGTTTCTGCAACATTCATATCTATAGATGTAACATCAAGCAAACAAAAAACAACGCAAATATCACAACCATTGACATTTAATTCGTAATTTTGTTTTCGATGTAAGACAGAAGTTACATGAAGCGTCAACTCATCAAACCAAGGTTGTATCTCCAATACATTATAGATTTGTTTAACCCTAATAAATAAGTTACGATGAATTAATTTGACTTTTGCTAATTATTTTCACAACAATCAATAACTGAATCATATGAAAAGAAACAATTTGCCGTCTGTTTGCGTATTCCTTCTGATGATGATGGGAACGGTCATATTCAATTCTGCTTGTAACAATAAGGATGATAATCTTGTTGTTGGCGATCGCGTTCCTCCCCCCAGAACGATAACTATAGTCGGTAACTATCTGATGGAGGCAAACTCCATTGCGGGAGTGGTACATAAAGATAGAAGCCTCGGACTGACCTACATAGAAGACGAAGAGAAGAGCCGTTTCTATATACGTACAACCTCCAAGGATGCATAAGAAGCCCTACTCAAGATAGCAATCGAGGGTTTAAAGGTCAAATTCAGTGGTAAAGTATATGAAATGAACAAGGAATTCGCCAAGGATAACAAATTGCCCAATGATGTAAAGCTATACTCCCTCGTTTCTCCTGACTATTCTATCACAATACTTGACGAACAGTAAAATCTCCATTGAACATAATGCAACGAAGGGGACTATGTAATCATAAAAAAATAAGTTGGTACATAAATGATAATTTAGTTTTCACCACGGAGGACACAGAGTCTCACAGAGTTTTCTCCTTTTACAAGCTAATGACAGATACTACCGATTTTGATTCCCTCAAAAAACTCTGTGAGACTCTGTGTCCTCTGTGGTGAAATAAACTCGTCACAGCTTTCACCTTTTTCAGAACCGCTCTATTCATCGGGGTTCCCGGTGAAACTTCTTTTCATTTCGAGGGTTGACGGTGAAGGACATTCCGCTGTCTCCGGCATGTCGTCAGACACTTGTGTCCAGCTTGTCAGACACTGGTGTCTGTCGCGATAGACACCAGTGCTTGACAGATTGGATGCCAGTGTCTGTCAACTTGAAGTATCGCGTTGTCAACTTCAATAGGGTCAAGTGAAGATTCAACACCCACCAAATACCACATTGCCGGTGCTATGTAACGTACGAAACAGTTTTTGTAACATTTTCATCTATAGATGTTACGTCGAGTAAACAAGAGGTAGCGTGAATTTCACACTTATTAATATCTAATTGATAATTTTGCTTTCGATATGAAACGAGAATAATATAAAGTATTAACCTGTTAAATCAAAGCAATTATGAAGACATAGAAAAAAAGTTCATTCCTTCCGTATAAATTGTAAAAACAGCATTTATACCTTAATTAACCACTATAGTAAAATTTATTTTTTCTATTACCTATTTTTATATGAAAAACATTAATCTTAAAAGAAGTATCGGGTTATTATCATTCCTACTGATGATTCCTGTTTGGGTATGTGCCCAGAACATTACAGTGAAAGGTACCGTAAAAGATACCAGCGGCGAAAGCATGCCGGGTGTAAACGTCCTGCAAGTAGGTACGACGAACGGCATCATCACAGACATCAACGGTCAATATCAGATGAGCGTTCCCTCCAATGCCAAATTGACCTTCTCCTTTATCGGCTATGTCACTCAGACTGTCCAAGTAGCCGGCAAGACCACATTGGACATCATATTGAAAGAAGACGCACAAGCTTTGGACGAAGTAATAGTTGTGGGCTACGGTACGATGAAGAAGAGCGACATTGCCGGTTCGGTAGCTTCTGTAAACGCAGAAGACATGTTGCGCCGCACTCCTACCAACATTGCACAAGGCTTGCAAGGTGCAGCCCCGGGTGTCATAGTAACCATGCAGGACGGTGCTCCCGATGCCAATGCCGCCGTCCGTATCCGTGGTGTTGCCACCATCAACGGTAAGGCAGACCCGCTCTATGTAGTAGACGGCATACAGGTAGGTACCAATGCCAACTTCATCAATCCTTCCGACATCGAATCCATCGAAGTGCTGAAGGATGCCTCCGCAACTGCCATCTATGGTTCGGCAGGTGCCAACGGTGTAGTCATGATTACTACTAAACACGGGACAAAAGGACATTCTTCCATCAACATCACTGCCGACTTCGGTCTCCAGACACTGCCCAACAAGCTGGACGTTTGTAATGTAGACCAATATGCCGCCAACCTGCGCCAGGCACGTGCCAACGACGGCACAAGCCTTTGGAACGAAGTGTGGAGCGAGCAATATGACGGCAAACGCAAGCAGATTGACTGGCAAGACGTGATGACCCGTGCATCCTGGAAGCAGAACTACAGCATCTCTACTTCCGGCGGTACGGAGAAGACACAGTACAATGCTTCTATCGGTTTCCTGCGCAACGACGGTATGGTAGTCAACACGCAATACCAACGCATCACGGCTCGCGCCAACGTGAAGACCAAAGTCAACAATTACCTGGAATTCGGTGCTGACGTAAGCTATATCCATACCGATGCCCACGGCTCGAACAACTCCATCGGCAACTTCGGTAACCTTTCCTCTTTGCGTGACTTTGCCTTCATGTGCCCGACGATGGACTTCGTGACTCGTGGCGATGCCACGTATGACGGTGTACCCGTCGGTTCGTACATTTCTCCGAACGTGGTCAACCCCGACGGCACGTATGGTGAAGTGCTCGGCGGTAAAGATACCAACGATGGTTTCTGGGGAACAACAATAGGTAATATGTATGCCAAGCAGATGGAGCTGAACAAGCGCAACCGTACCAACCGTGCCTTGGCAAGTGCCTACCTGACAGTCACTCCGCTGAAGGGTCTGAGCTGGAAGACGCTGGTTTCATACGACTACACCGGCAACTCCGACAACAACTTCAGCGGCGGCATCAAACGTGTAAACTACTACAACGGAACAGCCATCGACGTGACCAAAGGAACAAACGCCTACGTCAATCCGAGCAACGACAACGATTATAGCTTTGGCCTGGGCAACAATGACGGACAGACACTCTCCATCCAGAATACGCTGACTTATAGCTGGAAGAACGACGTGCACGACCTGACCGTAATGTTGGGTAACGAGGTTTCACGCTATTACGGCCAGTGGACTTCCGCCTCTTCAAGAGGATTCTGGAGTCCGGACAACCGTAACGTAGGCCTGACCACCAAGCCCGAGACACTGAGCGGAAGCGGCGCCCTGAATCTGGAAAGCCGTGGCATCTCCTACTTCGGCCGCGCAAGCTACAGCTTGCTGAACCGCTACATCCTGACCGCCACGCTCCGTCGCGACGGTTCTTCCAACTTCGGTGCCGGCAACCGTTGGGGTACCTTCCCTTCCGCAGCTTTGGCATGGCGTGTGTCAGAAGAAGCTTTCATGCAGAATCAAGACGTGGTTTCCAACCTGAAGCTCCGTCTTGGCTGGGGACAAACCGGTAATTCCGGTGGCGCCACCGACCTTTCTGTGGCAGGTCTGTCACTTGAAAATGTAAAATACTCCTTCTACGGCAACGGACAAGGCATGGGCATGTGGAACGGCATGACATTCGCCACCGGTTACTTCGCCGGATTGGTAGACACCAACCTGAAATGGGAAACCAACGAGCAGATGAACATCGGTATCGATGCCAGCTTCCTGCAGGGCGACTTGAACCTGACAATGGACTACTTCATCCGCAAGTCCAAGGATTTGCTGCTCTACCGCCAGATACGTCCTTCCACCGGTTTCTCACAAGTCTACACCAACTACGGTGAAATCGAGAACAAAGGTTTTGAATTCAGCCTCGCCTACAACAAGCGCCTGAACAAAGACTGGAGCATCAATGCCACCCTGACCGGTTCTACCTTGAAAAACAAAATCAAGAAGATGGGAGAACCTGCTTACAACACCAACTCCGACTCCTCCGGTAAAGGTACCGAGGACGGTTCCAATACCGGTGCCGTAGGTGCCGCTGCCGGTTATCACTGGGGCAACCACTCCATCTGCAAGGAAGGCTATGCGGTAGGTTCATTCTACGGCTTCCGTGTAGAAGGCGTTTTCCAATCCGACGCAGAAGTCGAAGCAATGAACAAAGCAGCCACCCTTGCAGCAGGAAAAGATTGGGAAAAAGAGAAAGTCTACTACCAGACGGACGGAACCAAAGCGGGCGACTTCAAGTACAAGGACTTGAACGGTGACGGAATCATCAACGAGGACGATATGGATATTCTCGGCGACGGTTTCCCGACCCTGAACTACGGTCTGAACCTCGGTGCCAGCTACAAGAACTGGGACTTCTCCGTATATCTCTACGGCGTATTGGGACAAGACATCTTCTCTTATTCCGCCATGCGTCTGTCCAACATGTTCTCTTCCGATGACGGCTGTGCGCCCAACATCCTGAAGGAAGCTGCCGCCCAGGCATGGTCTCCCGAGAATCCCAACGGTACACTTTCCCGCTTGTCTTTCCTCGACCCCAACTACAACATGCGTGCCTCTGACATGTGGGTGAAGAACGGCGACTTCTTGCGTATCTCCAACATCCAGATAGGCTACACCCTGCCGAAGAACTTGGTAAAGAAGGCTTCTATCCAGAACGCCCGCGTTTACCTCTCCATCCAGAACTTGGCAACCCTTTCCGGTTACAACAAGTATGGTGACCCCGAGTGCGGTCAAGGCAGTGTGCTCTATACAGGTTTGGATACCGGCCGTTACCCGATGCCGCGTACCTATACACTTGGCGTGAATGTGCAATTTTAATAAACATCAAACATTACATTGATTATGAAAAACAAATTATTATACAGTTTGATTGCAGGAGCTGTGGTGATGACCGGTCTCAGTTCTTGCGACAACGAGGAGTTCCTCAACGTGACACATTACTCCATCTTGGAAATGAGTACCATGTACGAAAGCGACGCCAATGCCAAAGCAGCTCTGAACGGATGCTACGACCTGATGCTGCCGAGCAACACCGCCGGGCACAACGGAGACCCCTTCAAGCCCTATCTGTTCACCGGTTCACACCCGACAATGGACTCTCAGGCTACGGGATGGGACAAAGCGTTCATGACCCAGTCATGGAATGCACAAACCACCGAGTTGTCCGCCGGATGGAACCAGGCATACGCCGCCATCACACGAAGCAACGACTTCCTGTCGGGACTGGGAACTGCCGACAAGGTGTCTGACGACGTAAAAAGATCGTTGGAAGGCGAAGCACGTGCCCTCCGCGCTTACCAGTACTTCTGGTTAGCCACCACATTCGGCCGTGTACCGATGCTTTCTACCGGAGAGAACTATACAAATACACCGACGAAAGCCCGTGCAGAAACCTACGCGGAAATGTGGGACTTCATCATTGAAGACTTGAAGGCTGCCGCCGAACTGCTCGACTGGGAACCCATGGACGGACAGTACGGACGTTGTACGAAAGGCATGGCGCTGGCCTACCTGGGCGATGCCTACATGTGGAAAGCCTATCGTTGCCCCGAAACAGCCAATGAATGTTACGGACTGGCAAAGACAGCCCTCAAAGAAATTCTGGACAGCGGCACGTATGAGCTGAATCCCTCATTCACCACGCTATGGGATGCCGATGAAGTATGGGGCAAAGAGGCCATCTGGCAGGCCGTGCTCAACGAAGGCGACCAGTGGGGCGGCTGGGACGGAGCCAAGTGGTCCGAGGCCCATGGTTGGGTAGGCTTCTACTTCGGTGCTCCCGCCAACGGTGCATGGGGAACCTATGCCGTGTCCTGGGAACTCTATGACGCATACGAAAACGGCGACAAACGCCGTGACGGTTCTTTGGTGACAGCCACCATACCTGAAGCCAAATTGAAGGAAATCGGCAAAGAACATTGGAAACAATCGTTCAAGCCTGAAGCCTGGCTGGCAAGCCCGGACAATGCCAAATATATAGGAAAAGGATATGCAAAAACAAAGATAGAGAAAGATGAGAACGGTAAAGACGTAGAAACCCTGGACTGCGACATCAAGTATGACCCCGACTGCCCGATAGGATTCAATCCTTTCGCACAAGAAGTGGTATGGGTCAACACCTTCCACCGCGAACCGGCAGAACCGGCACCGACCGTTTACTCTACCAAGCACTGGCGCAACGGACGCGGAACACACTGGTCCGGAGACCAATGGCTTCCCGACCACATTTATATGAAGCGCCTCCCCAACGTGATGCTGGACTATGCGGAATGTTGTTTCAGAACCGGAGAGGAAGCTGAAGGATGGAAACAAATCAACATCCTGCGCAACCGCGCATTCGGCAACATGGAAGTCGGTAAGAGCAGTGAACTCACCGCCAAATTCAACAGTTACTTCAGAAATCTGGCAAGTGTGTACGGAGACAATGGCTATGGCAAGTATGTGGCTACCGAAGGATACCCCATTCCTTTCAACGAGACACCCGTGACAGTAGTAGACGCACAGAACTACTACGCACAGCTGAAAACCGAGAAAGGATTTACTTCCGACTTGTGGAAAGTGGCAGTCAACGAGGAACGCCGTAAAGAGTTCAACGCAGAATGGTGCCTGCGTGGAGACATGCAGAAGTCAGGCTATCTGGAAGACCACATCGAGCATAACTACCCGAAAGGCTTCGGCTACTTGAAGGGTTTCGAAGCCATATTCGAGTTCCGGACTTACCGCGACTTCGACTTCAACATCAACAAGATGGATATGCCCATCCCGGCAGACGAGCTGATCAAGAATCCGGCCTGCGACCAGAACGAAGCTTACCTGGGAGGACATTAATCTCCAGGAAACACCCCGGACAAATACAAATTCATACTTGTATATATAGGGACTAGTTTTTTACAGAGCCATATCGAGAAGGGAACTTCTTGGTATGGCTCTTTTTGTCGTTGTGTCTATGCTGTCAGTATGGCTTCGGAAGAAGTGACTACTGTATCAGCATACAAATGAAAGAACCGTCTACTGATTACGTTTATAAAGAAAAAAAGTGTCTAGTGAAATCAGGAAAAGACAGGAAAAGACAAACTTCAACGTGAATCCTTTCAGTTTCAACGTAGAAAACCGCTTGTCTCGACACATAGAACAGTTCGTTTCACCACATAGAACAGTTTGTTTCGACGCGTGAAACACTTTGTTCCATTGGGGTAAACACTTTGTTTCATTAGGGTGAACACTTTGTTTTATACAGTATGAACACTTTGTTCTATAGCATGTGAACAAATTGTTCATCACTGTGAACTAATGGATTATCCCTATTTAGAACATGAATGCACTGTGCACCGTGGATGGCCTTATACCCGATTTAGGGGCTTGCAGATACTTTATCTGCAAGGTATCTGCAAGGGGTATCTGCAAGCCCACAACACATTGGTTTACAGCGAAGCAAGTACCAAATCCTTGCAGATGGCAGATAAAATGAGAAAAAAAACTCTGTGTAGCGGTGCGGGCTGAATTCAGCAGGCAGCAAAAAGCCCGTCCTCTTAATTAATGGGGACGGGCTTGAAAAGTAGCTCCGAGGGGAATCGAACCCCTATCTAAAATTTAGGAAATTCTTGTTCTATCCGTTGAACTACAGAGCCTCAACTGATAATCAGCGGAATATGTAGAATATCAGTAGAACTTCTACGCTATTCCTGCACGATGCAGGCTGATTGCGGATGCAAAGATAATGTATTCTGCCGATTTTCCGAAAAAAGTTTTGTTAATCCGATTAACTTTCCGAAATTTGCCGTCCATGTAAACGGAATAGTAATCCTCAAATAATCTATAGTAATTCGTAAGTTATGGCAAACGACATGATGGTCAAAGAACTGGAGCAAGTGGTAGTCCGCTTCTCCGGAGACTCCGGCGATGGTATGCAACTCGCCGGCAACATCTTTTCAACAGTTTCGGCTACCGTGGGCAATGACATCAGTACATTCCCCGACTATCCGGCAGACATCCGCGCCCCGCAAGGCTCACTTACCGGCGTTTCCGGTTTCCAGGTACATATCGGTGCTGAGAAAGTCTATACCCCGGGTGACAAATGCGACGTATTGGTAGCAATGAACGCCGCCGCACTGAAAACCCAATATAAGTTTGCTAAATCCACTGCTTGTATCATTATCGATACAGACGCTTTCCAAAAATCAGACCTGGAAAAGGCGGCTTTCAAGACCGACAATCCGATAGAGGAGATGGGCATCAAGCAGGATGTCATCGCCGCTCCCATCTCGAAGATGGTGAAAGACTGCCTTGCCGATACCGGAATGGACAACAAGGCCATGCTGAAATGCCGCAATATGTTTGCAGTAGGCCTGGTATGCTGGCTGTTCAACCGTGATTTGAAGATAGCCGAAGACTTTATCCGCGAAAAATTCGCCAAAAAGCCCGAAATAGCCGAAGCAAATATCAAGGTCATTCATGCAGGATATGACTACGGACACAATACCCATGCTTCCGTAGCCCACACATATAAGATTGAAAGCAAGACTACCGTTCCCGGCAGATACATGGATATCACGGGCAACAAGGCAACCGCCTACGGCTTTATTGCCGCTGCCGAGAAAGCAGGCTTGAAGCTGTTCCTCGGTTCCTATCCCATCACTCCTGCAACCGACGTGCTGCACGAACTCTCAAAGCACAAATCACTGGGCGTGATGACCGTGCAGTGCGAAGACGAAATCTCCGGTTGCGCCACTTCCATCGGTGCTGCTTTTGCCGGCGCACTGGCCGTGACCTCCACTTCCGGTCCCGGTGTCTGCCTGAAATCGGAAGCCATGAACCTGGCAGTCATTACCGAACTTCCGTTGGTAGTGCTCGACGTGCAACGCGGCGGCCCTTCCACCGGTCTGCCCACCAAGTCGGAGCAGACAGACTTGTTGCAGGCATTGTTCGGCCGCAACGGTGAAAGTCCGATGCCCGTCATCGCCGCCACTTCACCCACGGGCTGCTTCGATGCAGCCTACATGGCAAGCAAGATAGCACTGGAACACATGACTCCGGTCGTATTGCTGACCGACGGCTTCGTTGCCAACGGCTCCGGTGCATGGAAACTACCCAAGTTGGCAGATTATCCTGCTATCAATCCTCCGTATGTCACTCCCGAAATGAAGGACAACTATACGCCGTACAAGCGCAATCCCGAAACGGGTGTCCGCTACTGGGCCATTCCCGGACAAGAGGGCTATATGCACATCCTCGGCGGTCTGGAGAAGGACAGCAATACCGGCGCCATCTCCACCGACCCGGAAAACCACAACCTGATGTGCCATCTGCGTGCCGAGAAGGTTGCCAAAATCCCCGTACCCGATGTAGAAGTGCAAGGTTGCGCAGACGATGCCGACCTGCTGATTGTCGGTTTCGGCGGTACATACGGCCACTTGTATTCGGCCATGGAAGAGATGAACAAGGCAGGCAAGAAGGTGGCCCTCGCCCACTTCACTTATCTGAACCCGCTCCCCAAGAACACGGAAGCTGTCCTGAAGAAGTACAAGAAGGTGGTAGTTGCCGAACAGAACCTCGGACAATTCGCAAGTTATCTGCGCATGAAGATAGACAACTTCACCCCGTACCAATTCAACGAAGTGAAAGGACAGCCGTTCGTCGTTGCCGAGCTGGTGGCAGCGTTCAATAAAATAATTGATAATTGACAGTTGACAATTGATAATTACCATGCGGAACACGCGGATTATCAATCATCAGCCACCAATTATCAACTATCAATTATCAACCATCAATTAAAAAAGATTATGTGCGAATATACAGCAAAAGACTATAAAAAAGGACAACCCCGTTGGTGTCCGGGTTGTGGTGACCACTTCTTTCTGGCTTCACTGCACAAAGCAATGGCAGAAATCGGCAAAGCTCCTTGGGAGAATGCCGTCATCTCAGGTATCGGCTGCTCCAGCCGTCTGCCCTACTACATGAATACGTATGCAATGCAGACCATCCACGGACGTGCTGCTGCCATCTCTACGGGTGCCAAGGTTGCCAATCCCAACCTAACGGTATGGCAAATCTCCGGCGACGGTGACGGTCTGGCCATCGGCGGTAACCACTTCATCCACGCCGTACGCCGTAACATCGACCTGAACATGATTCTGCTGAACAACCGCATCTACGGTCTGACCAAAGGTCAATATTCTCCGACCTCTCCACGTGGTTTCGTCAGCAAGTCGTCTCCCTATGGTACGGTAGAAGATCCATTCCACCCGGCAGAGCTTTGCTTCGGTGCCCGCGGCCGTTTCTTTGCCCGCGCGGTAGCTACCGATGCTCCGGGGACAGTGGAAATATTGAAGGCAGCCATGGCTCACAAAGGGGCTTCCGTTTGCGAGATTCTGCAAAACTGCGTTATCTTCAATAACGGTACGCATGACTCCGTAGCCAAAAAGGAAGACCGCGCCAAGAATGCTATCTACTTGAAACACGGCGAACCAATGCTCTTCGGCGAGAACAACGAATACGGACTGATGCAGGAAGGCTTTGGTCTAAAAGTCGTGAAACTCGGTGAGAACGGCATTACAGAGAAGGATATCCTTATCCACGATGCCCACTGCATGGACAACACCCTGCAACTGAAGCTTGCCTTGATGGAAGGTCCCGACTTCCCGATTGCACTCGGTGTTATCCGCGATGTGGAAGCTCCTACTTACGACGATGCTGTTCATGAACAAATCGAAGAGGTGTCTGCCAAGAAGAAGTATCACAACTTCGAGGAGTTATTGATGACGAATGATACGTGGGAAGTAAAATAAACCACTAAGATTTATTAATATCATGTTTGCACGAAACAAATAAGGTGCAAACATGATATTAATTTCCTAAAAGTAAGAGTACCTCCCTATCCTTTCTCTCCCAAACATAGATACTTATTACGCCAAACATGCAGTTCTTCCATCAAGAATAACTATATTTGCCACAGTAACCATAGTAGTCACATTTTGAAAGTGATTCTCTGATTTATACTGGCTTAATATCAATCTCACAAACCGCAGGCTGATAGCTCTTTCGTTCGAGTAATCCTTCCCGGATAAAGGTCAAAAACACTCCCACCCTGAAAAGAAAATGCAACCACTGCAACTGCACCAGATTTTATTGTAGTGATAGAGCATACCTCCGATGAACAAGGCTACCAATAAGGGTCGACAACAAGACTTCAAGGGAAGAGAGGGAAATTGTAGAATACCTACTGTGGATTTTTTCCACATCTCCACACCACAAACACCCGAACTTTCCTTTTTCCCGATAGAAAATAAGCAATTGATTATCAATATCATTCATTCTTAAAAGGATAGTCTGCCTTTCGTTTGGCATACCTCTTGCTAAAATATCCGCCGAAAGGACGTAACATTTATAATAAGATAAATCAATTATTTTTCAGTAGTATGAAAATCAGGATGAGAAAACGGTGTGACATTCCACATTCAGCGTCGCACTTCCAAAAAAGTTTGATTATTGCAAGTTGGTTATTAACATTTCTTTTCACCGGAACAGCCTTTGCACAAGAGTACCGAACCATTACAGGCATTGTAAGAGATGTAACGGGAGAACCGCTTATCGGTGCCAGCGTCATACAGAAAGGCACCAACAACGGCGTCATTACCGATGTGGACGGCAACTTCACACTGACCGTTCCTGCAGATGCAACACTCTCTATCGCTTACATGGGCTATGCTACCCGGGAGATAAACCTGGCAAAACGAAAAAAGCAAGGCGACCTGAAGATTACACTCAGCGAAGATACCCAGCAACTGAAAGAAGTCGTAGTAACGGCAATGGGTATCAAAAAAGACACGAAACGTGTCGGCTATGCCATCAGTACCATCAGTGCAGACGAATTGGTAAAGGCAGGAGCACCCAACTTTGCCTCTGCCATGTACGGTAAAGCACCGGGAGTCCGCATCACACAGACACAAGGCGGTTCTGCCGGAGCTGTCTCCATCAACGTACGCGGACTGACTTCCATCACTGGAAATAACCAGCCACTCATCATTCTGGACGGTGTACCCATCCGCAACGGCGGCACGGGTAAAAGCACGGACTTCGCCGAATTTGGCAACGACGGACAAATCCGTTCCAATGGTCTGGTAGACATCAACCCAGAGGACATCGAGAGCCTCAGTATTCTGAAAGGAGCTTCCGCCACAGCTCTCTACGGCTCGGAGGCTGCAAACGGTGCGGTAGTCATCACTAGCAAGCGCGCCAAAAGCGGCAAGCTGACGGTGGACTTCAATGCCCAAGTCATGGCAAACTTACCGGCTTATCTGCCAAAAGTACAGACCGTATACGGGCCGGGAACCTACAACACCGCATACAGCGATTATGAGAAACAGACGGGAGGCTTCTATCAGAGAACCCTAAACGGACAAAGCTACAAAAGCCTCCGTTCCACCACCTTGTCCTTCGGCCCGAAATACGACGGCAGCGAGGTACTTTACTGGGACGGGAAGATGCGCCCCTACCAGGCACTGACCGACAACCCGTGGAAAGAGTTGTTTCGCACCGGCTGGACCCAGACTTACAATCTCGCCATCTCACAAGGGACGGAAACCACCAGCAACCGCTTCTCCTACACATTCATGGACGAGATTCCCAATGCCCTGACCGGAAGCTTCACCAAACACAACTTCAAGCTGACCGGTTCGTATCAACTGGCAAAACCGCTGAAACTGGAATACTCCCTTAACTACATCGTACAGAATGTAGAAGACCGCCCGCAAACCTCGCTCAACCTATACAGCGGTTTCGGCAACATGTTCTCCACCTTCCTGGACATTCCCTATCTGAAACAAAGCTACGTCACCAGTCTGGGATACCATAATACCTTTGTCGGAGGAAACGCCACGCTGACTCCTGAGGAATCATGGGCCTACGACCCCAGTTACGCCACCGGAGTGAACAACATGCTGTGGAATATGTACCATCACCATAGCGACGAGACAGAGAACCGGCTCATCGGTATGATTCGCCCCACCTGGCAGATAACCAACTGGCTGAGTCTGCGTGCCCAGGTTTCAACTGATATCACAGATGTGAAGCAAACACTGAAATATGAAAGCGAACAACCCAATTCCCTATACGACCCCAACGGCAGCTTCCAGTCCATCAACCGCCGTTACGACATTGTTTATGGAGATGTTATGTTGAACTTCAACTATAATATCAACCGCTTCGACATTGCCGCCACCGTAGGCTGGACCGGACGCTACGAAAATATGAACAATATGAGGGTCTCCACCAATGGCGGGCTTGTCACGGAAAACTGGTTCGACCTCAATGCCAGCCGCTACACGCCAAGCAGTACCCTGCAACGTATGGAACTACTGAAAACCGGATATATGGGTACACTGAGCCTGGGATGGGACAACTATCTATTCCTTGAACTGACCGGACGCCAGGAACGCTCGTCTACCCTAAAAGACCAGAGCTTTTTCTATCCTTCCACCAATCTGAGTTTCCTCTTCACCCAAGCCTTCCACATGCCGTCATGGTGGAACTATGGAAAACTGCGCCTCTCATACGGTATCGTAGGAAATGCTCCTGAAACCTATACCGCCAATATCGTCTACGAGCAAGGTTCAGACAACGGATTCACCTGGAACACCATTCCCTCTTCATGGGGGAATGCAGATATCCGTCCGGAAAAGAAGTACGAATACGAGATAGGTCTGGAAAGCAAGTTTTTAAACAACCGGTTGGGTATAGATATATCCTACTACAACAACCGTGTAAAGGACCAGATACTCTCCACGCCGCAACCTTCCACATCAGGCGTAAAGAATGTGTTGATGAATGTGGGCGAGGTAGCCAACCACGGCTGGGATATATCAATCAGTGCCACTCCCATACTGACCAGAGATTTCCGCTGGGACCTGACAGCCAACTATGGTGTATATAAGAACAAAGTAGTGAAACTGGCCGATGGAGTGCCCTATCTGGAAATACTCAACTCCGGAGGCAGTGGAATAAAAATACAAGCTGTGGAAGGCCAGCCAATGGGTGACATCTATGCACAGGTTCCCCAAGTGAACGAAAACGGTGAGTACCTCGTTTCCGATAAAGGTCTTTACCTCAACCAAACTGAATTGCAGAAAGTCGGCAACATCAATCCGGCAGGCGTAGGAGGTCTATTCAACTCTTTCTCCTACAAGAATGTATTCCTCGATTTCAGTATCGACTTCCGCATCGGAGGAGATGTCATCAACGAAATGAACCAATATGCCACCGCAGTGGGTCTGACACCCGAATCCCTGAAGTACCGTGATACGGAACACGGCGGACTATCCTATTACTATCCGGGCGACAACAATTCCAGCGGAATTCCGGTACAAGTAGACCCTTCCACGGGTGCCGGCCCCAACGGAGAGATAATCTACCACGACGGCATCATTCTTCCGGGTGTAGTGGCCTCCACTGGCGAAAGAAACACACGTATCATTCCGGCAGGCTATTACTACAACACCACCTATAATTGGGGAACGGAGGCCGAACAGCTGACATACCGCCATTCGGTATTCGACAATTCTTATGTCAAACTGCGTGAATTGACCATCGGCTACCAATTTCCCGAAAAGATGATCTCCAAACTGGGACTGGGCCGGCTGAGTGTGTCGGTCTTCGGACGTAATCTCTTCTACTTCTACAAAGCACTGAAAAACTACGATGCGGAGTCGTCCGTCGGAACATCCTGGGCCAACCAGGCTACCGTGGGAAGTTCTACCACAGCTACCCGCAGTTTCGGTGTTTCACTTCGTGCAAGTTTCTGACAAAACAACCATCCAAAAAACAACAAAGAGTATGAAAAAGACAAAGATATTATCTCTTGTTTCATTGGGAGCATTCCTCTTGACAACATCAGGCTGTACGGATTATGACTTCGACAGCAAATACGAAGACCCCTCCAAAGTAACCCAAGTCACCATCAGTAATCTGATGGTAGGAGTCTTCCAAAAAGTAAAGGACTATGATGTTTACGAATACAACCGGTTCTTCGGATTCGATTCACAGTTTACGGGCAAGTATGCACAAACCTTCGGCTACTCCAACACCACGGATATGTATACCCCCGGCTATATACCCGCTATTGACGGACAGTGGGACAATGTGTATTCGGCACTGGCCCAGTTCCGTAAGCTGGAATCTCTCTACGAGGAAGAAAGCGCGGCAGAACAAGCCCAGGACGAGGCATTCTATCTTGCCGCCAAAGTACAGTTGTACGATTTCTTTGCCGCCACAGTGGACGTTTTCGGGGATATGCCTTTCTCGGAAGCTTGCACGCTGCCGCTTACCAACGATGTAGGTAAATCGTATGCTCACTATGACAAGGCCGAGGATATTTATAAAACCATTCTTGACGAGCTCAAAGAAATTGCTCCGCGGTTCCGCTCCATCCCCACACCGAGGAACTTCAATACACAAGACTTTATCAACAACGGGGACATGGACAAATGGGAACGTTATGCAAACTCCTTGCGCCTACGCCTTGCCCTGCGCGTAGCCGCGCAGGGAGACTTGCAGGCGGAAGGCCGTACCGCCATCAAGGAAATCCTGGAAAATCCGTCGGCCTATCCGTTGATAGAGGAACAAGAAAACAACATTCTCATTGTCAACCAGAAGTCTGGGCAACTGAACTTCACCGCAGGCCACGGACTGGGTGACTGGGTAACCAACCGACTCGCTTCGGGCGCCATCATCGACCGCATGCTGGGCCATGGCAACTATGATATGACCAGCAATGACCCACTGAGCGGCGTTTATGTGAAAGGAGAAGACGACCCGCGCATCCTGCTCAACTTCAATCCCGTGAAGATTACCAACCAAAACACCGGTCAATTGGACGAGCACCGTTATCTGGGCACAGACCTCACCGTGGCGGATGAGCTGACGGAATATTACAACTCGCAGGCACAAGACGAAGTCAATACCAGCAACACCGGTTTCTCACAAATCACGCAGAAAGGTTTCTTTTGGGAAAACGATAAATTCGACATGCTGATAATGTCTTCACCCGAAATCCATTTCCTGAAAGCGGAAGCCTATGAAATGGGGTATGGAGTGGCAAAGAATGAAGCGAAAGCGGAAGAAGAGTTCAAAAAGGCTGTCGGCCAGTCCATCACGCTTTACTACTATTACGATTCGGTAAGTACGGGTGAAAACGCACGCCGGTATGATGCCCCCACTGCCGAAGAAACAGCCTCTTTCGCTGCTGCCAAATGGAACAGCACGGAATATGCAGACAAGCTGGATGCTATCATTACCCAAAAGTGGCTGCATTTCGGTTTCCTGGCCAGTCGCGAGGCATGGAGTGACATCCGACGTACCGGTTATCCGTCCGGCCTGGTCTTCCCCGAAGTGGCCGGTACCATCACAAATGTGCCGAACCGCTGGAGATACCCGAATACGGAAGTCAACTACAATCCCTACTATAAAGAGGTGTCAGCCGAAGACACTTACTACCACAAACTGTTCTGGGCAAAATAAGGACTTTGTTTGCAAACCCATTCTGCCCGGAGAGTGTACTATAACTCACCACGGAATTACACGGATTAACACAGATTATCTTTGGAGTTCTGATAATAAAGAACTTTTAGTTATGTTAATCCGTGTAATTCCGTGGTGAGTATGTATTTGCCTCTCAGTTTCTTTTATTCCGAACTATATCCTTCCTTTTTAGAAATCTTAAGGATTGCCCGATAGGGAGATTGCAGGAAACCACTGTCTTTAATGAACGACGGATAAACATCGCTTCCGCAAAAACTGAACTATAACATAACGGAGTAAATGAAAAAACATTCAAATGACTTGATTGGCGACATCGTGAAAGCCTTCGGCAAATATGCCGACCGGCCGGCATTCGTCATCGAAGACACTGCCTGCACTTATGGAGAGCTGGCAACTTGCGTACAGAAAATATCCTCCCTATTCAAGGACAGAGAAGACAAAATTATCGGCATCGTCGCAGAAAACAGACTGGAAACATACGCATCCATACTATCTGCACTGATTTGCGGAAAGGCATACGTCATCCTCCATCCTTCCTACCCCAAACATAGGAATGACAGAATTGCCGGCTTAGCAGGCATCCGCCTCGTGCTGCATACCGAGAATATCCATGTCTTGAACCTCGACACCCGGAATCTGGAACTGATATGCACCTCCGAAATAGAGCAGGCAGAGAACTCCACCACGTTCCATGCCGCAGAAGACATCCTCCATACGGCAGAAGAGGAAAATGCCTACATTATCTTCACTTCCGGAAGCACGGGCGAACCCAAAGGAGTGCCCATCTCCCGCCGCAACCTGAATGCTTTCTATACCGCCTATCACCGCCTCGGCTGGCAACTGGACGGGAACGACCGGATGCTGCAGATGTTCGAACTCACTTTCGACGTTTCCATCGTATCCTTTCTGTATCCGCTGACGCTGGGTGCTTGCATATACACCGTTTCTCCGGAAGGCGTGAAATACATCAACGTAATTGAAACTCTGGAAAAATACGACCTGACCTTCGCTGCCGTAGCCCCTTCACTGCTCCAGCTGCTACGTCCCTATTTTCCGGAGATACACCTTCCCGCACTGAGATATCTGGTGGTTACTGCCGAGGCATCTGACGCGGAGCTGTTGGGTGCTTTCAGAAAATGCGTCCCCAATGCCTCTTTCATAAACCTATACGGACCGACAGAGGGAACCATCTACTGCACTGCCTATCGGATACCCGTCACCTCCTGCAAGCATCACAACGGCATGGTCGCCATCGGAAAGCCTTTCGAAGGCATCGATGCCCTGATTATGGATGCAGACGGCCGCCCGCTGCCTACCGGAGAAACCGGTGAACTATGGATTAGCGGCAATCAAGTGATGGGCGGCTACTGGAATGCTCCCGAAAAAAACGGAGAATGCCTCGTAGAGACCGCCAATGGAAAAGTATACTACAAAACAGGAGACCTCTGCCAAATGGACGCCGACGGCGACATCATTTATTACGGACGAAAAGACTCACAGATAAAGATACAAGGGTTTCGCATTGAGCTGAGCGAGATTGAACATGTGGCAAAAAACTTTTTCAACGGTGAATGCCGTATAGTCGTCATTCCCAAATACGACAACGACAACCAGTGCGAACTGCATCTCGTCGTAGAGAAGAAACAGCTCGACAAACAGCAGATAGAGGAATATCTGTGTAGCAGGCTTCCCTACTACATGATTCCCAAGCATATGCATTGTCTGGAACAGTTTCCGCTGAACACCAGTAGCAAAACAGACAGAAAGAAAATACAAGAACTAATTTAAACTTGACAATGGATACACAGACTATTTTGAATGAAATGAGCCTCATCTTTCGGGAGGTACTGAAAAGAGAGAACATCGTACTTGACAATGAAACCACCGCCCAGGATGTAGAAGGATGGGATTCACTGACCAACATGCAACTGATAAACAAGATAGAGAAGAAATTCAATGTACGCTTCACCTTCAGAGATATTGTAAAACTCAAAAACGTGGGAGACATCTGCCATGCCATTTTAACCAAAACCAACTAAGAAATGTCATTCATATCCCTGAACTTCGTCGTACTGTTTGCGTGTACTTTCATTCTATACCATACGCTTCCTTCACGATTCAGAAAAGCGACCTTACTGACAGCCAGCTGCCTCTTCATAGGCTTCTACCACCTCACTTTTCTGATAACGGCCCTCATCCTCACGCTTACCACCTTCTACCTTGGCAAATGGATAGGACAGACCAAGCGGGAAAGCAGCATGAAGGGAATTTATTTTTCAGGTGTGTGTTTTCTGGTCGTGAGCTGGTTGGCATTCCGGTATGCCGACCGGCTTACAGACTGCCACATCCTTTTTCCGCTGGGAATCTCTTTCTATACTTTCCAGGCCATTTCGTACCTGACAGAAATCTATTGGCAAGAAGAAGAACCGGAAAAGAGCCTGCCCGACTTCATGATATACATGCTCTTCTTCATGAAGTTCCTTTCCGGTCCCATAGAAAGAGCAAGTGACATGCTCCCCCAACTGAAGTCCTGCAAAGCTACGGACTATACATCCATGGTCTACGGAATGAGATTGATTGTCGTGGGACTAATAAAGAAACTGATACTGGCTGACTCCATCGCCCCATACATAGACGGTGTCTTCGGGTCGGTATACACAGCCTCGGGCGTGCAATTGCTGATGGCATGCCTCCTATATCCGATAGAGCTGTATGCCGACTTCTCCGGATATACCGACATCGCATTGGGAGGAGCGCGCATGCTGGGATTCAAGCTCAGCCCAAACTTCAACCGGCCGTTCATTGCACAGACCACTGCCGACTTCTGGCGCCGATGGCACATGTCGCTTTCATTCTGGGTACGCGACTATCTGTACCTCCCGTTGTCCTCGAGCCTGCGTGGATGGGGACAATGGGGCGTATTTCTAAGTCTGGCGCTGACCTTTACGGGACTGGGTATCTGGCATGGTGCCGGATGGAACTTCGCTGTCTACGGACTAATTCAAGGTGTCATCATTTTCTACGAGATGAAGACCACAGCATTTCACCGCAGACTGAAAGCCCAATTGGGAAGCCGCTTATATGCCACATTATCCGTCGTAAGGACCTACCTACTTTTTGCTGTATCTCTGATATTCTTCCGGGCAAGTTCCATGGCCGAAGCGTTCCACTACATCAGCCACCTCTCCTTCGGCGTACATTACAGTTGGAAGGAAATGAACATCGGAATGCCGGACCACAACAGCATTGTGGCAGGAAGCGCACTCGTACTGATATTGGTTTACGAATATTTCATGTCCAAGCATGATTTGCTGGAAGCCCTCGGACGACAGCCGACAGCCGTAAGATGGAGTATCTATTATCTGCTCGCCATAATACTTTTCACACTGGGACAGTTCAACTCGGACAGCTTCATATATTTACAATTTTGACAATAAAGACACATGATGAAGAAAAACAGCGAACGGAACGCAGCCATACGTTTCATGAAAAAGCTCTTTATCCTTTTTATCCCTTTTATAGCCCTACTGGCAGTCTATTTCCTGGACGACCCTTTCATGGTCCTGAAGAACTATGAACGATACGACCAAACCCCGGTTGTACTAAACGAAGGGCACGTGGGGTGGCAGATGTATCTGAACAACCGGGATACCATCCCCATCGACTCCTATATCATGGGAAACTCCTGCACTATGGCTTATCAATGCCATGAATGGGAGAAATACCTCCACGGCGGAAGAGCCGTACGGCTATTCGGAAATGCCGAAAGCCTTGCCGCCGTCTGCCTGAAGCTGAAGGCACTGGACAAGGCAGGTGCAACAATCAAGAACCTGCTGCTGATTATCGACAAGGAATCATTGCACAACGACCGTTGCCTGACCGGACATTCCAACATTCTGCCACCCGCCATATCGGGAATAAGCAGCTTCAAGTTTCAGAAGGAATTCTGCCAAGCCTTCTTCTACCCGAACTTTCTCTTCCCCTATCTGGACTACAAGCTGTTCCATACCTATCGCCCTTACATGAAAGGGGTTATAAACCCCTATGGCTCCACCCGAAACCCGGTAACCAATGACGTGTTAAATCCCAGAGAGAAAATGATAAAGGAAGAGGGAGATAAGTACTGGGAAAACCGGAAAGGAGAATTCACCAAAGAGAAAATGAAGAATTATAGAGACGGGAAATACCGGGAAGCCCCCCAAGTGCTCAGGGAAAAGCAAATCAATCTGTTGCAGGAAATAAAGTGGATTTGCCGGAAACATGATACCGATGTAAAAATCATTATCAGTCCCGACTACCTGCAAGTCAACATAAACCCTGCCGACGTAAAGACACTGAAGCGCTTCTTCGGAAAACGGAATGTGTTTGATTTCACCGGTATCAACGAATACACGGAAGACATCCACAATTATTATGAACCGGGTCATTATAGGCCCGCACTTGGGAAAAGGCTGATGGAAAAGATATATGAACCTTATATCTTGTCACCGAACGCCAAATCTCCGGCATCTCCCAGCCCGGGAACGATATAGGAATGCTCGTTCATCTCCGGGTCGATTGCTGCACACCACAAGGTCACTTCATCTCCAGGGAACAGCTTTTCCAGATGCTCTACGCCCTGCTGGCTGGCTATGACACAAGCTATCTGCAACTTGGCCGGCATCCCCTTGGTGACGAAGGCCTTCCAGGCCAATTCCATACTTTCTCCCGTGGCAAGCATCGGGTCTACAATCAATAATGTCTTCTTGGACAAATCCGGAGTAGCGATGTATTCGATGTGTACATCCACCGTACGGCATTCCTTATCCTTATAATAACGGTAAGCGGAAACAAAAGCGTTCCCGGCATGGTCGAACATATTCAAGAATCCAGTATGCAAAGGCAATCCGGCACGGAAAACAGTGGCAATCACCACCTCGTCATCGGGTGTGCTGACCGACGCCACCCCCAAGGGAGTCTGTACCTGCTTGACAGAATACGTCAGTTCCTTACTCATTTCATACGCCATTATCTCTCCAATGCGTTCAATATTACGGCGGAAACGCATACGGTCGCCCTGGACTGCTACATCACGAATTTCCGCCACGTATTGGTTCAAGACAGAATTTGTCTCGGCAAAGTTGATAACCTTCATAACTATAAATGTGCTAATGTGCAAATATGCTAATGTGCAAATGTGGTGTACGTAATGCCGCATGGCAATTAGCACATTGGCATATCAGCACATTAGCACATTAAAATCTGCTGCAAAGTAAACGAATTTCACTCAATTTGCAACATTCAGTTAGCAGATATTGTTATGGTTTTATAAAAGATTTCCTATTAGAGAAAAATTTCTCTAATAGAGCTTTTCTTTAAAAAGAAAGTATTACTTTTGTAGGCGAAAAACAAGGGACCTGCTGAAAAGCAGGAAAAAAAGAGCTTTTCTACACCCGTTTTCCCTTGTAAATCAAAGGTAAAAAGAGATTAAAGAAAGAGATTATAAACCAAATACCAACATTTTAAATCATTAAAAGAAATGGCAAATTTAGATTTAAGCAAGTACGGTATCCAAGACGTGAAGGAAATTATCCACAACCCGTCTTACGATGTACTGTTCGCAGAAGAAACCAAACCAGGTTTGGAAGGTTTTGAAAAAGGTCAGGTAACTGAACTGGGTGCTGTAAATGTAATGACAGGTATCTATACCGGTCGTTCTCCTAAAGATAAATTCTTCGTAATGAATGAAGCCAGCAAGGATTCTGTATGGTGGACTTCTGAAGAATACAAAAACGACAACAAACCTTGCTCTGAAGAAGCTTGGGCTGACTTGAAAGCTAAAGCTGTTAAGCAGCTGAGCGGCAAGCGTCTGTTTGTTGTTGATACCTTCTGTGGTGCCAACCCCGCTACTCGTATGAAAGTACGTTTCATCATGGAAGTGGCATGGCAGGCTCACTTCGTAACTAACATGTTCATCCGCCCGACTGCTGAAGAACTGGCTAACTACGGAGAACCCGATTTCGTATCATTCAACGCTTCTAAGGCAAAAGTTGACAACTACAAGGAACTGGGTCTGAACTCTGAAACAGCTACTGTATTCAACTTGAAGACCAACGAACAGGTTATCTTGAACACTTGGTACGGCGGTGAAATGAAGAAGGGTATGTTCTCTATCATGAACTACAAGAACCCGTTGCGTGGTATCGCTTCTATGCACTGCTCTGCCAACACTAATATGGAAGGCACTGACTCTGCTATCTTCTTCGGTCTGTCCGGTACTGGTAAGACTACCTTGTCAACTGACCCGAAACGTCTGTTGATCGGTGACGATGAACACGGATGGGATGACGAAGGTGTATTTAACTACGAAGGTGGTTGCTACGCTAAGGTTATCAACTTGGATAAAGAAAGCGAACCCGATATCTACGCTGCCATCAAGCGTGACGCTCTGTTGGAGAATGTTACAGTAGCTGCTGACGGTAAGATTGACTTCGCTGACAAGAGCGTAACAGAAAACACTCGTGTTTCTTATCCTATCTACCACATCAATAACATTGTTAAACCGGTTTCTAAGGGTCCTCACGCTCACCAGGTAATTTTCTTGTCTGCTGACGCATTCGGTGTATTGCCTCCGGTATCTATCCTGAACCCTGAACAAGCTCAGTACTACTTCTTGTCTGGCTTTACTGCTAAGTTGGCTGGTACAGAACGTGGTATCACTGAACCGACTCCGACATTCTCTGCTTGCTTCGGTGCTGCTTTCTTGAGCTTGCATCCTACTAAATATGCAGAAGAATTGGTTAAGAAGATGAACAAGGTTGGTGCTAAGGCATACTTGGTTAACACTGGTTGGAACGGTAGCGGCAAACGTATCTCTATCAAAGATACTCGTGGTATCATCGACGCTATCCTCGACGGTTCTATCGACAAGGCTCCGACGAAGGTTATTCCTTTCTTCGACTTCGTGGTTCCTACTGAATTGCCTAACGTAGATCCGAAGATTCTTGACCCTCGCGATACTTACGAATGCGCTTGCCAATGGGAAGAAAAAGCAAAAGACCTGGCTGGCCGCTTCATCAAGAACTTCGCTAAGTTCACTGGCAACGAAGCTGGTAAGGCTCTGGTTGCTGCTGGTCCGAAGCTCTAATCTGACAATAAAGTTAGAAACATATGGAAAAGGTATCTCCTCCGGGAGATGCCTTTTTTCTTTTTTAATATCTCTATCTCATTGATAATCCGAAAGTTTTAGTAGTTTTGCAGAAACCATTATTCAAATAAAGCAATATGAAAAGTATCAGATTGATGTTGGCAGGCGCAAGTTTGTTGCTGTTCTGCAGTTGCGGTGCCCAAGTCCAGAAAGAGACCCAAGTTGCCAATGCAAATGAAAGCAAAGAGAATGCGGTGATTGAAACCATCATGTCACGCCGCAGTATCCGCCAGTACAAACCGCAAGCCGTGAATCGCGACACCATGCAGATTATCCTGGATTGCGGTATCAATGCACCCAACGGACAGAACAAGCAATCGTGGGAAGTGCGTGTAGTGGATAACCCGGATTTCATCAACGGCATTACGGAAATCTACAAGAAGGAAAATCCCAAAGCCGCCGAAGACCCGAAATTCAAGAACATGTTTCGCAACGCTTCTACAGTAGTATTTATTGCCAATGACCCGTCTTATGACCTTTCGCAGATTGACTGCGGACTGCTGGGTGAGAATATGATTCTATCAGCCTGGTCCATGGGAATCGGTTCTTGCTGCTTGGGCGGTCCCACGCGCTTCATGACCTCTACTCCGGCTGCTGCCGAATACCTGAAGAAACTGGATATTCCGGAAGGCTATCAGCTACTTTACTGTATCGCTTTCGGCTATCCGGATGAAACGCCCGCTGCCAAACCCCGTAATGCGGCAAAGGTAAAATTCATCGATTGACTTTCGTTTGAATGACGACAATAAACAAGGAGTGCCTCACCTTTCGGCGGGGCACTCCTTTCATATATAACAACTAAAACTCTTCTGTTTATCAGTTCTTGTTTGCGCGTTTACGCTCAAGCTCATCGAGGATAACCTTACGCATACGCATTGATTTAGGAGTAACTTCCACGTATTCGTCTTCCTTGATGTACTCCAGTGCCTCCTCAAGAGAGAACTGTACGGGAGGAATCAGACGTGCCTTATCATCCGAACCACTGGCACGCATATTGGTAAGCTTCTTGGACTTCGTTACATTAATCACCAAGTCGTTGTCATGGGAATGCTCGCCCACTACCTGGCCTGCATAAACCTCTTCCTGCGGGAAAATGAAGAATTTACCGCGGTCTTGCAACTTGTCAATGGCATAGGCAAAAGCCGTACCGGACTCCATGGCAATCATAGAACCGTTGGTACGCCGTTCAATCTCACCCTTATACGGTTGATATTCCTTAAAACGGTGCGCCATGATGGCCTCTCCGGCGGAAGCGGTCAACACGTTGGTACGCAGACCGATGATACCGCGCGACGGCATGTCGAACTCAAGATTTACACGTTCGCCGGCACTTTCCATCTTTACCATTTCACCTTTACGACGGGTCACCATATCAATCATCTTGCTGGCATATTCTTCGGGAACATTGATGGTCAGCTCTTCGATAGGTTCGCATTTCACGCCGTCAATCTCCTTGAAGATTACCTGCGGTTGCCCTACCTGCAACTCATACCCTTCACGACGCATGGTCTCAATCAGTACGGAAAGATGAAGCACGCCACGGCCGGAAACAATCCACTTGCCGTCTTCCTCGCTCTTGCGCACGCGAAGTGCAAGATTCTTATCCAACTCCTTCATCAAACGGTCGTGGATGTGGCGGGAAGTAACAAACTTACCTTCCTTACCGAAGAACGGAGAGTCATTAATGGTGAAGAGCATACTCATCGTAGGTTCATCAATGGCAATAGGCGGCAATGCTTCCGGATTTTCGTAATCGCAGACCGTATCTCCGATTTCGAATCCTTCGATACCTACCAATGCACAGATGTCACCGGAAGACACTTCCTGCACCTTTACACGGCCCATACCTTCGAATGTATGCAATTCCTTGATTTTTGATTTCACGATACTCCCGTCACGCTTTGCCAAAGACACATTCATGCCTTCTTTCAATATACCACGGTGCACGCGGCCTACAGCAATACGCCCGGTATACGAAGAATAATCCAGCGAAGTAACCAGCATTTGCGGTGTACCTTCCAACTGTTCGGGGGCAGGAATATTCTCCAAGATACAGTCCAGAAGCGGATAAATGTTATCAGTCGGCTGCTGCCAGTCGGTACTCATCCAATTATTCTTGGCAGAACCGTAGATAACGGGGAAATCCAGCTGGTCCTCGGTTGCATTCAGGCTGAACATCAAGTCGAACACCATCTCGTACACTTCTTCGGGACGACAATTTGGCTTATCCACCTTATTCACAACAACGATAGGTTTCAGACCAATCTGCAGAGCTTTCTGCAATACAAACCGTGTCTGCGGCATAGGACCTTCGAAAGCATCCACAAGCAGAATGCATCCATCCGCCATATTCAATACACGTTCCACTTCACCTCCGAAGTCACTGTGTCCCGGAGTATCAATAATGTTAATCTTGGTGTCCTTGTAGTTGATAGAAACGTTCTTTGAGAGAATCGTTATACCTCGTTCACGCTCCAGGTCATTGTTATCCAACATTAATTCACCTGTGCTCTGGTTGCTGCGGAAAAGATTTCCGGCCAAAAGCATCTTGTCAACGAGCGTCGTTTTCCCATGGTCCACATGGGCAATAATTGCAATGTTTCTAATCTTTTGCATATAATACCTATTATTTTCAGGCGACAAAGTTAGTGATTTTGGATTAGATATGCAGTATAGATATGATTTTTTTGCTGAATATCATTGTGATATAAAAGTTTATCCCTATCTTTGCAGCCCCGAAAGGGAATATTTATAATAACTTTTAATTAAACATTATGTATTTAGACGCTGCTAAAAAGCAAGAAATCTTCGGCAAATACGGAAAGTCTAACACTGATACTGGCTCAGCTGAGGCTCAGATAGCTTTGTTTTCCTACCGTATTGCTCGTCTGACTGAGCACCTTAAGCTCAACAGAAAGGATTATAGTACAGAAAGAGCTTTGACTATGTTGGTAGGTAAACGCCGTGCGTTGCTGACTTATCTGAAGGACCGCGACATCACCAGATATCGTGCTATCGTCAAAGAACTCGGCTTGCGTAAGTAATCTACTTGCGGCAAAACCATCAAAAAAGGAAGTTTTCCAAAAGGAAACTTCCTTTTTTGTTTATAATCCGATTTATACCTAATTTTGTATCCATGAAAAGAAAAGTATCAGCAGCAAATCTTTCGATAGCAATCACTTTTCTATTGATACTGCTATCATTCGGCTTTGGTTATCGCAGCTATTCGCAGGCAGAACAACGTGTGGTCTCTGACCTGAACCAGGCACTGCAACGCACAGTATTGCAGAACAAGGGATTATGGTTGAATGCGGACACCATCCAAACCTATGCCAAGTTGCAAGAAGTGATGGGTACTCCCGTTTCCGTAAGCGGTTCCCACAGAGCCTTTACCGAAGCATTGTCCGTCACCGGATTGAAAGATGTCTCCACACTTTCGCTGCATATACTGAAAAAGAATGCTCCCGCCACCGTATTCAATGAAATTCCTGCCGGATGTCTTGCCAGCGACACATTAGTATGGCTCTCCACCACAGCCGATGCATCTGGACTGACGCTTTCTTTCCGAGGATATGCCCGCTGCTCAGCTGCCATGCTGTTCAGTTTATCCAAGCAGACAATTCCGGCAACATTGCTATTGGCAGCCTTGCTGTGGGGAGGATTCACTTTCTTCTATTTCCACCGGCACACAAAGACTAATGCCAGTAACGGGCAGCAACAAGAAAACTTCATTACCTTCGGCAACCTTTCGCTTTCCCTCCAGGAAGCCTGCTTCTATAACGAACAGCAGGAAAAGCTAAAACTCACCCCCATGCAGTACACACTGATGGAGATGTTCTACCTTTCTTCCTCACACCTACTTTTCAAATCCGACATCTGCCAATCGCTATGGCCGGGAAAAGACAATGCAGACGAAACGCTTTACACATTGATACAGCGTCTGAAGCCCATTGTCGAGGACAACAGCAACCTCAGAATAACAACAGATCGTGGCCGCGCCTACGGACTGGAAATAAAAACCTAAACATTATAGAATCATGAAGACTAACAAACTTATCCTATTAGGGCTAATCTGCCTAACTGTCGCAATGCCGACAACCGCCCAAAACCGTAACGAAAAGAAAGCGCGCACTGAACGTGCTGTAAAAGAAGCTATTGCTGCTAAACAATACAAAATCAACGTAGATCGGATGCAACCGATGAGAGGCGGTAGCCGTAACCTGACCACCAACTACACACTGGAAATCAGAAACGACTCCGTTTTCTCTTACCTGCCTTACTTTGGAGTGGCCTACAATGCTCCGTATGGAGGAGGCAAGAGCCTGAATTTCAATGCATCCATCACCGCATACACAACTAGAGCACTCAAAAAAGGCAAAATCCAAATAGACTTCAAGACCCGTAGTGATGAAGACAATTATGAGTACCGCCTCACCATCTTTCCCGATGGTTCTACCAGTATCCATGTGCAACCCATGAACAAACAGTCCATCTCGTTCACCGGAGAGATGGATACAGAAAAGTAATCATCTTCCCCCTTTAAAAGGACAAAAGAAAGTATTGTCAGTCTATTGTCAGGCAAATGTCAGACAACTATCCGCTTTTTGTTTCTTCCATCCCGGCAGAAAGCGGATACCTTCGTGTCCCGAAATCAAACAACAACCGGAACATGAAACAGATAATATGTATTCTTGCCCTGCTCCTAATGAGCGTCACGACAACAAAAGCACAAACCAGCCCGGAAACACCCTCCATCCAAGGTAAAATTCTCACAGAGGAAAAGCAACCGATAGAGTTTGCCAACATCGCCCTCCTTTCCGAAGATTCCACCTTCATACAAGGAACGTGTAGCCGAAGCGACGGTAGTTTTGAACTTCTCCCTCCCGCTCCCGGAAACTATCTACTACAAATTTCTTCCATCGGTTACAAAACCCTTTGCCAGCCTTGCCCCACCGGGAGTACCCACAACTGGATATTGCAAACCGATGCCGTGCTACTTGCGGAAACCGTCATCACCGCCGCCCGTCCCGTTTTCCGACTAAAGGGCGGAAAGTTGGAGACAAGCGTACGGCAAACCCTGCTCGCATCCTTGAATGATGCCAACGACGTATTGAAACATATCCCCGGACTGCGCTCCTCTGATGAGGGGTATACCGTTTTTGGCAAAGGGACACCGGTCATCTATATAGACAACCGCCTTCTGCAAGACAACTCCGAGCTGCAACGCCTCTCTGCCGCCGATATTGAAAAAGTGGAACTCATCACCAACCCGGGTGCAGAGTACGATGCTACCGTTAAAGCCGTTGTACGTATACGCACCGTACGTAACAAAAGAGACAGTTTTGGCGGTAATTTCCGTGCAGGAATCACCCAACGGAGACGCAGCAGCCATTACGGACAAGTCAATCTGAATTATCAGAAGAAAGGACTGGCCCTACTGGGCATGCTGTACACCAATTATGAAAACAGAAAACGCCACCAGGAGGTTCGCTACCAGATACCGTCCGAAATACAATGGGATGTAAATAACCGGGTTCACTTATATAATAAGGGACTGCTTGCCGGAGGAAAAGCAAGCGCCAGTTACGACTTCACCCCCCAACACAGCCTCGGTGCCTCCTATGAGTTTCATCGTACCCCCGATGATCACAGCAGTGACCATTCGGTATATACCGTCCGGGCAAATGAAGAATTGACCGATCACACCATACATTCCTCCCAAAACCTGCAGCAAACTAGCCGGCACCAGCTGAATGCCTACTATCAGGGCAGCATAAAGCAACTCCACATAAACTTCAACACCGACCTGGTATACGGAAAAAGTTATAATCACCAGGAGGCTAAAGAAGAAAGCCAGACCGAAGGCAATCGCGACATCAGCTCTTTCAACCACGCCGACAACCGCCTTTATGCCGCCAAGTTGATTCTGACCCATCCCCTTTGGAAAGGTGAACTGAAGACCGGTGCCGATTACACCTTCATCCGGCGAAATGACAATTTCCTGAACCGGCAGCACATACTTCCCGATACAGACAGTCGAATCGACGAAAGCAAGTCCGCCGTCTTTGCCGAATACTCACTGACATTAGGAAAAATCAGCCTTCTTGCAGGACTGCGCTTCGAGCATGCCGTCTCCGACTATTGGGAGCAGGAAAAGTACGTGTCCGGTCAAAGTCGTACTTACAATGACTGGTGCCCCAACCTATCGGTAGACTTTCCTCTCGGCAAAGCCCAAGCCAATCTCAGCTATACAGCCAAAAGCAACCGCCCCAGCTTCTTCCAGCTACGTAGCACACTGAGTTATAACAACCGTTTCATCTACGAAGGCGGAAACCCACTGCTCACCCCCGAAACCAACCACGACCTGCAGTTCACGGCCCTTTACAAGTGGGTACAATTCGGACTTAACTACCAATACCGCCGCAATGCCATTGCCTTCATGACCAAAGAATACGAGGACAATCCGGATGTTGTCATCTTCACTACCGGAAATTTCAAACGGATGCAGTATCTCACCGCCTCTGCCCATCTGTCACCCACCGTCGGCAGCTGGAAACCGGAGCTCGGCATCTACTTCGCCCAACCGTTCTTCAAAGTCACCAATCAAGGCAGTAGCAAGAATATGAACCGCAGCAGCATTTACCTCTTTCTGCAAAACAGTCTCCAGCTTCCGGACGAGTGGATTCTCTCCCTTGATGCCGACTACCAGAGCGAAGGCAACTTCGGCGCCATGCTGCAACGTTCCTATTGGGGCATAAACGCCGGCATCCGCAAAACATTCTTCAACAAAAGGCTGACGCTCGGACTGCAAGCCAATGACCTGTGGAATTCTCGGTATGGCTCCTTCATGCTGTTCGGTCCCCGGCTGACCTATACGAAAAAGGCAAACCCGGACTCGCGCAGCTTCTCCCTGAACCTAAGCTATCGTTTCAATGCAGCAGGCAAAGCGTACAAAGGAAAGCACGTATCGGAACAAGACTTGAAGCGGCTATAAACAGAACTTTGGGGAAGAAAGAGAAACAGAACAGAAGAATATTATACAAATAAGCCGACCACCGGAGATATTTCAGCAATATTTTCCCTCAGAATGTTGCATCAAGTAAAAGTTTCTCTTATTTTTGCGGTTTAACAGCTATAAATTATAACCTTTAGACAGAAAATACTATCATTATGGATACCAGCAAAATCGTAGGAGAAAAAATAAAATCACTCCGTGAAAGCCAATCCATCAGTATGGAAGAACTGGCACAGCGTTCGGGACTTGCTATCGAACAGATTGAACGTATAGAAAACAACATCGACCTCCCGTCACTGGCTCCCCTCATCAAGATAGCTCGTGTGCTGGGTGTACGTTTGGGAACTTTTCTTGACGACCAGGATGAGAACGGTCCCGTGGTCTGCCGTAAGGACGAGTCGCAGAACAGTATCAGTTTCTCCAACAATGCCATCCACAGCCGCAAGCATATGGAGTATCATTCACTCTCCAAATCCAAAGCCGACCGCCATATGGAGCCGTTTATCATTGATGTGGCCGCTACGGACGACAGTGACTTTGTACTCTCCTCACACGAAGGCGAAGAATTCATCATGGTGATGGAAGGGACCATGGAAATCAGTTACGGCAAAAATACCTACCTGCTCGAAGAAGGTGACAGCATCTATTACGATTCCATCGTTCCGCACCACGTACACGCCTATGAAGGGCAGGCAGCCAAGATACTTGCAGTAGTTTATACACCAATTTAAATTAATGGAAAATTGAAAGGTGAAAATGGAAAATGATAAATACTTTCTATTTTCACCTTTCAACTTTCCACTTTCAACTTCCACATCATGTTATACGAACGTACCCTCGGCCAATGGTTGGAACATTGGGCCGAAACAACACCAGACAAAGAATATATCGTTTACTCTGACCGCAACCTGCGCTTCACCTGGAGCCAGTTCAACCGCCGGGTGGACGACATGGCCAAAGGACTTATCGCCATCGGCGTGGAACGGGGAACACACGTAGGTATCTGGGCAGCTAACGTACCCGACTGGCTGACTCTATTATACGCTTGCGCCAAGATAGGTGCCGTCTACGTAACGGTAAACACCAACTACAAACAGTCCGAGCTGGAATATCTCTGCCAGAACTCCGACATGCATACCCTCTGCATCGTCAATGGCGAAAAGGACAGTGACTTTGTGCAGATGACCTATACCATGCTTCCGGAACTGAAGACTTGCCAACGCGGACACTTGAAAAGCGAACGTTTCCCTTATATGAAAAACGTCATCTACGTGGGGCAGGAGAAGCACCGGGGCATGTACAACACGGCCGAAATACTTCTCTTGGGCGACAATATAGAAGACAGCCGCCTGAATGAGCTCAAAAGTCAGGTCACTTGCCACGATGTAGTGAACATGCAGTACACCTCCGGCACTACGGGATTCCCGAAAGGCGTCATGCTTACCCACTACAACATTGCCAACAACGGTTTCCTCACCGGTGAGCACATGAAGTTTACCGCCGATGACAAGCTCTGCGTCTGCGTACCATTGTTCCACTGCTTTGGCGTGGTACTTGCCACCATGAACTGCCTGACACACGGCTGTACGGAAGTAATGGTGGAACGCTTCAACCCGTTGGTAGTGCTCGCCTCCATCCATAAGGAGCGCTGCACGGCACTTTACGGTGTACCCACCATGTTCATTGCCGAACTGAACCATCCGATGTTCGACATGTTCGATATGTCCAGCCTACGTACGGGTATCATGGCAGGTTCCCTCTGCCCGGTAGAGCTGATGAAGCAGGTGGAAGAGAAAATGTACATGAAAGTGACCAGCGTTTACGGGCTGACCGAAGCTGCTCCCGGAATGACCGCCACCCGGATAGATGACCCATTCGACGTACGTTGCAACACTGTAGGACACGACTTTGAACATACGGAAGTAAAGGTTATCGACCCCGAAACCGGAGAAGAGTGTCCCGTAGGCGTACAAGGTGAAATGTGCAACCGCGGATACAACACCATGAAGGGTTACTACAAAAACCCGGAAGCCACAGCCGAAGTCATTGATGAGAACGGCTTTCTGCACTCGGGAGACCTTGGAATAAAGGACGAGGACGGCAATTACCGCATCACAGGACGCATCAAGGACATGATTATCCGCGGTGGTGAAAATATCTATCCCCGCGAGATAGAAGAGTTCCTCTATCAACTGGAAGGCGTAAAAGACGTGCAGGTAGCCGGTATTCCCTCTAAGAAGTACGGTGAAGCCGTAGGCGCTTTCATCATCCTGCACGAAGGAGTGGATATGCACGAATCGGATGTACGAGACTTCTGCATCGGCAAAATATCCCGCTACAAGATACCCAAGTATATCTTCTTCATCAAAGAATTCCCCATGACGGGAAGTGGCAAGATACAGAAATTCAAGCTGAAAGATCTGGGATTGCAACTTTGCAAGGAGCAGGGGATTGAGATTGTGTAATAATAAAGGATAAGAGATAAGGGGTTAGCGATTAGGGATTATTTGGGGCCGCATAGACTTTAATATAGGCATAAACCCATCCTTAATCCCTAATCGCTAACCCCCTTATTTTTCTTCTTTTTCCGGATACTTCATATTCTCCTCTTTCATCTGTTCCAATACCTCATGCAGGTATTTGGCAGACTCCCACTTAGCCATTGGCAGGTCGTGGAGCAGGTAGTTGCCGCAATCTTGCGGAGCGGCACCGGGAACTTCACCTTCATACTCGGCAACAAAACGGAAGGTATCCTGCATCAGTGCCAGTATGTCCTGTGGTTTCAAGTCGCCTTTCATCAGCAGATAATTGCCGGTGAGGCAGCCCATGGGGCCCCAATAGATAATCTTGTCCTGCCACTGCGGGTCATTACGCAGGTAGGTGGCGGCAAGATGTTCGATAGTATGCAGAGCACCTTGTCCCAAGGCAGGCTCACGGTTGGGCTCTTTCATACGGATGTCGAAAGTAGTGACTGTTTCTCCGTTCACTTCATCCTGGCGGGATACGTAAATACCGCGCAACAAGCGGATGTGGTCAATTGTAAAACTGGGAATCTTCTTCATGAGTTATGAGTTATAAGTTATGAGTTATAAATTGCTGGGAAGGGTGGAGAGGAAGGTCCATATCGTGAGGAACGAACGCTCTGCCATGGTTCCCCAGAAATCGGCATACTGCGAAGCATGGTCCTCTACTCCGGGTGTGTCGCTGATGATGCGGAAGCTGAGAAAAGGAACATTGTACAGATAGCAAGTCTGCGCAATGGCAGCAGACTCCATATCAACGGCAAGACCGTCGGGGAAACGTTGCTTGATGGTATCCAGCTCCGTACGGTTGGTGATGAACTGGTCGCCGGTACAGACAAGTCCGCTGTGGATGCGGCTTTCCATTCCGGCTTCGTTCAGCGACAAGGCATGTTTCAACAGAGAGGAACATCCCTCGTAAGAGGCGGGAAAACCTTGCACTTGTCCGTACTCGTTACCGTCGCCGCACCAGACGTCGTGATACACCAGACGTTGGCTTGCCACTACATCCGTCACCTTCAGGCAAGCATCAATGCCGCCCGCCACACCGGTGCTGACGATGCAGTCCGGAGAAAAGCGCCGTATCAGTTCCGAAGCTCCTACCGCTGCACTCACCTTACCGATGCCGCATTGCGTCAAGATTACATGGTTACCGCCCAATGTACCTTCCACATAGCGGAAACTACCATCGCCCGACGTATTCTCATCCTGCAAGCGCTCCACCAACCGGCGGTGTTCGCTGTCCATTGCACTGATTATCCCTATTGTCATATCTATAATAATTTAAGCTTGCATATTACCATTAAAGCACTTTAATCTTTTTTTGGAAAGGCAAAGGTACAACATTCTGCCGATAACGTGACAATAACAATCTGCATTTATGTATCTTTGCCACAAAAGCGAAGATAGGCTGCACCTCAACAAAACTTTTTCACGCAAGCATGAAAGTTCTGTATTCGGTTTGCACTATCTTTGCCCCACAATTGATTAATTGATAACTCATAACTTATAACTCATGAAGAAGCTTCTTCCCGACCTTATTGCCATCTTGGCATTCGTCCTCCTTTCCTTCGCCTACTTCTTCCCGGCGGATATAGAAAACCGTATTCTCTTTCAGCACGACACGGCTGCAGGAGCAGGGGCAGGACAAGAAGTCAAGGAGTATTACGAACAGACGGGCGAACGCAGCCGTTGGACAAACTCGCTGTTCGGCGGTATGCCCATGTATCAGATAGCCCCTTCGTATGACTCCACCAAGTCACTGCAGTGGGTACAGAAAGCCTACCAACTCTTCCTGCCCGACTATGTGTGCCTCACATTCATGCTGATGCTCGGCTTCTACATCCTGCTGCGCGTCTTCGGCATACCGGTCTGGCTGGCCGGACTGGGCGGTATCATGTGGGCATTCTCGTCCTATTTCTTTATCCTGATATCCGCCGGACACATCTGGAAGTTCATCACCCTTGCCTACGTGCCGCCCACCATAGCGGGCATCGTGCTCGCCTATCGTGGGAAACTGCTGTGGGGAGGCATCCTCACCGCCTTGTTCGTGGCCCTGCAAATCACCTCGAACCACGTGCAAATGTCCTATTACTTCTTCTTCGTCATCCTTTTCTTTGTGGGAGCCTACTTCGAGAAAGCATGGCGTACCAAGACATTGCCCCAGTTCTTCAAGGCAAGTGCCGTACTGATTGTAGCAGCCCTCGTCGGCATAGCCGCCAACGTATCCAACCTCTATCACACCTATGCCTACAGCAAAGAAACCATGCGCGGCAAGAGCGAACTGGTGCAGACCGGCGACGCTGCCAAGCAGACCAGTAGCGGGCTGGACCGCGACTACATCACCCAGTGGAGCTACGGCATCGACGAAACACTGACTCTGCTGGTGTCCAACTTCAAAGGCGGAGCATCTGCCGCCCTCAGCCAAAGTGAAACCGCCATGAGCAAGGCAAACCCGATGTACAGCAGTCTGTACGGCTCACTGACACAATATTTCGGTACCCAGCCCATGACGTCGGGTCCCGTCTACGTCGGAGCATTCGTCTTGTTTCTGTTCGTACTGGGATGCTTCATCGTGAAAGGACCGTTGAAGTGGGCATTGATAGGAGCCACCTTCTTCTCCATCGTCTTGTCCTGGGGCAAGAACTTCATGCCGCTGACGGATTTCTTCATCGATTACGTCCCGTTGTACAACAAGTTCCGCGCCGTGTCCTCCATCCTTGTCATAGCAGAGTTCACGATACCTTTGCTGGCTATCTTTGCCCTGAAACGCCTGCTCGAAGAGCCGGAAATCTTAAAACAAGAAAAGAAGCCCCTCGGCATCAGCCTGCTGCTCACTGCAGGCATCGCCCTGCTGCTTGCCGTTGCCCCGGGCAGCATCGGCTCCGGCTACGTGCCCGCCCAAGAGGCACAGATGCTGCAGAATGCCGTCAACCAGCAGATGATACCCGCCAACGAGCTCTCCGGCATCCTTGCCAACTTGGGAGAGATGCGTGCCGAACTCGTCAGCAGCGACGCCCTGCGTAGCTTCATCATCATAGGCATCGGCTGCAGCCAGCTCTGGCTCTATGCAAGCGGCAAGCTGCGCAGCTCGCTGACCATTGCAGGTATCACCATACTCTGCCTGGCAGATATGTGGGGGGTCAACAAGCGCTATCTGAATGATGCCCAGTTCGTGCCCCACTCCATCCGTACGGAAACCTTCACCAAGACAAATACAGACGAGCTGATACTGCAAGATACCAGCTTGGACTATCGTGTATTGAACTTTGCCACCAGCACCTTCGATGACAACAACACCTCCTACTGGCACAAAAGCGTCGGCGGTTATCACCCGGCCAAGCTGCGCCGCTACCAGGAAATGATAGAGCATCACATCTCTCCCGAAATGCAGGCGGCCTACAAGGCCATTGCTACCGCCGGAGGTGAGATGGACAGCGTGGATGCCAATAAGTTCCGCGTACTGAACATGCTGAACACCAAATACTTCATCTTCCCTGCAGGACAGCAAAGACAAACCGTTCCCATCCTCAACCCGCACGCCTACGGCAATGCATGGTTTGTAAACAAGGTGCAGTATGTGAACAACGCCAACGAAGAGATTGACGCCCTGGACAGCATCATACCCACAGAGACAGCCGTAGTGGATGCCCGCTTCAAGGATGTACTGAAAGGTACCACGGAAAGTTATAAAGACAGCCTCTCCAGCATCCGCCTGACAAGTTACGCACCTAACCGCCTGACGTACGAAACGAACAATGCCCAAGACGGTATTGCCGTATTCTCCGAAATCTATTATCCGGACGGCTGGCACGTAACCATCGACGGACAGCCTGCCGAACTGGCACGCGCCGACTATATCCTGCGCACAATGTATGTTCCTGCCGGACAGCACACCATCGAAATGCGCTTTGACCCCACCAGCCTGCACGTGACGGAAGGCATCGCCTACGGAGCACTGGCACTGCTGGTGATAGGTATCATCGTGGCAGTGCTGATAGCCAAAAGGAAGTATGTAAAGGCATAAAAAAAATATCATATCATTCCCCCACAAGGACTCGACGCATTCCGCTATTCATACCCTGATACGGAATGCGTCGAGTGCTTATGTCCGTTCCGTTATCCCCTCATGTTTGTTCTGTCATTCCCTTATGTCTGTTCTGTCAACCCCTATATATTGATGAAAAACCACGGCTGTGAAGCATATTCTTCACAGCTGTGGCACGTCTTCTTCACCGCTGTGGAAAAGGCGTATCACAGCCGTGCGCACATGATAAGCCCAAAGGCTTCTCAAGACAAACCACCGTGCAAAACACAACAGAAGCCTATGTAACACACAACGGAAGCCTATGCAAGAGACAAGAAAGCCCGGTCAGATGCGCAAAAAAACCGTTTCTACCCTCCCGGGTAAAAACGGTTCAAGTCAATAATACATGAAAAAACGCTATTTAGAGAGAGTCTCTTCTATAACGGAATGGTTCTCTTCCTTCTTCACTCATCATCAGCAGTTCTCCGAACTGACATCAAAGTTAGGGAAGCATAACAAGAACAACAAATAGAATCTACGAAAAGGCATATCTCATCGACAGAACGGAAAAGAATGAACCCTACAATAGGGAAAAGAATGAAAAAAAAGCTATAAACAGTCGGCAGAACGATATATTTCAGTAACTTTGCTAACGTGAAAACAGGCTGCACCCCAGCATAAAAAAATGAACAGTATGGAAACTACCAGACAAAATAAAATAGCCCGTCTCCTGCAGAAGGAACTGAGTGATATCTTCTTGTTGCAAACCAAGTCCATGCCCGGCATACTGATTTCCGTCAGTGCCGTACGCATCAGCCCCGACATGAGCGTGGCACGCGCTTATCTCAGTATATTCCCCTCGGAGAAAAGCGAAGAAATAGTCAAGAACATCAACGGAAACATGAAATCCATACGCTTTGAACTGGGTACCCGCGTACGCCACCAACTACGCATTATCCCCGAACTGAAGTTCTTCGTAGACGACTCACTGGACTATCTGGAACGAATTGACGAACTGCTGAAATAATGTCCCTTCCCTTCTTTATAGCCCGCCGCTACCTCTTCTCCAAGAAGAAACACAATGCCATTAATATCATCTCCGGTATTTCGGTGTGTGGAGTGGCATTGGCTACGTTGGCGTTGGTATGCACCTTGTCCGTGTTCAACGGTTTTCAGGACATGGTGGCAGGCTTTTTCACAGCCTTCGACCCGGAACTGAAAATCACCGTCCGCGAAGGTAAGGTTTTCGACCCGCACGAAGCGTGCATCCGGCAAGTACACGCCCTGTCCGAGATTGACGTGTGGACGGAAACACTGGAAGAGAATGCCATGGTGCAGAACAAGGACCGCCAGGCAATGGCCGTCATCAAAGGAGTGGAGGACAATTTCGAACAGCTTACATCCATCGACAGCTTGCTCTATGGGACGGGAAAGTTCCTACTGAGCGACTCGGTGGTGGACTATGGTTTTCTGGGTGTGGAACTTATATCCGAGTTGGGCACCGGCATTCAGTTCGTAGACCCGTTGCAGGTCTATGCCCCCAAACGGAACGTACGGGTAAACATAGCCAACCCCACTGCGGCTTTCAACCGGGAGTATCTCTTCTCGCCCGGCGCCATCTTTGCCGTCAACCAGCAAAAATACGATTCACGCTACATACTGACGTCACTCGACTTTGCCCGCCGTCTGTTTAATTATGACACGGAAGTCTCTGCCATCGAGATGAAACTGAAACCCGGTTCCAACATCGGCTCCGTACAAAAGAAAATAGCAGGCATTCTCGGCGACCGGTTCATTGTACAGAACCGCTACGAGCAGCAGGCCGATGTTTTCCGCATCATGGAAATAGAGAAACTCATCTCTTATCTCTTCCTCACCTTCATTCTGGGTATCGCATGCTTCAATGTCATCGGTTCGCTGTCCATGCTGATACTGGACAAACGGGAGGACGTGGAGACACTGCGCAACCTGGGTGCCGATGACCGGCTCATAGCGCGCATCTTCTTGTTCGAAGGCAGGATGATTTCTGTATTCGGCGCCCTCTCCGGCATCGTTTTAGGATTGTTGCTGTGCTTTCTGCAGCAACGTTTCGGGTTGATTTCATTGGGGGGAGGCAATGGAAGTTTTGTAGTGGACGCTTATCCGGTAAGTGTACATGCCACGGATATTATTCTGGTATTCTTAACGGTCATCACTGTAGGCTTCTTGTCCGTATGGTATCCGGTGAGATACCTCAGCAAGCGGCTGCTGAGAAAAAGATAAAAAAACAGTTACTTCTTACGGATAATCGTCAATCCGTCACGCAGGGGAAGAATGACTTTCTCCACACGCGCATCCCGCGCCACCAAATCATTGAAGGCTTTGATACTGATTGTTTGCAGGTCTGTGCGATGGGGTTGTTCTTCCAGCACATGGCCATCCCACAAGGTATTGTCGGCAATGATATATCCACCGCCGGAAAGGCGGGCGAGCACCATTTCATAATACTCTATGTATTTACGCTTATCTCCGTCAATAAAGGCAAGGTCGAAAGTGAGGTCCAGTTGCGGTACCAGCTCCAAGGCATCGCCAATGTAGAACCTGATTTTATCCGCGTAATCGGAATTCTCCAGCCACGGACGGGTGAAGTCCTCCTGCTCGTCGTTGATTTCAAACGTATGCAGCATCCCGCCCTCCGGCAGTCCTTCTGCTATGCAAAGTGCGGAATATCCGCTATAAGTCCCTATCTCCAGCACCTGCCGGGGACGAATCATCCGTACAAACATCTTGAGCATACGCCCCTGCAAATGTCCGGAAGCCATGCGGGGATATAGCAACTTGACATGCGTGTCGCGATAGAGCGCTTTCAGATAATCGCCCTCATCATCAATGTGCTGCAAAATGTATTCGTCAATCGTCACTTTGTTAATGGATTATAGGTTAGGGATAAGGGATTAGGGGTTAGGGGTTAGTTCTGCGCACAATTATTAATTAATCATTAACCGCTAATCCCTAACCCCTTATCCTTAATCCCTTATCCTACAAATATCTGTTACTGTTGGGCAACACACTATCTTCAGCATGTTTCAGGGCATCTTCCACCACGTTGATTTCGAGGAAAGAAGTGCGCGTACCGGCTTTACCGCTACTCAGGTAGCCCACCATGTCCGTAGGACATAAACGGCCTTCCTTCAACAAGCGACGCAAGGCTGCAAAGTAATATTCCTGCCCGTTGGCAAGTTCGGGCATATAGATAGCTTCCACACCGTAGGAAAGGGCAAGGTGCCGCATGGTCTTTTCCTTGTAGCAGATGGCCAATACCGGATATTTGCCACGGAAAGCGGCAAGGTTACGGGCAGTACGGCCGCTGTAACTGTCGGTGATGATTGCACGGATTTTCAGTTTGGTGGTAGCCTTTACCGCTTGTTTAGCCAGGAACGCAGTCACGTCGTTGCTGTTCTCGTCCAACGGAATACGGATATCGTTGTCAGACAGCTTGTCTTTCTCCGCTTGGGCGGCAATCTTGGTCATCGTCTTCACCGCTTCTACCGGATACTTTCCATAGGCGGTTTCACCGCTCAACATCAAGGCATCCGTACGATAATAGATGGCATTGGCAATGTCCGTTACCTCCGCACGGGTGGGACGCGGATTGGAAATCATGGTATGAAGCATCTGTGTGGCAACAATCACCGGCTTCTTGGCAAGAATACACTTGCGGATGAGCACACGCTGGATGCCCGGAATACGTTCCTGCGGAACTTCAATACCGAGGTCACCGCGAGCTATCATCACACCGTCGGCTACTTCCAGGATTTCATCGATATTATCAACGCCTTCCTGGTTCTCAATCTTAGCAACAATACGGATATCGCTGTTATGAGCGTCAAGAATCGCCTTGATGTCGAGTATATCCTGCTTATTGCGCACAAAGGAGTGGGCAATGAAGTCTATGTTCTTCTCAATAGCATAAAGGATATTGGTGCGGTCCTTCTCAGTCAGAGAAGGCAGATTGATGCGGACGCCGGGAACGTTGACGCTCTTGCGGCTGCCCAGAGTAGCCTCATTCTGTACTTCGCAGAGCAGGTAGTCGGGGGTCTTCTCTACAACAACCAACTCCAAGTCACCGTCATCAATAAGGATATGGCCGTCCACATTCAAGTCTTTGACGAAATGGGGATAGGATACCGAGATACATTCACGGGTAGTCTCCTGCTCCGGGTTGCCTACCACCTTCACGCGGTCGCCCGCCTTGAAAGGAATGGGCTCAGCCAGAACCGTCGTGCGGACCTCCGGTCCTTTCGTATCCATCAGGATAGCGATGCGGTTGGAAACCGAACGCACATTGTTAATCAACTTCTCGGCACCTTCACGGCCAAGATGTGCAGTATTCATGCGTACAACATTCATACCTGCATCGAACAACTGCTTTATAAAATCAACATCACAGCGCTGGTCAGAAATCGTTGCGACAATCTTCGTTTGCTTCAATAACATAATCTATATACCTATTTTATTTAATAATCTTTTAATGCCTCCATGGCCAGACGGTAGGAGTTCAGCCCGAAACCGAGAATGACACCCTTGCAAGCGCAGGAAATCATGGACACATGACGAAAAGCCTCGCGGGCATGTACATTAGAGATATGCACCTCAATCACCGGAGAAGTGACCGAACGGATAGCATCTTGCAGAGCGATGGACGTATGGGTGTAAGCACCCGCATTCAAAATGATGCCGTCCACATCAAAACCTACCTGCTGAATCTTGTCTATCAGCTCTCCCTCAATGTTGGACTGGAAATAGTCAATCTGTACATCCGCATATTTCTTGCGGAGTTCGGCAAGGTAGTCTTCAAAAGTAACGCTACCGTAAATGGAAGGTTCACGTTTGCCCAAGAGATTTATATTGGGGCCGTTAATAATCTGTATCCTCATAACACAATTTTTTATACCTTTGCGGTGCAAAGATAGTGCAAACCGAAAGCAGATGCAAATTTATTTGCAATTTGCTGAAATGCAGCCTATTTTCGCGAAGCAAAGGTAGAAAAAAGAAATGAAATCAGAAGAAAAATCCACGAATAAGGAGAAACAAACGCTGATAATCAGAAAGTACCACCAGTATCTGAAACTGGAAAAAGCACTCTCACCCAATACAGTGGATGCTTACCAAACAGACTTACAGAAGCTGCTGCACTTTCTGGAAGGAGAGGGTATCGCTATCCTTGACACTACCCTGGATGACTTGCAGCATTTTGCCTCCGGACTGCACGACATCGGCATCCATCCCCGCTCGCAGGCACGCATCTTGTCGGGCATCAAGTCATTCTTCCATTTCCTCGTCATGGCCGACTACCTGGAGGGAGACCCCAGCGAACTGTTGGAAGGACCCAAAATCGGATTTAAGCTTCCAGAAGTACTGACAGTGGAAGAGATAGACCGCATCATCTCCGCCATTGACCTGGGCACAAACGAGGGGCAACGCAACCGGGCCATCCTCGAGACTCTATACAGTTGCGGCCTACGGGTATCGGAACTGTGCAACCTGAAAATCTCCGACTTGTATTTCGACGAAGGCTTCATCAAGGTAGAAGGTAAGGGCAGCAAACAGCGCCTTGTACCCATATCGTCCCGTGCCATCAAGGAGATAAGGAACTGGTTCGTGGACCGCAATGGAGGCTGGAAAATCAAGAAGGACTTCGAGGACTATGTATTCCTGGCACGCTGGGGCAAAAATATCTCGCGCATCATGGTATTCCATCTCATCAAGGAACTGGCGGAGAAGGCCGGCATCACCAAAAACATCAGTCCGCACACCTTCCGCCATTCCTTTGCCACCCACCTGCTTGAAGGAGGCGCCAACCTGCGCGCCATACAAAGTATGCTGGGTCACGAATCTATCGCTACAACAGAAATTTACACACATATTGACCGGCACAGATTGCGCAGTGAAATCATAGAACATCATCCCCGCAATATAAAGTACCGCAAAGAGCGGGAAATTCATTAAATTATGATAAAATTGCTGCGCGAGTTAACAAACTGTAATAGGATTTAATATCTTTGCGTTGTTGTGTCCATGCCCAAACAGCACACTAAAATGGAATAGACAAATTTCAATTACAAACAATTAATTTATACCTAAAATGACTAAGAAATTGTATCTGCCGTTTTTAATGGCAATGGTTGTTGCATTAATGACATCGTGCAGCAAAAAGATGGGTGAATTGTCATCAGATTATTTCACCGTAACTCCTCAAGTTCTGGAAGCTGTGGGTGGTAAAGTTCCCGCTACAATCAACGGAAAATTCCCCGAAAAGTACTTCAACAAGAAGGCTGTGGTAGAAGTGACCCCTGTGCTGAAATGGAATGGCGGCGAAGCTAAAGGCCAGTCGGCTGTGTTCCAGGGCGAAAAAGTAGAAGGTAACGACCAGACTATCTCTTACAAGATGGGCGGCAGCTACACTATGAAGACATCTTTCGACTATGTACCGGAAATGGCCAAATCCGAACTGTATCTGGAATTCAAGGCTACAGTAGGCAAAAAGACTGTCACTATCCCTGCTGTAAAAGTAGCTGATGGTGTAATCTCCACTTCTGAGATGCTGGAACAAACATTGGGCAGCGCTAACCCCGCCAATGGTGACGACGCTTTCCAACGTATCATCAAAGAAAAGCATGACGCCAACATCATGTTCTTGATTCAACAAGCCAACGTACGCGCCAGCGAATTGAAGACTGCCAAAGAATTCGGCAAAGAAGTGAAAAACATAGACGAAGCTGAAAACAAGAAAATCAGCAACATCGAAATCTCCGCATACGCTTCTCCCGATGGTGGTGTAGGCTTGAATACTACACTGGCTGAGAACCGCCAGGACAACACGGCTAAAATCATCAACAGAGATTTGAAGAAAGCCAAAATCGATGCAGCAGTAGACACCAAGTATACAGCTCAGGACTGGGAAGGCTTCCAGGAACTGGTATCCAAATCAAACATCCAAGACAAAGAATTGATTCTTCGCGTTCTTTCCATGTATCAGGATCCTGAACAAAGAGAACAAGAAATCAAGAACATCTCTTCTGTTTATAAAACTTTGGCTGACGAAATCCTGCCGCAACTGCGTCGTTCACGCCTGACTTTGAATTACGAAATCATCGGTAAGTCTGACGAAGAAATCGCAAACCTCGCCGACAGCGATGCCAAGCAGCTGAACATCGAAGAACTGCTGTATGCCACCACCTTGACTAAAGATGCTGCCAAGCAAGAAGCCATCTTCACAAAAGCCACTCAAATCTACCCGAACGATTTCCGTGCTTACAACAACTTAGGTAAACTGGCTTATCAGGCTGGTGATCTTGACAAGGCTGAAAGCTACTTCAAGAAAGCTCTCTCCATCAAGGATGCTCCTGAAGCAAACATGAATCTCGGTCTGATTGCCTTGACCAAGGGCGACAGAACAGCAGCAGAAAGCTATCTGAGCAAGGCTTCCGGTTCTAAGGAACTGAACGAGGCATTGGGTAATCTGTATGTTGCTCAAGGACAGTACGACAAGGCTGTCAGCTCATTTGGCGACACTAAGACTAACAGCGCTGCTTTGGCACAAATCCTGGCTAAGGACTACAACAAGGCTAAGAACACACTGGCTGCTATCGAAAGACCAGACGCTTATACTGACTACCTAATGGCTGTACTTGGCGCAAGAACCAACAATACATCTATGGTAACCAGCAGTCTGAAGAATGCCATTGCAAAAGAACCGGCTTTGGCAAAGAAGGCTGCTTCTGACCTGGAATTCGCCAAATACTTCACTAACACAGACTTTATGAATATCATCAAATAATAAAGGTTAGATTGAAAAGAACGTGCCCGGCATAGAAATATGTCGGGCATTTCTTTTTATTCACACCAAAAAGAAGTATTTTCGCGACGAAGTATCAGAAAAAGAACCGGAATGAAGAAAATCTATCTTGCATACCTTCTGCTTATTATATTGTCTGCCTGCGGCAGCAAAAATACAAATTCAGTCTACCTAAATGGTGAAATCAAAGGGCTGGGGAATGATACCCTTTATATATATGGTACGGACAAGTTCTATAACCGTATGGACACTCTGCTTGTCAAGGATGACAAGTTCTCTGCAACCCTCACCACCGACACACTTGCCTCTACATGGTTGCAATTCAGTGACGGTACGGAATATCCGCTTTACCTGGACAAAGGAGACAACATAAAGATAAAAGGTTCTGCCGCCGAACTTACTTCACTGGAAATCACGGGGAATGTTCCCAATGAAGAACTGACCGCCTTTCAGAAAGAGTTGAAAGGTTTGAGTACTCCCTCGGAGAAAGCATTGGAAGAAAAAGCAGAAGCCTTCATCAACAGCCATCCTTCTTCACTGGTAAGTATCTATCTGCTGGAGAAATATTTCGTGCAAAAACCGCAACCGGACTTCTCCTTAATCAAAGAAATGACAGAACACATGACCGGAGGCCTGAAAGACCGCCCATATGTGGACGAACTGCTTGACCTTATCCAAGAAGAAGAGAAGGTATCCGTCGGGAAAACCATCCCTTACGTCAACCTGCCCAATGCCAAAGGCACACAAATCAGCCGTACTAGCTTTAAGGACAAATATCTGTTGATACATTTTTGGGCATCTTGGGACCCGCAAAGCATGGAAGCCAACGCTGCCCTGCGCCGGATTTACAAGAAAGAAGAAAAGAACAAGCTATTCGCACTCTGGGGCATTTCCTTGGATATCGACAGAAAGGAATGGGAAGAAGCAATCAAAAGAGATACCCTGAAGTGGGAACAGAGTTGTGATTTCTCCGGATGGAACACAGCGCCCATCAAACAGCTCGCCATACAAGCATTGCCTGCCAATCTGTTCCTTAGCCCTTCCGGAAAAATTGAAGGGAAGAATATGAGTGAGGAAGACATCAAAAAGAAACTGGAGGAGATAGAGCAAAAGGAAAAAGAGAAGAAAGAGAGTGAAAAGAAACTCAAAAAACAAAACCGACGGTAGCCTATCCTGCCATCACTAACCCCTAATCACTAAAAACGTGCTCATAAAAGTTTTTGGAGCGGCTGTTCAAGGTATTGACGCAACCCTCATCACCATTGAAGTCAACAGTTCCAGAGGCTGTATGTTCTATTTAGTCGGTTTGCCGGACTCTGCGGTCAAAGAAAGCCATCAACGTATCATATCTGCTTTGCAGGTCAACGGCTACCGGATGCCGACCAGCAATATTGTCATCAACATGGCTCCGGCTGACATCCGCAAGGAAGGTGCAGCTTACGATTTACCTTTAGCCATCGGCATACTTGCCGCCAGCGAAGTTATCCAGTCCGATAAGCTGGAACGCTATCTGCTGATGGGTGAACTAAGCCTTGACGGCAGCCTGCAACCTATCAAAGGAGCACTCCCCATTGCCATCAAGGCCAGAGAACTGGGGTTTGAGGGTATGATTGTACCGCAACAGAATGCCCACGAAGCGGCAGTAGTAAACAATCTGAAAGTGTACGGAGCGGGAAACATCAAGGAAGTTATAGAATTCTTTAATGGCACGCAGGAATTAACCCCTACGTTAGTCAACACCCGCGAGGAATTCTATTCCCAGCAGAGCAACTTCGATTTCGACTTTGCAGAAGTAAAAGGACAGGAAAATGTGAAACGAGCCTTGGAGGTAGCTGCTTCGGGCAGCCACAACATACTTCTCATCGGTTCGCCGGGCAGCGGTAAGTCCATGCTTGCCAAGCGTCTGCCATCTATACTTCCTCCCCTCTCTTTGGGAGAGAGTCTGGAAACGACCAAGATTCATTCTGTTGCCGGAAAGTTGGGCAAAGACGGTGGACTCATCTCGAAACGCCCGTTCCGCGCCCCTCACCACACCATTTCTACGGTAGCGATGACCGGTGGAGGAAGTTTCCCCCAACCCGGTGAAATCAGTCTGGCACATAACGGCATTTTATATCTTGATGAACTGCCAGAGTACAGCCGCAACGTATTGGAGGTTCTTCGCCAACCGCTGGAAGATAGGAAGATTACCGTGTCACGCATCCGATGCAATGTAGAGTACCCGGCAAGTTTTATGCTGGTAGCCTCTATGAATCCGTGTCCATGCGGGTATTACACGCATCCCACCAAGGCTTGTGTATGCAGTCCTGGACAAGTACAAAAGTACCTGAACCGCATATCCGGACCTTTGCTCGACCGTATCGACCTGCAAATTGAAGTCACCCCACTCCCCTTTGAAGAGATGGCAGATTCTCGCCCCGGCGAATCGAGCGCCACCATACGCGAGCGTGTGATACGTGCCCGACAAATTCAAGAAGCAAGGTATGCAGACATTCCCGGCATATATTGTAATGCCCAGATGAACAGTAAACTGCTTGCTCGCCACGCCCGTCCGGATGACAAAGGACTTGCCATGCTCAAAACTGCCATGAACCGACTGAACCTTTCGGCCCGCGCCTACGACCGTATATTGAAAGTATCACGCACCATCGCCGACCTGGAAGGCTGCGAATTGATACAGCCGGCACACTTGGCGGAAGCTATCGGATATAGAAATTTGGATAGGGAGGACTGGGCAGGATGAAAAAGGGATTAGCGGTGAGCGATTAACAGCCAGCCCCTTTAATCCCTAATCCCTAATCTCTAACCCTTATTTCTCTATCCGAATACGCGCATCCACCGCTATCACCTGCTTTTCAGTCGCCAACAATGGATTGATATCCATCTCCTTGATTTCCGTTGCAAAGCGCAGCAAGGTGGAAAGCCGTACAATAATTTCGGCAAATTTATCTTCATTCACTCCCTTCTGCCCACGCGTACCTTTGATAATCTTATAGGCACGCAACGAGTGAATCATGGAGTAAGCCTCCTCGTAGGACAACGGTGCAAGACCGGAAGATATATCCTTCAGCACCTCCACAAAAATACCGCCCAGGCCGCAGAGTACCACATGTCCGAACTTCTCTTCATATTTGGCACCGATAAACAATTCCGTCCCTTTCAACATCGGCTGCACCATGATAGCACTAGCTTCGGGAATCTGCATCATACGGTCGAATTCCAATGCCAAATGCTGTTCACTCTTGATATTGAGCACAACACCGCCCACATCCGACTTATGCACCGGCCCCACCACCTTTGCCACCACCGGGAATCCCGTGCGACGCGCAAAGGCAAGCACTTCTTCCTTGTTGTCCGAAACAAACTCCTCCACAATAGGAATACCTGCAGAGCGGAGCAATGCCTGCACATAGTGCGGTGCGATATAACCGTCCGCAGGAATGGAATCTATAATCCGGCGGATACGGGGAACATCCACTCCAAAGAGCTCGATTTCATTATTGGCAGGCCGCGGGGCATTCATTATCCGCGAAAGTGCCGTGCCGAGAGTCACCTCATCGGCAAAGTTCACATGGCCCTTTGCCAGGAAAGCGGCAACCTCGGCTCCCGCCGTATTGATGGAAGGAAGAATCGGAAAAATCGGCTTCTTGCAATGCAGCATCTTCTCGTGCAGCACATCATACATTTCAAACATGGTCACCAGCCCCGGAGTGCCGAAAATAGCCATTACAGCATCAATATTGTCAAACTTCTCCTCACAATACTCCAGACAGAGGCGCAGATGTTCCGGCGTACCCGTAGCCAGAATATCAATGGGATTCCCCACAGCCGCACCGGGGAAAAGCTTACCCTTAAGTTCCTCCGCCACCGGTCCTTCCAGTTTCGGAACATTCAGTCCGCCCTTACTCAATGCATCGGTCAGCATCACTCCCGGACCGCCGGCATGGGTAATGATGGCGAAGTTTTTCCCTTTCAGTTCCGGCAGTGTGAAGATACAACCTACGGTCGTCAACTCCTCGCGCGAATAGCAACGCACAATACCCGCCTTACGGAACAAAGCCTCTACCGCCGAATCGCTACTGGCAATGGCCCCCGTATGCGAACTCGCCGCCCGGCTGCCGCTTTCGCTACTGCCCGCCTTGATGGCCGCAATCTTGCAGCCCTTCTTGATGAGCGAGGATGCATGAAACAGCAGACGGTCGGGGTCACCGATACTCTCTATATAAAGAAGTTTTATTCTGGAATCCGCTTCCGGATTGAAGTGTTCGTCCATGTATTGCAACACATCCTCCACGCCGATTTGCTTGGCATTGCCCACAGACCATACAGAGTTGAATTGCAATCCCTTGGTCACGGCGCTCTCCAATATGAACACCGCTGTGGCACCGGAGCTGGAAATCAGGTCTACCCCTTGCGGATGCAGTTGCGGGATGGGCTGGCTGAATACACTGTGATGCCACGAGTTCATAAAACCGATACAGTTGGGGCCTATCAGAGAGGCTCCATACCGGTTCACCGTTTCCAGTATGCGATCTTCCAGCACAGCACCCTCATGGGTCTCCTCACCAAAACCGGCAGAAAGGATAATGAACGCCTTCACCTGCTTCTCCGCAGCAAGCATCTCCACCGCATCGGGACAAAGCGCGGCAGGTATGGCAAGGATGGCAAGGTCCGTATCGGGAATGTCCTTCACATCTGCAAAGGCAGCAACACCCTGCACTTCAGTCTCTTTCGGATTCACGGCACGAAGCTCACCGGTATATCCGCCGCTAAGCAGATTTTTCAGGATAGCCCCTCCGGGTTTGTGTACATTGTTGGATGCCCCCACTACCACAATACTGGCCGGGTGAAGTAATTGGCTTGTTATCATAGTCTGTTTTACATTAAGTTAATGATTCATGCACAAATATACATTTTCCATACATAAAAGCAATCGGTAAAAGAGAAAATAAGCTTAATCCCTTTGCAAAATATAAATAAGTTTACGGAAGTATATATATTTGTGCCATCAATAACAATACGCAGAAAACTACCCTATATGGAAAGCCGTGTCAAAGAGATAGATTATCTGAAATGCATCTTCATCACCCTGATGATTATCTTCCACCTTGTATATATAGGCGACAAGTATCCGTATGCGAAACAAATCGTCTATACGTTCCACATGTCCGCTTTCCTGATTATTTCGGGCTATCTGGCCAATAACCGGAAGGATGCCCGAAGCTTTCTCCGCAAGTTTCTATGGATTTTCATTCCGTATGCCTGCATGGAGGCGGCCTATACGGTGATGTCTCATTTCCTGCCCGTACGCGAAAGTGTAGATGCCATTACTCCTACCGTATTGCTCGACAAGATATTCCTCCATCCGATGGGGCCTTACTGGTATTTGCATACACTGATTCTGTGCAGCCTCATCTATTATATCACATTCCGCTATGTAAGGCTGTCGGTTGTCTCCCGGCTGGTTGTGACCGGTGTCTGCCTGTTTGCCCTTTCCCATTGGGGAGGATTGATGAACTTCTCCAATGCCCTCTATTTCCTTATCGGCATGACAGTGAGCCAAAGCGGGCTTCGTTTTACACAAGTCTTTCGCGCCACAACCTTCGCCATTGTTCCATTCGTAATACTATGCTGTTTTCCCGCCAATCTGGATAGGGGTACTCTGGCAGGAGTCGCCATCACCTGGCTTTCCATCAGCCTGCTGTTGGCAGCCTACGGCTATCTGCCGGTACAAGCCAAACGGCTTTCCTTCTTTATAGGGCGCAATACGCTGGTCATACTCCTTTTCTCACCCATTTTCACCATTCTGTCCAAGGCGTTCCTGTCCGTGTTCGCCTTCGACCCTACGGGGATGCTATTCCTTGTCACTGCCACCGCCTTCACTCTTAGCGGCTGCATGGGTATGGCGTGGGCTATGGACAAGATGCACGTTTCCAGATTCTTCTTCGGGAAGAGGACTATATTGTGTTGAGACGATTCACGTCTCCGCCAACAAAGGGAAGTTTCACCACAAACTCCTTTTCGTCCTTAAGAATCTCCACCAGCGTGCCGTATAGGGCATACTGCCGTTGCAGGTTCTTCAATCCCGCTCCATTACTGGCCACATAGTTGCGCAACTGAAGATTGTTGCGTACCGTAATCCCTTCGTTTCCTATGGATATATGGACTATCAGCGGCGACTTCTTTGTACTGATATTATGCTTCAAGGCATTCTCCACAAGCATCTGTATGCTGGCAGGAATGACGAGACAATGATGATTCCGCAAATCATCTTCTATCTCCACATGCAGCGCATCGCCAAAGCGGATATGCTCCAGGTATAAATACGACTCTACGAACGACAGTTCTTCCTGCACGGTCACCGTAGCTCTGCCATGCGTAGTGAGCAGATAACGGTACACCGTAGACAGCTTCTTGGCAAACCGGTTCGTCTTTTCGGTATCCTGATAAGCAAGGGAGGCAAGGACATTCAGACTATTGAATAAGAAATGGGGATTAATCTGGTTTTTCAGCACCTCGAACTGATACAGCGCCTTCTCCTTCTCGATGACAGCCATCTGCTTCTCCATCTCCGAACGTTGCAGGCTATAGAAGAATATCTCTATCTGCAGAACGATAATCCAGTTCCACGGCACTACCGGCAGGGAGTTTCTCAGGATATGCCAGAAATTTCCATGCCCGCCCATCAGCAGGAAGTTCAAGATGTACGTCAACAGAACAGCCAGTGCAGTGGTCAACACGATATCCACCAGAATCCTCACCGCATTGTTGCGCTGTTTCAGTCTTTTATATATCAAGTTGATAACCCCAAAGTCGATGAACCCCAGCCCTATGCACAAAGGAAGATTCAGAAAGAACTGCACCATGATATTCGCATACCACGGCTTACCGCTGATGACGTTATAAACGCACCCTATGACAAGCAACGAGACGGAAACCGTCAGTATAAAAAGGAATATGTATCTCTTATGCCTCATAACTTATAACTCATACCACTCCGTCCACCCATTTCAAGAAATCGGCCACGCGACTGCGGCTCACCAATACCTCGTGCGGGCACTCTGGCTCGAAGTAAAGCTTCAAGCGACTGCCGAAGTACCTGGAACTCTTCCGGATGGACCTAATGTTGGATATGCAGCTCCTTGAAACCCTAAAGAAAACATCCCTATCCAGCATTCCCTCCAACTGGTCCAGCGAGTAGCTGATGATATACCGTTTCCCGGAGAAGAGGTGCAGATAAGTCAGCTTGTCCTCACTATAAAAGAAAGCGACATCCGGAGTTTCTACGTAGCGGAAGGTATCGCCCACCTGCACCAGAAAACGGTTCTTCTTGTTGGCTGCCAAGTAGCCGAGTTCCAGTTGCCGATATTCGGGAGCCGCAGAACGGAGGGCACTGTTGCGCTCGAACTTGCACAAGGCTGCTTCTAGGTCGCTTTCTTCAATGGGTTTCAGCAGATAGTCGATGCTGTTTACCTTGAAAGCCTTGATGGCATATTCGTCGTAGGCGGTGGTGAAGATAACGGGCAAATCGACGGGACACTGCTCGAATATCTCAAAGCTCAACCCGTCGGACAAGCGGATATCTACAATCATCAAGTCCAGGCTGCCCTGACGCAAGAGCAGTACAGCCTGCTCCACGCTCTCTGCCCAGCCCGCCAACTGCCAGGAAGGGCGCAGCCGTTGCATCATACGCTTCAGCTCTTCGTAGGCGAAGCGCTCATCTTCTACTAATAAATACTTTACCATAAAACGTGTCTGTTATTGCGACAAAGATACTATTTTACCTCTTGTCTTTACTAAAATGGCATTTGTCATTTCAGCGTATACCTGAATCCCACCGTCAGGCGCAGAGTCGGTCTGAAGCAAGGCTCGTCCTCATCGTTCTTGAAGTTATTGAGAAAACCTTTCAAACTACGGTCCGACATACTTATTCCGCGTATCCAGTTACCGCCCACTCCCAGATAAACAGCCGTCTTCCTACTCAACTGGTACGAAGGACTGATGTATGACCTCAGCATGACGGTAGAATAGATTTTCGATTTCCCGTCGACTTCCATCACGGCAGACATGCCGTCCATATCGAGGGCGGTCAGTTCCAGCTTCAGCTTCTTGTTCAGCCAGGTGGCGACGGACACTTTCATGCCGCTGGACATATCCACTTTCAGCTCATACCTGCCGGCATTCCTCCAACTGAAGTACATCATGGGCAGTATCATCGGGATACCGTAAGAGTTCGTCAACCCCGCACCGATGCCCAAGTCGAGGTTCTTCCGCAGTTTATAGACAAAGATGATTGCTCCATTAGCCAGTAGGGTCTTCATGGAAACCCCGTCCAACGGGGCATAGACACCGCCGCCCACAGAGGCTATGATACTCCACTTGTCGGACAGGGGACGGATGTGGGAGATATTCAGACTGGCATTCAGCAGATTGTCCGGATTCAACTCCCGCGCCTGCCCCTTATTATGGAATACGCCATAGGCAGCATTGACGGTTGCCGACCACGCCACCAGCCTGCCCTTGTCGTCATGCCTGACGGAAAGCGGCAGGTTATACCTTCCCGATACCATCATTAGGCTGCCCGAACCATACTCGTTGCCGAGGTCATCCTTCAACGAACTTTCGGGCAGATAGTCGTAACTGATATAGCCTTGCCCCCGGCAGCAGAACGGCCACGCCGCAAGCCACAACACCAATAGAATCACAGAGTTTGTCTTCATGGGAATATGCAAATGTTTTCTGCAAATATAGTCCTGCGGCAAGTAAGCGGGAAGCATTTACGGACGGGGTGCGGAATGGGGAAGACGAAATGCGGAAACCGGAAGGCGGAATGATTCCATGTTTTACGTTACGCATTTCACGTTACGTAAAATACATAATATTTTCGGGATAAAACAAATATCAGGTGAAGCACCCATCAATCTCCAAACTAATTGTACCTTTGCGGAACTTTAAACAAAAAAATGATGAAAGAAGAAACTTTCGATTATTCCAAAGTTCCCCATAACTTCGGCTTATGCGCTACTGACACATGCCCTTATACTGACACCTGCCTGCGCCGAATTGCATATACGTATGCACCCTCAAACAACATCTTCCTATATGTACTGAATCCGAAAGCAATAGAGTCCACAGCGGGAAAATGCAAATATTATTGCTCGAATAAGAAAGTGCGCTATGCCAAAGGCTTTATCCATACGGCAGAAGCCATCTCTGTCGGCCAGTCCGGCACGTTCCGCTACCGGCTCATCGGCTTATGGGGTATCCGAAGATATTATCAGAAGCGGAAAGGGGAAACTTTGCTCTCACCAACCGAGCAGCAACAAGTCATTGCAATTGCCCGTAACTTAGGACTCCAACGGGCGGAGTACTTCGACGCTTATGTAGAAGAGTACGACTTCACATGACGGCTCCGGTCATCTCACATGATAACTCCGGTTACCCCAAACGGTAACTTCATTTACACTACGAGGTAAAAGGCTTTACACTATGGTGTAACGACCGTTACAATATGGAGTAACGGCCGTTACACCCTATGGTAAACTGCTTTACATTAGAAGGTAAACAAGCGGTAAATACAATACGCTGATTTAAAGGGAAGTATTCAGTATAAGATTATGGCAGTATTTCACCTTCCGCTGTCACCTTTACGTAGATTTCCCTTTCCCCTTGCTCCATCTCTACCAAAAAGTAACTGCCATCGGGAGTCTCAATAAAGTCGGCATCATCAATGACATAACCGGGATGGGCAGCCGTAACGGCGTTCTTCACTACATCCTCCAGATGTCTCTTACTGATATCCCAGATAGTATAGGCCCATGCACCCTCAGCGGTGAACATCACATCCTTGCTGATACTTCCGTGCACGATTTCGACTTCCGTCATACCGTTCTTTTCTTTTTCAATATCCACAATGCGGGCATTGGGATATTTCTCTGCTATAAAATCTTTGATGGCAGCGGAAATATCAGAAGGGAGATAATCTTCGGGAGAACCGCCGTTGTGCGCATCGGCCACTTCCTTCACCAGAATGCCGTCCTCCGAATAATAGAGGTCCATTTCCTGATTACCTTTCTCCACTTCGATGATGTAGACAACAGCCATTTCCTTACGTTCCAGCTTGTCTACATCTTCCACCTTCCATACATTATAATAGGTACTACTCTCGTAAGAGCTTCTCACCGGAGCGGGAAGGTCTGCATAACGGAGGTCGGTTTCGGTCATCTGCCATACACCGTCTTTGGTGAACCAGGCCTCCTTTTCGAAATTGTCCTCATGGAAATCAGCCACATAATATGCACCTTTTGTTTCCCATTCTATACGCTGGGCATTGGGATGCTCCTTGGCCAACGCATTACTCAGTTCCGCGGGCACGGAGATTCCGTCGTTGTCGTCATCATCACAGCTTTGCAAGGCAAAGGCAAACACGCCTAACGCCAATAATAAGAAGTACTTTTCCAGTTTCATAGTCATTTCGTTTTTTTACATTATCAATACCAAGTTTGTTCATTTTGTATGGCAAAGATGAAGCCTAAATCTGGAAAGAATCTGGAAGAATACTCATATTTTGCAGAAAACAGCTATCTTTGTGCCACTAAAAGCGTTCATAACAAAAGAGATACATAATAACACAATGGAAAAGAAATTCAAACGTACCACCGTGACATCGGCATTGCCGTATGCCAACGGCCCGGTTCATATCGGACACCTGGCAGGCGTTTATGTTCCTGCAGACATCTACGTCCGCTACCTGCGACTGAAAAAGGAAGATGTAATCTTCATCGGCGGCTCCGACGAACACGGAGTGCCCATCACCATCCGCGCCAAGAAGGAAGGCATCACCCCTCAAGACGTGGTGGACCGCTATCATACGCTTATAAAGAAGTCTTTCGAAGAGTTCGGCGTCTCCTTCGACGTGTACAGCCGTACTACTTCAAAGACGCATCACGACACGGCTTCCGACTTCTTCCGCAAGCTGTACGATAAGGGAGAATTCATCGAAAAGACCAGCATGCAGTATTACGACGAAGAAGCCAAGACCTTCCTTGCCGACCGCTACATCACCGGCGAGTGCCCCCACTGCCATGCCGAAGGCGCTTACGGCGACCAATGCGAGAAGTGCGGCACCAGCCTCAGCCCCACGGACCTGATTAATCCGAAGAGTGCCATCAGCGGCAGCCAGCCCGTGATGCGTGAGACGAAGCACTGGTATCTGCCGCTGGACAAACACGAGGAATGGCTTCGCCAATGGATTCTGGAAGACCATAAGGAGTGGCGTCCCAATGTTTATGGCCAATGCAAGAGCTGGCTCGACATGGGCTTGCAGCCGCGTGCCGTGAGCCGCGACCTGGATTGGGGTATTCCCGTTCCCGTAGAGGGCGCCGAGGGCAAAGTGCTCTATGTATGGTTCGACGCCCCTATCGGCTACATCAGCAACACCAAAGAGTTGCTGCCCGACACATGGGAGAAATGGTGGAAAGACCCCGAAACGCGTCTGGTACACTTCATCGGAAAAGACAATATCGTGTTCCACTGCATCGTGTTCCCCGCCATGCTGAAGGCAGAGGGTAGCTACATCCTGCCGGACAACGTGCCGAGCAACGAGTTCCTGAACCTGGAGGGCGACAAGATTTCCACTTCACGCAACTGGGCGGTATGGCTGCACGAGTATCTCGTTGACTTCCCCGGCAAGCAGGATGTGCTGCGCTACGTGCTGACCGCCAACGCACCGGAGACAAAAGACAACGACTTCACCTGGAAGGACTTCCAGGCACGTAATAACAACGAGCTGGTTGCCGTTTATGGCAACTTCGTGAACCGCGCCCTGCAACTCACCAAGAAGTACTTCGACAGCGTAGTGCCCGCCGCAGGCGAACTGAACGACTACGACCGCGAGACGCTGAAAGAATTTGCCGACGTCAAGGCAGAAGTGGAGAAGTTGCTGGATGTATTCAAATTCCGCGACGCACAGAAGGAAGCGATGAACCTTGCCCGCATCGGAAACAAATACCTGGCAGACACCGAGCCGTGGAAGCTTGCCAAGACAGACATGGAGCGCGTAGCCACCATTCTCCACATCTCGTTGCAGTTGGTCGCCAACCTTGCCATTGCTTTCGAACCGTTCCTGCCCTTCAGCAGCGAGAAGCTTCGCAAGATGCTGAACATGGACAGCTTTGACTGGGCAGAGCTGGGACACACCGACCTGTTGCCTGCCGGACATCAGCTGGGCACCCCCGAACTGCTGTTCGAAAAGATAGAAGACGACGTCATCCAGGCACAAGTAGACAAGCTGCTTGCCACCAAGAAGGCAAACGAAGCCGCCACCTACAAGGTAAACCCCATCAAGCCGACCATCGCCTTCGAAGACTTTGAAAAGCTGGATATCCGCGTAGGTACAGTGCTTGAATGCGAGGCAGTGCCCAAGATGAAGAAGCTGCTGAAGTTCAAGATTGCCGACGGGCTGGAAAACCGCACCATCGTCAGCGGCATTGCCCAGCACTACAAACCGGAAGAACTGGTAGGCAAGCAAGTGCTGTTCATCGCCAACCTCGCTCCACGCCAATTCAAGAACGGGCTGGTAAGTGAGGGAATGATTCTCTCTGCCGAGAATTATGACGGCTCGCTGGCGGTGACTTCACTGCTGAAAGAGGTGAAGCCGGGCAGCGAGGTGAAATAAAACAGTAACAAGGTAACGAGTTAACAAGGCTACAAGGAGGAAGGAAAAGCCTCGTGGCCTTGTTAACTCGTTGCCTTATCAACCAATAAACTATGTCCGATACATCACTCAAAGAAAAAACAGCCAAAGGCCTCTTCTGGGGAGGATTCAGCAACGGCATACAGCAGTTGTTAAATCTGGGATTCGGAATAGTCCTTGCCCGTCTGCTGGATGCTTCGGATTATGGTATGGTAGGGATGCTTACCATCTTCTCCGCCATTGCCGCCGCCTTGCAGGAGGGTGGGTTCATTTCGGCACTGACCAACCGGAAGGAGACTTTGCACAAGGATTACAACGCCGTGTTCTGGTTCAGCCTGATGTGCAGCACTACTATATATATATTACTCTTCTTTGCCGCACCGCTGATTGCCGACTTCTACGATACGCCCGAGCTGATACCGCTGTCCCGTCTCTCCTTCTTGGGATTCGTCATTTCCAGCATGAGCATTGCACCGAGGGCATATCTATTCAAGAACCTCAGAATCAAGGACACTACCGTCATTTCTATTTCAAGTCTGATAGTCTCCGGTATTGTGGGCATCACATTGGCGGCAAACGGATTCGCCTATTGGGGGATTGCATTGCAAAGCATCTCTTTCATCACCGTAATGACGATTCTTAACTTCTACTTCTCGCATTGGAGACCCCGCTTCCGGTTCGACTTCACACCCATTAAGGAGATGATAGGGTTCAGCAGTAAGATAATCATTACGAATATCTTCACCATAATCAATAACAATTTGTTTTCCGTCTTGTTGGGTAAGTTCTATTCGGAACGGGAAGTGGGTAACTTTACGCAGGCAAACAAGTGGAACAGCATGGGACATACCACGATTACGGGCATGATAAACGGCATTGCACAACCCGTCTTTACCCGGGTTGCCGACGACAAGGCACGGCAACTTGCCGTATTCAGAAAGCTGCTGCGCTTCACCGCCTTTATCTCTTTCCCCGCCATGCTGGGATTGAGCTTGGTATCGAAAGAACTGATTATAATCACTATCACGGAGAAGTGGCTGCCCAGTGCCGATATCTTGCAACTGTTATGTATTTGGGGAGCATTTATTCCCGTCATCAATCTGTTCTCCAACCTGCTCATCAGCCGGGGGCATTCTTCTATCTATATGTGGAGCACCATCAGCTTGAGCCTGCTGCAAATAGTAGCTGTATGTGCCATATACCCATACGGGTTGGAATGGATGCTGCGTATTTTCGTCATTATCAATATCGGCTGGCTGTTTGTATGGTTCCGTTTTGTCAAGAGGGAGATAGGATTAAGACTGCGCGATATGCTGAAAGACATCTCTCCTTATCTCTCCCTATCCATTGTACTCGTAGTGTCAACTCACTATGCTACTCAGCCCATAGAAAACCTATACTTAAATATGGCAGCCAAAATCATTATGGTAGCTGGGCTTTATGCACTGGTTTTGTGGAAACTACAATCTACCATCTTCCGGGAAAGCATTGAATTCCTCTTAAAGAAAAAAAGAGCATGAGCCGCATAGCCTACATCATATCCGCCTACAAGGATGCCCCACACTTGGCACGCCTGGTTGCCGCACTGGATGACCGGGCAGACTTCTACGTGCACATCGACCTCAATGCCGATATACACCCTTTTGAAGAAGCCTTGGGAGACAAGGTTACTTTCGTGCCTCGCCACCGGATAAGCTGGGGAGGATGGGAACAAGTGGAATATCAGAAAGAATTGCTTGCCGCCGTATTGCATAGTGGTATCCCCTATACCCGCGTAGTATGCCTGAGCGGGCAAGACTATCCGTTATGGAACAACAACGCCATCCACCACTATTTCGAGGAGCATCAAGACACTGAATTCATCGGCGGTTTCAACCTGACACGCTGCACCGTGAAACAGCAGTTGCACAAGATAACCCATTACCACCCTTTCCGTGACCTGCCTTGGAAGAGTATATGGTGGAAGAACAAACTCATCGTAGCATCGCGCAAGCTGGTACAGATACTCCCCATCCGGAAAGCCCCTTTTGCACCCTTGGAAGGCAAGCAGGCAGATGTCTATTTCGGTTCCGACTATTGGGCCATCACGTTGCCCTGCGCACGATATGTATATGAAAAGTTGTGCACGGAGGAGAAGCTGGTGAAGTATTTCAGAACCAGCTTTGTACCCAGCGAACTGTGCATACAGACCATCGTATTCAACTCCCCTTTTGCCTCAAAAGGGCTTCTTTTAGAGGGAGAATACCCCGGACTTACCCGTCTCACCCCCTTGCACTACATAGACTACGGCGCATCCATCCGCGTGATGACACTCGAGGACCTGCCGGTATTGCGGCAGTCTGGAAAGATGTTCTGCCGGAAAGTGGTAAGCGGGGAGTCCGACACACTGATAGAAAAACTCAAGTCCGATTTCGCAAAAGAAGATTGAAATGGAAAGTGCTCCTTTCAACTATTATCATTATTTTTGCAGACATCAATCAAAAATGGTATCCATGGTGAAGCAATATACCCCAGAAGAACTGACCCAACTACATCAGGTGCTATACGAAATACTGGAAGAGATTGTGCGCATCTGCGACAAACACAATATTCCCTATTTTGTAATCGGCGGAACAGCAATAGGGGCACTCTATGACAAAGCGATTCTTCCTTGGGATGACGACATAGATATAGGTATGAAACGGGAAGACTACAATAAGTTTCTCCAGATAGCCTCCCAAGAACTGAGAGAACCATACTTTCTTTCATGGATACATACCGACCCTCATAGTCCTTATTACTTTGCCAAAGTCAAGAAAAACAACACCTTGTTTGTCGAAGAGATGTTTAAAGATGTACCTATGCATCAGGGAATCTTTGTCGATATATTCCCTTTTGACCGTATTCCAAACAATAAGCTATTAAGGAAGATACAATATGAAGCCGTCAACTTTCTGAAATGCTGCCTGATGGGAAAAGAGGTATGGCTATGGAAACACTTCGGAAAATGTCAAATATCCAACCCTACCAATCGTGGAGCTGTTGCCTGCCTTCTGAACCGGATAGTTGATATGACACTCTCTAAAAAGACAATCTACCGTTTGATGGTGATAATGCAAAGTTGTTTCAACTCATGGAAAACTTTGTATTACAACAATGTGATTACCACTACCGACCATGTTTTGGAGACGAGTCTCAACCATTTACAACCAATCAAATTCGGTCCACTTTATCTGAAAGCACCTGATGGATTGGAAAACTTTCTACGGTACAACTATCCCACTTTACACCGGTATACAGAAGAAGAGCAGGACAAGATAAACAATCATTATCCGGCAGTTCTTTCTTTCAACATACCAAATGACCATATAGCCACCTCCTAATCCAACAAAATTGCCATGAAACCAGCCCTTGTAGATGTATCTGTACTGATTCTTTTCTTCAACCGCCCCAAACTGCTGGCGCAAGTATTCGAACAAGTGAAGAAAGCACGCCCCGCACGACTGTTTCTCTATCAGGACGGCCCGCGCGGCGAGCGTGACATGCCGGGCATAGAAGCTTGTCGCAAAGTAGTGGCAGACATCGACTGGGAATGCGAAGTACACCACAACTACCAAGAGAAGAACTACGGCTGCGACCCATCGGAATACATGGCACAGAAGTGGGCATTCTCCTTGTCGGACAAATGTATCGTGCTTGAGGATGACGACGTGCCCGCCGTCTCTTTCTTCGGCTTCTGCAAGGAACTGCTCGACAAGTATGAGCACGACACACGCATCAGCATGATTGCCGGATTCAACAACGAGGAGATTACACCGGACATCACTTCCGACTACTTCTTCGCCACCACCTTCTCCATCTGGGGATGGGCGAGCTGGCGGCGGGTGACGGACCAATGGGATGAATTCTACACCTTCCTGGACGACAAGGAGAACATGCGGCAACTGAAGAACCTCATCCACACACGGCGCTACCGCAAAGACTTCATCTACATGTGCCAACGCCACCGCGAACACGGGAAAGCCTATTACGAAACCATCTTCCACGCTTCCATGTTGTTCAATTCGGGTCTGAGCATCGTGCCCACCCGCAACATGATAAACAATCTGGGAGCCACTGCCGACTCCACCCACTTTGCCGGCTCCGTACACACCATGCCGCGCGGTTACCGCCGCATCTTCACCATGAAACGCCACGAAGTGGAGTTTCCACTGAAGCACCCTCGCCACGTCATCGAGAACACAGCCTACAAGGATAGCGTTTACCGCATCATGGCATGGCGGCATCCCTGGATAAAGATTGCACGGTCGTTCGAGGAACTGGCGTTGAACCTACGGTACGGCAACTTCACCATCATATGGCAAACGCTGCAAAAGCGTATCCGGAAATGGATGAAACAAGACCGGCATCTGTAACAAGAAAAAACATTCAAAAAAGAAGAAACGAACAACAGTCATGAGAGTACTACTTATCAATACATCCGAACGCATCGGCGGCGCAGCCATCGCCGCCAGCCGTCTGATGGAATCACTCAAGAACCACGGCATCAAAGCCAAGCTGCTGGTGCGCGACAAGCAGACCGACCAAATCTCCGTTGTGTCACTAGACCATAACTGGCGCATGGTGTGGAAGTTCGTCTGGGAGCGCATCGTCATCTGGAGCGCCAACCGCTTCAACAAGAAGAACATCTTTGCCGTAGACATTGCCAACACGGGGACAGACATCACCTCACTGCCCGAATTCCAGCAAGCAGACGTCATCCATCTGCACTGGATAAACCAAGGGATGCTCTCGCTGAAGAACATCGAGAAGATTCTCGTCTCGGGCAAGCCCGTCGTCTGGACCATGCACGACATGTGGCCCTGCACTGGCATCTGTCACCATGCCCGCGAGTGCACCCACTACCAGCAGGAATGCCACAACTGCCCCTTCATCCACGGAGGTGGAGGCAAACGTGACCTTTCCTACCGCATCTTCCACAAAAAGCAGGCATTGTATCGCAACCGTCACATCAACTTCGTCACCTGCAGCCGCTGGCTGGAAGAACGTGCCCGGACAAGCGCCCTCTTCTGCGGGCATGCCGTGACATGCATCCCCAACCCCATCAACACCAATCTCTTCAAGCCCCGAAACCGGCAGGAAGCCCGCAGCCGTTGCCTACTGCCGCAAGACAAGAAACTCATGCTGTTCGGCTCAGTGAAGATTACGGACAAACGGAAAGGCATCGACTACCTGATAGAATCGTGCCGACTGCTGGCCGACAAGCATCCCGAACTCCGGGAACAGTTGGGTGTCGTCGTCTTCGGCAACCAATCGCAACAACTGGAAAACCTGCTTCCATTCAAAGTCTACCCGCTGAACTTCGTCAGCAACGAACACCAACTGGTGAACATCTACAATGCCGTGGACATCTTCGTGACCCCCTCGCTGGAAGAGAACCTGCCGAACACCATCATGGAAGCCATGGCATGCGGCATTCCCTGCGTCGGATTCAACGTGGGCGGCATCCCTGAGATGATAGACCACCTGCACAACGGCTACGTGGCACAATACAAATCCTCGGAAGACTTTGCCAACGGCATCTACTGGACGCTGACCGAACCCGACTACCCCAGCCTCTCGGAACAAGCCTGCCGGAAAGCCATCTCCCACTATTCGGAGAACGTCGTCGCCAAGAAATACATTGACCTTTACAACAAAGTGACCGGAAGAAATGCATAACCACCCCACCCCGAAATTCAGCATCATCACCGTGACCTACAATGCCGAAGCGGTACTGGAGGACACGATTCAAAGCGTTATCTCGCAAACCTACCACCACGTAGAATACATCCTTGTGGACGGTGCGTCCAAAGACGGCACGCTCTCCATTATCGACCGTTACCGCGACCGCATCACCCGCATCGTGAGCGAACCGGACAAGGGACTGTACGACGCCATGAACAAAGGCATCCGCCTTGCCACCGGCGATTACCTCTGCTTCCTCAATGCCGGCGACAGCTTCCACGAGGACGACACCTTGCAGCAGATGGTGCGTTCCATCTCCGGCAACGAACTACCCGACGTGCTGTACGGCGAAACGGAACTGGTGGACAAGGAAGGTCACTTCATCCGCATGCGCCGCCTCGCCGCCCCGGAAGTGCTTACCTGGCGAAGCTTCAAGCAGGGCATGCTGGTCTGCCATCAGGCCTTCTTTGCCAAAGCTTCCCTTGTAGAACCCTACGACCTGCAATACCGCTTCTCCGCCGACTTCGACTGGTGCATCCGGGTGATGAAGAAGGCACGGACCTTGCACAATACCCATCTCACCCTCATCGACTATCTGGAAGAGGGAATGACCACCCAGAACCGGCAAGCATCCCTGCGCGAACGCTTCCGCATCATGGCGCGGCATTACGGACTGATGAGTACCGTAGCCCATCATGCCTGGTTCGTATTACGAGCCGTGATAAAGAAATAGCACAAATTTCGAGGACAAATATACTTTGTTCCCGCAAGACCTATACCTTGCGGGAATCTCCCCTATACCCAGCTCTCTACAGTATAGGAGTGAGTACCCAAAACATCCCCATGTTTTCACCTAAAACATCCGGATGTAATGGAGCAAAACATCCCCATGTTTTGGGGTAAAACATCCGGGTGTTTTGGAGAAAGACATCCGGATGTTCTGCATATTAAGTCCTATACCGTGAGGGGCTAAGTCCTAAGACGTAGGAGATTAAGTCCTAAGGCAAAGGAGGCTGGGTAACTGTAAGCAGCGCCTTCAACTCTTTTACCCCTTCCGAAGCTCCCTTTTGAATGACATGTATCGGACGCATGACGTGCGTGTCCACCGGCTTGGGGTCTATCAGATACACTTCGGCGGCACGGGGCACGTAGTTCAGCAGTCCCGCAGCGGGATAAACGTTCAGGCTGGTGCCGATGATGACGAAGATGTCCGCCTGCTCCACATACCGGATGGCAGTCTCAATCTCCGGCACCGACTCGCCAAACCACACGATGAACGGGCGGAGCTGCATACCGTCGCCCGCCTTGTCGCCCAACTTTACTTCATATTCCTCCGGCGCCAGTTCCTTGACGAAATGCGGATTATAAGGGTCGCGGCTGGAACAAACCTTCGTCAGTTCCCCATGCAAGTGTATCACGTGCGTACTGCCGGCACGCTCGTGCAGATTATCTACGTTCTGGGTGACGACCGTTACATTGAAATCCCTCTCCAGGTCGGCAACGCCCAGATGCCCGGCATTCGGCACCACATCGAGCAACTGCTTGCGACGTTCGTTATAGAAATTAATGACCAGTTCCGGATTACGTGCATACCCCTCGGGAGTCGCCACCTGCTCCACCGGATATTTGTCCCATAATCCACCCGCATCACGGAATGTGCTGATGCCGCTCTCGGCGCTCATACCAGCACCCGACAATATGACCAAGTTCTTCATTTTCCGCTCCTTTCCTTTATTAAAGTAAGACAAATATAAGAAGAATGTTCAAGTTGTGATATAAATAAGAAAAATTAAATACTTAAAAGCCTTATCATTCAAATAAAAGACGTACTTTTGCCATTCGTAAATTTGCAATAGACTGGAAAAGAAACCAATCCGGTCGTCAACAAAAGAATCTTATGGACAAATTCAGTTATGCTATCGGCCTTGGAATAGGTCAGAATCTTTTAAGCATGGGTGCCAAAGGCATTGCAGTAGATGACTTTGCACAAGCAATCAAAGACGTTTTGGAGGGCAACCAGACGGCAATCAGCCACACAGAAGCCCGTGACATCGTCAACAAGTACTTCGCCGAACTGGAGGAGAAGATGAACGCAGCAAACATAGAAGCCGGCAAAAAGTTCCTGGAAGAGAACAAAAAACGCGAGGGAGTTGTTACGCTTCCCAGCGGACTTCAATACGAAGTTATCACAGAAGGAAACGTCGGTCACTATGCCAAAGCAACCGACCAAGTGCAATGCCACTACGAAGGCACACTGATTGACGGAACGCTGTTCGACAGCTCCATCAAGCGCGGCCAGCCTGCCACATTCGGTGTAAACCAAGTGATACCCGGTTGGGTGGAAGCCCTTCAGCTTATGCCCGAAGGTGCCAAGTGGAAACTCTACATCCCCAGCGACCTGGCATACGGAGCGCAGGGTGCCGGCGAGATGATTCCTCCCCACAGCACGCTCGTATTCGAAGTCGAATTACAGAAAATTTTATCTAAATAAACAACAAGTAAAAGCAAAATGAAAAAAGTAACATTTCTCATGGCTCTTGCAGTAGCTGCCGGTATGGCATCTTGTACTGCTCAAAGTCCGAAAGCTGATTTGAAGACGGACATCGACTCATTATCTTACGCCATCGGTATGGCACGTACAGAAGGTTTGGACCAGTATCTTGCACAACAAGGCATTGACTCAACCCAGATGTCAGAATTCCTGAAAGGTTTCAACGAAGGCGCAGCCAAAATCGATAAGAAAGACGTGGCTTACATGGCCGGTCTGCAAGTAGGCCAGATGGTCAGCAAGCAATGGGTGGAAGGCTTCAACCAACAAATCTTCGGCAACGACTCCACACAGAGCATCAGCCGCGAAAATCTGCTGGCAGGTTTCGTAGCAGGTGTCATCGGCAAGGGTGGTGCTATGGATATGATGAAAGCTCAAGAGTACATGCGTACTCAGATGGATGCCATCAAAGAAAAAGCAACTGCAGAAAAGTATGCTGACAACAAAGCTGCCGGTGAAAAGTTCCTGGCTGAGAACAAGGCTAAAGAAGGTGTAGTAACTACCCCGAGCGGTCTGCAATACAAAATCATCACCAAGGGTAACGGTGCCGTTCCTGCCGACAGCAGCAAGGTGAAAGTAAACTACAAAGGTACGCTGATTGACGGAACAGAATTCGATAGCTCTTACAAGCGCAACGAACCTGCTACTTTCCGTGCCAACCAGGTAATCAAAGGCTGGACAGAGGCCCTCACCATGATGCCCGTCGGCTCTAAGTGGGAACTCTATATCCCCTACGACCTGGCATACGGTTCAAGAGAAACCGGTAGCCAAATCAAGCCGTTCTCTACTTTGATATTCGAAGTGGAACTGCTGGGTATCGAGAAGTAATGTAACAATCCGAAGGGAGGGGCAAAACCCTCTTGATACTTCTTTTAGGCGCGGATTACGAGGAATAACGCGGATTTGGTAAACTAAATCCGTGAAATCCGCGTAATCCGCGCCTTATCGTTACCCCTCACTTTTATTCATTTTTCCGTCCCTTTTTATAGATAAATTAAAATAAAGTCCTATATTTGCTTACTATTTGATAACAACAAGAACTTTACTTATTTACTATTATGGAAAAAATAGACAATCTTGACCGGCAGATTCTGGAAATCATTTCCCAAAATGCCCGTATCCCTTTCAAGGACGTAGCTGCTGAATGTGGCGTGTCACGTGCTGCCATCCATCAACGTGTACAGCGCCTGATTGACCTTGGCGTTATTGTTGGCTCAGGCTATCATGTAAATCCCAAGTCCCTTGGATACAGAACCTGCACTTACGTAGGAATCAAGCTGGAAAAGGGCTCCATGTATAAGACGGTAGTTGCTGAGCTGGGCAAGATTCCCGAAATCGTAGAATGCCACTTCACCACTGGTCCGTACACCATGCTGACCAAGGTATATGCCCGCGACAACGAGCATCTGATGGATTTGCTGAACAACAAGATGCAGGAGATTCCTGGCGTAACCGCTACCGAGACCTTGATTTCCCTGGAACAGAGCATCAAGAAGGAGATTCCTATTTGCCCCGAGAAATAACGAACAACAATGGATTTCTTAAACGAATATCATCTGTCGGGCCTTGTCATAGGTATCTGCACATTCCTCATCATCGGCTTGTTTCACCCCATAGTTGTGAAAGCCGAATATTATTGGGGCACCAAGTGCTGGTGGATTTTCCTTTTACTCGGCATCGGCGGCATCATTGCCTCCCTTTATACGGAGAACATCATGATAGCCTCCCTTTTGGGCGTCTTTGCATTTTCCTCGTTCTGGACCATCAAGGAGATATTCGAGCAGGAAGAACGAGTGAAAAAAGGCTGGTTTCCCAAGAATCCAAAACGAATTTATAAGTTCTAAGGACAAAGGTTATAAGGAATTTTATCCAAAAGTCTTGCATATTTCAATAGAAAATGCTACTTTTGTCCCCGCTATCCAAGCAAGGATGCATCGGACTTGTAGCTCAGTTGGTTAGAGCAACAGACTCATAATCTGGAGGTCCCAGGTTCAAGCCCTGGCTGGTCCACTTTAAGAATCAAGCACTTACAAAGATTTGTAGGTGCTTTTTCTTTTATACGGTGACCTTCAGGTGACCTTTTTGAAGCGAAACTCTGAGTTAGTGACCTTTTGAAATCTCATAGAATTGCAGAAAATTCTTATGGATTTTTAATAGGGAAAGAGTGGCCAAATCTGGCTTTTTAAATAAATCACTGCGATTATTCGTGTAAGGGATAAGATGAAACCGCAATAACTAGTCGGGGAATTATTGAGTATTCTTGAAATTAATACATTATGCACAATAACATGATACACCTATTTCTTCTTTGCGTATATTTTGTTCTGTAACTTTGTATCCATAAATATTATGCAATATGGAAAGTGAAAAATTAACCATTGGCAAACTCATCGAAAAGGAGGTGAGGAAACAGCAAATTCCAATCACAGAGTTTGCACGATTGATTTGCTGCCAAAGGAACAATGTGTATGACATATTCAAGCGCAGCAAAATTGACATCGTACAGCTTAAACAGATATCAAAGGTTTTAAGGTGGAACTTTTTCAAAGAGCTTGCCGATGACCTTGAATTGATAAATGAAGAAGAAATGAGTGGGGCTGATGTAAAAAAGCAAAAGGCAGTATCACAATTCTTTGAGGTCGTACCGAATATATTGCGAGAATTGGGAAAACCGTCTACAATTATCTTCTGTAAATTGGACGAACCTGGCTATGAAGATTGTGCTACACCAGATTTTGGATTGCCTGACTATTTCATAACTTTCACCATCGGAGACACTCTCCAAGAGCGAATCGGCAACAACCTTGCGCTTCCTATTGGAGTAGTCCACGACAGCACGAATAACTGTGAAGTCGAAGTCTGCACTAATGTCATCTATGGGTCAGTCTGTGTAAATGTGAAGCTAGATTACAAGACACAAGACGAATGGAGAAAAGTCTTGCTGTTAGCTTTTGAAACCTATGACAGATTTGGAAGGAGGTAATAATGAGAAATTTATTGAATGATTATAAGGAGATTAAGGATTGCATCTACAAAGGTGAAACCTATTCTGTCCGTGACAATGGGGCGGTATTGCGCCATTCTCGCATAGGTAAAAGAGTAAGGAAAGAAGATGATATTTGGACATTCGGAAAAGCTAATGAACAAACTGGATATATGATTATTGGCGGCGAAAGAGTACATCGCATTGTTGCCTATGCTTTCTTAGGGGAGCCACCTACACCCCAACATGTTGTTGACCATATAGACACCAATAGACGAAACAATCGCCCTCAAAATCTAAGGTGGTTAACAAAGTTGGAAAATGTTTTGCTAAATCCTATTACAAGAAAGAGAATAGAGTTTCTATGTGGGAGTATTGAAGCATTCATAAACGACCCTTCAATCATACAGGAATTTGCCAATGACAATCCAAACTTTGCATGGATGCGGACTGTTTCCGCCGAGGAAGCAAAGGCCTCATATGAACGCTTGAAATTATGGGCGGAAACACCATCTGCTCCAACAAGCACAAGCAATGGTACTATGGGCGAGTGGATTTATGCATCGACCAAACGCCACGAACACATTGAGCCATTTTCTAAGTACAGTTCTGTACCCAGTAACCAATCAGAATTCTCTGCCGTAGAATACAAGCAAGACATTCTGACTGAATCGCTATCACCGACTGCGATGCAAAAGTATTGGCGTACACCGACAGAATTTCCGCTATGCCCAATTCGTTGGGATGAAGAACCATTGGAAACATATTCCAAGGTGCTTAAAAAAGGGGCTATCGTTACCAAGAATGAATATTCCACTCATTATATTGACGATTTCGCCTTGAAAGGGAACTCCCTTTTAATCAGAACCCATGCAGACGATGGTATCAAGAAATTCTCTTTGATTACTGTGTTATTTGAAGGTGATAAATATATTCACGAGGGACAAACATTCTTTGAGGAACAGGGCGCACGAAAGGCTTTTACATTAGCCCAAGGTTTAGAATGGGATGGAGAAGATGGAATTGACGATTATTGCTAAAATAATTTGCTATATAGCTAAAAATGAGTAACTTTTTAACTATAACAAATCAACCATCATAAATTATGAAAAAGATTCTTGCCTCTTTAGCCGTATTCTTAGCTGCCATTAACATCATGGCACAAGAACACCTTTCATTCAAAGGGATTCCTATTGAAGGAAGCATGACCGAGTTTTGTCAAAAACTAAAAACCAAAGGATTTACTTCTATCGGGCAGGAAAACAATATCTCTTTGTTTACAGGGGATTTTACTGGCCGTGAAGCGACTGTAGGGGTAACTGCTACAGACGATGGGAAAAATGTTTTTGCTGTAGTTGTTTTGTTTGATCCGAGCGAAGAATGGAACACTCTCGTTAACACCTATGACTACTATAAAGATTTGTATACTCTCAAATATGGTAAGCCGTCTATCTCAAAAGAAAAAAATCCAGCCCTTTCTGATTCCAATGCTGCTTTAATGGCAGAAGTCCATCAAGGAACAGTTGTATATGGTAGTGCATGGGAAGTGACAGGTGGAGATATACAACTTTCAATTGAAAAATCCTCTGGGGTTTACGAAGGTATGGTGCTGATTCGATATCGTGATTCTCAAAATGTAGAAGCCAAAATTCAAAGCGATTTGGATGATATTTAGGATGTGTAGGTGGATTTGTTGCCGCTTCAAATAAGCTCATACAATATTTTCGTTTTTATGCAGACAGTAATGTGTTCTCTGCCGTTCCTACCCCACAAGTAACTGCCTCCGTATTGAAAGCACTGGAGTTAATCAAAACAAAGCCTGAAATCAGAAAAAAGTTATGGGATAACACCAGCTATCTCAGAAAAGAACTGACAGAAAGAGGTTTCGATATAGGTAAATCAGTCAGTCCCATTTTCCCTATAATGGTAAGGGATAATAAAAAAGTTTATCAAATTGCAAAAATGTTACAAGAAAGAGGTATATTTACCATCGCAATTGTATACCTTGCTGTGCGAACCAAGGAAGCAAGATTAAGAGCCTTTCTATATTATAGTAAGAGAGGCGTTTTACCATATTATTTATAAATCATCTCTTTACATAAAGTTATATGAGACAAAAGGTAGGCTTCATTTTCTTACACACACTATTGATGTGTACTTTATACTCTTGTAAATCAGACAATACGGCAAACACTGCATTTGATGACAAGATAATTCTTATTGAGAACAATCCGCAGCAATATCTCGCACGGATTGACACAATACGACCCAATAGCGTCAATGACGAAAAGGAGGCTACGGACTTCCTATTGTATTCTCTGGCACATAATTACATAAACAGAAACTATTATCCGTCAAAAGAACTGCTATTGACAAGTATTCAAACATTCCAAAGGAGAAATCTGCCGCAACAACAGCTTGAAGCACTGTTTCTTCTTGCCAAGATATACAGGAAGGAACAAGACCTATCAAGCGAGGTGCATACCATAGAGAACGCAGTCAGAATAGCCAAGAGCGAAGAAGACAGCGAGTGGCTGTTCTATCTGTACAGCTACCTTGGGGATATGTATATACGCCAATACAACACTCTGAAATTCATAAAATATCAGACACTCGCCAACCAATGCCTGAAGGACATAGACTTTCAGGATATAAGCTTGTTGGCGCAAATCAATGTTGCAAAAAGCTTTTTGTATGTAGGCAAATACAAGGAGTCATACGACACGCTGCAAACAATAGAAAGCAAGGTCAAGAAAGACAACGTGTATTATAACGACATCAAGCGTCTGCAAGGGATAGCCCTCTTTAAGATGGACTTGTTGGATTCGTGCATCGACAATCTGGAAGAGGCATTGAATGAGGAAGAGTTGCCAGAACATAAATTTACCTGTCATTCCATTCTGACCTATTGTTATTATCTGAAGAAAGATCTGGAAAATGCGGAAAGACATAAAAAACTGGCGATAGAAAACAATACCGATACAGGCATCGGATTTACGGAAACGGAGTTTTACACGATATGCGCAGAGTTTGCCGGGGAAAACGGTAACCGGGAGGAACAGATAGCCTGTCTGCAAAATGCAAACAGGCTGTACCAAACGGCTATCGAAAACATAGGCGGGCAGTCGTTGAATGAGGCGATACAGGCATACACCAACATACAGGAGAAAAAAGCTTTCCACAAAAGATTATCATTATACAGATACGGAGTTACAGGGCTTCTTTTGGCTTTATGTGTGGGATTGGCAATACATATACGCAGAAGAAAGAAACAGGTTTACGAAGTGCTGGCTTTACAGAAACAAATCAATACCCTTGAAAATCTGAGGAACGTAAAGGATGAGATAAAGAATTTTATCTTGCGTGATTTTGAAATAGCCAAGAAAATAGCCATGCTGAGAGCTACACAACAGACACAAAGCGCAAAATTTCTGAAAGACCTTGACAAATACAATATTGTTAAGGGAAATGACCTGCTGGCCACGCATTGGGAGCAGTTTTATAAGCACATAGACATTTCTTTTGGCGGATTCCACTCAAAATTGACAAAAGAATATCCTGCACTCAACGAGAAAGAGCTCCAGCTCTGCTGTATGCTCGTATCAGGATTCAAGACCGAAGAGATAGCGGCCATCTGGATGAACAGCGTATTCTCTGTACACAAGTACAAGACCAATGTAAGAAAGAAGATTAATGCTCCTGAAGGAGCGGATATTATAGCTTTTCTTAAAGAGAAATTGTCATTACAATAAAACTTAGTACGATTACAAGTTTTTATTCATAAATGTATCTGATTATTAGTATATTATGAAATGAAATTACAATAATATTCTCTTGATTTACAAACTGTAAATCCGTCTTTTAATGTTATATTTGCATTGTCAATCAAGAGAATTACACAAATGAAAACAAAAAAGTTATTACTAATGTTGTTGGCAGGCTTTATATCAATATACCTGTCAGGATGTGCAAGCCTTAGTTACAGTCCGCTTAATAAGACTGAAAAGGTAAAAGTTACTTTCAAATGACATTGACATGAAATTTATATATGCTTTCATATTAATGTCATGCTTCTTTTGTACAAATCTTTTAGGGCAGGAAGTTGTAAACAAAGACACTATCGGGCATAATACCACAATAAAAACATCTTCAGATAAAGGTTTTATATCATTTGACAGAGAGACATCAGTAATTAAGAACGTGAAAGTAAGCGGATCGCAAAATTATGATTCTGCCACTGTTTTGGATATTAATACCGAAAGTCCGTTTTATATCCCGGCTTATCATATAAATTCGTCTCCTATGTTTTATGGAGATTATAGTTCTTGCAGACAGCTTTTTCCCAATCTGTACGGCAGCGGTTCACAAACTACAATACCTGGCATCGGTAGGGTAAATCAAGTCTCAATCTTTTACCAACGACAGCTTAATGCCTTTTTTGATATAAATGCAGGTATTAATGCAGTAAAATTCAATCTTCCATACAGTATAGGTCAGTCATTCGGGATGTTTGGTTCATTGACATACCATCCGAATGAGGTGTTTCGCATAAAAATATTTGGTGCTTACAGCCCGAACAGCAGATATAACTTCAATAATATTTATTACGGCACAACTATAGGGTATGACTTTACCGACCGTTTTGGAATGGAAGTAGGCATTCAAAGATATTATGACATACAAAAAGGATGGCAAATTACCCCAATCGTAACCCCATATTATAAGTTTAATAAATTCAGTATTGGAATAGACATGGGAGGCATGATTTATAATATGATCCAAAATACCATCGACAAATAAGAATACAAAACAGCCATAATAAATATGGCTGTTTATATTTTATTCCCAATCTAAAACTACCCAATAATTTTTATTCAGAAAGGCTCCAAAAAGCAACTAATTTCGTTGTTTTTTTATATTGAATTTCGTCTTCCAACTGCTTTTTACGACATTACAAACATTCAAATCTTAACAGATTGATTTACTGTGCTTTTAAGAATGGCATTCCAAGAAAAAACAAGTCCGTTACAAATCGGTAATAGCATATATCGTATTAATTTTGCATCAAATCAAAATCATAAAAATTATACGAAATGAACAAATCAAAGAAAATGAAATTATCCTATGTAACTGTATTAGGATTTTTAGTATTAGGATTGTTCTCTTGTAACAATGAGAACGAAATTCTGAACAGCGCAAAAGAAAATCAACTACCAGAAGTTGAAGTCTCTAATCTGAGCGCATGGAGTAATGGAACAAGAAGTTCAAATGGTACGCAAGACGAAAAAGTTCTTCGCTTTAGAGACTTAGAAACTTATCGTAAAGTATTAAGTAAACTAAGCGGTATGACTGATGAAGAAAAAACTTCTTACTTCCAAGAAATAGGATTCGATGGAGCTTTTACTTTATTACAATCAGCGAATAATGAAGCTGATTTAATACTAGATAGCGATGATCTAAACGATATTGAGACCAAAGCAAATGAATACAAAAAGAAATATTCATCAAGCTGTCTTTCAACCCAGAAGACCAATATGACTTGACACCTTATTTAAATTTCACAGACAAAGAACTTTCAATAACAGGTAGCACCAATGGATATGTAGTGATTGGCAACTCTTTAAAAAAAGCCGATAATGCACATCCAACATACGATGACTATACAGTGGTTATGACAAATGATATTCAGGCAAGCAGAGCCGGAGCACCCGGTCCTATTCAACCTGGATGGAAAGAATTTAAGAATGCCTCACTCACCATTAAAAAAGGAAAATATAAAAGTACAATGACAATAGGTCGCATTGTAAACGGTCATTCTCTTGCAATCAGTTTCCAAACAAAAAAGAAAGTAGTTTTATGGAATAAAAGCATTAATACAAATTATTCAATAGAATCATTATCTTTCAACAGTCCTCAATTCAACTATTCTAATAAAGTTATCGGACCACGCTCAGGTGTTTGCATATTAAACCTGCCACCTGAAAAAGTTGGTAAAACATTTGACTCTACTGTAAAAAACTTCCAAAGCGGAAAATGTGGAGATGCAAGAGGTAATCAGACATTTAAAAATATAACAGTAATGTAATATATGAAAAAAATATTTTCACTTCTTATTGTATTAACCTGTATTCTTTCAGTAAACGCACAGGATTTCAAATTTGGAGTATCAGGAGGAATGAATCTGAACTCCATAACAAACAACGAAAACAAGATTGGCTATAATGTAGGTGTTAAGGGCGAATACTTTTTCAAAGATGACAAAGGGCTGTATCTTGACATGGGTATAATGCTAACCAACAAGAATTGGGAAACACCTTATTATTACAATAACGGAGATAAATCCGCAACCAAATGGAGCGCAAATCCTCATTATCTTAACATCCCTATTCATATCGGATATATGATGTCGGTTTCAAAGAAATTTTCTGTATTTGTAAATGCCGGACCATATTTGGGCGTGGGTTTGTTCGGTAAATATAACATGACCTCCAGCAATAAGAATACCACTGTCGCTGATAATATCTTTGAAGACTATCTCAAAAGATTTGACTATGGTATAGGGGGTAAAATAGGCGTTGAATATGCTAAACACATACAACTGTCAGCAGGATATGACTGGGGATTGAAAAATCTAAAGACAAAAACGTATCCTATGGATTATAAAAACAGAAGTTTTGATATATCTTGTACATATATATTCTAACAATAATATAGAGCTAATAAAAGCTTCCGAATAGATGCTATCGGAAGCTTTTATCTGAAAAGAACAATAAACAACGCAAAAATGAAGTATCTTTATCTTATTATACTTAGCTTTCTATTTGTAATAGCAGAAACAAAAGCAAATACCCCATTAAAACCTTTCGAATTTGAAATTTCATTAGGTGGAACCTATGGTATCGACAAATATGTAGGTAACAAACAGATTGGTCCTGCTTTCGCACTCGAAGGAAGATACAACTTCTATAACAGCCCAATAGATGTTGGTATGGAGTTATATGGCGGTAGTACTGCAAGAAATTATGAAGACACCAATCTGTCAAACAGAATTTTATCTCTATCTGCATTTTCAGATTATAATTTCAGAAGAGGAAAGAAATTCTCCCCATTTATCGGAATTGGTATTGGTATTGCATCATGTAAGGTCGTTCAAGGATATTATGGAGATGACGCAGTAAAAGCAATCTTTACACCACGTCTTGGGGTTGAAATACTTAATCATTTTAGAATAACAGCCTATTCCAGATTAGGTTATAGAGGTTATAATAATATTGGAGTTTCTGTAGGATATGCCTTTGGAGCTGGAAAGAAAAGATAAACATAAATCTTGTATTTTCCCAATAAAATCTTCACTTTAGAATATTCATCTTATGAAAAATATCAATTTATTTTTTGCATCTATATCATTAATGCTATTCACAATGAGTTGCAGAAATGATAATTTATCTGAATTCTCTTACAAAGAGAATGGACAATCTTCTGATAATATATCATTTGATAAAGATGTAACTTACAATTTTAATACTAAAAACGAGTTATACAATACTATTTGGAATGATAAATCAGCAAAAACAAGAAGCACAATAGAAGCTCCAAATAATTTCATTTCTTTATTAGATAAAATACAAGAGGATGATTCTATTTTAAATCAATTTACCGAAGAAGAGAAAACATATATACTAAATGAATCATTAACCTATTATGATATTTTAGGTTTAGAAGACTTTATACCTAATGAAAATTTTGCTCGCTTATTAAATAGTAAAGGTGAAATAATTGTCAATGATTCTATTTATAGAATTACTCCTTGGGGAACTTTATGTGGAAAGGTAGAGCATCGGGAATTAATAGACAATGCTTATGAGCAATTGAAAAGTGCAAGCATAGATATTACTTGTAATGATTATTCTAACAAAATCAATGATGAAGTAGTATTAATAAATTCTTTCAACCATACAGATTATATAACAGAATATGATGAAACTGAAACGAATTCTCAACCACAATCAAGAACGGCAACAGAACAAATACCGTATAACTCATTCCCTAGATATTCTAGTGAAAGCCATACATTTGTAGGAAAACTTACAGGAAAAATATTCGGAGATCGTTCAGTTAAACATCATAATTTCATGCCCGGATATAGAGTAAAAGGCTCATTATATGACTATGATTATGGAGTATATTCAGAAGTTGGTACATTTGTTGCAATGCGTAAAAAAAGGAGAGGTGTATTCAAAAAGATAAACGGATGGAAAGGAACAAATGCTCAAGAGTTAAGTATCACATATAAAGGGATTGTACTTGAAATGAAAACAGGACTACCCGATCGTATACAGATACCACAAAAAGCGACATTGATAAGAGAAAATGTAAAAGTAGATATGTCTGGAATAGGTAGACAATTATTCTGTATTGATATCTGTGGAAAAGAAATTACTGATGCAGATGTTATGAAACTAGCAGGAACTGGATTAAAAACAGCAATGCCAATATTAAAGAAATGGCTTGGCAGAGAAGTAAATCGACAAACACAAGCTGTAAGAATCTTGACTCAATCAAAAGTATATGTCGTTATCTTAGATAATCAAATAAACAGTTATAATTCCGATAAACTAAGAAAAGTTTTCAGCTCAGGAGTCAAATTTTATATTTCAAGTAATATCATATCAAATTCAACTTCATTAAAAGCTGTAATAGATTTTATGAACGGCTTAAAAAGCCTACCTGTTAAACGGATGAAAGGAGGAGAAGTTATTTTAGCAGGAAAATTAGAGAATCGATGGGGTGGTATGATTATTAAGAAAAAATAATATAACTAAAGCCTCCGGCGGGGTAACTCTCCGGAGGCTTCAGGCATTTACACATAAAGCATTAGGGATTGCAGCGGATAGTCCGATCTGAAGACATACTCTATCATGACAAATAATAGTCCTGCAATAATTCTGTTTTCCTTATTTAATTGAAAAATAAGTAATTGCTATGACGAAGAAAATGGCAACGACAAGACATCCCAGTGTTATAAAGAGATAGTTGGGATAATGAAACTCAAGTTCCATATAAGGTATATGTCTTCGTTTTACATATTTACTCCATAGCCAAATAATATATTTAAGATCCAATATCATCTTTGTAATCTTTGTTGTATACTCTCTATTTTCCAATCATACTTCCCCTCTGCGACATCGCCAACCTCTTTGAGTGTGTGGCGATGTTTTATTTCGTCAAAAGGCTGTCGGCTCTCCGCATAACCGCAAAGCCATGCGCCAATGGCTTTCTGCTGCTCGGCTGTTTCCCCGTATTCCTGCATGACGCTTTTGATGTCGGCAGCTTCGGACGGGGCAAAGAACGACTGGTGCTGCTCCGTACCGAAATGGATAATCGTTTGGATTGCCCGTTTGAAAATCTCGCTCGTGTGATACAGAAAGTTAGCAAAAGCATTCAGAAGCTTGCGGCTGATTGCCAATGCGCTTTCCAAAAGGCGGATGGTCTTGTCTTTCTCCGCTGTGGCTTGGCCCACTGCTTGGCGGATATGCTTCTGCTCATTGGCTTGCTGTTCCTGAAGCTGCTTCACCGCCTTGTCCCTTTCAATGGTAAGTGAGCGGTTTTGCACCAAAGCCCTGTCACGCTCGGCTTCGACTTTCTGCTTCTCGGCAACCAACACCTTTGTCAGTTCCTCTACCTTGTTCTTGACGGCATCGGGAAAGGATTTTTTGATGCGCTCGTTCTCGGCTTTCAGCTTGGCGTTTTCCTTTTCGACTGCTGCGGATTTGCCCACACCGACAAGGCTGTTTACGCTGTCCAAGATGCTGTCCATTTTCGCCTTGCGCTCGTCTTTGAGTTGCCGCTCCTTGTCGGCAATCTCGGTATCAAGCGCTCGGCGGTATTGCTCTTTTGCTTTGTTTTCGCCCTCGATGATCTGCCGTTCCTTTTCGGCTTCCTCCTTGGCTGCAAGGGCTGCTTCCTTTTCGGCTTGGACTCGTTCCGCTTCCTGCTTCTGCTTGGCAAGGATGAAATCCGTGCGTTCCAAATGCTCCTTGCCTGTAATCTCTTTTGAGATGCCCCTTTCCATCTCCAAGCACTCAGCCAAAACCGTCTGCATTTCGCTCATGGCTTTCTCGTCAAGCTTGCAGGACTTGCCCGTATCGTGGTTCATCCAATCCCATACGATGTGGGCGTGTAAGTTTGGCTTCCACGTGGCATTGTCGCCGGGTATTCCGTAATGCCCCTCGTCACGGTGAATGAACACTTGCAGGGCTGTGACACCCCAACGCTCGTTACACACCTTGCAGAACTTCTGCAACTGCTCCATCGTGGTATCTTCCTTGATTACCACCACGCCCTCCTTGAGCGGAGTGCTGCCACGAACGATGGTCACCTTGCCCGTCTTCTTGTTTACCCGTTCACGGTCTTTGGTCTGCATCGCACGGCCTGTCTTCTCCTTGACCATTGCGGCTATCTGATTGTAGTAGTCAGTCAGTGATGTATCGCCTAATTGTGATGATACCCACATTTCGTTTCTTGCCATGAGGTCAGTGCGGATATAGAACTTTTCCTTGCGGATATTGGCGAGGTATTCTGCTGACCGTTTGTTATGCGGGCTACTACTTCCAAGATTGCAGGGCTTTATGTTGATGGATGTCTTCTGTGCCATAGGGCTTGTCTGTTTTTGGGTTTTACTTCGGGTTTTAGGGCATAGCCTTAATCGGAGGGTGCAGGGAGAGGGTCACTTCCTGCTCCGGGTTCTTAGGGGTGGAAACCACTAAGCGGAGTTTCCAAAGAGGGGGTCACTCTTTGGTCGGGTTGCACAGGGCTGAAAGTCCTTGCCGGGTCAAGGGCAGCGTCCTTGCGGGTTCTTAGGGCAGAGCCATAAGCCCCTCGGGAGAGCCCACAACTTCGGAGCGAAGCGGAGAAGTTATAGTGGGCTATACATGGGCAAGCCCATTCATTCACGCCACGACAACGGAGTACCGCTGAAATCCGCCCTCTGAGCCCGTCAATCTTCTGTACCTGTATCGGTATTGTCTGTACCGTCAATCGTGCCGTCTTGCAGCTCTTTGTGGCTCTCTATGTGGTTTCCGTCAGGCATCGCATCCCCACTGTCTATGATACGGGGATGGTCGGCATTGTCCTCGCTGTCCTGCCCGTCAGCGGAACGGTCGGAGAACATAGACGAACAAAGGGAAGAAGAAAGGGCTGCTGCGCCGCTTTCCGTGGTGTTCACTTCCTGCTCTCGACATTGGCGGTTATCCGACATAAAACTTTGTCCGTCCTGTGGCAACTTTTCATCGGAAGATGGTGTCCGTCTGCCGTCAGCCTGTCCGTTGGCATTAGCCGATGGTCTGACATAATGGGGATTGGTCAGGAGGACACCACCGACATACCAGCCTGTAAGGAAATGCAGGGTGTGTATGGAAGTGCGGTTGTTGGTTCGGGTGGTCAGCACACCGAGCCTGTTAAAGCTGTCTATGAGTTTGCCGATGGTCTTACGGTTACATTTCAAATATTCTGCAAGCTCCACATCGGAAGCTGCGACTTCTCCCACCTCCAAGGCGATTTCTATGCCCTTGATGTTGCAAACGGTTTTTGTCCTCACTGCATGGGTCATCAGCCTGTGCAGGCATCTTTGCCTCTGGGCGGAAAACCTGCCCTCCAAAATAAAATTCCACTGCTCGTCCGAAAGGATGGTGCAGTAATGTATGCTCTGTTTTTCCTTGTCCATAATTTATGATATTTAGGTGTTACAATGGTCGGCTACCTGCCCATGCCTTGCCGCTGTTCGGGCATGTAATACTCCCTGTCCGCCGCTATGTGGTTCAGCACATCCTGCAAGCGGTTGAGCTGGTCATGGTCAAGCACACGGATAGCGTTGATGGTTATCTTCTGCGTGGCAATCCTGCGGTGGGCGATGTCGGTCTCGTTCACCGTGCCGCCGCCGTCCGCATGGACGGAACGGAGGTAGGCGTTCACCGCTTCCGTCTGTTCCTTGGATGGGTACGGTGCTGCCCATCGGTCTTGGATGTAGTCAACCATTCGGCTGACCGCATTCGCCAAGAGAGGATTATGTTGCTCGATAATTGGTATTAAATCTTCTTTCTTCATGTGACTGTTATTTTAGGAATCTTGTGATTGTTTATTTCTCGTTGATTTTGTTGACTTTGTTGAGAGAGAGCCGACAAAAGGGAAAATAAAAATTGCATCCAACGGTTTAGGATTCTATTTTTCTCTTTTGACCAGCAATTTCTGTTGAAAACTGTTGAGACTATTGTTGAATCATATAAGCCATGCTCATATGTTTCTCCCTATATTTCATCAAATTCAACAAATTCAACGGTAGTCCTTCAACTTTTCACGGGCAACGGTATAAAAGCGTCCCACCTTCTTAGGAGAAACGGAATACTTCTGCCCCGGCAGCACAGATATTTGGTAGGTGGAATAAGACAGCGCATTAGGGGCAGGCTCCAGCTTCCAGCATTGTTGCAGGACATTCCTCACCTGATGGCGTTCTACTCTCACCATCGAATAGTTGAACAATGCCAACAGGTCGTTGATGCAGAAATCCACCACATCCACCTGCATGGTGTCCATGATGTCAAGCAACAGCTCTGCCATATCAAGTTCAATGCGACTACGGTTGCAGCGGATGATTTTCTCCAATGCGTCCGTGCGTATGAGTGACGGCGCAAACCACATGCGGCTTTCTTCTTTGGTGGTCATATTCCGATGTTGCAGGTGGTACAGAAAGGCCGGAATCTCGTCTTTTAGTTTCTGCAAGAATGATGTGTCATCCTTTTCCAGTCTGCTGACCTTTCTCACCCAATAACGTGTTTCTTCCGGCTCAATGTAAACGGGAAAGTTCTCGTTGTTGGAACACAGCACGAACTTGGCAAAGAACTGTACTTCATAGCGGTCTTTGCCTTTGGCCTCCATCTTGTAGGAGTGTGCCGTACTCAGGTTCTTTAGCCGTTCACTATCTTCACGGCGATTGAGTAATACTTCATCCACGACAATCATCAGTTTGCCAGCCCAATCCGCATTGAACTGGCTTCGGAAATCCTCGTTGGTATTGAACGTGACATTCTCCTGAAACAATGCTTTCAGAAAATTCAGAAACGTACTCTTGCCCGTATTCCGTTCTTCCGACACCAACAGGAGTATCGGTAATTTCTGTGTCGGTTTCAGGTATAGTAGTTGAAGATAGTCCATTCCCAGTTCATACTGTTCACCGAAGATATGTTCCACCAAAGAACAAATATGCTGGAAATACCCTTCTGTCGGTACATGGGTTATCGGCTCGTAAAGGTTATAGAAACCAGCAACTTCTTTTTGATAGTTAATATGGCTCGGTACCGTACAAAAGCCATTATACTTTGTGATGGGAGGAATATTGTTCTTTCCATAGTCCTGCCGGATAGTACCAAAACTCCATTGGAGCCGGCGGGTAATAGTTGTACCATCGACCAAAGGTTGCTGTACTACCTTATATATTGTGGTGCCTACCCGAATATATAATTCTTCCATATTGTTTCTTTTGGGATTATACATTCAATTCACTACAGCCAGAACCCTGAACCTTCGATTTCACAAGTAAAGTAATCTCTCTTTTTGAGTAAAGGTTTCGCCCACCCAACTTATGAACGATAATTGTTCCCTCTTTCTGCATACGCCACAAAGTTGTATAGGTGATGTGAAGCCGTTCACAAACTTGGTCACGTGTATAATACTCGTCACTCTCTTCTGGTGTCAAATCGGACTGAGTTTTCTTTCCTACCAGTTCTTCCACCAATTCGGAAACAACCTGTTTTAGATCATCCTTTTGTAACATTATAAAATTGCCTTGCATATTATGTTGTTTAAAAGTTTATGCTGCGAAATTATAATGGAACACAAAGAAAGCACCTCGGTAAAAATCATGGCGATTTCTGCCGAGGTGTTTTTAACTAAAAAGAGGGTTTCTTTAACGATTCCTGTTCTTAAGAATGGCATCAATACACATCCGTGGAAAGTAATGTGCGTAACCTTATGCCTATCAGGTTTGCTTGTTCTTTCCCTTTTGTCACAGTCTTTTCTGATAGGCTCAGATTGTAGTCGCAATCATGTTCATTGATGATGGCATTATAAAGGGCTTCTGCCCAATCAAAACCAGACTTAAAGCCAAAGTCGGGAAACTTTTCTAATATGGCGGTATGAAAAGTACGGTAATTATATGAGTCATTTAGCAAATTACAACTGGTCAGTGCAGCGAAGAGATAGGCAAGAATGGAATCCGTTCCATTGGTTTCCATCCATTCTGTAAGTATGTTCCGTATCTCTTTGGTAAAGAGTTCTGCATGAGGTGGCATGAACATTTCTTCAAGCAATACACTGACTTGCTTGCGTCCACGTCTTCCGTTGGCTTCTTGTAACGTGGAACTAACAATCCCTTTGGCCACACCGTTCTTACTCATGGTTTTCCATGCGCCTTTGGTATAAGACGCTTTTTCAAAGCTGGTCAACATTAAAGAGCGCATAAATTGCCCACCAAAACTTTTTTGCCAGATGGACGAGCCATCTCCCATCATTGTTTTGGAGAGTAAATCTCCCATCTTTACAAATCCATCATCAAATATCATCCAGTAGAATGTGCTGCACATGAAGGGATTGTTGTGAAGCAACTTCTGCTTTACGGTCTCTTGGTTAAGTGTAGAGGCAAATAAGTCTTTAAGTCTTTCATGCACTTGCTGATTGTTGTTTGAGAACTGGGCTTTGTTGTAACTTTCAGTACCGGGACAAAGACTCTCCAATAATTCCGGAATACCTTCTATCCCATCAAGCGATAACATCTCTGTCAAGTACGACATACCTTTGATGAAAAAACTCATATCACCATCGTATGCTTTGGCAAAGAGGTTTATAAACTCTTGGTAGTCTTTGGGATGGTCGTAGTGCCAACGGCGTAAGCCCAGTAAATTCAAATCCTTGTTGACTGCCTCTTGTGTTTCACGTCTTTTGTCTTGCAAATAAGCCTTAATGCCATCTTTGGCGTATTTTGCATCAACAGGTAATTCCAAATCCGTCATGGTATCCGCTATCTCTTCAAACCCATTGTCCAGTTCCAAATAGCAATACAAACAGTAAGCGAGCACATTACCGTCTGTTATGGCTGCTGTGAATCGCTCTGTCAATTCATCAAGCGTCCCATCTTCCTTATCTAAGACTTCCAATATTGTGTTTTGGAACGCAGCCATCTTATCGTCTATCAGTTCTTTATCATTCCCAGACAATGAGTCCTTCAAAACGGATTGAATCTTATCTTTGAACTTGGAATAGATTTCTTGATTCACTTCAAACCATTCCTTCATTTTCACTTGAAAAGGATGTTCTTCATTGGGAAGCTCTTTCATATTATCTCCCATATAAACTGTTTCGCTAAATGGTTAATCTTTGAGGCATGCCAAAGGAATCACTTTAACTCCATCGGGACGAGTGTAGGCCATAGTCCCACCTGTCATGACGATAAGTAAATCCGGCTCACGAATAGGCACCTGCTTCTCCGTTTTGTTGTGCTCTTGTATAAGTCTTTTAAGTTCAAGCAGATGTTCTGCACCATTATCTATTTCGCTACTACCGAGCTTGCACTCTATTAGAGCATAACGGCCATCTTCCAGATGCAGAACCAAATCAGCTTCCAAGCCATATCTATCTCTATAATAGGAAAGGCGACTGCTGAAATCAGCTGTATATGCCTTCAAATCTCTGATACACATCTGTTCAAAGATAAAGCCAAAGGTCTTAAGTTGAGTCTCTAATGCTTCTGCATTGATATTCATGGCAGCTACTGCAATAGACGGGTCAACGAAGCAACGCTTGGGAGAGCTACGGATGGCTGTCTTACTACGGATAGCGGGACACCACGCATCAATATCTTGGATAACGAACAATTTTTCCAAGGCAGCGATATAATCATCAAAGGTATTCATGGACAAACTGATGTCTTCTGATGCAGTGACATCTGCAAGAATATTACTTTTCTTGGCCAGTGTACTGATATTTCGGGCATACGACTTCATGATTTGTCGGGCAATTTTCGGGTTTCGCTGCCTGTTATCCACTGCCGAAATATCATTCTCACAAACACTATTCACATAATCCTTAGCGATGAGCATACTTGCTTTTGCAGGCATCTGCAACGTGGCAGGCCAACCTCCCCGGCAGGCTGCCATAATCAGCCCTGGAATATCTAATTTGCTTGAAGCACCATCAATATCGTAATCAGGGTTGTCGAAAAGTTCCTGAATAGAAACTTCTCCTGATGATTCCAAGGATTCCCATAAACTCATCGGGTAAATCTTCATTCGTGTAATGCGGCCTGTACCAGTATGCCGAATCTTTGTTTTATCCACAGTGTTGCTTCCCGTCAGAATAAATTGCCCAGGTTTACCTCCTGCATTATCGACAGCTGTACGTACAGCATCCCAAATCATCGGAGCATCTTGCCATTCATCAATCAACTTCGGTTGCTCTCCCTTCAACAATAAAGATGGCTTGGTGGCTGCTGTGGCAAGATACTCTTCCGCTTTATCTGGGTCTTGTAACTTAATTACGCTTTTGGCCTGCTGTTCCGCTGTGGTTGTTTTTCCGGTCCATTTCGGGCCTTCTATTAGTACTGCTCCAAATGTTTCCAAGCGTTCTTGAAGCATCTTATCAGCGACTCTTGATAAATATTTCATGACGATTATTTTATTTTTAGAGCAAAGGTACTGATTTTATTTGAAATGCGACTATTTGCTTGGTATTTTTGTGGCATTTTACTTGGTATTTTTGTGGTTGTTCGTTCCGCATTTTTGCGGTATTTCGTTTGGTATTCTTGCGATAAACGATTGCATCAGTCAGCCAGACCTGCCATCAATTCCATCCGTTCCTCTTTACTTAAGCCTTTCAACATTTCAAGCAAGGCTTTCTTATCTACATGAGGAGCAATGCCTTTGGGCTTCTCATTGAGCAAATAGTGGTTATACTCCAGCATCTTTTCAAGAGGGTAAGCTCCAATATAATTGGAAGTAATGTCCCCGCCACTGCTATGTCCCATGCTGTCACTTATATACTTATAAGGTACAACGCCTGAATTATTGAGGTTGGTGGCGAAGCTATGTCTTGCCCAAGTAGGAGAAGGCATCTGTTCTATCCCTAATAGTTTGGCAACTTTTGCCATGTGCTCACGTATATATCTATTGTAGCGTTGGATAACCCATATTTCCTGTTCAGGCGTGATAAACTCGCTCATTATTGGGAATACTCGCCTTCCGAGTTTGGGAACATTGCCGTATCGGTTAATAATCTCTTGAATCTCGGGTGTAACGGGAAATATCACTTCGCTGGCACTCTCGTTTCTTTCACGAGTCTTGTGGCGAAGGAAACGTAACTGTTTGCCGTGAGTAGCATAATATAACTCGTCATAGGTTAGTCGTAATGTATCGGCTAGATTCTGCCCATCACCCAAGTACATGAAGAGAAACAAACCGAGGTCACGGAATATAGCGTGTTTTTCTCTACCCAGAAATAGTTCGTTCCCGTCTTTGTCTTTTGCCTCGCCTGCTTTCCAGAAGTCATAAAGTCTGCGCATGGTAGCCACATCAAGAAACTCATGTTTACGGCTTTGAGCTTTATTATAACCTGTATCTTTGAACATTTCCTTGGTATCTCCCTTCATCAAGCCATTTGCAATACACATATTGATAATGGTTCTTAGACTACGGAGTGCGATGGCAATGGTCGTGGTGCTCAATTCGTTTTTCTTCATGATTTTTACCCATTTCAAGATAAAGTCACGGTTTATATCGGTAAACGATATGTCCGTTCCTAAATCTTTGATAAAACGGTTACGCACATCCTTACTGCAACGAGCAGAGCCAGCCTTACCTTCATTGGTCTTAGATTGAATACACCAGCCTCAACAAGTACACTGTTTGATGCTGCCAGTTTCATCATGGATACAGAGCACGAAGTATTCATAACCCTATCCAATGATAAGATACTGACTGAAATATTGGAACTTCTGGAGGAGTATGGCATATCAGATGAAGATGAAGTAATAAGAATATCCCTTCTGTTTGTAGCTGCCATATATGACAAGCATGTAAAGGATGAACTTCATACGGAGATTGCCATTTCAGAGAATACACTTCCGTATCTGGAACAAGTCCGTCCAGAAATGCTAAAGCTGTTTGAGTTATTGAACACCAAGAGATACTCACCTTCCAGAAAGGAGGAGGTAAGGGCACTAAATTCCATCACCATTGATAACGGGGTAAAGAAGATTAGGCTTGACAACTCCTGCTATTGGCTGACTGACTTGCTTGACAACTACCTGCATATTTACTTGGGAGTTGACAGTCTGGAAGAGGCGCAAGCGGAATTGAAGGAGGTGTATTCAGAAAGGAAAGGCAGGAAAGCCAATAATGCAGCCTGCAACTTAATCATGTACGGTACATTCCATCTCTTGCAGAAGTGTTCAGCCTTAAAGACCAGAAGCGAGCAGATACGTATGACTTTAGGTTACATGGAGATATTATTTGAAGCGGACAGTTTCAATAATGACGAGAACTACACCAATGCCGCTATAGCCTACTTGGTGAAGCAAGGCTACAAACCGCAATGGAAGCCCAAGCGGATAGAAGACTACAATTTCTCTCCCAATAATCAATCCACAGAATACCTCTGGTAAGCAATATGCTGCCAATCCTCACAGACTACCATGTAATCACGTGGTAGTTTTTTTATATTCTTATAATATATAACTATCTGGTTATCTTATATATAAAGAATATCCTTCAAATCGCATTCTATTCTTTATAACCCACCTTCTAAGTATTCCCCAACTTTGCAACGTAATCAGAAAGCCAAGTGCGCATAGGTTTGACGGTTGCAGTGAATTAGTAATAACAACTTAAAAGACTAAAATTATGAACGAATCAGTAAACACAAAAGTAGAGAATGTAAATAACGAAGTTGAATCTTCAAATCAGAACAATAATATGGAAGAAGTAAGAAAGACATCAGCAGAAGCTAAGATGCAAGCTGTAGAAGAAGCCCGTCAGAATTTGATAAAAGCCAAGAACGTGCTTGAAGTCAATAAGGATGCAGAAGTTAATATCAAGAAGTCCGCACAGGTCAATGTAGGCAAGGCTGAAACCGCATATCTTGAAGCACTTAAAAAGGTGGAGCTGCCAACCGCTAAAGTGGAATTGTGGAATGAAACCAAGAACACAAAGAAACAGGTAGTCTTTACTAAAGAAGAAAGGGAAATTATCATCGCCACATCTGTTTACAATATGGCAGTAAGCAAGGTAAACATCGAATGCGGCAAGGATTTGATAACCAATGAACATTTTAATAAAGCTTCTCTCTACATTACAGAAGCCACTCTGTTTTACAATGCGGACATTGAACTGAAAGACCTTAACGGAAACATCGTGCCTAAAGGCACTCCCAATGTCTATGTGCCTATTGATAAAGCAAACGGATATTGGCAATGGGCGAGCTACCACGAACATAACCTCAATGCCATAGTCAAGGATGATACCAAACTCATTATAGAGAATGTGAGAATCAAAGAGTTCACATCTTTACAGGAGTTCGGCAAATACAGAGGAGTGAACAATGTGTTAAGTCGTGGATTTAACGGATTGGAGAAAGCAGGTAATGCGGCATTGGCTACACAGAATGAGTTTTATCAGAAGATATTTAAGGTTGCCACAGATTTAAGGGCTAACGTAAGTGTAGTCACTAAGTACTATAATCATGGTAAACTATTAGGTGGAAAGGTTTGGAATAGCGCAATGTTAGGCGTAATAGTTGATAACCTGCAATATGATTTGAGCGTGGGAGACAATATAATTAAGACATTGCAAGATAAGCACTTCAAGGATAAAACGATTAAAGAGCGTTATATGATTGATGCTATTTCTCAACTGGTTAGTTACACTCCGCAAGGAGCAGCTGAGAAGATTGGAATTGATGGGACACTTAAAGTAATCCAGTCTCTAAGCAAGGAGGATATAAAGTATCTGGAAGCGGTCTCTTCTGATAAGGTAAATGAAATCTATTCCGTTCTCTTAACCAAGTATCTAAAGCTTCAAGGAGTTATTAAAGACCGAGAAGCTACCAATGATAATACAGAGAACATGTCTCATGTGGAAGCGGAAGAAGTCCGCTAATAAGAACCAGAGCCAATGTGAGAGGTTGGCTCTACCAATATAAATTACTAATATTTAATTATTAAATAGAGATGAAAAGAAGATTATCAACTTCATGTAGAAGTAATGCTACAGTCAATTACTCAATGATTAACTTATTCAAGCCTGCGTACATTTATAGGTTCTACTGTTTATCATTATGTAGGGATGATAATTACAATGTAAGAATTACATTAGATGAACTAAAGAAACTTACTGGTGACAAATCTATAAGTAGGTTCAATGATAAATTCAGAGAGTTCTTGGATATTAAGCTGTATTATCAGGATAATGGATTTATATACAAGAGTAAACGTAATGTGTATCATATCCCACCTATGGAACTTAAATGTATAACATTATCCAGAGAATTTGTTAAGATAGATTTGAGTGTAGTAGCTAAGGGTTTCTTTATCCAACTTATATTACTATCCAAATACGGCAATATAGAACTTACTAAAGCTAATATAATCAAGGCTTTAAGAATGGATAGAAAGACCTATGACAAGTACATTGGTGAATTGCTTAACAAGTTCGTTTCCTATGATGGGAATAAGTTAGTTCTCCACACAGACGGAATTTTACTTGAGAATGACTTTAAAAGGCAGAAGAAGTCAAGTGCAAGAGAACGGGGATGTATTGAACTCCCCAATATAACTCTGAACTCCAGTAAAGACGAATAAAGGGGATAAACAGTGCTATATTATATAATTAATATGGCACATAATTTCCTCATTATCAGATAGCCAATATATTAATAGACATTTCTATTGATTATTTATTGGCAGAAGGTAGCCATACTGGTATTATATGCACATAATAAGCTTATGAAATCTAATTAATGGGAGGTAGGGGAAAATACATCTTATATTATATAATTAATAATGAGGTGAATTTCCCCACTACCTATGATATATGAACACTATATGCTTATGAAGTCTCATTATTAAAGGTGGAAGCAGCATTTTATAAGATTATGACCTTTTAGTGATATGTAATTTAATACCCCAACTCAAATTAGGCAGCATCTAAATAGTACCCCCTCCCTTCCAGATACGGGAACTCTTTCCATACAGTTACTAAGACTGCATAAAGTGAAATTACCAGCCAGAAAGCAGGCATGAGGTGTATATTATGCGCTTTATTGTCATGTTACCCCTAATGTCCCTCACCTCTCTTAGATGGGAAATGAACGGTTTAACGCAATCGCATTCCAGACCGCAAACGCTTTGGCTACGGTATTACTGGCTACTACAGTAATGTCTGTGTATTACAGAGCACAATTGCGGAAGTCTATGGGGCATTACATTATAAAGTGCCATTCCCTTTAATTCACTTATTACTAACCAATAAATTATCGCTTATGGAAGATTTAAAGGCAATTCTGACGGTTGGTGCAATACTCGTTGTACCGTTCATTGCAGCACCAAAGGCAATGTTTGCCATAGTGCTGTACATTATCATTTATATAGCATTCAGATGGAGAAATTTCTAATTATCAACTTAATAATTTACAGATTATGGAAGCATTACAGATTATGCCAGTCATGGCACAGAGAAGGAACAGTAATTTAGGAGAATTTGCAGAGGATGCAACGGTTGTAACAGACGACACAAAGGGGAAACGACCTCTGTTCATAGAAGCCAATACAGTTGAAGTGACTTTACAGCATTTGAGGGACGACTGTATAATTCCAGTATTCGCCAAAGACAACGAGGCTACACTGTCGCACGTCTCGTTCATTGAGACGGTGCAGGATGCAGCACATACTTTCTTTAACGGTGAACGGATAGGGCAGCCGGATATAAGGGGGTCACACGTTATCAAAGGTCGTATTCCAGAAGCAATACATAAGCCTGCCAATCAGTTATTGGAGAGTGACAAGACCATTTATTACGAGCGTTGCGCTTTCGTGATTGAAATACCTACCATCTACGAGACGGTGAACGGTAATAGGCTGACCCTTACTGTAGGTGGAGTGAGAGCCTATAACCATACCAATCTGTACAGTAAAAAGGGTGCAGAGCGTTTTAAGGTATTCATAGGCTTCATTTGTAATGTCTGCACCAATTTATGTGTATCTACGGACGGTTATCTTACTTGTTTGGAAGTAACCAATACCAACGAATTATATCGTGCCGTATTGGAAATGTTCAACAAGTACGACCCTGCCAAGCACATACATCTGATGCAGACACTTGGCAATACCAGTATGACAGAACATCAATTCTGCCAGTTACTTGGGAGAATGAGGCTTTACCCACTGTTACCGCAAGGACAGCAGAAGGCTATCCCCAGAATGCTGCTTACTGATACGCAGATAAACAGTGTGGCTAAAGCGTATATCAATGATGATAACTTTGGCAGTCTTGGCAGTGACCTATCCATGTGGAAGTTCTACAACCTGCTTACTGGCAGCAACAAGAGCAGCTACATAGACAGCTTTCTGGATAGAGCCTACAACGCTACAGAACTGGCAACGGGTATTGCATCCGCTCTGCATGGTGATGAAAGATACAGTTGGTTTCTTTCTTAGCTGTATCTGGAATTATACTCTATTACTGGTTTCTCAAAACTGGAGATTATGCTACGGAATTTATTCTATGTGTTACTGGCGACTTTGGTATTCTTCATTGCAATGGCATTGTTTCCATTTATAGCGGTGGGATATATCCTGCTGCTGGGCTACGCCATTATCAAAGGATAGCTTGGTATGGAGGGCATCTATATAATAAGGTATAGGTGCTCTTTTTATTTATAAACCTCTTAAATATTAAAAGATATGGTAATAGAAGACAGTCGCGAATACAAGGCAGCGCAAGAACTTGAAAGAGCCTTGAACGATTATAGTTGGAATCCTAAAAGGTTTGCAGAGAGTACGAGGTATTATCACCGTACACTACAGCAGGAGCTTATGAGAACCATTGTGGCAATCATTCAGATGGTTGGTGATGAAAGCTATGGTACAGACCTTAGAAATCAAGCCTCACATGAACTTTGCAAAAAGATTATTGAGAGCGGTGCATTGGATGAAGCCTATTTGCCGTTTATATAGGCTTGAACGTAACAAAGGACATCATTAACTTGGTGTCCTTTATTTATTATATTCACTTCTGTTATTAGTGAATGTTTCTTTGATTATCAATAAGTTGTATATTCCAACTTAAAAATGACATTCACTTTTATTCATTTACATACAAAACTGAACATTATGAGTTTAAAATATTCAAGCACTACAGCAGATTATCTGCAATGGAGCGAGGCAATGAACTTGATAAGGAAGTTAGCCAAAGACGGGAATTATAAAATCTCGCTTCTTGTTGCTCTGGGCTGTTTTACTGGCTTAAGAATATCTGACATTCTGGCTTTACGCTGGAAGCAGATATTAAATGCGGAGGAATTTACCGTTATCGAAATCAAGACGGGAAAGCAAAGGACTGTGAGAATTAACATGCAGCTACAGAAGCATATCTGTGACTGCTACAAGCATATCAGTCCTATAGGCATAGACGCGCCTATATTGGTAAGCCGGAAAGGTACGGTCTATTCCATACAGAGGATAAATGTAATCCTCAAAGAGGTTAAAAGGAAATATAGGCTGCATATAGGCAACTTCTCATGCCACAGCCTTAGAAAGACTTTCGGCAGGCAGGTCTATAACATGAACAGCGAAAGTTCGGAGCTTGCACTTGTCAAACTCATGGAGCTATTCAATCATTCCAGTGTATCAATTACTAAGAGATACTTGGGATTAAGGCAGGAAGAACTACTTAATACCTATGATTGCCTTAGTTTTTGATTACTGGTGGTTGCGCTCACCAATTATTAAGAATGGAGTGGAACAGCCTTTTAAGCCAATAATTCAAGTTGGGAGTAAATTTATAAATTTCTACTTATATAGACCTTTTACAAATTTGCTCCTAACCTTGATTTATGGAGTAGGAATGCCTTTCTGCATTTAATAAACAATAAGTTCTTGCCAATCAAACGTAAATTCGTAACTTTGCAGCAATTCTAACAGCCTAATGCGTTGGGAAGTTGGAAGGACATATTAGTTAACGAAGAGCGTTTAAGATATTATCCTACGTTGAAATCTGGACAATTTCATAAGTCAAGGATAATAGGCAAGGACGCTCACGTCAATGCTATATACCCACTTAGTCAAGTGGACTATATAACGTTTGGCGTGGGCTATTGTTTATTACTTGACTTAGGGCAGTCCAGAGCCTCAACGTAGTAATATTCAATGTTCCCACGCTTCTTTATTGTATAACAGTTAGTTAGGGAACACTGACTATAATACATGAATTAACCGTAAAGATACAGACTACTACTTATTAATTGACAACTCATTTATGAAGTGTGCAGCTATCGCTGTGTTCCTCACACTGATACAACTATTTATTATTAACTGCCACCTATTAGGGACGTAGAGGCATAAACAGATTTATAGCAATGAAGACATTAAGATTGATTGGAATGGCTATCGTAGCCGTAATTATGAGTGTTAACTTCGCAGCATGTAGTGATGATGATGATGAAGATAATAATGGTAATAATGGTAATAATCCGTTGGTAGGTACTTGGATAGACGATGATGGAAGTTATGAGGCTATAATATGGAAATTTAATACAGATGGGACAGGAATTGAACAACTTACTGAGGGAGGTCAACCTGCCGATACATACTCATTTACATATACTTATGATGCTAAGACTACCGTTCTATCCATTACATATAAAGATGACGTGAGTTTGATTCCAGAAGTTGACACTTATTATGTCACATTTAATGGTAATACCATGACTACTAAAGAGTTTGGGGAATGGGGAGAGAATGAACCAAATACTTGGACTAAACAGTAATTAAATATTATTACATTGAAGTATAAAGGCAGCATGGAATTAACTCCCTTGCTGCCTTAACTGTTTACGCTTCTTGACTAACTTAGGCTTTCGCTTACTTGCCGCATCTTTAAAGAACTGTTCCAGTCTCTCTCTGGTAATAGGCAGGTAACTGACCTCTGTAACCATAGTTTCTTTAATCTCTTGTGGTAGGTAGTAGATAGTGTAACTCTTAGGAGAGTTATTCTTGGTAAGTCTCATAATTGTATTAATTTAATAATTGATAATTGAATTAATCTGATACGAAGTTAACCATATTACAGAGGGGAAACTAATGTTAATATCTCATTATTAAATACTGGAATGGAGATACAGCCATACTCTAATTATATGTTCTCCATAAGAATATTAGATAAGTAGAATGATAAGATATAATTAAAATGCCTATCTTTGTCACGATAATGAATGTCTCACTATTGTTTCACCAAGAATTATCAACGAGTTAATTAATTTAGTGAACATCAGTTCTTTATAAGATTTAATATTAAAGCCTCATAATCTGGAGGTCCCTGGTTCAAGCCCAGGCTGGTCCACAAACAAGAGGCTCATTCTTAATAGAATAGAGCCTCTTTTAATTTTTGGACTCCGCTATACAAGCCCGGTATTTGTGTAATAAAACAACCTTCATCATGAAATACGGAGTATCTCCAAATACACTGCTCATAACTGCCGGAACCATATGGTCATTGGCAGGAGTCAATATTCTGCGTATAGGCCTGACCTGCTGGATAGATGACGGACATTATTGGCTATTCAAAGTCTGCGAAGCCAGCCTGGTATTCCTGCTATTCTTCGGCATCATTTTCCATAGGCTATACAAGAAACATACTCTCCGTATCTCACAGAAGAAAGGGAAGCACTGCCCCTTTTCCTTTTTCGACGTAAAAGGATGGATTGTCATGATAGGCATGATTGCAATGGGAATTGTAATACGTACCTGCCACCTTCTGCCCGACTCCTTCATCGCAGTGTTCTATACCGGACTTTCTCTCGCGCTTCTCGGCACCGGACTACGCTTCATCTGGTATTGGTGGAGGAACGGATAACTCCGGATTCACCGATTCCCATCCGGCATTCATCGGTTTTTCTGCCGGCAATCACCCGGAAAGTATTTGGAAGCATGCAAGTTAGCCCTATCTTTGGACCATCAATCATAAAACCAGAAACAATGGAAGAAAAACAAAAATTCCCATCCCATGCAGGCTCCGGCAAAGTGCTGACCGCCTCGCTCTTTATCCTTTCAGGCCTATTGCTATTCGCACGCAATATGGGTATCATCACCGAAGAATGCTTCAATATGCTGGTTGCCTGGCACTCCTTATTTATAATAGCAGGTATCTATACCATGATACGCAAGCACTATCTGTCAGGAGGTGTCCTATTGCTGGCGGGACTCTACCTCTTGGGAAGCAAACTCATGCTATTCCCCGGCAATTTCCAAGCCATGCTGTGGCCCTTGGCCCTTATCCTCATCGGCATTTTCTTTCTCAGACATCACCATAGGAAAAACTGGACACACCAAAGGACAGTGCATCGCCGTGCCAAGATGGTACAACGGATGATGAACAAGAGAATGGGAGAGCAAGAGAAACAACAATGCCAGTCTGACGACGGATTCCTCTACTCCAACAACTCCCTAAGTGCCGTACGCCACGTCGTACTCGACGAGCTTTTCAAAGGAGCGAACATACGCACTTATTTCGGCGGTACTACCATCGACCTGCGCCACACGAACATAGCACCCGGAGAAACCTATATAGACCTGGACTGCAGTTGGGGAGGAGTGGAACTGTACATACCCGCCGACTGGCAAGTACGCATAGAATGCAGCTGCTTTTGCGGCGGATGTGAAGACAAACGCTGGCAAGGCACACCTGCCAAACAAGAATGGTGCGTACTTGTGATACGCGGAAACATATCCTTCGGAGGCCTTGAAATAAAAGATTAAGCGATGGAAGCACACCCGATAACAGATTATCTTTACCGCTGGGTACCGGCACTTGCCGTTGCACTGCTCCTTGCAGTGGTGCAGACGGTCCTGATGCGGTGCTACACCGATGCCGACTGGCTGCCTTCGATGGTGGATGGAACTGCAACAATCGGCTGGTTCATGGCACTTGTCTACCTTGCATGGTTTATTGTAGGCACCGTCTCCATGTATAGAACGAATGTCATCGTAGCCATCGCCGGCATTCTCTTCTGGCTGGCCGGCAGCTTCATGATATGCGACATAATGACAAGAATAGCCGGAATAGCATACATCCCCTTTGTCCCCACCATTCCTTTCCGCCTCTTGTTCGGTATTCCTGCCTGGATAGCTATCCTTTTGTGGTATCATCTGCAGATTGCAGAAGATACCGCATCGCAGGCAGAAGAGTTCACCGTCCCCGAGGTAGAAAAGGCCGCTCCCCTGCCACAAGAAGAAAGTATTGACCGGATCACGGTAAAAGACGGCTCCCGGATTCACATCATCAAAGTGGAAGACCTATTATACATCCAGGCTTGTGGGGACTACGCAACCCTAGTGACACCCGACGGAGAGTACATCAAGGAACAGACCATGAAATACTTCGAAACCCATTTGCCAGCAGATAACTTTGTCCGCATCCACCGTTCGAGCATTGTCAACGTAACCCAAATATCACGAGTGGAACAGTATGGAAAAGAGACCTACCAAGTGACGTTAAAAAGTGGTGTCAAGCTACGGGTAAGCCTCTCCGGATACCGGTTACTGAAGGAACGGTTGGGCATATAAATGCCGCAACCAGTCCTTCAGGATACTTCCTACAGAGGAAAAAGACAATTAATCTTAAAATACAGCGGAATATATAACTTTGTCCAAAGTTATTTGTTCCTTTATTTTGTTATGATGAAACATCTGTATTACATACTTATGTTTACCTTCCTCTGTCTGGGTTTGACTGCCATCTCCCAGGAGGAACAGCCAAACTCACGGAATACTGTCGGGAGTCCGGTCTCCGAATGCTCCTTTACCGCCTACACACAATGTGCATCGTACACAGCCACCCACCGTTCACTTTTCAATGACGAAAATACCGACTGCTGGACCAACGAAGCGTTGTGTCCGAACAGTCTATACACACATAACCACGCCTCTCCGAAATTCTTGAAGATGAGAATTCTGAAACTAGCCGGGCAACTGGAGCATCTGCTTTCCAGCCATCTGTCTGCCGGAGAGAGCGCCAACCTTTCATTCAATCCCAGTGCCCTCCGCTATTCCTGCGGATACTACATCTATGCACTGCTGCATATCCTGATTTAGACTTTATCGGACTTATTGCAAACCATTACCGGAGGTGTACTACATGTACATCTTTCGCTTTTTTTATTATCCATTTCATCACATTAATATCATAACTATGTCCGATTTATTCCTCCCCACCCTTGAGATGATGGGGCTCACTTTTGCAATCGGTTTCTTTGTGGCATTCATCATCAAACTGATAGCCAGCGCAGCCGATTCACTCGATTTCTACAGTTCCCACCAGCAGGAGTTACTCCGCCTGCGCCGCATAAAGAAGTTCCGCCAGAAGATGGAACTGATGCTACACACCCCCTCCATGCACGGAAACATCTTCGGCAACGACACGCGCGAAGACTACAGCCGGGGTGTGGACCGTGAAAACGAAAAGCCTCGAGGCTATTACCACGGAGTAAGCCACGGTGTCTCCAAAAGAAACCTGGTAGACTACTTCTACCCAGAAGATACCCTTATGATGTATCTGGAAGATGCCATCAGCCACCGTGACAACAAGAACAAGACTAAAAAGAACAACGACACCAAAAACAAAGACTAATTATGGAGAATATAGATTTTGCAACCTTGTTCCAAGGATTCGGAACAATGATGGAAAGCGGCTGGCTACTCTCCTCTGCCCGTGTATTTCTAATAGCCCTGGGCCTGCTGCTCATATACCTGGGATGGAAAGGCGTACTGGAGCCGATGGTCATGATTCCCATGGGACTGGGTATGGTCGCCATCAATTGCGGCACCCTTTTCATGCCCGACGGCACATTGGGGAATCTCTTTCTGGACCCGATGCTTTCGGATACGGACGACTTGATGAACACCATGCAGATAGACTTCCTGCAACCGGTCTACACCCTGACCTTCAGCAACGGATTGATTGCATGCTTCGTATTTATGGGTATCGGTACCCTGCTCGACGTGGGCTTCCTGCTACAGAAACCGTTTGCCAGCATATTCCTTGCCCTATGTGCCGAATTGGGAACTTTCCTGACTGTACCCATCGCATCTGCATTGGGACTGTCCTTGAAAGAAAGCGCTTCCGTAGCCATGGTAGGAGGTGCGGACGGACCGATGGTGCTTTTCACTTCCTTGGCCCTGGCCAAACATCTGTTTGTACCCATCACGGTAGTGGCCTATCTCTATCTGGGACTGACATATGGCGGTTACCCCTATCTGGTGAAGCTGCTGGTACCGAAACGCCTGCGCGCCATCAAGATGACGAGCAAGAAGCCGCCCAAAAACTATGATGCCAAAGTAAAACTGGCTTTCTCGGCTATATTGTGTGCTGTACTGTGTTTTCTGTTCCCGGTTGCCTCACCGCTGTTCTTCTCCTTGTTCCTCGGAGTGGCAGTACGCGAATCGGGGATGAAGCATATCTACGATTTTGTAAGCGGTCCGCTGTTGTATGGTTCTACTTTCATGCTCGGCCTGTTGTTGGGCGTACTTTGCGACGCACATCTGCTGCTCGACCCTAAAATTCTTAAATTGTTGGTATTGGGCATGGGCGCACTGCTGCTCTCCGGTATCGGCGGAATCATTGGAGGGTACATCATGTACTTCATCAAGCGGGGCAATTACAATCCGGTCATCGGAATTGCAGCCGTGAGCTGCGTGCCTACTACGGCGAAGGTTGCCCAGAAGATAGTAAGCAAGGACAACCCCAATTCCTTCATCTTGGGAGATGCCTTGGGGGCTAATATTTCAGGAGTAATCACTTCGGCCATCATTACGGGTATCTATATTACTATAATTCCCTATCTGTAGCCTGCGTAGTGGGTTTAGGTGACGGAAAGAGGTTGTGGCAATCACAATCTCTTTCTTTTTATGATACATGGGGCAAGCTGTTGCATTTCAGATAAAATCCTTTACCTTTGCCGGCAAACACATTTATCAAGATATCAGGATGAAGAAAGTATTTAAATTGGCCGGAGGATTCATGGTCGGGGCATGCATCGGCTTTGTAGGAATAATAGGTGTAAGAGTCCTGGTTTTAGGAGACTCGTTCGACGGTTTACACAGCAAGTTTGCCGAAACCGGCATGCTGGAGACAGTAGGAGTTTCCTTGTTAGCCATACTGATTCTGCTGTTCTCCATCTTCCTGCAAGTGCTTCTGCACGAAGGCGGGCATCTTGTCTGCGGACTGGCAACCGGCTACCGCTTCGTCTCCTTCCGCATCTTCAACCTTACCTTCATACGGAAAGACGGGAAATTATGCATCAAGCGTTTCAGCCTTGCCGGAACGGGAGGCCAATGCCTGCTTACCCCACCCGAAAGGCCTCTTGAAGATATCCCAACCACCTTGTACAACCTGGGTGGAGTGCTTGCCAACCTGCTGACCGCCATCCTTGCCTTCCTCCCCCTGCTGACCGTAGACGGGCTGCCTTACCTGCTGAAATTCTTCCTTCTGATGCTCTCTTTGATTGGCATTCTCCTTGCAGGGATGAACGGCATCCCCATGAAGATGGGCGGCATCGGCAATGATGCCGACAACATGCGCCTGCTTCTCAAGGACAGCAAGAGCAAGCAGGCACTGGTCACCCAGCTGCGCATCAACGCATTGGTGCAAGAGGGCATGCGTCCTAAGGACATGCCTGCCGAATGGTTCAGCCAAACGGAAGACATCAACTACAAAGATGCCCTGCAGGTCACCATAGCCTTGATGAGCGCCTCGCGCCTGCTCGACTGCGAAGAATGGGAAGCCGCCTACAATGCATTTGAGAAAATAATGAGCCACCGGCACGAAGTCATCGGACTTTTGATAAAGGAAAACGCTTGCGAGCTGCTCTTCACCGCACTGGTGACAAAGAGGACCGCACGGGCAGAAGAATTATATACCGATGAGCTGGATACCTACATCCGGCAATATAAGGATGTGACGTCTTCCAAACAGCGGCTGCTCTGCGCCCTGGCACTCTACCGGGACAAGGACACAGCAAAGGCAAAGGAGATTTACGAAGCCACCTGCCAACGGAAAAACAAATACTTGATGCAGGGAGAAGTCAGTTCGGACATAGCCTTGATGAAATCAATCCTTACCGCCAAGAATGCCTTGTAAGATGGAACGATATTTCTTTTACTTGTTATATCTGCTGCTTGGCTGCTCACTATGCGGTTGTAGCAGAAAACAAGCGCCAAAGCAGACACAAGACCCAGATACGGAGACCACCATCCCGTACGCCGACACCATAGCGGCACCCGTCCCTCCGGCTCCGGCCAAAAGCCGAACAGCCCGCTACCTGGACTCCCTCGGTTTCGTCAGCATCGCCGAAGCGGACAGCAGCATCGCCATCGACTTGATGTACACCCGTGCCGACAATTTCACCGGAACCCTATTGTACGAAGACCTAAAAGAAGCCTACCTGCACCCCGATGCCATGAAAAGCCTGAAGCGGGCACAACGCCTGCTGAAAGAACAGTACCCCGGCTACAGCCTTATCGTCTACGACGCAGCGCGCCCCTTGTCCGTACAGCAGAAGATGTGGAACGTAGTGAAAGGAACCTCCAAATACATCTATGTCTCCAACCCCTCACGCGGCGGCGGCCTGCACAACTACGGGTTGGCAGTGGACATCAGCATACTCGACGATAAAGGAACCCCTCTGCCCATGGGCACCCCGGTAGACCATCTGGGCAGGGAAGCCCACATCACAGAAGAAGCCGTGCTCGTGGCACAAGGCAAGCTGACGGAACAAGAACGTGAAAACCGGCTGCTGCTCCGGCAGGTAATGAAAGAAGCCGGATTCCACCCGCTACCCAGCGAATGGTGGCACTTCAACCGCGTCAGCAGGCAGACGGCAAAGGAGCGATACCGGGTCATCCCTTAACTCTCACCCCCAGCTTGTCCGGAAACTTAAATTTGCTATCGCTTTGACGCGGATGACGCAGATGACGCGGATTTTTAATATTCTTAATCTGTATTATCAGCGTCATCTGTGTCTGAAAAATAATCAGACAGAAAGCTGCGAATTTATGCCCCACTTTGTCCTTTTTGAGATAACTTTGCATCAGAATAAATAAGCCAAGCCATGCCTTTATCCCAAGACACCCTCCGCTTCATCCGCGAGCATCGCCGCGACGACGTGCGCAGCCTTGCCTTGCAGGCACGCCGCTACCCTTCGGTAGACATGCCCGCCGCCATCACACAGATTTCCGGCTGGCAGATTGCCAAAGAGAAGATACCCGCATGGGCCGAGAACGAGCATATACTCTACCCCGCCCACCTTTCTCTGGAACAATGCTCCTCCCAAGCAACGGCACAGTATAAAGCGGAGATTATAACTAACCTGCTACATACAGAACAAGAACATCCCGCGCAGAACAGTACCCCCGCATCAGCCGGCACCTTTACCGACCTCACCGGAGGTTTCGGCATCGACTGCGCCTATCTCTCCTCCCGCTTCGGGCATGCCACTTACGTCGAGCGCCAGGAAACCCTCTGCCAGATAGCCGCACACAACTTCCCTGTCCTCGGCCTGAACCACATCTCCGTCTGCCACGCAGACAGCGTCTGCCATCTGCAAGAGATGGAGCCCGTGGACTGTATATTCATAGACCCTGCCCGCCGCGACGGACACGGTGGAAAGACCGTAGCCATCGGCGACTGCGAACCCGATATAGCCGCCCTCGAAGAACTGCTGCTGCGCAAGGCAAGACACGTACTGGTAAAACTCTCCCCCATGCTCGACCTCACCCTCGCCCTGAACGATTTGAAGCATGTCCGCCAGGCACACATCGTCTCCGTGGGCAACGAATGCAAGGAACTGCTGCTCTTGCTGGGACAAGGCGAAGGAGTGCCGGCAGACGACATCCCCATCCATTGCGTCAACTTCACCGGTGTACCGGCTCCCCAAGCCCTCGTCTTCACCCGCCGGCAGGAGAAGGAGCGTGCATGCCCCTACACCCCTCAACTGAAATCATACCTCTACGAACCGAATGCCTCCGTGCTGAAAGCCGGTGCATTCCGCAGCCTCTCCTCATTGTATAAGGTGGAAAAACTGCATCCCAACAGCCACCTCTACACCTCGGACCACTTCCTGCCGGACTTCCCCGGCCGCAAGTTCCGGATTACCTCCTCCTGCGGCTTCGGCAAGAAAGAAGTGAAAGAGATGCTGGCTGCCGAGAAAAAGGCGAACCTCACCGTGCGCAACTTCCCCGCCACCGTGGCCGAACTGCGCAAACGACTGAAATTGGCCGAAGGGGGAGGCACTTATCTCTTTGCCACTATTCTGGCAGACGAGAAGAAGGTACTTATCCGCTGCCAGGCTACGGGATAAGACACCAACCCCTATACCTTCCCCTGCACGAGATGTACATCTCATGTTGCTCGAGATGTACATCTCATACAGTCCGAGATGCACATCTCGTGCATCTTTAGCATCAGTCTGCCAGATGACGGCAAAGGGAGATACCGCCGAAAAGGTACTACCTCCAAGAATTTATGTAACCTCATTGTAACTGAATCGTTATCTGTTCTTCAACGCTCCGCAACCTCCACGTAACGGCAACCCTCTACTTTTGCGGCAGATTATTAACAGATAATAACAAGTATGAAACAGATTTTGAGAGCATTCTTATTCTTACTCCTATTCACCGCCACCGTCAATACGGCCATTGCCGACGAAAAAGCAAATGTCACGAAACAAGGAACTGTACGTGGACGCATCATCGACGCCACTAAACAAACTCTCCCGGGCGCATCCATCTACATCGAGAAACTACACACTGGCGTGACGAGCGACGTCAACGGCTTCTACACTTTCTCTAACCTTGACCCGGGAACCTATACAGTAAAGGTGAGCTACGTGGGCTACTCTCCCGTAGAACTGAAAATCACCATCCCCGCAGGCCGTACACTGGAAAAAGACGTCGTACTGAACGAAGGCGTGGAGTTGCAGGAAGTGGTGGTAGGCGGCGCCTTCCAGGGACAGCGCCGTGCCATCAACTCACAGAAAAACAACATGGGGATTACGAATGTAGTCTCTGCCGACCAGGTAGGCAAGTTCCCCGACTCCAACATCGGTGACGCCCTTAAACGCATCTCCGGCATCAACGTGCAGTACGACCAAGGCGAGGCACGCTTCGGGCAAGTGCGGGGCACGAGTGCCGACCTCAGCTCCGTCACCATCAACGGCAACCGCGTTCCCTCTGCCGAAGGCGATACGCGCAACGTACAGCTCGACCTCATTCCGGCAGACATGATTCAGACCATCGAAGTGAACAAGGTAGTAACCGCCGATATGGACGGCGACGCCATCGGCGGCAGCATCAACCTCGTCACCAAGAACTCCCCCTACAAGCGTACCATTGCCGCCACCGCCGGAACCGGCTACAACTGGGTGAGCGAAAAGGCGCAACTGAACCTTGGCTTCACCTACGGCGACCGCTTCTTCAACGACAAACTCGGCTTGATTGTATCGGCCTCCTATCAGAACTCACCTTCCGGTTCCTACGACACCGAATTCGTGTGGGAGCAGGACGATGACGGCAAGACGTACGTCAACGACTACCAAATCCGCCAATACTACGTCACCCGCGAACGCCAAAGCTACTCTGCCGCACTGGACTGGGACATCAATGCCAACCACAAACTGACCTTCAAAGGCATCTTCAACAACCGCAACGACTGGGAGAACCGCTACCGTACCACGCTGAAAGACCTTGACCCCGACGGCAACGCCACTGTACGCATACAGACCAAAGCCGGTACGCCGGACAACCGTAACGCCCGCCTGGAACGCCAGCGCACCATGGACTTTGCCCTCGGCGGCGAACACCTCTTCGGCGCCCTCTCCATGGACTGGCACGCCAGCTATGCCAAAGCCAGCGAAGAACGTCCCAACGAACGCTACATCGACTTCCAACTGAAGAAACAGAAGTTCGACATGGACCTGAGCGACGAACGCCAACCCTTTGCCAGCCCCAAAACAGGCTCTACCATGACATTGAACGATGAATTCAGCCTGAAAGAGCTGACGGAACAGCAGGAAGACATCAAGGAGCAGGACCTGAAGTTCTCCGCCAACTTCAAACTTCCCTTCAAGAACGGCAACAAGCTGAAGTTCGGCGCAAAGGTAGTGCGCAAGACCAAGGATAAAGAAGTGGACTTCTACGAATACTCTCCTCTGGACGAGGATGCCTTCATGACGAACAGCCTGGCAAATACAGTGGACCAGACCAACAAGAACTTCATGCCCAACAACAAATACCAGGCAGGCATCTACGCCAGCAAGGAATACACCGGCTCTTTAGACTTGAACAACGCTTCCCTCTTTGAGAAAGAGCAGGTGCAGGAAGAACTTGCCGGAAACTTCAACGCCCGCGAAACCGTGACTTCCGGCTACCTCCGCTTCGACCAAAAACTGACAAAAGACGTGGAACTGATGACCGGACTTCGCATAGAGAACACCAACCTTGCCTATACGGGACGCACCTACGATGCCGACGAAGACCTCACCAGCAAGACCGACCGTCAGCGCAACAGCTACATCAACTTCCTGCCGTCGCTGCTCGTAAAGTGGAATGTAAACGATGACTTCAAAGTGCGCGGTTCGTTTACCCAAACCTTGTCACGCCCCAAATACTCGGCCCTCGTGCCCAGTGTGAACATCAAGCGTTCCGACAACGAAATCACCATCGGAAACCCGGAGCTGAAACCTACCGTCTCCTACAACTTCGACTTGAGTGCCGACTACTACTTCCGCAGCATCGGTCTGATAAGCGCCGGCATCTTCTACAAGAAGATAGACGACTTCATCGTAGACCAGGTGAGCACCAACTACGAATACCAGGGTAACACCTACACCCGCTTCACCCAACCCAAGAATGCGGGCAACGCCAACCTGGTAGGGGTAGAGTTATCCTACCAGCGCGACTTCAGCTTCATTGCTCCCGCTCTGAAATGTGTAGGTTTCTACGGAACGTACACCTACACCCACTCCCGTGTGGAAGACTTCAACTTCGAAGGCCGCGAGAATGAGAAAGACTTGAGCATGCCAGGCTCTCCGGAGCATACCGCAAATGCTTCCCTATACTTTGAGAAAGGCGGTCTGAATCTGCGCCTGAGCTATAACTTCGCTTCCGACTTCATCGACGAAATGGGAGAAAGCACCTTCTACGACCGCTACTACGACAAGGTGAACTATATGGACGTAAACGCCAGCTATACCTTCGGAAAGAAATTCAAGACTACCTTCTACGCCGAAGCCAACAACCTGCTGAACCAGCCGCTACGCTACTACCAGGGCACAAAAGACCGTACCATGCAGGCAGAATACTACGGCGTGAAAGTGAATGCGGGAGTGAAGATTAATTTTTAAACAGCGAATTCTATCTCAACAAGTTATCAACATTAACTACTCAACAATTTAATAATGACAATGAAGAAAATATTCCTTTTACTGTTTATTGCCCTACTCGGCAACGCAGCCATTGCCCAAATCACCGATTACTCCATCTTCGACAAGAAGTTCAACTTCTACGTAGCCAACGACCTCGGCCGTAACGGCTACTACGACCAAAAGCCCATCGCCGAACTGATGGGACAAATGGCAGAAGAAGTAGGCCCCGAATTCGTTCTTGCCACCGGCGATGTACACCACTTTGAAGGCGTACGTAGCGTGAACGACCCGCTTTGGATGACCAACTACGAACTTATTTACAGCCACCCGGAGCTGATGATAGACTGGTTCCCCCTGCTGGGCAACCACGAATACCGCGGCAATACGCAGGCTGTGCTCGACTACAGTAATATCAGCCGCCGCTGGACCATGCCCGCCCGTTATTATACCAAGACGTTCGAGGACAACGGCGCTACCATCCGCATCCTTTGGGTAGACACCGCCCCGATGATTGACAAATACCGCAACGACAGCGAGACCTATCCCGATGCCTGCAAGCAGGATTACCAGCAACAACTTTCCTGGATAGATTCCGTACTGACTGCCGCCAAAGAGGACTGGGTTATCGTTGCCGGACACCATCCCATCTATGCCGAAACCCCGAAGGACGAGAGCGAACGCGCGGATATGCAGGCACGTCTCGATCCCATCCTGCGCAAGCACAAGGTGGATATGTACATCTGCGGACACATCCACAACTTCCAGCATGTACGCGTGGCAGGCAGCGACATCGACTATATCACCAATTCTGCCGGTTCGCTCGCCCGCAAGGTGAAGCCCATCGAAGGGACCGTATTCTGCAGCCCCGAACCGGGTTTCTCCATTGTATCGGCCAGCAAAAAGACACTGGAACTGCGCATGATTGACAAGAAAGGGAATGTATTGCACACGGTGACGCGCAGCAAATAATCCAAGCCGGCACGCAAGCAGGCGCATTCCCCCGAAGCCCTGCCGAACAACCACTTTCCTCCCACGAAGCAAAAGACCATGTTTCGTAGGAGGATTTTTCCATCTCATACGACAAAAACAAAGCCTATCCGCAGGAATACAAGAAAAAGCCCTATATTTGCATTTGTCAATACATAACTATGATGAAGAAGATACACTTCCTGCTACTAATCAGCCTGCTACTTGCCGCTTGCAGTGATGACGACAAAGAGAAACAACCCGCTTTTGTGACCAATATCACCATATCCGATGCCGGAAAGACCTTCAATCCCGGTGATGCCGTGACCGTCAAAGCCGACGGCTTGCAGAGCGGCGACCAAATCATATTGGACATCTACTGGCCGATAGCCGACAATCCTCTCTTTCCCGAAGGGTATTCACGCTACACACGCGCCGTTACCACGGAGCAAACCACCAACAGCATTACTTTCCTTGCCCCCGGACACTGGCCCGCCTCACGGGTAGAAATGTTCCTGGAACGGGCAGGACAGCTTCAGCCTCTCGGCCAGATTTCGGTAGCCGACGGACAATCCCCCGAAGAACCATATCTCTACGGTATCACCAACTCCCACGCCATTTACACACCGACCGTTCCCCGCGGCATCACCCGTATCGACCTGGTAACACAAGAAATATCGGAAGTAATCCAGTTCCATGACGACGAAGATTTCCACCTTGCCGCCAACATCCCCGGCACCAACATCCTCTGCGGGATACGGGAGAAAGACGGCAGTAGTTTCATCGACGGATACGACCTCTGCATGCACTATTGGTGTAACCCGGTAGAACGTAACGCAATTACCATCTGCTCGGACTTCAACAACACTGTTTCCCTGGAAATGGCCGGAGATAAGCTCCTCACCTACTGTAGCATCTCTTATCCGGTATATACCCGGTTGAATATGCCACCGATACATACTCCCGAAATACCATTACCGGATGGACTGAAGCCCGAATCCCTCTCACGCTATCCGGGCGTGATAGCCGACGCCCACATGCTGCTCTCGGCCAACAACGGCGACGGCACCTTCTCGCCCGTCGTGATAGACATCGCCAAAGAAAAGATGCATTGCTACGACCCCATCAAGGCCGAAGCCTTGATACCTTTCCGGATTATGGAACCATCCCCCGAAAACCCAAACAGCCTGCAATGCAAAGGAGGCTATATCGTTTCCCGTGCCAATGGTGGAGATACGCAATTCTGCTTATGGGATACTACTGCCGGAAACTTGAAAGAGCCTTTCGCCACCTACCCCAACGCCGTACGCTCCGCTGCCATGTACTACTCCAAGGACGGGCAGACAAGGAAACTCTACGTGCAGTTTGCAGGCTATCGTGAAGGCGACTTCATCGAAACTTATGATTTCCAGACAAAGAAATGGAGGATGTTTATGTTCTACGTACCGTTTGCAGAGATTTTACTGGCACGATAACCGGCTCCCTTACTGCTTTTTCTCCCGTAAGTCATCCTTGGGTATGGTCGTCTCACTGCCGTCACGCGTAGCTATGTAGTGAGGAGACATGATTTCGATGCCTGCTTCGTTGAAGGCATCCTGGATATTCTGATGCAAATCAGAGTAAATCTGGCTAAGGCTGTTGGCATCCCTGATATAGGCATTCACTTGATAAACCGGATAATAATCCTGAAGGGAAGTCTCCAATACAAACGGACGGGGATCATCTATCACTCCAGGAGTATTCAATGCAGCCTCTATCAACAGCTGATGTGTCTTCCGCCACGGAACATCGTAGCCAATACTGACCTCCGAATGGATAATCAATCCATACTCACGGGCAGACTGGCTGTAATTGACCGTATGAGAAGACATGATGAAAGAGTTCGGAATGGTCACCACCTCATTCTTCGGAGTACGGATGCGGGTGACGAGCGGTGTTTTCTCAATGATGTTGCCCGTAGTATCGTTCAGCTTGATGCGGTCACCCAGCTTGAAAGGCCGCATGTAGGTTATGACCAGTCCTGCAATGATATTGCCGATAACCGTACTGGAACCGAGCGAAACAATCAAGCCGACAAACACGGAGATTCCCTGGAAGACTCCCGACTTGGAACCCGGCAGATAAGGGTAAATCATGGCAATCATAAACGCATAAAGCAAGAAGCGCACAATGTGATAGGTAGGAATGGCCCAATCCGGATAGAAGCCGTTTATCTTCAGCCGTTCAGCCTGCACCTCATTGGCAAGATAACGCACCAGTCTGACCAGATACTTCACCGCATAGCATATCACAAAGATAGTGAACAGATTGGGTATATAGTCGGCTATTCCATTCAAGATGACCTTTATAGGATTCCAGATGTAGGAGAATAATGTATAAGCCAAGCTCTTGGTCTGAGGGAAAATGGAGAATAATAACGGAACCGTCAGCAGCAACTGCAACAGCATGACTACATAACGCACCAGGTTGGCAACAAACACCAGCAGATTGACCTGCTTCTGCGTATCCAGCAATTCATAATCCTGAATAGAGATCGGTTTCAGCTTGGTATCCTTCAGCTTCTGAATGCGTAGTTTGAGTTTTCTGAACAGCCAGTTGGTAAACTTGAACAAGAAGAACTGTCCCACAAGCACCAGGATAAAGTACAAGATACGCTTACCCAACTGCCACAAGCTATGCTCCTTCTGCATGGCTTTCAGTTTGTCCACCACGACATGCCTCTTGCTGGCGGCCAGCTGGTCGCGGGTACAGTTTTCCCACAAAGCATCCTGATCGGTAAAGGAAATGATGACCTTTTCGCCATACATCAAGTCTGTAACAATATCCGTACTCTCTAAATAAACAGAGTCCGGACGCAGATTGAAACGCGTGCCCAATGCTTCGATGACGTTGCTTACATCTTTGGCTCGCTGTTGGGGCGTATGCCCTCCACGCTTGGCATACAGATAGAACAAAGTGTCCTTCTCCACCACCACCGGAATACCCGGTGTCACCGTCCGCAACGAATCAATGCGTTGTTTCTGCAATGCCAGCTTCACCGAATCGGCCGCATAGCCCGCCAACTTCATCTGCTCCATTTCCATCCGCAGGTTCGCCTCATTCAGCCGGGCTGTTTCCAACTCCTGCCGGACAAGCGACAACTGAATCGAATCGGAGTCAGTCCTTGCCACTGTGACACTCCCCACACTATCCTCACCTAAAACACTGAGCACTTTATCTACCAACTGAGCTGACACTCCGTCTGCCAGCATCAACAGCCAACAAAGACAGAAAGCACGGATAACCTTCATATATAAACTTCTTGATTTGATTCTTTAATTATGCAAATATACCCAATAAATGCTTCAAACATACGGAATGTTTTTAACTTCCTACCCTAATCGACATAACTTTTTCATGCAAACATGAAAGTTCTGTATCCGGTTTGCACTATCTTTGTACTCAAAATTGACATACCTATGAATATATTGTTTCTTGTCGGAGGACTGCTCCTCATTCTTCTGGGTGCCAATGGCTTGACAGACGGTGCCGCATCCGTTGCCAAACGTTTCCATATACCGTCCATCGTCATCGGGCTCACCATTGTTGCCTTCGGCACTTCCGCACCGGAACTCACCGTCAGCATATCCTCTGCTCTCAAAGGCAGTGCAGACATTGCCATTGGCAATGTGGTGGGAAGCAATACGTTCAATACCCTGATGATTGTGGGTTGTACGGCCCTTTTTGCCCCGATAGCCATTACCCGTAACACACTGAAACGCGAAATACCCCTTTGCATCCTTTCATCCTTCGCCCTGCTGATTTGTGCCAACGACGTCTTACTGGACAGCAGTGGGGAGAACATACTCAGCATCACCGACGGCCTATTGCTGCTATGCTTCTTTACCATTTTCCTGAGTTATACTTTTGCCATTGCAAAAAGGGATGGAAGTATGAAGGAACCGGAAAAGGAGCACTTACAGGAAGAAGACGAAATCAGGCTGTTACCCGCGTGGAAGTCCGCCCTATACATTCTCGGCGGACTTGCCGGCCTCATCATCGGAGGTAATTTCTTTGTAGACGGTGCCAGCGGCATAGCCCGCGGATTGGGTGTCAGCGAATCCATCATCGGTCTCACGCTCGTAGCAGGCGGCACTTCATTACCCGAACTCGCCACCTCCATCGTAGCCGCCTTGAAGAAAAACCCCGAAATAGCCATCGGAAACGTCATCGGAAGTAATCTCTTCAATATATTCTTCGTACTGGGTTGTTCGGCCTCCATCACTCCACTGCGTCTGACGGGCATCACCAATTTCGATTTGTGGGTACTCGTAGGGTCCAGCATCCTGCTTTGGCTGTTCGGTATCTTTTTCGGGAAACGCATCATCACCCGGGTGGAAGGAAGCATTCTGATTCTCTGCTACATTGCCTACACAGCGGTACTGATATACAACCTCTAACAGCAAATTTACAAACACCCTACGCGGTATTTTAAAGATTATCACGTATTTTTAAATAAGGCAAGCTGTACCTCGGCATAAAAAATAAGCAAGCTTATTTTGTTCTGCTCTCAGTTTGCATTACCTTTGTGGTCTCAATATTGAACAACTATGGCAATTACAATCAAGAAAGTAACCACAAGACGGGAACTGGAGCGCTTTATCCGTTTCAACTACCTGCTATACAAAAACAACCCCTATTCCGTCCCCGACCTTTTCGATGACATGCTCAACACCTTCAACAAGAAGAAAAACGCTGCATTCGAATTTTGTGAAGCCGACTATTTCCTGGCTTATCGGGAAGGTAAAATCGTAGGACGTGTAGCTGCCATCATCAACCACAAGGCAAACCAAACCTGGAACAAAAAGGAAGTCCGCTTCGGCTGGATAGACTTCATCGATGATGCGGAAGTCTCCGATGCCCTGATTCGCACCGTGGAAGAATGGGGAAAAGAACGGGGAATGACACATATACAAGGCCCGCTGGGATTCACAGATTTCGATGCCGAAGGTATGCTCATCGAAGGATTCGACCAGCTCAGCACCATGGCCACCATTTATAACTATCCCTACTATCCGCAACATCTGGAACGCATGGGCTTTGAGAAGGATGCCGATTGGGTGGAGTACAAAATCTACATTCCCGACGCCATACCCGACAAGCACAAGCGCATCTCCGACCTCATCCAGCGCAAGTATAACCTCAAGGTAAAGAAATACACATCTGCCAAGAAGATTGCCCAAGACTACGGTCAGGCCATCTTCGAACTGATGAACGAAGCCTATCAGCCACTCTATGGCTATTCTGCACTGAGCCAACGGCAGATTGACCAATACGTCAAGATGTACCTGCCCATCCTCGACCTACGCATGGTGACATTGATTACCGATGCCGATGACCAGCTGCTTGCCGTAGGCATTTCCATGCCGTCACTCGCCGAAGCGTTGCAAAAAGCCCACGGGCGCCTGCTTCCTATGGGTTGGTATCACCTGGCCAAGACCATCTTCTTGAAGAAATATCCCAAGATGCTCGATTTGCTGCTGGTTGCCGTGAAACCGGAGTATCAGAACAAGGGGGTAAATGCATTGTTGTTCTCCGACCTTATCCCCGTCTATCAGCAACTTGGTTTCGAGTATGCCGAGAGTAATCCGGAGCTGGAGCTGAACGGCAAGGTGCAAGCGCAGTGGGAGTACTTCAAGACGGAACAGCATAAACGGAGAAGATGCTTTGTGAAAGGAATAAAATAAGTTCTAAATCCAGAATATAAGCTTGTCAGAAGTCCATAAAAGACATTATTTTTTTGCGAACCCCCGAATTTCTCATTACCTTTGTCGCAATGCGCAATATGAAGGAATAACGTACTTATGGAAGATAACAACAATATGACCCTGCCGCTGGAAGAAGCAGACAACAATATCACAGAGAGCCCCGTTTCCAGCGTGGAATATACCGACGACAACATCCGCCACCTGGACGACATGGAGCATATCCGTGTCCGTTCCGGTATGTACATAGGCCGTCTGGGCGACGGCTCACAGAACGATGACGGTATCTATGTGTTGCTGAAAGAAGTGATGGACAACAGCATCGACGAGTTCAAGATGGGTGCCGGAAAGCGTATAGAAGTGACTATAGAAGACAGTCTGCGTGTCAGCGTACGCGACTATGGACGAGGCATTCCGCAAGGCAAACTGGTAGAGGCGGTCAGCAAACTGAATACCGGGGGTAAATATGATTCAAAGGCTTTCAAGAAAAGTGTCGGACTGAACGGCGTGGGCATCAAGGCGGTCAATGCGCTGAGTAGCCGTTTCGAGGTACGCAGTTACCGCGACGGCAAGGTACGTACCGCCATCTTCGAGAAAGGAACGCTGTTGAGTGATGTGACCGAAGACTCGACAGAAGAAAGCGGAACCTATATCTTCTTCGAACCGGACGCCACACTCTTCCTAAACTATTCCTTCCAGAACCAGTTCGTAGAAACCCTGTTGCGCAACTACACCTACCTGAATACGGGCCTCACCTTCATTTACAACGGCCAGCGCATCGTTTCCCGCCACGGGCTGGAGGACTTGCTGAAAGACAACATGACCAGCGAAGGCCTTTACGACATCATCCACCTGAAAGGAGAGGACATCGAGATTGCCTTCACACACACCAACCAATACGGCGAAGAGTACTACTCCTTTGTCAACGGGCAACACACCACCCAAGGCGGCACACACCAGACTGCCTTGAAGGAACACATTGCCCGTACCATCAAGGAGTTCTACAACAAGAACCAGGAATATGCCGACATCCGCAACGGACTGGTAGCCGCCATTGCCATCGACGTGGAGGAACCCATGTTCGAGAGCCAGACCAAAACGAAACTGGGCAGCAACAACATGTGGCCTGCCGCGCCGCAGGAACACAAGCCCGCCGGCCCCACGGTGAACAAATACGTAGGAGACTTCATCAAGACGGAAGTGGACAACTACCTCCACAAGAACCCGCTTGTGGCCGAAGTGATGCTGCAAAAGATACAAGACTCCGAGAAAGAGCGCAAAGCCATTGCCGGCGTCACCAAGCTGGCACGCGAACGCGCCAAGAAAGCCAACCTGCACAACCGCAAGCTGCGCGACTGCCGCTACCACTTGAGTGACGGTAAAGGCAAAGACCAGGAAACCGAATCCTGCATCTTCATTACCGAGGGAGACTCCGCCAGCGGTTCCATCACCAAGAGCCGCGACGTGAATACCCAAGCAGTATTCAGCCTGCGTGGTAAACCGCTAAATTCCTACGGACTCACCAAGAAAGTAGTTTATGAAAACGAAGAATTCAACTTGCTTCAAGCAGCCTTGAATATAGAAGACGGCATAGAGACACTGCGCTACAACAAAGTCATCGTAGCTACCGATGCCGATGTGGACGGCATGCACATCCGCCTGCTCATCATCACCTTCTTCCTGCAGTTCTTCCCCGACCTGATAAAGAAAGGGCATGTATATATCCTGCAAACCCCTCTCTTCCGCGTGCGCAACAAAAAGAAGACAAGTTATTGCTATACAGAGGAGGAACGTGTGAAAGCCATTGAAGAACTGGGTCCCAACCCCGAAATCACCCGATTCAAAGGTCTGGGAGAAATCTCGCCCGACGAGTTCAAGCATTTTATCGGCAAGGATATGCGTCTGGAACAAGTGTCCCTGCGCAAGACAGACCTCGTAAAAGAGCTGCTGGAATTCTACATGGGTAAGAATACCATGGAACGACAAAACTTTATTATCAACAACTTGGTTATAGAAGAAGATTTGGCATCATGAGAAGAGCTATCTTTCCGGGAACATTCGACCCGTTTACTATCGGACACTCTTCGGTAGTGAGCCGTGCACTGACTTTTATAGACGAAATCGTCATAGGCATCGGCATCAATGAAAATAAGAATACGTATTTCCCCTTGGAAAAGCGCGAACAAATGATACGAGACTACTACCGGAACGAGCCGCGCATCATTGTGCAGTCCTATGACTGCCTGACTATCGACTTTGCCCGGCAGGTAGATGCCAGTCTGATAATACGCGGCATACGCACCGTGAAGGATTTCGAATACGAGGAAACCATTGCCGACATCAACCGCAAACTGACCGGCATAGAAACCATCCTGCTCTTCACCGAGCCGGAACTTACCTGCGTCAGTTCCACCACCGTGCGCGAACTGCTGCAATACGGCAAGGACATAAGCATGTTCATACCGGAGGGAATGGAGATTAGGGATTAAGGATTAAGGATTAGGGATTAAAATGGAAATGATGAAAAAACTATTTACTATTATAATATGTATATGCGCGGTGACGGCGCAAGCGCAAAAGCCGAACAATGAAGCCCTGCGCAAACTGCAAATGGCAGAGTTTGCCATCACCAACCTTTATGTGGACAAGGTGGATGAAGACAAGCTGGTGGAAGAAGCCATCATCAAGATGCTGGCACAACTCGACCCGCACTCCACCTACAACAACGCCGAAGAAGTGAAGAAGATGAACGAGCCGTTGCAAGGCAATTTCGAGGGCATCGGCGTACAGTTTCAGATGATAGAAGATACCCTGCTTGTGATACAACCCGTGAGCAACGGACCTTCCGAGAAGGTGGGCATCCTTGCCGGCGACCGTATCGTAGCCGTCAATGACAGCGCCATTGCCGGAGTAAAAATGAGCACGGAAGATATTATGAGCCGCCTGCGCGGACCGAAAGACTCGGAAGTGAAACTCACCATCGTGCGCCGTGGCGTGGACGACCAGCTGTACTTCACCGTGAAGCGTGACAAAATTCCCATCCTCAGCCTGGACGCATCTTACATGATACAACCCAAAACCGGCTATATCCGTATCAACCGCTTCGGGGCAACCACCGCCGAAGAGTTTGCAGAAGCCCTGAAAAGCCTGCAAAAGAAAGGAATGAAAGACCTCATCCTCGACCTGCAAGGAAATGGAGGAGGGTATCTGAATGCCGCCATCGACCTTGCCAACGAATTTCTGAAGCAAAAAGAACTCATCGTCTACACCGAAGGAAGGGCCGCACGCCGCAGTGATTTCTTTGCCAAAGGTACGGGCAACTTCAAGAACGGCCGTCTCATCATATTGGTGGACGAGTACTCCGCTTCTGCCAGTGAAATCGTGACCGGAGCCATCCAGGACTGGGACAGAGGCGTGGTAGTAGGACGCCGCACCTTCGGCAAGGGATTAGTACAGCGTCCTATCGACCTGCCGGACGGTTCCATGATTCGCCTCACTATCGCCCGCTACTATACTCCTTCGGGCCGTTGTATCCAGAAGCCTTACGACAGCACCGCCAACCTCGACGGCCGCCTAACCGGCGAGAACAGTCAGGATAAGTATAACCAGGAACTGATAGACCGCTTCAATCATGGAGAAATGATTCATGCGGACAGTATCCATTTTGCCGACTCCCTGAAAGCACAGACCAAGCGTATGGGACGTACCGTTTACGGAGGTGGAGGTATCATGCCCGACTTCTTCGTCCCCATCGACACTACCCAGTACACAGACTATCACCGCAACCTCGTAGCCAAAGGCGTGGTTATCAAAGCCACTACCGGCTACATCGAGAAGCACCGGAAGGAGTTGCAGAACAAATACAAGAAATTCGAAGCCTTCAACGAGAAGTTCGAGATAGACGATAACTTCCTTGCCGAAATACGTACGCTTGCCGACAAAGAGAAAATCAAGTTTGACGAGAAACAGTACAACCAATCCCTACCGCTCATCAAGACACAACTTAAAGCCTTGATAGCCCGTGACCTATGGGACATGAACGAATACTTCCAGGTGATGAACAGCACGAACCAGAGCGTGCAGCAAGCTCTAAAAGTGTTGAACGAAGGCATCTACAGCACTATTATCCAATAGCCGACTTGAAACAAACTTAGGCGCGGATTATGCGGATTTAGTTTATCTAACTCCGCATAATCCGCGCCTAAAATCATTCTCCGAACAGCCACTTATTCAGCCACTTGTTGACGTAGATGTTGACCACAGCACATCCAGCACCGATTGCAGCCCCCGCCAACACATCTGACGGATAATGCACTCCCTCGTTCATACGGGAAACTCCCACGGAACAAGCCCACAGGGCAGACGGAGCTATCACATACCATTTAGGATACTTTACACTGAGCGAGGTGGCAAGGGCAAAAGCCGTCGCCGTATGTCCAGAAGGAAAAGACGGGCTGCCTTCATGGCTATATGCATGCACTCTGTCGGGATATTTATCATAAGGACGCTCACGGTCCACCAGATATTTCATTCCATAAGTCACAACAAAAGCCCCCGCTACACTTGTACCTACGTAGACCGCATCTTTCAGCAAACCCTTATCATGTTTTATCCAAGCGGCAACCGCCATCGCCACCGGAACACCGACAGCAACATAGGGCTCCGAACGTGAAATTATCTTATTATAGTTACGGACAAACTTGCCATCCCAACTGTTAACCCGGTGCAAAGTGTTAATATCCCAATTCTGTGCCGAAAGACCGGATACAACAAGGCAGATAAAATATACAAAAAAAATAGCCTTTTTCATAAGTCCTTTATATTAGTTTGACGCAAAGATAGGACAAATAGATAGAGTTTTCACAAAAAAATTCTATCTTTGTTGCCACATTTATAATAATTCGCTAATCATTTCATGAGACTGGAAACTTGCTGCAACCGACAGATTGATTGTATGGTATGTCCCCAAAAATCAGAAGGAGTATTGGTTTACCGCCACTACCCCAAGGGACAACATTTCTCTGCTGAAAAGTGCACACAGAACTGCATGATATTTATGCTGAAAGGTGAATTACTTGTAAACAGTGACGAATATCCGGGCACCACTCTCCAAAGCCGCCAGCTCATCTTGCAAGCCATCGGCTCCAAAGTAGAACTCCTGGCTTTGACCGAAGTGGAATATATTGTCTATTGGTTCACCGAGCTTCCTCTGATTTGCGAAGAGCGCTACAAGGAGATACTGAAACGCTCGGAAGCCCCCTTGACTTATACCCCGCTTACCGCGATTTCCATGCTCGAAGGGCTCCTGAAAAGCCTTGCCTGCTACCTCAACGAGCAACCCTATGCGTGCAGCAAATACATTGAAATGAAATGCCAGGAATTGGTATACATATTGACATGCTACTATCCGCTACACCAAATCAGTACATTCTTCTACCCCATCAGCACTTATACGGAAAGCTTCCAATATTTCGTCATGCAGAACTACGACAAGGTGAAGAATGTGGAAGAGTTTGCCCACCTCGGTGGATATACCACCACCACATTCCGCCGTCTGTTTAAAAATATGTATGGGGTCCCGGTCTATGAATGGATTCTGGACAAGAAACGTGAAGGAATTCTGAACGACCTGCAATACACCAAACAACGCATTTCAGTCATCAGCGCCCGCTATGGCTTTGATTCCCTATCCCACTTTGCCCACTTCTGCAAAGACTCTTTCGGAGACACGCCCCGCGCCCTGAGAAAACGTTCAGCAAACGGAGAAAAGATTTCCATTATCTGCAAAGAGCAAGGCAAAGACCAGGAGGACGAGTAAACCTTTTACTTGTCCGTAAACTTCGCATTCTGCCGGATTACGGAATTATTTCTTTAATCGCTTGCTTTATCGCTGGATTTCTCCTATTTTTGCGAAACATTTACAGAAGTATCCTGATAGAACAAATTTTCAAACTATTAAATAACTTAAATTCAATCATTTATGTGGTTAAGTAATTCATCTGTAGGAAGGAAAGTGGTGATGAGCGTTACCGGTATCGCCCTTGTCCTGTTTCTGACATTTCACATGGCGATGAACCTGGTTGCATTAGTCTCGGCTAATGGCTACAACATGGTTTGTGAGTTCCTGGGAGCAAACTGGTACGCATTGGTGGCTACGGTAGGTCTGGCTGCCTTATTCATCATCCACATCATCTACGCTTTCTGGCTGACTATGCAGAACCGTAAGGCACGTGGTAGCGAACGCTATGCCGTTACGGAAAAGCCCAAGACTGTGGAATGGGCTTCTCAAAACATGCTCGTACTGGGTATCATCGTAATCGTGGGTTTGGGCCTGCACCTGGTAAACTTCTGGGCTAAAATGCAGCTTCCCGAGTTGATGCACAACATGGGCATGCATGCTGACACCCTCACGCTGGCATATGCAGCCAACGGTGTCTATCACATTCAGAACACCTTCAGCAATCCGGTATTCGTAGTGCTTTACCTTGTTTGGCTGGGCGCATTGTGGTTCCACCTCACTCACGGTTTCTGGAGCTCCATGCAGTCTTTGGGCTGGAACAACAAAGTATGGATTAACCGTTGGAAATGTATCTCCAACATCTATTCTACTATCGTTGTCCTCTGCTTCGCTCTGGTAGTTGTCGTATTCTTTGCAAAATCATTGTGCGGCGCTTGCTAAATTCAAATTGTAAATGACTAAATTGTAAATTGCATTATGACTAAGATAGATTCTAAAATACCGGAAGGACCGGTGGCTGAGAAATGGACCAATTATAAGGCTCACCAAAAATTAGTAAACCCTGCCAACAAACGTCGTCTGGACATCATCGTAGTAGGAACCGGACTTGCCGGTGCCAGTGCTGCCGCCTCTCTGGGCGAAATGGGTTTCAGAGTATTCAACTTCTGCATCCAGGACTCTCCGCGCCGTGCACACTCCATCGCTGCACAAGGTGGTATCAATGCTGCTAAGAATTACCAAAACGACGGTGACTCTGTATACCGTCTGTTCTACGATACAGTAAAGGGTGGCGACTACCGTGCCCGCGAAGCCAACGTTTACCGTCTGGCTGAAGTATCCAACAATATTATCGACCAATGCGTTGCACAAGGTGTTCCTTTCGCCCGCGAATACGGCGGTACACTGGACAACCGTTCTTTCGGTGGTGCTCAGGTATCCCGTACTTTCTATGCCAAGGGTCAGACCGGACAGCAGCTGTTGCTGGGTGCATACTCTGCATTGAGCCGCCAGGTGAACGTAGGCACTGTGAAACTGTATACCCGCTACGAAATGGAAGACGTTGTCCTCATTGACGGACGTGCCCGCGGTATCATTGCAAAGAACCTCGTTACCGGTAAATTGGAACGTTTTGCCGCCCACGCTGTGGTAATCGCTACCGGTGGTTACGGCAATGCCTACTTCCTTTCTACCAATGCAATGGCATGTAACTGCTCTGCAGCAATGGCTTGCTACCGTAAAGGTGCCTGGTTTGCCAACCCTGCTTACGTACAGATTCACCCCACTTGTATCCCGGTTCACGGTGACAAGCAGTCTAAGCTGACTTTGATGTCCGAATCTCTGCGTAACGATGGTCGTATCTGGGTTCCGAAGAAGCTGGAAGATGCCAAGAAACTGCAGGAAGGTACACTGCAAGGAAAAGATATTCCCGAGGAAGACCGCGACTACTACCTGGAACGCCGTTATCCGGCATTCGGTAACCTCGTTCCGCGTGACGTTGCCAGCCGCGCTGCCAAAGAACGCTGCGACAAGGGCTTCGGCGTGAACAACACCGGTCTTGCCGTATTCCTTGACTTCTCCGAAGCTATCAACCGTCTGGGTAAAGATGTCGTTGCACAACGTTACGGCAACCTCTTCGATATGTATGAAGAAATCACTGATGTCAGCCCATACGAAAACCCGATGATGATTTATCCGGCTATCCACTATACCATGGGTGGTATCTGGGTTGACTACGAACTGATGACCTCCATCAAGGGACTGTTCGCCATCGGTGAATGTAACTTCTCCGACCACGGTGCAAACCGCCTCGGTGCTTCCGCCCTGATGCAAGGTCTGGCCGATGGTTACTTCGTATTGCCTTACACTATCCAGAACTATCTGGCCGACCAGATTACAGTTCCCCGTTTCTCTACCGACCTGCCCGAATTTGCAGCTGCAGAAAAGGCCGTTCAGGAGAAGATTGACTGGATGATGAACATCAAGGGTAAGAAGTCTGTAGACTCTATCCACAAGGAACTGGGCCACATTATGTGGGAATATGTAGGTATGGGACGTACGGCCGAAGGCTTGAAGGAAGGTCTGAAGAAGCTGAAAGAAGTCCGCAAGGAGTTCGAGAAAGAACTGTTCATCCCAGGCGACAAGGAAGGTATGAATGTAGAACTCGACAAGGCTATTCGTCTGTACGACTTCATCACTATGGGCGAGCTGGTTGCTTACGATGCACTGAACCGTAACGAAAGCTGCGGCGGTCACTTCCGTGAAGAATATCAGACTGAAGAAGGCGAAGCCAAGCGTGACGATGAAAACTACTTCTACGTGGCTTGCTGGGAATATCAGGGTTCTGACGAAAAGGAACCGGTATTGCTGAAAGAGCCGCTGGTTTACGAAGCAATCAAGGTACAGACTCGTAACTACAAGAGCTAATCGGGAAGTTGAACATTTAAAGAATTAAAGAAAATGGATAAAAATATATCATTTACGCTCAAGGTATGGCGCCAGAAGGGTCCGAAAGCAAAAGGCGCTTTTGAAACATACCAAATGAAAGATATCCCGGGCGATACTTCATTCCTCGAAATGCTGGATATCTTGAACGAACAGCTGATTTCTGAAGGTAAAGAACCGGTTGTATTCGACCACGACTGCCGCGAAGGTATCTGCGGTATGTGTTCGCTCTACATCAACGGACACCCCCACGGTCCTGCAACCGGCGCTACGACTTGCCAGATTTATATGCGTCGTTTCAACGACGGCGATACCATCACTGTTGAACCGTGGCGCTCTGCCGGTTTCCCGGTTATCAAGGACTTGATGGTCGACCGTACGGCCTACGACAAGATTATGCAGGCAGGCGGCTACGTCAGCGTACGTACCGGTGCTCCCCAGGATGCCAACGCTATCCTGATTCCGAAGCCCATCGCTGACGAGGCTATGGATGCTGCCAGCTGTATCGGTTGTGGTGCTTGTGTGGCTGCTTGTAAGAACGGTTCTGCTATGCTGTTCGTTTCTGCCAAGGTGAGCCAGCTGAACCTGTTGCCCCAAGGCAAACCGGAAGCATTGCGCCGTGCCAAGGCTATGTTGAGCAAGATGGACGAACTCGGTTTCGGTAACTGTACAAACACTCGTGCGTGCGAAGCTGAATGCCCGAAGAATGTTTCCATCAGCAACATTGCTCGCCTGAACCGCGACTTTATCATTGCGAAACTGAAAGACTAATCCGGTCTTTCTGCAAATAATATAGGATGCGCTTCGGATAAACCTTTTGAGCAAGCTCAGATTTATCACTCAGCTTTCACTATATTTGATTAATATCACAAGAGACTCCTCTGCCGGGAAACCGCCGGAGGAGTTTTTTTATGACATGCCGTTTACTTCAGATAAATTGCCGGCACGCAAGCTACGGGGAGAAGCCCCGAAATTCTTTTTGCAGAAATTGGAAAAATGAGGCAGCGATTCAAAGCCATATTTATAGCAAATCTCTGATATAGAAGCATCCGTATAACGAAGTTCATAAACCACGCTTTCCTTCCTCCGTTCCATCATCCACTCGTACACCGGTTGATGAAAAACAGAATTGAATATACGCCGGAAAGTAGCTACTGTATATCCTCCCAACTGGGCAAGTTCCTCTACCGTCTTGACTTTGGCATGATTCTGCAAGACAAAGTAGTGGAAGGAATTAGTATACTGGGCAAGAGGATGTATCAGCATGGAAAGCTCATAGTCGGAGTAGTAATTTCCAAGAATGAAAGCAAGTTCTTTCCGTTTGAAACAAAGCATTTCCCGGCAAATCTTCTCCTCGGACAAATAGGCCTTGGAACTTTCCAGAAAGAGCTGCAACTCGGGAGTAATGGTCAAAGGATAGAATATCAATGGAGGGGTAACCTCTTTCATAATATGGTTATACCGGTCCTCACAGAAGAATTCAGGCTTACTGAACCGGTAACAAACGCATTCCACATCCGTCATGGCAAGTATTTCGTACTTGGAACCAATAGCTTGAAGGATGAACTCACCTGCATGCAACACAGTTCCCGCATACTCCTTACTGTTGACAAGCACTTCTCCTTTCAGCAGGAAAATTATAATATTTTCCTCACACTTTCGCGCCGGCAGATGGAATCCTCTGGGGTGGGAAGCATATATTATTGCATTGTCCACAGCCTTGGGACATTGAGCGCATTGTTTTTTACCTCTGCAAGCAGAAGAGTTGGGCATCGGCAAGTAGATTTGTTTGTTTGTTGCAGTGACAAAAATAGATAAATAATACTCATAAAAGAAACATTCCCCGAAAACTTTCATAAAGAAGTTTCGGGGAATGAATAAAATAGAAGTAATTCAGTTTTTTATTGCGGACAGTGCCGTTTTATTTTTCCACGTTCGTATCATCAGCCGTACTCCATGGACCAACTTCAGGTACAAAGGTTACTTTTGCCGCCTTATTGGCCAGCGTCAGCGTATAACGTATCTTTTTGCCTTCACCCCAGGCTTGTGTATCATTCAAGTCAATGGCGGAAGTTACAGTATCAAGAAGAACGTCTTTCTCATAGATGTCATAGACAACATTGATTTTGGCATTCGTATCCAACGTCTGGGGCATCAACATCCAGGCTGCATTCATTTCCACACCCGTTGTATTCACTTCCAATGCACTGCCGGCAATCGTATGCGCATAAGTGGCTGTTCCTTCTTGTGACTTCCATGTTGAATCATCAAAACCATAAGTTCCCTTATTGTGCACGCCGGATATTGTAAGTGTTTTCAGTTTATAAGTCAAAGCGTCGGCTGCCTTGACAGTGAAATTTATTTGGGTCAGTATATGGCCGAATTTCAAAGATACCCCACTGGCATTTGATGCCTTGGTTGCATCCGTCACTTTCGCGGCTACCAAGTCCGTTTGGGCAGCTACATCTGCTACCGTATAAGTAATGGAAGGATATATAGCACCAGCAGCCGGTTGATTGTACGTCAAGGCTCCGGTACCCGGATTCCCGTAAGCAAAGAACTGCAAGTTATCCGTCATTGGCCAATAATATGTTCCCCCAGTCAAACTCCAGTTGGGAGCACTATAGGTTACTTTAACATCTGTCATGAATTCCTTCATCGCATCAAAAGTCGCAACGGAGGCCATTGCTGTCGCTCCCGTATTATAAGCATACACAGTGAACCCTACCTTCTGCAATTCCGGCAAATCAGTCACTGTGGCTCTCGTAGTGTTACCCACTACTGTTCCCAATTTAATCTCTGCCTTTTGTCCGGCATTCTCTATCTCCTCACTTTCCGAGCAACTCATTACTGCTGCTGCAGCCAAAGCCAAAAATAAAACCTTCTTCATAATTGTCTGTTATTAAAGTTAATATATTTATTTGTCTGTTTGCTATCAATTCACCGGTAGCTCCACATCCGTCTCATCATCCCAATCATCCACATCGCCACCAATCCCTCCATCTCCTTCATCGGTTCCCGGTTCCAAATCATCCACCACAACCTTGTCCTCCGGTACGGGAACCTCGATATGGATTTCCGACCCAGGAACGCCCACATCAGGTTCTTCTTCGCCTCCTCCCGAGGGAGGAGCTGTTTCAATCACTTCCGTGATATCCACCTTCACCTCTTGAACCGTTTTATCTCGTTTCACAATCTTCAGTGTCAGCAACATAGGACTATCCGCACGGGTCTTGGTATCTTTCAGTAATACAAAACTGGAGAAATACCCCCATAAAAGCCCGTTTTCACGCTTTGTATCCACACATATAGGTACCTCGCTCAAATGGCAAGCACGGTTGCCTATAAAGTAACTTCCGTTCAAGCCGTCCACATGGCAGATGATGCTCGATATTCTATCCCATCCTTCCACCTTTATATCAAAGGAATAATGGTCCACTACCGCTTCCGGCTTCCAGTCCAACGGAAGCGCCACATCACTCTGCCTTATTTCCACCTCGTCCAAAGCCACCACATACAAAGGGTCGGGCGACCAAACCATATTTTCGTGTACATCCAGCCCCGTACAGTGTCCCGTAAAAGCCTCAATCGTCTCATAACTCTCGTCGCCCCGTATCTGTATACTCTCCGTATTGAAGTTATAGGCCACCACCGCATACTTCCCCGGCGGTACCTTCACCTCACCCCCTCCGGCAGGCAGATAACTTTCAACCTTTCTCCCCTGAGTATCTTTCGGATAGAAGATAATCCGCATGGTCTGCGGCAGCTTATCCGTCACCCCTTTCCAATCCAGTTTAATCTGTACTCCGCTAACGGGATAATCATCCAGCATATCGCGGAAGTCACAGCTTCCCAGCATTGGCAACAGTCCGAAGAACAGCCAGAGAATCATATGCCGTGCATCTTTCATACCACTCATCTCCCCGACGTTAGAAGCCATACCAAAGAAATTTTTGCTTTTGTCGGCCCGATAAAGTGATACTTTCCACTGCTGACCCAAACCAAGTCATTTCCATAAGAAGTATATTTCCTGTACTCCGTATCCAAGTATCCAATGCCCACACTGAATTCAATCGCCAGATGCCGAGCCAGTGGACGCACGTATCCATAAGTTATTCCTGCAGCTGCGTAATACTTCCCCCGGTATCCCTTCTCCTTTTTCAACTGAAAATCATAGGTACCTCCTTCGGCATATGCTCCCAGGAAGTGTCCGGACAATCTTCCGCGCGTATGGCGGTTTCCCAACCAGTAACGCGCCTCTGTCCCTCCCGAAAGGAGCTGATAGCAGAAATTACATCCGCTGTCAGACCACCAAGGGCATTTGTACTCAACATTCAAAGACCACCTCTTTCCCAATGGCAGCTCCACTTCTATGTTCGGAGCCAAGGCCAGGTCGTAAAGCAAATTATTTTTTAACGCCAGCACCGTTTTACAAGTATGGCTATGGGATTCTACCGACTTATTCTGCCCTATTACCTGCCCCGACATCATGCAAAAAAGGAGTAGCCAAAAGACATATATAAAAATGCGTTTTCCCATAATTTCGCGTTGTATACAAACAAAAGTAGAAGATAATTACCGAATAAAAATCACTTTCCATCACTCTTTTCAAAGGCTGAAAGGTTCTGTGAAACGATTGAAACAGATTTGCAACTTCTGCCTTATCCGGGACGCTGTGAATAGATTCTTCTCTCTCAAAAAGTCAATCCGTGTGCGAAAACAGTAAAATTCAGTGAAAGAAATACAAAAGAAGTAGCAGGAACATTCTGAAATTTGGAAGATAACAACGGGAACCTTACATTTGTAATGTGATTTTTTTCATAGTATTAGATTTAAGGTTAACAAAGGTTGGAGTACAGCGGTACTCCTTTTTTTATGCCCATACGTTTCTCCGAATGACAAAAAATAGCTATCTTCGATGGCTTTTATAACTGTTAAAGAAGAAAACATCACCACTTGAGCCCATTATGAAAAAACCGGTACTCGCATTGCTTTCCATAATCCTACTTACCGCAGGATGTTCCCAACGGCCTGCTGCCACCACCAAGATACCCCTAACCAGCGCACACCGTGGTGCCGCCACCATCGCTCCCGAAAACACAATGGCATCCGTAGATTCGTGCATCAAATACGGTGTAGGCAATATAGAATGCGATGTCTGCATCAGTAAGGACAGTGTCTTCTACGTACTGCACGATTCCACCCTCGACCGTACCACCAACGGTACCGGCGCCATCTCCCAATGGCTGTCCGCCGACATCGACACACTGGATGCCGGCTCTTGGTTTGCGCCCCGATTTGCCGGACAACGGGTACTACGTCTTACCGACCTGCTACGCAAGGCCAAAGAGCACGGTTTAAGAATCACCATCGACTACCGCAACGGCGGTCTGCACCAATTACTGAATCTGATAAAGGACGAAGGCATGCTGGAAAACTGCAACTTCACCTTCAGCAAGGAGTATCATGCCAAATGCTTCAGAAAGATGGCACCCGAGGTAAGAACCCTGCAAGCCTACATCAAAAGTGAAAAAGACATAGAGCATGTCGTAAAGGAACTGCACCCCGACATCGCTGTCGTCTGGATTGACTCCCTTACCCCGCAATTCGTAAAGAAATGCCGTGAGCACAACCTGCAGGTACTGGCACTCGTCCTGGGGCTGGACGACAAGACGGAAGAGAACCAGAAGGCAGTCGACCTGGGGGTAGACATCATAGCGACGGACCACCCGGAAAAGTTCATCATGAAATACGGGAAACCGTCCATGTAAGGCAAGAGACCTGCCGCGCTCAAGTCAGCAAGTGATAGACACCGCCCACCATTGCCTTGACCACTCCCTTCATCTCCAACTCAAAAAGCAAGGCACTCATCCGGTTGACGGGTATGTCCGCTTCCACCACCATCGCATTGATATGGAGGTCTCCCTGCCGCATAAGGATGCGCACAACAAGCTCCTCCTCTTCCGTCAGTTCCGGAAAGAGATTACGCTGAATACCTTCTGTCCGGGCAGGCTGCTCCGCTACGGCCCAGCCCATAATCTGCACAAACTCTTCCGCACTCTGGATAAGGGCGGCCTTGTTGTCGCGTATCAACCGGTTACAACCGATGGAAGATTCGTCCGTAACACGCCCCGGAACGGCAAAGCAGTCACGATGATATCCCTCTGCCAACTCTGCAGTGATAAGGGAACCTCCCTTTGCGGCAGATTCCACCACAATGGTAGCATCACTCATACCCGCCACAATACGGTTGCGGCTGACGAAATTATGCTTGTCCGGATTCGTCCCGGTAAGGAATTCGGTCAACAGTCCGCCTTGTGCCAGCATGTCGATGGCTGTTTTCCGGTGTACATACGGATAGATGCGGTCCAGTCCGTGAGCAAGGACAGCAACGGTAGGGAGATGATTTGCCAAAGCGGCCCGATGGGCATGGATATCTATCCCGTAAGCCAGTCCGCTTACTACCAGCACATCGGGACAAAGAACGGCCAAATCGCGCAGGAAGTCGGCACAGAATTGCTTGCCGTAATCGGTGGCACGGCGTGTACCTACCATATCGACGACATGCAGGCGGTTGAAATCGGTGTTTCCTTTAAAGAAAAGTACAATCGGTGCGTCCTCACATTCACGCAAGCGGGAAGGGTAAGCCTCATCCTTCAACGTCAGGCAGGAAAGGCGGTTCTTCTCTACAAACTCCATCTCCTGCTCGGCACGCAGAAAGGCAGCGGGACAATCAAGGGCCGTCACTACCCCCGGATTCACACCGGGCATGATTTCGGGGAGCTCCTTCCGCCGACTGAATACTTCGGCAGCACTGCCCGTACCCTCTATTAAACGCTTTGCCCCGATATGTCCTATACCGGGGCAAAGTGTGAGAGCTATACTGCAAATCCGTTCGTCACTGTTCATTCCACCACAGATTACACGGACTTACCCGGGTTGAGATAAGGGGCAAAAAGGCGGTCGAACAGTTCGCTGTCGCTCAACCGGCCATTGACTACACACACGGTCTCGACCACGCCCTTGAGGCAGACCTTACCGTCGGAAGCACGGAAGATGTCTTGATAGAAGACGTACTTGATGCCTTCCTTCTTCATATAAAGCTTGGAGACAAACTCGTCACCACTCCTCAGGGGAGTCTTGAAAGCCATATTGATACGTGCCACTACCGGGTCTACCCCCTGCTCGTGCAGTCCGGCAAAGCTGACGCCGGCACTCAACAGAAACTCATGGCGCGTATGCTCCAGATAATGCTGATAATTGGCATTATTGACGATGCCTTGCAGGTCGCATTCATAGTCGCGCACCTTCATGGGAAGTTCATAGATATAATTCATATTTACTATTGGACTATTTACTATTTGATACTTAGCCACGTTGTTTCTCCACATCCAAGCCTTTGAACTTCTTCAGTTCTTCTACGGTAACCAGCTTGTAGAGTTTGTCACTGGGACGTATTTTCACCGATTTCATCGAGAAATGCTGGCCTTTCTTTACAGTCTGCACGGGTTTCAAATCGACGCGTGCCTCGTCCAAAGTGACGAATTCGGCACCCGTTGTGGGACCCGTAATCAGCAACTTGTCGCCTACGCTCACTTCGGCTGCTTCTACCAGGAACTCTGCCACACCGATGTTTGAGAAGTAGCGGATGCCCTTACCCACATAGATTTTACGTTCCGTAGCGGCAGAGCCGTAGTTCTTGGTCCATTCGCCCAAGCGTTGTCCCAAGTAGTAGCCGTCCCAGAAACCACGATTGAAGACCGTCTTCAAACGTTCGTCCCACCGGGCAATCTTCTCATCGGTGAATGTATCGTCCAGATAGGAACGGATGGCTTCTTTGTAACACTCCACTACCGTGCGCACGTACTCGGGTCCGCGGGCACGTCCTTCTATTTTGAAAACACGAACACCTGCATCCAGCATCTTGTTCATGAAGTGGATAGTTTTTAAGTCTTTGGGGGACATGATGTATTGGTTGTCCACCTCCAATTCCACATCCGTCTCCTTGTCGCGCACCGTATAACTACGGCGGCATACCTGCATGCAGGCACCGCGGTTGGCAGAGTGGTTCATCTCATGCAATGAGAGATAACACTTTCCGCTGACTGCCATGCAAAGCGCACCGTGGCAGAACATCTCTATACGTATCTGCTCTCCGCTGGGTCCACAGATATTCTCCTCACGGATATGGCGGTAGATTTCTGCCACTTGCTCCAGATTCAACTCACGCGCCAGCACCACCACATCGGCAAACTGCGCATAGAAGCGCAGGGCTTCCACGTTGCTGATGTTGAGCTGTGTGCTGAGGTGTACCTCCTGCCCTATCTGCCGGGCATAGCTCATCACTGCCACATCAGCGGCAATGACTGCCGAGATGCCTGCCGCCTTTGCCGCATCTACAATGGTACGCATCAGCGGAATGTCATGGTCGTATATAATGGTATTGACGGTGAGGTAGCTCTTCATGCCATGTTCGTCGCACGTCCGGGCTATTTCCCGCAAATCGTCGATAGTGAAGGTATTTGCCGAACGGGCACGCATGTTCAGGTTCTCGATACCGAAATAGATGGAGTCGGCACCTGCTTGTATGGCTGCTGCGAGAGATTCGCGCGAGCCTACCGGTGCCATGATTTCGAAGTCACTGATTGAGTGTTTCATCATTTCTTTTTGAATTAGAGTATGCAAAGGTAGGCTTTTTTCTGTACTTTTGCGGACAAATCCGCTTAGATTATGAAGATTAAAGATATAGACCTGGGCCCACGCCCCGTATTCCTCGCCCCGATGGAGGACGTCACCGACCCTGCTTTCCGCCTGATGTGCAAGCACTTCGGAGCAGACATGGTATATACCGAGTTCGTTTCTGCCGATGCCTTGATACGCTCCGTAGGCAAGACCCAGCAGAAACTGAACATCAGCGATGAAGAGCGGCCCGTAGCCATACAGATATACGGACGGGACACCGCCACCATGGTAGAAGCCGCCCGCATTGTGGAGCAGGCACATCCGGACACGCTGGACATCAACTTCGGCTGCCCCGTGAAGCGCGTTGCCGGCAAGGGTGCCGGTGCCGGTATGCTACAGAACATTCCGCTGATGCTGGAAATCACTCGTGCCGTGGTAGATGCCGTGAAGATTCCCGTCACCGTGAAGACCCGCCTGGGCTGGGATGCCAACAGTAAAATCATCGTAGACCTTGCCGAGCAGTTGCAGGACTGCGGCATTGCCGCCCTCACCATCCACGGCCGTACCCGCGCCCAGATGTATACCGGCGAGGCGGACTGGACACTTATCGGCGAGGTGAAAAAGAACCCACGCATGCACATTCCCATCATCGGCAACGGTGATATCACCACTCCCCAACGGGCCAAAGAATGCTTCGACCTCTACGGTGTGGACGCCATCATGATAGGCCGTGCCAGCTTCGGCCGCCCGTGGTTCTTTAAGGAAGTGAAGCATTATTTGGAGACGGGCGAAGAACTCCCTCCGCTGAGTTCTGAATGGCGGCTGAACGTACTCCGCCAGGAAGTGGAAGACAGCGTCAACCTGCTGGATGAACGACGGGGCATACTGCACGTGCGCCGCCACCTGGCAGCAAGCCCGCTCTTCAAAGGGATTCCCAATTTCCGCGACACCCGGATAGCCATGCTGCGGGCAGAGACGAAGGAGGAACTGTACCGCATCTTCGAAGAGATAGAACCGTTGCTGCCATAGGAGAAAACCGCATACGATTTTTACCATCGAGTCCGACACTTGAGCAATCATCCTCACGCCCCTTCTTGAATAGCTTCTGAGAGGGGGGCTATTCAGACGCAGATGACACGCTTTGTTGCCATCCGCATAACTCACTGTCTGTCAGCAAGAAATTTTGCCAACCACTTGCCTTGCCCTTGGCAAACTTTTGCCATGCCTATGGCAAAGTTTTGCCAACGCGGTGGCAAAGTCTTGCCAATGGGAAGGCAAAACCTTGCCAACAAGGAGGCAAGAAAAAAAACATTGTTTCTTTGGCAGAAAGAAACAAGTCCCTATATTCGTCTTCCCAAGAAAGAACCCCATAAATATGTCTTTATGAAAAAGAAAGAACTACTCAAACAGCTCATCGTAAACTTCCAGCATTCACTTCCGGCAGAAGTTTATCCGCGTACATTGGTATTGCCCACAGACGGTAGAAAGATAATCACCGTGCCCGACTAGCGGAACATCGGCTGCGCAAACCATCGCTTGAACATCCACGTGGCCAGGATATAAATGCCGAAAGCCGATACGAAACCCACGATAGAGTCTATCAGGTAATGTGCCTGGATATAGACCGTAGCCCCACACAACAGCAGATAGAAAGGAAACAAGCAGGCAAACAGACGCTTGCTGCCACGCCATGCCATAATCATCAGTACCGTAGACATTCCGACGTGCGAACTGGGAAAAGCAGCCGTGGGACGCTCACCCACCTGCTGGGAACTCTCCACCAGGTTGTAGAAGAAGCCGTGCTCATAGCCCGGACCGGGAAGAAGTTCCTGATGGTGATGGAAATAGTCACCGATGGACGGGAAGATACCTTGCGCCACATGGTCGCTTCCAATGGCGGGGAAGTAGAACTGCGGCCCGGCAACGGGGACGAAGATATAAATAAGGTAATAGATGAAGAAAGCGGTGACGATGACGAACGAAACCTTCTCGAAAAGGTCGAAACGATAAAGGAAATACCACACCACCACCAGCAGAATCATCGGATAATAGAAGAAGTACCCCATATTAAACGGCTCGCTCACCCACATCTGCGGAAACCTTTCACAGAACCACACAGCAGGCTGTCCGCCAAACATCCACTGCTCCACCGACGCGAACACGTGGTCGAGATTGGGGAATATCCGGTTGAACTCAAAGGTGTCGGGATACCAATAGGAAAGCAGTGACATTTGGATGGCTATGCGCACAAAGGCAGAGAACTTGCAGGGTGCCAGCCGGTAAAGATACATCAGCAGGAACGTCATACCCGCAATGACAACACGGTCTGCAAGCATCTGCACCGGATGATCCATTTCCTGAAAAAGAAACAGAATGAGAATGGAAGTCAGCAAATTGTATATCAGCGTAATCTTCTCTACCGCAAAAAGCCCCTTACGGGTTTCTACCCTTTTAAATAAATCTAAAGCCATCCCTTATCCTTATACCAGGCAATGGTTTCCTTTACACCCCGTTCCAGGTCGTACTCAGGACTGAAGCCCAGTTCCTCGACGGCCGGTGTGATGTCACACTGCCAGTTGCGTTGTTTCATTATTCTATACTTGTCCGAATTGAGCGTACTGGTCTTGTTCTGCCGCTTCGCCCAAAATTCAGCGAGCAAAGATACGACTTTCAATACAATTAACGGACATCTCAGGCGAATAACAAACGGATTGCCCAATTCTTTCCTTATCAAATCGGAAAAAGCACGGCTGCTATACACCTTCCCGTCAGCCAGGAAATAGGCGCGGCGGGACACCTGCTTCTCTATCCCGAGGAAGACGGCCTGCACGATATCCTTTACATATACAAACGTCAAGTCCTGGCGGCAGAAGCCTACAGAAAAGTCCGTATGCTGCCGGATGGACTTTGCCATAAGATAATAATCCTTCTCACGCGGCCCGTATACACCCGTCGGCCGGTAGATGACGTAGGGGAAACCCGGAATACTCTGCAAATAAAGTTCTGTTTTCAGTTTACTGAGTCCGTAGGCGGTATTGGGTGAAGGGGGGTCACTCTCCATAATCGGGTCGTAGGTCCTCTCGCGTACCGGGCCGAACACACTCAGCGTACTGATGAAGATAAACTGCTTGGGAATCATGTTCAGCTCCCTCAGCGTATCGATGAAGTATTTGGTCTGCAGATAATTCACCAAATCGAATTCGTTCTTGTCCACACACTTCGTCACACCGGCACAATGGACAATATAATCAAATTTATTGTAGGTCCCTTTATGTCCCGAGAGTTGTGCCCTCAGTTCATTGGGGTGCGCAAAGTCCAGTTCGAGGAAATGTATCTTGCGGTCACGCAGATACTCGCGGCTGCTGGACGAACGTACACCCGCCCACACACCGAACTTGCGCTTCAACGCCTCCTCCACGATGAAACTTCCGATAAATCCGCTTGCTCCTGTAATTAAAATCGATTCCACTTCTTCAGTTACAAATTACTAATTACTTTTCATCCGGTCCGTCACCTTGACGCTCCTTGTGTTACTCTGTCGCCTCGTTACTCTTCTTCACCGGCTCCACATGGATGCTGACCAGTGTTCCTTTGCCGAACTGCCTTTTCAGCTTGTTCTCCACCGCCGTTGCCGTCTCGTGAGCTTCCTCCAGCGAGATGCTGCCATCCATACGCACATGCACCTCGATGGCACAATAACTGCCGATGCGGCGCGTACGAAGGTGATGCGGCGAGCTGATACCGGGAAAAGAAAGAATCGTCTTCAGTATCTCATCCTCCACCTCGACGGGCAACGATTTCTCCAACAGTTCGTCCACACACGGTATCAACAACTGCACGGCCACCTTCATAATGAAGAAGCTGACAATAACTGCTGCCACCGGGTCCAGCACCCGCCAATGGTCACCCAAAAGAATGGCGCCACCTATACCCGCTGCCGTGCCTATGGACGAAAACGCGTCACTCCGGTGATGCCAGGCATTGGCAACAACCGCCTGCGAATTCAACTTCCTGCCCTTGAATACGGTATATTGATAAAGCACTTCCTTGAAAACGATGGATACCAATGCAGCCACCAGTGCCAGTATACCGGGTTCCTGCAGAGAGCCGCCTTGCAGGAAGCGGTAAATGGAGGAAGCCCCGTTCCAGAAAATGCCGAATCCCACAAACAACAGAAAAATACCGATAATGGCAGTTGCCAGCGTCTCGTACTTGCCATGACCGTAATCGTGTCCTTCATCTTCGGGCTTTGCCGAAATGCGCACAAAAACAATGACAATAATATCTGTAATGAAATCCGACAAAGAATGTACCGCATCCGCCAGCATGGCGGCACTGTGACCTACAATACCTGCAAAGAATTTGAAGACAAGCAAGAGAAAGTTTACCACACTTCCCACAACCGTCACCCGGTAAATGTCTTTTTCCCGTGTGGCATCTGCTTTTTTGTTCAGAGTTTGCATTTCCATCTGCTTTTCGTCTAAGGTACAGCCTATCTTCACTTTGTGTGCAAATATAGTACATAAATCCATTACAATCTGTCGTTCCTTCATTATTTTCAATAGAATGATAATATTTTGAAGTCTGAGTGAACGAAGGAACGTATTTATTTGTTTACTTTGCAAGAGGTAATCACCACAGATTACACAGATTGACACAGAATCTCTATTTATACATAAAATACATCATAACATTATGGCCAAAAAGAAAGAAAAGAAAGCCGGCAAACGCATGAAGAAGAAAGAGCTCGTCAAAGTACTGCTGGAATTCTTCCACACAAAGCAAGACGAAGTATTATCCCTGAAATACATCTTTGAACAACTCCACCTCACCACACATCCGCTGAAGATGCTGTGCATGGACATCTTGTCCGAACTGTCGATGGACGACTACATCACAGAAGTGGACAAACACAAATATAAGCTGAACACCCATGGCGTAGAGATGTCCGGAACCTTCCAACGCAAAAGCAACGGCAAGAACTCCTTCATCCCCGAAGGTGGAGGTGACCCGATATTCATCGCCGAACGCAACTCGGCACACGCCATGAACAATGATAAAGTGCGTATCGCCTTCTATGCCAAGCGTCGCGGACGCGAAGCCGAAGGAGAAGTCATCGAGATACTGGAACGTGCCAACGACACCTTCGTGGGTACCCTGGAAGTTGCCAAGTCATACGCTTTCCTTGTAACGGAAAACCGTACGCTTGCCAACGACATCTTCATCCCCAAAGAAAAGTTGAAAGGCGGCAAGACGGGCGACAAAGCCATCGTAAAGGTGGTGGAATGGCCCGACAAAGCCAAGAACCCCATCGGCCAGGTAATCGACATCCTGGGGCGCGCAGGAGACAATACCACCGAGATGCACGCCATCCTGGCGGAATTCGGCCTGCCCTATGTCTACCCCGCTGCCGTAGAGAAAGCTGCCGACAAGATACCCGCCGAAATCTCCGCCGAGGAAATAGCCCGACGTGAGGACTTCCGGGGTGTGACCACCTTCACCATCGACCCCAAGGATGCCAAGGACTTCGACGACGCCCTCTCCATCCGCAAACTGAAAGGGGGACTTTGGGAAGTAGGCGTACACATTGCCGACGTGACCCACTACGTGAAAGAGGGCGGCATCATAGACAAGGAAGCCGAGAAGCGTGCCACATCCGTCTACCTCGTAGACCGCACCATCCCAATGCTCCCCGAACGGTTGTGTAATTTCATCTGTTCACTCCGCCCCGACGAAGAGAAGCTTGCCTACTCCGTCATCTTTGAAATGACGGAAAAAGGCGAAGTGAAGAACTCACGCGTGGTACATACCGTCATCAAGAGCGACCGCCGCTTCACCTACGAAGAAGCCCAGGAGATTATAGAAACCGGCAAAGGAGACTTCCAGGAAGAGGTGCTCCAACTGGATAAGCTTGCCAAAATACTGCGTGAGAACCGCTTTAAGGCAGGAGCCATCAACTTCGACCGCTACGAAGTGAAGTTCGAAATTGACGAGAAGGGCAAACCCGTCAGCGTCTACTTCAAGGAGTCGAAAGATGCCAACAAGCTGATAGAGGAGTTCATGCTGCTTGCCAACCGCACCGTAGCCGAAAAGATAGGCCGCGTGCCCAAAGGCAAGAAAGCCAAAGTGTTGCCATACCGTATTCACGACCTCCCCGACCCGGAGAAGCTGGACAACCTGGCACAGTTCATCGCCCGTTTCGGCTACAAGCTGCGTACCAGCGGTACAAAGACCGACATCTCCAAGTCCATCAACCACCTGCTGGACGACATCCAGGGCAAGAAGGAGGAGAACTTGATTGAAACCGTCTCCATCCGCGCCATGCAGAAGGCACGCTACTCCGTGCATAACGTGGGGCACTATGGTTTGGCTTTCGATTACTATACCCATTTCACCTCGCCCATCCGCCGCTATCCGGATATGATGGTACACCGTCTGCTCACCAAGTACTTGGACCAGGGAGGCCGCACCGTGTCCGAACAGAAATACGAAGCCCTCTGCGAACACAGCAGCAGCATGGAGCAGATAGCCTCCAACGCGGAACGCGCCTCCATCAAGTACAAGCAAGTAGAATTCATGACCGAACGCCTGGGACAGACCTTCGACGGCGTCATCTCCGGCGTAACGGAATGGGGACTCTACGTGGAGCTGAATGAGAACAAGTGCGAAGGCATGATTCCTATCCGCGACCTCGACGATGACTATTACGAATTCGATGAAAAGAACTACTGCCTGCGCGGACGCCGCAAAAATAAAATTTATAGTCTGGGAGATGCCATTACCATTAAGGTGGCACGCGCTAACTTGGAAAAGAAGCAGTTGGACTTTGCACTGGTGTAACCTCACCCCCTCTCCCCTCTCCGATAGAGAGGGGAGAGGAGAGCAATGAATTGAAAACTTGCGAAACTTGAGTGAAGTGAAATAAAGAATAACCCTACAATATTTAAATATCCCCACTCCCCTCTCTTTCGGAGAGGGGCCGGGGATGAGGCTTTGCACATGAAGACAATTACTATTACAGACCCTACACAGATTGAGGAAATTATCCGTAAATGCCCATACTGCATAGTGGGCATCACAGACCTTGAAGGAAACCCATATGCGGTTCCCATGAACTTTGCCTATCAAGACGGGGTAATATACTTGCATTCCGGCCCGGAAGGCAGTAAAGTGGAGATGGTAACAAAGCACCCGCAAGTTTGCATCACCTTCTGCGAAGGACACGAGCTGGTTTATATGCACCGGCAAGTGGCATGCAGCTACAGCATGAAGTCGCGCAGTGTTATCTGTCGTGGGAAAGTACACTTCGTGGAAGACATGGAAGAGAAGCGACGCGTACTCGACATGCTGATGAAGCAATATACGGAAAATGAATGCAAATATGCTGAACCCGCCGTACGCAATGTCAAGATATGGGAAGTAAAAGTAGAGAAAATAAGCTGCCGGTCATTCGGGTTAAGACCAAGCGAACTATAAATACCATCTGCCGGTCACCTGCTCCACATTGATGGAGCGGATAACCGGCAGAAATATTTACTTTTACAACGGATATTCCTCAAATGCATACAACAGCGTCGAAAGATACCGTTCTCCCGTATCGGGCAGCAGCGCTACAATCGTCTTTCCTTCATTCTCGGGCAACCGTGCCAAGCGGGTAGCTGCAGCAACGGCAGCTCCCGAAGAGATGCCGACCAGCAGTCCCTCATACTTCGCCAGTTCGCGACCCGTACGGATGGCGTCATCATTGGATACCAGCAGCATTTCGTCTATCACGGCACTGTTATAGTTCTTCGGCACAAATCCGGCACCGATACCTTGTATTTTATGGGGACCGGGCTTCCCACCGGAAAGTACGGGAGAATCTTCGGGCTCCACAGCCACAATCCTTACCTTTGGGTTATTGGCTTTCAAGGCTGCACCCACACCACTCACTGTGCCTCCCGTACCTACACCGGCCACGAAAATATCCACCCGGCCGTCTGTATCACGCCAGATTTCTTGTCCGGTAGTACGCTCGTGCATTGCCGGATTGGCAGGGTTGTCAAATTGCTGTAGAATCAGCGAGCCGGGGTTGGCGGCTTTCAGTTCTTCGGCACGGGCTATGGCGCCTTTCATACCGTCGGCACCCGGAGTCAGTACCAATTCCGCACCGAGGGCTTTCAAAAGGTTGCGGCGTTCCAAGCTCATTGTGTCGGGCATCGTCAGTATCAGCTTGTAACCTTTGGCAGCGGCCACAAAAGCCAGCCCTACGCCCGTATTCCCACTGGTAGGTTCGATGATGGTGGCACCGGGCTTCAACAGCCCTTTTGCCTCGGCATCTTCTATCATGGCAAGCGCCACGCGGTCCTTCACACTGCCGGCGGGGTTAAAATATTCCAATTTGGCGATAACACGGGCTTTCAGACGCTTATTCTTGTTATAATTATTCAACTCCAGCAAGGGAGTGTTGCCTACCAGGTCGGTAAGGCGTTCTGCTATCTTCTTCATAATCCAACTGTTTTTAAATTCCTCATTCCCCTAAGGGAAAAGACTAACAATCCGGAGTGGAACGAGGTATGTTATTTCTTACAAGACAAAAGTAGCGCAAAATTGGTTCGTAGAAAATACCACAAATATGGTAAATACGTACTATAAATGAGGGATATGTAGGATATTTGACGAGTATTTCCTATCTTTGTTGCCACTTTTAAACTTAAGGATATCATAATGAGTCCACTCAACTTTACCCACATTTTGACACAAGCAGTCGATGAGCTATCGGAAAGCGAATCATACAAAGGACTGTTTCACCAGCATACGGACGGCAACCCGCTGCCTTCGGCAAAAGTGCTGCGCGACATCATCGAACTGGCGCGAGCCATCATCTTCCCCGGATATTTCGGAAATTCTACGGTCAACAGCCGTACGGTGACTTACCATATCGGTGTCAATGTCGAACGCTTGTTCGACCTGCTGACCGAGCAAATCCTTGCCGGCCTCTGCTTTGCAGGCGACGGCGAATGCAACTGTTGTACCGAGCTCCAACGGGAAGAAGCCGCCTTATTGGCTGCCAAGTTCATCAGCAACCTGCCGGCAATGAGACGTACACTCGCCACAGATGTGGAAGCCGCCTACAACGGTGACCCCGCCGCACAGTCGTTCGGCGAAGTCATCAGCTGCTATCCGGCCATCCGCGCCATCAGCAACTACCGCATCGCACACGAGTTGCTCAAGTTGGGTGTTCCCCTCATTCCCCGCATCATCACCGAGATGGCGCACAGTGAAACGGGAATCGATATCCATCCAGGAGCGGAAATAGGTGGTTATTTTACCATCGACCACGGTACGGGTGTGGTAATCGGCGAGACCTGCATCATCGGCAACAACGTGAAGCTGTACCAGGGTGTGACCCTCGGTGCCAAGAGCTTCCCGCTAGACGAAGACGGCAAGCCCATCAAGGGTATTCCCCGCCATCCCATTCTGGAAGACAATGTGATAGTCTATTCCAACGCCACCATATTGGGACGCATCACCATCGGACAAGGAGCCACCGTAGGCGGCAATATCTGGGTGACAGAAGATGTTCCCGCAGGAGCAAGGATTGTACAGACAAAGGCCAAGAAGTAAGTCACAAACAACCAATAAACAATTAAAATCGTAAATAACTCAAATCAGCAGTTCAAGTAGTTAAATGGTTATCAGCCACTAATGAGAGAAACGAGTGACAACTACCCAGATTGCCGATTCACATAAAGTAAATGCATAGATGAGCGAACAATCTTTTGAAATGATTGCCAAAACCTTCCAAGGACTGGAAGAGGTACTGGCACAAGAGCTGACTGCACTGGGCGCCAACGAAATAGAAATAGGCCGCCGCATGGTATCTTTCAGTGGTGATAAGGAAATGATGTACAAGGCAAACTTCTGCCTGCGTACAGCCATCCGGATACTGAAACCCATCAAACACTTCACAGCCAAAGATGCCGACGAGGTTTACGAACAGATTAAAGCCATCCGATGGGAAGACTATCTGGATACGGACAAGACCTTTGCCGTGGACGCGGTTGTATTCAGTGAAGAGTTCCGTCATTCCAAGTTCGTTTCCTACAAGGTGAAGGATGCCATCGTGGACTATTTCCGCGAGAAGACCGGCGAACGTCCCGGCGTGCGTGTCAACAAACCGGACGTGCTGCTGAACATACACATTGCCGAAACCAAATGTACGCTGTCTCTCGACTCCAGCGGCGAATCGCTGCACCGCCGCGGTTATCGCCAGGAAGCAGTAGAGGCCCCGCTGAATGAGGTGCTGGCCGCCGGCATGATATTGATGACCGGCTGGCGTGGCGAATGTGACCTGATAGACCCGATGTGTGGTTCGGGAACCATTCCCATCGAAGCGGCGCTGATTGCACGCAACATCGCTCCGGGCGTATTCCGCAAGGAGTTCGCTTTCGAGAAGTGGGTGGATTTTGACCAGGAGCTGTTCGACACGATATACAATGACGACAGCCAGGAACGTGAATTTACGCATAAGATATACGGTTACGACAACAGCCCGAAGGCAAACGAAATTGCCACACACAATATAAAGGCTGCCGGCGTAAGCAAGGACGTGGTATTGAAGCTGCAACCTTTCCAGCAATTCGAGCAACCTGCGGAGAAATCCATCATCATCACCAATCCTCCCTACGGTGAGCGTATCTCTACCAACGACCTGCTGGGCCTTTACTCCATGATTGGCGAGCGTCTGAAACATGCCTTTACGGGCAACACCGCATGGATTCTTTCTTACCGGGAAGAGTGCTTCGACCAAATCGGGCTAAAAGCCACCTCCAAGATACCTTTATTCAATGGTGCGCTGGAATGCGAATTCCGCCAGTACGAAATCTTCGATGGAAAGTACAAGGAATTCCGTGCCGAAGGCGAGGAGTTGAGCAAGGAGCGCAAAGAATTTCGTCCGGCTTCTGGGGAACGGAAAGAGTTCAAATCCGGAGAAAGACGCGAATTCCGTCCCCGATTCAGTGGAGAGAGACGTGAATTCGGTAGCGAAAGACGCGAGTTCAACGGCGAACGCAGACCAAGAGAATTCAAGGACGGCGAAAAGCGCGAATTCCGTCCGCGTGAAAGAAGAGAGTTCAAGGATGGGGAAAGACGGGAGTTCAGACCGAGGGAAAGACGTGAATTCGGTGGAGAACGCAGAACAAGGTTGGGTGAGTCTTACCCGGAAAGCAAAAGAAGAGAGGCGGGAAAGAAGGAAGAAGAATAACACGAACAATGACAAGGAGAATGAATGCAAAGAAAATAAGTAAGAGCATTCTTGCACTGCTGATAACAGTACCTGCTCTGCTTGCAACAAACGCTATGGCACAAGAACTGAAAAAGCCGACCCTGGAAGATCTGATTCCCGGAGGTGAGACCTACCACAAACCGGAAAACAAATCGTACCAGTGGTGGGGCGATGCCGCTTGTCTGGAACTTGGCATCGACAATATAGAAGGTACATGGGCTGTCAAAGGATTAGGTGCCAAGCCCGGAGAGAAATTCACTGCCATCACATTGGAAGAAGCCAACGCGCTGCTGGAAGAAAAAGGACTTGGAAAACTGCGTCACTTTCATGCTGCAAAGGCTGTCAACGTACCCCGAGGCGTCAATCTGGGTATTCAAGTCCAAATAGACCCACTCCTGCTGCTGAACACCGGCAAGTACCGTGCCCTCGTCGACTGGAAGAAGAAAAAAGTCATCTGGAGCCAGCCTTGCCCCACCCAAGCCGCAAATGAGGATTGGAACGAGGTAAGCCACCATTTGGCTTATACTATCGGCAATAATCTCTATGTGATGACCGGTGACGGGCAAACCCTGAAAGTCACCAACGAACCGGAAGGTATCGTCTGCGGACAAAGTGTGCACCGCAATGAATTCGGCATTTCAAAAGGCACTTTCTGGAATCCTGCCGGGGACCTGCTGGCCTTTTATCGAATGAACGAAAGCATGGTCACCCCCTATCCATTGGTTGACATCACGACAAGAATAGCACTGGTGGATAAAATACGCTACCCCATGGCCGGCATGCTCAGCCATCAGGTAAAGGTAGGTATCTACAATCCGGCTACTCAAAAGACCATCTACCTGGACATGGGCGACCCAAAAGACCGCTACTTCACCAACATCACCTGGGCACCGGATGGCAAAAGCCTCTATCTGATAGAGCTAAACCGAGACCAAAACCACTCCAAACTGTGCCGGTACGATGCTGAAAGCGGAAAGCTGCAACAAGTGCTCATCGAAGAGAGACATCCCAAATATGTGGAGCCGCAATCTCCCATTCTATTCCTGCCATGGGACAGCCACAAGTTCATCTATCAAAGCCAGCGTGACGGCTTCAACCATCTGTACCTATACAATACGGAAGGGGAACTGCTGAAGCAACTCACCTCCGGCCCCTGGCTTGTACAAGACATCGTAGGTTTTAACCGGAACACGAAAGAGCTCATCATCAAGAGTACGGAAATCTCTCCTTTGCAGAGCAACCTTTACGCTGTCAACCTGAAGAATGGCAAACGCAGCTTGATAGGAGACCCAACCGGCATGCACTCGGCACAAATTTCCGGTTTCATGGGAACTTACCTCATCGACAATGCCTCTTCGCCCACTTGCCCCCGTATCATAAAACTGATGTCCACCAACCCGAAAAAACAACGGGAACACACACTGCTGACAGCCAAGAACCCCTACGAAGGCTTTGAAATGCCCAGCATAGAAGTAGGCACCATCAAAGCCGCCGACGGCAAGACAGACTTGTACTACCGCCTGATAAAGCCTGCCGACTTCGACCCGGCAAAGAAGTATCCCGCCATCGTCTACGTATACGGCGGCCCGCACGCCCAGATGATAACGAACGGCTGGATGAACGATGCCCGCGGCTGGGACATCTACATGGCAAACAAAGGCTACATCATGTTCAGCCTCGACAACCGTGGCAGCAGCAACCGTGGACTGGAGTTTGAAAACGCCACCTTCCGCCAGCTGGGCATCGAAGAGGGCAAAGACCAGGTGAAGGGCGTAGAATTCCTGAAAAGCCAGCCTTATGTGGACGGAGAGCGTATCGGAGTGCACGGCTGGAGCTTCGGAGGACACATGACTACGGCGCTGATGCTGCGCTATCCCGAAATTTTCAAGGTAGGCGTTGCCGGCGGACCGGTTATCGACTGGGGATACTACGAGATAATGTACGGTGAGCGCTATATGGACACTCCGCAAGCGAACCCGGAAGGCTACAAGCAGACAAATCTGAAAAACCTTGCCGGTAACTTGAAAGGACATCTGCTCATCATACACGACGACCACGACGACACCTGCGTGCCGCAGCACACCCTTTCATTCATGAAGGCGTGCGTGGATGCCCGTACCTATCCCGATTTGTTTATCTATCCCACGCACAAGCACAACGTCCTGGGACGCGACCGTGTGCATCTGCACGAGAAGATAACAAGATATTTTGAAGAATATCTTTAATGTACAATGTACAATTTGCTATGCAGTGCGGGCGTGCAAATAGGGAGTAGATGGTAGAAGAAAGAAGAGAATAAAAGAGAGAATAAATCATTAAGTATAACAATCTGTACAACTTACCTGATGCCCCACAGCACAGACAAATTGTACATTGTAAATTGTAAATGAACCCATGAAAGTATTATTATTAGGCTCCGGTGGCCGCGAACACGCTCTGGCATGGAAGATTGCCCAAAGCCCGAAAGTAGAGAAACTATATATTGCGCCCGGCAATGCAGGTACAAGCGAAGCAGGCGAGAATGTGAACCTGAAGGCGACAGACTTTCCCGCACTCAAGGCCTTTGCCCTTGAGAAAGAAATCGACATGATTGTTGTGGGTCCCGAAGACCCGTTGGTACAAGGCATCTTCGACAGCTTCAAGGAAGACCCTGCCACCTGCCATATCGACATCATCGGCCCCACCGCCAAAGGTGCTACACTGGAAGGTAGCAAGGAATTTGCCAAAGGCTTCATGATGCGCCACAACATCCCCACTGCCCGCTACAAGAGCATCACCGCCGACAACTTGCAGGAGGGACTCGACTTCCTCGCTTCCCTCGAAGCGCCTTACGTACTGAAGGCCGACGGACTGTGTGCAGGCAAGGGCGTGCTGATTCTCCCCACACTGGAAGAAGCTCAGAAAGAGCTGAAGGAAATGCTGGACGGCATGTTCGGCGATGCCAGCGCCACGGTAGTCATTGAAGAGTTCCTCAGCGGCATCGAATGTTCCGTATTCGTGATGACAGACGGCCGCCACTATAAGGTATTGCCCGTAGCCAAAGATTACAAGCGTATCGGCGAAGGCGACAAAGGCCTCAACACCGGCGGTATGGGCAGCGTTACTCCCGTACCTTTTGCCAACGAAACATTTATGGAAAAAGTACGCACCCGCATCATCGAACCTACCGTAAACGGTCTGCTGGAAGAAGAAATCGGCTACCAAGGCTTCATCTTCCTGGGACTTATCAACGTGAAGGGCGAACCGATGGTGATTGAATACAACGTCCGCATGGGCGACCCCGAAACCGAAAGTGTAATGCTGCGTATCAAGAGCGACCTGGTAGACCTACTCGAAGGCGTTGCCCAGGGCGACCTCGACCAGCGTACACTGGAATTCGACCCACGCACAGCCGCTTGCGTCATGCTGGTGAGCGGAGGATATCCGGAAGCCTACGAAAAGGGCAAGGTGATGACCGGATTCGAGAAGGCTGCCGAAACAGACAGCATCCTCTTCCATGCCGGAACAGCCACCAAAGACGGACAGACCGTAACCTCCGGTGGCCGTGTCATCGCCGTCTGCTCCTATGGTGAAACGAAGGAAGAAGCCTTGCAGAAGAGCTACCGCGTGGCCGACATGATAGACTTCGAGAAGAAATATTTCCGTCGCGACATCGGATTTGACTTATAAATGAGAACGAAGAGATTCCAGAACCGGATAACGGCAGGGCGGTTCACACTACCCACCGCTATCCTGATTTCAGTATCCTGCTGGATACTGACCGCTGTTCTGTTGCCCGAGACGGAGACACAGCAAAGCGGATATTCCCTTTGGGAAACATTCTGCGACTTCTGCATCCCCACCTGGGCAAACCGTCTCTTCAGCTTTATTCTGTATGCCGTCATCGGGTACTTCCTGATACAGCTCAACAATACGTTCGCCATCATCCGGATGCGGGCATCGGTACAGACTTCTGTCTACTTCCTGCTGATATCCGTCTGCCCCAGCCTGCACATGCTGTATGCGGGAGACTTGGCAGCCGCCTCCTTCCTGGTGGCACTGTTTTTCCTCTTCAAGAGCTACCAGCAGGCACGGCCCACAGGCAGTCTCTTCCACGCCTTTGTCTTCATCGGACTGGGCAGCCTGCTTTTTCCGCAGCTCATGCTGTTTGTCCCCATCTTCTGGATAGGTGCCTACAACTTCCAGTCTCTCCAACCCAAAAGTTTCTTCGCCTCCTTGGTAGGATGGAGCGTACCCTACTGGCTGTTGCTGGGACACGCCCTCTACTACGGGCAAATGGAACTCTTCTGCCAGCCCTTCCGCGAGCTGGTGACCTTCGCTCCCATCCGGTTCGACTATCAGCCGTGGGAACTCGCCACCCTCGGGTATCTCCTTGTTCTGTTCATCGTCAGCGCGGCACACTGTCTCATTGCCGGCTATGAAGACAAGATACGCACCCGGAGCTATCTACACTTCCTCATCCTGCTGAATTTCTGCATCTTTGTCTATATCGGACTGCAACCGGTATTGAGTGTCCACCTGATGTCCTTCCTGCTCATCGGTGTCAGCATCCTGGCGGGACACTTGTTTGTACTGACAAATAGCCGCAGTTCCAATATATTCTTCATTTGTGCATTTATCGGATTATTCATTCTATTAGGATTCAATATATGGACGCTTTTGTAGATACACTCGTACAGCTGCTGATTGACTGGGGATATGTCGGTCTGTTCATCTCTGCCCTATTGGCAGGAAGCATCATTCCGTTCAGTTCCGAGATAGTGATGGTAGCACTGGTCAAGGTCGGTCTGAGCCCGGCACTGTGCGTACTCTCCGCCACCTTGGGAAATACGCTGGGAGGCATGACGTGCTACTACATGGGACGTCTGGGACGTATAGACTGGATTGAGAAATATTTCAAGGTAAAAAGGGAAAAGATAGAACGGATGCAGCATTTCCTCCAAGGGAAAGGGGCACTGATGGCTTTCTTCGCCTTTCTGCCCTTTGTGGGAGAGGCCATAGCCATTGCACTGGGCTTCATGCGCAGTAATCTGATACTGACCACCACGTCCATGTTTGCAGGGAAACTGGTGCGCTACATAGCTATGCTGTGGGCACTGCAAGGAGCCATTTCGATGATGAATTATTGACATGTAGTGAGTTTGAGCAATAGATGTATAGATACAACGCGTTGGATGTATAGATGCAACGTGCTGGATGTATAGATGCAGCACGCTGGATATATAGGCGCAACAACACGCTGAATCACAGAGAATTAAACTAAATAAAAACATTCAACAAAAGCAGAAGTGATGCAACGAATCATAGAGAAGACGGAAGACGGAAGTGCGACACTGTTTGTACCGGAACTGAATGAACATTATCATTCGGTAAAGGGGGCACGTACAGAGTCACAGCACATCTTCATCGACATGGGACTGAAAGCATCCGCTACTGCCCGCCCGCATATCCTTGAAATCGGTTTCGGCACCGGACTGAATGCCCTGCTTACACTGGAAACTGCCGAAAAGGAAAAGAGACCTGTGCACTATATCGGTATTGAACTCTATCCGCTTGCATGGCCGGAGGTGGATGCGCTAAAATATAGCGACAATCCTCTGTTCGAGGAACTGCATCGGGCTGCGTGGGAAGAAGAAGTTGCCATAACTCCTTATTTCACACTGAGAAAAGTGCGGGCAGATGTCGAAACAATAAGCATTGACAGTTTGTTAATGATTAATAAATCTCCATTCGATGTTGTCTACTTCGATGCCTTTGCACCCGAAAAGCAACCGGGAATGTGGGAGGAAAAAGTCTTCCGGAATATCCATGCCGCCATGAGCACTGATGGCGTGCTGACCACCTACTGCGCCAAAGGAGTAGTACGCCGCATGCTGCAAGCCGTAGGATTCAAGGTAGAGCGTCTCCCAGGTCCCCCCGGAGGGAAACGGGAGATACTGAGGGGAAGGAAGAAGTGATAAGTGATGAGTGATGCAACACACTGCCACAGCGTAGCCAAATTGTAAATTGTAAATAGTAAATTGTAAATGAAAAAGTTTTGTTTTTTACTCCTCATAGCCACCTTGCTCTTCTCGTGCAAGCAAGGAGGCCAACAGAACAAGAAGAATGACGATAAACCCGTGATTACCGTCACCATCGAGCCGCTGCGGTATTTCACCGAAGCCATTGCCGGCGATGAATTCACCGTCGTCAGCATGGTGCCCAAAGGTTCAAGTCCGGAAACCTACGACCCCACGCCCCAGCAGCTTGTCGACCTTGCCCAAAGCAAGGCCTATTTCCGCATCGGCTACATCGGTTTCGAGCAGACATGGACGGAAAAACTGACGGACAATGCTCCCCACCTGCAATTCTTCGATATGTCCGAGAATGTGGAACTCATTCTGGACGATACCCATGCACATCATCATAAAGACGGGCATGTACACGAAGGCCATACGCACGCCGGTGGTGTGGAACCCCACATCTGGAATTCCACCATCAACGCCCAAATCATTGCCGGAAATATTCTGAATGCACTCTGCGCCATAGACAAAGCCAATGAAAACGCCTACATGGAACGTTACAACGCACTCATCCGGCGGATAGAGCATACAGACAGCCTCATCTGCCAGATGCTTTCCAGCCCGAATGCCGACCGTGCCTTCATGATTTATCATCCGGCACTTTCCTACTTTGCCCGCGACTACAACCTGCACCAGATTCCTATCGAAGCCGGTGGAAAGGAACCCTCTCCCACCCATCTGAAGAACCTGATAAACTCCTGCAAGAAGGAGAAGGTACGCGTCATCTTTGTACAGCCGGAATTCGACCGCCGCAATGCCGACCTTATCGCCCAGCAGACCGGAACCCGGGTGGTGGCTATCAATCCCCTCTCATACGACTGGGAGGAGGAGATGATGAATACCGCCAGAGCGCTTGTAAAAGAGTAAACGATGATTCTGTCCATTTAACGAAGAAGAAGCTATGCCTGCATCCCCCATTATAGAGATAAAGAACCTCAGCGCCGGATACGATAACCGGACCGTACTGCATGATATAAACCTGATTATCTACGAACGTGATTTTCTGGGCATCATCGGTCCCAACGGTGGTGGAAAGACTACCCTTATCAAATGTATACTGGGACTGCTGAAACCCACCGCCGGGGAAATTCTATATCACTCCTGCCCCCCATCCCCCTCCGAAATTGCCAATTGTCAATCATCAACTGTCAATTGTCAATTATCTATGGGTTACTTGCCCCAGTACAGCAGCATCGACCGGAAATTTCCCATCACCGTAGAGGAGGTCATCCTTTCAGGACTCAGCAGCAAGAAGCCGCTGGCTTCACGCTTCACCGCCCGGCACCGCGAGAAAGCCTCTGCCGTGATAGCCCGCATGGGGCTGGAAGGCATGGAGCAGCGTGCCATCGGCGCTTTGAGCGGCGGACAGTTGCAACGTGCCCTCCTGGGCCGTGCCATCATCTCCGACCCGCAGGTGGTGATTCTCGACGAACCCAGCACATACATCGACAAGCGTTTCGAAGCCCGCCTCTACGAACTGCTGGCAGAGATAAACAAGGATTGCGCCATTATTCTCGTCAGCCACGACATCGGCACGGTGTTGCAGCAAGTCAAGTCCATTGCCTGCGTCAACGAAACCCTGGACTACCATCCCGATACCGGCGTTACGAAAGAATGGCTGGAACGCAACTTCAACTGCCCGATAGAGTTGCTGGGGCACGGGACACTGCCGCACAGGATATTGAAAGAACACAAGCATTCTCACGGATGACTGGAAGCAAAGGAGGCCGGCCCATTGTAGAACCGACCTCCCGTTACCCTTCCGAATAACTATCCGACAATCTTCTTACCCGTCATTTATATTGGAAAGCCTTATACGAATGGGGCAGTAATGACAAACGGAAAGAGTTCTTTGGTGTCACCGGACGCCTGCTCTGTACGGGTTCGGCAGGAAGGGGAGCCAGAATATCCCCATTCTCCAGATTTTCCAACCTCGTCACCTCATCATCGGTAACAATACGCACTTCCACCGGTTCATCATTGAAGTTCTCCACCACCAGTGTTTTATTGTCATACACAAACAATCCGACTTTGGAGGGAGCCTCCAGATAGATATCCATATCCCTACTCATAATGCGGCGAATCTCATTCAAGGCTTTTGCCGGGAAATCATATAAATTTCCCATATCATCGGGAATGGTCAATACATATAGATTGCCGGCGGCATAGGGAGCTCTCAACAAAATAGGATACCCCGATACTCCTCCCGTCAACGGACGGCCCGCACTGACTACTTCCCAAGCATCATTCGTATAATACTGAACCTGCGGTATCAATAAATCGCGTCCGGCTTGTCCGTATCGGCCAAAATCATTGACAAGAGCTTTCAAATCGGTACAACGCAACTCTACTATTTCGGCAATTTTTTCAGGAATGGCTTTCAGCAAGCCGCTTGTAATCACCACATCCCGTCCGCTTTGCAATTGCTTCCTAATGTCGGTCATGAGCTCCGGAGCTTGAGCCGCCTGGGCAGTCAGCAGCACCACTTGTTGGTCTTTCGGAAAAACGGGACGTATATCCATCGGCAAACCTATCATGCCCAGATAATTCTGCAAGAAATCATCACCCGCCACATGAAAAGGCTTGTAGGACTTGATGCCAATGGGGTTACCCAACTTACCTATCAGTTTATCAGTCTGTTTCAATACAACATCCGCAATGCGTGCCATGGTGGTAGGCTCTATGGAAGTTCCGTCCTTCTGCCGGATAGGGGCAGTCATCTCATCATAATTAAAGCTGGTGCCCATGCCCTGCCAAGGGGTACGGAACCTGGGAGACAACTTCACGCCCAGAAGCTGGTTATAGGCAAAGAGAATGATTTCGGGAGCCTTGGCAAGCATGGTCAGATGCAGCTGCTCAGCATAGCGGTCCATGCCTAGATTCAGTCCACCGGAGTCCACCCATCCTCCACCGTTGTAGCCCGGACGCAGATTATCGAAATAGCGGATAATATTATAGCTTAGATAATTCTGCAGATGCTGGTTGCCGGCAGGATCCCTTGTTTCGGTACCCGTCCAGACACCGTCAAAGAGTTGGGGACCTTCCTCCAGATTAAAGCCCAAACCTTGGAAATGGTCGTACCAGTTGGGATACTTGATGATTACCTTTACACGAGGATTCACCTTCTTGGCAGGTTTCAGCACAAGGTCGCGCCCGGCTTCAGTCATCAGCTTCAAACGGTATTCCGTCCAGCTCTGCGCACCTTTGGCTTTTATCTCTATGTCCGACTTGCAACTGGTGAAGAAAAAGTCATCCAGAATAAACTCGTCAAAGTGCTTTGCCGTATGTTCTGCAATCTTTCGCACCATCTCACGATGCTCGGGATTGGAATAGCAGAACGTCTCGAAACTGTTTGCCTCGTTGATGGTGTAGGTAATTCCTCCGGCAGTCTCTATTCCCCGGTCATGGAAAAATTTCTTAGCTTGCTCCAGGGTGGCGTCATCCACAATCAGTAAATCACGATGTGTTTCCAGATAAATCTTGTCCACTTCCAACTGTTGTGAAATCACATTCCAAGTCGAATCCAGCCAATGGATGTCCTTCATCTTGTCTACCTCGTAGGCACGTACATAGACCGATACCTTAAAATTGTCATAAGCTTTTGCCTGCATGGCCATAGTGCAGACCATGCAGAGCAGAAAAGCTACAATTACAAACTTATCTACCTTTATTTTACTGTTCATTACCATTCAATATTTTCTGAGATGCCAATACCATATACATAAACCACGTAGCATGTCCGCCCAAACAGTACTCACCCTCCTGCCATAAGAACGGGAAATGAAGTAATTCGGGCAAGTCAGGACGAATCAGATTTGTACCCGGAGACACTCCACCCGGAATATAAGACCAGTCGGCACGGTTGACACCATAGGCAGCTTTCATCGTTTCGGCACCGACTCCCGTTACAAACGCTGCCTGATTACGTCCCGGATGCATACCGAGCAGGTATTGGACAGCATTGAAAATATAGTCCGGTGCAAACAAGTCAGGATAGGCAGCATGCAGGTAACAGTAATTGTAGCCCAGATGCTGGGGTTCCCATGAACCGGAAGAACGGTTACCTCTGTCATGCGGCACTCCATACGGAGTTTTACTGCTATACTCCTGATACATAGCCTGCAACTCCGGCAGTGCTTTGCGAACAGCCTTGCTGAAACGTGCATTTCCCACAGCCTTGTCGAAACGTCCGATGAACCAACCCGTCTGACGGATGTTCTTGCAGATGAAATCCTGCTGCTGCAAAACGAAATCACGGTATTCCACTTCCTTTGTCGCCAGATAAAGTTCTACGGCAGCATGTACCTTGGCTGTCAGCACCCGGTTGTTGTCGCAGCGGGTAATCCTGAACAATTCACGGGCTATCTCCAGACAATCCGCTCCCAATGCATCGTTATGTCCCTTCAAGACACGTGAAATACCTGCCAGCCAGGCAGCCACTTGAAGTTCCCTACCAGGGTTGTCCTCCGTAAACACCCAGCGGTCGTCGGCAGTCCCACTGACATGGTCTGTATGGGCCGACGCATCACCCAAGTGTGCATACTGGCGTACGGTAGGACACAGAATCCCTCTGTAGAGACGCCCCAGAGCCTTCCAACCCGCCACTATCGTCAAAGCACCGTTTTCCACCTGCTGCAACAAGTCATTCTTTCCATCCGGCTGGTGAATCTCGACTATCTTCTTTTCAAAATCTATGGAAGTCTCGTCCCAATAGGCACCAAAGTTCTCACAAGCCATGGCAAGTATATAGGCCTCGCCTGCCTGGGATTCCACACGCAAGTCATAGTCCCCCGCATCGTGCCATCCACCCACATTCAGCCCTGGAACCAAATCACCCGGCTGATACTTACAAAGAGTAGAGGTTCCTTGAGTATATCCGTCTATATGGTTGATATCGGTTTTGGCCATACGTGCATCGTCATGATGACAGAAGTCATGCCATACACGGTATTTTTCGTTCACACGCATGTGGCACATCTGTACCGGCAAGAAGTATTCCACCTCTGCCTGCCAGATACCCTTGTCCCACACATCTTTGGCAATGCGGAACACCGGAGAAGCAGCATCGCCGTACATCACCTGATAGAGCCCTTCTTCCGTCACTTCCGTGAAGTCGAACTGCAGATAGTGGTAACGTTGGAAATCTCCCCAATCCTTGGCAGCCTGCTGCTTTACCAGTTTCCTGCCATCGGCAACAATGCGATAAAGGGCAGGTTGCTTGAAGTCTGTATCCCGTTTGTCCAACTCTATGACAGCTACTTTCTTCTGTCCAGGATGGTAACCTACTTGAGAGGCTTGCACCACCGGTGCATAACGCCAGTCTTTAGTGACTGTCGGACGGATTATCCATTTCACCGCACCTTCCTTTGTCCCTACCGGGAACTCCGAACGGAGCACAAACCAACCGTTGTTATGATTTATCCTTCCATCATACAGCAGCAAGTCTCCTTTCTCACTTTCAATCGTAATCTTTGCCAAATCATCCTGAGGATTGAGTACAAACTTTTTCCCCTCGGCAAAAGGAGCAGAGACGATATCATCGGCAATCATCGGGTTATAAGTCTTTCTATCCAACAGCAACTGGTCCAAATCAGCTTTCCCGCCAGGGTTGAAATCTCCGATATGCTCCATGTTGGAAGACTGTTTCATGGTGGGCCCCATCGCCTGGTGGGGAAAGACTCCCGTCCGGTTGTCCATAATCCACGGCTTGCCCAGCAAAGTGGAAGGTACCAATTCCAGATTAAAGCCCAACTTGCCGGCAAACCGCTCGGGCACCGGTTGGTCCAAATCAACGGTCAATACCAGATAATCCTTCTCGCCTTTGACCTTAATGGTATAGCCAAAAACAAAATCCGGATAAAGCATCGGATTAAAGCCTGCCATATGTTTGGCCGAATCCGGATAACTCAATGTGACACGGATTTCATTGTCAGCCTCATCCACCACCCGGCTTCTCATCTTGGGCAATCCCTGCCACTGCCCTTGCGAGATTTCAAAGCGCACATCTCCATTGGCAGCCCTGCGGTCTCCATTCAAAACAAGGGTCAGTCCTCCCTGGTGTCCTTCAGAGTAGACGTCACTGAACACCATCACATTGGCCCCGCCATTCTCAAAATATCCCGATGGATTGATTCTGAAATCCTGGGCGTGCAGCCCCATACAAAGCATCAGTGATGCTGCACCTGCTATAAATTTCTTCATAAATACTATTTTAAACGATTATGTATTTCCACTCCCAAGCGTACCGTATGATACGGGCAACGCCACATACTCACTTTGGGAGTATCCTTCTTGGGTTCTCCATCAAAACAATCACTGTACCATTCACCGTATTCCCGGTCTATCATACAGTCCTTTACGAAAGTCCAAACCGTATCGGCCGATTGCAGATAAACGTCATTCCCGCTGATTTGCCAGGCATTGACACAAGCTATCATCGTTTCAATCTGGCCCCACCATGAGGCATGCCCGGTTGTTCTTCCGCCCTTCTTTTCATACATCATATACCCTTTGTCACTCAGTCCTTCCGCCAAGCAAGCATCCGTCACATCCAGCGCAAGCCGATTCGCCCTATCCATCAGTTGCCGGTCTTCTAACACACGGGTAGCCTCACAAAGCAGCCATCCCGCCTCCACATCATGCCCATAAGAGTCCATCTCAACCAGACTGTTCCATGCATTATCAAAGAACAAATTAAAATGCCTCCTTGAAGAGTCATAAATACGGTCCATAAACAACCCGGTGCAGAACTTGAGTCGTTTCCTCAGTCCGTCGTCTTTCCAGCATTGATATAAAAGGGTATAAGCCTCCAACACGTGCAAATGCGCATTCATAGTCTTGGGTGCATTGTTATCATAATTATCCAGTTGTTTCCAATCTTCAGTAAAAGATTCCACATAACCGTCATATTGCGATTCACGGCCTTTCTCCTCCAAGGTATGATATAAACCGACAGCCATATCCAGACTCTCGCTGTTACCTGTTGCCAGATAGTGTTCAGCCAGCCCATAGATGGCGTAGGTCATAGCATACGTATATTTGGAAGCATTCAGCACCTCACCGTCAGGATTGACCAGCCAATATACCCCACCATGTTCCTTGTCTATAAATGTATCAATGAAGTAGCGTTGCGATTTATCCGCAAGCTTCAGATAAGCCTCATCCTTAAACGTACGGTATGCGGCAGAAAAACTCCACAGAATCCGGGCATTCAGAACCCCTCCTCTCGGAGCATCCACTACCGGAGTACCATTCCGCAATACAGTTCCATAAAAACCGCCGTCGGGAGCCACTGCATAATCCATCCAAAACGGCAACACGCTGTCTCTGACATTCGTGACAATCTCTGTACGCATGCGTGTCTGCATATCTGTCTCCCCTAAATGCGACCGGCAACCTGCCAGACAATATGCAACCAGCAGTGCTATCCAATAAAACATCTTCCTTTCCATAATTATTCTCTAAAACCATCAAACTTTTCCTTGTATAATTCCCCGTTTATCAGAGACTGGTGTTCGTCGTCTCAAGTACTGGTGTTTGTCATGTCAGACACCGGCTTTCATCACGACAGACGCTGACGTCCATCACAACAACTACTGGTGCCAGACATTTCACTCACAAATATTTTATTATTAAGTGTTTATTTATAATTTATCAATATCCCGGATTCTGGTCAGCCTGATTGATGAGCGGGTTGGTCAGAATCTCATTCGTCGGAATCGGGAAGATTTCCTGATAAGCCTCGTGCTCAAAGAAACGGAATGAGTCACCAGTCTGCAGACAAGCCTCTTGTGAAGAGTTGGCTGCTGTCTTCGGATATTCGGCGGCAAACCATTCTTTGCACATACCCATACGGCACAAATCATGGTAAAGCGAGAACTCGGCATTGAATTCATGGCGACGCTCTATAATCAGCGCCACCTTCCATACCGGAGAAGTATAGCCTTTGGCTGCTTTATAGCTTGTATAATAGGTCTCTGCATCCGGCACTTCCACCGTCTGGGTATTCAACATGTCGGCGGGTAGGTCAATCATCGTCGCTCCCATCTCCAAATTACCCCAAGCACGGTTACGTATCTGACGTATCATGTTCCATCCGGTAGCGTTGTCACCTGTCTCGAAACAACATTCTGCATAGTCGAGCATGATGCCTGCATAACGCTTCAGAGTCAATGAAATAGGATTGAATACTTTGTTGTTCTCACCTGGCTTGCATCTCCAGTATTTCAAGGAATAAACAGTAGGCATATTTTCGGAGCCTTGGAAAAGACCGTCAAAACCACTTGTCACCCCTACAGTCTGCCCGGTAATGGGATGCGTATCCCCTTTGGCAACAGCAGAGTACTGGCGGCGTTTGTCACCCGGTTCAAAGGAACGTACAAACTCCCAAGAAAGACAGAGAGAACCCCAGCCTCCCCATTCGGGTGCCGCGCACATATATCCGTACCACATCATGGCATCTGAAGACGAATCGGCTCCCCAACCCATATATCCTTGTTCATGATACATCACCTCAAATACGGACTCTTTGGTCCAATGTGTATCCCAGGCATGAAGGTTACCGAAGCAGGGCTCCAATGAATAGGTTCCACTGTCCACTATATCCTTCAGTTCCGTCTTGGCTTTCGTAAAGTCTTTCTTCAACATATACAGCTCGGCCAAATAAGCTTTGCAGAACCCCTTGGTTATACGTCCGTATTCACCATTCATGGGTAACCAATCCAGATGGTCGCGTCCAAAAGACAAATCTTCCTCGATAGCCGCATAAGTCTCATCCACGGATTCCGGGCGTGCCTTTCCTACCGAAGTAGTATAGGTTTCACCGGTAAGCAACATCGGTACCCTTCCGAAAAGTTTCGTCAGGTAAAGGTAGTTATAACCGCGGATGGCACGTGCTTGCGCTTCATAAACGGTCTTGGAATTGCTGTCCGCAAATATAGAGGCATCCGCTGTCTCCAGGCCAGCCAGGAAACGGTTTGCACGGTCCACTGCACGATAACTCATCCGCCATGCAGTCTCCAGGGAACCCTTATCGGGTTTCCAGGCATGACGCTGCCATTCCGCATCCCAACCGGAAGCCTGACAGTCCATCGTAGAATGGTTGGCAGCAAATACCTGAGGCTTGAATCCCCATGTCTCGTCATCACCGGAACCGTGCTGGTCCGTATAAAAGGTATCATAAAGTCCGTTCAATCCGGAAAGGACATTCTCCTCCGTCTTAAACATGAAATCCGCCGGAAGAATATCGTAATGATCCACTTCCAAATAATCGTCACAAGACGTTACGGTGCTTAAGGCCAGCACACCGATCAACAGTTTATATAAGTTTTTCATAATCATATTTTTTATCCGTTAGTATTAGAACTGTACACTCAGACCGAAAGTAACCGACATCGGGAACGGATAACGTCCTCCGTCAAATCCCGAATACAATACATTGGAGTCACCGACTTCCGGATCGCCGAACTTATTGTACGAAGAAATGGTACATACATTGTCGACACTGGCAAATACGCGTGCATTTTCCATTTTCACCGGTTTCAGCACATTCTTCGGGAATGTATATCCTATCTGAATATTTGAAATCTTCAGATAATCCCCCTTCTGGATGTAGGCGTCGGACACACGCATATTCTTATTATAGTCTGTCTTGGTGATACGCGGATATTTGGCACCGGTATTCGAAGATGACCATGCATTATTGATATATTCCTTCAGTACATTCTGATAACCGCCGTCGGGTGCATAGACAGAGGTCAAGCGGGCCGAAGAATAAGAAAGGATATCCATACCGGCTACACCGTACAAGTTCATCGAGAAATCAAAGTTTTTCCAGGAAGCGGTAAGGTTCATTCCGTAAGTGAACTTGGGATATCCATTGCCTATAACAGTACGGTCGGCATCGGTAATCTGCCCGTCACCATTCAAATCAACAAACTTATAGTCGCCGGGCTGAGTAGTCTTGTCCTGATATACACCACTTTCAACTCCCTTTTCAACCGCCAGCCTATTCATTTCATCAATTTCGGCCTGGGTTCTAAAAATGCCTTCTACCTTCCAGCCATAGTAGGAACCTACAGGATAGCCGTTCTGTGTAATGGAGTGGTTGTCCCAGTTGTCGCCATCTTGTGCTGAACCTGACTTGCTGAATATCGGATCGCCGACTTCAATAGCCTCGTTCTTCAGAGTAGACCCATTCAGTCTTATGCCGATATTCCAATCGCTGAAGCTCTTGTTCCACGCAGCAGTAAACTCGAAACCTGAGTTACGGATATGTCCCGCGTTAGTATAGACATTGGAGAAACCGGTAGAAGGACGAATCTGGCGATACAGAAGCAGATCCTTTGCGTCACGGATAAAGTAATCGGCAGAGAAAGAAAGCTCATTGTTCATAAAGGCAAAGTCAATACCGATATTTGTCTGCTCATTGGTTTCCCATTTCAAGTTGGTATCAATTTCTTTCTGCTGGGCGATACCGGCACCGTTAATCACACTCGAACCATTAAAGAACCAGTACATTGCATTTGCCGAAGACAACTGTGCAATGGACAAGTTGGTACCATTGCCCGCATTACCGGTCTGTCCCCATCCGGCACGCAACTTCAAGTTACTGAACAGTTCCAAATCCTTAATGAACTTTTCCTCGGAAAGACGCCAAGCTACAGAAGCGGAAGGGAATGTACCGTAACGATTGCCGGCACCAAAGTTCGAAGAACCGTCGCGGCGTACCGTTGCAGTCACAATATAGCGGTCGTTCAAAGTATAAGTCAGACGGCCGAAGTAAGAAAGGAATCTTGTCTTCAGGTCCAGCCCGCCATCCGTTTGCTTGGAAGAAGGATCATTGGTCAATGAAATTTGGCGGATGTTATCTGCCGGGAAATCGTTGGCACTGGAATTCAGCCAGGCACCGTTCGTATCACTGGTAGAGAAACCGGCCATTGCACTTACGCGGTGGTGCTCATTGGACCAGTCATAGTTCAAGAACGCTTCCAGACCAAGTGAGGTAGACTGGCTCTGATTCAGCGAGAACGAGTCCTTACGGTCTTGAGTTCCAAAAGTTCTGTCATTGTAAGCCGTATAGCCATTATAACCTCTGGTATAATAATTATAGCTGGCAATGGTCTTGAAAGTCAATCCTTTGTACAAATCGAGCTGCAGGAAAGCACTGGCGAGCAGACGGTCCCATTTATTGATGCTGTCGGCAGTCTTGGCAGCAGCAACCAGATTGTCAGCTCCCTTGTTCACATCCCCATTACCTTCTTTCTTGTAATGTCCCCAAGTACCGTCGGGCAACACAATAGGCATGGAATAGAAAACACCGTCCTCTACATAATCCATGGTTGGAATGGCTTGTGCATAGTTTCTCAGGTTGCCTCCTCCCATCTTTTCCGAATGCGCATAGTTCAAGTTCAAGCCTACATGCAGGAAGTCTTTCACTTTGTGGGTGATATTAGCGCGTGCCGTCAAGCGTTTAAAATTCGATTCAATCACGATACCTTGATTGTTCAAGTAACCCAGAGATAAGTTGGCCTGGGTATTTTCGCTGCCTCCCGAAGCAGAAAGATTATAGTTCTGCTGTAATGCCGTGCGTGACATTTCGTCCTGCCAGTCAATGCTGTTCAGTCTGCCTATGTAATCCTCGCCATACGCCAGATTGGTCATGGCAATACCGTCATTCTTGACGGCGGAACGTACAGCGCTTGCAAACAAGTCCGCGTCAGCCACATCAATCTTATTCGAATTGAACTGAAGGGCATAGTTGGCCGAGAAGTTCACCTTTGCCTTACCCTTACCGCCGCTCTTGGTAGTAATCATAATGACACCATTGGCACCGCGGGTACCATAGATTGCTGTAGCCGAAGCATCTTTCAGAATTTCGATGGACTCTACATCATTAGGATTCAAGAAATCGATGGAAGTTCCCACCTGCACACCGTCCACTACATAGAGTGGGTCGGCAGAGCCATTCACGGTTGCCACACCGCGGATACGGATGGAGAAACCTCCTTCCGGGTCACCGGAAGAACGGATGACAGATACACCTGCCGCAGCTCCCTGCAAACCTTGTCCCAAGTTCACCGGATTCCGCTTCATCATTTCCTCCGCATTCACGGAAGCCACAGAACCGGTGAGGTCGGATTTCTTCATCGTACCGTAGCCCACAACAACTACCTCATCCAAGGTTTCGGTATCCTCCTTTAAAATAATTTTCAGAGCATTCATATTCCCGGTTACTTTGACCGTTCGCGCCAGATAACCGATGTAACTGGTCTTCAGCGTAGAACCTACGGGACACTGCAAGGAGAAGTTACCGTCCAAATCGGTAATCATACCGTTTGTCGTACCTTCCACAATGACATTGGCACCGATGATGGGCTCGCCTTTCTCATCCACCACTTGGCCCTTCACAGTAACTACACTCTGCTGTACGACAGTGACACCTGCAAACGGCTGTACGCTTGTTGCAAAGAGAGGTCCGGCACATGCCAGCGATACTGACATGATACCCAAATACTTCATCACATTTCTCATAAATACTAAATACTTAGGTTTAACAAATACCCCGGTCATAAGCACATCGGGAAAAAGATATGCGACACAATTTTGTGCCACTATAGAGGCACTGCCGTGCCATTGGGAAGGCACATCTGTGCCACCATAGTGGCACAGATTTCGGTAACTATATCCCTTTCTCTTCCATACCGACAGGGGTGAATTCAATATAGATTTTCAAAGATTAAGTTCAGAAACTCAGGGAAGTGCCTTCAACCTGGTTCAACAGTTGCGGTTTGGCCTTTCCACAATCCACTTTCACAACCTGAATACGGTTGTCGGCAGGTAGACAAACCAATCCTTCCGCCTGCTTCTTGTCAGCACTGTATACCTTCAGGCTCATTTTGCTCCAATCCATCTCAGCAGTGGACTGCGCCAACTTCAGATGAGGAAGTACCGAACCGTCACGTACCAGCATGATTATCGGCAGACTGCCTGCTTCAATCCGGTGCCATCCGCCTTCGTAGACTTTCTCTGTCTGGTAGTCTATCCATTTTCCTTCGGGAAGGTAAACTGTGCGGCCCGTCATACCGGATTCAAGCAAGGGGGCAACCAGAATCTGCGAACCGAAGAGATACTCGTCATCCACTTTCCATGCTCCCGGATCATCGGGGAATTCTACAAACAAGGCTCTTAGCATCGGTAAGCCCTTTTCTGTACATTCCCTAGCCTGAGCATACACATAAGGCATCAGACGGTACTTCATCTCTGCACTCTTGCGGAAGACATCCTGCACACGCTTGCTGTCATACAACCACGGCTCTGTCGGAGGTGCCCCATGTGCGCGGGTATGGGAAGTAAGGAAACCGAACGGTATCCAGCGGCAATACAAGTCCTCCGGAGTGGATTTTACAAAGCCACCCATATCATGGCTCCAGAAGGAGAAACCGGACAAGCCGAAGGACAAGCCTGCACGAAGCGTACCCAGCAGACCCGTGTTCGTAGTTGCAGCATCACCGCCCCAATGCAATGGATAACGCTGGGAACCGGCCCATGCGGCACGTGCCCACATTATATTCTCGTTGTGCAACTTCTTGGTTATCTCGGACACTGCCATATCATAACGCACCGGATAGAGGTTATGCTCATACCATCCGCTCTTGCCGGAAGCGTAAATACCGTTCAGTGGAGCAGCCTCGCCGAAGTCTACTTTAATGGCACTGACACCGATATTCAGCAATCCCGCCAGTTTGTCCTGATACCACTTTACGGTTTCCGGATTGGAAAAATCGAGCACCACATCTTCGTAGGGAAGTTCACCATTTCCATTTTTCACATACATGTCTTTCTCTATCAGTTCAGAGAAATAACGGTTCTTGGGAGTGAAATAAGGCAACTGCCACAAGCATACGTGGAAACCCTGTGACCTCAAATCCTTCAACATCTGCTGTGGATTTTGGAAACGGTTTTCGGAGAATTTATAGTCACACTGCCAATCCACGTCAAACCAGCCGGTATCGAAATGGATAACATCGCACGGATACTTGTTTTTGCGGATATTGGCAGCCACATCATAACCTTCCTTCTCACTGAAATAGGTGATACGGCTCATCCATGTACCGAAAGACCACAATGGAGGCATACCCGGTTTTCCTACCAAATCGGTGTACTCGTCCAAGATGTCTTTCGGTTCGCCAAAGAATACAAACAAATCCAGGTTCTCGTCGCCCATGAACATTTTGTTCAGTCCGATATAAGTAGCACCGAAATCACAAGTGACCGGTGCGGAAGTGTGCATGAACATACCGTATCCCCGGTTACTCATAAAGAAAGGAATGGGTTTGTACATCTGGTCTGTTTCCGGACCTTGCGGGTCTGTAACAAACAGATTCACCTTCTGTCCGGCTTTGTTCAGTCCGGTGGCCGATTCGCCGCAACCGAAAATCATCTCATCCGCAGTCAGCGTAAACACGGGATTGATACGGCGGGCATTGTCGCTTCCCCGCTTCACAAAACTGAAAGGCGTATACTTCACCTGCGTAGAATCAGCATCACGCAGAGTAGCGGTCTGACTCAGGATACGTCCGGTTTTATCCTTCAACACGATTCTCCAGGGATTCTTGTTAATCTGAATGGTTCCGTAATCGCCGGAATAAACAATGTTGTCATTCGTCTCGGCCACTTTCCAGCTTCCATCCCTACCCGGCTCTTTGGCCAACATGATGGAAGTGGCCGGTCTGGGCTCCACCGGAGTGGTCAGCATGCGGATACGCACCGTACGCGGAGTTACAAAGTCAATCTTAAATTTCAAGTTAGGGTCATTCTCATAAGCAGTAAAAGGAAAATCGAGCATTCTCATTTTACGGGGTTGTGCACCGTTGGTATTGAAAGCTTGACGGGGCATCAGATGCCCCCGTTTCCAGTTCACCAGTCCTTCACCCGACTTAACGTCGAATGATTCCAGATGATCTGCAAAAAACAAGGTATTACTCAAATCACGAAAATCAGTACTCATATCCAAAGGTTGGTTCATCAGATACGAAGTACCGTCATTGACATGTGGCTGTGCCAACAGATTGCCACCGGCAAACAACAGCATTGCCACTGCTAAAAGTTCTTTCTTCATACTATTAGGATTTAAATGATCTCACTGACAAAGGTATCTTGCATAAAGGAAAAACAGATGTGTGAAAAATGTCTTTTAATGCCCGTTTTTGTTGCATAGAGCACATATAGAGCGCCTGGAAACAAAATGCATACTCTTTTTCACCAAATGAGGTATATCATCGTACATGAATACACAAATCTTCCCTTGCCCATCCGGATGATTATATTTAAGTTTGCAGATACAATATCGTTAATCTCCCTAAATATTACAGAAAACACATGAAGCATCTGTTTTTATTCTTAATATGCCAGCTATCCTTTGCCTTTACAGCTTGGGGAAATCCGGCAGAGATTCCACCGGCTGTTATGTTTAAACAGCTTTCCACCACAGAAGGACTGTCCAACAACAGCGTCAGGAGCATTTTCAGAGATAGCAGGGGATTTCTGTGGATAGGGACGGAATCGGGACTCAACAAATATGACGGCTACTCGTTCCGGCAGTATCACCGGGATAACTCCGAACTGCCCGACGATGCCATCATCAACATCTTCGAAGGACCGGAAATGAATGTATGGATAAGGACATCCAACGGTTACAGTATCTACGACTACAAGACCGGAAAGTTCGACAATGACTACAAAACCACACTCGAAAAATTAAAGATTCCCAGCAAAAACATTCTCAGAATAGGGAAAACACCCAAAAATGAATTCTGGGCCTACGATCATTCCAAAATCTATATACTGAACATAGACAATAATTCCCTCAAAGCATATCCACTGTCTATCGAGAAAATTTCCAATATATCGATAGGAGTGCAATATATCTACGTCATGTACTCCAACGGCGTGCTATACAGCATCAACAAGCAAACCTCCGAAACCAGGGAAATCACCATCCCGGCCATTTACAAACCACTACTGGAAGACCATGAACCGCACGTCTATACAGACCAAAGTGAAAGCATATGGATATATACATACCAAAACAGCCTGCTACTGTACAAAAGCAACCTTACACAACAATGGGAAGACATCTGCCTGAACAGTTGCAATGATATTCAGTACAACCGCGTACAACGTATCCTCGATTTGGGCGACGGGAATGTATGGATCCTCACCAGCCACATGGGGCTGTTCATCTACAACACCTTGAATAAATCGCTTACCAACCTGCTGCACAACCCCCTGAAACCACATACCATCGCCAGCAACAACCTGAATACCATTTACCGGGATAAGGACGGAATCATATATATAGGTAACTTCAAACACGGCATCTCCTATTATAGTCCGATGTCCCAAATCATCCTCTGCAACAAATCACTGGAATATGACGACATCTTGACTTTCTGCAAGGACACCGACCCGGGATTTATCTACTACGGAACAGACGGCACGGGCCTGATACGCCAATCGCTGATAACCGATGCATACGAGAAGATACCCACTCCCGCCAATATCGTAGTCGATTTATCCATTGACTCCAAGAGCCGTCTGTGGATCGGCACGTTCCAGAAAGGATTGCTCTGCTATTTGAAAGGCCAAATCAGACAATACACAACCAGCAACAGCCAACTGCTCGAAGACAATGTATATACGATAGAAGTAGACAAACACGGATACATCTGGATAGGTACGATGAGAGGATATATACAAAGGCTGCATCCTGAAACCGGAGTATTCGACACCATCTTGTATCGTCCGGGAGAGTTCTTTGTACGGGATATGTACTATGACAATGACCGGCATCTGTATGTAGCAAGCAAAGGCGGGCTTATCATCATCGACACCGAAACCCAAGCCTACAACATCTACTCCGAAACCGCCCGTTTCAAGGAAACCGACATGCTTACCGTCTACAAGGACAGCCGTGACCTGCTTTGGATAGGCCATCCGCACGGACTTAGCGTCTGGAACCAGAAGAACGACTCCGTCTATTTCATTGACCAGAAGAACGGACTTGCCGCCAACCTCGTCAGAGCCATTACGGAAGACAACAACCATCAGATGTGGATTGGCACCGGCAACGGTATTTCACGCATACAGATGACAAACGGAGTGTATTCCATCGTGAACTATTCCGTAAGCGACGGGCTGATTTGCAATGACACCAACGTACATGCCATTCTGAAACTGGAAAATGGAAACATACTGATAGGCACTCCCAAAGGATACCAGACCATTATCCCCCAAGAAATTCTTTCAACAAACTACGATGCCCGCATCTACCTGACCGGAATCGAGCTTAAATCCGGAACAGCCCACTCTGACATCTTGGGAGGAAGCTCGCTTGAATGTGCACAAAGACTGTCGCTCACCGAAAAGGAAAATTCATTTACTCTATCCTTCTCGGCTCTCGACCTGATAGAAACAGACAAGATAAAATATGCCTACAAAATCGACCAAAGCCATGCCAACTGGATTTATGCTGAAAACAACAAGATAAATCTATCCATGCTGCCTGCCGGAAACTATACCTTGTCCGTAAAGGCATGCAATTCGCAAGGCGTATGGAGTCCCCATATTAAAGAGCTGAAAATAAAGATACTTCCTCCCTGGTGGCGTACCTGGTGGGCCTATACCATTTATACCGGCATTGTTCTGTGCATCATCCTACTAATTATCCGCAACCTGCGTTCACGGCACAAACAGAAACAAATCATGCAGGCCATTGAAGTAGAAAATGAAAAGCAACAGAAAATCAACAACATGAAGCTACAGTTCTTTGCCAACATAAGCCATGAACTGCGTACCCCCCTATCGCTAATCATCAACCCGCTTGAGGAATTCTTTGTGGACCACCCCGAATACCGAAAGGGGATTCTGGATATGGTGAAGCAAAACGCCGACTATCTGCTGGAACTCATCAACCAATTGCTGGACTTCAGAAAGCTCGACGCCAAAGCCGAGACACTGAAATGCAAGCACGACAATATTCTCATCATCCTGAGCGAGATATTTCATTCCTTCGACCCGATAGCACAGAAACGGAACATCAGCTACAGCTTTACCAGTCCGCAGCATTCCGTATTCATGGATTTCGACTATGACAAGATACGCAAGATATGTACCAACATTCTGTCGAACGCATTCAAGTTCACTCCCAATAAAGGAAGCATCTCACTGGACATTGCCATAAAGGGAAAAAATCTGGAACTGACCTTTACCGATACCGGTTGCGGCATAGAGGATGAATCCAAGGAAAAAATATTCCAAAGATTCTATCAGTCGGGAAAAAACCAATCGAGCAACGGAGGCAGCGGCATCGGCCTACACATTGTTTCCGAATATGTAAAAATGCACCAAGGCACTGTCTGTGTCAAGGATAACCAGCCTTGCGGTTCCGTATTCCTGATTACACTCCCTCTGCACCAGAACAGTAATGAAACCGGAAACGGAGAGCTGGTCGAAGCATCGGAAACAAAAGAGGAAACCCATCCGTTCACTATCCTGCTTGTAGATGACAACTACGACTTTCTTAAATTTCTCTCTGAAAGTCTTGCCAGAAAATATCACGTATTGAAAGCCACTAATGGGAAACAAGCACTGAATGTTTTGGAAAAGGAGGATATAGATTTAGTGGTCAGTGACATCATGATGCCCGAAATGGATGGTCTGGAACTATGTTCAACCATCAAGAACGATATACGCTATTCACATATCCCCATCATCCTGCTGACAGCCAAAGCAAGCGAGGAGCACCAATTGGAAGGACTCAACGTCGGTGCAGACGACTACATCACCAAGCCTTTCAATATGGAAGTCCTCAAACTGCGTATCAACAAGATTATCGAGATGAACGTCAAACGTCAGGAAATGTTCAATCAGGACATTAAAATCGAGCCAAGCCGCATCACCATCACCCCTCTTGACCGACAGCTGGTGGAAAAAGCCATCCAGATTGTAGAGGACAATATCAGCGAAACCGAGTTTTCTGTCGAAGAGCTTGCCAACAGCCTGAATATATCACGCAGCTATTTCTATAAGAAAATGATTAAGATTACGGGAAAGAAACCCATCGAGTTCATCAGAACCATCCGCATGAAACGGGCACAGCAACTCCTGACAGAAAGCCAAATGCAAGTTTCGGAAATTGCATATACCTTGGGGTATAACTCCCCCAAGGTATTCTCCAAGCATTTTAAAGATGAATTCAACATCAGCCCGTCCGAATTTATAAGGCAGCAGGCTGAATAGGAACATCATTTTGACATCAAAGCATCCAACGAAGACACCAATGCCACCAAAGCGGCACTCCAATTAATGGCTATCTCATTGGAAGCATACGAACCTTCCACATCTGCATAAGACTCATCCGGCAGGTTGGAAGCATAAGCAACGCCATCCTGCTGCCCAGGATTGGGACCGCCAACCAGGAAACCGGGAAGAGGTGCCTCTATATCATCCGATGCAGAGAGACGATGGTGCGGATACAGAGGACTCTTCATCCCGAAACCGGTGACATAACAATATCCCGTGGCATTCTTTCCTAAAATGTAGTCCATATTGCGGTAGGCGTTCGTCAAGTACGACTTCTCGCCTGTAAGCAAATAGGCGCAAACCAGTGAAGTGGCTTGGTTAGCACACCCTTCGGCAAGGCATCCCCAGAAGAAATCTTTGGCATCGTTGCCGTAAGGAGCGTGGAAAGGAGAGCGGTCAGCACCCCGCACAGCCTCGGCAGCATAGTCCAGCAACAGGTCTTTCATGGCATTTGCCAACTCCACGTCTTCACCCTGATATTCCCTGCCCGGTTGCAGCCAGGCAAACACGCCCAACGCAGTGGTATTGCCCCAAGAAGGAGTCTTATATGCAGTGGGCAGATGCTTCTTCACTTGTTCCCGGTAAACGGGCTTTCCCGTAGCAAGATAGAGCTCGGAAGCCGCCCAGAAGAATTCGTCATCGGCACTACGATCACCGTAAGCTCCCGTAACCACGGCAGGTTGATATTGCTTGTTGAGGAGGTCCTGATGATAGAGCGCCTGCGGATGCGCTTCTGCCCAGGCGTAAGCACGTTCGGCAGCCTGCAAAGCCACTTCCGAAAAGCCCGGATAATCCTCTTCGTAAGGAGCAAACAAGGCAGAAGCCTGCGCCAAAGCCGCAGCATAGTCCAATGCCGCCGTTACTGATTTCTGAACCACATAACGGGGCTGCTTGCACTCCGTAGGCTTGATGAATCCCTCGAACGAAGGGGTAGTCAGCTTGTGGTAGACTCCTCCGTCGGCAGGGTCTTGCATAGTCAGCATCCATTTCAGGTTATAGTACATCTCGTCGAGCAAATCGGGCGTGTGGTTTCCGCTTTCCGGGATGTTGACCCGTTGACGGATAAAATAGTCAGGAAAGCGGGCATAAATCGCCTGCATCAGTCCGATGGAATAGGCGGAGTTCACAATATACTTGTTATAGTCTCCGGCATCATACCATCCTCCCGGAGAAGAAATCACCGTTCCCGCCTTACGTTCCGGCCCGGCGGCATTGGGATGTATCAGTACCTTGTCATCGGGATGGCCTGCCGGACGGCTCCACCGACCCGCATAAGTCGCTTCGATGGGCATGCCCGTACGTTGGTAATAGAAAGATTTCAAAGCAGCATCGGCCAAAGGGGACAGTACTCTTTCTTTTATTTCGAATGCCACTGAATCTCCGTTAACCATCAGAAAATAGTTTCCCGGTGCCGTGATGTCACTGAAATCCAATATCGTCCTGTTCTTATCCGACCAAGCGGATGAAGCGGTATATCCGGGTTTGCCGGAAAATACCCGATTGCCCGTGGCTGCATCTACTATGGTAAATTCACGTACCTCACCGGTATTCACCACTGCTACTTTCTCCTGCCGGGGATAGTACCCTAACTGATTCAAACGTACAGTTTCTGAAGGATGACCTAAAGTGACCATCCCTCCCAGAACCGTAAACAGACATGCAGTTATATTCATATCACTATTCTTTATATATTAAAATTATTTATCAGACAATAAGGTAATGAAACTGATGGCCGGCAAGTGTACCCGTACCTGCCCATTCTCCACTTTCACTGCAGTTTCCTTCATGCAGTCTTTTGTATTGGTCACATAGACTTTCAGTTCCTTCACTTCTGTGGGGATACCGGAGATGACAGCCTCGCAATCCGCCCCATTATTGACCATATGGACAGCATATTCTCCGCGCACCATATTTCCGAAAGCCGCACAGTTTACGTTTTTCTTGCTGCTACTGACCGGAATGGCCAAGGCATCGGCCGGAGTGGAGGCCAGTTGCTTGATATTCCAGAAACGTTGCGTAGGACGCAAAGGACCTTTGGAACCATAAATGCCGTCTCCCCACAACAACGAATAGTCTGAAGTAAGCTGCCACTGCAAGATGGACAATGGCTGGCAAATGGCACAAATACGCGTATACAGATTGATTTCATAAAGTGCAAACGTCGACTCATTGAATATCTCGGCATAACCATGAGCAGCGGCATCCGTACTACCCTCACCAACCAAGAGTGGTACATTGATCGCTTTGGCAGCATCCGCCCACTTCCTTAACGTAATATCATCACAACCACGCCATGAATGGAAAGATACTGCACCGATGTACTTATGAGTCTCAGGATTGTTCAAAGCAGGAAGGATGAAATCGAAAGTCGTGGCATCCGAATTGTCGCCCAGCAGCATGCGGGTAGGAAGATTCAACCCTGCCAGATAAGCACCGAACTCCTTAATGAAATCTGCATGTTCCTGCGGAGTGTGGAGGACATCAATACCCAAATCCGATTCATTGAACGAGAACATGGAGAACTCAATGCCATAATGCTGTCTGGCATACAACAGATAATCTGCCATGGATTTATAAATCTTCTCCTTTTTCCGGTTATCCAGACGATAAGCAATGACACCGCCTTGACGGGCATAACTTGCAGGACCTCCGTCAATGGCCCATGCAGGCGGAAACCAGCAGCTTAGTATAACCGGCATTCCCATCGCCTTCAAGCGCTTTGCCATGAGGAGACTTTCCTCCACCCGCTTGTTCAGTCCCCCATTCTGTGCGGTGGCAATAGGGTCGGCTTCCTCTTCCGGTTGCCACAATCTCCACGGAAATTCCACACGTCCATAGGCTACACGCAAGTTTTCCAGACAGTAATCTATCACTTTAGGGTCGGCAGCAGGATTCTGCAGGCGGAAATTCCCTCCAAAGCCTGCGAACAGACTTCCCGGATTCTGCATATCCAATATAATTTCCGCGTCACTGTGATCTATCACTCCGGAAGCATGCAGTTCCATGGACAATGCAGTTCTCCCGGCCTTTTTCAGAGTCGGCATCAGCGAGATATAAACTACGGTACCGGTGGATTCTTTTTCAACCGTGGCCTTTACAGACTTATTGAACTTGAATTCCAACTTCCTATTGGCCGAAGTAGCGGTCAGCTTCCTGCCACTTGTCCTTACTTTGACATCAGCGTAGTTTTCCGGACTCAGGGCGATACAGTAATAGGCTGACTGGTTCAGAGTAGTGTCCGACAGCGCATCAATAGAAATCTCCACCAGACCTTTTCCCTTGTCCGTCACTTTCTGATGGAACTTTATACCTCGCAGAGTAGTCGTCACTTCCTGCATGTCCCCTTCACGATGGAAAACGGGACGGACCTGCTTCTCCTTTCCGGTAATCTCCATATCTCCTTTCAAGGTTCCGACACGCAGGGACGACTCAAAGTCTATCAATTCACCGTCTACACGGACACCCGTGATATTGCTCCATGCCATCACTTCCGTCTGGGCAGAAAGCGGCTGAGACAATATGCCACACAGCAATGCAGCCATTCCCAACTGGAAAATTCGTAAATTCTTCATTATATCAAATATATAAAAGGTTGTCATTTCAGTCTTGTATCAATCTCAAACCCCATACGGCTGTTATGATAGGGACAGTTCCACATACTTGCTTTAGGTTCCTTGTAGCGGGGAGTCCCATCTTCCAGCACGGTTCTGAACCATTCGCCATACTCCTTGTCTATCATCCGGGACTTGATGAAATTCCAGGTACGGACGGCACTGTCCAGATAAGATTGTTCACCGGTCAGCTGCCAGGCATTGATGCATCCTACCACAGTTTCCGCCTGGCACCACCAGGAAGCATCCTTCCTGATTTTGTCCTTATGCCGTTCGTACATCATGGCGCCCATCGGGTTGATGCCCTCTTTCAAGGAGGCGTCTGCAAGTTCCAAAGCCACTTTCCTGCATTTCCCGATGACCTCCGGGTCACCCAGAGCTTCTGCGGCTTCCGTCAGCAGCCAGGAAGTTTCGATGTCATGCCCGTAAGAGTCGATGTCATCCAGATTGTTCCAGTTCGAATCACAGTATAATATCAGGTGATGTGTTTGTGAGTTATACAGTTTGGTTGTTATCAAGTTTATCACTTTTGCAAGGCGCTCGCGAAGGCCGTCATCTTTCCATACTTTATATAACGCTGTGTATGCCTCCAATACATGGATATGGGTATTCATTGTTTTGGTGGCAACACCATCTCCATCATATCCCAACTTTTGGGGAGTTCCCCATTCGCGGGTAAAGGATTCTATATAACCGTCGTTTACGGGATCTTTGATTTTGCTCTCCACGGTCCGGTAAAGCTCTATGGCTTTTTGCAGGCTTTCATTGTTGCCTGTTGCTCTGAAATGTTCGGACAAACCGTAGATGGCATAAGAGCAACCGTAAGTCTGCTTGTCCGTATCCAGTGGAGTACCGTCTGCTTTTATCAGCCAATATACGCCTCCATACTGCGGGTCGATGAAGTGGTCTATGAAATAGCGTTGCGCCCTGTCAGCCAGTTTGCGGTAGGCAGCATCGCCATACATCCGATAGGCGGTTGAAAAAGTCCAGAGGATACGGGCATTCAGTACGCCTCCTTTGGGAGCATCCGCTATCGGGGCACCGTCACGTCCCAATGAACCGTAAAAACCTCCGGAAGGGTCTACACTGTATTTTTCCCAAAAATTCTTCTATAATCTGCTGAATAGCTTAAAATGAGCGATTTATAAGTGTTCAACCTCAATAGAGGTAATGATTTGGCAATAGTCACAACTTCTGCAATATGCATATGTTTGCTTTGCCTAACAACTCTTTACAGTTGCAAAAATACAAAATAAAAATGAAACCACACTATGTTGGTGCAAAAAAACAATAGTCATAAAACAAAGATTAACTTCGCCTTATGACTATTGTTGTCCACATTAAACTTATTTATCATTTAATTGGTTCCGCATGCACATAGTATTCACTGTTTATAGGGTCTTCCCCGTCAGTTTTAAGTATCAGTACCATGCGAGAATGTTTTGTACGCCAATATGCTTTAATATCAGCATCTTCGGGTAGTGCCTTAAACGTTTTACACAGCGAAGCCTTTTCTGTTTCTTTTATAGTACTATGTGCTTCATAGTACTGGTCCATAATCTTCAACAGACCTTCTCTTTCACGTTCAAGCACGCCTAACATATATTCCTTGTCGTTTTTGTCTTTTGCTCCTTTCAGTACAATACGTAACTCTGCATACGGTTTTGTAATGTCTTCTTTGTAGGCAGTAGGTGGAGTTAGGATAAACTCACGGCTCTTGTCCAGCAAGCAATATTCTGTTAGTTCGGGGTTCTTGGAATTATACCTTACGTTATCCCAATCGTAACCAAAGAATCCATCATTCACCAAATAGAGCCTCTTTCGGGCTTGATAGACAATACGGCCATCTTTATAGCCATTGGCATAGACAATAGTATTGTCATGAGGCGTGAAGAAGTATGTGCTCCACCAATAGGAAGTATTCAAACAGTTTGTCTTACGTTCCATGATTCCAAAGCTATCTGGCATATCACGACAATCACTCGTCCAAGTAATTGAATCGTAGTAGTTGTAATAGGCATTATCTGAAGAGTTGAAACCATATTCATCGGTAAGCTCAAATGTTACAAGGCAGAAGGTCTGAAACACAGGGTCTGTGTTGTCTTTGTCGTCTTCTGCATAGTATGCCTTAATCTTAAACTTGCAGTTGTCGGGAACAGAACGGTCAATATCCGTATCATACGTGTAACTTTTCTTCATCATTTCCAAATCGGTTTCGGTCATGCGTTTATATACAATCATGCCATATATAGACTTGTAACCATTGCTGCCATCACTCGTCGCTCCCAATTTTTGTATGGTGTACATTAAGGTCTTGCCATTCGACTCGTCAAGCTTAAGAATCTGCATGTATCTGCTGTCTGTTGTCTGCTTGTTGCTGCCAAACAGTATGAAGCCTTTGTCCATGTCATAAGTCCATGATACACGACTGAAACAAAAGGCTGGCAAGGCATCACTATAAAAATAACTAAAAGCTTGCTGTGATGTCTCAAACCAAAAGTGTGTAGGGCTGCCACCAAATCTGTCTTTCCAAAATTCCTCCTTGCTCAACTTTCCGTTTTCCTGTACCTCATAAGTGGCAATACTCTCCCAACCATAGCCCTTGACCTTACTCTGTATTTCTTCTGCTGCTATTGGCTTTCTCCCTTTTAGCACACAGCACCCCTCATCATTAACAGTATAGGTTTGGTTGAATAGATTCATATCCAACTTACATTGCTCAACACTCAATTCCTCAGACTTATCGCAACTGCCAAATACAACAGTGCAAGCTACGATGAGTGCTATTAACCAAAACTTCTTAGTCATAATAATCCAAATTTAAAGATTTTACATATAGACAGATTACGGATTTTCAGTGTTTCAAATTCTGCTGTCCAAGATAACTGAGTGCAAAAATACAAAAGTATCAACGTAATAGTGCATTTTTTTATTTTTTATAACACTCAAAACATACTTTTGTGCAAATAAAGGAAGAATAAACTACACCTGACAAATCTATTTACATATTTCTATGCACTGCCTACAGTTGGTACACTCACTTTCTGCAACCGTTGGGAGCAAAATTTCTTCGCCCTCATGGTGGAGCGAGGCGTTTTGGGGTTCCCAAAACATAACCTCGCTCCCTCCTCTAAGAACAAAAGACGAGATATTTGCCTTTCGG